>JAESFP010000062.1_pt1 | contig 195171 bp, 197 predicted proteins | sample 9266181 | NCBI WGS metagenome assembly JAESFP01 (sample SAMN14502547, study PRJNA617102) | algae metagenome | isolation source: Pegethrix bostrychoides GSE-TBD4-15B and co-occurring heterotrophs from... | place: USA: Grand Staircase-escalante National Monument, Utah | collected 2006-08-15
GAGATGGCTGAGAGCGAATTGCATATCATGTCGGCTTTCGACCGGGATCTTGAGTCCCTTCAGGCGCATTTCCTGCGCCTGTCCGGCCTGGCCGAAGCTTCGTTGATCGAAGCGGCCAAGGCCCTGGAAGCATTGGATGTCACGGTGGCCGAACGGGTCGTTGCCTCCGATACCGCCCTCGACGAGCTTGAGGAATTCATCCAGATGGAGGCTGCAAGCCTCATCGCCCGTCGTGCGCCGACCGCCAGCGATCTGCGCCGGGTGTTGGCCGTGATGCGTGCAGCCCATAGCCTGGAACGCGTTGGCGACTATGCGAAGAATGTGGCGAAACGCACCCGTATCCTTGCACGTTCGGCACCGGTCGACGGCCACTCGGGCACCATCCGCCGGATGTGCGCCCTCGTGACTAAAATGCTTGATGAAGCGACCCATGCCCTGGTCACCAAGGATGCGACCATGGCCGAAGCCGTTCGCAAGCGCGACATCGACATTGACCAGATGTATAACACGCTTTTCCGCTCGCTTTTCACCTACATGATGGAAAGCCCGGCCAACATCGGTCCTTCCATGCATCTGCATTTCATCGCCAAGAACATCGAGCGCGCGGGTGACCACGCCACGACCATCGCGGAACAGGCACTGTATCTTGCGACCGGAGAGATGCCCTCCGAGCCCCGACCCAAAGCCGGGATCGAAGCCGAAGTCTAGGGAAGCGCGCTGCCGCTTAAAACTGACAGCATCGACGCGAACCTTCGGCCGCCGGTCAAGCTGGCGGCCTAAAGCATTCGCCCTCTCCGGCGACACGGCCGGCAGGCGATGCGGACCCAACCGTCATGCTTGTCCCTGTCCCGACCCCTCGCTGACCGGACCGCACGCCACGCCATCAAATGCAGGTGTCTTCCTCGACGCATCTGCTACGGTCGGCATTGATCGCAGGTCAACACGAGGACAAGCATGCGACTGGCACTCTGGCAGGGGACCTCCCCGGCCTCTGATCTTGAAACCGCCTGCTCTCAGGCCGAAGCCGCCCTTGTGGCCGCAGCGGCCATGGGTGCCGGCGCCCTCGTCCTGCCCGAGGTCTGGCTACCCGGCTACAACCAGCCCGACATCGCCGGCCGCGCGCTTGCCCTGGACAGCCCACCCCTCAACCGCCTCGCCGCCACCGCAAAACTCCGCCGCACCGCCCTCGTCACTGGCTACGCCGAACGCGACGGCGACCGCATCTACAACTCCGCCGCCTGCTTCGGCCCCGATGGCGCGCTTGTGGCCAACTACCGCAAGATCCAGCTTTACGGCCCGCGCGAAAGGGCGATCTACACGCCGGGCGGCGCCCATGCCACCTTCAAACTTGGCGTAGAAACCGCAGCAATTCTGATATGTTACGACATCGAGTTCGCACCGCACATCAAGGTTCTAGCTGACCGCGGCGTCACCCTCATCCTTTGCCCGACGGCCAACATGACCCCCTTCACCCATGTTGCCCGCCACACCGTCCCCGCCATGGCCGCGAACCACGGCGTGACAATCGCCTACGCCAACTACTGCGGTGCCGAAGGTGACCTAACCTACACCGGCAATTCCCTTATCGCCGGTCCACACGGCGAAATCCTCGCCCAGGCAGGAGAATCCCCCGCCCTCCTCATCGCCGACATTCCCCGGCGCGACCCGGCCCGCCTGTCCACTCAATCCACAGACCTTCGCACCCTGACATGACCCGCGACCCCCGCCACGATATCCTCTTCACGCCGATGCAGATCGGCCCCAAGATCGCCAAGAATCGCTTCTACCAGGTCCCGCACTGCAATGGCGGCGGCTACCGCGATCCCTCTGCCGTCGTGGAAATGCGCCGCACCAAGGCCGAGGGCGGCTGGGGCGTGATCTTCACCGAACAGACGGAAATCCACCCCAGCTCTGAAATCACCCCCTTCATCGAACAGCACCTCTGGGATGATCGCGACCTCCCCGCCCTAGCCGCAATGGCCGAAGCGATGAAATCCCACGGCGCGCTTGCTGGCATTCAGCTGGCGTATAGCGGCATCAACGGCCCGAACCTCTACTCTCGCGAGGTTCCCCTTGCGGTCACCGGCGGCCCGATCCTGACCTTCACCTCAGACCCGGTCCAGGCCCGCACCATGGACCGCGAGGACATCCGCAATCTTCGCCGCTGGTTCCGCAATGCCTTCCGCCGCAGCCAGCAGGCGGGCTTCGACCTCATCTGCCTGTACGGCGCCCACGGCTTCGGCATCCTGCAGCATTTTCTTAGCCGCGCCACCAACCAGCGGACCGACGAATACGGAGGGAACCTCACAAACCGCTCAAGGTTTCTGCGCGAGATCGTTGAAGATGCACGGGAAACGACGAATGGAGAGCTTGCCCTCACCCTGCGCATGTCGCTTCACGAAGCCGGACCCAATGGTTTCTCCAACACCGAACTGCGCGACTTCATCGCCATGCATGCCGACCTGCCCGACCTCTGGGACCTTGCCCATGGCACCTGGGAGGCATGCTCCGGCACCTCCCGCTTCACGGCCGAGGCCACGCAGGAGGATCTCGTCACCGGCATCAAGCAACTGACATCAAAACCCGTCGTCGGCGTCGGTCGCTTCACCAGCCCCGACGCCATGGTCCGCCAGATCAGATCCGGCATCCTCGACTTCATCGGCGCTGCACGACCCTCGATCGCCGACCCGTTCCTGCCGCTGAAAGTGCAGGAAGGCCGCTACGAAGACATCCGCGAATGTATCGGCTGCAACATCTGCGTCTCGGGCGACATGACCCATGGCATTTCCCGCTGCACCCAGAACACCGCCTTCATGGAGGAATGGCGCAAGGGCTGGCATCCCGAACGCTCTCGCCCCAAAGGCCACTCAACCTCGGTCCTCGTCGTCGGCGCCGGTCCCGCGGGCCTGGAGGCCGCACTTCAGGCCGCCAAACGCGGCTACAAGGTCATCCTGGCCGAGGCGACCACCACCCTCGGCGGCCGCGTCGCACAGGAACGCCACCTCCCCGGCCTTTCGGCATGGGGCCGCGTCGCCGATTTCCGGACCGGCCAGATCGCCCCGCTGTCGAACGTCGAGATCTACCGCGACAGCCGCCTCACGCCCGACGACATCCTGGCAATAGGGGCCGACCATGTTGCCATCGCCACCGGCAGCACCTGGCGACGCGACGCCGTCGCCCGCCTCCACCTCCATCCGATCCCGACGGATCCGGCCATGCCCGTCTACACCCCCGACGACCTCATGCAGGGCCGCATCCCCGCAGGCCAGGCCGTGGTCCTTTACGACGACGACCATTTCTACATGGGCTCTGTTCTCGCCGAACTTCTTACCCGACACGACAACCGCGTCCACTTCGTCACCCCCGCCGCCAAGGTCGCCGAATGGACCGACAACACGCTGGAACAAGGCACGATCATGCGTCGTCTTTTGCAGCTAGGCGTCGAGATTCACCTCAGCCAAGCCCCGGAAGCCATTGGCCCCAAAGATGTAGCCCTCGGCTGCATATGGACTGGCCGCCAACGCGCACTACCGACCGATGCCGTCGTCCTTGTCACCTCCCGCAGCCCGAACGACCAGCTCTACCACTCAACCAAAGCCCTCGATTGGCCGACCGCGGGGATCAAATCCGTCAAACTCATCGGCGATTCCGCAGCCCCCGGCCCGATCGCCTGGGCCACCTATGCCGGGCGGAACTGGGCTGAAGCCCTCGACCAACCCGACACAGGTGATGCGCTCACCTTCCGGCGCGAGATCGCTGCGCTGGAATCTGGCGCCTCGCTCCTGCCATGACCCTCGCTTTGGCATTTCATGTCTGTAAATATCCCCGCCGGGGGCATACTCCGAGCCGGTTGCGCGCTTGCGCGCAGAGGCGAGACAAAAGGCTTGCGCGGAACGCGCTCAATTCGATAACCGCCCGCATCTCCAAGGACCCGACGATGACCCACTTCCGCCACCGAAAGTTCAACACCCGCGACACCTATCCCGAGCAGAAGCTGGACAACGACCTCGCACAGGCTGTCGTCGCCCGGGGCCGCATCGTCTTTCTCCGTGGCCAGTGCCCGCAGGATCTCGACACCGCCAAGGACATCGGCAGCCATGACCCGGTCGAACAAACCCATAAGGTGATGCAGAACATCCGGCAGTTGCTGGAGGAAGTCGGCGGCAAGATGGAGCACCTTTGCAAGGTCGTGGTCTACCTGACCGATGTCCGCCATCGTGAGGCGGTCTACCGGACGATGGGCGAGTATATCAAAGGCGTGCATCCGGTTTCGACCGGGGTCGTGGTGACCGCGCTTGCCCGCCCATCCTGGCTGGTGGAAATCGACGGAACCGCCGTGATCCCGGACGAAAGCTGAAGGGGGGCGCCATGACCTTTTCGATCGTTGCGCGCTGCGCCCGGACCGGGCAGTTCGGGATGGCGATTTCCTCCTCCTCCCCTGCCGTCGCCGCCCGCTGCGCGCATGTCCGGGCGGGGATCGGGGCCGTGGCGAGCCAGAACATCACCGACCCAACGCTGGGACCCCTGGTGCTGGATCAACTTGAGGCCGGCCTTTCTGCGCCCGACGCTTTGAAAGCCGTGGCGCTCAACCGCCTGCACTTCGACTACCGGCAGCTTCTCGTGGTCGACGGAACAGGCGCGACGGCAATCCACTCCGGGCAACGGGTACTGGGGATCTGGGGCGAGGCACAGGCCACGGATTGCGCCGCGGGCGGGAATCTCTTGGCAAGCGAGTTGGTGCCCATGGCCATGGTTCGGGCGTTCACGTCATCTACCAGCCATCTTGGCGAACGTCTTATGTTGGCGTTAGAGGCAGGTCTGGCCGCAGGCGGCGAAGCCGGGCAGGTGCATTCGGCGGGGCTCAAGGTCGCTGACCGTTTGTCGTGGCCGTTGGTCGATCTGCGGATCGACTGGTCGGAAAATCCCGTCGGCATGTTGCGGGCGGCCTGGGCAGTCTACGCGCCGCAGATGGATGCCTATGTCCAGCGCGCCGAAGATCCGACCCAGGCGCCTTCTTACGGCGTGCCGGGGGATGAGTGAGCCTCAGCTGTCCACGGTGGACAGTTTCTACTTATCGCTTGAATTCAATATGTTGCGGATTCGCGTTCAGGAATTCTTAACCTGTGGACGGAGGCATTGAGCATAGTGGAAACCATTCACACCCTGGTCATCGGCGGTGGCCAAGCCGGAGTCGCCACCTCGGCGCATCTGCAAAAGCAGGGCGTGCCCCACCTTGTCCTTGAACGCGCCCGCATCGCCGAACGCTGGCGGACCGAACGGTGGGACAGCCTCGTCGCCAACGGCCCGGCCTGGCATGACCGGTTTCCCGATGCGGAGTTCACGGATGTCGCCCCCGAGGCTTTCGCCCCGAAAGAGGCGGTCGCCGCCTACTTCGAACGCTTCGCCGAAGACCGGACCTTGCCGATCCGTACGGGCGTCACCGTCACAAAGCTGGAGCGTCGCGACGGTGGCTTCCGCGCCACCACGTCTGCGGGCAGCATCGACGCAGAGAACGTCGTCGTGGCCACCGGCCCTTTCCAGTGTCCGCTGATCCCGACCGTGGTCACCGATCAGACCATCACCCAGATCCACTCGACCGCCTACCGCAACCCGAACACCCTGCCACAGGGCACCATCCTCGTCGTTGGCGCAGGTTCCTCCGGCGCGCAAATCGCCGAGGAACTGGCCCGCGCAGGCCGCAAGGTGTACCTCTCGCTCGGCCCCCACGACCGCCCGCCCCGCCGCTACCGGGGACAGGATTTCGTGTGGTGGCTGGGCAAGCTTGGCAAGTGGGACATGAAAACCCCCGATCCCGGCACCGAACATGTCACCATCGCCGTCTCGGGCGCCTATGGTGGCCACACCATGGACTTCCGCCGCCTTGCGGCCCTGGGCGTCACACTTTTGGGACGCGCCGGGGCGTATGACGGCGGCCAACTCCACTTTGCGCCCGACCTCGCGACCAATATCGCGAACGGCGACCGCAATTACCTTTCCGTCCTTGACGAGGCCGACGCCTATGCGGATGCCCATGGCCTTGAGTTGCCCAAAGAGCCACAAGCGCGTGAGCTGCTGCCTCTGCCCGCCTCGGTGACCGACCCGATCCTCACCCTGGACCTGAAGACGGAGGCCATCACCAGCGTCGTCTGGGCCACCGGATTCACGCTCGATTTCGGCTGGATCGACATCGACCTCTTCCGCGAAGACGGCCGCCCCCGGCATCAGGACGGGATAACAGAGGTGCCCGGCCTCTACTTCGTCGGCCTACCCTGGCTTTCCTGTCGGGGGTCGGCTTTCATCTGGGGCGCCTGGCGGGATGCAGAGCGGCTGGCCGCCCACATCGCCCGTCGCAGAATAGGCTGAAACCATCCCCCGCGCGCGGCATCGGCAACTGACCAGCTTGGCCCTGATCTTCCCGTCGCCCCTGCGAAGAGACTGCCCGCCTCCCAGCAGCGGAACCATCTTGGCGGGTCGGCGCAGGATCACGGATCGAGCGATGACGCCGTGGCGGACACCCTTATCCCGTTTTTCGAAAGGCGGCCGGGGTGATGCCGAACTCTTTCTTGAAAACACGTGCAAAGGCCGCTTCCGACGCATAGCCGACCTGTTCGGCAACAACTGCGACGGGATCCCGCGTTGCCTTCAGAGCTTGCCGGGCAAGTTGCATTCGCCAGCGAGCGAGGTATGCCATCGGCGTCAGAGAGAGGACGCGAGAGAACTGCACCGCAAAGCCGGTGCGGGACATGCCTGCCCGCTTTGCGAGATCGGCCACCGTCCAGTCCGCCTCGGGTTCACGGTGCATCGCCGCTAAAGCCCGCAACACCTGCGGATCCGAGAATCCTTGCAGCCCGGCCGCTTCCGCCCCTTGGCTGGCGACAAAGGCACGCAAAGCCTGGGCGAAAATGATCTCGGACATCTTCAGAACGATCAGGCTGCCCCCCATCTGCCCGTGACCGGCCTCGTCGCCGATCATCTGAAGGGTGGTCTCAAGCCACTTGCCCGACATTTCTGCATAGTTCCGCAGAAGCAGGAAAGGGGGCAGCCGATCCAGCAACGGATGCCTGGCCATCGGATCGAATGCAAAATGGCCGCAAACCAGCTGTGTCGCATCTTCGGCTTGCGCCCCGCCGAACACGAGGGCCCCCTCGCCCATGAAACCGGAAAGCTCGATCACCCGGTCCAGCGCCAGGGCGTCGGCCTCGGTTCTGGGATCACAGAACATCCGGTGTGATTTGCCGCGCGGGATGATCATCAGATCGCCTTGCTGCAGCCGCACGATGTCGGGCTGTCCGTCCACCCGCACCAAACAGCCACCCCGGTGCGCGTAGTGAAACCGGGCGACGTTCTCGAACGCTGGCACTTCCACTCCCCAGGGGGGCGTAAAGCTGGTGCGAAAATAGAGCGAACCCTTGAGGTTCATCCGCATCAGAATGTCGCTGAGAACGTCCATTTCCCCTCCGCGAGCCCAGCCCGCAGATTGAGCCGCATATTCCGAACGATCAAGCAGTAAATCCGGACGAAACAGCATTCCGCGCTTGGCATTGGGCGTGCATACCGCGTCCAGAGCATCGACGCTCGTCCTCAACCAGGAGTGTTTCCCATGAAGTTTCCCACGTTTGCGCTTCTTGCCGCTCTGGCTGCAACGCCCCTGCAGGCACAGTCGCCCGCTGACCTAACCGATGCGCAGATCGCCCATGCAGCCTATACCGCCGACCTGATCGACATCCGCTATGCCCATCTGGCGCTGGCGCTGTCCACCAGTGAAGATGTTCGCGCTTTCGCCGAAACCATGATCCGCGATCACACTGCAGTGAATGCCAAGGCGCTGGAACTGCTCACGAAACTCGGCGTGGCCCCGGAAGACAACTTTCTTAGCCAGGCGCTGAATGCGGGGGCCGACAAAATCGTGGCCGACTTCGTTCTTCTGAAAGGTGCCGAGTTCGACCGTGCCTATGCGGCCAATGAACTGGCTTACCATCAGGCCGTGAACGGCATCGTCGACAAGGACTTCTTGCCGAACATCGAGAATGCCGAGGTCAAGGCGCTTTTCGACCAGGCTTCGGGCATTTTCCACGCGCATGAGCACGACGCCGAAGCCCTGGTTGCGGCCGTGAAATGAGCACCGGCCTCGATCGCCGTCAGACCTTGGCAAGGTTGATATTCGCCGTAGCTTTGGTCGGATCGGGTGGACGGGCTGAGGCTGCCGAAACCTCGGCCGCCTGCCCGGCCCGCGGATCTGATCCCATCGTGCATGAGGTCGAGATCAGTGGCTTTGCATTCGTGCCTGCGGCCCTGGCCGTGCGCCCTGGCGACAAGATCCGCTGGACCAATGTCGATCTGTCGCCCCATACTGCAACTGCCAAAGACGGCAGTTGGGATACCGGGGAACTGGCCGAGGGTGAAAGCGCAACTCTGGATGTGACGGAAACGATGCTTCTCGACTATCATTGTCTGTTCCATACAGAGATGTTCGCCAGACTTGTCGTCTGCCCAGACTAAAGCCTCCAATCGGATCGCGGAACTGCCGGCGTGCCTTCTGATCGGAAGGCACGCCTCCTACCCGCCAAGGAATGTCCGACAAATGCGGGCGATCTCGGCCGCGATCTCCGGACCGAGTTTCCGGCGCAGCGCGGCGTCGAAGGCCAGGGCTTGCTGGCCCAGATCGGCAAAGACCAGCTGTCGGCGCTGGGACGGCAAACGTATGATCTTCAGCGGTTTCCGCGGGGCCCCATGCCTTACGGCACCGCACCGAAGGCCGGGCTAGAGCCTAAGGGTGGCGCTGAACCGGTCATCCGCGGCACCAATTACCACGAGGTGCACTACTCTACCGCCCAGGAGTTGGCCCACCGCACCACCTCGGGCTGCCAGATGAGCAGCGGTGACCGCTAGGGTGCGGCACAATCTCTAGCCCCACAAAGCACAGTCGCGATAGCCTGCTCGCCCTCGGCTGGGGCGGCCAGGAGCCCATCGCCGTCGACGGTGGCACCGGTAGCTTCATCGAGGACCGCGACACGCTTGCCTTCGGAGGCCAAGCCCGAGGCGACGGCTATACCATCGGCTTCGGTGACTGCACGGACACCCTCCTCACCGCGCTCCAGAACCCGTTTGCCGGGCAGCAAAAAGGACTATCGCTTGGCCGACTCCCATGGCCTCGCGGGCATCTGATCAGGACGCCTTCCGCCAAATCCCGATTTTTCGTCGGAATCTCGCGCCTCCGCCTCAGCTTGCCTTCAACACCCCACGGTCGATCTGGTCCTGCTCGATGCTCTCGAAAAGCGCCCGGAAGTTGCCCTCGCCAAACCCGTCATCGCCCTTGCGCTGGATGAATTCGAAGAAGATCGGCCCGATCACGGTCTTGGAGAATATCTGCAGCAGTATCCGTGTTTCGCCGCCGTCCAGCACCCCTTCGCCATCAATGAGGATGCCATGCTTTGCCATCCGGTCAATCGGCTCTTCGTGCCCCGCGACCCGCGTCTTCGACAGCTCATAATAGGACATCGGCGGCTTCGGCATGAATTTCAGGCCCCGGTCCGCGATCGCGTCGGTCGCGGCATAGATGTCTTCGGACCCGACCGCGATATGCTGGATGCCTTCGCCGTTGTAACGCTTGAGGTACTCCACGATCTGCCCGGTCTCGCCCCGATCCTCGTTCACCGGAATCCGGATGCGACCGCAAGCGCTGGTCAGGGCGCGGGAATGCAGGCCCGAGAACTTGCCCTCGATGTCAAAGAACCGGATCTGCCGGAACCCGAACAGACGCTGATAAAAGTCGAACCATTTGTCCATGTTGCCGCGGTGGACGTTGTGCGTCAGGTGGTCGAGGTAATAGAACCCCACACCCGCAGGCTTCGGTGCTGCAACCCAGTCGAATTCGGCGTCATAGGGCGAGACATCGCCATAACGGTCGGTGAAGTAGATCAGCGACCCGCCAATTCCCTTGATCGCGGGCAGGTCCAAAGTCTTCTGCGGCCCGTCAAACGGCTCGGCCCCAAGCGACACCGCATGGGCAAAGGCATGGGCCGCGTCGACCACCCGCCAACACATCGACGGCGCGCAAGGTCCATGCTCTTCGACAAAGCGGCGGGCATGGCTGCCCGGTTCATCGTTCAGCACATAGGTGATGTCACCCTGCTGCCAAAGCTCGATGGCCTTGGCCTTGTGCCGCGCGGTCAGCGCATAGCCCATGCGGATGAACAGCGCCCGCAACTCGTCTGGGTTCGGATGGGCGAATTCGACGAATTCGAACCCGTCCGTGCCTGCCGGGTTTTCGGCGCTGATCACCGCGCGCGGGGTATTGTGCGGAAAGGGACCCATGGCTTCGTCCTTCAGATGGAATGCGTTTCTTGAAGAATGCCACACTGCCCCCAGCAATACCGCGCAGAAGCAAGCTTGATTTCATCCGCTGATGCGCGCTTTCATCCATATTGGACATCTTGACGCGAGAAACCCGCATGCTGGACGAAACCGATTCCCGCCTTCTTACCGCAGTGCAGGCCCAGGCCCAGATTACCGCGCAAGAGCTTGGCGACCTCTTGAACCTTTCCGCCAGCCAGGCCGCCCGCCGCCGCGCAAAGCTAGAGGCGGACGGCCTGATCACTGGCTACAGCGCGCGCCTTTCCCCATCCAAGTTGGGCCTTACGGTCCAGGCCTTCGTCCAAGTCCAGATGGCCGCCCATTCACCCGAGGCCGCAAAGGGTTTTCTCCGCCTGATCGCCACCCTTCCCGAGGTCACCGCCTGCTGGACCCTGACCGGTGAGGCCGACTACCTGCTCCGGGTCTGGTGCGCCGATTTGCCCGCGCTCAACACGTTGATCCACCACCGCCTGCTGCCGAACCCCGCTGTCGCGCGTGTGCAAAGCCAGATCGTGATGGATCAGCCGAAACCCGACGCGGGGCTGCCGGTCTAAAAGAGCATCAGACCTCAGGTCGACCGCGCCATCAAACTTCGGTAGACAGGCAGGCCTGCCCGGCAGGTCTCATGTAGCCTCTCTCGGCAACACCCGCGCCAACAGGTCGCGGATGACCGCCAGCCGCGCGGCCTCGTCCATCGCGGCGATCGTCTTCAACCGCCGTCCTGCCGCTAGGTCGGCGATACCATGGCTCATCGCCCAGAGGGCCGCCACGTCGACCGTGCTTCCGCCCTGCTCACTGACCAGCCAGACCAGATGCCGATAGGCGGCATCACTTGCCACCGAAAGCTCTTCGTTGCCGAAATCGGGCCGCTCGGACGAAAAGATCAGCCGAAACAAAGCTGGCCGGGTCATCGCAAAATCGAGATAGCCCAGCCCCGCCCGCACCGCCCGGTCCCTGGCACCGGTTGCACCAGTTTCGCTGGACTCAAGGGTCGACTGAAACTGTCGGTAGCCTTCTGCCGCCAGCGCGGTCAGAAGTCCGCCTACATCGCCGAAGTGATGCGCGGGGGCCGCATGACTGACCCCCGCCCGTTTGGCCACCGAGCGCAGCGAAAAGGATTCGACCCCGCGCTCCGCCAGCTCGGCTTCCGCCGCCGCCAGCAAGGCACTGCGCAGATCGCCGTGATGATAGGGTTTGTCGTCCATCGGTCCTGCATAAGGTGCAATCTTTGCATTGTCAAAATTATATCTTGACAGTGACTAGACACATCGGCACTCTATCCTGACATCGTCAAGATTGGAGTCCCGATGACCCCCGAGCAGCTTTTCCAGATCGCCAACCCGATCGCCCTGCTGGGCTGGATCGCGCTGATCTTCGCCCCGTTTGCCCCGCGCGTGATCGACCGGATCGCCGCCGCCATCATTCCGCTTCTGATGGCAGTGGCCTACAGTGCCCTGATCCTGGCCTATTGGTCGGGTGCGACCGGAGGCTACAGCAGCCTGCCCGACGTGATGGCGCTTTTCACCAACCCGCACATCGCCCTTGCGGGCTGGGTCCATTACCTCGCGTTCGATCTTTTTGTCGGGGCATGGGCCACTCGAACCGCCCGTGCGGCCGGTATCAACCATCTTCTGGTTCTGCCGCATCTGGTGCTGATCTTCCTGTTTGGCCCAGCGGGATTTCTGACCTTCTACGCGATGCACGCCGCATTCAGCATGCGCACCACCCAAAATGGAGCCACCGCATGACCACCCTCGCCCTGACCCGCGCGCCCGCCCGCATCTGGACCGACGCGCCCGCCTTTACCGGCCTTGCGCTCTTCATCGCACTGACCGCAATTCCCATCCTGGCCGCGGCGATGATAGACCCCCGGACGTTCCTTGATGCGCCCGTTTGGCAAAAGCCGCTGCAATTCCATCTGGCGCTTGGCATCTACTGCATCACCCTTGCCTTTTTCGCCCGCTTTCTGCCCGCTGGCATGACGTCGCGCCCTTGGCGGATCTACTCGGGTGTGGTCTGCTTTTGCATCCTGGCCGAGTTGGTATGGGTCGGAGGTGCGGCCAGTTATGCCACGGCGTCACATTTCAATGTCGACGATGTTGTCATGGGCACGATCTACGGCTTCATGGGCGTCTTCGCGGTGATCCTGACCTCGGCCAGCGCGGTCATAGGTGTGGCCATCTGGCGCAACCCCGACACCGGCCTTGCCCCCGCCCTGCAGCTGTCCATCGCCATCGGCCTGATCCTGACCTTTATACTGACCCTGATCGCCGCCGGCACCATGTCCTCGATGCCCGGTCACCACATCGGCACGCCGGTGACCAAAGCGGCGCTCGCGATCCTTGGCTGGTCGCGAGAGGTCGGCGATCTTCGCGTCAGCCACTTCTTTGCGACCCATGCGCTGCATGTGATCCCGGCCGTCGGCCTGCTGGCGACCACCTTCGCGCCGGGAAGCGCCCGAACCCTTGTCCTGGCCGCCAGCGCCGCCTTCACGGCCCTTGTTGGCTTCACCATGTGGCAGGCGTTTCAGGGCCAGCCCTTCCTGCCCTGGTTTGGTTGATCCAAATGGCTTTTCCTTCGGCTCCCGCCGGGCTAAACACCCGGCAACTCTTGCAGGATGCCCGTGATGCCGATGGAAAAGACCTTCAACGCCGCCGAGGCCGAGGCGCGGATTTCGAAGACCTGGCTCGATGCCAAGGCGTTCAGGGCGGGCGCTAATGCCAAGCCGGGGCGTCCGGCATTTTCCGTGATGATCCCGCCGCCGAACGTCAACGGCTCGCTCCATGTCGGCCATGCCTTCAACAACACGCTGCAGGACATCCTGACGCGCTGGCACCGGATGATGGGGGACGACACGCTGTGGCAGCCCGGGCAGGACCACGCCGGGATTGCGTTGCAGCTGGCGGTCGAAAAGGAACTTGCGGCGACGGGCAACCAGAGCCGCCGCGAGATCGGCCGCGAGGCGTTTCTTGACTATGCTTGGGGCTACAAGGAACGCACAGCGGACAAGATCGTCGGCCAACTCGAACGCCTGGGCGCATCCTGCGACTGGGACCGGAACGCCTTTACGATGTCGGGTGCGCCGGGCGATACGCGCGTTGGCCACGAAAACTCGCCGAACTTCCACGACGCGGTGATCAAGGTTTTTGTCGATCTTTACAACAAGGGCCTCATCTACCGCGGCAAGCGGCTGGTGAACTGGGACCCGCATTTCGAGACCGCGATTTCCGACCTGGAGGTCGAGAATACCGAAGTTCCCGGCCATATGTGGCACTTCAAATACCCGCTCGCGGGCGGGCAGACCTACGAGTATGTCGAGAAGGACGCCGAAGGCCGCGTGACCCTGCGCGAGACGCGGGATTACATTTCGATTGCGACGACGCGGCCTGAAACGATGCTTGGGGACGGCGCGGTGGCAGTTCATCCATCAGATGAACGTTACGCGCCAATCGTCGGTAAACTTTGTGAAATTCCGGTTGGTCCTGCCGAACACCGCCGCCTGATCCCGATCATCACCGACGAATACCCGGACCCCGCCTTCGGCTCCGGTGCCGTCAAGATCACCGGCGCGCATGACTTCAACGACTATGCGGTGGCCAAGCGCGGCGATATCCCGTGCTACCGCCTGCTGGACACCCGTGCCCAGATGCGGGCGGATGGCGCGCCTTATGCCGAGGCGGCGGAGATTGCGGGCCGCATGTCCCGCGCCTGGCTGGTCGCCAAGGGCTACGCGACGCCCGGCTTTACGGAACAGCCCTTCGCCCTATCCGAATCCGAGATCGACGCCCTGAACCTCGTCCCCGACGAGTTGCGGGGCCTCGACCGGTACGAGGCCCGCAAGCGCGTGGTTGAGGCTATCACGGCCGAGGGGCTGGCCGTCACGACCCTGAAGAAATCCGTCGACAAGGAAACCGGGGCCGAGCACCTGGAGCTGGTGCCTTACGTCGAATCGAAGCCGATCATGCAGCCCTTCGGCGACCGCTCCAAGGTCGTGATCGAGCCGATGCTGACCGACCAGTGGTTCGTCGATACCGCCAAGATCGTCGAACCCGCGCTGGAGGCGGTGCGCTCGGGCGCTACCCGGATCATCCCGCCCTCGGGCGAGAAGACCTATTACCACTGGCTGGAAAACATCGAACCCTGGTGCATCAGCCGCCAGGTTTGGTGGGGGCATCAGATCCCGGTTTGGTATGGGCCGTCAAATGAAGCTTTGGCCCGGCACAAAGCTGAAAAGCTAGCGCTGGAAGCGGTTGATCTTGCAGAGGATCCGTCATTCTGCCCTGACCTGACGCTCTACACTCAAGACAAATCAAGTCTCGTTGCGTTCTGTGCTGCGACGGCAGAAGAAGCGGCAGAGCAAGCAAAGCGTTACTACGATGTCGACCGAATTTTCGCGAAGCCCATCCGTGTGGCGGTCAAGAATGAGTGGAGCGACCTTAGCTACATCAACATCGGTGACCCGTTTGAGACGATGATCTTGTCTCGCGACCCCGACGTCCTCGACACCTGGTTCTCCTCCGGCCTCTGGCCGATCGGCACGCTCGGCTGGCCCGAGAACACGCCGGAGCTGCAGAAATATTTCCCCACCTCGGTCCTCGTGACCGGGCAGGACATCCTGTTCTTCTGGGTCGCCCGGATGATGATGATGCAGCTGGCCGTGGTGAACGACATCCCGTTCCACACCGTCTACCTGCACGGCCTCGTCCGCGACGCCAAGGGCAAGAAGATGTCGAAATCCCTCGGCAACGTCATCGACCCGCTGGAAATCATCGACGAATACGGCGCCGACGCGCTGCGCTTTGCCAATGCAGCGATGGCCTCGCTTGGCGGTGTGCTGAAGCTGGACACCCAGCGTATCGCGGGCTACCGGAACTTTGGCACCAAGCTCTGGAACGCTTGCCGCTTTGCTGAGATGAACGGGGTCTGGGAAAGCCACGCGACCGGCCCCGCGCCCAGCCCGAAGGCCACCGCGAACAAGTGGATCATCGGTGAGACGGCGAAGGCCCTGTCTGAGGTCAATGAGGCGCTGGAGGCGTTCCGCTTCGACACCGCCGCCGACGCCCTCTATAAATTCGTCTGGGGCAAGGTCTGCGACTGGTATGTCGAGTTTGCCAAGCCCCTCTTCGACGGCCCCGACGCCGCGGAAACCCGCCAGACAATGGCCTGGGTCCTCGACCAGTCGATGATCCTGCTGCACCCGTTCATGCCCTTCATTACCGAAGAGCTGTGGGGCACGACCGGCAAACGCGAGAAGCTCCTCGTCCTCACCGACTGGCCGACCCTCTCCGCGACCCTGATCGACGCTACCGCCGAGCGCGAGATGACCTTTGTCACCACCCTCATCGACGACATCCGCTCTGCCCGCGCGCAGGTGCATGTGCCGGTGGGCCTGAAGGCCGATCTGGTGGCAACCTCGCTGACGGATGAGGCCCGCGCGGCCTTTGCCCGCAACGAGGCGCTGATCAAGCGGCTGGCACGGGTGGACAATGTCACCGAAGGCGTGGCCCCCAAGGGCAGCATCGCCGTGGCGGCCGAGGGCGCGGCCTATGCGATTCCACTGCAGGGGCTGATCGATATCGCCGAGGAGAAATCCCGCCTGCAAAAGGCGCAGGACAAGCTGGCAAAGGAAATCGGGGGGCTGAAAGGCCGGCTCGACAACCCCAACTTCGCCAAATCCGCGCCCGAGGATGTGGTGATGGAGGCCCGGTCCAACCTTGAAGCCCGCGAGGAAGAGGCCGCGAAGATCCGCGAGGCGCTGAAACGCCTTTCCGACCTGGGCTAAGGAATTCCGGACCAAGCTTTTCCGGGGCGGCTGCGTCACACTTGCAACCAGCCCCGGAAAGGACATGCCATGCGCCTTCTCCCTGCAAGCCTTGCCCTGATCGCCCTGACCACGGCGGCCTTGCCCTATTCGGTCGAACCACTACCCCAACTGACGCTTAGGGGCGGCACGGGTGTAATGGTCGCCGAGACCGGCGTGAACCTTCTTCTGACCGCCGTCACCGACCAGCGATGTCCGCCAAATGTCGACTGCTATTGGGAAGGCATGATCCGTGCCGAGATCACCGTCCAAGGCCCCAAGCCCGACCTGCAGCACATCGTTCTGTGCAACCTTTGCGACGACGGGGACCGCAGCGCCACCGTTGCGGGCCTGACATTTAACTTGATGAGCTTTGCCCCTTCGACCGAAGAGCTTGCCCATTTGGGCCGCGCGCCGCTTCTGTCCGACTATGCGCTGACGGTGGCCTACAAACCGGCCAGATCATGAGCTGAGCGGCAGGCAGGGTTTCGCGTCACGCCCTCTTGCATGGCCGTCTGCCCCATGCCAGCGTCGTGCGCATGAGCCGCTTTCTGACCCCGCACGCCGCAGCGCTGCCCTCGAGCGTTCCGTTCACCGGACCAGAGGCCCTGGAGCGCCGAACCGGCATCCCCTTTCGCGCCCGCCTTGGGGCGAACGAGTCGCTTTTCGGCCCCTCGCCGAACGCCGTCGCCGCGATGCAGGCCGCTGCCGGTGACAGCTGGAGGTACGGAGATCCCGAAAATCACGATCTGAAACAGGCGCTTGCCCGACACCACGGCGTGAGCCCCGGCCATATCGCGGTAGGCCCCGGCATCGACGGCCTTCTGGGTCTGATTTGCCGCTTGACGCTTGAGCCCGGCACCCAGGCTGTGACTTCGCTTGGCGCCTATCCCACCTTCAATTTCCATGTGACAGGCTACGGCGGCACCCTTATCCGTGTGCCCTATGGTGGTGACCTCGAAGACCCCGAAGCCCTTCTAGGTGCCGCGAAGTCATCGGGGGCCCGGCTCCTTTACCTTGCCAATCCCGACAACCCGATGGGCAGCCACCATCCGGCCACCGTCATCGAGGACATGGTCAGGAGCCTGCCGGACCATACCCTCCTGATCCTGGATGAGGCCTATTCTGACCTCGCCCCGCCCGGCACCGTGCCAATGATCCAAGCCGAACACCCGCAAGTGATCCGGCTTCGGACGTTTTCAAAGGGGTATGGCCTGGCGGGTGCCCGCGTCGGCTATGCGCTGACCAACCCCGACCTGGCCCTTGCCTTTGACAAGGTCCGCGATCACTTCGGCATGACCCGCGTCGCGCAGGCGGGCGCTCTGGCAGCGCTTGGCGACCAGGACTGGCTGGCCAAGGTAAAGGCCCGGACGATCACGGCCCGCGCAAGGCTTTCGGCGATTGCGCACGCGAACGGGCTGCGACCGCTGCCGTCGGCCACCAACTTCGTGACCATCGACTGCGGCAGGGACGGGGACTACGCGCGCAAGGTGCTGACCGAACTTGGCCTAAGGGGGGGCTTTATCCGAATGCCGGGGGTGGCCCCGCTTGACCGCTGCATCCGTATCAGCCTTGGGGATGATCAGGCGCTTGATATTCTTGAAGAAATCTTGCCACTGGCCTTAAGGGCCGCAGGCTGATCACTCAGCCGCAAGATTTGGCTGGGCCGGCCCGACTGCGGGGGCATTCACCGGCATCGGCGCATCGGCGGGCCCAAGCCGGGGTGCCGCTGCAATCGGCTCTCGCAGCAGGAATCGGGCTGTTGTGCGATCCTCCGCGCGCTCTTCGTTGGGCAAAGCGCGGCGGAAGACCAGCATGTTCTGGAACGTGGTCTTGGTGCCGGTCAGCCCGACCCGCTCTTCACAAGGCAGTGCGTCGGCGCGGACATAGTCCCAGCCTTCGGCCCCAAGCGCGTTCATCATGTTGGTCAGGGCCAAGGCAAAGCGGTCCTCGGTGGACTTCACCCCACGCGCCTTTTCGCCCCGTTTGGGGGCAGGAACGACCATAAACTCAAAGCGTTGCATCGAGTTTCTCCCTGATTGTCCCGATAGTTGATATGAGATTATGCTCGCAAGTTCAAATGACGAAAGCATTTTCCGGCCAAAGCGCGCTTAGGCGGCAACAGACGCAGGATATCGCATACAGGTTTACTGCCCGCCGCTACCAGTAGCGCATCGCAACGAATAAGCGATGGTCCATCAAAGGACTTATCTGGCTTTCGCTAGTATCCAGGCGATCCTGATGTCACAGCCCCAGCTTCGCCGCCACCAGCGCATTGACCGCCGCCGGGTTCGCTTTGCCGCCGGTGGCCTTGATCACCTGACCCACGAACCAACCTGCAAGCTTTGGATTTGCCTTGGCTTTCTCTACCTGATCCGGGTTCGCGGCGATGATCTCGTCGACCGCCGCCTCAATGGCACCGGTGTCGGTGACCTGCTTCATGCCCCGCGCTTCGACGATTTCGGCCGGGTTGCCTCCCTCGCTATAGACGATCTCGAAGAGGTCCTTGGCGATCTTGCCAGAAATCGTACTCGAAGCGATCAGGTCGATGATCCCGCCCAGCTGAGCCGTCGAGACCGGGCTTTCGGTGATGTCGTGGCCTTCCTTCTTCAGGCGGCCGAACAGTTCATTGATCACCCAGTTCGCGGCCATCTTGCCGTCGCGACCCTTGGCCACGTCATCGAAGTAGCGGGCCGACTCAAGCTCTGCCGTCAGCACGTTTGCGTCGTAATCGGTGAGGCCGTAGTCCGCCATGAACCTGGCTTTCTTGGCATCCGGAAGCTCGGGCATCGAGGCCGCGACGCCATCGATCCAGGCCTGCTCGATCTCGAGCGGCAGCAGGTCCGGATCGGGGAAATAGCGGTAATCATGCGCCTCTTCCTTCGACCGCATCGACCGCGTCTCGCCCTTGTCGGGGTCGTAAAGCCGGGTTTCCTGCACGATCTTGCCACCGTCTTCCAGAATGGCGATCTGGCGGCGGGCCTCATAGTCGATGGCCTGGGTCATGAACCGCATCGAGTTCATGTTCTTGATTTCACAGCGGGTTCCCAGATGGGAAAAGTCCTGGGTTGCCTGGTATTTCTCATACTGGCCGGGCTTGCAGACCGACACGTTTACATCGGCCCGAAGGTTCCCGTTCTGCATGTTGCCGTCGCAGGTCCCGAGGTAGCGCAGGATCTGACGCAGCTTGGTCACATAGGCGGCAGCTTCCTCGGGCCCCCGGATATCGGGACGGCTGACAATCTCCATCAGCGCCACGCCGGTGCGGTTGAAGTCGACGAAGGACAGATTTGGGTCCATGTCGTGGATCGACTTCCCGGCGTCCTGCTCCAGATGGATGCGCTCGATCCGGACAAGGCGCGCGACCCCGGGAGAGAGTTCGACCAGCACCTCGCCCTCACCCACAATCGGATGATAAAGCTGGGAAATCTGATAGCCTTGCGGCAGGTCGGGATAGAAATAGTTCTTCCGGTCGAAGGCCGACATCAGGTTGATCTGCGCTTTCAGGCCAAGCCCGGTCCGCACGGCCTGCTCGACGCAGAATTCATTGATGACCGGCAGCATCCCCGGCATCGCCGCATCAACGAAGGCGACGTTGGAATTGGGTTCCGACCCGAAAGCGGTGGAGGCGCCCGAGAAGAGCTTGGCGTTGGATGAGACCTGGGCATGGATTTCCATGCCGATCACCAGCTCCCAGTCGGCCTTGGCCCCGGCGATCACCTTTGGCGCAGGTGCGGTATAGGTCAGGTCAAGCATCATACCTCCGGAAACGCGGGTCTTCCGGTCGGTTTAGGCCGGGTGTCGCCGGTGGGCAAGGGGTCTGTCAGGTCCGCCGCACAAGCGTGCCAAGGCCATCACCGCGGCGGACGATCCGGGCGCCGCGCTTTAGCGCAGGTCCAAAGACCTCGGCCAACGCGAAGGCCAAACTGCCGCCACCTTCATCCCAGCAGTCGAGATGCACTTCGCGCAGACGGTTCCACAAAACCTCCGACAAGGCAGCACGCGTTTTCGTAAGCTGGTAGGCTGCCGGAGCGCCCGTCTTGCGAAAATCCATCGCAAGCCGAGCAAGGGTCTTAGCGGCGATATTCGCGCGATGCTGACAGCCAGTTGCGGTCTGGTAGTCAATGAGTCCTTCGAAGAAGAACTGATAGTCAATCGTCGGCACCAGATCACCCAGCGTGTCGGCCGCAGCAAGATGGAAAACGGCGTAAGCCGCCTTGCCGGTGACCGGGCTGGTGAGACGCACTGCACGCCGGGCTTCGCGCTCGAATGTTGAAAGGGAGCCGTACCAGCCGGGAAGCATGTTTACCGCATGAGCGCTATGCGCGGTCGCATCTTCGGGGTCGAGGTCGCACCAGTCTTCATACCATTCGCGGCAAACCGAACCGCCGTCTTCGATCCCCCGCACCAACGCGTAGCGGGTGCCGGCCAGGAGAGGCGACATCTCCTCGATCGGATCGAAGAGGGTAATCAACTGTTCGGCCTTGCTGAAATGCGCCGCACTTTCCGCCCAAGCATCATTCGACAGTTGGCCTTGCGCCGTCTTGTCGCGCTTTGCGGTGGCAAGGTCGATATGTGCTTGTGCAAGGACCTGGGCGGCGCAGTAATCGCCGGAGTTCTTGTCGAAGACGGTCTCGAGTTGGGCAAGCTCGGCCTGGGCGGCTTTCCAGTCTGCCCGAGCTATGGCCGCGGAAAGGCAGACCCGCATTCCTTCGCTGATCAGCGGAGCCACGCGGCGACCGCCCGAAGCCATAACGCGCTCCTGGTCCGTGAAGCGCAATGCTTCGATCAGATCGGCCCATTCCCCGGCAGCCGCCATGGCAGCATGGTCGTCGCGAATACACTGCCATTCGGTCATTTCCGGCCCAAGCCGCATGACGGGCGCGTCAAGGCGGTCAAGCACCTGATCGGCCGTCAAACCGTCAAACAAATCGACCCCGGTTCCAACCTCGGGGCGAAGTTGGGCGGCATCTTCTTGCTGACCGCGACCCGTCCGGGTTTTCACGTGCATTAGCGAAGGTGTAACTAGCATCAACTCGTCCTCCGGGCGGCGTTCGGCTGCCTTTGGCCGAACGTGACCTCGGATCAGGGCGAAAAAAGGGAAATGCGGTGATTTTCGGGTGACTTTGCCATGCTGAAGCGTGTGATTTTCGGAGTGTTTGCAGCCGCTTCTCTAGCGGGTTGCCTGAATACGCAATCGAATGAGGACGTGGCTTACTTTGCCCCGCCGATGCAATGGGATCACCATCCGGACGGCGAGGTCTGGACCGAATCGACCCTGGTTGCCGTGTCTACCAAGGATGCGCTTCTGTCCCAGCGGGTGCCTGCGGACATTGAAGCCTGGTGCCCAGGTTATGCTGATGCCTCGGTCGACGAGCGTCGGGCGTTCTGGGCTGGCCTGCTGTCGGCGGTCGCGAAATACGAAAGCACCTGGAACCCGCAAGCCTCGGGTGGAGGCGGGCGGTGGATCGGATTGATGCAGATCTCGCCCCGGTCGGCGTCGAACTACGGCTGTGCGGCGACCTCGGTCGTGGCACTTAAAAACGGCGAAGCCAACCTGGAATGCGCAGTCGAGATCATGTCCGAGCAGGTAGCGAAGGACGGGCTTGTCGCCGGCGGTGGCAATCGTGGGATCGGTCGCGACTGGGCGCCGTTGCGCAGCAATGAGAAACGTTCGGCCATGGCGGCCTGGACCAGTCAACAACCCTATTGCCAGGCCGGTTGACCCCCAGCCGGTTGATCGCCGTCAGTTGATCCGGAAAAGAACAGCGATCTCTTCCAGCGCCTCGCGCTGGCGGGAAGAGACGGCACCTTCTCGGCCAGCGGCGGCAACATCCTTCAGCACCGCCATCAGGGGCTGGAAGGTCTGATTGCCGCGCAGTTTGTAAAGCCGCCGCGTCAAGCGCTCCAGCCCTTGCTGCGCGCCGCCGCTTTCAGCCACCAACCAGCGGCCGAGAATCACGGCCTCTTCTGCCTTGTTGTGGCTTTGGCCAAGGTGGCTTTGCAGACTGACAATCAGCTTATCCTGCTGTTCCGCAGTCGGCAGTCCGCCAAGTTCGAGAAATGCGATGCCCGCCCCTGCGATGGCGACATCGGGGTCGTCGAGCGATTCGACAGGGTGCAGATCGTGTCTGCGGCGAAAGCCGAAACGCCGAGCCGCAGCCATGACGTCTTGCGCGACGCCGACCAGTTCATTCGCAGCATCTGCCGCGTTCCGGGCGCGCTGAACCCAAAAGTAAGCCCCGACGATCAGCCCGAAAAGTACAATAAGATATGGCATGCCATAATGCTCCAACTCATCTGCCGCATGGGTGCCACAGCCCCTGCGAAGCCGTCAATCACCATGTGTCCCTACCCTGCGGCGATCATCCGTTCCACCATTTCACGCAGGTCGCCGCTTAGGCCTGATACCGCAAGAATCCGGTCAAGTTGTGTCTTCGCGTGCTTGCGCCGGGTGGCATCATACCGCGGCCAGGTCTCGAAAGCCGTCGACATCCGCGAGGCGGTTTGCGGGTTAAGCGGGTCAAGCCGGATCAGCCAGTCGGCGACCAGCTTGTAACCCGCGCCCGAGCGATGATGGAAACCGGCATGATTGGCCGCAAGCGCCCCGATCACCGCGCGGAAACGATTGGGGTTCTTCCAGTTGAATTCGGGCCGTTCGGTCAGGGCAGCGGTCAGTGCTGCGGCTTCGCCCGGCTCGGCCAGCGCGATCTGCAGGGCGAACCACTTGTCCATGACATTCGCATCCTTGCCCCAGCGCGCCGCAAAGGCGGCAAGTTCGGCCTCGCCCTGCCCGATGTCCAGTAGCGCCGAAAGCGCGCCGATCTCTTCGGTCATGCTGCGGGCCTTGGCAAAGGCAGCTGTGGCAAGCTTGCCCCCATCACGCCGGGTCAGCAGCCCGAGTGCCGCCATCCGCAGTGCCCGCCGACCCGCCTGATCCGCTGAGGGAGAGAACGGCTCACCATCATCAAGGCCAGCGTAAAGCCGCTGCAGCCCTTCACCCAGCCGGATCGCAAGCGCCCCGGCCATTTCCCGACGGGCGGCATGTATCTTGGCCGGGTCGGGCACCCGGCCCAGACCATGAATGGTTTGGGCCAGGTCATCCTCGGCCGGCAGCTTCAGGCAAAGCGCCCGGAAGGCCGGGTCGAGGCTTTCGTCGAAAACCACCACCGCCAGCGCGTCCAGCCAGTCATTGCTGGGCGGCGCGCCTTTCAGCACCATTTCCGCCATCAGGTCCTTGGCCAGCGCCCGACCGGCCTCCCATTTGTTGAACGGGTCGGTGTCATGCGCCAGCAGGAAGGCACGTTCCGAGGGCGGTGCCGAGCGATCAAGAACCACCGGCGCAGAAAAGCCGCGCAGGATCGATGGGATGGGTTTGGCCGACAGTCCTTCAAACCGAAAGCTCTGCTTGGCCTGGGTCATTTCCAGCATGATGGTCGGCACGACCTCGTCGCCGTTCGGATTGAAGAGACCCACCTTGATCGGGATAACCTTGGGCTGCTTTTCGGTCTGGCCGGGGGTCGCGGGATTGGTCTGGCGAAAGGTCAAGGTGTAGATACCGTCCGACCAGTCTTCCTGTACCTTAAGCCGAGGAGTTCCGGCCTCGGTGTACCATAGCTTGAACTGCTGAAGGTCCCGCCCCGTCGCATCCTCGAAAACCTTGAGCCAGTCGTCGATCGTTGCAGCTTCGCCATCATGGCGGTCAAAATACAGGTCAAGCGCCCGCGCATACCCTTGGTCACCGACCAGTGTCTTCAGCATGCCGATGACCTCGGCGCCCTTTTCGTAGACGGTGGCGGTGTAGAAGTTGTTGATCTCGACAAAGCTATCCGGTCGGACCTGATGCGCCAGGGGGCCTGCATCTTCACGGAACTGGCGGGCGCGCAGGGCCACCACGTCCTCGATCCGCCGGACGGCCGCGGACCGCATGTCGCCGGAAAACTGGTGGTCGCGAAAGACGGTCAGCCCCTCTTTCAGACAAAGCTGGAACCAGTCGCGGCAGGTGATGCGGTTGCCGGTCCAGTTGTGGAAATACTCATGCGCGATGATCGCTTCGATCCGCGCAAAATCGTCATCGGTGGCGGTTTCCGGGCTAGCAAGAACATAGCGGGAGTTGAAGATGTTCAGCCCCTTGTTCTCCATCGCGCCCATGTTGAAATCGTCGACCGCGACAATGTTGAAGACATCAAGGTCGTATTCACGACCGTAGACCTCTTCGTCCCACTTCATCGACCGGATCAGGCTGTCCATCGCATAGGCGCAGCGGTCCTCGTCGCCGGGGCGGACCCAGATGTTCAGGTCGACCTTGCGACCCGAAGCGGTGACGAATTTGGCCGAATGCGCGCGCAGATCGCCTGCAACGAGGGCGAAAAGGTAGGCAGGCTTAGGCCATGGATCATCCCACTCAGCCCAGCCGAACCCGCGCGCCACCGGATTACCGTTTGACAAAAGCACCGGCAGATCGCCCTCGATCCGAACCTTGAAGCGCGACATGACATCGGGGCGGTCGGGGTAGTATGTGATCTTGCGAAACCCTTCCGCCTCGCATTGGGTGCAGTACATGCCGTTTGACATGTAAAGCCCTTCCAGTGCGGTGTTGGCCTCGGGCGCGATCTCGACTTCGGTCTGCAGAACGAACGGCTCTACCGGCAGGCTTTTGGCCGGTATCGTCAGGCTTTCGGCGTCAAGCTTGGGCTTGACCGGTTGGCCGTCAATCGAACAGGTCAGCAGCTGCAATCCCTCGCCATCCAGCCGCAAGGCGTGCGTCCCGGCAAGTGCAGGGTTCGGCCGCAGCGCAAGCCGCGTCGTGACACGGGTGGCATTCGGCAGAAGGTGAAACGTCAGTTCCACGCTCTCGACCAAATGGCTGAAGGGCTTGTAATCGGCAAGGTAAACGGTCTTCTGCGCGTCGGACATCGGGGACTCCCTTTGTCCCATACCTACGGACTTGCGCGCCGGGAACAAGAGCAACCCCCGCAACAGTCTTTTGCGGCTTTACGAATCTGCCAGGCAGGCTACATCTATGTTCCATGAATGTTCTCGTCTGGTTCAAACGCGACCTCAGGATTCAGGATCACCCGGCGCTGTCTTTGGCCGCCGGGATTGGTCCGGTCTTGCCGGTCTACATCGTTGAGCCAGAGCTTTGGTCGCAGCCCGATGCCTCGGCCCGGCAATGGGAGTTCGTGGCCGAAAGCCTTGTTACCCTGCGCGAGGGCCTAGCGGGCATCGGGGCTCCGCTTGTGGTTCGGGTGGGTGACGCGGTCGGCGTGCTGGAACGGCTCTGCCGGCAGCACAGCATCACCCGGATCGTCAGCCATGAAGAGACCGGCAATCTTTGGACCTATGCCCGCGACCGCAAGGTCGCGGCTTGGGCCAAAAGGACGGGTATCCTCTGGACAGAGCTGCCACATTCGGGTGTTGTCCGCAGACTTCCCGGCCGTGATGGCTGGGCCGCCCGCCGAGACGGTTTCATGGCCGAAATCGTACTGCCGCCCCCGATCTTGCGCGCGGTTGACGGGGCAGAGCCGGGCATGATCCCCACCGCGCGCGCGCTTAAACTGGCCGAGGACCCCTGCCCCCACCGCCAACTTGGCGGGCGTGGCCGTGGGATCGACCTTCTCGACAGCTTCCTTAGCCGCCGGGGCGAACCTTATCGGACCGCGATGTCCTCGCCCGGCTCGGCCGAGCGCGCCTGCTCGCGGTTGTCACCGCATTTCGCCTGGGGCACGCTGACCCTGCGTGAGGTGGTTCAGGCCGCCTCGGCGCGTCAGGCTGAACGACCCGGCGGTCGGTGGGGCGGGTCGCTGGCAAGCTTTCAGTCCCGCCTCGCCTGGCGCGACCATTTCATCCAGAAGCTGGAAGATCAGCCGTCAATCGAGATCAGAGCCCTGCATCCGGACGCCGAAGGCCCCCGTCCTCGCGAAACCGATGCCGCCCGCCTTGCGGCCTGGGCTGCGGGAGAGACCGGGCTGCCGTTCCTCGACGCCTGTTTGCGTTACCTGCGGGCGACAGGTTGGCTGAACTTCCGGATGCGGGCCATGGTCACTTCGGTGGCGTCCTACCACCTCTGGCTTGACTGGCGGCAGACCGGCCATGAGCTTGCCAGGATGTTCACCGACTATGAGCCCGGAATCCACTGGCCGCAGGTGCAGATGCAGTCCGGCACGACCGGCATCAACACCCCGCGCATCTACAACCCGATCAAGCAGGGCCTGGACCAGGATCCGACCGGTTCCTTCACCCGCGCCTGGCTGCCAGAGCTTGCCCAGGTGCCCGATGCTTTCCTGCAAGAGCCATGGAAGTGGCCCGACGCGCGCCAGTTGCTGGGTCGTCGCTACCCCGAACCTCTGGTCGACGTCGCGTCCGCTGCGCGTGAGGCCCGTGACCGCATCTGGCAGGCCCGCAGGTCCGCCGGCTTTGACGAGACCGCAGCCGGAATTGTCGAGCGCCACGCCAGCCGCGCCGCCCCACGTGTCGCCAAGGCCCATCCCGCCCGCCGGCGCGCGCCTTCGGCACAACTGACCTTGGGCCTCTGATGCCGAGGGGCGTGAAGAAGTCGGATCTTCCGGAAAAGATATGCCAAAGCTGCGGCAAGCCCTTCATCTGGCGCAAGAAGTGGGAAAAAGTCTGGGATGAGGTGAGATACTGCTCGGAACGTTGTCGCAGGGGGCTGAAGGCGATTTCTTTGAAGAAATCGTGACGGAGCCTTTAAAGGCTCCGGACCGGAATTTTTGAAAATTCCGGTCGCGAGGCACCGTCGTCAATCTGCGCCGACAAACCGTGCAAGCTTGCCCAGGGTTTGCTGACCCAGTTCAACCGCACCAAAGCGATTGGCATTTTCCCATTCCGTCTGTGTCTGGAAGACCATGCCGAGCGTGATCTTCGTAGCGCCACCCGCGTCGGTGAAGTCTACCCAGGCGTCAGCGTGCTTCGGCCCGTTCTCGCCCCAATGCAGCGTGTAGCCGATTCCCGCTTCGGGCCGGACCTTGGTATAGCGGTGATGGTTCGGGAACACCGTCCCATCTGCCGCAATCATGTCAAAGACCCACTCACCACCCTCTCGCAGGTCGATCCGCGCGGTACGGCAGGAAAAACCATCCGGTCCCCACCACTTGGGCAAGGTCTCCGGGTTCATCCAGGCGTCCCAGACCGTTGGGACTGGTGCATTGATGACCCGCTCAAGCACCATGGTCCGCTCGGCCACGCCCGCCAGGTTGGCAAGACCCGCGTCAAAGCCCTGCCGATAGCCTTGCTCCATATCCTCGGCCAGAGAGGAAAGCTGGACGGTCACGGTCAGTCTGCTACCCGCCCCAGCCTCGGCAAATTCCGCGGTGACAAGGGCCGCAGACCGCATGACCCCTTCCGAAGAGACAACTTCGTAGTTCACGCTGACCAGTTCGGGCCGCAGGTCTAGCCAACCGCCTTCGACCCTTATATCGGGTTGCCCAGCGACCTTGCAGAGCGATACTTCCCTGCCGCCGATGCGGCTGTCGGCCTCAAGAAACTCAACCGTCACTCCTGGCGCTGGCGAGGCCCAGACCGCTCGCGCTGTCGGAGATGTCCAGGCCTGCCAAAGGGTGGCCACCGGGGCCGCGACCTGCCGTTCGAAGCTGAGTGTTGCAAACTGTCCGGGCGTCATTTTAAACTCTGCGCATAAGCTTCAAGTTGCGTGACCACCGTCCCCCAGCCGTCGAAGAACCCCATATCCTCATGTGCCTTGCGGGTGTCGGGGTTGCGGTGCCTGGCAATGGCGGTGTAGGTCGTTCCGCCCCCAGGCGCATCGGCAAGAAGCAGGATTGCGGTCATGAATGGTTCGGGCGCGGGTTTCCAACCTTCGGTGTAGGCATCTGTAAAGACGAGCTTTTCATGCGGGACAATCTCGAGATAAACCCCGTGGTTATCCATGAGGTTGCCTTCGACGTCGAAGCTGGTGTTGAAGCGCCCGCCGACCCGCAAGTCGATATCGACCTTCGTGACCTTGTGCGGCTTCGGCACGAAGAAATGCGGAATGTGCTTCGGTTCAGTCCAGCAATCCCAGATCAGCTGCCGGGGAACCGCCAGGGTTCGGGTAAAGCTCAGGTCGGTTGTCGGGTCGAGGGTCGGGATCATTTTTCGCGTTCCTTCATCAGGTTCATTACATAGTCGTCCAGCCGGTCAAGCCGCGCCTCCCAGATTGCGCGCTGGTCTTCCAGCCAGTCGCGCATTGGCAGCAGAGCCTGGGGCACAAAGGCGCAGGACCGCACGCGCCCGTCCTTTGATGTCGCCACCAGTCCCGCCGCCTCCAGCACCGAAAGATGCCGCATCACGGTCGGCAGCCGCAGACCGGTCGGCCCGGCAAGCTCGGTCACCGCGGCTGGTCCTTTTGCAAGGCGGCTCAGCATCATCCGCCGAGTTGGATCAGACAGCGCGTGGAAAAGAAGTGAAAGATCGGGATCATGCTTAGCCATATGACTAACTATAATCCTGCTTCCGCCGGTTACAAGAAAAACTTAGCCAACTTGCGAACTTTTCTCTAGTCCAGGGAACGGCCTGCGATCCTTTGCCCCCTGCCCGACAGTTTCGGCCCGGCTTTGCTTGCTGATCAAAGCAGCCTCAGCCTAGTGTGTGCGAAAGCATACAAACCGCCCGGACGGGGCCTGCAGGGGACATGGCATGACGAATCGAACCGAGAGGGCAGGACTGCAAGTGGCCGAAGTGTTGGCCCGTTTCATCGAAGACGAAGCGCTGCCTGGCACCGGGATCACGGCTGGAACCTTCTGGTCGGGGCTTGCCGGCCTTGCCGGTGACTTTGCGCCGCAGAACCGGGCGCTGCTTGCCAGGCGAGAAGAGCTGCAAACGAAAATCGACGCCTGGCACATCGCCCGCCGAGGCCAACCGCATGACCATGCGGCCTACAAGGCCTATCTTGCCGAGATCGGCTATCTTCTGCCGGAAGGCCCGGCCTTTACCATCGAGACCCAGAATGCGGACCCTGAGATCGCCACGATCCCCGGTCCGCAACTTGTCGTACCCGTGACCAACGCCCGGTATGCGCTGAACGCGGCGAATGCGCGTTGGGGCAGCCTTTACGACTGCCTCTATGGCACCGATGCCATGGGTTCGCCGCCCCCGGCGGGCGGTTACGAACGCGGACGCGGCGCGCGGGTGGTGGCTCGGGCTCGGGTTTTTCTGGACGAGGCCTTCCCGATCGTCGGGACCAGCCATGCCGATGTGCGCCGCTACGCAGTCAAGGACAGCCAACTTGTGGTGGATGATCTGCCGCTGGTCGAACCCACGAAATTCGTTGGCTACAGGGGCAATCCAAAGGCCCCCGATGCGATCCTTCTGCGAAACAACGGGCTCCATGTCGAACTGGTCTTTGACCGCGCGCATTTCATCGGCAGCCGTGATCAGGCTTTGCTGGCAGACGTGCAGCTGGAAAGCGCACTGACTGCGATCATAGACTGTGAAGATTCGGTCGCCTGTGTGGATGCCGAGGACAAGGTCGGGGCCTATCGCAACTGGCTGGGACTGATGCAGGGCTCGCTGTCGGAGGTCTTTGAGAAGGGCGGTCGCAAAGTGGAACGGCGGCTTGCGGCGGATCGGGACTATCTCGACCCTGCAGGCAGCCCCTTCACGCTGAAGGGCCGGGCGCTGATGTGGATCCGGAACGTGGGCCATCTGATGACGAACCCGGCGGTGCTGCTGCCCGATGGGTCCGAGATACCCGAGGGGCTGATGGATGCGATGGTGACCGTGGCCATCGCTTTGCATGACCTGAAGAAGACCGACGGGATGCGGAACTCGACACAAGGGTCGGTCTATATCGTGAAGCCCAAGATGCACGGCCCGGAAGAGGTGGCTTTTGCCGATGCCGTCATGGCGCGGGTCGAGGCGGTGCTGGGGCTGCCGCCTGCGACTGTCAAGCTGGGGATCATGGATGAGGAGCGGCGGACCTCGGTCAACCTCAAGGAATGCATCCGGGCCGCGAAGACCAGGGTGGCTTTCATCAACACCGGCTTTCTAGACCGGACCGGCGACGAGATTCACACCTCGATGGAAGCGGGGCCGTTCAGCCGCAAGGATTTCATCAAGCGCAAGGCCTGGATCACGGCCTATGAGGCCTTGAACGTCGATATCGGGCTGGAATGCGGGCTGTCGGGACGGGCGCAGATCGGCAAGGGGATGTGGGCGATGCCGGACCTCATGGCCGCGATGCTGGACGAAAAGATCGCCCATCCCCGCGCCGGGGCGAACACGGCCTGGGTTCCGTCTCCGACGGCGGCCACGCTGCATGCCCTGCACTACCACCGCGTCGATGTCTTCGCGGTGCAGACCAAGCTGGCCAAGGGGGGACGGCGGGCGCATGTGGACGGGATCCTCGACATCCCGCTGGCGACCTTTCGGGCCTGGACCCGGGCCCAGGTGATGCGGGAGGTGGAGAACAATGCCCAGGGGATCCTTGGGTACGTGGTGCGCTGGATCAACCAGGGGGTGGGGTGCTCCAAGGTGCCGGATGTGAACGATGTCGGGCTGATGGAGGACCGGGCGACCTGCCGGATCTCGGCCCAGCATATCGCGAACTGGCTGCATCATGGGGTGGTGTCGGCCGGGGAGGTGACCGAGGCGATGAAGAAGATGGCCGCCGTGGTGGACCGGCAGAATGCGGGGGACCCCTTGTATCGGCCGATGGCTCCGGGGTTTCAGGGGGCGGCGTTTCAGGCAGCTTGCGAGCTCGTGTTCAAGGGGCGGGAGCAGCCTTCGGGGTATACCGAACCCCTGCTCCACGCCTGGCGGCTGCGGGTGAAGGCGGGGTGATGTCCACGGTGGACAAACGGGAGGCCGCAAGGGATTCCAAGGGGTTAGCAGTGGGCGTTAGGGGTTTGTTAAGGGGGGTGGGGGGAGGTTGAGAGGACGTTCCGCGAGAGGCTGCGTGAGGGATAACGGTGCGTGAAATCACGCACGCTACAGCTCGCTTTCGGAAAGCTCCGGATCGGAGAGTTGGTGGTCGAATATCCGCACCCAACCTAAGAGATCTCAAGCAAGCGCCGAATACACAGAACTTTTATCGGCGTTGTAGGCCCCAAAACCAAATTGAAATGGAATTTGCTCTCTGAGGGGCTCGAAGTCAGCCCTTCTTCAATCTCCTGAAGATCAAGCCCACGACTAGATATAATCTTCCTGTCCTGCTCTGTCACATCCCAAATGACCACAACGTTTATTTGATCAAAGAGCTTCGCCTCGTCGTCAAAATCAGAAAACAAACCGCCCAAAGATTGCTTGAACTCAACAACTATATCAGAGTTACGATACTTCGCGTAGAGATCATACTTGTTTTTATACCCTGAAATAAGAGGCTGGAATCCCGTCAGAACTCCCCGCCCAATCAATTCGAAGAAAATTGCGGCGACGCTCGCCTCTTGATTGAAGGGCCTCTTTAGGAAAGATGTACTTTTTGAGTTCATCGAAGGAAGCGCATGTATTTCAGAAAACACAGCGCCTCGCTCCCAAGCGTCATCTTCCGCCTCTGGCTCGCCTCCTACGTACTTTCTGATTGACGAGATAAATGTCCTAAACGCCTCGGCTGCAGCGTCACGAAGCATCCCAAGTTGGCGACCCGGAATAGACTTCCTGCCAATATCAAACGAAAGCATCGGGTCATCAATTACGATAAAGAAGTTGGGCAAGTATCCTCCAGATCCCTTGGTCTTCATCTCAGAGCGAATACCCGTTGGCATACCTCGCGTCGATGTATACATTCCACCTGAAAAGAGGTACTCTTCTTCGCCGAATTTATCCATTCTTTCAATCGAATTCAAATCTAGGATGTCCGCACCAATCAGCCCAGACTGGACTGATACTATGTCCCATGCTTTTCTTTTAGGGACGAAACACGACCAGAACCGGATCTTTCGGCCAGCTTTGTCGTAAGTTCCGTCATGGACGACAAGTTTGTCTTTCAGTTTTGCGCGCTTTTGAGCATCAGTTTTCTGCCCGTCGTTCCATTCTTCAAATTCGCGGAGAGATATTGAGGCGGATCTCGATATTCTTTCTGTCGGCAAGAAAAATCTACACTCAATCTCTTCCGCATGAATTGCTCCATTTAAGTCGCGGAACTTTAGAACAAAATCCTTGTTTGGGCTTGCTCCCCAAATAGTGTTAGTGTCACCAAGCGCCGTTCGGGTCCGAAGAACCATTTCAAGCTGTTTGAAGCTCAATTCAAAGAACTCGTATGTCGAGTGCTCCGGCAAGCGCAGCCATATCTTTGTTCCATGGTCACCCGTTGGCTCGATGTCTTCAATCGTGAGTTGGGGTAGTTCTTCGTTTTCCGCATTCACCCAAGCGCTTGCACCCGATATCTGCGCGCGAATTGAGCCGCTTTCGTGGTGAGATTCGACAACAAAGTTGGCGCTACTAAAGATCACAAAGCTGATACCTACCCCTTTATTGCCGATCAGGTCGATGCTTCCAGACTTTCCTGACGAAAAGGGAGCCAATAACGCTGGAAGGCTGGCAGGAGGGATTCCACAACCGTTGTCACTAAAGGTTAGCTCGCGATTTGGCGCATCAATGAAGGCCTCAATGTGACCCTTTATAGGCTTCTCAACACGAATTGCGTCTACTGAATTTTGCGCCAACTCTGCAAGTATATCCCATTGGTGATTGTAGCTATCAAGTACGTTTCTTATCTGATGACGTATCTGCCGGGTCTTCGGCGTAAGAAAGTCGATAGTCTTCTTTTCGACTGTGCCATGTACCATTCTCAGACCTCAACAGACTCTCGCCCCTCGCCCGCCGAAACGCCGGAGGCCTCCTGCAACACTGTTGCACCGGCCAGACGGTGTTTCAAGACGGCAATCGGTTGGGGCGAGTGTCATCTACCGTGTGGGCGGGGTTGAGCGCGTTGGGCGAGGGGTGGGGTGGATGAGGGGTAGATCGCCCATCCTACGGGAGGGGGGCGGCTTGTGGGTGGAATCCCACCCTACCCCACATCCAGCGCGATCGCGTGGACGCGGGTGTTGAGGTCGCCCAGCGCCTGATGCACCGCTCGGTGGCGTGCGACGCGGGTCATGGGGGCAAAGGCCGGGGCGCGGATCAGGATGTGGAAGTGGCTCTCACCCGAGCCATCATCCCCGGCGTGGCCCGCGTGGCGGTGGCTTTCGTTGGTCACCTCTAGCCGGTCGGGCGAAAAGGCGGTGCGAAGCCGCGCCTCGATGTCAGTCTTCACCGTCATTTCACCTGTGCCCTCTTCAATCCGCCGGGAAAACCCCTAAACTCGTGGCCCCGAGTCGGAAAGGCCTATCCATGACCAGCCGCGCGCCCTTCGAGTTTGATCTCCGCGTCTCTGCGGACAAGAAACGCAAGAAAACCGGGCGCCGGGGGATGACCGGGGCGTTCGAAACCTCGGACAAGGGCTGCGATTATCCCGACTGCAAGGAGAAGGGCGCCTACCGGGCGCCGAAATCGCCCGATCTTCTTGATGAGTTCTTCTGGTTCTGCAAGGACCACATCCGCGAGTACAATCTGAAATGGAACTTCTTTCAGGGCACGACGGACGAGGAGTTCCAGAAGTTCCTCGACAAGGACCGGCTTTGGGGCCGCGAGACCAAGCCCTTCTCGCGCAAGGATGACGGCAATGCCTGGGCGCGGGTGGGGGTGAACGATCCGATGGCGCTGCTGGGGGAAAAGGCGACGCAGAACCCCGGCAAGCCGCTGTCGACCGCGACCCGGAAGCTGCCGCCGACCGAGCGCAAGGCGATCGAGATCCTGGATGCGCGCGACACCTGGACCAAGACCGAGATCCGCAGGCAGTACAAGGTGCTGGTCAAGGACCTGCACCCCGACATGAACGGCGGCGACCGGCGGGATGAGGAGCGGCTGCAAGAGGTGGTCTGGGCCTGGGACCAGCTGAAGGACAGCCGGTATTTCAGGGAGTAGGTTCTAGCTTGGCATCAGGTGCCGACTGCGGACCTGCCCCATCAGGAGCTGTGCGAGGGACATCGAGCCGATCCAGGCAAGGAGTGCCGTCGGAGAGGTCAAAAGCGCCTGGCCCACCGCCATCGGGCCTAAAATGATCCCGACCGGGGTTGGGCCCATGGCGAGGCCAAGGCCAAACCCGGCAAGTGCCGCGCCGCAAAGCGTTGTCAGCAGTGCGCCGAGAAGGGCGAGGGTCCAGCCACCCCGACCGGGCTGGCCGAAACAGTCGGCGAAGAGGTATCCTGCAAGAGCGGCGCTGACGGTAGCGGCCAGCAAAAATGGCCAGTCGCCGGTCCAGTGCGGCCAGCTCATGGCCAGCATGACCGACAGTCCGGAGGCTCCGATCAAGCTTGCGGTCAGAAGACGATGGAAAAGGGGCATGTAAGTTTGCTTTCGGTTGGGGCTTTTGCCGAGCTTGGCCGAGGGTGCGAGGAGCTGCTGCGCAGATGTTGTGCAGACCTGGTACAGACCGGTGGTTCGGTGGGGCGCATCGAGGCGATTCTTGAGGACGATACAGGAGTCGGAGCCCGAGAACTCCGTTCGAGCTGCGCTTGCGCGCGTGCGAACGGGCTTTGCGCCCCTTGAACCCTTTCGCGATATGTTCCAAGGATGGACCGCGCCATGCGATGGGCACGGCGGCAAGCGATGGGCCATGACGATGCTGGATCAGGTGATGAAACCGACGGAAGAAGTTTCGGTCCGCGATGTGTTCGGCATCGACACCGACATGCGCGTCAAAGGTTTCTCCGAGCGGGGCGACCGGGTGCCTGACATCGACACGACCTACAAATTCGACCCAGATACAACGTTGGCGATCCTTGCGGGCTTTGCCTATAACCGTCGGGTGATGATCCAGGGCTATCACGGCACCGGGAAATCCACCCATATCGAGCAGGTGGCAGCGCATCTGAACTGGCCCTGCGTGCGGGTGAACCTTGACAGCCATATCTCCCGCATCGACCTGATCGGCAAGGATGCGATCAAGCTGCGCGACGGCAAGCAGGTGACCGAGTTCCACGAGGGCATCCTGCCCTGGGCCTTGCGCAATCCGGTGGCGATCGTGTTCGACGAATACGACGCGGGCCGCCCGGATGTGATGTTCGTGATCCAGCGGGTCCTGGAACATGACGGCAAGCTTACGCTTCTCGACCAGAACGAGATCATCACACCGCATCCGTCGTTCCGGCTTTTTGCGACCTCAAACACGGTTGGCCTTGGCGATACCACCGGGCTTTACCATGGGGTCCAGCAGATCAACCAGGCGCAGATGGACCGCTGGTCGCTGGTCGCGACGCTGAACTATCTTTCCCACGATGCGGAAACGGCGATCGTGCTGGCCAAGAACGCGCATTACAACACCGAAAAGGGCCGCAAGACCATCAGCCAGATGGTGACGGTCGCCGACCTGACCCGGACGGCCTTCATGAACGGTGATCTGTCGACGGTGATGTCGCCCCGGACGGTGCTGAACTGGGCGCAGAACAGTGAGATCTTCCGTAACGTGGGCTATGCGTTCCGGCTGACCTTCCTGAACAAATGCGACGAGTTGGAGCGGCAGACGGTCGCCGAATTCTACCAGCGTTGCTTCAACGAGGAACTGCCGGAGTCGGCGGCCAGCATGGCGATGAAGTGACCACATGACCAAAGCAATGTATTCCGTCGTCCTGCGTGTTTTGCCAGTCGTGGCATTGATCGGATTCATCTCGCCACCGACAATGGCTTTCGCGGCTTGCAACGCATTGTGCGAAACAAACGATGCGCTTTGGAAAACGCGCCAGCCGATTGAGATCAACGGAAAGAGCTACTTTGCGGCAGTTGCCCCGGATCGAACTTACGTTCTCGTCGCCTGGAAGAAAGGCACGAAGACAACATCTTTGGCCGAAGTCGAAATGGTCGGTAGTGCGGCCTCAGGGTGCACGGCGAAGGATAGCTCGATTCTCAGCTCGTTGAGTGGGGATCCCGCAACTCCCATCGCAACGAAGGTATTCAGAAAGTTCAAATACCTTATGCTGGATCTCACGTGCTGACCAGATGAGCCGCCGCAAGCGGGCGGCAAGCGAATGTTTGTCAGACACTGCCCGTGACGTCGAGCTTGCTTTTGGACCTTGTGGCGCGTGCCTTCGTTCCACTCGATGGATCGACCCGACGGGGTGAGAACGAGGGACGGAGCACTTCCTAGAAGTCTTCACGTCGCCCAAAAAAGTGCGATCTCGCGCGCCTCATGCTCACATGGCGCGCGGTTTGGCAACGCTCCTGGCCGTCCTTGTGCTCGGGGTTTCAAGTGGTCCCAAGGCAGCCGGTCTCTTGTTGCGAGAGTTTTCGGTCTGGCGGATCGATGCGAAGGTGGCGCAACGCGCACATCTGGATCAGGCGCGGTTTGCCGAGGAGCCGAGGCTTGCTCAAACGGCAGCGGCCAGAGCCGAAGCTCTGGCCGCCGAATGTCGCACGATGATCCTGAGTTAGCCCGCGGGCTTACCCGCGCGCGGCCTTGGTCGCGTTCGCCCACCAGACCACATCATCCAGCATCGCCTTGGCCGAGGGCTCGATCGACCCGGCGATATCGCCGAGGTTGCCCGAGCCGCCGAAGCCGGGATGGACCTTGTAGAAGTCGCCACCGCCGATGTGGACACCGTTGCGGACCGGGACCATCTGCAGCTCGACCGCGATCTGGCGCAGGTGCTCCGCCGCGCGGGCGCCGCCAACCGAGCCGTAAGCGATGATGCCGGCAGGCTTCTTTGCCCATTCAACATAGGCCTGATCCAGCGCGTTCTTCAGCGCCCCGGTGATAGAGCGGTTGTATTCGGCAACGACGAAGATGTAGCCGTCAAACTCGGCCAGTTTCTTCTGCCAGTTCTGCGCGACCGGATTCTGCGTCGGTGCCCAGGCATTCGAGGCGACCTCGTCGAAGAAGGGCATCGGATAGTCACGGAGGTCGAGAACCTCGACCGACATGTCGCCGCGGGCTTCGGCCTGGGCCTTGATCCAGGCGGTGGGGATATCGGCAAAGCGGGTCGGGCGGGTCGAAGAGACGATAATCGCGATTTTCGGGTTGGCCATGGCGTGCGTCCTTTGGTTGCAGGCAATTCCGTCCGATGAAGATGGACCGATCTGCGGCGAAGCCAATTCCACAGGTTCGCGCCGGTTCTGTGCGCCTTCGCACGAAGGCTTGCCCCCGGCCTTTGTGGATGGTCTATCTCGCGTCATCCATGCAGGCAGCCGTTCCCAGACACTGCCGACAGCCGGAGGAAACAAGGGATGCATATCGGGTTGATCGGCGGGATCGGACCGGCGGCGACGGTGGTCTATTACCAGCGACTTTGCGCGGCCATGGCGGCGCGTGGGGCACCGCTGGACATGACAATTGTGCAGGCCGACATTCACGAGTTGATCCGCAACAACCTTGCCGATCGGCGGGCGGAGCAGGCGGAAATCTATGCCAGGCTCATCGCCCGGCTGAAAGCGGCCGGGGCAGAATGTGCGGCGATCACTTCACTGGGCGGGCATTTCTGTTTTGACGAGACCCGGGCGCTGTGCTCGTTGCCGCTGGTGTCGGCAGTGGCCCCGCTGGATGCGTTCTTTGCGGCACAAGGGATCAGGACCGTGGGCCTTCTGGGTACCCGCGTGGTGATGCGGACCCGGCTTTACGGCCAGCTGGTCGCGACCCGCGCGGTGGCGCTGGACGACCGGATCGAGGAGCTGGGCCAGCTTTATCAGGAAATGGCGGTTGCGGGTGTCTGCCCGGAGAGCACACGCGAGCGGTTCCTTGCGGCGGGACGCAGCATGGTGGCCGACCATGGGGCCGAGGCGATTGTGCTGGCGGGGACCGACCTCAACCTCGCGTTTGACGGCCAGGACCCCGGCTACCGGGTGATCGACGCGCTGGATCTGCATGTGGCGCTTTTGGCCGATCTGGCATCTGGCAGCCGGTCGCTGGACGCATTAGGCTGACCCGCATGAGCAAGCCCACAGACAACCCCGCCGATCCGTTCAAGAAGGCCCTGGCCGAGGCCACCCGCACCATGGCGGATGACCCGGAGATGACGGTGACCTATTCCGTCGATCCGGCGGGGATGAATGCCGAAGGGGTACGCCTGCCCCAGGTCAGCCGACGGATGACACGGGACGAGGTGTTGCTTGCGCGCGGCACGGCGGATGCGTTTGCCTTGCGGCGGAAGTTCCATGACGACGGGGTGGCCGCGCGCTATGCGCCGACCGGCCCTCTGGCGCGCGATATCTACGAGGCGATGGAGAACGCCCGCTGTGAGGCCGTGGGGGCCCGCGCGATGCCGGGGACGGCCGGCAACATCGACGCCAAGATCGCGCATGAGGCGGACCGCAAGGGCTATGGCCAGATCACGCAACCGTCGGAGGCGCCATTGTCGGTCGCGGCGGGCTACATGGTTCGGTTTCTTGCGACCGGGCGGCCATTGCCACGGGGCGCTGACAATGTGTTCGACCTATGGAAAGCCCATCTTGCTGCAGAAGCTGGGGAAACCCTGCACGACATTGATCATGTGCTGGCCGATCAGGCGGCTTTCGCGCGGATGGCGCGGAAGGTGATTGCCGACCTTGGTTACGGCGATCAGCTGGGTGACGACCCGGATGCGCCGGAGGAAACCGGCGACGATCAGGCGGAAGAGGATCAGGACGCCCCCGATTCGTCCGGCGAAGAGCAGGACGAAAGCGAGGATACCGAGGCCTCGCCCGAAAGGTCTCAGGAAGAGCAGCAGGACCAGTCCCAGGCGCAGGTCACGATGGAGGACAGCGCCGACATGGAGCAGGGCGACGAGGCGGAGCTCCCGGAAGGCGAAGCGCCGCTGGAGCCGCCACCGCCCGCGCCGCATTCGGATGCAGACCCGAACTATGTCGTCTACACAACGGATTTCGATGAGGAAATCAAAGCGGAGGACCTGGCGGAACCGGCCGAGCTGGAACGTCTTCGGGCCTACCTTGACCAGCAGCTCGAGCCCTTGAAGGGCGCGGTGTCGCGACTGGCGAACAAGTTGCAGCGGCGGCTTCAGGCCCAACAGAACCGCAGCTGGGACTTTGACCTTGAGGAAGGCACTCTGGACGCCGGACGCCTGGCACGGGTGGTGGCGAACCCGACGACGCCGCTAAGTTTCAAGCAGGAAAAGGACACGGAGTTCCGCGATACCTGTGTGACTTTGCTTCTGGACAATTCCGGCTCGATGCGGGGACGGCCGATCTCGATTGCGGCGATCTGTGCGGATGTGCTGGCGCGCACGCTGGAGCGCTGTTCGGTGAAGGTGGAGATTCTGGGCTTCACGACGCGGGCGTGGAAGGGGGGCCAGGCGCGGGAGCGCTGGCTGGCGCAGGGGCGGCCGCAAATGCCGGGGCGGCTGAATGATCTGCGTCACATCGTCTACAAGTCGGCGGATGCGCCTTGGCGGCGGGTGCGGCCGAACCTGGGGCTAATGATGAAAGAGGGTTTGCTCAAGGAAAACATCGACGGCGAGGCGCTGGAATGGGCGCATCGCCGGGTCATGGCGCGGCCCGAGGCGCGCAAGATCATGATGGTGATCAGTGACGGCGCGCCGGTTGACGACTCAACTTTGTCGGTCAACCCTGCGAATTACCTGGAGAAACACCTGCGCGACGTGATCGCGATGGTGGAACGCCGCCGGGCGGTGGAGTTGATCGCCATCGGCATCGGCCACGATGTGACGCGCTATTACCAGCGCGCCGTGACGATCACCGATGTCGAGCAGTTGGCGGGGGCGATGACCGAGCAGCTTGCAGGGCTGTTCGAGGTGGACCCGAAGAAACGCGCCCGGGCGATGGGGCTGCGGCGGGCAAGCTGATTCGGGAGACTTTGGATGTTTCAGACCTTTGACAGCACCGCCTCGCCGGAGCAGGGGCCGGCACGGCTGGCGGCTTTGCGCGCGAAACTGGCCGAGATCGGGCTTTCCGGCTTCATCGTGCCCCGTGCGGATGTGCATCAGGGAGAATACGTTGCAAAGCGCGACGAGCGGCTAAGCTGGTTGACCGGGTTCACCGGATCGGCGGGGTTCTGCGTGGTGCTGCCAGAGGTGGCCGGGGTCTTCATCGACGGGCGCTACCGGACCCAGGTCAAGGCGCAGGTGGACCTGTCGGTCTTCACGCCAGTGCCCTGGCCCGAGACCAAGCCGGGGGAGTGGGTGCGTGCGAAACTGGCGGCTGGCCGGGTGGGGTTTGATCCCTGGTTGCACACGACGGACGAGATCGAGAAGCTTGAGAAATCACTTGATGATTCCGGTGTAACTCTTGTCTCTGTAGACGAAAATCCGGTTTACGATATTTGGGTTGATCCGCCCGCACCGCATGTCGGTCTGGCATTCATCCATCCCGAGACGCTGGCAGGCGAAAGTTCGGGTGCCAAGCGCCATCGGTTGGCCGAGGAGTTGCGGACCGCCAGGCAGAAGGTTGCGGTGCTGACCATGCCGGACTCGCTTTGCTGGCTTTTGAACATCCGGGGCGATGATGTGCCGAAGAATCCGGTGCTGCATGGATTCGCGTTTCTGCATGATGACGGAAGGGTGACGCTGTTTGCAAACCCCGCCAAGTTCGATGCCGAGGTCCGGGCGCATCTTGGGTCAGAGGTCGAAGTGCGTCCGCAAGAGACCTTTGTCGAGGGGCTTCGTGGGCTTTCGGGGGTGGTCAGGGTCGACAAGGCCTCGGCCCCTGTCGCGGTGTCGGCGATCCTGAAGGCCGCCGGGGCCGAGGTCCAATGGGGCGATGATCCCTGCCGCCTGCCGAAGGCGCGGAAGAACACGGCCGAGATCGCCGCAACCCGCGAGGCGCATCTGCGCGATGGGGCGGCGATGGCCGAGTTCCTGTGCTGGCTGGACGAAGAAACGCCCAAGGGAGGGCTGACCGAGATTGCGGTCGTCACGGCGCTGGAGGGGTTCCGGCGGGCGACGAACGCGCTGCACGACATCAGCTTTGATACGATCTGCGGCGCTGGACCGAACGGTGCCATCATGCACTACCGGGTGACCGAAGAGACGAACCGCCCGGTGCAGCAAGGCGAGCTTTTGCTGGTGGACTCGGGCGCGCAGTATCAGGACGGGACGACCGACATCACCCGGACCATCGCCATCGGTGATCCGGGTGAGGAAGCGCGGGCTTGCTACACCCGCGTGCTACAGGGCTTGATCGCGATCAGTCGGGTGCGGTTTCCAAAGGGCCTTGCGGGCCGCGACATTGATGCGGTGGCGCGCTTCAACCTTTGGGTTGCTGGGCAGGATTACGACCACGGCACGGGTCATGGGGTCGGGGCGTTTCTGTCGGTGCATGAGGGGCCGCAGCGGATCAGCAGACTGTCGGAGGTACCGCTTGAACCGGGGATGATTCTGTCGAACGAACCCGGCTACTACCGCGAGGGCGCCTTTGGTATCCGTCTGGAAAACCTGATCGTGGTCGAGACCGCCCCGCCTTTGGGGGACAACCGGGCGCAGCTTGCTTTCGAAACGCTGACCTGGGTGCCGTTCGACCGCCGTCTGATCCTGGTCGAGGAGCTTTCACCCGGAGAGCGGGCTTGGCTGAACACTTATCACGCGAGGGTGCAGGAAATGCTTGCCACGCGGGTCTCGGCGTCTACTTTTGACTGGTTGACCCGCGCTTGCGCACCGATCTGAGGGTATCATGGCCAGCCACATCACCGTCACCCCAATTGCCGATCCCGTTACCATCATGGCGGGCGGCGTTACGCTTGGGTCCAGCCGACAGGCGCTGGAACTGAAAGAGGGCAGCTATCCGCCCGTCGTTTATGTCCCGCGCGCGGACATTGACCTGAGCAAACTTGCGCGGACAGAACGGGCAAGCACCTGCCCGTGGAAAGGCAAGGCGAGCTATTATTCGATCGAAACGCCAGGTGGCGTGCTGGACAACGCGGTCTGGTCCTACGAGGCGCCGCTGCCCGAGATGACGGCGATTGCCGGGCATCTGGCGTTTTACACCGACCGGGTGCAGGTCACCCGCGGCTAGGACAGTTTGGCGCGCATTTTTTCCGAAAACCGCTCAACACTTTTCGGAATGCGCTTTAGCGGTTTCGCGAATCCGTTCGACCATCGCGCGCAGGCCGTTCGAGCGCTGGCTGGACAGGTGATCGTTGAGGCCAAGGCGGCCAAGTTCGGCCGGGGCGTCGATTTTGGCAACTTCCGCCACCGGCACCCCGGCGTAAAGCGCGTGCAGGACGGCAATCAGGCCCCGGACGATCATCGCATCAGAGTCGCCCTGAAAATCGAAGTGCCCATCCTCGACCAACGGGCGCAGCCATACCTGACTTGCACAGCCCTGCACTTTCAGCGCGGAGACCTTGAAGCTGTCGTCAAGGGGTGGCATCGCGCGGCCAAGTTCGATGACATGGCGGTAGCGTTCCTCCCAATCGTCGAGGAATTCGAAGGTTTCCGTGATGTCCTCAAAGGCTTCGGTTGCCATGACCCGTCTCCTGCTTGGGCTTGAGGTAGGACCGCGCGGTCGAAAGGTCCAGCCCCAGAGAAGCGCTTTTCAAATGCGGTGCCATCAGCTACCCAAGGGGCAGTCGTTCAGGAAAGCCGCCATGCCTGTTACCCGCCGTCTTGTTGTCGTCAGTCTGGTCGCAGCCCTTGCCGGGTGCGGCGCTGTGGGAAGGAGCAGGCTTAACCCGTTCAACTGGTTCAAGCGATCCCAACCGCGCGAGAAGGTTGTGGTGGAAGAAGGGGCGGACCCCCGACCACTGGTCGAAGTCGTGCTGTCCTTGACGGTCGAGCCGGTTCCGGGCGGCGCGATCATCCGCGCCCGGGGTGTGACGCCGACGCAAGGCTGGTGGAACGCCGAACTGGTCCCGCAGGATGTGGATGAGAACGGAGTGCTGGTCTATGAGTTCCGCTTGGCGCCGCCCACGGACAAGACGAGGGTGAGCACTCAGCATTCGCGCGAGATCGACGTGGCGATCTACATCTCGGATGTCAGGCTGGAAACGGTGCGCGAGATCGTGGTGCAAGGTTCGACCAACGCGCGCGTGTCCCGGCGCTAGCAGCAGTGCGATTTCTTTGAAGAAATCGTTTCGGAGCCTTTGCAGGCTCCGGTCCGGAATTCGATAGAATTCCGGTTTGCAAGGGCGCGGGAGTTAGTTGTTAGAGCCTGATCACCCGCACTTCGTTGCCTTTGGCGGAAAGCGCAATCTCGCCTTTACACAGGCGCATCGCATCTTCGCCGAACGCTTCGTTTCGCCAGCCCGAAAGGGCCGCCACGTCGCGATCACCGGCGGCAATCGCGTCAAGCTCGGCGGTGGAGGCGATCAGCTTGGGGGCAACGCCAAGGCTTTCGGCTTTGGCCTTTAGAAGCACGCGGAGGAGGTCAGCAAGGGCTGGGTTGACCTGCATCTGCTCGCGCGGGTGGTCGAGCTTCGGCATGTCTTCGGGGCGCATTTCCAGCCCCTCTTTCACCGCCTGCAGGATGCCGTCGGCGATTTCGGGCTTGCGGCCTTCGCGCAAGAGAAGGCGCGAACGGCCAAGCTCTTCCACCGTCGCGGGCCGGGTCGAGGCAAGCTCGAGAAGCGCGTCATCCTTCATCACCCGGCTGCGGGGCACGTTCTGCGTCTGGGCATAGGTTTCGCGGAACCGGGCCAGCGCTTTGACCACGGCCAGGAAGCGGCCTGAGGTGGTGCGGGTCTTGATCCGCATCCAGGCTTCATCCGGTAGGACGGTGTAGGTGGCGGGGTCAGTCAGGAGCGACAGCTCCTCGCCCACCCAGGCCGCCCGGCCGTTCTTTTCCAGCTGGGCCGCCAGAAATTCGTAGATCACGCGCAGATGGGTGACATCGGCCAGCGCATAGTCCTTTTGCGCGTCCGAAAGCGGGCGTCGCGACCAGTCGGTGAAACGGCTGGTCTTGTCGAGGTTGGCCTTGGCAATCTTCTTGACCAGCGTCTCGTAGCCGACCTGCTCGCCAAAGCCGCAGACCATGGCGGCGACCTGGGTGTCAAAGAGGGGCTTTGGGAAAGCATTGCCTTCGATGAAGAAGATTTCCAGGTCTTGACGGGCGGCGTGGAAGACCTTGACCGTCGCCTCATGCCGGAAAAGGTCATAGAGCGGTTCGAGGGACATGTCGGCACCCTCGATCGGGTCGACAAGGACGGCCTCGCCCGTGCCGGGCAGTGCCATCTGGATCAGGCAAAGCTTGGACCAGTAGGTCCGCTCGCGCAGGAACTCGGTGTCGATGGTGACGTAAGGGGCGCTCTTTGCTGCCTCGCAGTAGGCGGCGAGGTCTTCGGTCGTGGTGATCGTGCGCATGGGGCCCCTTTCGTCGCGGGGTCATCCCGCCAATGCCCGAACGCTATAGGCGGCGCGGGGAGAAAAGGAAAGAGGTGGGGGTTGCGGTCGGCTGGAGCGCGTGCCTAGGTGGCCTTGGCGGAAGGAGGCCAAGATGCGGATCCTCTGGCTGGCAACTGGCCTTCTGTTTGTGGGTGTCGGTCTGTTGGGCGTCGTACTTCCGGTCTTGCCGACGACGCCGTTCCTGCTGATTTCGGCGGCCTGTTTCGCGAATTCCTCGCCCCGATTGCACGGTTGGTTGCTGCGTCATCCGGTCTTTGGCCCGCCGATCCGGAATTGGGAGGAGAACGGCGCAATCTCGCGGGGGGCGAAGCGATTGGCGGTGGGGACGATGACGACGGTTTTCGGGCTGTCGGTGGTCTTCAGCCTGCCGTGGCAAGCGCTTGTCGCGCAGGGCCTGCTGATGGGTGTCGGCGCGGCCTTTATTCTTTCCCGTCCCGACGGACGGTCAGGTTAAGCTGACCGGGGTCCGGTCGCCAGCGGCAAAGCGGCGGAGGACGGCGGGGTAAAGCTTGTGTTCCATCGTCAGGACGCGGGCGGCGAGGGTCGCCTCATTGTCGCCCGGCAGAACCGGAATGCGGGCCTGGCCGAGGATGGGGCCTGCGTCGAGGTCGGCGGTCACTTCGTGGACGGTGCAGCCTGCGTGCGTGTCGCCTGCGGCAAGGGCGCGGGCGTGGGTGTGCAGGCCGGGGTATTTCGGCAGAAGCGACGGGTGGATATTCAGCATCCGGCCCTGATAGCGCTGAATGAAGGCAGGGGTCAGGATGCGCATGAAGCCTGCGAGGCAGACAATGTCTGGATCAGCGGCTTCGACATGGCGCAGGAGGGCTGCCTCAAAGCCCGCGCGGTCTTTCCCAAACGGCTTGTGGTCTACGGCGACCACCGGCACGCCAAGGGCTGCGGCTTTGGCAAGGCCGGTCGCTTCGGGATCGTTCGATGCTACCAGCACCGGGCGGGCAGGATGATCGCCGATCATCGAGCGCACCAGTTCCAGCATGTTCGAGCCACCCCCGGAAATCAGGATGGCGACGCGCTTCACAGGAGGCGGCCCCGGTAGACGACCCCCTGCCCTTCCACGATGCGGCCAAGGCGGATGACGGTCTCGCCTTCCCGAACAAGAAGGTCGGTGAGGGCGTCAGCACGGTCTTCGGCCACGACAAGCATCATGCCGATGCCGCAGTTGAAGGTCTTCAGCAGCTCGGCCTCGGCCATGTTCGCGGTCGCCGCGAGCCAGCGGAAGACGGGCGGCAGTTGCCATGCGCCAAGGTCGATCTCGCAGGCAAGGCCTTCCGGGAGGACACGGGGCGGGTTTTCGGTCAGGCCGCCGCCGGTGATATGGGCCAGGCCGTGGACACCCCCGGCGCGGATCGCGGCCAGCGCCTGCTTTACGTAAAGGCGGGTGGGGGCCAGCAGAGCCTGGCCAAGCGTGCCGTCGCCAAAGGGCGAGGACGCGTCCCAGCCAAGGCCCGACAGCTCCACCACCTTGCGCACGAAGCTGTAGCCGTTGGAATGGACCCCGTTCGAGGCGACGCCGAGGAGAACGTCCCGCGCCTGCACCTCACGCGGGAGGTCCTGGCCGCGCTCCATTGCACCCACCGCAAAACCGGCAAGGTCGAAATCGCCCTTGTGGTACATGCCCGGCATTTCGGCCGTCTCGCCGCCGATAAGGGCACAGCCACTGTCGGCGCAGCCTTTCGCGATGCCGTTGATGATCCGGGTCGCCTGATCGACTTCAAGCTTGCCGGTGGCGAAATAGTCCAGGAAAAACAGGGGCTCGGCCCCCTGGCAAACCAGATCGTTCACGCACATGGCGACAAGGTCGATCCCGATCGTGTCGACCAGGCCGGTGTCGATGGCGATGCGAAGCTTGGTGCCGACCCCGTCGGTTGCGGCGACCAGAACCGGGTCGGTGTAGCCTGCAGCCTTGAGGTCGAACAGCGCGCCGAACCCGCCAAGGCCCCCCATCACGCCGGGGCGGTTTGTGGATTTTGCGGCGGGCTTGATCCGGTCGACAAGCGCGTTTCCGGCATCAATGTCCACGCCCGCATCCGCGTAGGTCAGCCCGTTGTGTTGCCTTGTCATGTAAGCCGTCCCGCCATCGCCCGGCAGCCCCACGCCACCGCGCCCCCCATAACCCGCCGAGCGGGGTTGCGCAACAAAGCCCGACTGCGGAAGGCGGGGGTTTGACTTGTGCCGGTGACCCCTTATGTCCAGATGGGTGGCGCAATGCCGCGTTGCGGCACAAGGAAGCATGTCATGATCAAGGGGCCGGTCTGCATTCTGGCAAATGCCGGTTCCGGGAAGAAAGCGGCCGCGCAGATTCGGGCGCTGGTACAGCCTTTCCGCGATGCCGGCCTTGATCCAGAGATCCGGCTGATCCGAAAGGGCGCGCGCCTGCCCGCAGAAGCGACGCGGGCGGCAACCGGCGGTTTTGGCACCGTCATCGCTGCGGGCGGCGACGGCACGATTTGCGCCGTGGCAGGGGCTCTGGCGGGCACCGGCACCGCACTTGGGATCGTGCCGATGGGCACGTTCAACTTCTTCGCCCGCAGCCTGGGGTTGCCCAATGATCCCATTGCAGCGATCGCGGTGTTGTTGAGCGGTACTGAGCAAAAGGTTTCCGCTGCCGAAGTGAACGGGCAACTCTTCCTCAACAACGCAAGCATGGGGCTTTATCCCGCCCTGCTGGAACGGCGCGAGGCTGCCTACGCGAAATGGGGCCGGTCCCGCATGACGGCCTACTGGTCGGCCCTGCGGACGCTCGTGACCTATGACCGGCCCAGCCGGTTGCGCATCACCATCGACGGGCGCACCGACCATCGGCGGAGCCCGATGGTGTTCGTGGCCCAGAACGCCTACCAGCTGGAGCAATACGGCATGCAGGACGGGGTCGACCTCATCCGGCAGGGCAAACTTGCGGTGTACATCGCCCCCGAGCTTCGGCGCTGGCAGCTTCTGGGCTTTGCGATCAGGATGGCGCTGCGGACGGCGCGGCCCTACCGCGATTTCATGTTGGAGTCGGGCGAGGAGATGGAGATCGAAACCCGCAGCCCCCGCCGCACCATCGCCCGCGATGGAGAGCGCGAAAAGATGCGCGCCCCGTTCCGCTTTCGCGTGCTGAAGGACACTCTCACAGTGATCGTACCGTCGGACAACGGGGGCTAGGGCGGATGGGCCGCCTGATCCATCTGTCCGACCTGCATTTCGGGCGCGACCGTCCGGAACTGATCGACCCGCTTGTCGCGGTCTGTGAGGCGTTGCGTCCGGACCTGACCGTAATCTCGGGTGATCTGACGCAACGGGCGCTGGCCGCGCAATGGGCGGCGGCTGCGGCACTGGCCCGCCGCTTGCCGGGGCCGGTGATCTGCGTGCCGGGCAACCATGACGTGCCGCTTTACAACCCGCTGGCGCGACTCTTCTGGCCCTTTCGGTCGTATCGGCGTGCCGTCGGAGCCGATCTGGAACCGATGGCCGAGACTGCAGACCTGCGGCTGATCGCGATCAACACCACCGATCCACTGGCCTGGCAGCGCGGGCTGGTTCGGCCTGGGTCCCTGCGTCTTGCGACCAGCCGCCTTCGCGCTGCCCGGCCGGGGCAGCTGCGCCTCGTGATGCTGCACCACCCGCTGACCCAGCCGCCTGAAACCGGCAAGGCGCCGATGTCGGGTGCCGGACCTGCCGCCGAAGCCCTTGCCGAGGCCGGGGCGGACATAATCCTGACCGGCCATCTGCACCAATGGGCGGCCGATCCGTTCGCGATGCGCAAAGGCGGGCGGCTGATGATCTGCGTGCAGGCCGGGACCACCCTGTCCACCCGGTTGCGGGGCGAGGAGAACGACTTCAACGTTATTGATCATGACGGAGGAAAGGTCACCGTCACCCGCCATGTCGCGCGCGGCGAGAGCACCCGCTTTGTGGCCGACACGGTGACCCGCTTCCATCAGGCGGATATTGCGGCCGGGTGGCAGCACCTGCCCCCGCTTGGCGATCAGCCGGACGGGCAGCAATCTTGACCCCCGCCCCCGGTCTGCTAGTGAAGCGGCACGGGTCTGTAGCTCAATTGGTTAGAGCAGGGCGCTCATAACGCCTTGGTTGGGGGTTCAAGTCCCTCCGGACCTACCAAACCCCAGCACCCCAAGGGCAAGCCGGGGTTTCCTCAGTGCGGTCTAGCTGACGCGATGACCTGCGACCCAGACCCCGCGTAGGGCTGCGGCGCGACCGATGCGGGCAACGCGGATCACGTCTGCCCTGAGACCGGGCTGAAGCGCGCCCCGGTCGGCAAGCCCGGTCGCGAGTGCGGGAGCCAGTGTAACGGTTGCCACCCCGCGCGCGACGTCGCCCCAGAGATCGCCAAGAAACAGAGCACCGGACAGAAGGGAGGCCGGCACATAGTCGGAGGAGAGGATGTCAAGGACGCCCGCCTCGGCCAGGTCCTTTGCCGCGACGTTACCGGAATGGCTGCCGCCGCGAATGAGGTTCGGCCCGCCCATCATCACCTTGATGCCATGGTCGTGGCAGGCCAGAGCCGCCTCTGCCGTCGTCGGGAATTCGGCGAAATGAACGCCGTGACCGGCGCTGACCGCAACTTGGGCTGCGGTCGTGTCATCGTGGCTGGCCAGCACCGCGCCAAAGCGGCGCGCCTCGGTAACCACGGTCGCCTCATGCAGGTCGCCTACCCGTTCGCGGATCGCAAGCTGGCTGGCCACATGTTCTTTCCAGTCGGCTTCGGACAGGCCGTGTTTGCCGGTGAAGTAGTCCCTCAGCTTTGAAAGATCGCGAAACTGGCGCTGGCCCGGCGTATGGTCCATCAGGCTGACGATGCCGATCTGATCCTCGGGGCCGAACTTGGCCAGCTCATCGATCAGGGTCTCGCTGCAGACCTCGGCCCGCAAATGCAGGAAATGGCTGATCTTGAGGGCGCCCTCGCGGCGTATCTCCAGAATCTCGTCGGCGACCGAACGGGCGTACTCGCCATAGTTGGTCTTGCCGCCCGAAATCAGCGAACCCACACGCAAAGCATCGAAGACCGTGGTGATGCCGGTGCTGGCAAGTTCGGCGTCATGCGCGACGATTGCAGCCTGATGCGGCCAGTTGACCTTGGGGCGCGGCTCGATATGGCGTTCGAGGTTATCGGTATGGAGTTCGACCAGCCCCGGCATGACCAGATCGCCGTTGCAGTCCACCGCACCTGCGGGAATCGTGCCGCCCTCGACGATCTCGGCAATCCGCCCCTCCGCAAGCCGAAGCTGGCCGCGAAGGACCCCGTCCGGAAGCACCAGGGTCGCATTGGCAAGAATCGTCTCGGTCATAATCCGTGGTCCTGTCTTGAAAGCTGGTCTGAAGCGGGGTTTCCTGCCAGCCGCCTGTCACATCCGTGTGACGAAGGAAGGCTAGGCCCTGCGGCATGGATCAGATGCAACGTTACGCCGTCTACTACGCCCCGCGCGAGGGTGGTTTTGCCAACCAAACCGCTGAGTGGCTGGGATGGGACGCAGTGGCTGGAACCCCCCTGCCCCAGCCGGAATTGCCGGGCATCCCTTTTCCTGCGATCCTGACAGCCGAGGCCCGCCGCTATGGCTTTCATGGCACGATCCGGGCGCCATTCCGGCTGGCGGACGGGGTCACGCCCGAAGCCGCCGCCGAAGCGGTGGCCGGGCTTGCCGAAAGGCTTGCGATGGTGACTTGCGACGGGCTGGTCATGGAGAACCTGCAGGGCTTCCTTGCGCTGACGCCCGAAGGCTGCGAGTCGGCCGTTCTCGAGCTTGCTGCGGCCGTGGTCGAAGGCACAAACGCGCTGCGTGCGCCCCTGACCGAGGCCGAGATTGCCCGGCGTCGCCCGGAAAGCCTGACGCCCCGCCAGCGTGAGCTTCTGGCGCTTTGGGGCTATCCCTTTGTGATGGAAGAGTTCCGCTTCCATCTGACCCTGACCGACCGGCTGCCGGACGGCGAGGTCGGCCCGGTCAAGGCGACCCTTTCCGCTCATTTCGCGCCGGTCCTGCCCCGGCCCTTCCTCATCGAGGATCTGTGCCTTTTCGGTGAGGATGTGCAGGGCCGCTTCCATTTGCTGCACCGCTATGCTCTGACCGGTTGAAGGGCCGCGAGAAGCCGGGCGATGCCTGCCTCTGGCGTGCCGTCGTTTACCACGGTTTCAGCATGGATCCCGTCGGGCAAGGTGAAAGCCGCCCTGTCGAGGCGGTCGCTGATCTCGGCGACACTTTCGCGGCCACGGGCGGCCAGGCGAGCCGCCAGCACATGGTCCGGAGCGGTCACAAGAATGACGCGGAGGCCGGGAAAGACCTTGGCCGCAAGGGCAAGGGCGGCGCGACTGCCGTTGAAGAGGACATCGCCTTCGCCTTCGATCTGGGCCCGGGGGATGCCGTAGCTAAGACCATGCGCCTGCCAATCGAGGGCGAAGTCACCCTGCGCCTTGCGATTTGCGAACTCCCGTTCGGAAACGCCTTCGAAATCCTCGCCCCCGGCGCTGGACGGCCGGGTGATCACCCGGCGGACCAGCCGCAGGTCGGGCCGGGCGCGCAGGGCCCCGGCAATCAGCGTGTCCTTTCCGGCACCCGAGGGACCGACGACGGCGAAAATCATGCGGCTGCCTTTGGAGTAAACCCGGTCACATCGACCAGCCGGTCACAAAGCCGGGCCCGTGCGCCTTCGTCGTGGAAGATGCCGAGGATTGCCGCCCCTCGGGCTTTGGCTTCTTCGATCAGCGTCAGCACGACCTCGCGGTTGGCGGCGTCAAGACTGGCCGTCGGCTCGTCGAGCAGAAGCGCCGGGTAGTCATGCGCAAAACCGCGGGCAATGTTGACCCGCTGCTGCTCGCCCCCCGAAAACGTGGTGGGCGACAGCGACCACAGCCGTTCAGGAATGTTGAGGCGGGCAAGAAGGCCCGCCGCTTTGTCCCGCGCTTCGGCGGTCGGGACGCCAATGGCCAGAAGCGGCTCGGCCACCACGTCCAGCGTCGGGACACGGGGCACGACCCGCAGGAACTGGCTGACATAGCCAAGCGTCTGGCGGCGAAGGGCGATGATCTCGCGCGGCTCGGCATGCGCAACATCAAGGCCGCCGACGAAGAGGCGGCCTCCCGCGGTCAGGTAATTGCCGTAGACCATCCGCATCAGCGTGGATTTCCCGGCGCCGGACTGGCCGGTCAGGCCAACGCATTCGCCACGCGCAACGGCAAGCGCCGCCCCGGCCATCACCGGGATCACCGTGCCGCCCTGATTGTGCAGGGTGAAGCTTTTGGAAAGGTTCTCGATGCGGATCATTGGGTTACACCTGCAGAACGGACGAGACGAGCAGTTGCGTATAGGCGTGCTGCGGATCGTCCAGCACCTGATCGGTCAGGCCGTGTTCGACCACGCGGCCCGATTTCATCACCATAAGGCGATGGGCCAGAAGGCGGACCACGGCCAGGTCGTGGGTGACGATGATCACCGATAGCCCAAGGTCGCGGACAAGTCCGCGCAAAAGATCCAGAAGCCGGGCCTGAACGCTGACATCAAGGCCGCCGGTGGGTTCGTCCATGAAGACAAGCCGGGGCGAGGTCACCAGGTTCCGCGCGATCTGCAAGCGTTGCTGCATGCCGCCGGAAAAGGCCGAGGGGCGGTCGTCGATCCGGTCGGCGGCGATTTCCACCCGGCCCAGCCAATCCACCGCCTTGTCCCGGATGTCGCCGTAGTGCCGCGCGCCAATCGCCATCAGCCGTTCGCCGACGTTGCCGCCGGCGCTGACCCCCATCCGCAAGCCATCGCGGGGGTTCTGGTGAACATAAGCCCAATCGGTACGGCCAAGCCTGCGCCGTTCGGTCTCGCCCATCGCCAGGACGTCGCGGCCATCATAGCTGATCCGCCCCAGATCGGGACGGAGGTGGCCTGCAAGGCAGGAAAGCAGCGTCGATTTTCCCGAACCGCTTTCGCCGACGACCCCCAGGACCTCTCCCGGCCAAAGGTCAAAGGACACTTCCGTACAGCCGATGCGTTGGCCGTAGCGTTTGGTCAGCCCTTCAACCTTCAACAGCGGCTGGTCGGGGTCGCGAACTTTCGACGAAAATTCGGATGCGGCGCCATGGTGGAGGGTCATGCTGCTGCTCCAAGTCGCCCGGCGTGGCCAGCGGCCCGCCGCCCGGCGCAGAAATCGGTGTCGGAACAGACAAACATCCGCCCACCCAGATCGTCGGTGATCACCTCATCAAGGTAGCTGTCCCTGGCACCGCAGAGGTCGCAATCATGCGGGGCTTTCGAGGCCTCGAACGGGTGGTCATCGAAATCAAGGCTGACGACCTCGGTCCAGGGCGGCAGGGCGTAGATCCGCTGCTCGCGCCCGGCCCCGAAAAGCTGGATCGCTGGGTTATGCCCCAGTTTCGGGTTGTCGAACTTCGGGATGGGTGAGGGATCCATCACATAGCGCCCCTCGACCTTGACCGGATAGTCGTAGCTGGTGGCAATGGTCCCGTGCCGGGCGATGTCTTCGTAAAGCTTGACATGCATGAGGCCGTATTCTTCCAGCTCGTGCATCTTCCGCGTCTCGGTTTCGCGCGGCTCGAGAAAGCGCAGCGGTTCGGGGATCGGCACCTGGTAGACGAGGATTTGACCTTCGGCCAGCGGCACCTCGGGGATGCGGTGGCGGGTCTGGATCACGGTGGCTTCGGTCGTCGATTCGGTGGTGGCCACCCCCGCAGTGCGCTGAAAGAACTTGCGGATGCTGACCGCGTTGGTGGTGTCATCGGCGCCCTGGTCGATGACCTTCAGCCGGTCTTCCGGCACCAGGCAAGCCGCCGTCACCTGTACCCCGCCCGTGCCCCAGCCGTAAGGCATCGGCATCTCGCGGCTGGCGAAGGGGACCTGATAGCCCGGCACCGCGATGCCCTTCAGGATCGCCCGGCGGATCATCCGCTTGGTCTGTTCGTCGAGATAGGCGAAGTTGTAGGCGTCAGCCTCGAAATGCTGGGTCATTCCGCAGCCTCCTGCAGTGCGTGCGCCTCGGACCGTAGCCGACGGACCAGTTCAAGTTCGCTTTGAAAGTCGACGTAATGCGGCAGCTTGATATGTTCCAGAAACCCGGTGGCCTGGATGTTGTCGCAATGCATCAATACGAATTCCTCATCCTGCGCGGGGGCACCGATGTTGTCTTCGCCCAGTTCCTTCCAGCGCAGGGCACGGTCGACCAGGCTCATTGAAATGGCTTTTCGTTCAGATTGGCCGAAGACCAGCCCGTAGCCCCGGGTGAACTGCGGCGGTTCGGTTTTCGAGCCCTTGAACTGGTTCACCGTCTCGCATTCGGTCAACTCCAGTTCGCCAATCTCGACAGCAAAACCAAGCTCGGGGATATCCACCTCGACCGCGACCCGACCGATGCGCAATTCGCCGACGAAGGCATGCGTGCGGCCGTAGCCGCGCTGGGTGGAATAGGCGAGGCCGAGGACAAAGCCCTCGTCCCCCCGGGTGATCGCCTGCAGCCGCAAGGCCCGGTCGGCGGGAAGCTCCATCGGTTCGCGGGTCAGGTCGGGCGGGGTGGCGTCTGACAGCTTGGTGGTCTCGATCAGCCCGTCGCGGTTCAGAAAGCCCGTCACATGCGGTACCGGGCCGTCCTGGGCCGGAGCGGTGGCAGCGGGCGGCACAGCCCCATCGGCGGCAAGGCGGAAGTCAAGAAGCCGGTGGGTGTAGTCGAAGGTCGGGCCCAGCACCTGACCGCCGGGCAGGTCCTTGAACGTGGCACTGACCCTGCGGTCCACGGCCATGGCGCCCGTGTCGACGGGGTGCGAGGCCGCAAGGCGCGGCAGGGTGGTGCGATAGGCGCGGATCAGGAACACCGCCTCGATCAGATCGCCCCGGGCCTGCTTGATCGCGAGCGCCGCCAGATCGCGGTCGAACAGCGAGCCTTCTGCCATGACCCGATTGACGGCAAGGGCCATCTGTTCGCGGATCTGGGCGATGGAAAGTTCGGGCACGTCCGCGTCGCCCCGGCGTTCCTCGGCCAGCCAGGCATGGGCGTTGTCGATGGCGCGCTCGCCACCTTTGACGGCGACATACATCAGATCTTCTCCACGCGGGTGGACCTTGGCAGCCCGGCCAGCCGGTCGCCAAAGGTGAGAATGCAATCGAATCCCAAGGGAAAGAGCGCGCGGTTGGCATGGAACGCAGCGGTTTCGGGCAACGAGAGCCAGGTCGCAAGCTCGATCCCCGGCCCGGTCAGGGCGGGGCCATGGTTGGTCAGCCGGTCCATCTCGACGATCAGCGTGGCCGAGCGGTCGGGGTAGTCCGGCTGGCCGATCTTGAAGCGGCTGACGGGGTGAAGCGCCTCCCAGGTGCCAAGGGCGAAGCTCGCATCTTCGGCGGCAACCAGGGGCGCACCGATGTGAAAGGCAACCCAGTCGCGCACCGCCGCGCAATCGGCGGCGCCCGCAAGGTGCAGCGGGGTCGTCGTGTCAGTCAGGGTCAGAAGGGCGATGCCTGCGGCGACTGACACGGGCCGTGGCGGAGTCGCACCCGTGACCTGACAGATGGTACCTGGGCGGGCCATGGCCTCAAGCACCTTGCGGAAGGCACGGGCCGACTGGACCGGCGCTTCGGTAAAGCCGCCAGAGAGGGCCTCGACGATCATTGGTCCTCTCCCCGGACCATGGTGAAGAATTCAACCTTGGTCGCTGCGGCCTTGGCGGCGCGGGCGGTCTTTGCCGCCGACGCCTCGGCCGCGAGGGGTTGAATGACGCGCGCGGCGATCTCGGTCGCGGCATCGGTCTGCATCAGCGCATCGGCCACTGCGGCCCTTAGCGCATGGGTCTTGTCGCGACCCTGCACCCAGGCATGGCCGACCGCGCCGTCCGCAAGCCGCACCGAACAGCGGGTGACGGTCATTTCGCCAAGGTTGAAAGGCTCGCCCGTCCCGCCGACCCGTCCCCGGACCATCACCGCCCCGATCTCGGGCGCACGAAGAACGTCGTGTGGGACAAGATCAGGAAAAAGTGCGGCAAGTCGATCAGGATCGGCTTTGGCAAGGGTTGAAATCCAGGCCTTTCTGGCCTCGGCGGAGGGCTGGGTCATCGGTCGCTCAACATCTATTGGGGGTTGTCTATCACTATATACAACTATACAAATGATACCGTAGCCGAGCGGCAGGGCCAACCAGCGAGTTGTGAATTTTTCATGACGGAGAAGACCTTGACTAAATCGTCGCTGTGGGCGGCCATTGCCGCAACCGTGAAATCTGAAATCGATGCCGGGCACTACCGGCCCGGCGACAAGCTGCCGACAGAGGCGGCATTCGCCGCGCGGTTCGGCGTGAACCGGCACACGGTCCGGCATGCGCTTGCCTCACTGGCCGAAGCTGGCACCGTGCATTCCCGCCGCGGGGCGGGCGTCTTTGTCGCCGCCCGACCGACAGACTACCGCCTTGGCCGCCGGGTCCGGTTCCGGCAGAATGTGCTGGCCGCAGGCCAGACGCCCCAACGTCGGATCACCCGGATCGAGACCCGACCCGCCGATGCCGAAGAAACGCGCGTATTGAAGCTTGGGGCTGGCGAGGCGGTTCACGTGATCGAAGGCGTCTCGCTGGCCGATGATCAGCCAATCGCGGCCTTTCGGTCGGTCTTCCCTGCCGGGCGGTTGCCGCGGCTGCCTGCCGCCCTTGCCGCCGAGGGGTCGATCACCGACGCGCTCGCGGCCTGCGGGGTCCCGGACTACACCCGCGCGGAAACCCGTCTGACGGCGCAACTGGCCGATCCGATGCTGGCGATTGCGCTTTTGGTTCGCCCCGGCTCGGCGGTGATGCGATCGGTCGGGGTGAATATCGACGAAAAGGGCCTGCCGGTGGAACATGGCACGACGTGGTTTGCTGGTGAGCGGGTGACGTTGACCATCGCCTCGGAAACTGTCACGCAACTGTCACCTCGCTAGGTTAGCCGGTCCGCCTCATGCCTCAGATTGCCCCGCTTCGCCTGACCAGGGCCCAGACGCTGATCGCGGACACGCTTCACGATCATCCCGTTACCATTGCCAATGGCCAGATCACCGATGGCCCTGCGCGCGAGCTGGATCTTTCGGGCTACATCTTGCTGCCGGGCATCATCGACCTGCATGGTGACGGGTTCGAGCGTCACCTCTCGCCCCGCCCGACGGCGCCGTTCGACAAGGCGAAGGCGCTGGCGTCGGTGGCGGCAGAGCTGGCAGTGAACGGGATCACGACGGCCTGGCTGGCACAAAGCTGGAGCTGGGAAGGCGGGTTCCGGTCCGGTGCGGCGACGGTGGCTTTGCTGCAGGCGCTTGACGCGGCGCGGGCGCGGCTGCTGCCGGATGTGCGGGTGCAGATCCGGCTTGAGACCCATGTGGTGGACCAGCACCCGGCGATTGCCGAGGCGGTCGCAGCGCATGGCGTGGACTATGTCGTCTTCAACAACCACCTTGGTGAAGCGGTGGAAATGGCGGCGGAAAAGCCGCACCGCTTTGCCAGCTGGGCCTCGCAGACCAGCCGGACGGCGGAGGAAATGCTGGCCATTGTCCGCAAGGCCGAGGCGCAAGAGGCCGAGGTTCCGGCAGCACTTGCCGCCATCGCCGGGCGCTTTGCGGCGCTGGGGGTCAAGATGGGCTCGCATGACGACGCGACTCGGGAAACCCGCGAATTCTTTCGTGGGATCGGTGCAACGATCTCGGAATTCCCCACGAGCTTCGAGGCTGCCCGTGCCGCCCATGCGGCGGGGGAGCCGGTGCTGATGGGCGCGCCAAACGTGGTTCGGGGCGGCAGCCAGACCGGCAACATCGCTGCTGCTGACCTGATCCGCGAGGGGCTCGTCGATGCGCTGATGTCGGACTACTACTACCCTGCCCTGCCGCAATCGGCCTGGGCCCTGGTTGACGCGGGGCTTTGCAGCCTGCCGCAAGCCTGGGCGATGATCTCTGGCAACCCGGCGCGGATCATGGGGCTGGCGGATTGCGGGCATCTGGGGATGGGCGCGCGGGCGGATATCGCGGTCGTGAACCCCGAGACGCACCGGGTCGAGATGACCTTGACCCACGGCCGGGTTGCGCATCTGTCGGGTGAACTGGCGCGGCGTTTTGCGGCGCTGGTGCCGGAGCTCGCTTAGCCTGCGTATTTTTCGAGGAAGGCCTCGGCTTTGAGGCTGCGGAAATCCACGAGGGCCGCACGCAGGCGCGCGTGATCCCAGTTCCACCAGGCGAGAGCCAGCAGGCGGGCGATGATCGTTTCGTCAAAGCGGGCGCGGATCGGGGTGGCGGGGCAGCCTGCAGCAATCATGAAGGGCGCCACGTCTTTGGTCACGACGGCCCCGGCGGCGACGATGGCGCCGGCTCCGATCGTCACTTCGGGCTTGATGATCGCGCCGTGACCGATCCAGCAATCGGGGCCGAGACTGGTCCGGCGGGCGGCGCGGGCGGTGAAGAACTCGGCGTCGTCCTCGGCGTCGTCCCAGTAATAGGACGAGCGGTAGAGGAAGTGGTGCTGGGCCGCGTGGGTGAAGGGGTGGTCGGTCGGGCCGATCCGGGTCATCGCGGCGATGTTGGAGAAGCGGCCGACGGTGGTGTTCGAGATGTCGGAAAAGCGGTCGCAGTAGCTGTAGGCTTCGAAGGTCGAATTGACAATGCGGCCCCCCTCGCCGATCTCGGTCCAGGGTTCGAAGGTGGAGTTCGAGACCTGGGCGGAGGGATGGATCACAGCGCCGTCGGGGGAGAGACGTTGTCCACGGTGGTCATTTTCAGATAATTCAATTATTTCAATGGTTTCAGCGTGGGTGTTCATAATTTCTTAACCGTTGGGACCTGCGCCGGTTGGGGCGGTTTTCAAATTGAGCGCTGACGCGCGAAGGCCTTTGTCTCGCCTCTGGCCTTCGGCCAACCGGCTCGGGCGATGGGGGCATTCTGCCCCCAAACCCCCTGAGGATATTTGGAGAAGAGAAAGACATCTTCAGGTCGCGCGGTCGTCACGCGTTGCCCTTGATCAGCTTGCGCCGCAGCCAGCCGGAGAGGCTGTCCATCAGCATGACCATGAGGACGATCAGGACCATGTAATAGGCGACCTCTTCCCAGTCCTTCTGGGTGATGATCGCCTGGGTCAGCAGCAGGCCGATCCCGCCGCCGACAATCGCGCCGATGACAGTGGCGCTGCGGGTGTTGGATTCGAGATAGTAGAGCACCTGGGACAGCAGGACTGGCGTGATCTGCGGCAGAACCCCGAAACGGGCACGCAGGAGGCTGTTGGCGCCGGTGGACTGGATGCCTTCGACCTGCTTCTCGTCGATGTTCTCCAAGGCTTCCGAGAAGGTCTTGCCGAAGGTGCCGGCATCGGTGATCGCGATGGCAATCGCGCCGGTCATCGGTCCGGGCCCGAACGCGCGGCTGAGGATGATGGTCCAGATCAGTCCGTCGACGCCGCGGATGAAGTCGAAGACCCGGCGGGCGGCAAAGCGAGCCGGCCCAAGCGGGTTGAAGTTCCGCGCTGCCAGGAACGACAGCGGCAGGGCCACAAGAGCGGCGGTCATCGTGCCGAGGAACGCCATGAGGATCGTCTCGAAAATCGCCCAGAAGACATCGCCATGGCGCCACATCTTGTTGGTCCAGAACTCCGAGACCATGTAGCCGAAATTCGACCGCTCTGGGTCGATCCGGTCGCCCGAAACCGCAAGGCCGATCAGCTCGACAAAGCCCTTGCCATCGAACGGGCTGTCGAGGGTGAAGAACCAGAGCTCCCAGCCGGGTTCGTATTTGAAGGTTTCCACCTTGGAGCGGGAATAGCTGAAGCGACCGGCGTCGGTGGTGACCGAGACCTTGTTTTCCGCCACCGAGATCCAGTCGGGGATCGGTTCCGGCGCGGTCAGGACCGGTTTGCCGTCCGCTTCGCGAATGTCGATGGTGCCGTAGCTTGGCACCACGAAACGCGCCCCGGCGTCGTCATAGGTGACGACGTGGCCTGTGCCAAGATCAATGGTGGTCGTGGTTCCGTCGATGGTCACCCAGTCGGGCAGCATACCGGGCGGATAGTTGCCCTTCGATTCGCCCTCGATGGCAACGGTCACCTGGTCAGAGCGGTTATCGCGGGTGACATGGGTCTTGTGCGACCAGAAATCACTGAGAAGGATGGCGGCATTGTCGAGCCTTGCGCGCCCGATCAGGCCCGCAATGTCGAAGCTGATGGCGGCGTAGACGAGATAGGCCAGGATTATGAGCGGCAGGCCGATCGCGAGGCGGCGCTTGCGATCGAAGCTTTCGGAAACGGTTTCGGCCAGCGACGGGGAGAGCGCGGTGGTGGTCACAGGGCAACCCCCTTGGTCAGACGGTTGCGGTAGTGATCCGAGAACCGGTCGATGATCACGATGGCCACGAAGAGAAGAAGGAATATCCCGACCACCTCGTCATAGCGGCCCTGCCCCCATTGCATCGCCAGCTTAAGATCGTGACCGATGCCGCCTTCGCCGACGAAACCAAGGATGGCCGAGGCGCGGACGTTGATCTCGAACCTGAGGAGCGCGTAGCTGAGCCAGTTGGGCGCAACCTGCGGAATGACGCCCAGCCACATCCTCTGACCCCAGGTCGCACCAACCGAGGCGAGCCCTTCGATCGGCTTAAGGTCTGCATTTTCAGCAACTTCCGAGAAAAGCTTGCCTAGGGCGCCCCCGGTGTGCAACGCGATGGCGATGACGGCAGGCACTGGGCCGCCGCCAAGGACATAGATCAGGACCAGTGCCACGACGACTTCCGGGATCGCGCGAAGCGCATCCATCGTGCGGCGAAAGATCGGGATCGCGCGGGGCCAGCGGGCAAGGCCGCGGGTGGCCAGAAGCGACAGGGACATGGCGGCGAGCGCGCCGAGCAACGTGGCGACGGCAGCGATGTTCAGCGTTTCGATCAGGGCGGGGATATGGTTCCAGAAGATGCCGGGGAGCAGGGAGAGCTTGACCCAGGCTTCGGCAAAAACCTCGGCAGGAAACTCGAAGACCTGATGCAGGCCGTCCAGGAAGCCGCCCGCGTTCCGCTCTTCGGCCAGGTTCCAGCCCGAAGCCATCAGGGCAATGAAGATGACCAGAAGGATGCCGCCATACATCCGCTTGCGGCGGACCATGTCGAGATAGGCGTCGCGGTCGACTTTCATGTTGGGGCGTTGGCCCTGTTCCGGACCGAAGGCGACATCGACCATGGGATCATCCGGAAAGAGGGGGGCCGGACCCCGGGGAGCGCGGGGTCCGGCGGTCAGAAGGGCTTAGAGCCCTTCCTGGAGTTTGCGGGCGGCGAGGACGCCTTCGTACATCGAATGCTCGACGGGGATGAAGTCCTTGGCGTCGCCAGCGGCAACAGCATAGGCGCATTCCTTGTCGGTTTCCCACAGGTCAGCGGTCAGAGCGGTCACCTTGTCCTTGACGTCCTGCGGCAGGGCCTTGCGGACGACCATCGGGCCTTCCGGTATAATGGTCGAACGCCAGATCTCGACGAGGTTGTTCATGTCGACGAGGCCCGCGTCAGCCGCCTTGCGGAAAGCGCCCGAATTGTAGCCATCTTCCCAGTTGCCAAGGCCGTCAGCCCAGGACACGCCGGCATCGAAGTCGCCGTTGGCGACGCCGACGATGGTCTGCTCATGTCCGCCCGACATTTTCACTTCGGCGAAGTACTCTTCCAGCGTGCCGTATTTGGCGGTCAGTTCGGCACCGGGGACGAGGAAGCCCGAGGTCGAGTTCGGGTCGGCGAAGGCGAAGACCTTGCCTTTGGCATCTTCCATCGAGGTGATGCCGGTATCCTTGCGGGTGAAGCCGATCGAGTAGTAGCCGGTCGAGTCGTCAAGGTTCTGCTTGATCAGCTTGACTTCGACCGCTTCCGGGTCGGTCAGGTAGATCTTGGCGTAGGCCGAGGCACCGAGCCAGGCATAGTCGATCGAGCCGCCGAGCATGCCCTGGATCACGCCGTCATAGTCGGCGGGGGTGAAGAGCTTGACCGGAACGCCGAGGGCTTCTTCCATCTTGGCGCGGAAGCATTCGTTCGAGGTCATGCGGTCCTGGGCGTTTTCGCCGCCGAGGATGCCGATGTTGAATTCGGTGATGGCGTCCTGGGCGACGGCAGAGGAGGCGAGAACCGCGGTCAATGCGGTGGCAGTCAGCAGCTTTTGCATGGTTGCTCCATGGGGTTGTGGCCGTATTGGCCGGTGGTCACGACAGCATGACATCCGCGAAGGAGCGGTCGGCTGTGGTGTCGGTGGGAATCGAGGTCGATGTCGCGGCCTCGTTGAACGTCTCATCCGCCCCGTAGATGTCGCGGGCGGTGTTCGTGGACAGCTGGTCAGGGGTGCCGTCGAACACGATGCGACCGTCGCGCATGCCGATGACGCGGTCGCAGTAGCGGCGCGCGGTGTCCAAGGTGTGGAGGTTCGCGATGATCATGCGGCCGTCTTCGACGTTGATGCGTTTCAGCGTGTCCATCACGATCTGCGCGTTCATCGGGTCGAGGCTGGCGATGGGTTCGTCGGCGAGGATGATCTTGGGGTCCTGCATCACCGCCCGGGCGATGGCGACGCGCTGCTGCTGGCCACCGGACAAAGCCTCGGCGCGCTTGGGGGCCTGTTCGGCGATGCCGAGGCGGTCGAGAATATCGAGCGCCTTCAGGATATCTGCGCGGGGCCAGAGGTTGAACATGGTCTGGATGGTCGAGCGGCGGTTCAGGATGCCGTGCAGGACGTTCGAGGCAACGTCGAGGCGGGGCACCAGGTTGAACTGCTGGAAGATCATCGCGCATTGCGATTGCCAGGCGCGGGCCTCGGCGCCTTTCAGCGCAAGGACGTTGCGGCCATCGACAAGAATTTCGCCAGACGTCGCGTCAAGCAGGCGGTTCATCATGCGAAGGAAGGTGGACTTGCCAGCACCAGAGCGACCGATGATACCAACGAAGGCGGGGCGGTCGACCGAGAAGGTCATGTTGTCCACGGCGGCCTTCTGGCCAAACATCCGCGTCACACCCCTGACGTCCAGCATACGCTACCCCCCGGTCTTCTTGGCGGGGTGGTATCGGGCATTTGTGACGGTCGGCCGAACTAATTGTGAAACTTGTGTAACCCAGCGGTGGATTGCGCGACCGATCGCCAGGCACCGCGCGAATCGCCCGGACCTGCGTATTACCAGCGGATGTGCGAGGGCCAGACGTAGTGTTCATCCGGGTCGGTCAGCGCGGGCGCGGCCAGGGCCATGGCCCTGCGGCGAAGCTCGGTCGTGATGGCATCGCGATGCAGTTTACGCAGCTCTTCGGCGCTGATCGGAGCCCCGATCGACATTTCGATCGGCTGCGCCATGCGGCGGCGGGTTTCGTGGAAAATCAGCGAGATGCGCAGCGGATAGGACACATGGCTTGCGATCTGGAAAAGCCGCGAATTCTGGCCGCGGAAATGCACTGGCAGTGTCGTAACGCCGGGAATCGTCGCCAGCCGCGCCACGAACGGATGCCAGGGCGCATCGACGGCGCGGCCCCGTACCGGGCGATTCGCTGTCGCAACCCCGCCCGCCGGAAAGATCGCCACAACCTGGCCCTGAGCCAGAAGATCTGCCGCGCGCCGCCGCGTTTCGCCGGTCAACCGACGAGCTTCGGGGGTACCGGAGAAGTCGACCGGCAGAAGATGCGGGTCCACTTCGGGCACACGACAAAGCAGGCTGTTGGTCATGATCCGCACGTTATTGCGCAGCCGCATCCCAAGATGGCCGATGGTCAGCCCGTCGACCACGCCGAACGGGTGATTGGCCACCAAGAGAAGCCCACCCGTTTCCGGAACCCTAGCCAGGTTCTCGGCCCCAGACTGGACGCGCGGCACGATCCCAAGCTTGCGGAGTGCGGCATCGAAAACCGGTTCGCCCGGGCGCTTGTCGCAGATGATCCAGTCGACATAGAGGCTGCGCAACTTCCTTTGACCGGTCAGCAATTCGATTGACCGGATCAGGCTGCGACGAAACACCGACTGGCCGGAATGCGAGTAGGTGAAGCTCACGTCGGGTGAGATCGGTCCAAGGTCAAAGGTCAGGATGTCGGAGGTCATCGAGTTATCCAGGTTCAGAAGTCAGCGCCAAGGTGTTCGGATTGACGGGCAGCAAACGTGACGAACTGAACGCCAGAGGCCTTGTCGGCGACCATCCACGTGAGGGTGGAATCGAATCTGTAGGTTCGGCCCGGAAGTTTCGCATACGCGCGGGATAGCAAGCGGCCGTGACGAGAAAGCGACGCAAAAATCACAAATGTGCGACAACACCAAGCCGAGCCTGACCAAGCGTGATCCATCTAGCTTACCGGGAAGAGAGCAACCGCCACCCGCCGACCTTCCCCAAGAAGCACGTTGTAGGTCCTGCAGGCGGTGGGCGAGGCCATGGCTTCCACCCCGATGCCCTGTTCTTCCATTGCCCGACGGAACTCTGCCGGCACATGGGCGATAGTCGCACCCGTGCCGACAAAAAGGACATCGATCTTGTCGGCCAGGCTTAGCGGGGCAGCAGTGTCTTCGTAGCCGCCCCAAGGGCCCGCGTCCCAAGGTGTGATCAGACAAGCCCCGCGCAGGACATGACCCGCGACGCGAAAGAAGCCCGGGCCGTAGCCCTCGACCGCTTTGGCCGAACCGTAGCTGATCTCAGTCAGGCGCATCTGGGCGGTCGCCTTTGTCAGGCGTCGACGTTGGCAAATTCGTTGTTGCCAGTCGACTTCGGCTTGTCGCTGCGGTCAAGGCCAATCATCAGCACGATGTTCTTCGCCATGTAGAGCGTCGAGTAGGTGCCAAGGATGACACCAAGGATCATGACGAACACGAAGCCACGGATGACGTCACCGCCAAAGATAAAGAGCACGACCAGCGAAATGAGCGTGGTCGACGCGGTCATGATCGTGCGCGACAGGGTTTCGTTCGCGGTAAGGTTCATCATTTCGCGGAGCGGCATCTGCTTGTACTTGGCGAGGTTTTCGCGAAGCCGGTCGAAGATGACGACGGTGTCGTTGACCGAATAGCCAAGGATGGTGAGGAGCGCTGCGACGATGGAGAGGTCGAACTTGATCTGAAACAGCGCGAAAATGCCGACGGTGACGAGGACGTCATGCACCAGCGCTGCCACGGTGCCGACGGCGAACTGCCATTCGAAGCGGACCCAGACGTAGAACAGGATGCCGATGGCGCCCGCAAAGACGGCAAAGATTGCCGAGGTGATCAACTCTGACGACACTTTTGGCCCGACCGATTCGACCGCCGGGAAGGTGATCGAAGGGTCGACCGTCTTGAGCGCAGCCTCGACTTTGGTGATGTCGTCGGACGTGACCGATTCCTCGCCGTCACCTGCTGAAAGCCGGATCATCGCGACATGCTGGTCGGGGCGGAAGTTCGGGTCGAAAACCTCGGAAATCGAGACATCGCCGAGGTCAAGCGCCGTAAGCGCCTCACGGTAGGCGCCGACATCAACGGCCGAGGTGGATTCGGTCCGGATCGTGGTGCCACCGCGGAAGTCGATCCCGAAGTTCAGGCCGATGGTGAAGATCAGCACCAGCGACAGCACCATGGCCGCGATGGACGTCCCGAAGGTGATCCACTGCAGGCTGAAGAAGTTGATATTGGTCTTTTCGGGGACAAGCCGCAGACGCCAGGCCATTTTTACATTCCTCCGGTCAGACAACGATCGTCTTCGGGCGTTTCCAGTCAAGCCAGAGCTCGACAATGAGGCGGGTCACATAGACGGCGGTGAACATCGAGGTGATGATGCCAAGACCAAGCGTCACCGCAAAGCCGCGCACCGGACCTGAACCCAGCCAGAACATGATCACGGCGGTCAGAAGGCCGGTCACGTTCGAGTCCATGATCGCCGAGAAGGCGCGCGAGAAGCCCTCTTCGACGGCCTTGCGGGGGTTGGCGCCGACGCGCAATTCCTCGCGGATGCGTTCGTAGATCAGGACGTTGGCGTCGACCGCCATGCCCATGGTCAGCACGATGCCCGCGATGCCGGGCAGGGTCAGCGTCGCGCCGATGGCCGAAAGGACGGCCATAATCAGCGCGATGTTGACCGCCAGCGCAAGGTTCGCCATCAGACCGAAGACGCCGTAGCAGGCGATCATGTAAAGCGCCACGCAGGCCATGCCGATCAGGGCTGCGGTCTTGCCGGCGTCGATCGAATCCTGGCCGAGTTCCGGTCCGATGGTGCGTTCTTCAAGGAAGGTCATTTCGGCCGGGAGGGCACCGGCACGCAGAAGGACGGCAAGCCGGGTGGACTCCTCGACCGTGAAATTGCCGGTGATGATGCCGGAGCCACCCGCGATATGGGCCTGGATGACCGGGGCGGAAATCACCTCGTCATCAAGCACGATGGCGAACTGGATCCCGATGTTGGCCGCAGTGTGATCACCGAACTTTTGGGCACCGGTGGTGTCAAAGCGGAAGCTGACCGCGGGTTGACCGTTCTGGTCGAAGGACGGTTGAGCATCGACCAGTTCCTCGCCCGAGACGACCGGGCTTTCCTCGACGATGTAGTAAAGGCCTTCTTCGTCAAGCGAAGGCAGGATGACGTTGCGCGGGCCTGGATTTGCGGCCGCGTCGGTTGTCGGCCTGACGACCGCATTGAACGTCAGTTTCGCGGTCTGGCCGATGAGTATCTTCAGATCTTGCGCCGAGCCGATGCCCGGCACCTGAATCAGGATCCGGTCCTCACCCTGGCGCTGGATCGTCGGTTCGCGCGTCCCCGCCTCATCAACCCGGCGGCGAATGATTTCCAGCGATTGCTGAATGGTGCGGTCGTCGGTTGCACGCTTTTCGGCCTCCGACAGTTGGATGACTATATCGCTGCCGTCCGCCGTCACCTCGAGGGTGCTTTCGCCGACCCCGGTCAGCGACATGACGCTGCCGCCAAGGCCGCGCACGGCCTCAAGTGCTGCGGCCATGCCGTCGGGGTTGGAAATGTTGACCCGCAGGACCGCTTCATCCCCCGAAGTCAGCTCCTTTACGGCCCCCACTTGATCGCGCAGGTCGCGCAAGGCGTCGCGCACTTCGGGCCAAAGCGCGTCCATGCGGCTTTTGTAGACATCCTCGACCTGGACTTCGGCCAGAAGATGCGCCCCGCCGCGCAAGTCGAGGCCAAGGTTCATCAGCGCCGACGGCAGGTAGTCGGGCCATTCGGCCCGGGCTGCCGCTTGTTCAGGGGTCGCGGTGCCGCCTGCCGCCTCGATGGCGGTGACGGCGTCATTGTGACGCTCGACCTGGGCGTAAAAGAGGTTCGGGACCGCCGCCAGGATGCCCCAGCTGCAGACAAGAAGGATCAGGATGCGCTTCCAGAGCGGCGTGGATTCCATTGGTCTGGCCTTAGCTTGCGGCCGGTTCGGTCTTGTTCAGGACCTGAGTGATCGTGTGCCGGACCACTTTGACCTTGACGCCCTCTGCAATCTCGACCTCGACCATGCCGTCTTCCTGGACTTTCGAGACCTTGCCGACGATGCCACCCGAGGTGACGATCTGGTCGCCCCGACGCAGCGCCTCGATCATCGCGCGGTGTTCCTTCATCTTCTTTTGCTGCGGACGGATCAGCAGGAAATAGAAAATGACAAAGATCAGGATGATCGGCAGGAACTGGGCGAAAGCTGCCCCTGCTCCAGGGGCTCCAGCGGTCTGGGCGAAGGCGGGGGTGGCGAACATGGGCGTCCTTTCAGCGGTGCCGGGCGGCCTTTTAAGCGGCCCCCTCGTGCGATTGTCGGCTGATGTAAGGCCTTTCCGCGCGCTTTGCCAGAGGGCGCGCGCGTTTCGACGTTGCCGGGTGCCTTCCCCCTTGTGGGATTATGGGGCATACACGCTTGCGATTGCCGAACAGAAGGGCCAGCCCATGCACGACATCCGCTTCATCCGCGAAAACCCCGCCGCTTTCGATGTGGCGCTGTCGCGTCGCGGGCTGCCGCCGATGTCATCAGAGCTTCTGGCCATTGATGAGGAGCGCCGGGCCAAGATCCTTGCCGCCGAAACTGCAGCTGCCGCGCAGAATGCGGCGTCGAAGGACGTGGGTGCCGCAAAGGCCCGTGGCGACAACGCCGAGTTCGAGCGGCTGCGTGCTCTGGTGGCCGATAAGAAGGCCGAGGGCGCACGGCTGACCGATGAGGCGGGCGCCGAGGACGCGCGGCTGAGGGACGCGCTCATGCGGATTCCGAATGCCCCGCTGGACGAGGTGCCGGTAGGCCCGGACGAGACCGGAAACGTCGAAATCCGCCGTTGGGGCACACCGCGTGCGATGACGTTCAAGCCTCGGGAACATTTCGACATTCCGGCCGCGATGCACGGGCTCGATTTCCCCACTGCCGCAAAGCTTTCGGGCAGCCGCTTTGTCGTGCTGCGCGGAGCGGTGGCGCGCGTCCACCGGGCGCTGGCGCAGTTCATGCTGGACCTGCACACGACAGAACATGGGCTTTCCGAAACCTGGACCCCGGTTCTGGTCAAGGAAGAGGCGATGTATGGGACCAACCAACTGCCGAAGTTCGCCGAGGACAGCTATCAGACGACCAACGGCTGGTGGCTGATCCCGACCTCCGAGGTGTCGCTGACCAACTCGGTCGCAGGGGATATTCTGGATGAGACAGTGCTGCCGATCCGGATGGCGGCGCATTCCCAGTGCTTCCGGTCCGAGGCGGGCAGCGCGGGCAAGGACACCACGGGGATGCTGCGTCAGCACCAGTTCGAGAAGGTCGAGATGGTCACGATCTGCACGCCGGAAACGGCGCTTGACGAACACGAGCGGATGACGAAATGCGCCGAGGCGGTACTGGAGCGGCTGGGCCTGCCGTACCGCACGATCGTGCTTTGCACCGGCGACATGGGGTTCGGGGCGCAGAAGACGCATGATCTTGAGGTCTGGCTGCCGGGCCAGAACACCTACCGCGAGATTTCGTCAGTCTCGACCTGCGGGCAGTTCCAGGCGCGGCGGATGAATGCGCGGTATCGGCCAGCCGGGGAAAAACCGGAGTTCGTGGCGACGCTGAACGGCTCTGGCCTGGCCGTGGGCCGCTGCCTGATCGCGGTCCTGGAGAACGGGCAAGAGGCGGATGGGTCGGTGACCTTGCCTGCGGCGCTGCTGCCCTATCTTCAAGGCAAGACCCGGATCACGGCCGAGGGCGTTCTGGTCTGATCGGGAACGAAACGGACGGCACGGGGGTTGTTTCCCCGCCGACCTTACTCCGGAGAGAACGATGAACCGCACGCTTGCCGTCCTGCTATTGCTCGCGACCGTGGCATTTGCTGTGGCCCCCTTCGTCACGCCGCCCTTCACAGGTTATGAGCCCGGCCAGTTCCCGGTCGAAATCCCGCGCCCTGCCGTCCAGCCGGCGGGCTATGCTTTCTCGATCTGGGGCCTGATCTATCTGTGGCTGATCCTGCACGCCGCCTTCGGGCTTTGGCAGCGCGTCGAGGACCCAGCCTGGGCGCGGATCAGACCGCCGCTGATGCTGGCCACAGCCCTGGGTGCGGTCTGGCTGGCAATTGCAGGGGCCAGCCCGGAATGGGCGACGGCGGTGATCTGGGTGATGTGGGGAGGGGCGGTCACGGCCTTTCTGCGCGCCCCGACCGAGCCGGACCGCTGGCTTCTCAGCGCACCGAACGCGATCTTTGCAGGCTGGCTCTCGGCGGCCTCGGCGGTCTCGACCGGGCTGTTGCTGGCAGGCTACGGCTATCTTTCCGACACGTCTGCCGCGCTGGCGATGCTGGGCCTGATACTGGTTGTGGCCTTGGCAGTGCAGTCACAAAAGCCGCGGATGCCGGTCTATGGCCTGACCGTGATCTGGGCGCTCGTCGGGGTCATCGTGAGCAATGCCAGCTCCAACCGGCTGGTCGCTGGTGCGGCTGCGGCGGGGATATTGGTCGTCGTAATCGCGCTTTTTCTGGGCGGGCGCGATCGTCGGCTTGCCGCTGCCTAGCGCTTCGGGCTGGTCCCGGCCTTGCCGTCCATGTGCTTGCGCAAGCGCGAGGGCGTATGGAACTTGCGGTCTTTCCACGGGTTTTCGCCACCCTGTGACCGCAGGAACAGCCGGATCGGCGTGCCGGGCATGTCGAAATGGTCGCGAAGGCCATTGACCAGATAACGTTTGTAGCTGTCCGGTAGCTCATCAGGACGCGAGCATTTTATCATGAAGCCGGGGGGCCGGGTCTTGGCTTGCGTCATGTACCGGAGCTTGATCCGGTGGCCGCCGGGGGCCGGTGGCGGGTGCGCCTCGGTCATGGCGCCCAGCCAGCTGTTCAGCCGCGCAGTCGGGATACGGCGGTTCCAGACGTCATGGGCTTTGCGGATGGCGTCGTGCAAGCGGTCAAGCCCCCTGCCCGTCTTGGCCGACACAGTGATCAGGGGGGCGCCCCGAAGCTGGGGGAGAAGCCGTTCGAACATCTCCTTCAACTCGGCCAGCTTGTCCTGCTTTTCGTCCTCAAGGTCCCATTTGTTGACCGCGACGACGACGGCGCGGCCTTCGGTTTCGGCGAAATCGGCGATGCGTAGGTCCTGCACCTCGAACGGAATCTCGACGTCGAGAAGGACGACGACCACCTCGGCAAAGCGCACGGCGCGGATGCCGTCGGAGACAGAGAGTTTCTCCAGTTTTTCGGTGATGCGGGCCTTCTTGCGCATCCCGGCAGTGTCGAAGATGCGGATCGGGGTGCCCTGCCAGTCGGCGCGGACAGAAATCGCGTCGCGGGTGATCCCAGCCTCGGGGCCGGTCAGCAGGCGGTCATAGCCGAGTATCTTGTTGATGAGGGTGGATTTTCCGGCATTCGGGCGACCGATGACCGCGATCTGCAGGGGCTTCTTCGCGGTCGGGTGATGCGCGGTTTCGTCGGCTTCCAGTTCGGCGTCGGCTTCGGAAAGGTCGATGTCGACTTCTGGGGCATTCTCGGCCTCGCGTTCCGCAAATTCGCCTTCCATCGGCTTCAGTTCGCGGTAGAGGTCGTCCATCCCTTCGCCATGCTCGGCGGAAATGCGGATGGGTTCGCCAAGGCCAAGTGAGTAGGCCTCGAGCGCACCGGCGTCGCCCGCCTTGCCTTCGGCCTTGTTGACGGCAAGGAAGACGCGGGCGTTCTTTTTGCGCAGGATGTCGGCGAAGACCTCATCGGTGGGGGTGACGCCGACGCGGCCGTCGATGACGAAGAGGCAGGCGTCGGCCAATTCCACCGCGCGTTCGGTCAGGCGGCGCATCCGGCCTTGCAGGCTGTCGTCGGTCACCTCTTCCAGCCCCGCCGTGTCGATCACGGTGAAGCGCATATCGAAGAGCCTGGCATCGCCCTCGCGCAGGTCGCGGGTCACCCCGGGCTGGTCATCGACCAGCGCCAGTTTGCGGCCCACAAGGCGGTTGAAGAGCGTCGACTTGCCCACATTCGGGCGGCCCACGATGGCGAGGGTAAAGGTCATGGCAGGTATCCAGACTTGGCGAAGCGGTCCAGATACACGGGAAGGGTGTCAGCGGAAAGCGTGAAGTTGCCCTTTGGCGCTGACGACGTAAAGGGTGCCGCCCGCCACCGCCGGCTGGGCCGAGGCCCCGCCGGGGATCTCGGCAGTATGGACAAGGCTGCCATCGGTCGGGTCAAAGGCCCTGAGCAAGCCATCCGAGGACACGACCATGATCCGCCCGCCCGCCAGAACCGGCCCGTAATGGGCGTAGATGCCTTTGCGCTTCTTGACCTTTTCCTGAGTGTAATAGGGCATCTCGACCGCCCAGATCACCTCGCCCGTCTCGGCATCCAGCCGGACAAGCTTGGCCTCGTCGTTCACCAGGAACAGCGAGCCCCCGGCCACGGCGACCGGGCCAAGGGCACCCTCACCCGCCGACCAGATCCGTTCACCCGAGGAGGCGGACATCGCCACCGTCCGGCCCGCGCCGGAACCGGCGTAAAGCACCTTGCCTGCAATCACCGCATCGCCGGTCACATCAGGGGTCAGCGCATAGGCGCGCCCAAGCCGCTTGCCCGCAAGCGAGGCTTGCCAGATCTTGGTGCCGCCGCCGATTTTCAGGACCGCCATCAGGTCACCGGCTGCGGAGGGGAAGATCACCGCGCGGTCGCCCACGGTAGGGGCCGCCGTGCCGACATAGGCGGCGGTTCCGGGCGTGCCCACCACCTGCCAGATCACCTTGCCATCAGCCGCCGAAACCGCCCAGGCGGATCCGTCGCGACCGCTGACATAGACCGCGTCGCCATCGGTTGCCGGAGCACCGCTAAGCGGGGTATCGACGCGCTGGCGCCAGAGAACCGCGCCCGAGCTGGCATCTAGGGCCACAAGTTCGCCATAGCCGGTAGTCGCGAAAAGCCGGTTGCCCGAAACTGCAAGTCCGCCGGCAGACTGCTCGCCGCCCCGGTCGAAAGCTGCCGTCAGGTCCGTTGTCCAGAGCCCCCCGCCCCCGGTCGAGGTGGCAGTGACACCGGTGCCCGCGTCTATCGTGAAGATGCGGCCGTCGGCCACGACCGGGGCCGCCCCGATGCGGTTCTTGCGGCTTGAGCCTTCACCGATCACCGCACTCCACACCAGCCGCGGCGTCGACGACAGGGCCGCATGCGGCATCAGGTGGCGCGCGTTGCCGGCGCGGTGGGTCCAGTCGCCGCTTGTCGCGGCAGGCAGCGAGATCGGCAGGCTGAGGTTTTCGGCGGGAGGTGCTGCGGTTGGCGCAGGCTTGCCTTCGACCGGAAGGCTGTCGTCAAGGTCGGCGCGGATCGGGAAGCGTTCGCCTTGCAGGATCGGTTCCTTCTCGCCGCAGGCAGCCAGTAGCACCAGAAGCCCCACGCCAGTTACCTGCCTGATCGTCATGCCTGCCACTTGAAAGGACCTTTCCGCTACGCCCATCACCTGCCTCAGCCGCCCGAGGGTGCGGGCAGAGTGCCACCCAGCGCCGTAATCATCTGTCCAAGCCGAGACCGCAGCGCGCCCGAGGCTTCCTGATCCTGCATCAACGCCGAAAAGGCGGCGATAGCTTCGTCCTTCTTGCTTTCTTCCAGAAGAAGATAGCCAAGCTGTTCTTCGGCCAAGACGCGGTAAGGGCGGCCCGCGATGGCGATGGCTTGGAGCGCGCTGCGGCGGTCGGCAAGCGGCAGGTCGGCCCCTGCAACCAGAACCCGACGCAGCACCGCAAGGTCGCGGTAGCTGACCGGAAGCGTGGCGTCATTCGCCACTTTTTCAAGCGCTGCCAGCGTTGCGGCCTTGTCCTCATTCGGGTCGGACGCAAGGATCAGCTGCAAAAGTGCGGTCTGCGCGGCATCAGACGGCACGGTGGCAAGCGCCTCGCGGCGTTCCTCTGGGGTGCCCTGGTCCAGCGCATCGATCAACGCGTCACCAAAGGCCTGAGCCCGGGCCGCGTCGCGGGCCTTGGTCCATTCGCTATAGGCGGCCCCGCCCACAATCGCGAGGATCGCCACCACGCCGATCCAGCCATACTTGCGGAAGATCGCAAACAGCCGGTCGCGGCGCACCTCTTCGGTGACTTCTTCGATAAAGCTGTCGGGATTGCTCAACGCCTGGCCTCTGTCTTCGTTTGCCCCGTCTTACAGGTAAAGGCGGCGCGTTGCCAAGCCCTGCCCCACCTAGGCCAAGGTCAGAAATCCGTCGGCAGACCCAAGGTCTTGCGGAAGTCGCGGATCCAGTCCTCGTATCCCTGCGGCAGAGTGCCCGCGGCGGACATGTCTTCCAGGATCGACAGCGCCTCGCGGGTGTCTGCGGTCGGGTCCTGCAAGAGCTGAGATTTCAGGTAGAGTGCCCGTACCACGTCAATCTGGGCCCAGGGATCGTCGGGGAAAGCCGCGGCAAGGTCCCGCATCAACTGAAGGCTGACCTCCTGATGCTCAAGCGCGGTCTCATAGTCGTTGCGATCGACGTAAGCGGTCGCGACCAGCTCGTTGCTGACGGCAAAATTGCGGTACGAGACCGGATCGTTGACGTCCTGTTCCATCAGCCATTGGCGCATTTCAAGACCGCTTAGGTGATTTCTAAGCGCACCAGCCACATCGCCGGTCGCACTTCTTGCGGCGCCCAAGCGTTCCAGCCCAAGTGCGACATCATTGGCCCAGGTGGTATTGTAGGGGTCGATGTCAATCAGCTGGTTCCCCATCTCGACCATCGCTGCGAAAGTATCGACGGCCGAGCGATTATCGCCAAGCGCGACCAGCGTGTCGCCAAGCCGGTTCAGCGCAACCAGCCGGTCGTGAATATGTTCTGGCACGTCGGGTGCCAACTGTAGCGCCCGGTCAACCGTTTCAAGCGACTGCTGTGCGGCGACCAGGGCCTCGCTGTTGCGGCCAAGCTGCATCAGGGTCGACGCGTGAATGTTGAGCGCAATCGAGTGCTCGCGCAGCTTGAGGACGTTTTCCGGATCTGCACCCGCAAGCTCGTTGCGAAGTGCCACGGCCTCGGCGATCACGGGTTCAGCTGACGCAGGATCCTGAGCCGCAAGATACATGTTCGCGGACTTCTCCAACGACAAGCTGGCATCGCTTTTGAACTGGGGAACTGCGGGATCAGCGGCCACCAGCGATCGGCGAAGTTCCAGTGCTGCCATTTGCATCTGCCAGGCACCGTCGATGTCGCCCATCGCGTTCTTGACATCGCTTAGCGCGTCGAAGGCCAGTCCCAGGTCGCTTTGCCGGGGCAGATTTTCGGGATCGAGCGAGACGATGCCTTCTGCGATGACGCGCGCCGCCTCGCGAACTTCAAGGGCGGCGACAAGGTCGTTCTGGCCAAAGTAGAGCTCGCCCATCCGACCGTAGCTGAGCATCAGGTCCTGCTGCCACAGAAAGTTGGTGGGATCGAGCGCTGCCAGCGTCTCGCGGATCGCAAGCGCGGCCTGATGGGACAGAAGTGCGGACTCCATGTCGCCCATAAAGCGCTGCACATCGCCGATCCGGTCGAAATTGATCGCAAGGTCACGCTGGCGCGGCTTGTTGTTCGGATCGAGCGCGGCCAGTTCCTCGCGGATCGTCAGGGCCTTGCCGTAGGTTTCAAGCGCGGCTTCATAGTCGCCGTCAGCGATCAGCATGTCGCCGATGCGTTCGTAGCTGACCGAAAGATTGCGGCGGATTTCCACGTCGCTTGGATATTCTGCGACCAGTTCTTCGCCAAACTTCAAGGCGATCTCGAAGGCGGACTTGGCGCTGGCGGCATCCCCCATGGCAAGCATTGCATCGCCGATGCGTTCCTGGGTGAACGAGACGTCCATGCGATAGGTCACGCTGGTCGGATCCGTCTCCAGCAAGGCTTCGGCGATCGACAATGCTTCGGTATGCGCCTCAAGCGCGCCGGGAACATCGTTTCGGGCCAGCCGGATCGAACCCATCCTGTTGCGTGCAACCTGACGGTCGCGCATCAGATCGATGTCGTCGGGCCGCTGGTCGGCCTGCCACTGCGAAAACTCCAGCGCGCTGGAATAGGCGGCCTCGGCCTCTCGAAGGTAGCCCTGCTGCTGCAGCACGCTGCCAAGGTCGTTCAGGGACCAGACCAGCTCGCGCACCCATTCGACGTCGGTCGGGTCGGCCTCGACCCGGCCTTGCGCGTATTTGCTGCGCTGGGAAAAGGCACTGTGCGCGGCTTCGGTGTTTCCGGCCACAAGTTGCAACTCGCCCAGGCTGAAGAGCGCATTCACGTAGGCGAACTGCGTCTCGCGGTCGATATTGTCATCGGAGACTTCGGCGTAAAGCGCGGTCACTTTCAGAAGGTCAGAAATCGCGAGATCGTAGCGCAGGTCGGTGCGTGCCGCATTTGCGTTCAGCACATGCGTTGCCGCTTCTGACAGGGTGCGGGAGAGGTAGGTCTCGCGGATGCTGGTGCGGGCGGTGGCGTCGATATCGGCGGCGTCGGTCAGAAGGCTACGGGCGGCGTCGAAGGCACCCAGCGTCAGCTGCTCTTCCGCCCGGCCGCGCAGATCGGCCACACGCGGATCGTCCGACTGGAAGCGCGCGAGCTCGTCCTGGAACTGTTGGTAGGACTGCGCCGCTTCCTGCAGCAATGCGGCCCGTTCTTCGGGTGTCTGGCTTTCCAGGTCGGCCGACAGGAGAGCCGCGTAAAGCGGCGCAAGCGGCAGGTTCCGGTCGGCTGCCAGCCCTTCAACCTCGGCCCGGATATCGGGGGTGAGGTCGGCCATCGCGATCAAAAGCAGATCACGTTCGGACTGGACGCCCTGGTCGATCATGAAGACCGGCTTTGGCAAACCACTTTCGATATAGGGGAGTTGCTTGCCGCGGCTGCGGTCGTAGACGTCCTGCTGCACCAGCGTCAGTGCGGTCTTGATTTCCACCCCAGCCGTCGAAAAGTGCCTGACGAGAGCTGCCGTGAAAGGCGAATTCTTTTCGTCGCCGTCCGAGGCAGTTTCGTTCGGGGCGGCGGCGAAGGCGAAAACGACGCCATCGGCGCGCCCGATCCGGCCAAGACCGGGTGAGGGTTTCGGGGCCGTCGGCGGATCGTCTTCCAATGCGCCCGCCCCGCGCCCCTCCTTCCCGCCACCTGAGAACGGATCGTCCCGGCAAGCGTCGAGGAGCACGATGGCAACGGGTGCCACCGACTGGATCACGGCCTGCGCTTCGGACAAGGGTAGCGAGGTTGCCGCCAGCTTCTCGGACGACGAGGCATCCGCGTCGGTCGGAAGAAGATAGTTCGCCCCGTCGATGGCCACCCCGTGACCGGCAAAGAAGAGAAGCGCCACGTCCGCGCCCTTGGCATCTTCCTTGAAATCCTCCAGCGCGCGGCGGGTCCGCTTCAGGTCGCCGTTCGTCTCGACGAAGACCTCAAAATCAAGCTTTTCAAGGACCTCCTCCATCGCCCGCGCGTCATTGGTGGGGTTTGCAAGTGGACGGATGAAGTCGTAATCCTCAGCCGCCAGTACCAAAGCGACACGCTTTTCTGCCAGCGCGGCTGTCACCACGCCAAACCAGAGGATCAGACCCAGACCCAGATGCCGCAGCATCGCCAACTCCCACAACTTGGGTCGAGAATGCTTAAGCCTAACCATCCGGTCAAAGGAAAAAGCCTGTCATCTGCAGGGCTTCACGGTTTCGCGAGCTTATTCTGCCGCGACGGCCGGATCGCTTTCCTCTTCCGCCGACTGGCGTTCCCACATCTGCGCATAGCGGCCATTGCGGGCCAGAAGCTCTTCATGGCGGCCCTGTTCGACGATCTGGCCGTTTTCAAGCACGATGATCTGATCGGCATCCGCGATGGTCGAAAGGCGGTGCGCGATCATGATGACGCTGCGCCCCTGCCCCATTTCGCGCAAAGACTCCTGGATCGAGCGTTCGGTCTGGGTGTCAAGCGCGCTGGTCGCCTCGTCCAGCACCAGAATCGGCGGGTTTTTCAATAGCGTCCGGGCGATGCCGACGCGCTGCTTTTCGCCGCCCGAGAGCTTCAGGCCGCGTTCGCCGACGGTCGTTTCATAACCTTGCGGCAGGCCCATCACGAAATCATGAATCTTGGCGGCCCGCGCGGCGGCCTCGATCTCACCTTGCGTGGCACCGGCGCGGCCATAGGCGATGTTGTAGCGGATGGTGTCATTGAAAAGCACCGTATCCTGCGGCACCACCCCGATCGCCTGGTGGAGCGAGCTTTGGGTGACCTGCCGGATGTCCTGCCCATCGATACGGATCGCGCCAGACTGGATGTCGTAGAACCGGAAGAGCAACCGTCCTATAGTCGATTTGCCCGACCCTGAACTGCCGACCAGTGCCACCCTTTCGCCGGGCGCCAGGCGGAAGCTGATCCCGTGCAGGATCTGGCGGTCGGGTTCGTAAGCGAAGCGAACGTCGTCAAAGACGATCTCGCCGCCGGTCACGACCAGAGGTCGCGCATCAGGTGCGTCCGTGACCTCGGCGGGTTGGCCGAGAAGGCCGAACATCTCACCCATGTCGACCAGCGCCTGCCGGATTTCGCGGTAGACGGTGCCAAGGAACCCCAGCGGCAGGGTGATCTGGATCATATAGGCGTTGACCATGACGAAATCGCCCACCGTCAGGGTGCCTGCCTGCACGCCACGCGCGCTTAGGGCCATGACGATGACCAGGCCGGTGGTGATCAGAAAGCTCTGCCCCATGTTCAGGAAGGAAAGTGAAAGGCCGGTCTTTACCGCCGCTGTCTCATACTGGCGCATGGCACCGTCGTAGCGGTCGGCTTCGCGGGCCTCAGCGTTGAAATACTTGACGGTTTCGAAGTTCAGCAGGCTGTCGATTGCCTTCTGGTTGGCGTCGGTGTCCTGATCGTTCATCTCGCGCCGAAGCTTCACCCGCCATTCGGTGACCTTGAACGTGAAAAGGACGTAAAGCGTGATCGTGACGACCACGACCGCCATGTATTCCCAGCCGAAGACCAGCGCAAAGATCACCGCGACCATGCTGAGTTCCAGGATCAGCGGCCCGACGGAAAAGAGCATGAAGCGCAGCAGGAAGTCGACGCCCTTGACCCCGCGCTCGATGATCCGGGACAGACCGCCGGTCTTGCGGGTGATGTGATAGCGCAGGCTAAGCTGGTGGATATGGGTGAACGTCTCGATCGCCAAGCGCCGGATTGCCCGCTGTCCGACACGGACAAAGACGGCGTCGCGAAGCTCGCCGAAGACGACCGCCCCAAGCCGGGCAAGTCCGTAGGCGACCACAAGCCCGACCGCGCCGAGGCCAAGGATCATGCCGGTATCGGGGGCATCACCGCCCAGCCGGTCAACGGCGAATTTGTAAAGCCAGGGGGTGGAGACCGAGACGAGTTTTGCAACGATGAGGAAAGCCAGCGCCAGCACCACGCGGCGTTTGACCCAAGCCTGTCCGTCGGGCCAGAGATAGGGCGCGACCCGGCGCAAGGTGACAAAGCCCGACGCAGAGTGCTGGCCGATGTCGGCAGAGGTGGCGGTTTTGGTGATGCGGCGCATGGTCTTTCCTGGGTAGCGCCTTCGCGATTGCGTGGCGGCCTGGGTTCGGGTAATGTCATTTCAAGAATTATTGAATAGTTGAGCGATGGACCGAAGTAAAGCCCTCGCCGCCCTCTCGGCGCTTGCGCATGAGACCCGGTTGGATCTCATTCGCCTTCTCATGCCGGCGGGCACGGAAGGCCTGTCTGCGGGCCAGATCGCGCAGACCCTTGGCATCGCGGCACCGCGCCTGTCGTTCCACTTGTCGGCACTGGAACAAGCCGGGCTTTTGCGGTCCCGCAAGGCGGCGCGGAACGTATTTTACAGCGTCGACGCGACGGGGATCGGTCGGACGATCTCGTACCTTTTGAACGATTGCTGCTGCGAACACCCCGAGGTGTTGGCCGCTTGCGCCCACGGTCGCGGGATCGGGGCGTGGGGATTGGCTCAGGGTGAGGGTGCAACCACTGCGTCGGGCATTGCGAAGACCTGACCGGGATAGATCAGGTCCGGGTCTTTGATCTTGTCCCGGTTCGCCTCAAGCACCTGGACATACATCACCCCATCGCCGTACCGGTCTTGCGCGATGCCCCAAAGCGTGAAGCCGGGCTGTACGGTCATCGTGACCGGATCTGCGACGACAGGGGTTTCCGGAGCAAGAACCGGGACTGGATCGGCTTGGGTAACGACCACGGGTTCGGCCTCCGGCTCGGCTGGTGCGGGCGGGGTCACTGCGGATTCGGGTGTTTTCTCCGGCAACGTAGCGACTGTCGCTGGTGATGCTTCCGGTTCCGGCTCTGGCTCAGGTGCGGCATGGGTCGGTGGCACATCTTCAGCTGAAACCGTCGTCGAAGGTTCAGCCTCAGTTTCGGGCACAGGTTCAGCCACATGTTCGGGCACGGGTTCGGGCACGGGTTCGGGCACCAAGGCGATGGCAGTTTCCGGGACCGGCTCTGCCGCGTTCTCGGCGGCTGCCGCCCCGGCAACTGCCGCAAGAGCCTCCAGCGTTTCGCGCTTGAACGGGGTCTCGAACCGTGAGGTCACCTTGCCCGCCGCGCCCAACTGATCGACCCGAAGAGTGTAAATCCCGGGCGCCGTATTTGGCAAAGTGGTGACCCAGAGCCCATTTGTCGGCACCTTCAGGGTCTGTTTCTCGGAATTGTCGAGATACAGCCGAAGCGCTGCGCCCGCAGCACCCCGCCCGCCCACCTGCACGTCGCCTTCGGGTGTGTAGGTGATCGTGTCGATCATTACCGCCGCGGTGCTTTCCGGCTCGGAGGGTTCGGTGCTCTGCAAGACCACCGCCCCCGTCTCTGATAACAAAAGCGCGGGCGGCGCGGGGGGCATTTCGGTCGCAGCAACCTCTTCAGACAGCGGGGCCGGTTTTTCAGCTGTCACCTGCGGTTGCGGCCCCTCGATCGGCCCGAGGGCGATCATTTCGACCGAAGCCACCGCCGACTTGCCCTCGGGCGTCATCGACAGCCACATCAAGCTGGGTTTGGGGTTCGGAGCCAGGGTGAAGAGGATCGCGAACTCGCCTGACCCGACCGCCTCGCCGGTCGCGACCACAGCGTCGTCGACCAGCACATCAACCTTGGCCCCGGGTTCAGCAACGCCCGAAACGACGGCGTCGCCATCCGCGGCCACGCGCCAGGTGTCGATCACCGGCAGCGTGTCGGCCGGCAAAGGCTTGGGCATTGCGTCGGGTTTCGGCTCTTCGGCAACCGTGGCCACGACCGTCTCGGGGGGCTCGGTCGTCGGCTGTGTTGCCTCGGTTTGCGCCTTGTCGGCCTTGGCGACGATGACGGAGGGTTCGGGCTGCATCATCTGCCAGCCAAGATAGCCGATCCCAGCCACCGACACCCCGCCCACAAGCAGGATCAAGACCCGTGTTCCCCGGTCCAAGGCGTTCCAAGCCGACATCCCCATCTCCCCGGCCTATCTCCTGGGCCCATCTCCTCGGCGCGTTCCCGCCGCTTTACTATTCTTGTCATCAGGAATCTCTATATGGCTGGGCAAAGCAACCATTTTCGGGCCGTCTTATGACCCTTCGTTCAGTCTGCGTCTTCTGCGGGTCCCGATCCGGCCTTAATCCAGCCTACGCGACGGCCGCACGGGCCACTGGCGACCTGATCGCGCGGAACGGCTGGCGGCTGGTCTTTGGCGCGGGCGATGTGGGTCTTATGGGCGAGGTTGCCAAGTCGGCCATGGCCGCAGGGGGGCCGAGTTTGGGTGTGATTCCGGTCCATCTCTTGGGCCGCGAACGGACGGAGCGCGACATGACCTCGCTGCTGGTGACCGAGGACATGCACGAGCGCAAGAAGGTCATGTTCATGAACTCGGACGCCGTCGTAGTCCTGCCCGGCGGCGCGGGGTCGCTGGACGAGTTTTTCGAAGTCCTGACCTGGGCGCAGATCGGGCTGCACAAAAAGCCGATCCTGCTGCTTGATATCGAGGGTTACTGGCGACCTCTGCGCGCCCTGATCGACCATGTGATCGCCGAGGGGTTTGCTGATGGGTCGTTAATGGGGCATTTTGACAGCGTGCCGGATGTCACGGCGCTGGAGGCCCATTTGAGGACGGCCTTTGCTTGAGCCTCGCCGGCCTTTATGCGCCCGAAAAGCGCTGCGACCGGTCAGATTTTACCCAAACCGCAATCTGGGCGGCGAATAGAGGGGCCGGCGGTTCGTTCGCAGGCCCCCTTCCGGTCTTCCGAACGGCTTACAGCCCGGCCGCAACCGCTTCCCAGTTCACCAGCTTTTCAAGGAAGTTGGTCAGATAGCCCGGCCGCTTGTTGCGGAAATCGATGTAGTAGCTGTGCTCCCACACGTCGCAGCCCAGAAGGGCCGTCTGGCCGAAGCACAGCGGGTTCACGCCGTTTTCGGTTTTGGTGACCTTAAGCGCGCCGTCCTTGTCCTTGACCAGCCAGCACCAGCCCGAACCGAACTGTCCGGCACCGGCGGCAGCAAAGTCATCCTTGAATTTCTGGACCGAACCGAAGGCATCCGTCAGCGCCTTTTCCAACGCGCCCGGCATGCCTTTGCTGTCACCCGGGGCCATCCAGCCCCAGAACATGTTGTGATTCCAGTGCTGCGAGGCATTGTTGAAGATGCCGTTCTGGGCGACCGCGCCGGCCTGATAGGTGCCGCGGATGATGTCTTCCAGCGACTTCGTTTCCCATTCGGTCCCGGCGATCAGCTTGTTGCCGTTGTCGACATAGGCCTTGTGGTGAAGATCGTGATGAAATTCGAGCGTCTCTTTCGACATGCCAAGTGAGGCAAGCGCGTCATGAGCATAGGGGAGATCGGGAAGGGTAAAGGCCATCGTCTTGCTCCTGTTCGGGGGGATTGGTTACTGCATCTATAAGGTTGCTCTTGACGCGAAGGTCAACCCCGGCTGAACCGAGAGAGCGGACAGCAACCGCCAGCCGATCAGGGTCGTTCGCGCTCACATGTCCCGGTGGCCAGGAATTCAAGCGAATCGCCGCGAGCCTTCAGGCGCAAGCGAGCGGTGAGATTGGCTTTCAGGATCAGGAGTTCGTAGAAGAGCGTGATGACCGCGACACCTGTCTTATCGTTTTTCACCTTGACGGACCATCTGATCGATAGACGCGAGGTGTTGTCGGCGACAACATCGGCCTGAATCGGACCGCCATAATAATAGTTTATGATCGGGTCGACGACGAAAGTCCCTTCGTTCTCGTTGCCGACAGCCACACCGACGATCTCGGGGAATGCTTCGGGAACCTTTCCGGACGGCACGATGTCACAAACGAAGGATTCGCCCTCCTTCGCTGCAGCTGGATGCGACACCGCCAGGCTCATAACGGCAGCAAGGCCGATCACCAACGCAAACGATCGGATTCCGGTATTTGCGATGCGAAGTGGCCCCGTCTTGGACAACAGGGTCGCCCTCATCCCTTCAGGACCTTGCATGTGCCTTCGGAATTGAACGTGTTGTCGTAACCGTGCGGAGTCGCCTTGATTCTTGCCCGCCGGTCTGCCTTGAAAATCGAGAAATCGAAGGTTAGCCGAAGTTCGTTTTGATTGGTCGCCGGCAACACCAGTTTCCAGCTGAGCGAGAGCCGGGCATCGCTGTCGGACTTCACCTTCACGGCAATCGGCTTGCCATGAACATACTGGATCATTGGGTCACTGACTTGTGCTTCGTCGGCACCGGGCTCATAGGCCACGACCACCACCTCGGGCAGCCAGCCGCGATTAGGTCCGCGCTGCTCAATCTGGCATTCGTAAATCGTGCGGGCGGTGGCAGCGGAAGCAAACGAAAGTCCAACGCAAAAAGTCATGGCAAACCAGCGGAATACAGAAAAACGTCCCACCGCGAATCTCCTATTTCAATCGCACGAACTGCTTTAAATTGAAATCTAGCGCTTCAGGTCGCCTGTCAAGGCTGCAAAGAGTTAATGCCGTTGCGGAAACCGCCGAACGGATCCCCAATACTGTCGGCTCTTGATCCTATCGCATGAACCGTCACGGTTCGGATCAACTGAGTTCAGAACCGGGCAGCGCCGAATGCGACAAAAGCCCCATCACATAAGCCGCGACCGAGCGGAAACAGACCAGCCTGAAGCCGCCGTCCTGCTGCCATAGCGCCACGGCGACCTGACCTGCGCGGCTGCGACGCAGCTCGCCAGGTTTCAACCTGTTGAAATCAATAGGGGAAAGCTTGCTGAGCACATCAGCGGCCCTTTCGCCCTCGACCCGGAACAGGGCACGGGCGTCGGAGACATCGACGGCAAGGTGATGTTCTTTTGCCAGCGCCTTGGCGATGGCGGCCAATGCTTTCGGAACTTCGGCATAGGGCATGACCAAGAGGTATTCGTCCGGACTCATCCAGCCGCAGGCTTTTTCGCCCGTGGTTTCAATGCGCCGTTGCGCCGGAACCTTGGTCCCGACTGCCGCCTTGATCGCCTTGTCCAGCGATTTCAGGCCTTTGGCGCGCAAGGTTATCATCCCCAACGGGCCGATCTCGCGGATCGTGGCAAAGCCCTCGAAGCCAGCGCCCCGCAGTGCCGAGACCGGATCAGACATTCTGCTTCTCCCCATCCTTGTCGTAAAAGACGGTGTCGCGGACCCGGGCCTTCACCATATCTCCGGTGACCGTGTTGAACTCGACCACCTCGCCCATCCGGTTAGGCCCCTGATTCAAAAGGCCCATGGCGATGCCGCGCTTCAAGGTGGGGGAGTAGTAGGTCGAGGTCACCCGGCCTTGGGTGTTCCGCTGTCCATTCGCGTTAACCCCGTCGGCCACGACATAGCTGCCGTCGGGGATGACCGAGCCGTCAAGGGTTTCAAATCCCACGAGTTTCCAGCGGTTGGGGCTGGAAAGGTAGGTTCTTTCCTGCCCGCGTTTACCAAGATAGTCGGCTTTCTTCTTCGAGATCGCCCAGTCAAGACCAAGATCCTGGGGTATCACCGTACCGTCGGTTTCGTCCCCGATCATGATGAAACCCTTCTCGGCGCGCATGACATGGAGGGCCTCGGTCCCGTAAGGCATTGCTCCCAAAGCCTTTCCTGCTTCCTGGCACGCAGCCCAGAAAGCAGCGCCATAGCTGGCCGGGATGGCGATTTCGTAGGAAAGCTCACCCGAGAAGCTGATCCGGTAGACCCGGATCGGGAAGCCGCCCAATGTACCGTCTGCCCATTGCATGAACGGGAGCGCCTCTTTGGAAACATCCATGCCGCCAAGGGCTTGCAGAAGCGTCCTCGCGTTGGGGCCAACCACGGCGACCTGGGCGTACTGTTCGGTAACGTTTGCGGTGTAGACCTGCCAATCCCACCATTCGCACTGCAACCAGTCTTCCATCCACGCATGGATGCGGTCGGCACCACCAGATGTAGTGTGGCAAAGCCAGGTGTCTTCGTCGAGCCGGGCGACGACGCCGTCATCGGAGAGGAATCCCTGCTCGTTGCACATCAGGCCATAGCGACACTTGCCTATGGGTAGCGTGCTCATCACGCCGGTATACAGCATGTCGAGGAATCTCCCGGCGTCCGGGCCTTTTACGATGATCTTGCCAAGGGTCGAGGCGTCGAGGAGGCCGAGGTTGGAACGGGTGTTCAGCACCTCACGGTGGACGGCCTGTTCGTGAGTTTCGCCTGGGCGCGGGAAGCAGTAAGGGCGACGCCAGAGGCCGACGGGTTCGAAGTAAGCCCCTGATTTTTCATGCGCTTCGTGCATCGGTGTGCGGCGAAGCGGCTGGAATATCTCGCCCCTCGCCTCACCCGCCAGCGCGCCGATAGTGACGGGTGTGTAGGGCGGGCGGAAGGTCGTGGTGCCAACTTGCGGAATCTCTTGACCCAAAGCATCAGCAAGCACGGCGAGTCCGTTGATGTTGCTAAGTTTTCCCTGATCTGTCGCCATGCCCAAAGTGGTATAACGTTTGGTGTGTTCGACCGACTGGTAGCCTTCGCGGGCCGCAAGCTGGACGTCAGAAACCTTGACGTCGTTCTGGTAGTCCAACCACATCTTGCTCCGCAAAGCGATCGGCGCACCCTGGGGCATGACCCAGACGGGAGGGATTTCGATGGAGGTTTTGACCGTCTTGTTCCCGTCTTCCTTGCGTCTTCCTTTCGTCTCTACGCGCGTAGAGATGCCGGTTTGCGCAACACCCTCCAGAATGGCGGTCAGATCGAGGTGCCCGGCGGCGCTGCCGACGACCTCGACCATTGCCGAGCCGTCGTGGTTCAGCGGCGGGCGCGAAGGGTCGGGAATGAAGGCCGAGATGCCGTCTTCCCAAGTCAGCTTGCCGCCGCAGTGGCTCCACAAATGGACGACCGGCGACCAGCCGCCGGACATGGCGACAGCTTCGCAGGCGATTTCTTCCTGCACGGCGCCCTCGCCCGCTTGCGCACAGATCGCAACGCCGGTGACACGCTTGCCACCCTTGACCGATGAGATGGCCTTGCCGGTGAGCACGCGGATGCCGGCCGCGCGGGCGGCTTCGGGGAACGCGCCAGTGGCGCTGTCGCGGGCGTCGAGGATGGCGGGGACGTCGAGGCCCGCAGCCTTCAGCGCCAAAGCGGTCTGGTAGGTGCTGTCGTTGTTGGTAACGATCACGGTACGGTCACCGGGCGACACGGCGTAGTTCACCACATAGTCGCGGACAGCCCCGGCCAGCATGACGCCGGGGATGTCGTTTCCGGCGAACGACAGGGGCCGCTCGATCGCGCCGGTGGCGGTGATGATCCTGCCCGCCCGAATGCGCCACAGGCGGTGTTTGGGGCGACCATCCCCCGGCGTATGATCGGCGACGCGTTCGTCGGCCAGCACATAGCCATGGTCATAGACACCGAAGCCGCAGGTGCGGGTGCGGATGGTGACATTGTCGCGGGCGGCAAGGTCGGCTTCGATGGCGGAAAGCCAGGCCTCGACCGGTTTGCCTTGCACTTCGGTTTCATCGACAGGTGCGCGGCCGCCGAGGGTGGGGGCTTGCTCCAGCAGGATCACGCGTTGCCCGGCGTCGGCGGCGGCTTTGGCGGCCAGAAGTCCCGCGACGCCAGCGCCGACGACAAGGGCGTCACAGAAGGCGTAGGCCTGTTCATAGCGGTCAGCATCGCCCGTGGTCGGCGCTTTCCCGAGGCCCGCCGCGCGGCGGATGATGGGTTCGAAGACGTGTTTCCAGAACGGGCGCGGGTGGATGAAGGTCTTGTAGTAGAAACCGGCGGGCAGGAAGCGGGCAGCGTTGTTGTTGAGCACGCACACGTCGAATTCGAGGCTGGGCCAATGGTTCTGGCTGGTGGCTTCAAGGCCGTCGAAAAGCTCGGTCGTGGTGGTCCGCTGGTTCGGTTCCAGCCGACCGCCGGAGCCGAGATTCACCAGCGCGTTCGGCTCTTCCGGGCCAGAGGCGACGATACCGCGCGGGCGATGGTACTTGAAGCTGCGCCCGACAAGCATCTGGTCATTGGCCAGAAGGGCTGCGGCAAGGCTGTCCCCCTGAAACCCACGCAAGCGTTTGCCGTTGAAGGAGAATTCGACGGCGGCGGTCCGGTCGATCAGACGGCCGCCCTTGGCGAGGCGCGTGCTCATTTCGTGCCTTTCCCGTCGGGCTGCCAATCGGGTCGGCGGGCCTTGATCTTCGCAATGATCTCGGGCGGGGGTTCGGAGACCTGCGCGGGATAGGTGCCGAAGACTTCCAGTGTCGCGGTGCAGCGGGCGGCGAGGAACCACTTGCCGCAGCCATAACTGTGGCGCCAGCGTTCGAAATGCACGCCCTTGGGATTTTTCCGGGCGAACATGTAGGCTTCGAATTCCTCGTCCGAGGCGCCGGGGCCGAAGCGTTTGAGATGGGCCTCATAGCCGGGCGAAAGCTCGGTCTCGTCGGCCATGACGCCACAGTAGGGGCATTCGAGGATCAGCATTGCGCGAGTTCCAGCGTTGTGCGGGCGGTGAAGAAGTGGGTCATTCTTCATCCTCGTTTTCGTCGATGCCCTTGTTGAAGAAGACCAGAAGCTCTTCGAGGGGCACCGCAAGGCGGCCGGGGGCAAGTCCGATCAGCCAGCCTGCGACGCGGAACGACAGCAGGCCCGCGTCGGCAAGCACAAGGATGCAGGCGGCGTCGGTCTCGGAGCCCGGCGTCGAATGGACGAAGACCAGCGAGGGGTCGAGCGCGGCGACGTCGAAGCTGCCAAGGACCTGCGCCTCATGTCCGCCGGCGTTGATCGCGACGAGTTGGGCGCTGTCGAGCCCCAGCTCCTCCAGAACCGAGTCCATCCGTAGAAACGGCGCTTCGGCGCCGAGGATGTCGTCGTCGGCAACGCCGGGTGTCGCGAGGCGGTCACGCGACAGCGAAGCGCGGCCACGCGGCAGGCGGCGCTGTCGAGCCTCGGCTTCGGCCGAAAGGGAATAAAGGGCGAGATTGGACGACACATCGGAGATGCCAAGGTTCAGGACCGCGACCTGGTCGCTGTCGGCGTGGAGCGTTTCGAGCTGGGAAAAGTTCTGCGGCAGGGGTTCGATGAGAAGGCCGGACCAGCCGTCGTTGCGAAAGCGCGGCAAGAGCGGGAGGCCGGTTTCACCATTGCCCGCGCCGACCTGCAGCACGAAAACGCGGCCCTCGTTGCGGTCATGCACGCCGTTCAGGAGCATGCTCAGGATCGGGGCGTCGAGCTTGAACGGTCGTTTCGGGACGTAAGGGCCAAGATCGCGGAGCATCAGCGCACCCCGCCGGTGCGGATCCACAAACGGGCGGGCGTCGAGTGACGCCCGCCCGCAATGTCACCTGTCTGGTGAAGGTCAGGGGTTCGCCGTTCCACTGGCTGGGGGCGTGACGGGGTCGACTGTGCCAGTGTCGGGCGCAGCCGCGCCGGGATCGACAGCGGGGTCAACGGTCGGGTCAGCGGTGCCGACCTCTGGAGCAACCGCGCCGGGGTCAACGGCGGGGTCGACGGTTGTTGCGCCAGTCTCGGGCTGGACGGTTGCGTCGCCCGTGGTTGCGGCGCCCTCGTCGACTGGGGCCACTTCAGTTGCGGGCGAAGTCGCCTCGATTGCCGGAGGACCGGGCCGGAAGAATACGGCGGCCAGAATGGCAACGACGACAAAGACGATGGCCACGAGAGTTCCGGTTCCCAAACCGCTGCGGGGCGGATCGGCGACCGGGATTGGGCGCTTCGGCTCGGTATAGGACGGGTCGCGTTGGGTGCGAGCCGGGTCGTAGGAGCCGGGTTGTGCCGGCGGATAGGGATCGGCCATTGGACTGTCTCCTTGGTTTGGGTAGTCGCCCCCCAAACGTCCGTCGGCCGCAAATGGTTCCCGAAGCTGGTCAATGCGCCACCCCCGCCGCAACCGATTCGTCGATGAACCGGCCTTCCTTGAAGCGCCACATGTTGAACTCGGCGGCCAAGGGGCCGGGTTCGCCTTTGGCCATCAGTTCTGCCATCGCCCAGCCCGAGCCGGGGATTGCCTTGAAGCCGCCGGTGCCCCAGCCGCAATTGATGAAGCAGTTGCCCAGCGGGGTCTTGGAGATGAGAGGTGAGCGGTCGCCGGTCATGTCGACGATGCCGCCCCATTGGCGCAGCATCTTGAGGCGGCTGATGATCGGGAAGGTTTCGACCAGGGCGCGCAGGGTTTCCTCGATGTGGTGGAACGACCCGCGCTGGGTGTAGTTGTTGAACCCGTCGGTGCCGCCGCCGATCACCATCTCGCCCTTGTCGGACTGCGACATGTAGCCGTGGACGGTGTTGGCCATGACGACCACATCCATGCAGGGCTTGATCGGTTCGGAGACGAGGGCCTGGAGCGCCACCGCTTCGATCGGCAGGCGGAAGCCCGCCATTTCGGCAAGCTGGCCGGAATGGCCCGCGACGACCATCCCCAGTTTCTTCGTGCCGATGAAGCCCTTGGTGGTGTCGATGCCGGTGACCTTGCCTGCTTCCGCGCGCACACCTTTGACTTCGCAATTCTGGATGATGTCCATCCCCATCGCGCTGCAGGCCCGCGCATAGCCCCAGGCGACGGCGTCATGCCGACCGGTGCCGCCGCGCGCCTGCCAGAGCGCGCCGAGGACGGGATAGCGCGGGCCGTCGATGTTCAGGATCGGGCACAGTTCCTTGACACGCTGGGGGGTAATGAATTCGGTGGCCACCCCTTGCAGCGCGTTGGCGTGCTGGGTGCGCAGGTAGCCGCGCACCTCATGATGCGTTTGCGCCAGCATCATCACCCCGCGCGGGCTGAACATCACGTTGTAGTTCAGGTCCTGGCTGAGGGTTTCGTACAGCGAGCGGGACTTTTCGTAGATCGCGGCGGACGGGTCCTGCAGGTAGTTCGACCGGATGATCGTGGTGTTCCGGCCGGTGTTGCCGCCGCCGAGCCAACCCTTTTCGACAATCGCGACATTGGTGATGCCGAAGTTCTTGCCAAGGTAGTAGGCCGTGGCCAGGCCGTGGCCCCCAGCGCCCACGATGACCACGTCGTATGAGGCCTTCGGTTCGGGCGAGGCCCAGGCGCGTTCCCAGCCCATGTGATGGCGCAGGGCCTCGCGGGCGATGGCAAAGACCGAATAGCGCTTCATCTGGGCCCCTTGTCGGACGGTTCGTGCCGGAATGCCGGTCCTGTTCTCTATGAACGCTTGGCGGTTATAGCCACACCCGGCAGCGGCACAATCGGGAAAATTGCGACATCTGCCATGCTGTCGCGGGCGCCGCATTCCATGTGCTTGAGGATGCGGCCGAATGCCCCTTTCTTGGGGATTGCGAAACGACTACATCGAGGCCGAGAGCTGCGGGGGTACTGACACGGCATGGACGGCTGGGGTTTCTGGGCGGTGGCCTTTTGCATTTCGGTGGCAGTCGCGGCAGTGCTGATCGGGGCGCTGCGGCGGGCGCGAGACGAAAGCACCACCGGTTCTGGCGCGGCAGAGGCCGATCTGGCGGTCTACAAGCACCAGATGCTGGAGATCGACCGCGATTTTGGGCGTGGGACCATCGGGATCGAGGAGGCCGGGCGGCTGAGGGCCGAAATTGGCAAGCGCGTGCTTGAGGCGGATCGGGCGCGGACCGCCGGTCAAAGCGAACAGGCGTCGGGTCGGACGGGGATCATCGCGGCTCTGATCGTTGCCGTGATGCTGCCGGGGGGGCTTTTTGCCTATTGGGGCCTTGGCGCGCCGGGATATCCTGACATGGCGCTTCGGCCGCGGCTGGCAGAGCTGGACGCCGGGATTGCCGGGCGGCCTGCCCAGGAGGCGGAGCTGGTCCGGCTTGGCAGACCGCGAGATGCGGGCCTCGACTCGGCTTTGGCCGTCGAACTGGCCGCGATCGGCGATGCGGCAGCGTTACGCGACCGGTTTCGCAGGCATTTCGAGGCGGGCGAGTTCCAGGCCGCCGTCCGCACGCAGGAGCGGCTTATCGCTGCATTCGCGGCAGAATCCGATGCGAATGACCACGCGAATCTGGCGCTGGCGCTGGTGGTCGAAGCGGGGGGCTATGTCTCGCCAGACGCGGAAGCCCAGCTGCGGGAAAGCCTGCAGCGCGATATCGGCAATGAACTGGCGCGCTATCTGGTGGGCGAGATGTTCCTGCAAGGCGGGCGCTTCGACAAGGCGTTCCAGTTCTGGCGTCCGATTGCCGAAGGCGGCAATCCGGCGGCGCCTTGGGTGATCTCGATCCGGGAGCGGATCGAGACGGTCGCGGGTCTGGCGGGGGTGCGCTATGCGCTGACGGAGGCGGTCGAGCGAGGGCCGTCGGCGGCGGATGTTGCGGCGGCGGGGGACATGTCACCCGAGGACCGGCAGGCGATGATCGACGGCATGGTGGCAGGGCTTGCCGACCGGCTGGCCAGCGAAGGCGGACCGGTCGAGGATTGGAACCGGCTGATCCGGTCGCTGGTGGAACTGAAGCGGGTGGACGAAGCACAGACAATCTATGACGAAGCGAAGCTCAAGTTCGCCGGACAGGCGGCGGAGCTGTCGTTCCTGCGCCTGGCGGCGGTTGAAACGGGGCTTGCGCCATGATCTGCGAGGGTATCGAGGCGTTTCTGGCCGCCCTGCCCCCGAACCGGGCGATTGCCGGACTGGACCTGGGCGACAAGACCATCGGTGTGGCGCTGTCGGACCTGCGGCGGCAGGTGGCGACGCCGATCGAAGTGATCCGGCGGGAGAAGTTCACCATCGACGCGGGGCGGCTGCTGGACCTGCTGACCGCGCGGGGGGCGGCGGGAATCATTCTGGGGCTGCCGTTGAACATGGATGGCTCGACCGGTCCGCGCGTGCAGGCGACCCAGGCTTTCGCGCGCAATCTGGAGAAGCTGACGGGGTTGCCGATTGGCTACTGGGACGAGCGTCTGTCGACGGTTGCGGCAGAAAGGGCACTGCTTGAGGCGGATACGTCACGAAAGCGTCGGAAAGAGGTGATCGATCAGGTGGCCGCAGGATATATCCTGCAAGGCGCGCTGGACCGGATGGCGCATCTTGAGCGAGGCTGACGACGTGCGGGACGAGGTATGGAAGCGTGACGAGATCGCCTCGCCTTGTGTGAAGATGTGTGTCGTTCATCCCGACGCGCGGCTTTGCGTGGGCTGTCTTCGGTCCATCGACGAGATCTCGACCTGGTCGCGGATGAGCCATGACGAGCGGGAAATGGTGATGGCGGACTTGCCGTCGCGTGCGCCGCAGCTCGCCAAGCGCCGCGGGGGCCGGATGGCCCGGCTGAGCCGCTAGGGTCCGACGGTTTTCAAATTGAGCGCCTTGGCAGGCGCAAGCCTTTAAGGTCGCCTGCGCGGCCCAAGGGCCGCTTGTCTTCAGTTGGGGGTTCCACCCCCCCCAAACCTCCGCCCCCCAAACCCTCGTGGGATATTTGTGGACGGGGAATATCAAGGATTTTCCAGCCAGGCCGCAACGCTGGCAAGTTGCGGTCGGAAATAGGCGATCATCCGGCCTTCGGGCGGCGCTTCGTCCTCGACTTTCCAGGGGGCGACACCGTGGAGCGTGAGGCGGTGGAGGAGCGTGGCCTCTCCGGGCCTTGCGGGAAGCGCGATGCGGCGGCAGGTGGCGAAGACCTGGCGCCGGGCGGTCTGGTAGGCTTGGGTCACGTCGATGGAGCCCCAGCTTTCCTGCGGGTGCGGGGCGAGGGCCTGCTGGAGGGCGGCGCGAAGGAGGTGGTGGCTGCCCTCCCACACGGTCAGGGGGGAGGCGGGGGTGTCGTTCAGAGGAAGGCCCAGGATCCAGGCGTGCGGTTCCTTGATCGTGCGGGCTTTCGTGGGGCCGATGGGAAGAAGGCCATCCAGATGCGCGGCATCGCGGTCGCGGCGGTAGGCGAAGGCGGCGGGGGTCTCGTGGGGCGAGGGTTGGGGATAGCCAGGCCGGATGACGGAAAGCTGGGCCTTGTGCAGGGGCTCGGGGGTGAGAGGGAGCGCGTCCCACGGAAAGGGCGTGTCGCCGATGGTGCCGTCCGGGCTATTGGCAAGCGCGTCGAGGCCGACGAACCAGGTGCCGCCGCAGCGCCAGTCCTCCTGACTGGCAGCGAGGGCGGAAAGGGCTGCGGTGCGGGCGGCGTCGGCCCAGGCAAGGATTGCCGGATCGGGGCCGATCCTCTGCCAGCCCGGTCCTACCATCCGAGAACCTTGCGCAACATGTTCAGCGCGACGAGGGTCAGGAACACTGCGAAGGCGCGTTTCAGGGGTTTTGGGTTCATCGCATGGGCGAGGCGCACGCCAAGGGGCGTGGTCAGAAGCGTCGTGCCGATGACGACGAGGAAGGCCGGGAGGTTGACGGCTCCTACGGTATAGGGGGGAGCGTTGGTCACGGAGAGGAACAGGAAGCCGACGACAGCGGGCACCGCGATCAGGACGCCGAAACCGGACGCGGTGGCGACGGCGCGGTGAATCGGCGTGTTGTAAAGCGTCATCAGGGGGACGCCGAAGGTGCCGCCGCCGATGCCCATCATGGCAGAGAAGAACCCCACGCCTCCTGCCAATGCGCTGCGAGTCGGTTGGGTGGGCATCTCGGGTCCCAAGCGCCAGTCGTCGCGGCCAAAGGCCATCCAGAGGCCGGCGAGGCCGGCGAGGGCTCCAAAGACCGCCTGCAAGGTGGTGGAGGGGACGCGAGAGGCGACGAAGGTTCCGAGGGCTGCTGAAAGGGCGAGGGCGGGCCCCCAGTCTTTCAGCACCTGCCAGTCGACGGCGCCCTTCTTGTGGTGGGCCGAAACCGACCGCAGCGACGTGATGACGATGGTCGCCATCGAGGTCGCGACGCAGACCTGCATCAACTGGTCGCCGCCAAAACCCAAGGTTCCAAAGGCGTAGAAGAAGGCCGGGACCAGCACGATCCCGCCGCCCACGCCGAGAAGCCCGCCGATGACCCCGGCGAAGGCGCCGATCACCAACAGAGCGACGAGCATGGGCAGGAGAGCGGAGAGTTCGGGCATTGCTGGCACCTTCGCTAGTGTCCTCGGGACATAGCCCGACACCCCCGCCTGCACCAGAGGCCAACGGGCGGTATCAGGTGGCTTGCGGGATCCGGGCGATCACCTTGATCTCCACATCAAAGCCCGCAAGCCAGGTCACACCGATGGCCGTCCAGTTCGGATAGGGGGAGCGGGGGAATACCTCATCCTTCACGGCCAGAAAGGGGCCGAGCTGGCTTTGTGGATCGGTGTGGAAGCTGGTGACGTCAACAATGTCGGCGAGCGTGCAGCCTGCCGCGGCCAGTACGGATTTGAGGTTGGCGAAGGCGGTGCGCACTTGCGTCGGGTAGTCGGGTTCGGGACTGCCGTCCGTGCGGCTGCCGACCTGGCCTGAGACGAAGAGAAGATCGCCGGATCGGATCGCGGCCGAGTAACGGTGTGCGTCATAAAGCGCGTGGCGGTCTTCGGGGAAGACGGGCTGGGGTGTGGTCATGGTTCCTGGTCCTTTGGTTGGGTTGATCGGCCTTTGAAAGCGGATGAAAATGGGATACGCTTCGTATGTGAGTTATTTCACATACGAAGCGTATGTCAATTCACCGTGTGGTGAATGCTGCCCTTTGGGAACCGGAATGGCTGGAAAACGCCGAAGCGACATGATGGAGGAAACCCGCGCCCGGCTGATCGCTGCGGCGCGCAAGGCCTTTGCTGCAAAGGGATTTGCGGCGGCCTCGATGGATGAGCTGACGGCTGAGGCGGGGCTGACGCGGGGCGCACTTTACCACAACTTCGGCGACAAGCTGGGGCTTCTGGCGGCGGTTGTCGCCGAAGTGGACGGCGAAATGGCTGCGGCGGCGAAACGCGCGGCGACCGCAGGCTCGGCCTGGGAAAGGCTGGAGGCGCAGGGTGTGGCCTATATCGAACTGGCGCTTGATCCCGAGATCCAGCGGATCGTCCTGCGCGACGGTCCGGCCTTCCTGGGCGACCCGTCGGCCTGGCCCAGCCAGAGCGCCTGTCTGGAAGACACTTGCGAGGCACTGGTCGAAGCGCAGGCCGCGGGCAGCATCCGGCCAGTCGATATCGAGGCGGCAGCACGGCTTCTGAACGGAGCCGCTTTGAATGCGGCGCTTTGGGTCGCGGCAAGTCCCGAACCCGAAGTCGTGCTGCCCAGGGCAATCGAGGCCTTTCGTTACCTGGCCAGCGGCTTTCGCGCAGGCTGAGAGTCCTCGGCTGTTTGCCGGCAAGGCGGAAAGCGAGGCTGGGGGGTTTTCCCAGTACCGATCCGCCCTTTTCATCCCCTGGAAAGGGGCGTAGCACTACGGGCCTCATCCCCACTCAGTTCAGAAAGGCTGGCCATGGCCCGCACTATTTCTTTGACTGCGTATTCGGTTATTCTTGGACTTGTGGCCGCCGTTGGCCCCTTTGCAATCGACATGTACCTGCCCGCCATGCCGCAGATCGGCACCGATCTCGGGGCGTCGATGCAGGCGGTGCAGTGGACTATCGTGGCCTATTTCATCGCCTTTGGCCTGGCGCAGATGCTTTACGGGCCCTGGGCCGATCAGGCCGGCAGGAAGCCGCCGCTTTACACCGGTCTGGCGCTATTCATCATCGGGACTGTGATCTGTGCCCTGGCCCCCAGCATCGGCTGGCTGATCTTCGGACGGCTGATCCAGGGCCTGGGCGGGGCGGCCAACATGGTCGTGCTGCGCGCCGTGATTCGCGACCTTGCCACCGGCCATGCCGCCACGCGGATGATGTCGACGATCATGATCGTGATCGCGGTATCTCCTTTGCTGGCCCCCTTGTCCGGGTCGGCGTTGCTGGTTTTCGGGTCATGGCGGCTGATCTTCTGGGCGCTGCTTCTTGCCGCGGGCCTAAGCTTCTTTCTGATCCACTACGCCCTGCCCGAGACCCTGACCGCAGCGAACCGGCAGAAGTTCGACGCCCCGACCATGCGGGCGGGCATCCGGTCGCTGCTTATGGATCGGCCCTTCCTGGTGATGACGTTCCTGGCCGGCTTTTCATTCGCGAGCTTCTTCGTCTTCATCGCCAGCGCATCCTTCGTCTACACCAAGGAGTTCGGCCTGAGCTCCACCGAGTTCTCGCTGGCCTTCGCGGTCAATGCGATCGGCTTTTTCGCCGCCTCGCAGTTTTCAGGCCCGCTGGCGCAGCGGATGGGGACGCTGCGGATGATCTCGCTTGCGACAATGGGGTTTGCCACATCGACCTTCGCTGGCTTCGGCCTTGGACTTCTGGGGATGGCCAGCCTACCGGTCACGATGGCGGCTCTTTTCATCGGCAACATCTTTCTGGGGGTGATCCTGCCCACCGCGCAGGTGCAGGCGCTGGAGGACCACGGGTCGAACGCGGGGCTGGCCTCATCCCTGGGCGGCACGATGCAGATGGTGGCGGCAGGCGTTCTGGTCGCAGCGGCGGGGCCGTTCCTCGACGGGACGGTCGTGCCGATGCAAGGCGCGATTGCGGTTTGCGGGGCGCTGGCCTTGGGATTGTCGCTGATGATCCCGCGTCAGATGGTCAGGGCCTAGGCGAAGGTGGTGCAGGAAACGCCGTTGGCTGTGGTCGGGGTTGGGTCCTTGAGTTGAGCGGCACGCTCTGATGACCGGTTCTGGCCCTTGGTGACAATTGCCCATGCCACGGCTACCGTCGGCTTTTCATCTGGAGCGGCATGATGCGCGGAATGAAAGCGGTTGTCATTCGAGACGCGGGCGGACCCGCGGTCTTGAAGCTGGAAACCATGCCGATCCCGACGCCCAGACCCGGTTGGGTTCTGATCAGAGTGCGAGCCTTTGGCCTGAACCGGTCTGAGCTTTTCACCCGCCAGGGCCATTCTCCGAATGTGACCTTCCCGCGTGTTCTGGGGATCGAAGCCGTGGGCGAAGTTGCGGCAGCGGCGGATGGCGGGTTCAGGGAAGGCGACACGGTGGCCACCGCGATGGGCGGCATGGGTCGGCAGTACGACGGGGGATATGCAGAATATACCCTGGTGCCCTCCGGTCAGGTTCAGAAACTAAGGTCCAGTTTGCCCTGGAACGTGCTGGGTGCCCTGCCCGAAATGGTTCAAACCGCGTGGGGATCGCTGAACACGGCCTTGGGCGTGAAGAAAGGCGAGACACTTCTGATCCGCGGCGGGACGACCTCGGTGGGGCTGACGGCCGCGATTCTGGCCAGGCGAGCCGGGCTGCGTGTGTTGGCAACCTCGCGGCGCGATGACCGGCGCGACATGCTGTTGAAGAACGGCGCGGATGAGGTGTTCATCGATGGTGGCGAGATTGCCGCCGCCATAAGGGAGGCCTATCCGGAGGGCGTCCACCGGGTTCTCGAACTCGTCGGCACGACGACGCTGCTCGACAGCCTGCAATGCGTTGCCACGGGCGGCTCGGTCTGCATGACCGGCATGGTCGGAAATGCCTGGGAGTTCGAGCGTTTCAGCCCGATCGGTGCCATCCCGACCGCCGTGAACCTGACGACCTATTCGGGCGGAGCCGAGGACTTTATCTCGACACCCTTGCAGCAGGTTGTGGACGCGGTGCAAGCGGGAACCTTTGTCCCGCCCATCGGCAAGACCTTCGCGATTGACGATATTGTCGAGGCCCACCGCGTGATGGAGTCAAATTCGGCCGGCGGCAAGATTGTAGTGACGACATGAAGAGAAGATACCAGGCCTCGGCCACCGTGTCCGGTTGTTGCGATCTGATCTTGCGCCACGGACCTCAGGCCGCGGTGGCATGCAGCGACGACAAGGCCGCGTCGATCACCGCCAGCCCCGCGTCGGGCCGGTTCGCCTCGTCCGAAAGCACCCGTCGCCAGCCCCGAGCGCCGGGCCGGCCGTGGAAGAGGCCCAGCATGTGGCGGGTGATCTGGTGGAGGCGGCCGCCGCCGGTGAGGTGGTCGGCGATGTAGGGGCGCATGGCGTCGATGACGGCCAGTGGATCGGGGGCGAAGCGGTCCCCCCAAAGCGCGTCGGCCCCGATCAGGACCGAGGCCGGATCGTGATAGGCCGCGCGCCCAACCATGACGCCATCAAGGCCTTGGGCTAGGAGCGTCTTGGCCTGATCGAGGCTGGTGATGCCGCCGTTGATGCAGATGGTAAGCTCAGGGAAGCGGGCCTTCATGCGGATCACGAGGTCATGATCCAAGGGCGGAATCTCGCGGTTTTCCTTTGGCGAAAGGCCTTGCAGCCAGGCTTTGCGGGCATGGATCATGATGTGACCGACCCCTGCCTCGGCGAGGGCTTCAATGAACTGCGGCAGGACGGTTTCTGGGTCCTGGTCATCGACGCCGATCCGGCATTTCACCGTCACGGGGACATCGGTTTCCGCCATCATCGCCCGGACACAATCGGCCACAAGGGTCGGTCGCTCCATCAGGACGGCGCCGAAACAGCCGGACTGCACCCGGTCGGATGGGCAACCGCAGTTGAGGTTGACCTCGTCGTAGCCCCAGGGCCGGGACAGGCGGACGGCCTGGGCCAGTTCGGTCGGGTCCGAGCCGCCAAGCTGCAAGGCGACGGGGTGCTCTTGCCGCGAATAGTCAAGAAGGCGGGGTTTGGGGCCGTGGACGACGGCGGAAGCGGTGACCATTTCGGTATAAAGCATCGCCCGCCGGGTCATCTGGCGGTGGAAGAACCGGCAGTGCCGGTCGGTCCAGTCCATCATGGGTGCAATGGAAAGTCTATGTGGTTGATATTCTGTCATTTTTCTTGTATCTTCAATCCGTTGACCCAGTTTGCGCCCACTCCAGAGTACACCCTGATAGCCCCGAATATCCCCTTCTACGACGACTCACTGCACACGTTGCGCACACAAAAATGGCCTCGATCACCAAGCTTCCCTGCGGTGCCTACCGGGTCCAGATCAGACGGAAGGGCCGCTACGCGAGCCAGACGCACCTCACGAAGTGACGACGCCCAGAAATGGGCGCGCCAAGCCGAGACCCTGGTCGATCAGGGGCTGCCGCCCAACCGATCGTCCGTGGGCCGCCTGCACACTTTCGGTGACCTGGTTGAGCTTCATATAGCCGATATGTGTGCCGTAGGGAAACCACCCTGACGTGAGCCAAGGCGGCGACCATCTAGGTGTTCAGTCCCGGCGTCTGATGGATCGGGTTCAGGATGAATCGATCTGGCTCTGATGTCCAGATTTTGCAGATGTATTCATAAGGCGTGAGGCGGCTGAGAGTCTTCAGGCGTCGCGCGAAGCTTTAGGCTGTCAGGAAGTCGGTGAGGTGGGTGCGCGGCTGGGCGTGGTGCCCCGTGTGGACCACGAGTCCGAGAACCGACGGCTGAAGCGGGAACTGGCGCAGGTGACTGAGGAGCGCGATATCCCAGAAAAGGGTGAGCCATGGTTCGCCATCGGTTCAAGAGCCATGGCGAACGCGTACGTCGCGCGCGAGTCCCAATGAATGGAGCCATTGGAGCGCCATTGGTTCGAGCCCAATGGCGACGGCGTTCATCCGGGCGCATCAGGCTGAGTTCGGCGTCCGGGCCATGTGCCGGGTGCTGCGGGGTCACTTCAGCGGCGTCTCAGCCTGGCTTAAGGAACCGTTAAGCCTGCGCGCGCAGGACGATGCGCGACAGACCACCCTGATCTGGCAGGCCTGGTCCGACAGTGGCAGGATCTATGGTTACCGCAAGCTCACTGACGATCTGGCGATCAGGGGGAGCAGGTCTCCGAGAACCGGGTCGCCCGGCTGGCCAGTCTTGCAGGCATCCTGGCCCAGGTCGGCTCCAAGCGCCGTCCGGGACGATATGGTGGGAAGCCTGCTGTGGTTGCGTCCAACACTCTGGATCGGCAGTTCGAGGTCGATGCGCCCGACACGGTTTGGGGCGAGCCATTGTCCGCCATTGGTCCGAGGACAATGGCGAGCGACATCACCTCCATCAAGACCCACGAGGGATGGCTGTATCTTTCTGTCGTCATCGACCTCTTCTCGCGGCCCTCGCCATGGGCCTCGGACCAGTGGCGGCTCCATGGCTCGAGGTCGGATGGTCCGCCGAGCCCCGTCTGACGACCGACCTGGCGCTGCAGGCCTTGCTTGCGGCCGTTTGGCGGCGCAAACCCAAGACCAAGGTGATGGTAGATTCCGACCAGGGATCGCAGTTCACCGGCCGCGAGTGGCAGGTGTTCCTCGGCCAGCACAATCTCGAGGCCAGCATGAGCAGACGGGGTAGCTGCCATGATCGAGCCAACGAGGCGCCATTGGTTCACGCCCATTGGCGAGGGCCGTCGCCGAAAGCTTCTTCCAGCTCTTGAAGCGGGAACGCATCCGGCGCCGCAGCTACCTGACCCGCGAAGCTGCAAGGCAGGACGTGTCCGACTACATCGAGACGTTCTACAACCCGAAGCGCAAGCACACGAACACCGGCATGCTGTCGCCCGTTGACTTCGAAACAAGGCAGCAGAAACTGAACGAGGCAGGCGTCTGGGAAACCAGGGGAAGCTCAATTCCGTTATGTCGCCCAGTCGGCAAATTAACGGCAACGCAATTTTGGCGGGGCCGACGAGCTTGGAATCTCAGTCCGGCGGCAGGATCAGGGTGGCGCGGAAATCGTTCACATTGGTCAACGTGGGGCCGGTGACGACCTGTCCCTTGATGCGGGCGAAGTAGCTGTGGGCATCGTTGCGGGCCAATGCCTCGACGGCATCGGGCCCCCTGACCAGCGTATCGGGGGCGATGATCGCGCCGGCGACTTCGGCAGCGCCATCGACGCCGTCGGTGTCGCAGGCCAATGCGTGGATCCGGGCGTGGCCTTGCAGCGCGATTGCAAGGGCAAGGCAAAACTCGGCGTTGGGGCCCCCTACCCCGTTGCCGGTGCGGGTGACGGTCAACTCGCCGCCAGAGAGGAGGAGGACGGGCCTGTCGCCGGGGCGTAGGCCTGTGGCAAGGTTCACGGCAAGGCGGGCCTGGTCGGCGGCAACATCCCGGGCTTCGCCTTCCAACCGGTCGCCAAGAAGGCGGACATCACAGGTCGCGCGGGCAAGATCGGCGGCAGCGGCAAGGGATTGGGCGGGCGCGGCGTAGATCAGGTTTTCGGTCCGGGAAAGCCGTGGGTCGCCCGGCGGGACAACGCCTGACCGGGCCAGAGCCGCGCGGACGCCTTCGGGGGTTTCAATCCGCCAGCGGTCAAGAATGGCGGCTGCGTCTTCGGGGGTCGTGGCGTCGCCCACAGTCGGGCCGGAACCGATGAAGGCGGGATCGTCGCCCGGCACGTCCGAGATCATCAAGGCAAGCATCCGGGCTGGGTAGACAGTCGCGGCAAGCTGGCCACCTTTGACGCGGCTAAGGTGCTTGCGCACGGTATTCATGGCCGAGATCGGGGCCCCGCTGGCAAGGAGGGCAGCGTTGACGGCTTGTTTTTCGATCAAGGTCAAACCCTCGGCCGGGGCACAGAGAAGCGCCGAGGCGCCGCCCGAGATGAGGGCAAGGACGAAGTCCCCTTCGCCCAGGTCTTCGACCAGCCCGAGCATCCGGGCCGTGGCCCTGACCCCGGCTTCGTCGGGGACGGGATGGGCGGCCTCGACGATCTCGACACCCCGGCAGGGCCGGGCATAGCCGTATCGGGTGATGACAAGGCCCTCGCAAGGCCCCCAGGCGGCCTCGACCGCTTCGGCCATGCGCGCGGAGGCCTTGCCCGCGCCGATAACAAGCGTGCGACCTCGGGGCTTTTCCGGCAGGTAGGCCGCAAGAGAGCGCATCGGATCGGCAACCTCGACCGCGCGGTCAAAAAGCTGACGAAGGAAGCGGGCGGGATCGGACGGCATCGGCATTGGATTGCACCGCGTGGGACAAAGAGAGCGGATCACGGTTTCGGCGGACGACAGTTTGCCCTTCTATCAACACTGTAGGACCAACCGGGCCATCGTGCGACCGAAATGGGTGATGCGGCGGCGGCAGCCGGCCTGGTGGCCGGGTGCCGCGTGTTTATTGCCGCACCGCGCGGCGTCGATATCAGTACCCGACCGACCGCTCGTCGAGCACTTCGTGCACTCATCGCTCCGCCGCCCCCCGACGAATGCACGAAGCGCTTGAGGAGGAACCCCCGATCAACTCTACGGCACCAGCGCTATGGCGCGGATCGGTGATCCGGTGCCATGCGCGATCTTCAAGGGCGCCGCGATCAGGATCGCGCCCTTCGGGGGCAGCTGGTCAAGGTTGCAAAGGCTCGCCAGGCCAAAGCAGTTGTCGCGGTGCAGAAAGTTATGCGCCGGGAAGGGCGGGCTGAACTTGCCCGCCATGCCCGCATCCGTGCCGATGCACTGTGTGCCCCAGCCGACGATGCCCTTGCCCAGGAGATAATCGATGCAATCGGTCGAAGGGCCCGGGGAATGCGAGCCATCCTCGTAAGGGTCGGGGTCCTCGTTCAGAAACAGCTTTTCATCATGCGACCGCTTGTCCCAGTCGGTCCGCATCAGGACCCACTCGCCGGGAAGGATTTCGCCGTGTCTGGCCTCCCAGGCTTTCACGTGCTGGGATGTCAGCAGGAAATCCGGGTCCAGGGCCGCCTCTTGTGAACAGTCAATCACATTCGCCGGAGCGATCAGGCGTTGGACCGAAAGTGTGTCGGTGTAGCCGTCAGGATGATCCTTGCCGGACAGCCAGTGATGCGGCGCGTCGAAGTGGGTCCCGGAATGCTCGCCGAGTTCAAGCCAGTTCCACGCCCAGAACGGGCCGTCGGCGTCGTATTCGCTGATCCGGTGGATGGCGACCTTCGGGGTGTTCCTAGCCATATCCTCGGGAAGCCGCAGGATCGGCGTATCCGGCCCCAGCGTTGCAGTGCAATCAACGACCCGAACCGCGCCTGCGGCAAGGCTGGCGGCGAGGGTCGCCAGCACCTCCGCCCTCCCGCTGGTCGTCTTGCCAGCCTGCCCGGCGAACCGGTGGCGGCGGCGGGCCATCACCGCCTCGACCATGTCAAAGACGGCATCGACCGCGCCTTCCTCGGTCACGAAACCCGGCGACATGCGCAGGATCGGACCCCGGAAATCGACCGAATAGCCCTCGACCCCCAGCGCGCCGACGCAGGCGGCGGCCTCGGCTTTGTCGGGCATCCGCAGCATCACCGCCCCGCCTCGGCGGTCGGCGGCACGCGGGGAATGGAGCGGCAGGTCCAGCCGGTCGGCCCGGGCAATGATCCGGTCGACGAGGCGGCGGTTGTGGGCGGCAACCTCGGTCAGGTCTTGCTTTGAGAACCATTCCAGTGCCGGAAGCGAAGCCAGGGCCGCGACCGACCCCGGCGTGCCGGTGTCGAAGCGGCGGATGTCGGGGGCGAACTGGAACTTGTCGAGATCCCATGAGAACGGGTTGTTCTGGCTGAACCAGCCGCGCGCTTCGGGCTGCAGGTCGGGGATCAGCGCCTTGTCGGCGTAAAGGATGCCAGCGCCGGGGGTGCCGCACAGCCATTTGAGGCTGGTCGAGACGACGAAATCCACCTTTGGGTTCAGCGCGTCAAAGGGCATCAGCCCGGCACCTTGGGTGATGTCGGCGACCAGCAGACTGCCCATGGCCCGGCCATGCGCGACCAGTGCCGGATAGTCCATCTTGGACGACCCGATCGAGGTGACCCAGGACAAAAGGGCAAGGCCCACATCCTGGCCCCAGCGGTCGACGAAATCCCCGGTCTCTACCCAGGCGCGGCCTTCGGACAGCGGGACGGTGTCGAGGGTGAAGCCCATCAAGGGAGCCAGACCCTGCAGCAGGAAATGCAGCGAGGGGAAGCAGTCGGCGGCCACCAGAACCCGCTTGCCACGCAGCTTGCCGTCGGGCAGCGCCCGCATCAGCTTTTGCATCCCCTCGGTGACGTTGTCGACAGTGGTCAGAGAGCCCTTGGGGACGTTGATCAGCCGTCGCCAGCGGTCGATGAAATCTTGACGCTTCCTGAGAACGTAGCCCCACTGTTTGTCATTCGGGGCGGCCCAGACTTCGGAAAACTCGGCCATCGCCCGGGCAAGGTCCTCTTCCTTGCCGGGGTAGATCCCGATCGAGTGGTAGAGGAAGTACCCCCCCTCGGCGCTGTTCCGCTGCATTACGCTGGTCGCTCCCATTCCCTGGCGAAGAGAGTGCCAGCCTGGGGGTTGGGCTGCAAGCAGGTGGTCCTTGATGCGGGCAATCGGACCGAGACGTCCGGGTTTGGTCCCGAAAGGATTGTCTTGATCCCTGAGCGCGAAATGGCCGCCAAGCGATAACCGGGCGCGGCAATGATCCGCTTACTGGCCGTCCGAAGACTGTCCGGCACAACCGCAGACATGTGGGACCTGCCGCGCCGAATCGGTTGCAGGGCGTTAACTCTCCCGATTTTAGAAACGGTCAGAGTCGCGTCAAAGGCGATATATCAGCCGGGAATGGTTGATAAATGGCCGAATTCTTGTGCTATTCGCATGCTCGCACCAGTTGAAAAGCCTGATCCTTCAAATCTCCTTTCAAGCGCCCCATTTTCGCCCTCATCCACAACCAAGGAATAAGTCATAGATTGGTGCGCCCGTGTGGACGATAATCCTTGGGACGCGGGACAGGTGATCGAATCGCTAGCCCGGAACATACGGGATGTCCAAGAGGTGCGGGCACCATTGCGGGAAGGGTGAACGATATGGCGCAGCAGAAGGCGGTAGGACCCGCGATCGACGAGGTGGATGACCTTATCGACGAACTTCAGCCCGGCGCAAAGCTGCTGAAGGGTCAGTACACGATCACGCGCTATATCAACAGTGGCGGCTTCGGCATCACCTACCTCGCCAAAGACAGCCTTGATCGCGATGTGGTGATCAAAGAGTGTTTCCCAAGCTCGGTCTGCCGTCGCAGCAAGGTGGTTGTAGCCGCCCGTTCGCGCGCCCATACCGCCGAATTGCGCTCGATCGTGCAGCTTTTTGTCCGAGAAGCACGGAACCTTGCCAAGATCGTGCATCCGAACATCGTGGCGGTACATCAGGTCTTTGAGGACAACGGCACCGCCTATATGGCGATCGACTTCATCGACGGGCTTGATCTTCAGCAGGTCATCGAAGGCGAAGGGGAGTCGCTGACGCCCGAACACATCGTCACGATCACCGAAAAGCTGCTGAATGCGGTCGGCTTCATCCATGAAAACGACATGCTGCATCGGGACATCTCTCCCGATAACGTGCTGATCGACAAGGCGGGCGAGCCGATCCTGATCGACTTCGGTGCGGCGCGTGAGAAAGCTTCGCAGACCAATCGCGCCATGTCGGCGCTTCGGGTGGTGAAAGACGGCTACTCGCCACAGGAATTCTACATTGCCGGATCCGAACAGGGCCCGTGGAGCGATCTTTATGCTCTGGGTGCCACCATCTACCACCTGATTTCCGGCGAAGCGCCCGTGAACGGCCAGGCCCGTCTGGCCGCGTTGGCCGAAGATCGGCCCGATCCCTATGTTCCGCTGGCTGGCCGCTTCACCGGCTATCCCAAAGGCTACCTCGAAGCCATCGACCGGGCCCTGCGCACGCTTCCCAAACAACGGTTGCAGTCGGCTCGCGAATGGATCGCGATGTTCCGGGGTGGGCCTGTTGGTCTGGCGGCGCCCGACGGGGTAGACGATGCAGTGCACCGGCTGATCTCGGAATCGCAAAATGAATCGTCCGTTGATCAGGTCGCCTCTGCTGCTGCCGGTGTTGAGCCACCGGTCGTGCCAAAGCGGGTTTCGACCATACCGGAAACCGTCGTGGTCCCGACATCGGCTGGTAAACGTGGAGTTCAGCTTGCCGCCGGCATTGCGGCAGCGCTTGTCGTCGTCGCTGGCGGCTACATGATGCTGAGCGGCGGCAAGGGCCCGGCCGTCAACGGCGAAACCGCAGTCGTCGTTGCGGGTGCCTCAGTTGTGCCAACGACGGCTGGGTCGGCCGAGACGACGGCGCCTGTCGAGGTGACGAACACCACCACGGTTGACGAAACTGCGTCGACGGCAGCCGTGGGGGAGGCAACGGTAGTGCCCCAGAACCCCGTGACCGAGACGACGAGCGAAGCTGGCACCGAGCCCGACGAACAACAAGCTGCGGCGACCGCTCCGGCAGATACCGCAGCAGTGATCGATCCGGCAGATACCGAAGCTGCGGCGACCGATCCGGCAGATACCACTGCGGCGACCGCTCCGGCAGATACCACTGCAGTGATCGATCCGGCAGATACCGAAGCTGCGGTGACCGCTCCGGCAGATGCGGCAGTTGCGGTGACCGCTCCGGCAGATACGTCAAGCGAACCGACGGTGACGGAACCCGAAACGGCCGTCGTAGAAGCCGAAGAGCCGGTGGCAACGGACACCGAAACAGCCGCAGTTGAACCTGCCGAAACATCCGAAGCGGCAGAGGAGCCGACCGTTGAGGTTGTGACCGAAGCGCTGACTGCGGAAGCACCTGCCGAGACCGCTGCGGCACCAGCTGAAGAGGCGACGCTGGCCGCGCAGGCTGGCGCTCCATCCGCGAACCAGATCGCTTTTGCGGCCTGGGATGTCGAAATGCCTTTCATCGCGGACAACCGGATTGTCGGCAACGATCGAGTCGCGGTCGTTCTCCGCATCCCGCCCAAGGTCAATCTTGAGGAAGCGGGCGACTGGCTGCAGCCGGGGATCTTGATCTATTCGGTTAACGGGGTCCGAACCAACTCCACCGATGAACTGACGCTGGCGGTGATGAACGCGATGCAGGTCGACCCGGACGGCAAGGCCCGGGTTGTCGTGGAATATGCCGGTGAGTCCCTGCAGCGCCAGACCGGGCTTCTGACGGTCACGGCAGTGCGCCTTGTTAACCTTGCAAACGGCGTCTCTGCGCGGACCACCGTCGTTGACGACGTCTGGCAGACCGAAGTGACCGGCGTTGCACAACCCGAGATGGCATCATTGCTCCCCGGCGACATCCTGTTCCGGGACAAGTCCACCGGCATCGCACTGGATGGCCCCGCCAGCCTTGAGAGCATCCTTGCTGGCCTGGTCGAAAAGGGATTCGCGTCCACCGAGTTCGCGGTGATCCGAGACAACAAGGTCACCAACGCTTCGATGATGCTTGTGTCGGATGGGGGTCAGTGATCTTGGGACTTCTGGCAACCCGGAACGAGACTGCGACCAAAGTTGGAAAGTCGCCTTCGATGACCCAACCCATTGATCTTGCTGCATCTCGTGCAGCTGATCTTGTCGAACCGTCAATCCGGCTTGATCCGCTGGTCGAGGCGCTTTCGCGAGCGGTCGAGAGGCTCGGTTCGGCCCGGTTGTCTGGACTGACCAAAAGTGACGCGAACTGACCTCTTTTCATGATCAGGTCGCATTTGACTTGCAATCGACCCCGAGCCCTGGGGCCAGACGGCGCACTGTCCGGCGCGCTGTCTACCCGCTTGGTAGCTGGCAGAAGGAGTAAGAGATCATGGTAATCGCGCGGAACTTTATCTTCATCACGTCTGCACTTTTGCTGACAAGTGGTGCGGCGCTGGCCCAAGAGGCGTGCTCGACCTACACGGTCGCGCCAGGCGATAACCTGCGCTACATCGCCCGGAACGCCTATGGCGATGCTGATCTTTACCGGGTGATCTATGACGCGAACGTTGCGGCTATTGGCGAGACCGTCGACCTGATCGAGATCGGCGTCGAGCTGGCAATCCCTTGCGATCCCCGAGTGGCTGCGGTCGAGACGGCTCCGGCGGAAACTGAGACGGCTATTGTCGAGACGGCCACCGCCGAGACGGCCGTTGACGACGCGTCGGTGGCACCTGCGGCGGCGACCCAGGACGCAACAGTGACCAGCGTCTCTGCGCCGACCGAGCCCGCCCCGGCAGAGCCGGTGCTAAAGCCGATCAGCTTTGTCACTGGGAACGGCTATGCGCCTTTTGCAGACGAGACCCTGCCCGGCGGCGGCATGTTCACCCAGCTGGTGGAAATGGCAGTGTTCCGGGCCGACCCGGCCATCGCCTACAACCTCACCTACATCAACGACTGGCAAGCCCATATCGACGCCCTCTTGCCCTCTGGCGCCTACGACCTGAGCTTCCCCTGGATCCGGCCGAACTGCGAATCCACCGAGATGCTTTCGCCAGGCGACCAAAGCCGTTGCGACGACTTTGTCTTCTCTGGTCCATTGTATGAGATCGTCGACGGGTTCTTTGCGATGCGCCAAAGCGGATTGGCAGCGGCGTCCAAGTATTCCGATTTCGAGGGTAAGCGCATCTGTCGGCCAGAGGGCCACACCACCGGCGTGCTCGAGGCCGCAGGTCTTTCGGTGCCGATCATCACACTTGTGCGCCCGACCGAAGTGACCGATTGCTTTCGGGCCTTGGTTGCGGGCGAAGTCGACCTGGTCTCGATCGATGCCGAAGTTGGCGATTCAGCCATCGCACAGCTGGGCATTGCTGCGGACGTCGAACAAAATCCGCAACTCGTCTCGCTGCTAAGCCTGCACGTCATCGCTCACAAGTCAAACGCCCGGGCGATCGACATGATCGGCAAACTCGACACAGGTGTGATCGAAATGTACCAATCGGGTGAGTGGTACGATATTGTTTCCAGCGCGCTGACCCAGACCAGCCTGCAGCAATAGCGTCAACGGACCTCGCCGGGACTATGAATGGGGCAGGCTTTACGTCTGGCGGCACCGGCAAAGCCACCTGAGACCAGGCGGGGGGGGCCTTTTGCTTCGGAACGGCACGTATTGGCCTGCAGATGCAAACCATGCGGACATGATTGATTTTACACGGCTTTGGGCGCAAAGTTCACCCCTGAAAGGCCTTATTTGTGCCATTCCGCAAGGGTTTGATGTAAATGAAGCCGGATTGTTTCGGCACCACCGCCAAAACTTGAAGCTGCAACACGTCGAGGAGCAGAAGCACATGAAACTTGTCTCTGAAACAGGCAGGACCCTGATCCTGGCAGGCGCTATCTGCGCGGCTCCATTGGTGGCTGCAGCCCAGGAAGCCTGCACGACGTACACTGTCAACGACGGGGATACGCTGGGCTCGATCGCGCAAACGGCCTATGGGTCGTTCGACTATCAGATGATCTTCAACGCGAACCGGGATGCGCTGGCGGCCAATCCGAACCAGCTGCCGCCCGGTCTGCAACTGATCCTTCCTTGCGAAGATGGACGTCTGACCCCGGACGCCGAGCTGACATCTGTCATCGCGGCTGAAACCGAAAAGCAGGAAACGGCCAAGAAGACGAACAACATCTACGAGCCGCCGCTCAAGTTTGTCACTGCCAACGGCTTTGCCCCCTTTACCGACGAATCGCTCACCGGGGGTGGCATCATGAACCGGCTTGCAACGACAGCGTTGCAGCGCGGCGGCAATGATCGTGCGGTCACGCTGTCCTGGGTGGATGACTGGGGTTCGCACCTCAACACCCTGCTACCCACCGGCGCGATGGATGTGTCCGTCGCCTGGATGATGCCGGATTGTTCCAACCTCGACATTCTTGGCGACTTTTCCATGCTGCGCTGCACGCAGTTCGACAAGTCCCTTCCGATCTACGAGATGGCGTTTTCCTACATCACGATGAGCGACAGCAAATACGCCAATGTTCCGGATTTCGCTGCGCTGCAAGGGGCAAGGATTTGCCGTCCGAAGGACTTTGAGCTTGAAATGCTTGAGGTCGAAGGTCTGGTCGATCCGTTCATCACGCTTGTTCAGTTGCCGACACTGGCCGATTGTGCCCAGGCCGTCGTGGATGGCGAGGTCGACGTTTACGTTGATGGAACCGAGACCGGGATCAAGCTTTTCGAAGAACTTGGTGTCGGGAACGACATTGCGGTAAATCCCTATCTGGTACAGTTCCCGACGTTCCACTTCATCGTTGCAAAGAACAATCCGCGTGGCCGGATCTACCTGGCGATGATCAACCGCGGCCTGACCGAGATGCGCGAAAGCGGCGAATGGTATGACATCGTGGCCTCGGGGCTGGCCGAGTACAACCAGATCAGCCAGTAGCGGAGGCTTTCCAGCGATCCGTAGATGGCCACCTCATAGCTTAAGGCGCACATTCGATTGCCACCGGTGGCCAAGCTAACCGAACCCCTTTGCCGGGCCGTTCGGCACCCTTCGATCACAATACGCGCCAACGCCCGTCTGGACAGGATTGATCACCAAGTCGCCATATTCGCGCCATTTCTACAACCACATGTGGTAAAATACATGACATTGTTTCGGTACCGGCGCGTCAGCCAAAAATCCAACGGCCTCTAGAAGGAATGTACCATGAGAGTCGCTCTTAGCAGACAAAGGGTGACCGTTCTTACGGCTGCTCTGATCTTGCTTCCTGCAATCGGGTCCGCCCAGGAAGCTTGCACAACCTACACCGTGGCAGATGGCGACACCTTGGGTTCGATCGCCCAGACCGCCTACGGCACCTTCGACTACCAGATGATCTTCAACGCCAACCGCGATGCGCTGGCGGCCAACCCCAACTCTCTGCCTCCGGGCCTGCAGCTGATCCTACCGTGCGAGGACGGCCGACTGACGCCGGACGCGGAACTCAGCTCGGTGATCGAAACCGAGACCGAGAAGCAAGAATCGACCAGAAAGCAGAGCAACGTCTACGAACCGCCACTCAAATTCGTGACCTCGAACAACTGGATGCCCTTCACCGACGAAACCCTGACCGGTGGTGGTATCTTCGTGCGGATGGCAGCCACGGCCATGCAGCGCGGCGGCAATGATCGCGGCTACGAGGTGTCTTACGTCGATGACTGGATGTCCCACATCGACGTTCTGCTGCCGTCGGGCGCTTTCGACATCTCGATCGCCTGGGAAGCTCCGGATTGCACGAAACTGGACCTGCTGGGTGAATTCTCGGCCCGGATGTGTACCGAATTCGACTTCTCGCTGCCAATCTACGAAACTGCCTACAGCTTCAACACCCTTAACGACAGCAAGTACGCCGGGGCCCGCGCCTTCGCCGACTATGCCGGCGCAAAGATTTGCCGTCCTGAAGCCTGGCCTATGGGTGACCTCGAGGTCCAGGGCCTGGCCCCGCCGGTGATCGAAATTGTTCAGCCGAAGAACCCCCTCGACTGTGCCGAACTGCTTCTGAAGGGCGAGGTCGACATCTACTCGATCGAAGCCGAAACCTCGGTCACCAACTTTACCGAGCTTGGCGGGATCGACAAAATCACAGTCAATCCGGCGCTGACAACCTTCATCACCTATCACTTCCTGACCGCAAAAAGCAATCCGCGCGGTCGGGTCTACATCGCCATGCTGAACCGCGGCATCTCTGAGATGCGGGAATCAGGCGAGTGGTATGACATCGTCGCCACCGGCCTTGCCGAATTCAACAAGCTGAGCCAGTAACCCTCTCTGGCCCGGCCCAAGGAAGCCCCGCGCCGCAAGGCGTGGGGCTTTCGCCCCTTAGATGCCTGCCGGATCGCGCCAGACTTCCCGACCTTTGAACAAGGTCAAGAGCACCCGCGTTTCGGAAATCCGATCCGCGGGAACCGCGAAAATGTCCTGATCAAGCACGATCAGATCAGCCGAGAATCCGGGCCGGAGCATCCCCGAATAGGCATCGCGCCACGAGGCCCGGGCGGCGTGACTGGTGTAGCCGATGACGGCCTCGTCGATGGTCAACGCCTGATCCGGCAGAAACGGCTTTCGCGGGTTCTCGTCGCGACGGGCCTGTCGCGTGAGGGCGGTTTCGATGATCTCGAACGGGCTGAGCGTGGAAACCGCCCAGTCCGAGGACAGACACCAGTCGGTCCCTGCATTGAGAAACCTGCGAAACGCGTAGGTGTCGCCCAGCCGCGCGGCCCCGATCATGTCCAACGCGATGTCCGGCACGACCAGGTCATAGCGGGCCCACAGCGGCTGGATGTTCGCAGTCGCCAGGCCCGCAATCCGGGCGTAGTCTGCCGGATCGGTTAGTTGCAGATGGGCCAACTGATGTTGCGACGGCCAGGGTCCGTTCGTGGCCCTTGCGGCCTCCAACCCCTCGATGGCCCGGCGGGTCGCGGCGTCGCCGATGACATGAACGTGGATCGCGAATCGCGCTGCATCCAGTGCGGTGAAAAGCGCACGGGTTTCGCGGTCGCCGAACATGCAGGGCGCGTTGCCGCCAGCCGCATCGGCATAGGGTGCGAGGCAAGCTGCGGTCCGGTTCTCGAACACCCCGTCCATGAAGAACTTGGCCGACTGGACATGGAAATCCGGTCCCGGATGTGCCGCCCGCAGCGCCGATAGCCGCGTGACCGCCGCTTCGGGCGTGTCAGCTGCCGTGACCAAAGCCGCACCAGCGACGCGCAGGGTCAGCCGTCCCTCGGCCAGACCGCGCGCGTAGATCCGTGCCTCAAGCTCGGTCACGTGGGGATCGAGCACGCCGGTGATGCCGTGGCGGTTAGCATGCGCTTGCCCGGCCAGAAGACCGTCAAGATAGTCGTCATCCGTCAGTTGCGGCAGCCGTGCCACCGCCCAAGGGATCGCCCCTTCATGCAGCATCCCCGTCGCCCGGCCCGCCCCATCGCGGACGATATGGCCGTTCAAGGGGTCGGGAGTGTCATCCACAATCCCCGCCATCGCCAGCGCCCGGCTGTTGAGGCAGGCATTGTGAAAGGAGCTGTCATAGATCACGGCGGGACGGTCCCGGACGACCGGGTCCAGCAGCGCCGCCGTCAGATTGTGATCGCCGAAGATGCCCGGCTGCCAACCCGAGCCGATCACAAGCGGCAAACCGGGTCGCGCTGCGGCGTGCGCCGCCAGCCGTGCCAGAAGCTCCCCCTCAGTACCCACGTCGTAGAGCTGGGCTGCCGTGGCCAGATCCGTGCCGCCCGACAGAAGGTGAATGTGCGCGTCCTGGAATCCCGGCAGCACCAGCCGACCGCCCGCGTCGATCCGCAGGTCTGCGGCCGGTGGTGCGCCCTGCCCCAGGGCCCGGATGCGGCCATCGTCGATCATGAGCCAATCCGCGACGGGCCGCGCGGGGTCCATGGTCCGGATACGGGCGTTGTGAACAAGCGTCATCACAGGCATTGCTGACCCCCCGGGCAAAGGCGCAAGGCGCGCAGTTGACAAGCCCTTGGCCACCTTGCACCTTCATGGAAGGTGCGGCCCCACTGACTGCGTTGTCAATCGGAGATTTTTCTTTGTCTTATGGCCTGTTATCCCTATGTCCTCGGCGACAGCATCGGGGAACCGCGTGACCGAAACCCTTGGATCCGGTTCCATTCGACCGCCCCGCACGATGAGCCGTGAGGCCCGTCGCGCCCAGCTTGTCGAATCGACCATCGAGACGCTTGCCGCCCGTGGCTATGCCCGCACCACCCTGACCGAGGTCGCAAAGGCAGCGGGCCTGTCGCATGGGCTGGTGCTCTTCCATTTCGAGACCAAGGAAAAACTGCTGGCCGCAACGCTGAACCACCTGGCTGAGGAATATCGCCAGAACTGGCAGGATGCGCTGGCCAGGGTCAGCGACGACCCGGCGGAACAGCTGAACGCGCTTATGGACGCCGATTTCAACCCCGCGATCTGCACGCCCTCGCGTCTTGCCGCCTGGTGCAGCTTTTGGGGTGAGGCCCAATCGCGGCCCCTCTATCAAGAGGCCTGCGGTGCCAAGGACGACGCCTACAACCTGCGGCTGGAAGCAATCTGCCAGCGGCTTTCCGATATCGGTGGCTACGGCCGGAATGCAGAGCGGATGGCGCGGGTGATCCGGGTGACGATCGAGGGCGTCTGGCTTGACCTGATGACCATGGTCGCGCCCTATGGACGCGACGAAGCGCTGGCCACCGTGCGGACCTGCGCCGCCATGTGCTTTCCTGACCATTTCACGCCCGAGGGCCTGAACCCCTTGCGCCCCATGGCAGGCTTGTCGCAGCTCGGGGCATGACAAGCGGATCGCAACGAACGCTTGGAACGTTTGTTCCATGTGTTATGCTGGAGCGGTGCAGATGAAAGACCGCCATGCCGCAAGCAGCCCTTCTGACAGGACCGCAGAACCCTCCCCTGACGGTCGAGGGGTTTCGCGATAGGCTGAGTCGCCTAAGCGGCCAACTTCCCCGCCGATTGCAGCAATGTGCCGATCATGTCGCAGTCCATACCGATATGATCGCGTTGTCGACCGTCGCCCAGGTGGCAAAGAGCGCCGGGGTTCCGCCCTCGGCAATGATGCGCTTTTGCCAGATCATGGGCTTTTCCGGCTATGCCGAGATGCAGCGACTGTTCCGCGACGCTTTGTCTCGGGCGACACCAGACTATGCAACCCGCCTTGCCAGCCTGCAGGCAGCAGGCACGGGACAACCCGCCACCCTGGTTGCGGAATTCGTCGAGGCTGGGCGGCAGTCGATGGAGGCTCTGGCCCGGGATCTGAACGAAGCCGCGCTTGATCAAGCGGTTACAAGGCTTTCGCGGGCGCGTATCATCCATCTGGTCGGGTTTCGTCGGTCCTTCCCGGTCGCGGCTTATCTGGCTTATGTCTTTGACAAGCTGGCGGTTCCCGCCATCCTTCATGATGGTGTTGCGGGCCTTGCTTCCCGCTCGACGCTTGGCCCGGACGATGCGCTTCTGGCCATAACCTTCGCACCCTATTCCGATGAAACGCTTGCGCTTGCCGCTTTGGCCCGCGGCATCGGCATGCCGGTGATTTTCCTGACCGATCCGCCCGAAACCCAGCTGGCGGCCATTGGCGACACCATCCTGACGGTCAGGGAAATCGACTTCGGTGCCTTCCGCTCGCTTTCGGCCACCATCGCCCTTGCCCTGTCTCTGGCCGTCGCCGTTGCCGCCCGACGCGAAACTTAGGTCTTCCTCGACTCGGCCGAATGGAATAAACGTTCTATTGTGAGGGCCTCATTGGCCCCTGACCCCACGGAGCATCGCGATGCCAGAGACCCGCACCAGACCGCTTGACGTCATCACCATCGGCCGGTCGTCGGTCGATCTTTACGGCGCGCAGGTCGGCGGGCGGCTGGAAGACATGGGATCGTTCCAGAAATACATCGGCGGCTCGCCCACCAACATGGCGGCGGGTACGGCACGGCTGGGCTTGAAGTCGGCATTGATCACCCGGGTTGGTGACGAACACATGGGCCGGTTCATCCGGGAAGAGCTGGCGCGTGAAGGCGTCGATGTGCGCGGCGTCAAGACCGACCCTGAAAGGCTGACCGCCCTCGTCCTTCTTGGTATTCGCGACGACAAGCAGTTCCCGCTGATCTTCTACCGCGAGAACTGCGCCGACATGGCGCTTTGCGAGGACGACATTGAGGAAGGCTTCATCGCCGAGGCGCGGTCCGTCGCTGCCACCGGCACGCATCTGTCGCATCCGCGAACCGAAGCCGCCGTCCTGAAGGCACTGGCGCTTGCCCGCAAGCACGGGCTGCAGACCGCGCTTGACATCGACTACCGCCCGAACCTCTGGGGCCTTGCAGGTCATGGCGATGGCGAAAGCCGGTTCATTGAATCCGCCGCCGTCACCGCCAAGCTGCAAGCCACGCTCCACCTCTTCGACCTGATCGTCGGCACCGAGGAAGAGTTTCACATCGCCGGCGGCACCACCGACACCATCGCCGCCCTTCGTGCCGTGCGGGCCGTCAGCCAAGCCACTCTGGTCTGCAAGCGCGGCCCCATGGGCGCCGCCGCCTTCACCGGTGCCATCCCCGACTCGTTGGACGATGGCGAGACCGGCCCTGGTTTCCCGATCGAGGTCTTCAACGTCCTCGGCGCGGGCGACGGGTTCATGTCGGGCCTGCTGAAAGGCTGGCTGGATGGCGAGCCATGGCCCACCGCGCTGAAATACGCCAACGCCTGCGGGGCCTTCGCGGTCAGCCGCCACGGCTGTACGCCCGCCTATCCGTCCTGGGAAGAGCTGCAGTTCTTCCTGAAACGCGGCGTTGTCACCCCTGCGCTGCGCAAGGATGCTGCACTGGAACAGATCCACTGGGCGACCAACCGCCACAAGAACTGGTCCACCATGCGCGTCTTTGCCTTCGACCACCGCATGCAGTTCGAGGCGATGGAGGGGGCGACCCCGGCAAGGATCGGCGCCTTCAAGGAGCTTTGCCTCAAGGCGGCCTTGCACGTGTCTGGCGGCAAGCCCGGTTACGGCGTGCTTTGCGACAGCCGCCTTGGTCGCGACGCCCTTTTCCAGGCCGCAGGGACCGGGCTTTGGATCGGGCGGCCAGTCGAATGGCCCGGATCGCGGCCTCTGACCCTTGAACCCGAGCTTGGCCCCGACTTTGGCGGCTTGCAGGAATGGCCGCTGGAACATGTCGTCAAGGTCCTGTGCTTCTACCACCCCGACGACGACCAGGATACCAAGGCGAAACAAGAGGATACCGTCCTTCGCCTGTTCCATGCCTGCCGCCGCAACCGGCTGGAGATGTTGTTGGAGATCATCCCTTCCAAGGTTGCCCCCACCGACGACCAGACCAGCGCCATGGTGATCCAGCGCTTCTATGACCTTGGCATCTACCCCGATTGGTGGAAACTGGAACCCTTCGCGACCAAGACCGCCTGGACCGCCGCTTGCGATATGATCCAGCAGAATGATCCGCATGTGCGCGGAATTGTGGTCCTTGGGCTGGACGCCAGTGAAGACGACCTCGCCGCTTCTTTGACACTTGCCGCCCGGCAGCCTTTGGTGAAAGGCTTCGCCATCGGCCGGACCATCTTTGGCGATGCCGCGCGGGGCTGGCTGAAGGGCACCATGACCGACGACGCGGCGGTCGGTCTGATGGCCGAACGCTACGCGCGGCTTTGCGCCATCTGGGACCAAGCGCGCAGCGCAGGAGTGAAGGCATGACCACGATCCGTCTGACGGCTGCACAAGCCCTGGTCCGCTGGCTGTCGGTGCAAAAGGCCGAAGACGGCAGCCGCTTCATCGAAGGCGTCTGGGCGATCTTCGGGCATGGCAATGTGGCGGGCTTGGGCGAGGCGCTGCATGCCCACCGCGACGCGATCCCGACCTGGCGCGGGCACAACGAGCAGACGATGGCCCATGCGGCCATTGCCTATGCCAAGGCCAAGGGGCGCAGGCGCGCGATGGCGGTCACCTCCTCGATCGGTCCCGGCGCCACCAACATGGTCACCGCCGCCGCGCTGGCCCATGTGAACCGCCTGCCGGTCCTCTTCATTCCCGGCGATGTCTTTGCCAGCCGCGCGCCCGATCCGGTGCTGCAGCAGATCGAGGATTTCGACGATGCGACCGTCAGCGCCAACGACTGCTTCCGCCCCGTGGTCCGCTATTTCGACCGGATCAGCCGCCCCGAGCATATCCTGACCGCCCTGCCCCGGGCTTTCCGGGTGATGACCGATCCGGCGAACTGCGGGCCGGTCTGTCTGGCCTTCTGCCAGGACACCCAGGCCGAAGCCTACGACTACCCGGCCGATTTCTTCGAGCCGCGTGTCTGGTACATCCGCCGCCCCGAACCCGACCAGCGTGAACTTGAAGCCGCCGTCGCCGCAATCAAGGGCGCGAAACACCCACTGATCGTGGCGGGCGGGGGCGTTCTCTATTCCGGCGCGGAACAGGTGCTGTTGACCTTCGCCCGGACCCACAACATTCCGCTGGTGGAAACTCAGGCCGGGAAGGGTGCCGTGGACTGGGAAGAACCGCTGCACTTCGGTTCACCCGGTGTCACCGGCACCGGATGCGGCAACGATCTGGCCGCAAAAGCCGACCTCGTGATCGGCGTCGGCACTCGGTTCCAGGACTTTACCACCGGCAGTTGGACGGTCTTTTCCGCCCTAGGCCGGAAACTCCTTTCGATCAACATCCATGGCTACGATGCCGCGAAACGCGCCGCGCAACCGCTTGTTTCGGATGCCAAGGTCGCGCTGGAAAAGATCAGCACCGCCCTTGGGGCGACGCGTTTCGCCGACCCGGACTTCGGCGCACGGACCAAGTGGTTCCAGACCACCGATGCCCTCTTTGCCGCCCCCAAGGGCAACGCGTTGCCGACCGATGCCCAGGTGATCGGGGCCGTCCAGCGCAACGCGGGCAAGGACAGCCTGATCATGTGCGCGGCTGGCACGATGCCCGGTGCGCTGCATGTTCTTTGGCGCGCGGCACAGGGCGGCTATCACATGGAATACGGCTTTTCCTGCATGGGCTATGAGATCGCGGGAGCAATGGGCATCAAGATGGCCCTGCCCCACCGCGACGTGATCTGCATGGTGGGGGACGGCAGCTACATGATGGCGAACTCTGAGCTTGCGACGGCCGTGATGATGGGCCTGCCCTTCACGGTCGTCCTGACCGATAACCGCGGCTATGGCTGCATCAACCGGCTGCAGGCGGCGACCGGCGGCGCGCCGTTCAACAACTTGCTGGACGACAGCTATCACGTGAACCCCGCACATATCGACTTCGTGGCGCATGCGAAATCCATGGGGGCGAATGTCGTGGAAGCCGGGGACATTGCGGCGCTGGAAACAGCGATGCAGGCGGCGAAGACCGCGACGATCCCCACGGTCATCGTCATCGACACCGACCCCATGCCCGGGACCGGTGCAGGCGGGCATTGGTGGGAGGTGGCCGTCCCCGAGGTTTCGGATCGGCGCGAAGTGAACGAGGCCCGCAAGGCCTATGAAGCGGGCACCCGTGCCCAGTGGCTGCTGAACTGAGGCCAATATCTCTTCATTTAAGGACAGACGAATGAGCGTGAAGATCGGGATTTCCCCCATTTCGTGGCAGAACGACGACCTGCCGGACCTGACCGCCGCCTACACGATGGAGCAGGCCCTGCGCGAGGCGCGCGAGATCGGCTATACCGGCGTTGAACGTGGCCGCCGGATGCCCGCCGATACCGCGGGCCTTGGGGCATATCTGACCGCGAACGGGTTGGCGCTGTGTGGTGGCTGGTGTTCCGGTAATCTTCTGGTCAATGACGTGAAGACCGAGATCGAGGCCGTGCGCCAGCAGGTGGAGCAGTTCGTGGCCCTCAAGGCTCCCTGCATCGTCTATGCCGAATGTTCGAACACGGTGCAGGGCAACATTGCCGTGCCGGTGAACGACCGCCCGAAATTCTCCGCAGCCGACGTGCGGGCCTATGGCGCAAAGCTGTCGGAGCTGGCGAAATGGACGGCGGATCAGGGGATGGTGCTGGCCTATCACCATCATATGGGCTCGTTCATCGAGGCCGAGGAGGATGTCGACGCGCTGATGGAGGGCTCCACCCCCGAGGTGAAGCTTCTGTTCGACACCGGACATCTGCTGTTTGGTGGGGCCGATGTGATGCGGGTGCTGAACCGCTGGGCCGACCGGGTGCATCATGTGCATTTCAAGGACATCCGCCCCGATGTGGTGCGAAATATCCGCGAAAACCGCCGCAGCTTTCTTGATGCGGTGATTGCCGGGGCCTTCACCGTGCCGGGCGACGGCTGCATCGATTTCCAGGCGGTCACCGACAAGCTGAAGGTGATGAATTACGCTGGCTGGATCGTGGTCGAGGCCGAGCAGGACCCGGCAAAGGCGCCGCCCTATGAGTATTCTAAGCTCGGCTACGAGCATATCGTGAAGGTCTGCACGTCAGCTGGCCTGCCGATCGACCACTCCCGCCCCTCCTGAAGGAGCCAGCATGGCCAACCTGCAACTGAAACCCACCGGCACACGCGGCAAGGTGCATGATGTGACGCCGGCATCGGCGGGCTGGGGCTATGTCGGCTTCGCGCTTTACCGGCTGGAACCGGGCGATGTGGCTGGCGAGGCAACCGGGGACCGCGAGGTGATCCTTGTCGTTGTCGAGGGCAAGGCGCGGGTCGAGGCCGCCGGGCAGGACTGGGGCGAGATGGGCGCGCGGCTGGACGTCTTCGAAAAGACCCCGCCACATTGCCTTTATGTCCCGAACGGCAGCGACTGGAAGGCGGTTGCGACCACGGCCTGTACACTGGCGGTCTGCTCGGCTCCGGGCAAGGGCGGCCACCCGGCCCAGCGCCTTGGCCCCGAGGGGATCGAACTTGCACCACGCGGCAAGGGGACGAACACCCGCTACGTCAACAACATCGCGATGGAGGGGCGGGAGGTGGCAGACAGCCTGCTGGTCACCGAGGTCTTCACCCCCGCCGGGCATTGGTCGAGCTACCCCAGCCACCGGCATGATGAGGATGACTTCCCCCGCATGACCTATCTGGAAGAAACCTACTATCACCGCCTGAACCCCGGTCAGGGCTTCGGCATCCAGCGGGTCTATAGCGAGGATGGGTCGCTGGACGAGACGATGGCGGTCAAAAGCCACGATGTGGTGCTGGTCCCGAAGGGCCACCATCCCTGCGGGGCACCTTATGGCTACGAGATGTACTATCTGAACGTGATGGCCGGGCCGCTGCGGAAATGGCGGTTCCAGAATGATCCCGACCATGACTGGATCGCGAAGCGGGATGCCTAAACGGGCGTGACACACGGTGTGTCACATACGGTAATCTTCTTCTATCAGTCGTCTGGATCTCTGTTCTTGAGTATTTAACCTTCGGATCAGGCAAAGGGAACGTCATCCTTTGAAATAGCCAGAACTTCCGCGGTCGCCTTTGGCGTGCCAGTTGTAGGAACGTCGAAAAGGAACCGCCGCAACTCAAGCGTCAGCTCGGCGGATTGCCCCAGAGACATCGCCGACAGCCGGGTTTGAAGCGCGCGCTCCGATGCCAAAAGATCAACCGAATGCTCCAACCGAATCCGATCAATGAAAGCTTGCTTGACGTTGAGGTGGTCGAGGAGGACCACCATGCGCAACCAAGCCGCTCCGAGGAGTAGGAGTCCGAACAGCCACCAGACGTCGTCCTCGTGGCGGATTGGCACCATTCCGAACAGCAACGCTATACCTTCGCGCAAGCTTTCTGGCGGATCAACGAAGACTGATGCGACTAGAGGCACCAGTAGTGCAACGATCGCAAGACCGGCAAGGATCGCATTAACGCGCCAGTGAAAACGGTCGAAGAATGAAGTCAGGGCCAAGCGCTCGGGCCGCAAGTAACTGCGCCAGATCAGAATGTTTGCCAGCCAGCGCGAAATCAGACCGATCAAGAGAAGGAGGGCAGCGGCGAAGACCGCAACAAGTACTTCCACTTTCAATCTCCATTGCGCTGCGATGGTCGCTAAGATCTGGGAACCTGCTTCGCGTCATTGTCCAACTGCTCGATCACGAAGTCGGTACAACCCGCGCAATCAACGTGGACCGTGTGAACATGAACTTCGCGTGGTCCAACCTGACGTTTCCCAAGCGGCCTGCCATTTGAAAGCAACATTGCTTGACTTCGCCTGCTCATCAAGTGGTTGGTGCTGCGAACATCGGTTTCGTCCCGAACACCGGACACAAAACCGATACCAAAACCATGGCTCAAGACCACAGGAACCTTCGGCCTCTAAGCCGTCTTCTGCGGCACCCTGCTTTCCAGCCAGCGGAAGAGAAGCACGATCAGCCCGGCCAGCGCCATGTAGACCACGGCCAGCAGCAAGAGCGGTTCGTAGACCACAAACGTGTCCTGCCGGATGCGCGAAGACACCGCGTAGATGTCGATCACCGTGATCGTGGCGACAAGGGGCGTCGACTTCAGCGTCAGCACCGTCTCGCCCCCCAGCGTCGGCAGCACGCGCTGAAACGCCTGCGGCATCCAGATGCGGCGAAAGACGGTCAGCCGCGGCATGCCCATCGCGCGTGCGGCCTCTAGCTGGCCATGCGGCACGCCCTTGAAGGCGCCACGCATCACCTCGCCCGAATAGCCCGCGACCGAGAGAGTCAGGGCCAGCACCGCATAGGGCCAGGCCTGACGCAGGATCGGCCAGAGATCGGATTGCCGGATCCAGGGGATCGAGGGGAACAACGAGCCAAGCCCGTAGTAGAGGAGCCAAAGCTGGAGGAGGAGCGGCGTGCCCCGGATCAGTCCGCAGAAGGCGCTGGACGGGACCGAAAGCCACCACGGCCCTGCGGCCTGCGCAAGGCCGAGGGGGATGGCGAGGAGCATGCCAAGGACCATGGTCACGACCAGAATCCAGCTCGTGGTCCAGATTCCCTGCAGGATCAGGCCCTGGTACTTGGGGTTGGCAAGCCAGGTCCAGTTCAAACCATAGGCGCACCAAGCGACGATCAGCACCGCGATCACTGCCAAAACGATGCGACGCGGCACCCAGAAGCCCTGCGTCAGCGCCCGATCGACGCTGGTGATGGGGCCGGGAGCTATACTTTCCTCCATCAGCTTGACCTCGGCCGGACTTGCCCGCGCCGCGCCCAGGCCTCGATGCGGCCGAAGATCAGCGACGAGAGGATGGAGACAGCAAGGTAAAGCATTCCCGCCGCCATGAAAAAGGTAAAGAAGGCCTTGGTGGCGCTGGCCGCCTGCCGTGTGACCAGCGTCAGCTCGGCATATCCCACTACGGCCAGCAGCGCGGTGTCCTTGGTGGCGATCAGCCAGAGGTTCGCGAGGCCGGGGATGGCTGCGGCCAGCATCTGCGGCAGCGTGACCCGCCAGGCCAGCATCAGCGGTGGCATGCCCATGGCCCGCGCCGCCTCGATCTGGCCTGGGGGGACCGAGAGGATCGCACCGCGCAGGATCTCGGTCGCATAGGCGCCTTGCACCACACCCAGAACCGCGATCCCGGCGACGAAACCCGAGATTTGGATGCGCTCGAACCCCCAGGCGAGGAGGAGGTTGTTCAAGGATGAGGTGACGGCGAAGTAAAGGATCAGGATCAGGATCAGCTCGGGCACCGCCCGGACGATGGTGGTGTAGATCGCCAGAAGGTCGCGGGCTAGCGGCCCGCCGTAAAGCTTGCCATAAGCCCCGGCGATGCCGATCAGAAGCCCAAGGGCGAACGCGCCCAGCGCGATCAGCATCGACTTCATCAGCGCAATCGCAAGTGTCGCCCCCCAGCCGGGGGGCGACCATGCCAGATAATCCAGCGTCGAGACCAGAAGGCCCGCGCCGGTCATGCCTTAGCCGCCGTAGATCGACGAGGCGAAGTAGTTCGCGGTGATCTTGTCATAGGTGCCGTCGGCGATGACCTTGGCGATCGCGGCGTTCAGCTTTTCGCGCAGCGCATCCTCGCCCTTGCGGATCCCGGCTCCGACACCAAGGCCCAGGATCGCCGGATCATCCACCACGGCGCCCTTCAGATCGCAGCAGGCGGCCCCGGCCTCAGACGCAAGGAAGGCGTCCATCGCGATGCTGTCGGCCTGGATCGCGTCGATCCGGCCCGCGGCGAGGTCCGAGTTCGCCTCGTCCTGGGTCTGGTAGATCTTGATCTCGGCTGCGGTCGGACCAAAGTACTTCTCGACATAGGTCGCGTGGATCGTCGAGGCCTGGACCCCGATGATCTTGCCCGCCAGCCCTTCGGCGGTGGGTGCCATATCGACGCCCTTCGTACCGATGATGACGGTGGGTGTGTTGTAGTATTTGTCCGAAAAATCAATCGTCTGCTTGCGCTCTTCGGTGATCGACATCGAGGCCATGATCACGTCGATCTGCCCCGAGGTCAGCGACGGGATGATGCCGTCCCAGGCGACGGGGGTGATGACGCAGGTCATCTCTCCGGCGGCGCAGACGGCGTTGATGAAGTCGACTTCCCAGCCCACCCAGTTGCCAGAGGCGTCGGGCGAGGCGAAGGGGGGATAGGCCTCGGCAGCGATGCCGATCTTTACCTCTTGTGCGGCCACCGGGCTGGCCAGAAGCAATGCCGCGGCGATGAGGGATTTGAAGTTCATGATCGTCTCCTTGATGGGTGGTTCCGTCTTTTCAGGCGACGGATTTGAGGAACTGTTTCAGCCGGTCCGATTGCGGCGCGCCGAACAGCTGGTCCGGCGGGCCTTGTTCTTCGATCAGGCCGTTGTGAAGATAGATGACGTGGGACGCGACTTCGCGGGCGAATTTCATCTCGTGCGTCACCAGGATCATGGTGCGGCCCTCATCGGCCAACGCCCGGATGACCTGCAAAACCTCGCCCACCAGTTCGGGGTCAAGGGCGCTGGTCGGCTCGTCGAACAGCATGGCCTTCGGTTCCATGCAAAGAGCGCGGGCGATGGCGGCGCGTTGCTGCTGGCCGCCGGACATGAAGGCGGGATAGGCGCCTTCCTTTTCGGCCAGACCAACGCGGGCCAGAAGCTTGCGGGCGCGGGCGATGGCCTCGTCCTTGGGGCATTTGAGGACATGCACGGGCACTTCGATCAGATTTTCCAGCACCGTCCTGTGGGTCCAGAGATTGAAGCTTTGAAACACCATGCCAAGGCTTTGCCGGATACGCTCGATCTGTCTGCGGTTCGAAGGTGTGCCGTCGGCGCGCATCTCGACCGTCTCGCCGGCGACGGAAATCTGGCCCGAGGATGGCGTCTCAAGAAAGTTGATGCAGCGCAGCATCGTGGACTTGCCCGAGCCCGAACCGCCGATAATCGCGACGACATCGCCTTCGCGGGCCTTCAGCGACACGCCCTTCAAGACATGGTGCGCGCCAAAGCTTTTGTGCAGGTCATCAACCCGGACCGCTTCGGGTCTGCCGTTTGCATCTGCTGCCATGTGCCCCCCTCTGCCTGTCATCAAATCGTGCAAAATCCCGGGGCGCAAGCTTTTCGTTCGTGATCGGCATGGGCTTCGGCGCTTGAAGGGGGGGCAAGGCTCGTCTAATCAAGGGCAAGCGAGTGGGGCCCCGAATGCGCATCCTGATCACCAATGACGATGGCATCAACGCGCCGGGGCTTGAGGTTCTGACCGAAATCGCGGTCGACATTGCCGGGCCGGGGGGCGAGGTCTGGACCGTGGCCCCTGCCTTCGAGCAATCCGGCGTCGGGCATTGCATCAGCTACACCCACCCGATGATGATCGCCGAGCTTGGCCCCCGCCGCTTTGCCGCCGAGGGCAGCCCGGCCGACTGCGTTCTGGCGGCGATCTATGATGTGCTGGACGGGGCGAAGCCCGATCTGGTGCTGTCTGGCGTGAACCGGGGGAACAATGCGGCCGAGAACGTGCTTTATTCCGGCACCATCGGCGGGGCGATGGAGGCCGCGTTGCAAGGCGTGCCCGCGATTGCCCTGTCGCAGTTCTTCGGGCCGGAAAACGCCCGCCTTGCCGATCCGTTCGAGAGCGCGCGCAAGCATGGCGTGGCGGTCGTCCGGGCGCTTTTGGACAAGGGCCTTTGGACGCAAGATGATTACCGGGTCTTCTACAACGTGAACTTCCCGCCGCTGCCTGCCGCCACGACGAAGGGCATGAAGGTCGCAGCCCAGGGGTTCCGCCGCGACACCGCCTTTTCGGTCGAGCCGCACCAGTCGCCCTCGGGCCGCAAATTCCTGTGGATCAAGGGCGGGCACCAGCATACGCCGACCTTGCCCGGCTCGGATGCGGCGGTGAACCTGGAAGGTTATATCTCCATCACCCCGATGCGGGCCGATCTTACCGCCCATGACCTTCTCGCCGATCTTGAGGCAAGGCTCGCATGACCGAAGGACCGGAGGAGCCGCATCTCACCTCCGACGAGCTTGCCGAACGCAAGATGCGTTTCCTCTTTTCGCTGCGGTCGCGCGGAGTGACCGACGCCCGGGTGCTGACCGCGATGGAACGGATCGACCGCGGCCTTTTCGTCCGCGGCATATTTGCCGACCGCGCCTATGAGGATATGCCGCTGCCCATCGCCTGCGGCCAGACCATCAGCCAGCCCTCAGTCGTGGGCCTGATGACCCAGGCGCTTGCCGTGAACCCGCGCGACACCGTGCTGGAGGTGGGGACAGGGTCAGGCTATCAGGCCGCCGTCCTGTCGCAGCTGGCTCGCAGGGTGTACACGGTTGACCGCTACCGCCGTCTGGTGCGCGAGGCCGCAGACCTTTTCCGCCAGCTTGACCTGGCCAATGTGACCACGATCATCGCCGACGGCTCATACGGGTTGCCCGATCAGGCCCCTTTTGACCGCATCATCGTGACGGCGGCGGCCGAGGACCCCCCCGGCCCGCTGCTGGAACAGCTGAAACCCGGCGGCATCATGGTGGTCCCGGTCGGCCAGTCGGATGCGGTGCAAAGCCTGATCAAGGTCACGCGGACAGACCGCGGCTTTGATTACGAAGAACTTCGCCCAGTGCGCTTTGTGCCACTGGTCGAGGGGCTGGGCTCCGAGTAGAGTATGGCCCCAGAAACCGGGCTAACTCGGACGCGGCGATAGAGGCGGGACGACATGCAAAGAACCGGCAGCAGACTTCGGATCAGCCTTGTGCTTGGGGCAAGCACACTGGTCCTTTCGGGATGCATCAATACCGGCGGTCTGGACTGGGACCTGCGCGCCGGGGGCGGCGATACCTCGACCGCCGCGCGACAGGCCACTGCCGACGCACCACAACCGGACAGCAACGGGATCATCTCTTACCCCGATTACCAGCTTGCCACCGCCCGTCGCGGCGAGACGGTCGCGACCATGGCCGGGCGGCTTGGCATGAATGCCGAAGCGCTGGCCCAGAGAAATGCCCTTCGCCCGACCGATCCCCTGCGCGATGGCGAACTTCTGATCCTGCCGAACCGGGTTTCCGCGTCCCCGCAGCCCGCAACCATCGGCGGCAGTGGCGGATCGACGGATATCTCTGCCATCGCCACCACGGCGCTTGACGAGGTTGGGCCGTCCGCCACCTCGCCTGTGGCGTCAAAGCCCGTCGCGGGCCAGCCCCTGACCCACCGCGTCGCGCGGGGCGAGACCGCCTTCACGATCGCGCGGACCTACAATGTGTCGGCCAAGGCGCTGGCCGACTGGAACCAGTTGGGGTCTGACCTTGCGGTCCGCGAAGGCCAGACGCTGATCATCCCGATCGCCACGGCCCCGGCACCGGACCCAGAGCCGGTGCCGACACCCCCGGGTGCGGGGACCCCGACACCCGAGCCGCCTTCGGCCAAGAAACCCCTGCCGGATGAGAAGACCGAAGCCTCGGGCACCAAGCCCAAGGCGACGCCCCCCTCGCCTGACCTTGGCGCGGAGGCCTCGGCCGCTTCGGCGCCGAAATTTGTCATGCCGGCGCAGGGCAAGATCATCCGGGGCTACGACAAGAAGAAGAACCAGGGCATCGACATTGCGGCTCCGGTCGGAAGCTCCGTCAAGGCGGCCGAGGCCGGGACCGTCACGGTGATTTCGTCCGATACCAACGGCAAAGGCATCGTCATCATCCGCCATGCGGGCAATCTTCTGACCGTCTATGTCGGCGTCAACGGCATGACAGTGAAGAAGGGGACGAAGGTCACACGAGGCCAGGAGCTTGGCAAGGTCGCGGCGGGCGACCCGGCCTTCCTGCATTTCGAGGTGCGAAACACCTCGAAGGAGAGCTTCGATCCGGTCGGCTACCTGCAGTAACCGGGCACCGGAATTTTCCAAAAAATTCCGGCACGATTTCTGTGAAGAAATCGGTTGGGCGACCGGAGCGCAGGCGGCCTTAGTCCGCCAATCGCGAGACCAGCACCTTGTCGATCCGCCGCCCGTCAAGGTCAATCACCTCGAAGCGAAAGCCTTCGGCCTGGAAACTTGCACCAAGCTCGGGGATACGGCCCATCTGGTGCAGGACCAGCCCCGCCACCGTGTCATATTCCCCGGCCATCTGGCGCGGCAGACCGAACTTGTCGCAGAACTCGTCGACCGGCATCCAGCCGGCGACCAGATGGCTGCCATCCTCACGCGCCACCATTGCGGGTTCGTCGTCATCGCTTGCGGCGATGGCACCGGTGATGGCCTCCAGCACGTCGCCGGTGGTGATGATGCCTTCGAAATGGCCATATTCGTCATAGACCAGTGCCAGATGATGTTCCGACTTGTGCAGGACCTCCAGCACATCCAGCGCTTCGGTCTGGTCCGAGATCACCGGCACTTCACGCAAAAGCGCCTTGATATCAAGTGTTTCCCGGCGCGAGACGGCCTGGAACGCATCGGCCAGAAGCACGATTCCCACAACTTCGCCGTCGGCATCGGCAACCGGCATCCGGGGGCGCGCAACCCTCCGCACGGCCGCGACCGCCTCGACCCCGGTAGCGGCCAAGGGCAGCATGTCGATCTCGTGCCGGGGGGTCATGAGGGCACGGGCGGTGCGGTCCGACAGGCGCATGACACCCGAGATCATCTCGCGTTCCTCTGTCTCCAGCACGCCGCCTTCATGCGCCTCGGCAAGAAGGACGTGGACCTCTTCCTCGGTCACCCGGTTCTCGCTTTCGCCGCGCTGGCCAAGAAGCCAAAGAAGCACCCGGCCCGACCGTTCCAGAAACCAGACCAGCGGCGCACCGACGACGGAGAGGAAGGTCATCGCCGGGGCCACGCGGATCGCGACACCTTCCGCATTGCGCAGCGCCAACTGCTTTGGCACCAGCTCGCCCGCGATCAGGCTGAAATAAGTGATGAGGACCACGACGACCCCGACGCCAAGGGTCGAGGCCCATTCGGCAGGAACACCCTGCGCAGCCAGCCAGCGTTCCAGGCGGGGGCCAAGCGTCGCACCCGACAGGGCACCGGACAGGACCCCGACCGCCGTGATCCCGATCTGCACGGTCGACAGGAACCGCCCCGGATGTTCGGCCAGCCTCAGCGCCATCCGCGCGCCAGCACTTTTCGCCTCGAGCGGCTTAAGTCGGGCCGGCCTCGCGCTGACAATGGCAAGCTCGGACATCGCGAGCACGCCGTTCAGGACGATGAGGGCCAGAATGACCAGAATTTCAGTGATCATGGTGCTTTCGCCGTAAACCCTGAGCCTACGCACCACAAGCGAAGATTGCGTGTCACTGCGCAGTTCACTGGGCGATCCGCACCCCTTCACGCGCCGCTAGGTCGCAGAAGAACTGCCAGGCGACCCGGCCAGACCGCGCGCCCCGCGTGGCTTGCCATTCGACTGCCTCGGCGTGAAGCTGGTCTTCGGGCACCTTGACCCCATGCGCCGCGCAGTAGCCGCGGATCATCTGCAGGTAGTCATCCTGGGTGCAGGGATGAAAGCCAAGCCAGAGGCCGAATCGGTCGGACAGCGAGACCTTCTCTTCCACCGACTCGCCCGGTGTGATCGCGGTCGAGCGTTCGTTCTCGATCATGTCGCGAGGCATCAGGTGGCGGCGGTTCGACGTGGCGTAGAAGAGCACATTTTCTGGCCGTCCCTCGATCCCGCCGTCGAGCACGGCCTTCAGCGATTTGTAGTGCTGGTCATCGTGGCTGAACGAAAGGTCGTCGCAGAACAGGAGGAACCGGTGCGTGGTCGCCCGCAGGTGTGACAGCAGCCGCTGGACGGACGGCAGGTCCTCGCGGGAAAGCTCCACGATTTTCAGGTCATGCCCCTCGGCGCGGACGGCTGCATGTACCGCCTTGACCAGTGACGACTTCCCCATCCCCCGCGCGCCCCAGAGAAGCGCGTTGTTGGCGGGCAGGCCTTGGGCGAAGTGGCGCGTGTTTTCCAGAAGCGTATCCCGCGCCCGGTTCACACCGATCAGAAGGCCGATATCGACGCGCGAAACCGTGGCCACCGGGTCCAGCCGGTCGGGGCTGGTATGCCAGGCGAACGCCTCGGCCACAAAGTCCGGTGCGGGGCTTGGCGGCGGGGCAAGTCGTTCCAGCGCCGCAGCGATCCGGTCCAAAGGGTCGGTCACGCCTTGTCCTCTGCTCCTTCGCCGTCGGTCTCGTCGTCCCACAGCCCCTCGGCCCGCAACTCGGCCTCGCGCCGTTTCTCGATCCGGCGGATCAGGAAGATCGAGACCTCGTACAAAGGGTAGACCGCGAAGAAAAGGATCAGCTGGCTCATCACATCGGGCGGCGTGACCAGCGCCGCGACGATCAGGATGACGACAATCGCATATTTCCGCATCCCCGCAAGTCCGCGCGAGGTCGCCAGCCCGGCCTTGCCCATCAGCGTCAGCAGCACCGGAAGCTGGAAGCAAAGCCCGAACGCCATGATCAGCTTCAGGCTGATGTCCAGCGTTTCATTCACCTTGCCCTGAAAGATGATGTCGATGCCTTCGTCCGGCGCGGGCTCGGCGATTTCGGTTATCGGCGCATCGGTGACGCCAGGAAGTAGCGCGGTCAGAAGCGAATAGGTGTCGGCAAAACCCAGAAAGAAGGTCATCGCCAGCGGCGTCACGATGAAATGCGCAAAGGCCGCGCCGATCAGAAACAGGATCGGCGAGGCCATCAGGAACGGCAGAAACGCCTGCTTTTCGGTCTTGTAAAGGCCCGGCGCCACAAAGCGCCAAAGCTGGTAGGCGATGACCGGAAAGCTGACCATCAGGCCTGCCACCACCGAGATATGCACCAGGACGAAGAAGTACTCCTGTGGTGCGGTGTATTGCATCACCGGATTCGGGTCACCAAGCTCGCGCATCGATTTCTCGATGGGACCCAGCAGGAAATCGAGGATCGGCTCGGCCACGAAAAAGCACAGGATCATGGCGATCAGGAACGCCGCGACCGACCAGATCAGCCGGTTGCGAAGTTCGATCAGATGCTCGACCAGAGGGGCCGAGCTGTCGTCAATCTCATCCGTCGTCATGCGTCTTCCCCAGCCGGAGCCTCGGGCTTCTTACGCCGCCGCCCCGGTTTCTTCGTCTCGGGCGCTGGGGCCGGATCTAGCTCCGACGCAGCCCGACGCTTTGCAGCGGCCTCGTCCAGTCCGGCCTGACGCTCGGCCCGCTTGGCGTAAAGGGCCGCCGTGTTCGGTCCGACATTTGGCTTTTCCACCGCAGCCGCCGGGGCCGGGGAGGCGGGCATCGGCGCCGGGGTCAGCGTGGGGGTCAACGGCGTCGTCGGCTTGGCCGCGTTTTTCAGCGGGTCCCATTTCTCGAACTTGTCGGCGGCGGACTTCACCGCATCAAGCCCCATGGCCTTGGGCGAGGTGACCTTGCGCAAGTCATCCGCCACGTCCTTGACGCCAGATTCCTTTGCCGCCGCCTCCATCGCGCGGCTGAACTCGCGGCCCATGGCACGGATCTTGGCGGTAAACCGGCCAAGCTCGCGGAACATGCCGGGCAAGTCCTTCGGGCCGATGATGATCAGCGCAACGATGCCGACGACCAGAAGCTCGGACCAGCTGAGATCCATCTTGTGTCTCCCGAACGCGGGCTGAAGCTCACGCCTTGTCTTTTTCCGCCGCAGCCGGGGTCACGTCCTTTGCCGCCTCGGCCTTGGCTTCGTCGATCTCTTTCGACCCATCGCTCACGCCCCGCTTGAAGGCGGTTATGCCTTTGCCGACCTCGCCCATCAGGCTGGACACCTTGCCCTTGCCGAAGAGGACCAGAACCACGACCGCGATCAGCAGCAGGCCGGGAATACCGATGTTGTTTAACATGGAAACCTCCGTGTCTTGCCCCATCCGGGGCGCTTGTTCCGTCACTAGGCCCGTATTACGGCCAGCCTGCCCCCGGTTCCAAGGGCCAAGCCGCTTGCGCCCCGCAGTCAACTGACAGTATTTTGTCAGTAAGGTAGGCAATCCTGCCCACGCCACCATGCGGCACCCCGGATGAAACGCGACGCGCGCCTTTACGACATCGTCCAGTCACTACGCGACGGGCGGCTGCACACGGCGGCCGAACTGGCGCGCGCCCTTGGCGTCTCGACCCGGACAATCTGGCGCGACATGGAGATGCTGGCGGCCACCGGCCTGCCGGTCGAGGGGGAACGGGGACTGGGTTACATCCTGCGCTCGCCGCTGATGCTGCCGCCGACGATGCTGACCCCCGAAGAGCTGGAAGCGCTGGTCGAAGGCCTGCGCCATGTGGGCCAGGACGGCAACCCAAAGGCGCGCGCCGCGAAGAGCCTCCTCTACAAGGTCGCGACGCTTCTGCCGCAGTCGGGGATCGAGGCCGAGCCGAAAGACAGCTGACAGGGTGTTGTCAGTTGGGCTCTGTCAGAAGACCTGCATCACAACGAATGGAGTGATGTGATGCAATCGATCGAGCTTGTAACCTTCCGCCTGTCCCCCGGCACCGACCGCGCGGCTTTCCTTGAAAACGCGCGCCGGACCGAAGCGGTGGTCCGCCGCCAGCCGGGCTTTCTGGCGCGGATGCTGACGGAAGGCGAAGACGGGACCTGGTCCGATATCGTGACCTGGGCCAGTCATGCCGATGCCATGGCCGCGGCCGAGGCGGTGATGTCCGACCCCGATTTCGCGCCTTTCGGCGCGATGATCGACGGGCCAACGGTGCGGATGTCGCATTCCGCGCTTGTCTGGCACCTGGCCTGAGGTCACCCTTGGCCCATGCGCCGCACCGACCGCCTGTTCGACCTGATCCAGATCCTGCGCGACGGGCGGCTTCACACCGCCCGCGACATGGCGGATCGGCTGGAGGTCTCGACCCGCACGCTTTGGCGCGACATGGCGACGCTTATCGCCTCGGGCCTGCCGGTCGAGGGCGAGCGGGGCGTGGGCTATATCCTGCGAGAGCCGATCACCTTGCCGCCCTTGACCCTGACCCCTGACGAGGTGCAGGCCCTCACCCTTGGCCTGCAGCTGGTGACCAGTGGGGCCGATCCGTCGCTTGCGGCGGCGGCGGCAAGTTTGCGCGGCAAGATCGCTTCGGTCCTTCCCGAGCGGTTGATGGCGAAAGCGGGGGCTGAAACCTGGGTCTTTCCGGGGGCAGAGGCGCTTGCGGCCGCCCGCCACCTGCCTGCGCTTCGCCGGGCGATCCGGTTGCAGGAACGGCTTTCGGTGACTTACCGCGACAGCGAAGGGGCCATCAGCCACCGCCTGATCCGCCCGCTGGTGCTGGAGTTCTGGGGCCGGGTCTGGACCTTGGCAAGCTGGTGCGAGACTCGTCAAGATTTTCGCAGCTTCCGCGTTGATCGGATAGAGACGATGACCCCGACCGGCCAGATCTTCCCGGACGAACCGGGCACCGCACTGGCCGACTGGCGACGACTGCACAGCGGCTGATCGATTCGGGCGTCTTGGTTAAGCGGTCGGATATCCAGCGGGCGTAGAGACGGAAGGAAGACGCAAGAAAGACGGAAAGAAGACCGAAGAAATGCCGCTAACCCATTGGATTAACGTGTCGAACGCGAGCCGCGGCCCCTACACGCCGAAAACAAAGCACCGTTCGCGCCGGAGCATCAGCCAGAGGACCGTCCCCGGCTTCGGCAGAAACACCCCCGGCACGCTGGCCGTCAGCTTCGCACCCTCAAAATCCATCGCGAAATCGACCAGGCTTTCGCGGCCCAGATAGCGGCTGCGCAAGACCGTCCCCCGCGCCGGGGTGCCGTCTTCGGGTGTCGGATTCGGCCCCTTGCCCGCCCGGTCAAAATCGATCCGCAGGTGCTGCGGGCGGATGACGATATCGACCTCGGCCCCGTCCTTGTGCCCCGGCGTTAGGAATGCACCAAACGGAGTCTCGGTCAGTGCCCCGCGCGAGACACCTCGAATGACGTTGATATCGCTGAAGAAGGCCGCTGCAGCCTTGTCCACCGGCGCGTTGTAGACGTTATAGGGCGCGCCCTTTTGCACGATCCGCCCCGCCCGCATCAGCGCGATTTCATCGGCCATCCGCATCGCCTCATCCGGCTCATGCGTGACCAGGAGTACCGCCGCGCCCTCTTCCTTCAAAAGCTCCAGCGTCCGATCGCGGATGCCGTCGCGCAAGCGGTTATCCAGGCCCGAGAACGGCTCGTCCATCAACATCACCCTAGGACGTGGGGCCAAGGCCCGCGCCAGCGCCACCCGTTGCTGCTCCCCCCCGGAAAGCTCATGCGGGTGCTTTGGGCCAAAGCCGGAAAGGTCGACCTTTTCCAGAAGCTCGTCGATCCGCCGCGTCTTCTCCGCCCGATTGATCCGCAGTCCGAAGCCCACATTCTCGGACACGGTCAGATGTGGAAAAAGGGCAAAATCCTGGAACATCAGCCCCACCGACCGCACTTCCGGCGGCACGTGCACCCCTGGCCCCGCGACCATCTTGCCGTCCAGCCGAACCTCGCCTGCTTCGGCGCGCTCGACCCCGGCAATCATCCGCAGCGTGGTGGACTTGCCGCAACCCGACGGCCCCAGAAGACAGGTTACCTGTCCCGCAGCAATCGACAGGGACACGTCATCGACGACCTTCCGCCCACCAAAGGCACGGGAGAGATGCAGGACCTCAAGGCGGACGCGGGCGGTTTCGGGCATTGAACTCAAGCGAATTGCTCAGGTTTTCCCTAACAGCCGCGCACCCGCACGGCAAGCTTACATGGTCGCGTTGATCGCTCCGCCATCAAGGACAATGTTCTGCCCGACCATGAACCCCGCATGCTGCGAACAAAGGAAAGCGCAGGTCGCGCCGAACTCGGCAGCCGTGCCATAGCGGCCGACGGGGATCGAGGCTGCGCGTTCGGCGATCACCTCCTGCAGGCTGATCCCGCGCGCTTTGACCACTGCCGCATCAAGCGCAATCGAGCGGTCGGTCGCATGGATGCCGGGCAGAAGGTTGTTGATGATGACGCCTTTTCCGGCAACCTGCCGTGAGGTTCCGGCAACGAAACCCGTCAGACCCGCCCGTGCGGTATTTGAGAGACCAAGGACGGCAATCGGCGCCTTGACCGAGAACGAGGTGATGTTGACCACCCGGCCCCAGCCTTTCGCCATCATCCCCGGCAGGACCGCCTGCATCAGCGCGATGGGCGTCAGCATGTTGGCATCCAGCGCCTTGATGAAGTCGTCGCGGCTCCAGTCCGACCACATTCCGGGCGGCGGCCCGCCGGCGTTGGTCACTAGAATGTCGAAGGGACCCTGCGCCAGCACTGCGGCCCGGCCTGCTTCGGTGGTAATGTCGCCCGCGACAGCCGCGACCTTGACGCCAAACTTCGCCCTGATGTCGGCTGCGGCGGCCTCAAGCACCTCAACCCCCCGGGCATTCATCACCAGGTCGACGCCCGCCTCAGCCAGAGCCTCGGCAGAGCCACGCCCCAGCCCCTTGGACGAGGCGCAGACCAGTGCGCGTTTTCCCTTGATCCCCAGATCCATCGGCATTCCCCCTGTTTGGGGCAAAGCCTAGCAGTCTGCGGCGCGGCGGCAATCCCCCGCGCCGCAGACACGCGTCACGCACCGTAGAAAAACTCTTCCCGCACGATCTTGCCGTCTTTCACGTGATAAATGGCGACTTCGCGGTCTATCCGCCGCTCGCCCGAGGTCTTGTTCTCGGTGTCCATCCCGAAGATCACCGCGAAGCTTTCTTCGCCGTGAGTGAAGGGACCCTCGACATCCAGCTTGTGAACCTTGAAATTGTCGCCCCACCAGTCGTGCTTGCCATGGATGCCGGCAATCCCATGTGTCTCGCGTCCGCCACCCATATCCATCGATTCAACCGAAACAGCATCCGCGGCGTAAAGCTTGTCGAGATTTGCCCGCTCACGCCCTTCGCGGCAGCCGGCAACCAGCTCATTCGCAATTTCCAGCAAAGTCATCACATCCTCCAATGTTCTGTTAATGTTCTCATCATGCATCCGGTTTCCGAGTCGCGCAAGTCCCGCCTCGGTTGCGGCCCGCGCTGGCGCACCCTATAGGAAGCCGATGACAAATCGTGCCGCCCTTCCGCCCGAAATTGCCCGCCGCCGGACCTTTGCGATCATTTCGCACCCCGACGCCGGAAAAACCACGCTGACCGAAAAGTTCCTGCTGTTCGGCGGCGCGATCCAGATGGCCGGCCAGGTCCGCGCCAAGGGCGACGCGCGGCGCACCCGGTCGGACTTCATGAAGCTGGAGCAGGAGCGGGGGATTTCGGTCTCCGCCAGCGCCATGTCCTTCGATTTCCGGCACTACCGGTTCAATCTGGTGGACACGCCCGGCCACAGTGATTTCTCGGAAGACACCTACCGGACGCTGACCGCCGTTGACGCCGCGATCATGGTGATCGACGGGGCCAAGGGGGTCGAAAGCCAGACCCGGAAGCTGTTCGAGGTTTGCCGGTTGCGCGACCTGCCGATCCTGACCTTCTGCAACAAGATGGACCGCGAAAGCCGCGATGTGTTCGAGATCATCGACGAGATTCAGGAGAATCTGGCGATTGACGTGACGCCCGCGTCCTGGCCCATTGGGGTGGGGCGGGAGTTTGTCGGGGCCTATGACCTGCTGCACGACCGGCTGGAGATCATGGACCGCGCCGATAGGAACAAGGTGGCGGAGTCGATCAAGATCTCGGGCGTGGATGACCCGAAGCTGGCCGAACATATCCCGGCGGATCTGCTAAAGAAGTTCCACGAAGAGCTGGAGATGGCGCGCGAGCTGCTTCCGGCCTTCGACCGGACGGCGTTCCTCAACGGCTCGATGACGCCGATCTGGTTCGGCTCGGCGATCAACTCGTTCGGTGTGAAGGAACTGATGGACGGGATCGGCGAATTCGGTCCGGAGCCTGAGCCGCAAAAGGCCGCCGAGCGGCAGGTCGATGCATCCGAAAGCCCAGTGACCGGCTTTGTCTTCAAAGTGCAGGCCAACATGGACCCCAAGCACCGCGACAGGGTGGCGTTTGTGCGCCTCGCCAGTGGCCATTTCGAACGCGGCATGAAGCTGCACCATGTGCGCACGAAAAAGCCGATGTCGATCACCAACCCGGTTCTGTTCCTTGCCGCCGACCGTGAGTTGGCCGAGGAAGCCTGGGCCGGCGACATCATCGGCATCCCGAACCATGGCCAGCTGCGGATCGGCGACGCACTGACCGAGGGCGAGACCTTACGGTTCACCGGCATCCCAAGCTTCGCGCCCGAGCTTCTGCAAACGATCCGGGCGATGGACCCGTTGAAGGCCAAGCATCTGGAAAAGGCGCTGACGCAGTTTGCCGAAGAGGGGGCCGCGAAGGTCTTTAAGCCGATGATCGGGTCGGGCTACATTGTGGGCGTCGTGGGGGCGCTGCAGTTTGACGTGCTGGCCAGCCGGATCGAGCAGGAATACTCGCTGCCGGTGCGGTTTGAAGGGTCGAACTTTACCTCGGCCCGATGGATTTCGGGCGACAAGGCCGAGATCGAGAAGCTGGTCAACGTCAACAAGGGGCACATTGCCCATGACAGCGATGGGGATCTGGTGTTCCTGACCCGCCTGCAATGGGACATCGACCGGGTCGTCCGCGACTATCCGGGAGTGAAGCTGACGGCGACGAAAGAGATGATGGTCTAAGGGCAAAGGGGCGGGCGAGTGCAATCTGAAACGCGGCCATGACAACACCGCCTGATCCGGAAGACGCGTTCGTGCCGGAGCCCGGCGAAGGCGACGCGTCACTGGCTGACGGACTGATCGCGACCTATCCCTATGCACCGGGTAGCCTGCTGGCGCTTTGGAAGCAGCGCAGACGGCGGCTGAAGCTTGCGGCGCGCGACAGCTTTCCCCCAGCGGACCTGGACCTGCAGGCTTTGCTTGCCGCCCGCATCCCTCATGACGTGCCGCCGCTTGAGGGATCACAGACCTTGCATGCGAAAAAGCTGCACGCCATGCGCGTTGAGCTTGGCGGCAAGCCCGAATTGGCTGCCGTGAATGCCATCCTGATCGCCCATCTGCGCAAGCAGCGTTATCCGAGCCATGCCCCCGCGCTCTTCCGCAGGATCTGGACCGAGGCGGGCCCGGCCCTGATGCAAGAGCTGCCGGGTCGTTGGCTGATCTCGTCCGCCATCACCTTCGGCGATCACGGCGAGACCGAAGCGCAGCGCCGGATCGGGCTTGCGATCAATGTCCTGTTCTCGCTGATGAAGCTTTATGAATACGAGCGGTTCCATTCCGGCCTTGACCCGGCGCAACCTTTTCCGACCCGCCGGGTGCGCAACCGGCGACTGCCGCTAGACATGCCGCATTTCAACCTGGGAAGCGGCGGGCTGGACATCAACCTCTTGGCCCAGATCTGGAACGAGGCGCACAAGGAACCGGTCGCGGGGGCCCTGGCCTGCCATCTGCTGCAACGGCTGAACGAAGACCCCGGCAACCTTTTCCGGCGCATCGCGACGATGCGGGCGGGCAAGCAGCTGGACCTATTTTCGCGCATGCTGGACGCCGAATTGCCGGGCCCGCCAGGCGATGCCAACCTGCCGACCGTTGGGGACGACTAGTCCGCAACCGCCCGCCAGCCGTGATCCGGCGAGGCCTTTGCCAGCGTCACCCTGCGGGTTGCGGCGGGGCGTGCAGCGCAGCCTTCGGACGAGATGGTGAGGGTGTGGCTCCCCTCGACAAACCCCTGTCCCATCCGAACGACGGCAAGCTCACCCGGGGCAAGGGGTGGAGTATGACCGAGAAAAGCCTCTCCATCCCCGTCGACCCGAAACCGCACAAAGCGGCAGCCGGTGTCCGGAGCCGCGATCAGAACGCCATAACTGCGTAGCTCGGAGGTCGAGGTCAGACGGTAAGCAGTCGGGCATGTGTTGCGGCAAGTGTCGCCCTCGGCCAGGGCAAAAGGGGACCAGAGCAGGCAAAGCCCGGCAAGCAGAACAGCTTTTGTCATTATGCACCTGAAAAAACAAATCGGGAAAAGGCAGAACTCAATAGCAAAAGCTTAACGCGGTCTGCGGCTTTCGTCTATGCCAGAGGGGCCTGCCTTGACCGCGAAGCGCTTTTCAGCTATGCGCGACGCGCGGCCAACAGGGGCCGAGACGCCGGGGCGCCCGGAAACTTGCGTCCCATCACTCATGCGGTCCGATACCGCATATATAGGACGCTTATGACCAAATTTTCTGACCTCGCGCTGGATCCGCGCGTGCTGCAAGCCGTCGCCGAAGCCGGCTACGAAACCCCCACCCCGATCCAGGCCGGAGCCATCCCCGAAGCGCTGAAAGGCCGTGACGTGCTGGGGATCGCCCAGACCGGAACCGGCAAGACAGCAAGCTTCGTGCTGCCGATGATCACCCTTCTGGGCCAGGGCCGCGCTCGCGCCCGAATGCCCCGGTCGCTGGTGCTGGCACCGACGCGCGAGCTGGCTGCCCAGGTGGCCGAGAACTTCGAGACCTACGCCAAGCACACCAAGCTGACCAAGGCTTTGCTGATCGGCGGCGTGGCCTTTGGCGAGCAGGACAAGCTGATCGACCGTGGCGTTGACGTGCTGATCGCGACGCCGGGCCGGTTGCTGGACCATTTCGAACGCGGCAAGCTTTTGCTGACCGGCGTGCAGATCATGGTGGTCGATGAGGCGGACCGGATGCTGGACATGGGCTTCATCCCCGATATCGAGCGCATCTTCCAGCTTACCCCATTCACCCGCCAGACGATGTTCTACAGTGCCACCATGGCACCGGAAATCGAGCGGATCACCAATGCGTTCCTGACCAACCCGGCCAAGATCGAAGTCGCCCGGCAAGCGACAGCGTCGCTGACGATCACGCAGAGCCTGATCGAGGTAAAGCCGATCCGGAAGGACCGCAGCTTTGGCGACAAGCGCGCCGTTCTGCGGGCGCTGATCAAGGCCGAAGGTGAGGCCTGCACCAACGCGATCATCTTCTGCAACCGCAAGATGGATGTGGACGTGGTGGCGAAGTCGCTGAAATCGCACGGGTTCAATGCCTCGCCGATCCACGGCGATCTGGACCAGTCGGTCAGAACCAAGACACTGGACGGGTTCCGCGACGGGACACTGCATCTTCTGGTCGCCTCGGATGTGGCGGCGCGGGGGCTGGACATTCCGGCGGTCAGCCATGTGTTCAACTTTGACGTGCCCTCGCATCCCGAGGACTATATCCACCGGATCGGTCGTACCGGGCGCGCGGGGCGGCTCGGCAAGGCATTCACGATTTCGGTGCCGTCGGATGCAAAGTATCTGGCGGCGATCGAAAGCCTGATCAAGACCGAGATTCCGCGCGGACCGCTGCCCGAGGGCTTTGAGCCCGACACCAGCGAAGCCCGGCCGGACCGCGCGCGCGACGAGCGCCCGTCGCGTGGGCGCGAGCGGGGTGGCCGGGGTCGGGACCGGGATCGTGCGCCAAAGCCGCATGACGAGGTTGCGGCCCTTGAGCCGGTGGTGGCGATGCCAAAGCCGGTCGTTGTGGTGGAGGATGTCGCCGAGGCACCTCGGGACGAGCGCCGCGCGCCGTCAGCGGAGCGGGGCGAACGGCGCGAGGGTCGGGGAGAACGGCGCGATGACCGCCGTGAGCCGCGTGAAGAGCGGCGGGATGATCGGCGCGAATATCGCCGGGACCGCGACCTTGGTCCGTCGGTGATCGGAATGGGCGACCATATCCCGGACTTCATCCTGCGCAGTTTTGCGATCAAGCCGTCCAAGCTGGAAGAGCCTGAAGAGGCTGCAACCGGCACCGAAGGCTAAACCGACAGATCCAAACGCAAAAGGCCCCGTCAGCGACGGGGTCTTTCGGTTTTCGGGGCCTTTAGGTTTTCGGGGGCGTCGGTTACTCGGCGACGAGACGACTTATCACGACGGTGACTTCGGGCTTCTTGCCGATTTCTTCCATCGCGACCTGGCGGGTGACCTTGCGGACTTCTTCCTCAAGCTTCGCGTCATCGGCAAGCACCTTGCGTCCCAGACGGTCGATCGCTTCGGTCAAATCGGCCTCCATCGTCTCGGCCAACGGTCGGTCGCCACGGCCGGTTTCGGGCAGGCCCATCAGCTCGACCCAGGGCTCGCCCATCGGCTGGTCGCCATCATCGACGATCAGGGTCACCGTGACATGGCCGTTCAGCGCCATGCGGATCCGGTCACGCACCACGCCGTCCATCGCGCCGACAAGGGCGGTGCCGTCAAGATAAAGCCGACCGGTTTCGACATGCTCCGCGACCTCGGGGACATCGCCGGTCAGGTCCAGCATCGTGCCGTTTGGCGCGATGGCGGCCGCAATGCCGGCCTCGGTCGCGATGCGGACATGTTCGCGCAGGTGGCGGTGTTCGCCGTGCATCGGGATCAGCATGTCGGGCAGAATCAGCCGGTGGACATGTTCCAGGTCGGGGCGGTTCGCATGGCCCGAGACGTGGTACTTGCCGCCCTGGTCGTCGATGACATTGACGCCCATTTCCGAATAGGCGTTCCAGATGCGCAGGACGTCGCGTTCGTTGCCGGGGATGGTCTTGGACGAGAAGAGGAAGGTATCGCCCTCTTTCATCTCCAGCCCCAGGTACTTGCCGCGGGAAAGCTGGGCGCTGGCGGCGCGGCGTTCGCCCTGGCTGCCGGTCGCAAGAACCATGAGGTTGCGGCGGGGAACCTCCAGCGCGTCTTCGGGGGAAATGGTCATCGGAAAGCCGGAGAGGACGCCCGTCTCCTCGGCCGCCGCGATCATCCGCTTCATCGCGCGGCCAAGGACGCAGATCGTGCGGTCGGCGGCGCGACCGGCCTCTGCCAGGGTCTTCAGGCGCGCGACGTTCGAGCCGAAGGTCGTAGCGACGACCATACCGGAGGCAGATTTGATCAGGTCGGTCAGCGCCGGGCCGAGGGTGCTTTCGGACCGGCCTTCGTGGGTCGAAAAAACGTTGGTCGAATCGCAGGTCATCGCCTTGACCGGACGCTCGGCGACGATCTCGGCAAAGCGGGCGTCGTCCCAGGCTTCGCCCACCACCGGGTTGTGGTCGATCTTGAAGTCCGCCGAGTGGAAGATGCGGCCCGCGGGGGTGTCGATGACAAGGGCGGAGCTTTCCGGGATCGAATGCGAGACGGGGACAAACTGGACTTTGAAGGGCCCGACCTCGACCGTGGCCGGGCGGGCCTCGACGGTGATGATCTGGTCAAGTGGCAGACCGGCCTCTTCGAACTTGAGCCGCCCGATGGTGGCAGTGAAGCGGCGGCAGTAGACCTTCTTTTCCAGTTGCGTCCAGAGGGGCGCCAGCGCGCCGATGTGATCTTCGTGGGCGTGGGTGATGAAGATCGCTTCCAGCCGGTCAAGCTTGTCGGCGAGCCAGCCGATGTCGGGCAGGATCAGGTCGACGCCGGGCGAGGTGTCCATGTCCGGGAATGCGACGCCAAGATCGACGAGAATCAGCCGCTCTTTGCCCTTCGGCCCGTAGCCGTAGACATAGGAGTTCATCCCGATTTCACCGGCACCGCCGAGGGGAAGGTAGATCAGGCGGTTCGCGCTCATGCGGTTTCCTTGTTGTAGGCGTTGATGAGGACAAGGCCATGCATGGTCAGATCATCCTCGACGCTATGAAATAGCTCGGTTCCTTGGGCGAAAAGGGAGGCAAGGCCCCCGGTCGCAATGACTTTCGTCGGGCGGTCGCGTTCGCGGCGCACTTCGCGCACGATGCCTTCGATCAGCCCGACATAGCCCCAATACACGCCCGACTGCATGCAGGCCACCGTATTCGTGCCGATCACCTTTTCCGGGCGGGCGACGTCGATATGCGGCAGGGCGGCGGCGGCCATATGGAGCGCCTCAAGGCTGAGATTCACGCCCGGTGCGATCACACCCCCGACATAGGCGCCGTCGTGATCGACGACATCGAAGGTGGTTGCGGTGCCGAAGTCGACGATGATCAGGTTGCCGCCGTGCCGATCATGACCGGCAACGGTGTTGACCAGACGGTCGGGGCCGACGGTGGTGCCTTGATCGACGCGCGGGGCGACGGGGAGTTTGCAGTCCGGCTTGCCGACGACCAGCGGGCGGCAGCCGAAGTAGCGGTCGCAGAGGACGCGCAGGTTGAAGACGACACGGGGCACGGTGGAGGAGATGATCGCCTCGGTCACCGTGGCCTCGATCTTCGTCAGCGTCATCAGGCTGGACAGCCAGACGAAGTATTCATCCGCCGTGCGCTTGTGGTCGGTGGCGATGCGCCAAGTAGCGGTGAAGCGGCTGCCGTCCCAGATCGCGAAGACGGTGTTGGTGTTGCCGCAGTCGATGGCGAGAAGCATGGTGATCCCTTAGTGGTGCGCGGGTCGCAATTTTCCGACGAAAAATCGGGGGCGGGCGTTGGTCAAAAGAACACCTCGGCAGCAGGGATGGCAACTGCGCCGTGGGCCATGCGCAGGATCAGGTTGCCCATCGCGTCGATGTCGTCAAACACCCCTTCGCGGGTCAGGGTGCCGGTGCGGGCCTTGATCACCTCTCCCTTGCGGGCGGCATGGGCAAGCCAGGCGGCGCGGAGGGGGGGGAAACCTTCGGTCTGGAAGGTTGCCTCCCAGGCGGCGTAGGCGGGGGCGAGGGCGTCGAGGAAAGCCTCCGGCATCACGCGGAGGCCAGTTTCGGCGAGGAGCGACACGGGTGGGGTGGCGCCGGGTTCGACATGGGCGGGGTCGGGGGCCGCGATCAGGTTCACGCCGATGCCGATGCAAAGGACCGGATCGGCCTGCCCGAGGCCGGAGCTTTCCAGAAGGATGCCCGCAAGCTTGCCGCCGTTCAGAAGGACGTCGTTCGGCCATTTGAGAGTGAAGGCGTCGGCAAGACCGGTGAGGGCTACGCAGGCGTCGCGAAGGGCGAGGGCGGCGGCGAAGGAGCGCAAGGCCACCGTCTCGGCCGGTTCGGTCGGTTTGAGGACAAGGGTGGCGTGGAAGTTGCCGGGCGGGCTGGCCCAAGCTCTGGCGCGGCGGCCCCGGCCAGCGGTCTGCAGGCCCGCAATGATCCAGGTCGGGCGGGCCAGGCTTGCGGCCAGGCGGAAGCCTTCGGCGTTGGTGCTGTCGATCTCGGGGAGCGCTATGCGCCCTGCCCCGGTCAAGATGTCAACGGACAAGCGCTTCGGCTGCCATGACGGCAGCGGGTTCGATGCCGAAGAGGTTGATGATGCCGAGCACCATGATGGCGGCAACACCCATCAGCATGGCCCATTGCACGGGGGCCATGCGGCTGTCGACCGGCTCTTGATCCGCGCCGAAATACATGAAGTAGACGAGACGCAGGTAGTAAAAGGCCCCGATCACGCTGGCGACGGCACCGGCAACGGCAAGCCAGACCATGCCCGCATCGACGGCGGCTTTCAGGACATAGAACTTGCCGAAGAAGCCGACCATCGGGGGGACACCGGCAAGGCTGAACAGAAGGACCAGCATCGCCAGCGCCTTCAGTGGTTCCTTCTTCGCGAACTGGTTCAGGCCCGCGATGTCGCTGACCGGGCGACCGTCACGCTCCATCGACAGGATGAAGGCGAAGGTGCCGACATTCATGGTGACATAGATCGCCATGTAGATCAGTGTCGCCTGCACGCCGTAGGCCGTGCCAACGGCAAGGCCGATCAGCGCAAAGCCCATATGGGCGATGGAGGAATAGGCCATCAGCCGCTTGATGTCGCGCTGGCCGATGGCGGCCACGGCGCCCAGGAACATCGAGGCGACGGCAAGGCCCGCCAGAACCTGGCCCCATTGGCCGGGGACGCCTCCGAACGCATCCTGCACGAGACGCGCAATCAGGGCCATGGCGGCGACCTTGGGGGCGGTGGCGAAAAAGGCGGTGACCGGAGTGGGCGAGCCTTCGTAGACATCGGGCGTCCACATGTGGAATGGGGCGGCAGAGACCTTGAAGGCAAGGCCTGCCAGCATGAACACGAGCCCGAAGAGCAGACCGATTGGCACGCCGTCCTGCACGGTTGTCAGGATGCCCGCGAACTGGGTGGTGCCCGCGTAACCGTAGGTCAGCGAGGCGCCGTAAAGCAGCAGGCCCGATGAGAGCGCGCCGAGGACAAAGTACTTCAGGCCCGCTTCCGACGACCTTGCGCTGTCACGGCGCATGGCGGCCACGACGTAAAGCGACAGCGATTGCAGCTCCAGCCCCATGTATAGCGTCATCAGATCGGCGGCCGAGACCATGATCATCATGCCGGTGACGCCAAGGGTCACGAGGATCGGGTATTCGAAGCGCAGAAGATCGCGGCGGGTCATGTAGTCCTGGCTCATCACCAGGACGGCGGCGGCTGACAGCAGGATCGTGACCTTGGCGAAACGGGCAAAGGGATCATCGACGAAGAGGCCGGAGAAGACGATACGCTCACCGCTGCCACCGACGCCGATGTAAAGGGCGAGGGCCACGAAAAGGCCAGCCGTCGCCCAGACCAGCATCGGTGCGATCTTGTCCTTGTTGGTGTAGACCGCGACCATCAGCGCTGCCATGGCGTAACCCGCGAGCAGGATCTCGGGCAGAAGGGTCTGGAAATCTGCGGCGGTCATCGCTTCGGTCCTTAGTGCAGGGCCAGCTCGGCCCCGTCAGCGGGCAAAGCGGCGTGGTAGTCGGTGACAAGGGCCGAAACGGAGGGCCCGATGATATCGGTCACAAGGCTGGGATAGATGCCGAGGATCAGGGTCGCGGCGATCAAGGGCGCAAAGATCGCCTTCTCGCGGCGGTCCATGTCGGTGATTGACTTCAGCGCTTCCTTGATCAGATCGCCAAACACCACCCGGCGGTAAAGCCAAAGCGCATAGGCCGCAGACAGGATCACGCCCGAGGTCGCCACGGCCGCAACCCAGGTGTTGACCTGGAAGATGCCCACCAGCGTCAGGAATTCACCCACGAAGCCGCTGGTGCCGGGCAGGCCGACATTGGCCATGGTGAAGAACATGAAGACCAGCGCATAGGCGGGCATCCGGTTCACAAGGCCACCGTAGGCGTCGATCTCGCGGGTGTGCATCCGGTCGTAGATGACTCCGACACAGAGGAAGAGCGCGCCGGAGATGAAACCGTGGCTCAGCATCTGGAAGATCGCGCCGTCGACGCCCTGCTGGTTCGCGGCGAAGATACCCATCGTCACATAGCCCATGTGCGCAACGGACGAATAGGCGATCAGCTTCTTCATGTCGGTCTGCGCCAGCGCCACCAGCGAGGTGTAGACGATGGCAATCGCCGACATCCACAGGACCAGCGGTCCCATCACATCGGAGCCGACCGGGAACATCGGCAGGCTGAAGCGCAGAAAACCGTAGCCGCCCATCTTCAAGAGGATCGCCGCCAGCACCACCGACCCCGCCGTCGGGGCCTGCACGTGCGCATCCGGCAACCAGGTATGCACCGGCCACATCGGCATCTTGACGGCAAAGCTGGCGAAGAAGGCGAGGAACAGCATGGTCTGCAAGCCACCAACGACCTGGAACCCCAACACACTGAACGTCTCATGCCCGAAGTCATGCACCAGAAGCTTAACGATGTCGGTGGTCCCGGCATCCAGATACATCGCGATCATCGCGACCAGCATCAGGACCGATCCAAGGAAGGTGTAGAGGAAGAACTTGAACGCCGCGTAGATCCGGTCCTTGCCACCCCAGATACCGATGATCAGGAACATCGGGATCAGGCCCGCCTCGAAAAAGAGGTAGAAGAGCACGAGGTCCAGCGCGCAGAAGACGCCAAGCATCAGGGTTTCGAGGACGAGAAATGCGATCATGTATTCCTTGACCCGGGCTTCGACGCCCCAGCAGGAATAGATCGTGATCGGCATCAGGAATGTCGTGAGCATGACGAACAGGATCGAAATCCCGTCGACGCCCATCTTGTAGCTGAGGCCGAGGATCCAGGGCCGCTCTTCCACAAACTGAAAGCCGGTGTTGGTGGGATCGAACCGGAACAGGATGAAAAGCGAGATGACGAAGGTGGCGCTGGTGGTGAAGAGCGCAAGCCACTTCGCCCCCTGACGCGCCGCCGCATCGTCGCCGCGCATGAACAGCGCAAGGATCGTGGCCGCGACCAGGGGCAGGAAGGTGATGATCGAGAGAAGCTGGTTTTCCATCTGCGCCGCGCCCCTTACTTCGCGCCGCCGAAGAGCGTCATCCAGGTCACAAGGATCACGATCCCCAGCACCATCGCGAAGGCGTAGTGGAAGAGATAGCCGGACTGCGCGCGGCCTGCGAGACGGGTGAAGAAGGGGATGATCCCGAGCGCCACCCCATTCAGGGACCCGTCGATGACGTTGCCGTCGCCCTTTTTCCAAAGGACGTCACCAAGCCATTTCGCGGGGCGGATCAAGACCCAGTCGTAAAGCTCGTCGAAGTACCATTTGTTCAGAAGGAAGAGATAGAGCGGGCGCTGCTGTGCGGCCAGACGTCCGGGCAGGCTGGGGTTCTTGATGTAGAAAAGCCAGGCGGTGAACAGCCCGATCAGCATCGCCACGAAAGGCGAAAGCTTGACCCAGGTCGGCACCAGATGTGCGGCGTTGATCATGGTCGTGGGCGCATGTTCCGCCGTTGAGACCTGTTCAGCATCAAGACGTGTTTCGACCAAGGCCTGCTCTTCGGGCGCGAAGGGCAGCATCACCAGCGCGCCTTGCGGCACCACACCCGGTGTCGCGGCATTGCCATCCGCCGGATCGGCCTTGGCCGCATCGTCGTGCGCCACAGTCGCTGCGGCATCACCCTGCGCCTCGGTTGCGGCTTCGCCTTCGGCCGGGGCGGGTTCAGCCGCGTGGCTGTCCGCCGCTGCAGTGTCGCCATGGGCGTCGCCATGCGCTGCCGCCTCCATGCCGAACCAATCGCGCACGGCGGCCTCTTCGCCGAAGAACACCTTGTACCAGAGCATCCCCGAAAAGACCGCCCCCAAAGCCAGCAACCCCAGCGGAATCAGCATGGTCGCCGGGCTTTCGTGCGGTTCGTGGTGGTGGTCGTCGTGGCCGTGGACATCATGCACCGCGCCGTTGTGGTCGTCATGGCCGTGACCATGCGGGCGAGGCTCGCCAAAAAAGGTCATGAACATCAGCCGCCAGCTGTAAAAGCTGGTCATGCAGGCCGCCACGACCAGAAGCCAGAACGCATAGGACGAGCCGACCCAAGCGGATTCGATGACCGCGTCCTTCGACAGGAACCCGGCGAAGCCGTAATGCGTCAAGGGTATTCCGACCCCGGTGATGGCCAGCGTCCCGATCATCATCGCCCAGAAGGTGTACGGGATCTTCTTCCGAAGGCCGCCGTAGTTGCGCATGTCCTGTTCGTGATGCGTTGCGGTGATGACCGAACCGGCTCCAAGGAAAAGCATCGCCTTGAAGACGGCATGGGTGAAAAGGTGGAACATCGCCACCGAATAGACCCCTACGCCTGCGGCTACGAACATGTAGCCAAGCTGCGAGCAGGTCGAATAGGCGATCACCCGTTTGATGTCGTTCTGAACCAGACCCACGGTCGCCGCAAAGAACGCCGTGGTGGCGCCCAGGACAGTGATGAACCCTGCGGCCTCGGGCGCGTATTCGTAAAGCGGCGACATCCGGCAGACGAGGAACACCCCCGCCGTCACCATGGTTGCGGCATGGATCAGGGCTGACACCGGCGTCGGGCCTTCCATCGCGTCGGGCAGCCAGGTGTGCAGGAACAGCTGCGCCGATTTCCCCATCGCGCCGATGAAGAGAAGCACGCCGATCAGGTTCGCCGCGTTCCACTCGGACCAGAGGAAGGTCAGGTTGGTTTCCGCCAGCGCCGGTGCGGCGGCGAAAACATCGTCAAAGCGGATCGAGTCGACAAGGAAGTACAGCCCGAAGATGCCAAGCGCGAAACCGAAGTCGCCGACCCGGTTGACCACGAAGGCCTTGATCGCGGCCGCATTGGCGGATGGCTTGCGATAGTAGAACCCGATGAGCAGGTAGGACGCGACGCCCACCCCTTCCCAGCCGAAGAACATCTGGACAAGGTTGTCCGCGGTCACCAGCGCCAGCATCGCGAAGGTGAAGAAGGACAGGTACGCAAAGAAGCGGGCCTTGTAATGCTCGCCCTCATGCCAGTTCTCGTCATGCGCCATGTAGCCGAAGCTATAAAGGTGCACCAAGGCCGAGACCGAGTTCACCACAACCAGCATGATCGCGGTCAGCCGGTCCAGCCGGATCGCCCATTCCGACCCCAGAGTGCCGGATTCGATCCAGCGCAGGATGACGATCTTCTGGGTCTCACCATCGAAGGTCAGGAAGATCTGCCAGCTCAGGGCAGCGGCCAGAAAGATCATCGCGGTGGTGATGACCTGCCCCGCCTTCTCGCCGATCAGACGCCAGCCGAAGCCGCAGATCAGGGCCCCGATCAGCGGAGCGAAGAGGATGATCGTTGCCATTTACTCGGTCCTGCCTTGGGTAGCACCACAGCGGGTCGATCCGCAGCGGGTCGATGGAAATTCCTGAACTGGGGCGGCCCCAGCGGTATGGCATGTCTCGCATTCCAGATCGACCATCCGGCCCTTGAGGGCCGTCACCCGCATCCCGAACACGTTGCAATCCCCGAAGGCGGCCATGGGTCAGCCCTTCATCACGTTGACGTCTTCCACCTCGATGGTGCCGCGGTTGCGAAAGAAGACGACGAGGATAGCCAGACCGATCGCGGCCTCGGCCGCGGCGACGGTCAGGACGAACATGGTGAAGACCTGCCCCACGAGGTCCCCCGCGAAGGAGGAGAAGGCGACAAGGTTGATGTTGACCGCCAGCAGCATCAGTTCGATCGACATCAGGATGACGATCACGTTCTTCCGGTTCAGGAAGATCCCGAAAATCCCAATGACGAAGAGGGCTGCGGCCACCGTCAGGTAATGTTCAAGTCCGACCATCTCTCGTTCCCTCTTGGGCTCTGTCGGCCCGTTCGTTTCGCGCCCCTAAGGACGAAGATCATTCCGCTTGTTCGCCTTCCGCGAGCTGGCAACCGCAGCTTTGGTAGGTCGCTTTGCCAAGCTTAGTTCGAGCACCCGACTCTTTCGCAATCGCCGCAATCTGGCGCATCGTGTAGCTCTTTTCGGATCGAAGTGCTGCAAAGACTCGTTTGTAGAGCGCCTCCTCCGCCATCCAGATTTCACCCTCGGTCCCTTTGGCCTCAAGGATCATCGACAGCCTGCGATCGTTGCGGCAATCGTCGAGAAGTAAGTGATAGGGACCATCGGAGAAGGCCTGATAGAAGATGAAGCCCCCTCCTTGCCATTCGACATCGTATTCACCAACTGCAGCATCAAAACACTCCGGGACAGGGGTCAGAGCTTGCGCCTTCCCCGCCACCAGAAGCCCCAAAATGGCAAGCGCCCGGATCATCCGCTTAAAGCCCCTGCCCCGGTTTCACGTCCTTCAGCTCCATCGCCTTGGTCGGATCGCGCCACATCTGTTGCAGCACGTTCTGTCGCTTGATGTCCTTCCTGTGCCGCAGGGTCAGCAGGATCGCCCCGATCATCGCCACGAGGAGGATCAGGCCGGCAAGCTGGAAGAGCAGGAAGTATTTGTCATAGATCAGCAAACCGAGGGCGCGGGTGTTCTCGATTTCGGTCGGGGCCACGGCCTGCCGCAGTCCTTCCGAGCCGTCGGCCACCGACCAGACGCCGACGCCGATGGCGATCTGCATGATCAGGACCACGCCGATCAGCAGGCCCAACGGCATGTAGCGGGCAAGCTCGCCTTTGAGGGCCGCAAAGTCGATGTCCAGCATCATGACGACGAACAGGAACAGCACCGCCACCGCGCCGACATAGACGATCACCAGAAGCATCGCCACGAACTCGGCCCCCAGAAGTACGAAAAGGCCCGAGGTAGAAAGGAACGCTAGGATCAGCCAGAGGACCGAATGCACCGGGTTGCGGCTGAGCGTGACCATCAGGCCAGCCGTGACCGTGATCACGGCGAACATGTAGAAGGCGAAACTCAAGACGGTCATGCGTCTTTCTCCTCAGTAGTCTCGGCGAAGACGCCTTGCGCGATTTCCAGCGCCTTCTGCATCGCGGGCACGCCACCGAACATCGACATCTGCCAGATCACTTCCGCGATCTCGCGCTTGGTGGCCCCGGCGGCAAGGCCGTTCTTGATGGTGATCCGCAGCTGCGGCTCCCCCAAGGGGCCAAGCACGGTCTGCGCGGCGATGGTCACGAGGAACCTTGTGCGGGCGTCGAGACCTTCGGGGTTGAAGGTCTTGCCGAACCACATCTCCAAAAGCTCCTTCGGCATCGCCGGGAACAGCTTTTCGAACGCCTTGACGTCGATATTCTCCATCGCCGGGGCGAAGGCCTGGGCCATCTTCTGGCCCTGCTCCATCATCGCGGCGAACATTTTGGCGAAGTCGTCGGTCATCGGGTTACCTGTAGGGCGCGTCGATTTCGAGGTTGCGCGCGATCTCCGCCTCCCAGCGGTCGCCGTTCTCCAGAAGCTTTTCCTTGGTATAGAACAGTTCTTCCCGCGTCTCGGTGGCGAATTCGAAGTTCGGCCCCTCGACGATGGCATCCACCGGGCAAGCCTCCTGACAAAAGCCGCAATAGATGCATTTCGTCATGTCGATGTCATAGCGCGTGGTGCGGCGGCTCCCGTCCTCGCGCGGTTCGGCGTCGATGGTGATGGCTTGCGCCGGGCAGATCGCCTCGCAGAGCTTGCAGGCAATGCAGCGCTCCTCGCCGTTCGGATAGCGCCGCAGCGCATGTTCGCCGCGGAAGCGAGGGGAAAGCGGCCCCTTCTCATGCGGGTAGTTCAGCGTGGTCTTCGGCGCGAAGAAGTACTTCATCCCAAGGCCGAAGCCCTTGATGAAATCCATCAGCAGGAAGTAGCGGGTCGCGCGGTTCCAGTCGATGTTGCTCATTCCCGCTTCTCCATTCCGGCGACTTCCTTAAAGACCTGTTCGAGATCAATCGGGTAACGGATTCCGTTGTCACTCAGCGCCTCATAAAAATCATCGACATAGCCATCGAAGTCCGAGCCATTGCGTTCGCCGGTCGAAATAGCCAAGCGCATCAGATCGGCACTTTGGGTTATACAGATAGTGTCTACTGCTTCTTTGCACGCCTCATAGCGCAAGGCGCTAAAGAAGACCTCACCTTCGGTCTCAATCAAGCCGTCGCTCATGGGCTTCATTGCCTCAAGCGCGCGTTCTGCGATTTCGCGACGATCCGCCGCACTTGCCTTTTCGGCCGCACCCATGCCCGAAACCGTAATGTAGAGAATCTCGAACCCGCACCCGTGGCGTGTATCGGCCAGGCAGCTCGCAAAACTCTCCGGTTTGCTAAACATTTTTGTCAGCCCGTCAAAGGCGCAGTTCCACTTTCGGGCTTCGTAGCAAGTAGCCACGCGCTCACGTTCGGTGTCCGAAACCTCAGCAGACGCTGGAAAAGCCGTCATTGCAGTCGCTGCTAAGATGAGACTAAGCCGCACCCTCACCCCCCCACAGCCCAGCGGGCCCAGAAGCCGCCGAACACTTCGAATTTCGCAAGGAATGCCACGATCACGACCCACGCCAGCGACATCGGCAGGAAGACCTTCCAGCCGATCCGCATCAGCTGGTCATAGCGGTAGCGGGGGACGATGGCCTTCACCATGGCGAACATGAAGAAGAAGAGCCACATCTTGGCGACCATCCACCACCAGCCGTCGGCCAACCCTGGGATGGGCGAGAGCCAGCCGCCGAAGAACAACAGCGAAATCAGCGCGCACATCAGGAAGATGGCGATGTATTCGCCGGCCATGAAGAGGAGGTAGGGGGTCGAGGAATATTCCACCATGAACCCGGCGACGAGTTCGGATTCAGCCTCGGGCAGGTCGAAGGGCGGGCGGTTCGTCTCGGCCAGCGCGCTGATGAAGAACAGGAACACCATTGGGAAATGCGGCAGCCAGTACCAGTTGAAGAGGCCGTACGACCCGTCCTGCGCAGCCACGATGGCAGAGAAGTTCATGCCCCCCGTCGAGATGATGACGCCGATGATGATCAGGCCCAGCGACACCTCGTAGGAGATCATCTGGGCAGCCGACCGAAGAGACCCGAGGAACGCGTATTTCGAGTTCGAGGCCCAGCCGCCCATGATCACGCCGTAAACCTCCAACGAGGAGATGGCGAAGACGAAGAGGATGGCGACGTTGATGTTGGCCAGCACCCAGCCGTCATCGAAGGGGATCACGGCCCAGGCGAGGATGGCCAGCACGAAGGACAGCATCGGGGCCAGGAAAAACACCGGCCGGTCGACCCCGGCGGGCACCACGATTTCCTTGACGACGTATTTCAGCGCGTCGGCGACCGACTGCAGCAGGCCGAAGGGACCGACCACGTTCGGGCCCCGCCGCATCTGGACGGCGGCCCAGATCTTCCGGTCGCCGTAGACGAGGAAGAGAAGGCTGATCATCACGAAAGCCACGATCAGCAGCGACTGCGCCGCGATCAGCACCGCCGTCCCGAACCCCGTGGAAAGAAACGCCGCCATTCCTCAAGCCCTCATTCTCAAACCGTCGGTATGCCAAGCTCGACGCAGTCTGACACCGTCACTTCGGCATCGATGGTGCGCAGGCCCTCGGGCAGGGTGGTCGAGAAGACATAGACCGCGTCCCCGTACCACACTCGCCCTTCCTTCTTGACGATGGTCCGCACTTGCCGCGCGAACCCGTATCCCTTGTCCAGCGCATATCGCGCAGCGGCACAGCGGCCGTAGGCTTCGACATCCGTCCGGTCCTTGGCACCGCGCATGGCGACGTTGAAACTGATCAGACCATCATCGAGGAGCAGGGTCGAAACCCCCTCATAAACCGGCTCTCCGCGACCCTCTGCCACCTCGGCGCCCGGCGTGCAAGCCCCGAGCGCCGCCGTCGCGGTGCCAAGCGATGCCAGAAGGGTCAGCCGATGCGCCATCACCTATTCCGCCGCCATCGCTTGCGCCGCGCGGGCTTTTGCCAAGCCCGAAAGCTCGGCCATCACGGATGACGCGCGGGCGACCGGGTTGGTGAGGTAGAAGTCCTTGATCGCGTTTCGGAAAACCGCCTTGGCCGGGGCTTTCACTGCAAGCGGGGTCCAGCTGTTTTCCGGCACCTCGTCGATCCGGCCCAGATGCGGATGCGCCTTCACGATGGCCGACCGCAGACCGGCCTGCGAATCCCACGGCAGCTGCGCCCCAAGCTCTGCCGAAAGGGCGCGCAGGATGGCCCAGTTTTCCTTGGCCTCGCCGGGGGCAAAGCCTGCCCGGAAGGCAAGCTGCGGGCGGCCTTCGGTGTTGACGAAAAGGCCGTTCTCTTCGGTCCAGGCGGCACCCGGCAGGATGATATCGGCCCGGTTGGCACCGCGGTCGCCATGGCTGCCCTGATAGATCACGAACGGCGCGTCGATCCCGTCGCGGCTGATCTCGACCTCATCGGCACCGAGGTTGTAGACCACCTCTGCCCCGCTGGTCGCGGCAGAAAGGCCGCCTTCGGTGACCGCGCCCACATCCATCGCCCCGACGCGACCGGCAGCGGTGTGCAGGATCAGAAGCTTGGAACCCGAGTTTTCGGCCAACTGCATGGCATGGGCCAGCACCGCTTCGCCATCGGCCTCGTTGATGGCACCCTGCCCCACGATCACCAGTGTCGGCTTGGCCTTGGTCTCATCGCTGATCGCCTGCGACGACAGCTTTTCCAGCGCGGCGCGGTCGGTGCCGACATGCGCATAGTCATAAGTCAGATCGACCGCCTCGCCGACCAGCCCGATGACCGCACCGTTCGCCCAGGCCTTGCGCAGCCGGGCGTTCAGTACCGGCGCCTCGACCCGCGGGTTGGTGCCGATCAGCTGGATCATCTTCGCGCTGTCGATATCCTCGATGGTCGCGGTGCCGACATAAGCCGACCGGTTGCCGATGGGCAGCCGCGCGCCGTCGGTCCGGCATTCGACATGCCCGCCAAGGCCTTCGATCATCGTCTTCAGGCTGAACGCGGCCTCGACCGAGGCCAAATCGCCGACCAAACCGGCGACCGGTCTGCCCTTAATCGCGGCGGCGGCCTTGGTCAGCGCCTCGCCCCAGGTTGCTTTCCGCAGCTTCCCGTTTTCACGGACATACGGAGTATCCAGCCGCTGGCGACGCAAGCCATCCCAGACGAACCGCGTCTTGTCGGAAATCCACTCCTCGTTCACGCCATCATGGTTGCGCGGCAGAAAGCGCATCACTTCGCGGCCCTTGGTGTCGATCCGGATGTTCGATCCCAGCGCATCCATCACGTCGATGCTTTCGGTTTTGGTCAGCTCCCACGGCCGAGCGGTGAAGGCATAGGGCTTCGAGGTCAGCGCCCCAACCGGGCAGAGGTCGATGATGTTGCCCTGCAGGTTCGAATCCAGCGTCAGGTTCAGATAGCTGGTGATCTCGCTGTCTTCCCCCCGCCCGGTCTGTCCCATCTGGGTGATCCCCGCGACTTCGGTCGTGAACCGGACGCAACGGGTGCACGAGATGCAGCGCGTCATCTTCGTCTCGACCAAGGGACCAAGGTTCAGGTCCTCCGACGCGCGCTTCGGCTCGCGGTAGCGGCTGAAATCGACGCCATACGCCATCGCCTGATCCTGCAGGTCGCATTCGCCACCCTGGTCGCAGATCGGGCAGTCGAGCGGGTGGTTGATCAGGAGGAACTCCATCACCCCCTCGCGGGCCTTCTTGACCATCGGGCTCTTGGTCTTTACGACCGGAGCCTCGCCGTTCGGCCCGGGCCGCAGGTCGCGGACCTGCATCGCGCAGCTTGCCGCAGGCTTCGGCGGGCCGCCCACGACCTCGACCAGACACATCCGGCAGTTCCCGGCGATGGTCAGCCGTTCATGGTAGCAAAAGCGGGGGATTTCTACCCCGGCCACTTCCGCCGCCTGGATGATGGTCATCGCGCCATCGACCTCGACCTCGATCCCGTCGATACTGATTTTCTTGAGGTTAGACATGGGCCCGGTCCTTCCGCAGCAGCGCCGCCACCACGCCCCGCAGCCGGGCGAAAAGCCCCACTTGCGGCAGGGGGGCTGCCTGTTTCGTCGTATCCTGTTCAGAAGACAGGTGTTTCACGCGCGCTTCGATGTCGCGCATCAGGTATTTCGGGTCGAGGCTGCCGTAACACATTTGACTACTCCGCCGCCGCTTGTGCGCAGCCGTGGATCTTCCACGCTTGCGCCTCTTTCAGATAGGCCCAGCCGAAGGCCTCGTCACTGTCGCCATTCGCCTCACACAGGGCTAGCCGCGCCAAGGCCTCGTCCAGCGTGGGCTTATGCCCGGCGGGTATCCACCACATGACGAAATGCATCTTGCCCAGCACCTGAAACCATTCCTGCCGCCGCTCATAGAACGTGCGGTGGACGGTGTTCCAGACAAAATGCTCCAGCGTTTCCACGCTTTCCCAGACGGTCAGGTTCGACACATACTGCGGATCGCCACCGATCTTGGCCTCGGTATTGCCGGTGCCCGGTTCACCCGAGCCCTCCATCATCCAAACGAACCCCGGCATCCGCTTGCCCATCCCGTTGACCCGGTCAAGGGCGGCCATGAACTCGGCCACACGCGGGTCGTAAGTGGGGGCCAGAAGGCGCCCCACGTTCAACTCGGCCAAATGCATGCCGGTGGGTTGGTTCATTTCGTGGACCTCAACAGATAGCCGATCAGGCTTTCCTTGGCGATTTCCTCTTCACCGATCTTGCAATAGGCGTCCGCCTTGCCCGGCTCGGCCCCGCGCTCTTTCAGCCAGTCGGTCGCTATCGCCTTCAGGCGGGCCTTTTCTTCCTTGGAAGTGACGAAGGCCCGGACTTCATCGGCGCTGTATCCCTGCTTAAGGGCATAGTCGCGCAGCTTGTTCAACTCGCCGAGGGCGCGGAGCTTGCGGGCCTCCATCGTCGGGCAGTTGTCGGCGATCTGCTCGCCGATGAAGCCCTGCAGAAGCGTGTTGTTGATCGTCGGTTCTTCGTTGATCGGCACCAGCGCCAATGCGGGGGTCGCGCCGACAAACGCGGCAAGGGTCAGATATTTGATCAGGCGTTTCATCATGGCCTCCTTGGCTGAAACTGCCGCAGAGATGGCGGAGCCCCCCCTTGATATGCCATGACAAACCAGCGTTATCAGCCGTTTGTGACTGAAGGTGACCGCATTTGTCATGCGCAACCCTCGGGATAGACCCATGCGCCGGTTGCCCGATCAAAACGGTCGTAGATCGAGACCTTGACGCCCCTCGCCCCGCACTGGGCGTCGGCGGCCTTGCGGGCCAGGGCGCCCTCCCACATCTGGTACGGCTGGCCTCCGTTCGTCACGCGCACCGGGTCTGACGCGACCGGCGCTTTCGCCGCGGTCGCCACGCAGGCCGCTTGGGCAAGCGTCAGGGAAAGGGCCAAAGCCATCCGCATCACTCGGCCGCGACCGCGCTGATGCGCCCGGTCTTCTTCGCCTTGATGCGGTCCTCGATCTCGTCGCGGAAGGCGCGGATCAGGCCCTGGATCGGCCAGGCGGCAGCGTCACCAAGGGCGCAGATCGTGTGGCCCTCAACCTGCTTCGTCACCGAGAGGAGCATGTCGATCTCTTCGACCTCCGCCTCGCCCCGGACCAGCCGGTCCATGACCCGCATCATCCAGCCGGTGCCTTCGCGGCAGGGGGTGCATTGGCCGCAAGACTCATGCTTGTAGAACTTCGACAGCCGCCAGATCGCCTTGATGACGTCGGTGGACTGGTCCATCACGATGACCGCCGCCGTCCCGAGGCCCGAGCGCTGCTCGCGCAGCCAGTCGAAGTCCATGATCGCGTCGTCGCATTGCGCTTGCGTCAAGAGGGGCACCGAGGAGCCGCCGGGGATCACCGCCTTGATGTTCTTCCAGCCGCCACGCACGCCGCCGCAATGGCGGTCCAGCAGTTCCTTCAGCGGGATCGACATCGCCTCTTCGACGACGCAAGGCTGCATCACATGGCCCGAAATGCCGAAAAGCTTGGTCCCGGTGTTGTTCGGCCGGCCGAACGAGGCAAACCAGTCCGAGCCCCGGCGCAGGATGGTCGGCACGACGGCGATGGATTCGACGTTGTTCACCGTCGTCGGGCAGCCATAAAGGCCCGAGCCAGCCGGGAACGGCGGCTTCATCCGGGGCATGCCCTTCTTGCCTTCAAGGCTTTCCAGGAGTGCTGTTTCCTCGCCGCAGATATAGGCCCCTGCCCCGTGGTGCAGGTAGCAGTCGAAATCCCAGCCCGATTTCGCAGCGTTCTTGCCCAGCATCCCGGCGTCGTAGCATTCGTCGATGGCGGCCTGCAGCGCCTCGCGCTCGCGGATGTATTCGCCGCGGATGTAGATGTAGCAGGCGTTCGCCCCCATCGCGAAGCTCGCGATCAGCGCGCCTTCGATCAGCGTATGGGGGTCGTGCCGCATGATCTCGCGGTCTTTGCAGGTACCCGGCTCGGATTCGTCGGCGTTGATCACCAAGTACGAGGGCCGCCCATCCGACTGCTTGGGCATGAAGCTCCACTTCAAGCCCGTCGGAAAGCCCGCCCCGCCGCGGCCCCGCAAACCGGAGGCCTTGACCTGCTCGACGATCACGTCACGGCCACGCTGGATGATCTCGGCGGTGCCATTCCAATGCCCGCGCTTCATGGCCCCCTTCAGGCTGCGGTCATGCATCCCGTAGAGGTTGGTGAAAATGCGGTCCTGATCCTTGAGCATCCCAAGCCTTCCTAACTCCGGCGTTCCCGCCGGCTTCCTAACCCTGGCGTCCCCGCCAGATCTGATACGTAACCACCATGGCCCAGACAAAGGCCGCAATGGCTGCGAAGTCGAAAAGAAACACATACCGCGTTTCCCAACCCATCTGCCCGCCCAGCCACTGCGCCCCAAGCCAGAGCATCATGGTGGCCGCCAGGACGATGCCCACCAACCGGGCCTTCCGGGCCCGCCGAAGCTCGGATGGATCGGGCCCTGGCTGCACCTTCTAGCCTCAGTAGTTGTTGGTCTTGGCGCGTATCCGGAACGCTTCAAGCCCTTCAGTTACGATGATCCGGGCCTGTGACACCCATTTGTCGCGGGTGATGCGGCCTTTGAACGACGTCATGTTCGCGTCGACCCAAGCTACATCAGACTCGGTCCAACTGGCGATCTGCTCAAAGTGGTAGAAGCCCATGTCATTCACCAGCTTCTCCATCGCCGGACCGATGCCCTCGATTTCTTTCAGATTGTCGGCCTTGCCGCCGCGCGGGGCCGTCAGCCGTTCGGGGCCGTCCGAGGAGGCAACGGCAGCAGGGACAGGGGCCGACACGAAGGCCGCAGGCGTGGACACGAAGGGCGCAGGCTCCGACACGAACGCCGCAGGTGTCGCTTCGGGCGCGGCAGGAGCGGCAGCACGGGGTGCCTCGGCGACCGGAATCACCGCCGCCGCGGTCCGCGCGCTGGAATCGCCTGCGTCCCAGGGCATCCCGAGGATCAGCCCGACGAGCAGCGCCACGACGATGCCAATTGCAGCCGCCGGGGAAAAGTTGAACTCGCCCACAGCGATCAGCGCACCAAAGGCGACCAGTCCGGCCGCAGCACCGATGATCCAGCCACCCAGCCAAGGGGTATTCACACTCTCTGCCTTAGGCATTCCATGTCACTCCCGTTGATGCCGCCCATTTGCCGCGGGCGCGTTGAAGGTTAGCAGCACAGCGACCGATCTGCACCGTCGGCCTCAGTAATTGTTGGTCTTGGCACGTATCCGGAACGCTTCAAGCCCCTCGGTTACGATGATCCTGGCCTGCGCCACCCATTTGTCGCGGGTGATGCGGCCTTTGAAGTTTTTCATTTCGGCGTCAACCATCGCGACGTCGGCCTCGGTCCAGGCGGCGATCTGGTCGAAGTGGTAAAAGCCCATGCTATTGACCAGCTTTTCCAGCGCGGGACCGATGCCTTCGATTTCCTTCAAGTCATCCGCCTTGCCGTTACGCGGCGCGGCAAGGCGAACCAGCCCGACCGGCTCGGCTTCGGGTTTCGGGGCGGGATTTTCGGCCTTGGGTTTTGCGGCGGGTTTCTCTGACCAAGGCTTGGTTTCCACCTTGGGCTTTGCGTCTACCTTGGTTTTTACCTCGACCTTCGATTTTACTTCTGCCTTGGGCTTTGCTTCGACCGGCGGTTTTGCTTCAACTGCAGGTCTTGCTTCCACCTTGGGCTTTGCCTCGACGGCGGATACCGCTGCTTTGGGAGCTTCAACTTTCGGTGCCACAGGCAATGTCACGACGGCAGGCGCGGCGGGCTGCGCGGTGGGCGGGGCGATCAACGGGGCGGGCTCGACTTTGGCAAGCGGGGTCACTGTCATTGACGGCCGTTGCAGGACAGGCGATGCCGACCCGGGCTCAGCTCCAACCCGAACCGACATTGCAACCGCCGCTGACGTGCCTTCGACGCCGCCGACCCGCATGCCATGGTCGCTAGGCCCCGAGGCCGGAACGATCTTGCGCACCTTCAGTGCTTCTTCTTCGTCGTCGTAGCGGTTGACGGCGACGGCAAGCCGGTAAAGCAGCAGATACACGATCAGCGCTATCGCAAGGGCGAAGACAAGGGCGGGGAAAAAGTCGTGGTTCACGAAGACCTGCAGGACGACGAAGGTGATGGTTCCTGCCAGTGCGACCAGAAGCCATCCGCCTGTCCCGATTGTCGTGTCGTCATCGCTATCGCGCATCACCAGCCACTTCCTCAAACACCGCCCGCTTTGGGGCTTTGACCTTTTTCTCTGCTAACCCGTCTACGCCCGTGCTGCGGCTTCAGCCTCTGCGACCGTGCCGCCTGCGGCCAGTATCTTGGCCTGCACCACCCATTTGTCGCGGGTGACGCGGCCCTTGAATCCCTCAAGATTGTCATCGACCCAGGCGATCTCTGCTGTCGTCCACGCGGCGATCTGGTCAAAGTGGTAGAACCCAAGGCTGTGGCACAGCGCTTCCAGCTTTGGCCCGATCCCAAGGATCAGTTTCAGGTCATCAGCTTTGCCTTGGCGTGCGCCCTTCAGCGCTATCGGCTTTTGCGCCTGACCCGCTGGCAAGCTGGCGACCGTCGCCGGGGTCGCCTTCGCTTCGGGCGTCGCCGCGGGGGTCGCGTCCGGGGCGTTGCCGTCGGTGACCGGCTTGCCCGTCGACTCGGCCTGGGCCTCCTGCACCGTGGCACCCGTCGCATCCGCAGGCGTGCCCTTGGCCGGTTTCGGTTCGACCGGCACGCCCTGTGCAGGTGCCACCGCCGCCGGTTTGCCAAGCCAGGGTGTCAGAACCGGCACTTCCGTGCCGTCGATCCGGCGAACCGTATCGCCGAAATCCACCGCACGCTGCGCGCTTGCATTGTACTTTGGGCGGCCTTTCTCATGGTCCTTGAGGCTGGTCAGCCCCCCGATCGGCTCGGCCGCGTAACGGCCATTCTGCGGGCCTGGCACCGGCACCTCGGCTTTGGCGAACCGCCCGATCAGTTCGCGCAGCTTCTCGCCGGTCAGGTCCTCGTAATAATCCTTGCCGATCTGGGCCATCGGCGCATTGGCGCAGGCCCCCAGGCATTCAACCTCTTCCCAGCTGAACTTGCCATCCGCCGACAAGGTGTGGGGGGTCTTCGCGATCAACTCTTTGGCAACGGCCACAAGGTCTTCTGCGCCGCAGATCATGCAGGAGGTGGTCCCGCAAATCTGGATATGCGCGACCGAGCCGACCGGTTGCAGCTGGAACATGAAGTAGAAGGTGGCAACCTCAAGGCCCCGGATATACGCCATTCCCAGCATCTGCGAGACGTATTCTATGGCCGGGCGGGAGAGCCACCCCTCCTGCTCCTGCGCCCGCCACAGCAGCGGGATGATGGCGCTGGCCTGACGACCCGCCGGATACTTGGAAATCTGGCCCTTGGCCCATTCCAGGTTCGCCGGGGTGAAAGCGAATGAAGTCGGTTGGTGCGGGTGCAGGCGGCGCAGCATCAATTGCCTCTTATGAAATTGTCGGGCAGCGCGCTATTGTACACGATCCCCCGGACCGCCAATTCTGCAGCCAGCGCGAATAGGCCGATAAATGTCGCAAACGAAACAACAGCGGCAAACGGATAAGCAAGACTGGCCGTCTTGAAACGGCGCGCAACATAGGTGCCCGCTAAGGATGCCGATAGCCCAATCAGGATAAGAGCGAAGACCTCTGTCACCGATCAATCTCCCCGAACACCACATCCATCGTGCCGATGATCGCACTGACATCCGCCAGCTGGTGGCCCTTGCAGATCCAGTCCATCGACTGCAGGTGCAGATACCCCGGCGCGCGGATCTTGGCCCGGTAGGGCTTGTTGGTCCCGTCCGCCACCAGATAGACGCCGAACTCGCCCTTGGGCGCCTCGACCGCCGCATAGACCTCGCCCGCCGGGACATGGAAGCCTTCGGTGTAAAGCTTGAAGTGGTGGATGAGCGCCTCCATCGAGGTTTTCATCTCGGCCCTTGGCGGCGGCGTGATCTTGCCGCGCGCCAGCACATCGCCCTTTTCGACCCGAAGCTTGGCGACGGCCTGCTTGATGATCGAGGTCGACTCGCGCATCTCGGCCATGCGGCAAAGGTAGCGATCATAGCAGTCGCCGTTCTTGCCGACCGGGATCTTGAACTCGAATTCGTCGTAGCATTCATAGGGCTGCGCGCGGCGAAGGTCCCAGGCGAGGCCGGACCCGCGCACCATCACGCCGGAATAGCCCCATTCCAGGATGTCCTTTTCGGTGACAACCCCGATATCGGCGTTGCGTTGCTTGAAGATGCGGTTCTCGGTCAGAAGCCCGTCGATATCGTCCAGCACTTTCGGGAAATGATCGGCCCAGGCGTCGATATCCTCGATCAGCTGCGGTGTCAGGTCCACATGCACCCCGCCGGGCCGGAAATACGCTGCGTGCAGGCGGGCCCCGCAGGCGCGTTCATAGAACACCATCAGCTTTTCGCGTTCCTCGAAACCCCACAGCGGCGGCGTCAGCGCGCCCACGTCCATGGCTTGCGTGGTCACGTTCAGAAGGTGGTTCAGCACCCGGCCGATCTCGGAGTAAAGCACCCGGATCAGGCTGGCGCGGCGCGGCACCGGGGTATTGGTCAGCCGTTCGATCGCCAGACACCAGGCATGCTCCTGGTTCATCGGCGCCACGTAGTCGAGCCGGTCGAAATACGGCAGGTTCTGCAGATAGGTCCGGCTTTCCATCAGCTTTTCGGTGCCACGATGCAGCAGGCCGATATGCGGGTCACACCGCTCCACGATTTCGCCGTCCAGTTCCAGCACCAGCCGCAGCACGCCATGTGCCGCCGGGTGCTGCGGGCCGAAGTTGATGTTGAAGTTGCGGATGCGCTGCTCGCCGGTTTCGAAGTCGGTCGAGCCGTCATCGTAGGTGTTCTTGCGGATATCGCCGTCCATCACTTTGCTCCCTGGCAGCCGCAGGTCATTATACCAGCGCCTTTTCGGCCTTGGCCCCGGCAGACTTTGCCATCGCCTTCGGCACGAATTTATCCCACCGCACCAAGGCGCGCTGATGACGCCCCTCGCCGATCATATCGACACCGTCATGCGCGCGAACCTTGAACCACACGAACTTCCCGTCGATGGCCGTCACCTCGGTCTCGACGGTCACTGTCAGGCCCGGAGGCGTCGGCGCGACATGGCTGACATCGACATGCGTGCCAAGCGATCCCTCGCCCTCTTCGTAAAACGGGCGCACCTGTTCGACGCAGGCCCATTCCATCAGCCCGACCAGATAACCCGTCGCCAGGACGCCTGGCATGGCGCGAAACTCTGCGCTTTCGGGGTAAAGCTGCGGCACGGTATGCGCGTCACCGATCTGGTGGCGAAAAACCGCGCTTGCGCCGATGGTCAGACCCGGCTTCATCCGCCCGCCTTCTGGTCGCCCGGAAGTATGTATTCCGCACCCTCCCATGGGCTCATGAAATCGAACTGCCGGTATTCCTGCACGAGGTTGACCGGTTCATAGACCACGCGCTTCAGCGCCTCGTCATAGCGGACCTCGGTGTAACCGGTGGTCGGAAAGTCCTTGCGCAGCGGATAGCCCCGGAAACCGTAGTCGGTTAGGATCCGGCGCAGGTCGGGGTGGCCAGAGAACAGGATGCCGAACATGTCGAACACCTCGCGCTCGAACCAGTTGGCAGCGGGGTGGATGTCGACCAGCGAGGGCACCATCTCGTCTTCGCGCACCGCGACTTTCAAGCGGATACGGTGGTTCCGGTACATCGACAGGAAGTGATAGACCATGTCGAACCGCTGGGCCCGCTGTGGGTGGTCGATGGCGGTGATGTCGACCAGCGTCGAAAATCGGCACGATGGGTCATCGCGCAGAAACTCGACAAGCGCCACCAGATTGGCCAGGTTGACGGTCAAGGTCAGCTCACCAAAGGCGATAGCGCTGGACTGCACCGCATCCGGCTGCTTCAGCTCGATGATCCCGGCCAGTTCGCGCAGGGCCTCAGACATGACTTACCTCACCAAAGTGCCGGTGCGGCGGATTTTCCGCTGCAGCTGCAGGATGCCGTACAGAAGCGCCTCGGCCGAAGGCGGACAGCCGGGAACGTAGATGTCGACGGGAACGATCCTGTCACAGCCGCGCACCACCGAATAGCTATAGTGATAATAGCCGCCGCCATTGGCGCAGGACCCCATCGAGATCACATAGCGTGGCTCGGGCATCTGGTCGTAGACCTTGCGCAGAGCCGGAGCCATCTTGTTGGTCAGCGTGCCCGCAACGATCATCAGGTCCGACTGCCGCGGGGACGCGCGCGGGGCGGTCCCGAACCGTTCCAGATCATAGCGCGGCATCGAGGTATGCATCATCTCGACCGCACAGCACGCAAGGCCAAAGGTCATCCAATGGAGCGACCCGATCCGCGCCCAGTTGATGATGTCCTCGGTCGAGGTCAGCAGGAACCCTTTGTCCTGCAACTCGCGGTTCAGGGCCTGGACGGCGACTTCGTGGTCGCCAGCTGCGGTATTCGCGCCGGTTGTCACTCCCATTCCAAGGCCCCCTTCTTCCATTCATAAGCAAACCCGACCGTAAGCACGGCGAGGAACAGCATCATCGACCAGAAAGCGGCCATGCTGATCTCACCGAAGGCGACCGCCCAGGGGAAGAGGAACGCCACTTCCAGATCGAAGATGATGAACAGGATCGACACCAGATAGAAGCGCACGTCGAATTTCATCCGCGCGTCATCAAAGGCGTTGAAGCCGCATTCATAGGTCGACACCTTTTCTGGGTCGGGGTTTCGCACCGCCAGAACGGCAGCGGCAAGGATCAGAACCAGGCCAAGGCCGATGGCAATGGCCAGAAGAACGAGGATGGGAAGATACTCACGGAGAAGCAGATCCACGAGGGGCTCCTTGCTGCTGGCAACATGCGCGCTTGCGGGCGTCTGACGGCCGGGTTCATCTCACCCGACCATGTATCCCGCCCCCCGCGCGCGGTCAACCGAAGGCGGGGTGAATTTCCCGGTCTGCGGCAATGGGTCAGGGCGGCGCGCAAACGCCTGCCGATAGGACCTATTAGGGTGCTTTTTCCCCACCTTGACCCATCGGGGCGCGGGTCGTTACGTCGACGCCACCACAACCTGAAAGGCCGCTTCATGCGCAATCTGACCGCCACCCTGATCCTTGTCGCCACCGGATTGCCGTTCGCGGCCGCGGCCCAAGCCGTCGACATCGCAGCCGTGGAGTCGCGCATTGCCGAGCTAGAGCCGGACTACGGCCTTTTCCTGTCGGACATCGATTGCGATCTGCCGACGATCCCGGCGCATCAGATCATGTGTGCCTCTGCCGAAGCGCAGAACCCGGTCCTGTGGCGCATGGGGCGGCTTGACGATCTGGCCTGGGTCCAGGCCGTAGAAAACGCCACCGGGCAGCAGGTCGATCTTGAAAACCCGCCACGCGACGCGGATTTCATTGCCCGCCGCGATGCCTGCGAAGACGAGGCCTGCCTTGTCACCCTGCTGGTCGAACACACCAACGGCAGCCTTGGCGGCAGCTCACCCTATCCGCAGTAAACCCAGCGCTGCATCGCGAAGGCCGGCGGCAGCAAGCCCGCCCCGGCACGTCGGCGCTGACGGGTCAGGCCAGCATTCCGTCCAGCCGGTCCAGAATGCCTGTCCATCCCTTGTTATGGTTGTCGCGGCTTTGCTCGGACAGGAACTTCACGTGGGTCAGCACGACCTCTGTCCCGCCGTCGACCGGTGTCAGCACCAGATCGACGCGGCTTTCGGGGGCCGACCAGGGGGTTTCCCAGGAAAAGGCTATGTGCGAATGCGGCTCTAGCACCAGATAGGTGCCCGCGTGCGGATGCGCCTGCTCGCCCTGCATGACAAAGGAAAACCGACCCCCGACCCGCGGGTCGGATGTCGCATCCAGCGCCCGCATGTCCGGGCCCATGGTCATGTATTTCAGGATCATCTTCGGGTCGAGCCAGGCCTTGTACACCTGTTCAGGCGTCGCCTTGATGGTGCGACGGTAGGTGAGCGAAAGATCAGTCATCAGCTTTATCCTTTGCGATCAGGGCATCCAGCGCGTCCAGCCGCAGATCCCAGATCGACCTCAGGCCACCGAACCAACGGTCAATTTCGGCCAGGGGCTCCATCTGCACTTCGATCAGATGCTCGCGCCAGTGCGTGCGGCGGCTGACCAGACCGGCCCGTTCCAGAACCATGATGTGCTTGGACACGGCGTTCAGGCTCATGTCGAAGCGGGCAGCGATCTCGGTCACTCGCGCCGGGCCTTCCTGCGCAAGATGCGTCAGGATGGCCCGACGTGTCGGGTCACTTGCCGCCTTCAGGATCAAGGTCAACTGGTCAGGGCCGATTCGTTCAACCATGTGGATGAATAACCCCATTTCCGTGTGTCAGTCAACTATTTGGATGAATGACGCACGTTCACGGCCCGCGCGTCGCCGGGTAGAAGGCGTAGCCCGCACCCGCCCGCTCGATCCGCCCTATGCCGATATTCGGCAGATGCGCGCCCGCGACGATCCAGCCCGCTTCGACCGCTTGCTCCATGACTGCTCGTCGTGAGGCACGGGCCTGCCCCGGATCCTCGTCGTATTTCCAGCCGATGTCGGGCCGGGCGAACTGCACCCCGGCGCAGTGCACAAGATCGCCCCAGATCAACAGACGCCCCTCGACCAGAAAAGCCATATGGCCGGGGGAATGCCCCGGCGCATTGATCGCGGTCACCCCTGTCATCGGCCCATCGCCCTGTTCCAGCGGCATGAGCTGCATTTCGACCGGCTTCATCCTGGGAATGGCGCGGAAAGCCATGATCTCTTCGGTCGCGACGAACAAGCGTGTCGCGTTCGGGAAGGCAAGCCCGCCATCCTCATCCACCAACCCCGAGACATGGTCGATATGGGTATGGGTCAGCGCAACCGCCGTCACCTCTTGCGCGCCGGTTCCCGCTTCGGCCATCGCGGCGCCCAGCTGGCCCAGACCCTTGTGCCAAGCTTGCGCAGCACCGGTGTCGATCAGCAGGCACCCCCCCGGCCCTCGCACCAGAAAGGCGCGAACCGGCAGGTGAAGCCGCCCGTCCCGCAGGTCCGCGCCAGCCAGTTCACCCTCGGACAGTGCCACGCCTTCGGGGCCGCGCAAACAGTCCAGTGGCATCGTGGTCTCACCGTCCAGAAGCATCGTGACGCTCAGCGCATCAAGTTCCACCTCGCAATGCAGCTTGCCTTCCCGAACGATCCGCATCAGCACCAACTCCCCCGAGGGCCACCACCATAAAGCCGCGCATGGCCCGCCCGGACCATCCGCTTTGCCACATCTTCCCCGTCAAGCTCCAGCTTGACCAGCGCGCGGCCATACTGGTCGCGGCCATCCAGCGTGACCTTCAGCCGGTCCGCCTTCTGGATCAGCGTGCGCAAGGCCCAGCTCGCCCGTTCCGCCGCAACGAATTCCGCCACGCATTTCGGAGCATATTTCTCTGGCGTATCGAACCCCAGCAAACGCGCGCTTTGCATCCCTTCCTCGGGGCACATCAGCGTAACGGTGTCGCCATCGACGACCCGCAGAACCCGGCAGGTGCCGCCGTCGCCCGAAATCGGCTTCAGCGCCGCGTTGACCAGATCCGCTATCAAGGGCACCAGGACCAACCCCAGCACGGCCACCGCCATGACCGCTTTCAGATAAAAGCGCGGGTCGACCAGCCGCCGCAGAAGCTGGACCAGAAGACCGGGCGGCCTGGCTGGGCCAAGCAGGCGCAGAGGGGCCATCGTCCTAGTCTGCCACAGGTGCCGCAACCGGCGCATGATCGTCTGCAGAGGCGGTGGCGACGACCTCCTCACCGATGATCCGGGCAATTTGGGCCACGTCCTCGGCCATGAAGGTCAAAGGCAGGCGCATATCGATCAGACCCGCCAAGACGCGGTCAGTCTGGGGCAAAGGTTCGGGTGCGGCATAGCGCCAATGGGCATAGCGGCTGGTAAAGCCCACCGGATCGGCGGCTCCGAACCATTTCAGCTCCACCCCGCGTGCGGCGGCCCCGGCGACGAAGGCTGCCACCCGCGCAGGCTCCCAGCCCGGCAGCAAGAACTGGAAGCTTGATCCCATGTAATCCTCATGCTGCGGACGCGGGATCAGCCGCACCCCGGCCACGCCCTGCAACCCCGCCTCCATCCCCTGATAAAGCGCGCGCCACCGCGCCCGGCGGTCATCCAGCATGCCGATCTGCGGCCGCAGGATCGCCGCGCGCAGATTGTCCATCCGGCTGGAGACATTGGGGACATCCAGCCTAAGCCGCTCGAACACCTCCGGCCCGGGGGCGGCCCGATGGCGGGCATAAAGCATGTAGGACCCCGACAGCAGCACCGCCCGCGCCGCCAGTTCGGCGTCATCGGTCACCAGAAACCCGCCCTCGCCCGAATTCATGTGCTTGTAGGTCTGCGTCGAATAGCAGCCGATGACCCCATGCCGCCCGGACGGCACACCCTTCCACTTCGCCCCCATCGTATGGGCGCAGTCCTCGATCACCTGCAAACCAAGCTGACCGGCCAGAGCCATCAGCGCATCCATGTCGCCCACATGCCCGCGCATGTGGCTAAGAAGCAGCACCCGCGCACCGGTGGCCTTGGCCTGGGCTTCCAGATGGCTAAGGTCGATGGTCAGATCCTCGGTCACCTCGACGAAGACCGGCCTTGCCCCAAGACTTGCAATCGACCCCGGCACCGGGGCCAGCGTAAAGGCATTCGAAAGAACCGGATCGCCCGCTTTGACCTGGACTGCCCGCATCGCACAAGCCATCGCCGCCCCGCCCGAGGCCAGCGCCAAGCAGTACTTCGCCCCGGTATAGGCCGCGAATTCCTCTTCCAGAAGCGCCGTCTCGGCCACTTCCCCCGGTGCGGTGTTATAGCGGTGCAGCCGCCCGTGCCGCAGGACGGCAAGCGCTGCGTCAATCCCCGCTTCGGGGATCGGTTCTTGCTGGGTGAAGCTGCCGGTAAAGCGGTCCATCAGTCGACCTCGTGTCGTTTCACGATTTTCAGGAACAACGCCAGCGTAAAGGCAAGCAATATCGCCGCCAGGAAAAACGCCGCATCCGGCGTCCGCCAGGTCGCATCTTCCTGCATAAAGCGGCTGAAGACCAAGGTGAAGATGATCGTGCCGATAAGCATCGCAATGTTCATCACCGCCGAAATGCCGCCCTGCAACTCGCCTTGCGCATTCTCGGGCACCGCCTTCGACATCATCGCCACAAGCATCGGATGGACAAAGCCTTCCGGCCCATGCACCACCAGCAGGATCAGAACCGCCACCAGCGACCCGGCCAGCCCATAGCCCGCAGCGACAACCACCGCGATCACCAGACCGAACAGGCAAACCCGCCATTCACCATACCGCGCCACGACCGGCCCGGTGACGAAGCCCTGGAAGATCGCGGTGATCAAACCGAAGGCGGCAAGCGTCAGACCGACGATCCCTTCGGACCAGCCGAACTTCGCCATGCCCCAGAAGGCCCAGATCGCCGGATAGACGGCGCTTGCCAGAAAGTAGATGCCGAGGATCAGGCATAAGGGCAAAACGCTGCCGTAGTCGCGAAAGACCCTGAAAGCGCCAAACGGGTTCGACCGGGCCCATTCGAACGGACGGCGTTTTTCGGGCGGAAGCGTCTCGGGCAGGACGAACCAGCCGTAGACGAAGTTCAAAAGCGAAATCCCCGCCGCAACGAAGAACGGCACCCGTGGGCCAAGCTCTCCCAGCAGCCCGCCGATCGCCGGGCCCAGAACGAAGCCCACGCCGAAAGCCGCACCCACCATGCCGAACGCCTTCGCCCGGTCCTCGGGCGCCGTGACGTCGGCGATATAGGCGTTCGCGATCACATAGGACGACCCGCAAATCCCCGCCAGAACCCGACCGACGAACAGCCAGAACAACGTCGGTGCCAGTGCCGAGAACAGGAAATCCGCCCCCAGTCCAAAGATCGACAGCAGCAGAAGTGGTCGCCTGCCGAACCGGTCCGACAGGTTCCCGGCCAGCGGGCTGAAGGCAAACTGCGCGATCGAAAAGGCCGCGAACATCCAGCCGCCGACATAGGCCGCGTCGGCAAGGTTCATTTCCCCCACCTCCTCGATCAAGGACGGCAAGACAGGCATGATCAGGCCGAAACCCACCATGTCCAGAAACACGGTGATTAGCACGAAAGTCACCGCATGCGGGCTGGCGGTCTGAGGGGCGGCGGTGTCGGTCATGGTGGCGACCCTAGGCAGAGGAATTGGGACTGTCAAACAGCAGAAATCAAGCAGACTGCCCGGCGCCTACTGCACAACCAGCCCAGGCCAACTATCATAACTCATTGCATTTGCCTAAAATTTCATTTGCCCGTCCACAAACATCCCACCGAAGGTCTGCAGAGTGTGAAACCCTACAGTCCGTCATCGGCCAGCCGCGCCTAGCCCAGGAATTTTGTAGCAAGCCCCGGCAAATCCTCGAACCGGTCAAGAAGCGCCGCCGGATTGAACCGGCTGACCCCCGCCCCCTCGGGGCCGAAGGTGACCAGCGCCACCGGCACCCCGGCCGCAACACCCGTCTTCGCATCCGTCTCGGTATCGCCCACCAGCATCGACCGCCCGACCATGCCGCCTGCCCGCTCCACCGCCGCCACATAGGGCGCTGGATCAGGTTTGCGGACCGGCAAAGTGTCGGCCCCGACCAGCGCCCCGAAAGCCCCTCGCACGCCAAGCTGGCGCAGCAGCTCCTCGGCCAACGCCTCGGGCTTGTTGGTGCAGACCGACACGGCAAAGCCCTCTGACTTCAACACCTCGACCGCCGCCATAGCGCCCGGATAAAGCCGGGTGTGGACCGCAATCCCCTGTCGGTAGGTGTCCAGAAGCAGCGGATAAGCCGCATCCACATCGGCCTCGGACCAGTCGCGGCCCAGCCGCGTGAATCCCAGCCGCAACATTGCCCGGCCCCCATGAAAGGCCGTCAGCGTATCGCCCGCGTCCAGCACGGCCTCTGGCAGACTGGCATTTGCCGCCGCCAGCAGATCGGCCGACGTATCCGCCAAAGTTCCGTCCAGATCGAACACTACACAGCGCATTGGGATCGTCCTATGACGGGCCTGTAACCTGACGTGAAGCGCGGCCCCTTGCCAGCTTCCGCTACGGGCGTAAAACGTGCGCAACAACAAAGGAAGGGGCAGAATGCAGGTTTCAGTCATTGTTCTGGCAGCTGGTCAGGGCACGCGGATGAATTCGGACCTGCCGAAAGTCCTGCACCTCGTCGCGTCCGCCCCGCTTCTCCACCACGCGCTGAATACCGCGCAAAGCCTTGATCCGTCGCGCATTGTCACCGTCACCGGTCATGGTGGTGAGGCGGTCGCGGCCTCTGCCCTTGCCTTCAGCGAGGCCGTCGAGACAGTCGTTCAGGACCCCCAGCTTGGCACAGCCCATGCCGTGGCCCAAGCCGCGCCCTTGCTCGCGGACACCGAAGGTGAGGCCATCGTGCTTTACGCCGACACACCCCTCATCCGCGAGGATACCCTGCGCGCCATGCTCGCGGCCCGCGCCCGCCATGGCGTCGTCGTGCTCGGCTTCCACGCCAAGGACCCCGGCCGCTACGGTCGGCTGATCGCCGAAGGTGAGACCCTTCTAAAGATCACCGAATGGAAAGACGCGACCGAGCCCGAGCGCGCCATAACCCTTTGCAATTCCGGCGTGATCTGCGCCGAGGCGAAGACACTCTTTTCGCTTATCGCCGAAGTCGGGAACGACAACGCTGCCGGGGAATACTACCTCACCGACATCGTCCAGCTTGCCCGCGCCCGTGGCCTCTCGGCTGGCGTGGTTCTTTGCGACGAGGACGAGACCCTGGGCGTCAACACCCGTGCGCAACTGGCCGAGGCCGAAGCCGCCTTCCAGACCCGCGCCCGTGCCGAAGCACTGGAGAACGGAGTCACACTGACCGCTCCGGAAACCGTGTTCTTCGCCCTTGATACCTGGGTCGGTCGCGACGCCATCATCGGGCCCAATGTCCTGTTTGGTCCCGGCGTCACGATCGAGTCCGGGGCCGAAATCAAGGGCTTCTGCCATCTCGAAGGCTGCCACATCAGCCGGGGTGCCACCGTCGGCCCCTTCGCCCGGCTCCGCCCCGGCGCGGAACTGGCGGAAGATGTCCATGTCGGCAATTTCGTGGAAATCAAGAACGCCATCCTGGAGGAAGGCGTGAAGGTCGGTCACCTGACCTATATCGGCGATGCCGACGTCGGCGAGCATAGCAACATCGGCGCGGGCACCATCACCTGCAACTACGATGGGGTGATGAAGCATCGCACCACTATCGGCAAACGCGCCTTCATCGGCTCGGACACGATGCTGGTAGCGCCCGTGACCGTGGGCGACGATGCCATGACCGGCTCGGGGTCGGTGATCACCGAAGACGTCCCCGCCGAAGCCGTGGCAATCGGTCGTTCACGGCAGATCAATAAACCGGGCCTAGCGACCCGGATGTTCGAAAAGTTAAAGGCAATTAAAGCTTCGAAGGCGAAAGGACATTAGAAATGTGCGGTATTGTAGGGGTATTGGGCAACCATGAGGTCGCCCCACTTCTTGTCGAGGCGCTGAAACGGCTGGAATATCGTGGCTACGACTCGGCCGGGATCGCCACTGTGAACGGTGGTAAGCTTGACCGCCGCCGCGCGGTCGGCAAGCTGGTCAACCTCTCGGACCTTCTGGTCCACGAACCCCTGGCCGGAAAGGCCGGGATCGGCCACACCCGCTGGGCGACCCATGGTGCGGCGACCGTCACCAACGCGCATCCGCACCGCGCGGGCGGCGTTGCGGTCGTCCACAACGGCATCATTGAAAACTTCCGCGAATTGCGAGCCGAACTTGCCGCCGACGGCTACCTGCCGGAATCGCAGACCGACACCGAAACCATCGTCCTTCTGACCCGCCGCGCCATGGACAAGGGTGCCACCCCGGCTGACGCTGCCCGCGACACGCTGGCCCGCCTGCACGGTGCCTTCGCGCTTTGCTTCCTTTTCGACGGCCACGACGACCTGATGATCGCCGCCCGCAAAGGCTCGCCCCTTGCGATCGGCTGGGGGGATGGCGAGATGTTCGTCGGCTCCGACGCCATTGCCCTTGCCCCGATGACCGACCGGATCACCTATCTGGAGGAAGGCGACTGGGCCGTGGTCACTCGTCAGGGCGCCGAGATTTTCGACGCCCGCAATGCCCGCGCCAACCGGCCGGAAACCCGCATCCATCTGGATGCGACCCGGATCGAGAAGGCTGGCTACAAGCATTTCATGGCCAAGGAAATCGCCGAGCAACCGGTGGTGATCGCCGACGCGCTGAAGCACTACACCACAGCCGAGGGTGGCCTCAATCTGCCGAAGGGCGTCGATTTCAAAGGCATTTCCCGGATCACCCTCGTCGCTTGTGGCACGGCCTCCTATGCGGCCCATGTCGCCAAATACTGGTTCGAGCAGATCGCAGGCCTGCCCGCCGAAGTCGACGTCGCCTCCGAATTCCGCTATCGTGAACCGCCGCTCTCCCCGACCTCCATGGCTGTCTTCGTCAGCCAGTCGGGCGAAACCGCCGACACGCTTGCGGCGCTTCGCTATGCGCAAGGCAAGGTCGTCAAGATCGTTTCGGTGGTGAACGTCACCACCTCCTCCATCGCCCGCGAAAGCGACCTGGCACTTCCGATCCACGCAGGCGTCGAGATTGGCGTCGCCTCGACCAAGGCCTTCACCTGCCAGCTGACCGTCCTCGCCCTCATGGCGCTGAAGGCCGCAAGCGACCGCGGCCGGATCGACCCGGCAACCCTCAAGTCCCGTCTCGACAGCCTCCGCGCGCTGCCCGGCCTGATGAACGTGGCCCTCTCGCTTTCTGACCAGATCGCCAGGATCGCCGAGGATCTCGCGAAAGCGCAGGATGTCCTTTTCATGGGGCGCGGGTCGATGTTCCCGCTGGCGCTGGAGGGGGCGTTGAAGCTGAAGGAAATCAGCTACATCCACGCCGAAGGTTATGCATCAGGCGAGTTGAAGCATGGCCCCATCGCGCTGATCGACGCCGATGTTCCGGTCATCGTTCTTGCACCCATGGACGCGCTCTTCGACAAGACGGTCTCGAACATGCAAGAGGTGATGGCGCGGCACGGCAAGGTGCTGCTTCTCTCCGACGCCAGCGGCATCGAAGCGGCGGGTCAAGGCACCTGGAAGACGTTGCCCTTGCCGGCGGTCGAACCTCTTTGGGCCCCGATTCTCTATGCGGTTCCGGCGCAGCTTCTGGCATACCACACCGCCATCGCAAAGGGCACCGACGTGGACCAGCCGCGCAACCTGGCGAAATCCGTCACGGTGGAATAGCGCGCACCGATTTCTTCCAAGAAATCGGGCCGGATCCTTTGCAGGATCCGGTCAACCCGCCGCCCGCGATGATCCAGGGTCCACCGTCCGCCGTATCCCATGGCAAACGGAGCCAAGAATGCAACGCCGATCCCTCCTACTCGGTCTGGCCGCCCTCCCCTTGGCAGCCTGCGCCTCGACCCCAACACCGCCGCGCAACCCGGGACCGGCAATCACTCTCGTCTCTGCCTTCAAGGGCAGAACGACCGGACGCGGCCATTTCCGCGTCTGGCTGACTGGTGACGAACGCCGCTTTACCGCCAATCTGCGCGGCACGGTGACCGGTCCAGAGGGCGCGCGGACCCTGACGGTCGTCGAAGACTTCACCTTTGATGACGGCCAGAAAGACCGCCTGACCTGGGTCTTCCAGGAAACCAGCCCCGGTCGCTGGACCGGCAAGCGCGAGGACACCGTCGGCGACGCCACCGTGATCGAGGAAGATGGCCTGATCCGCCTGACTTACACCGCCGACTTCCGCTCCCCGTCCGGCGTTAACCGCCTGGGGTTCGAGGACATCCTCTACGGCCTTCCCGACGGCAGCATCGTGAACGACGCCGTGGTCAGCCGCGCGGGCATCCCCGTGGCTTCGGTCCGCTTCGTGATCCGCCGCTGACTTGCCCTCTCCCGCCGCCGCTGGCACTCTCGGGCGACAGGAGGCCACGATGGGCAAGCGCTACGACCGACTGCAACCCGACCAGATCGACTTCATCGGCGCGCAGCACATCTTCTTCACCGCCACCGCTGCACCGGGGGCAAGGGTCAACCTTTCGCCCAAGGGCATGGATTCGCTCAAGGTTGTCTCGCCCACGCGCATTCTCTGGCTGAACCTGACCGGGTCCGGCAACGAGACCGCAGCGCATCTGGCGCTCGACCCCCGGATCACGCTGATGTGGTGCAGCTTCACCACAAAGCCCCTGATCCTGCGCACCTATGGCACAGCACGGGCCATCCATCGCGGCGACACCGACTGGCCCGAACGCGCCGCCGAGCTTCCCGACCAGCCCGGCGCCCGGCAGATCGTCGACGTCTCCATCGACCTTGTGCAGTCCTCCTGTGGCTTTGCGGTCCCGTTCATGGATTTCCGCGAGGAGCGCCCGGTCCTGAAAGACTGGGCCATCGGCAAGGGGCCGGATGGCCTGCATACCTACTGGGACGAGCGGAACCGCCAGACCATCGACGGCCTGCCCACCGGGATCGAGGCCAACCTGTGACGCCATTGCAGGAGTTGGAAGCGCTCGCGAACCCCGTCAAGGCCGCCAAAGTCGCCGCCTATCATAAGGTCGCGCGGCCCTATCTCGGCATCTCGGTCCCCGACATCGAAGACCTGACCGACCGCTGGCGCGCCGAACGGACGCTTGACGACCGCCTCGCCCTTGCGGCCGAGCTTTGGCAGACCAACATCCACGAGGCGCGAGTAGCGGCCGCAAAACTCCTTACGCAGGCCCGGATCCGACCGGACGGGGCCGCCTGGGACTTGATCGTCTCGTGGGTCCCGGATTTCGATGCCTGGGCCATCGCCGATCATGCCTCGATTGCCGGACAGAAACGGCTGGTGGCCGACCCCTCGCGGATTGACACGGTCGAGGCCTGGGTCGCTTCGCCGCATTTGTGGACCCGCCGGGCGGCACTGGTGATGACCCTGCCCTGGACCAAGCAGAATTTCCCGAAACCCCAGGACCTTGCGATTCGGGCGCGCGTGCTGGGCTGGTGCGCGACCCTGGCCCTGGACCCCGACTGGTTCATCCAGAAAGCGGTGGCCTGGTGGGTGCGCGATCTTTCAAAGCACGACGCTGCGGCGGCGCAGACCTTCCTCGATCAGCATGGCGACCGGCTGAAACCCTTCGCCCGCAAGGAAGCGGCCCGGCATCTGACGGAGTGACCCTCCTCGTTCGACGTCGTCTCCTCGTTGGAGCATCCCCCCGCGAGGAGTGATGAAGTCGCGGGCGGGCAACCCCTCACGCGCCGCGATGCCGCTTCCAGCCGATCCGATCGAAGAACGGCTCATAGGCCCCCGCAAGTGCGCGAAGAACCGCCCCATCGGTCGCCCCGCGTGGCTCCCAACCCTTGGTCGCAATCCCAAGAATCCGGGGGGCGATCATGGCTTCCGCCTGCCAGTCCTCGGTGGTGAACTCGCCCCAGAAACAGGCCTCGACCCCAGCGACGCGTGGCGCGATGTCTTCGGCCCCTTTCGGCACCGGGTCCCAGTCGACCGTCTTTTCCAAGGGCACATAGCCCGCCCAGGCCGCGCCCCAGTCATCGGGGTCGTTGGTATGGGCCAGGTCGAAATAGACGTTCTGCGCCGGACACATCACCACCTCATGGCCGCGTCGCGCGGCCTCGATCCCCGGTCCCTGCCCGGTCCAGCTGAACAGCAACGCCCCGTTGCCGATCCCGCCCTGGACCCCTTTCGCCGCCTCCTCCCAGGCCGCAACCCGGATGCCCTTTTCGCCCAACACCCCAGCCAGCTTCGACAGCATCCAGCCTTGCACGTCGTCCGAAGTCGTCAACCCTTCCAGTGCCTTCAAGGCCGCCACCGCTGGCGAGCCGTCCCAGGCGCCGGGTGGCGCCTCATCCGCCCCAAGATGCAGCATTCGCATCGGGAAAAGTCCCGCCACTTCTGTCGCCAGCGGCACCAGAAGCTCCCAGGTCGCCGCCTGCGCTGGGTTCACGATGTTGTCGAGATAGCCCTGAATCGAGACCTCTTCGCCATTGTCGCCAGGGTCGCGCAGGCCGGGGATCGCCTTGATCATCGCATGGCTGTGCGCGGGCACCTCGATTTCCGGCATGACCTCGATCTGCAGCGCCCTGGCCCGAGCCAACACAAGCGCAACATCGGCGCGGGAATAGCTGCCCCCCGCCCGGATGCCGCCGGCAAAGACACCCGGGACAAGCTCGCCCTCTCCCCGGAACGCAGTGCGTTGCCAGAGAAGCGGCTGGCAGTCCACCTCCAGCCGGAAGGCCTCGTCATCGGCGAAATGCCAGTGGAACCGGTTTAGCTTCAGAAGCGCCATGAGGTCGAGAAGCCGCAAGATGAAGTCGACCCCGAAGAAATGCCGCGCACAATCGAGATGCTGGCCGCGCCATCCGAAGCGGGGGCGGTCGGTGATCACCCCGCACGGCAGACTCCCGCCACAGATCTCGCGCAGGTTGAGAAGCGTGATCGCCGCATGATGCAGCCCCGCCGCGCCTCCGACCGCGACCGACAGCCCCTTCGGCGCGATGGTCAGCCGGTAACCGTCCGGTCCAAGTGCCACGTCCTCGGTTACAGCAAGCGCCACCCCACCCAGCGCGACCAAAGGCGCAAGCCCAAAACGCATCGCCAAGTCGGCGACGCCCTCGACACCCGCCACCGGAGCCAGAGCAGCAAACTCCACCACCCCGCCCGCAGGCTGCCAGTCCGATGGTTGCGGGATCAGCGCCAGCCTGCCCTCGGCCAGAGGCACCGGCTGCGGGCCACTCGCATCGCGCAGCCCAAGATCATTGCCCGGCGGCAGGGCCAGGCACTCGCCCCCCACCCGCAGATAGGCCCCCGAAGGCAACCAGGCCCGGTTGCGCGGGCGGTAGTCCGGGTTCACATGCTCCAGCAGCAGTTCATGCATCGTCCCCGCCGCCAGGTCCGGCAACGCCACTTCGGCATAGCTTGCCACCCGGCGCACCATCGTCCCGCCCGCTATCACTTGCGACGCGGCCATCAACGAAAAGCAAAGGACGGGGGCCGGAAGCGCGTGGTCGGTCCCGATCTCGCACCGGATCTGCCGCCCGTCGATGCGGGTGCGGAAGGTCAGGGTCATGGCGCGTCGACCCGCAGTTCAGCAATGAAATCATAGATGTCGCTGCGGTAAAGCCCGCGGGTGAATTCGATCGGCCGCCCCGAAGCCAGATAGGCCGTCCGGTCGATCCGCAGCACTGCGGCCCCCTCGGCCAGCATCAAAAGCCGCGAATCTGCTCCCGTCAGATTGACCGCCGTGATCCGCTGCACCGCCCGCGTCGGTGCCACCCCAAGCGCGCGAAGCACGTCGTAAAGCGAGGTCTCAACCATTTCGGGATCTGGCAGAACGTCGGTTGGAAGCGACGACCACTCCAGTGCCAGCGGCGCGTCATCGGCGAAACGCAGGCGCTCGACCCGCGCCACCGGCTCGCCCGGCGAGAGGCCCAGCGCCATCATCTCGTCCGGCGTCGGCAGGAATATCCCGCGCCGGATGATGCGGCTGGAGGAGGTCTTGCCCCGCTGGCGCATGTATTCAGTGAACGACAGAAGCGCCGAAAGCGAGTGCTCCATTTTCGGCGGTGCCGGCCGCACGAACGTCCCCGCCCCGCGCCGCTGTTCCAGAACGCCATCCTCGACCAGCCGGCTCACTGCCTTGCGGACGGTCACGCGGCTGACGTCGGCGATCACGGCCAGTTCCCGTTCGGGAGGCAGCTGGGTTTCCGGGGCCAGCTCGCCCGCGCCGATGGTTGCGGCAAGGTGCCGGTAAAGCTGTTCATAGCGCGGCCCCCGACCAGCGCGATACCACGCATCGGGGCGAAACTGCGCATGGTCGTCGTCCATCGAGGCCCCCTATTGGTATTAAACCTACAGAACCAATCCGCTCCATCAATACAGCATGGGCTGACTTCTGCCCAGAAAACAAGAGAAAACGTGCGAGAATCTGGATTCTCTATCTTATTGGTATTAAGATGGTAGCAATCCGAATCTTTTTTGGTATGGTTGATGCATGGGAACGATTCGGCCCCGACCGCCGCCAAGGGCGGGCAAGGGCTGGCGCGAAAGGGGGAACCATGACCGTGGCCGCAGAAGCCACCGCTCTGGTGCGGATGAAACGAAAGACGCTGTCCGATAGCGCCTTCGCCTGGGCCCTGATCGCCCCGGCGATCCTCTTCATCGCGGCGATTGTCGCCTGGCCCCTGATCGAGACGATACGGCTTTCCTTCACCAATGCCTCGCTGGCAGGCGAGGAGTACGTGGGCCTCGACAACTACCGGAAACTCTTTGACGGCGGCAAGTTCGGCGACATCATCGCCCGGACCTTCGTCTGGATGTTCTTCTCGGTCGCACTGAAGCTGATCCTCGGCCTGATCGGCGCCAGCCTCCTGATGGCCGCAGTCCCCGGTCAGGCGCTTTTCCGCATCCTGATCATGCCGCCCTGGGTCATCCCGATTGCGATGGGCTGCCTCGGCTGGCTCTGGCTTTACAACGGCGACTTCGGGATCATCTCGGGCGTTGCGCGCTGGGCCGGCATCACGGATGGGCCCTTTGCCTTCCTCGCCTACAAGACTTCGGCCTTCTGGTCGGCCATCGTGACCGACGCCTGGGTCGGCACGCCAATGGTCACCCTCTTCTTCCTGGCCGCCATGCAAGGCGTCAGCCGCGATCTTTACGAGGCCGCCTGGGTCGACGGCGCCAGCCGCTGGTACCGCTTTCGCCGGATCACCATTCCCCAGATCATGCCGGTGATCGTGTCGATGGCGCTGATGTCGGCGATCTGGACCTTCAACAGCTTCGAGATCATCTGGATCCTCACCCAAGGCGGCCCCCGGGGCGGCACGACGACGATGATCATCGACACCTACAAGGTCGCGATCCGCAACCTGCAATTCGGCGAAGGTGCCGCCCGCGCCGTGATCATCGTGGTGATGCTGGCACTTTTCAGCCTGTTCTACCTATGGGTCCTTGGCCGGGTGAACGCCAGGTTCGGGGTGAAATAGGATGATCGACCGCTACACCCTTTTGCAGAAGATCGGCATCTACTTCGGGATCGCCATCTTCATGGTCTTCATCCTTCTGCCCTTCTTCGAGATGTTCATGACCTCGCTGAAGCCGCTGAACCACATCTTCCGGTCGCCCTATCAGTTCTGGTCCGAGGATTTCAGCTTCGACGCCTACACAAGGATGTGGGAAAGGGTGCCGCTCCTCGGCCGCTACATCTGGAACTCGATCTTCATCGCGACCTCCGTGACCATCCTCGCGATGATCGTGATCGTGCCAGCCGCCTATGCCTATGCAAGGCTGGATTTCCCGTTCAAGACCCAGTCGCTTGGCCTGTTCCTAAGCGTCAACATGTTCGCGGGTGCCGTGCTGCTGATCCCGCTTTACAAGCTGATGCGTCAGCTTGGTGTTCTGAACACCTATTGGGCGATGATCATTCCCGGTGTGGCTTTCCTGATCCCGACCGGCATCTGGCTTTTGCGCGGCTATCTGGAAAAGATCCCGAAAGAGATGGAAGAAGCCGCCTTCATGGACGGGGCATCCCGGCTTTACACGCTCCGCCGGGTCATCCTGCCGCTGGCGGGTCCGGGGCTGGTTGTCGTCGCAACCACCGTCTTCATCACTGCCTATGCCCAGCAATACCTCTTCGCCGTCACCTTCAACAGCGACGGCGAGTTGCATCCGCTTCCGGTCGGCCTCTTGCAGTTCATCGGCTACCAGAGCGTCGAATGGAACATGATGATGGCCGCCGCCCTGACCGGGATCACGCCTGTCCTGATCGTGTTCCTGTTCCTTCAAAGATACCTCGTCGCCGGTCTGACGGCGGGGGCCGTAAAAGAATGACAGACCACCAAACCACAAGGAGGTTATCCATGACCAAACTCAACAAACTGGCGCTTGCCACCGTCATGATGGGCGCGACAGCACTTCCGGCGTTGGCCAAGGACGTGCATTACATCATGTGTGGCGACGAACGTCAGGCCGAGCGTGACAGCGTCGCCGCGTTCGAGGCTGCCAACCCCGGCATCAAGGTGAACCTTGAATTCCTGCCATGGGGCACCTGTTCAGAGAAAGCCATGCAGATGGCCGCCGCAGGCGATCCGCCTGCCCTGGCCTATATCGGCTCGCGGTTTCTGAAACAGCTTTCCAAGGCCGACCAGATCCTGCCGATCGAACTGACGCCCGAACAGGAAGCGGCCTACCAGCCCGGCATCCTGTCCACCGTCGAAGACGGCGGCAAGCGCTGGGGCTTCCCGCATGCCTTCTCGGACAAGGCGATGTTCGTGAACTGCGAGCTTTTCGAACAGGCCGGGCTTGAGTGCAAGGTTCCCGCCGACTGGGAAGAAATGAAGGCCGCAGCCGCGACCATCAAGGAAAAGACCGGCATCGCGGGCATCGGCATTGCGGGCAAGGACTTCGACAACACGATGCACATGTTCCTCGACTTCATGTACTCGAACGGCGGCACGGTGGTTGACACGACAACCGGCGAGATCAAGTTCGACGATGTCCCAGCCCGCGAAACCCTGCAGCTTTACGCGGACCTCGTGCCGGTGATGGCCGAAGGTGCCACAGCGCTGGAACGCGGCAACCTGCAGGCGCTGTTTGAAGACGGCAAGATCGGCATGTATGTCACCGGCCCCTGGGGCATGGGTCAGCACGCTGCCAAGAAGTTCAAGGTCGGTCCGATTCCGCATGGTCCTTCGGGCGGCTCGGGCTCGATCCTGATCACCGACTCGATTGCCGTCTTCAAAGGCTCGGGCGTCGAAGCCGAGGCGATGAAGCTTGCCGCCCACCTGACCTCGGGCACCTCGCAGTACGGCCTCGATGCCGAATGGGGCCTGCCCCCGATCCAGAAATACGAGGATCAGGGCATCACCGACGTCTACTATGCCAAGCCGGAATGGAAGCTTTTCATCGACACCATCCCGACCGGCAAGCCCGAACCGATGGTCTACAACTTCGCCTCGCTGCAGGGCGTGTTCACCAACATGATCCAGGGCGTCATTCTGGGCGAGATCACCGATATCAACGCAGCCGTGACTGAAGCTGCCGAAGGCATCAAGGCGATCCAGTAACTGCTAGCCGGCGGGCCGCCTTGGGGGTGGCCCGCCCCTTACCAAAGCGCGGATACCGGCATGGCCACTCTCGAACTCAACTCCATCACCAAGTCCTTCGGCGCCGCCCAGGTGCTGTCGGGCATCGACCTTGCCATCCGCGACAAGGAATTCGTCGTCTTCGTCGGCCCCTCGGGCTGCGGCAAGTCGACCCTTCTGCGCATCATCGCGGGGCTCGAGGCTGCAACGACAGGCCGCATCCTGATCGGCGGCACCGATGTCTCGGACGCCGCACCTGTAGATCGCGGTATCTCGATGGTCTTCCAAAGCTACGCCCTTTACCCCCATCTCTCGATCTTCGAAAACATCGCATTCCCCTTGCGCGTCGCCCGCCTGCCGCAGACCGAGGTCAAGCAGAAGGTCGCCCGCGCCGCCGAGATCCTGCAACTTACCGACAAACTGCACCTGAAACCCGGCCAGCTCTCCGGGGGTCAGCGCCAGCGCGTGGCCATCGGCCGGTCGATCGTCCGCAATCCCAAGGTCTTCCTCTTCGACGAGCCGCTCTCGAACCTTGACGCAGCCCTCCGCGGCGAGATGCGGGTCGAACTTTCCGCCCTCCAGCGCTCGCTTGACGCGACCATGGTCTACGTCACCCACGACCAGATCGAGGCGATGACCATGGCGCAACGGATCGTCGTCCTGAACAAGGGCCGGGTCGAACAGTTCGGCACCCCGATGGAGCTTTACCACCACCCCGCCTCCCGCTTCGTCGCCACCTTCATCGGCCAGCCCAACATGAACCTCCTGCCCGCCACCGTGATCGGCACCGGGACCGAAGGCCTGGCGGTCGAGTTCCACGGCGGCACCCGGATGACCATCCCGGTCGATGCCGGCGCCGCTAAAGCGGGCGACCGCGTCGAGGTCGGCATCCGCCCGGAAAGCTTCGCCCTTGGCGAGGGCCTGACCATGCGGCTCCGGGTCCTCGAACGGCTCGGCGGCACGGCCATCGCCTATGGCCAGATGGACGACGGGCTGAGACTTTGCGCGGCCCTGAACGGCGACACCACCGTGCATGAGGGCGAGGCGGTCAGCGTCAGCTTCGCCTCCGCCGATGCCCATGTCTTTGATGCAAATGGCCGCGTGATGCGGCGGCGGCAGGCCCCGGCGCTGGCCGCCTGAGGAAAGGAGAAACCGATGCGGATCGTCACCTCAGGCATCGGCCTGCGGGCTGGCCATGTTCTGACCACGCTGAAGGCCGAAATGCCCGAGGCTAAGGTCGTCGGCTACTACGACCCCCAGCCCACCCATCTTGACATGATCGGCACCGATACCCCGCGCTACCCCTCGATCGACGCGATGCTCTCGGACGCCCGTCCCGATCTTTACTGCGTCTTCTCGCCGAACGTCTTCCACCTTGACCAGATCCGTCTGGGGCTAGAGTCGGGGGTGCAGGTCTTCACGGAAAAACCCGTCGTTGTCTCGATCGACGAGACTCTGGAACTGGCCGGGCTTCTGGCCCAACACGGCGGCGCAAACCGCGCCATGGTCGGCCTGGTCCTGCGCTATTCCCAGCACATGACCGACCTCCGCGCCGCCATGGCTCAGGGGTGGCTGGGCGAGATCACCAGCCTCGAAGCCAACGAACATATCGCCCCCTACCACGGTGCCTTCTTCATGCGCGACTGGCGCCGCCGCACCGATCTTGCCGGCGGCTTCATGCTGGAGAAGTGCTGCCACGACCTTGATATCTACAACATGGTGACCGGCTCGCGGCCCACCCGCGTCGCCAGCTTCGGCGGCCGGAAAAGCTTTGTCCCCGCCAACGCGCCGAAGTCGAACGCCGAAGCCGAGATCTTCCACGTCAAGAAATCCGTCTGGGAAGCAACCGACGATCCCTTCAATTCCGACGGCGACATCATCGACTACCAAACCGCGATCCTTGAATACGAAACCGGCGCCAACCTTGCTTTCCACACCAACCTCAACACCCCCGATGAGCACCGCCGCTTCTGCGTGATGGGCACCCACGGCATGGCCGAAGGCGATTTCGTCCGCGGCTTCCTGCGCATCACCGCCCGCGACGGCCGCCGCCTCGCCGACCATGATTACACCCAAGGGGCCGCCACCAAAGGCGCGCATTACGGGGCCGACCAGCTCATGTGCCGCGACATCGCCGCCTACCTCCGGGCCGAGGCCGACACCCTCCCCGTCTCGATCCTCGACGCGATGGAGGCTGGGATCGCCGCCATGGCACTGGACGAAGCCCGCACCAGCGGCCGAATCGTCGACCTCACCGACATCTGGGCCAAACTCGACGCCTACGGGTTGCGACCATGACCCACGACATTGCCCCAGACGCAGGCCAGCACATGGCCGCCGAGATCGACGAGGCCCCGGCGGTCTTCGCCGCCTCCGTCGCGCAACCCGTCGCGCTCCCCGACCTCTCCCACCTCCGCGCCTTCTACACCGTCGCGCGCGGCTCCTCCGACGCCGCCGCCAACATCCTGTCTTACGAGATCATGCGCGAGACCGGCCTTCCGGCCACCTCGCTCCCCCCGTCGGTGTTCTCGCTTGGCGATGGCGTCCGACTGCAGGACAGCGCCGTCCTCGTCGTCTCGCAATCCGGGGCCTCCGACGACCTCGTTCGCTCCGCCCGCGGCGCAAAAGCCGCCGGAGCGACCGTCCTCGCCCTCACCAACGCCCCCGGCAGCCTGGTCGAGGCCGAAGCCCACATGACGCTAAAGATCGGCGCCGGACCCGAACTCGCAGTCCCCGCCACCAAATCCGTCATCGGTGCCATCGCGGCGGGGATGGCCTTCCTCTCCGCCCTTGTCCCCACCTACGCCCCCCGCGCAGCCGCCTCGGCCCGCGCCATCGAAGGCCTCGCGGGTAAGTCCCTGCCCCAGACCCGCGCCGTCATTGCCGCCCTCCTGCGCGCCTCCCATGTCTATGTTATCGGGCGCGACACCGGCTTCGGTGCTGCCCAGGAGCTGGCCCTGAAGCTCAAGGAATGCTGCGCCCTTCATGCCGAGGCCTACTCGTCGTCCGAAGTCCTGCACGGCCCCCTGCAACTGGTCACCAACCCCCTCCTGATCCTGATCCTCGATATCGACCAGCCCGACGTGCAGCCCAGCCTCGACATGGCGGAACACCGCTTCCGCGCCGCCGGTGGCACCGTCTTCCGCCTTCGCGCCTCGGACGCGGGGGCCACAAACCTGACCCCCGCTGCTGCCGCAGCCGCTCTCCTTTGCCTGACCTACCCTCTCGCCCTGCAAACGGCCCTCGCCCTCGGCCACGACCCCGACCATCCGGAAACCCTGTCCAAAGTGACCCAGACCCGATGACCCACCCCGCTCCACTCCCACCTCTCACCTGTTCCCAAATATCCCCACCGGAGATGCAACTTGCTTTCGCCATTGGTCCGAGCAGGCAAGTTGCGCCGAGCCTGTTGCGCGCACTTCCGGCGCAGAGGCGAGACAAAAGGCATGCGCGGAACGCGCTCAATCTGAAATCCGCCCGCGCCACCGCGTACCGCCGGGCACCCTCCCCTACACCCGCAACAAGCGCCTCCCTCCCCCTTGTGGGAAGGGATGGGGTGGGGGGCACCGGGCCCGGAACGCAGGCGGCGAGACAAGAATGACCGACCTCTCCCGCTACGCCACCTGGCGCGAAATCCAGTCCCAGCCCGCCATCTGGCAGACCTGGGGCGCGACCCTTCCCGTCGCCGACCTTCGCAACTGGATCGCTGCAACCGGTACAAGTGAGGCATGGTTCTGCGGCGCAGGCACCTCAGCCTATATCGGCGACATCCTTGCGGCGGGGCTTGAGGGGCAACCCGGCCCCCGCCTCCGCGCCATCCCCACCACCGACATTGTCGCCCGCCCCCACGCCTACCTCCAAGGCCCGCCGAAACTGATCGTCAGCTTCGGCCGCTCGGGCAACTCGACCGAATCCATCGGCCTTCTCGACGCCCTCGACACCCTCGCCCCCGGCTGGCCGCGCCTCAACATCACCTGCAACGCCAGATCTGCCCTCGCCAATCGCCCCGGCGCCCGCGTCATCACCCTCCCCGAAGCCACCCACGACCAGGGCTTCGCCATGACCTCCAGCTTCTCGACCATGCTCCTCACCGCCGCCGCACTCTTCGATCAAACCCTCGCCCCAGACGCCACCCCCGTCCGTTTCGCCAGCCTCGCCAGCACCCTCACCACCCTTCTCCCAAGCTACGAGGCCCAAGCCCGCACCGCCCGCCGCCCCACCCGCACCGTCTTCATAGGCTCCGGCCCCCTCGCCTTCGCCGCTCGCGAAGCAGCACTCAAGGTGATGGAGCTTTCCGCCGGCCAGATCCCCGCCCTTTGGGACAGCACGCTCGGCTTCCGCCACGGTCCGAAAAGCTTCACCCTCGGCGCAACCGACCTCTGGCTCTTCCGCTCTGCCAACCCCCACACCCGCGCCTATGACGACGACCTCGCAACCGAGCTTCGCACCCAATTCCCCGCCAGCACCATCATCACCCCCGACATCCCCCAACCTTACGCAGACCTCTGGTCCGCCCCTCTCTACATCGTCCTCGCGCAAATCCTCGCCGTCCACTGGTCCGACGCGCTCGGCCTGAACGTCGACGACCCTTTCGCCGGGCTCGGCACCCTCACCCGCGTCGTCTCGGGCGTAAAGCTCCACCCGGTGACACCATGATTGCCGCCGGCATCGACCTCGGCGGCACAAAGATCGAGGCGCAGGTCTTTCACGACGACTGGAGCCTCGCCGCCCGCCACCGCTGGCCCACCCCGCGCGACTATGCCGGGATCGTCCAGGCCATGGCGACAGCCATCCACTGGTGCGAGGACGAAGCCAGTAAGGGCCTGCCCATCGGCATCTCCGCCGCAGGCCTGGTGAACCCCAAAACCGACCTTGCCCTCACCTCGAACCTTCCGGCCACCGGCCGCCCCTTCCCCGCCGACATCGCCGCCGCCGCAGGCCGCGCAATCGCCTGGATCAACGACTGCCGCGCCCTCACCCTCTCCGAGGCCACCCTCGGCGCCGCAAAAGGAGCCGACCCCGCCGTCGGCCTCATCCTCGGCACCGGCGTCGCCGGGGGCGTCGTGACCAAAGGCGCGCTGATGACCTCGCACGGCCATGTCGGGGGCGAGTTCGGCCATTTCCCCCTCGCCGCCGCGCCCGTCCTCGCCCACGGCCTCCCCGTGATCCAATGCGGCTGCGGCCGCCAGGGATGCGCCGAAACCTACCTCTCCGCCCCCGGCCTCGCCCGCATCGCCGCGCACCTGACCGGCCAGACCCAAACCCCGGAAACCATCATCGCCGCCCGGCCAACCACACCTGCCTTCGCCAAAGCCTGGGAGATCTGGCTCGACCTCGCCACCGACTTTCTCGTCACCCTCTGCCTGACGATTGACCCCCAGGTCATCGTCATCGGCGGCGGCCTCTCTCGCGCGCCCGGCCTGACCGAAGACCTGACGGCCCGCCTCACGACAGCCATGCTCGCGGGCTTCCCGATCCCCGCCATCCGCCTCGCCGAAGGCGGCGACGCCAGCGGCGCGCGGGGTGCCGCCCTCCACGCCGCAGGAGCGTCCCATGTCTGACCGCCTCCGCCAGATCATCGCCCGGAACCGCGCGGGCGAACCCGTCGCCATCCCCTCGGTCTGCACTGCCCATCCTGACGCTCTGGAAGCTTCCCTTACCCTCGCGGAAACCCTCGACGAGCCCGTAGTGATCGAGGCCACCTCGAACCAGGTCAACCAGGACGGCGGCTACACCGGTCTGCGCCCCGCCGGGTTCATCGCCTATGTCAACGACATCGCCGCCCGCGCGGGCGTCCGGCCCAGCCGCATCCTTTTCGGCGGCGACCACCTCGGCCCGCAAGCCTGGCGCAAGCGCCCGGCCGAACAGGCGATGGACAAGGCGCACCGGATGGTCGCCGATTACGCCGCCGCTGGCTTCACCAAGATCCACCTCGACTGCTCCGAAGGCTGCGCCGGTGAACCCGCCCAGCTTCCCGACCACATCACAGCCACCCGCTCCGCCGCCCTCGCCACCACTGCGCTGCAACACGCCCCCGACCCCGCAAAGCTCCTCTTCGTCATCGGCACCGAAGTCCCGCCCCCCGGTGGTGCGCGCACCGATGACCATGGTGACATCCCCCCCACGACACCAGAAGCCGCCACCGCCACCCTCGCCGCCCACGAGGCCGCCTTCCGCGCCGCAAACCTTTCGCTTGACCAGATCGGCGGCCTCGTCGTCCAGCCGGGCGTCGAATTCTCGCCGATGGAGGTCCACCACTTGCCCCTTCACCGCGACCCCGGCCTTCTCGCTTCGCTTGCCAACTGGCCCGACATCTGCCTCGAAGCCCATTCCACCGACTACCAGCACCCGCAGGTCTTCCCCCGCCTCGCCGAGCTTGGCTTTGCCTTCCAGAAAGTCGGCCCCGCCCTGACCTTCGCCTGGCGCGAGGCGCTTTATGCCCTCGACACCCTGCGTTTCCAGGCAGGATGGGCCACCGGCCCCAGCCTCGCTGACGACATGGAAGCCGTCATGCTGGCCGACCCCGGCCACTGGCAGGGCCACTACCACGGCACCAGCGCCGAGCCGCGGGTCGAGCGTCACTTCGGCCTTGCAGATCGCATCCGCTATTACTGGCCGCAGGCCCAAGCCCGGAAAGCCGTCGTCCGCCTTTTCGCCGACCTCGAAGGCCGCAACCTTCCCGACCCCGCCCTCCTCGCCCATTTCCGCCCGGACGAGATTGCCGCCGCCCGCCAAAGTCGGCGTTGCCTGGCCCCCGCACTGGCCCTGGCCCGCGTGCAATCCGCCCTTCGCCCCTATTTCTTCAACTCCGGACCAGTGTCATGAGCGCCAACCCCGATCTCTGGCTCCTCCCGGACGCGCTCTACGACGGCACGGGCCTGCGCCACGATGCGGCCCTTGGGGTCTCGGCTGGCCGGACCTTGGGCGTTCTCGAGGCGCGAGAGCTGCCGCCCAACGCCCTAACCCGCCGCATCCCCGGCACGCTGACCCCGGGCTTTCTTGACCTGCAGGTCAACGGCGGCGGCGACGCACTTCTGAACAATGACCAATCCGTCGCCGCGCTTCTGACCATGGCCGCCGCCCATCGCCGCTTCGGCACCGTGGGCATCCTGCCCACCGTGATCACCGACGCGCCCGACGTCCTTGCCCGCGCGGTCGAGGCCACGCTGGCCGCGAAACGCAGTCAGGGTCTTCTCGGCCTTCACATCGAAGGCCCGCATCTTTCCATCCCCCGCCGCGGCACCCATGCCGCCGAATGGGTCCGCCCCTTCGAAGACGCGACCCTTGCCCATATCCGCCGCCTCCGCGCCGCAGGCGTCTTCGTCATGATCACCGTCGCGCCGGAAGCCGTCACCCCCACGCAGGTGGCCCAGATCACCGCAACCGGTGCCGTGGTCTCGATCGGCCATTCCGACGCCACGGCGGATGAGGTGCGCGCCCTCCTTCACGCAGGGGCCAGCTCATTCACCCATCTTTTCAACGCCATGTCACCCATGCTGAACCGCGCGCCGGGCGTGACCGGGGCCTGCATCAACTCCACGGCGTATGCGGGGATCATCTGCGACGGCATCCATGTCGCCGATGAAATGGTCGGCCTCGCGATCCGCGCCCGGCCTCAGGCAGGCCGCATGTTTCTGGTGTCGGATGCGATGAGCACCGTCGGCGGCTCGGACCACTTCACGCTTTACGGGCAAGAGCTCTGGGTCCGCGACGGTCGTCTGGTGAACGCCGAAGGCTCGCTCGCGGGGGCCCATGTGACCATGGCCCAAGGGTTGCAACGCCTCATCGCCGTTGTCGGCGTCTCGCCGGACATCGCGCTTGACATGGCCGTCGCCGCCCCGGCCCGCCTGATCGGTCGACCCGAACTTGCCAGCCTCAAGAACCGCGATCCAAGCGACATCCTTTGCCTCGACGCAAACTGGTCGCTGACCGGCACGGTAGCCGAAGCCTTGCAAGCCCAGCCCGCCTGACCTTTCAGCCCCAAAACGCGTCAGCCGCCCCCGGATCGATCTTTCGTCGAAAAATCTTCGGCCCCCTCGGCCCCAATGCGCAGGCTCAGGGCCCGAAGACCGTGACCTCGGGCAGCTCGGTCAGCGAAAGTCCCAGCGCCTGGAACCCCGCAAGCGACAAAAGCGCCCCCCCGGTCCCCGGTCGCAGTTCCAGCGCCAGCGTCTTGCCCGCTGCGGTCGCAATCCGCCCCTGCGCCTTTTCCGTCACGAGCGAGGTCGAAAGCCATATCCCCTGCTCCGCCGGTGGCCCCAAAGCCACCACCACTTTTCCAAGCTCCTTCTCGCCCCCCTCAGCCGGGGCGGCCAGCGCGGCAGCCTTCTCCTCTGCGGTGGTCTTGTCCAGCGCCTCGGCACTCGCCGCCCGCGCGCCCAGCGTGGTGGTCGAAACCGCCGGGGCGAACTCGGTCGCCGGCGCGGGTTCCGAGGGCCCGGTGATCGACGAAGGCCCCGCAGCCGGGTCCTCTTTCTGGAAAAGCGCACAGCCCGACAGGGCCAGCGCCAGAACGGACAAATGTGCAAGCTGTCTCATGCCCATACCCTAACCCGCCGCCAACCGGCCCGCAATTGCCGCTTTCCACCTTGTGCGGCCCCTTGCGCAGGCCTACCTTCCCCGCATGCTCCCGCTCATCGACCCTTTCGCCCGTGCGATCAGCTACCTCCGCGTCTCGGTCACCGACCGCTGCGATTTCCGCTGCACCTATTGCATGTCGGAACACATGACCTTCCTGCCCAAGGCCGATCTTCTCAGCCTTGAGGAGCTGGACCGCCTCACCACCGCCTTCATCCGCATGGGCGTCCAAAAGCTCCGCATCACTGGCGGTGAGCCCTTGGTCCGCAAAGGCATCCTGACCTTCTTCGAAGCGATGTCCCGCCACCTGAAAACCGGCGCGCTGAAAGAGCTGACTCTCACCACCAATGGCAGCCAGCTGGCGAAATTCGCCGAACCCCTCGCCGCCCTCGGCGTCCGCCGCGTCAACGTCAGCCTCGATACGCTCGACCCTGCGAAGTTCGCCCGGATCACCCGCTGGGGCCGCCTGCCGCAGGTCCTTGACGGCATCCAGGCGGCCAAAGCCGCGGGCCTGAAAGTCAAGATCAACGCCGTCGCCCTCAAAGGCTTCAACGAGGACGAGCTTTTCTCCCTCCTCGACTGGTGCGGCCGGGAAGGCCACGACATGACCTTCATCGAGGTCATGCCGATGGGCGAGGACATGACCGAAAACCGCCTAGACCAGTACTGGCCCCTGAAGGACCTGCGCGCCCGCCTCAGCGAACGCTTCACGCTCACCGACCTGACCGAACGCACCGGCGGCCCCGCCCGCTATGTCCGGATCGAAGAGACCTGGCAGAAGCTCGGCTTCATCACCCCCCTGACCCATAATTTCTGCGAGAGCTGCAACCGCGTGCGCCTGACCTGCACCGGCCAGCTTTATATGTGCCTCGGGCAAGAGGACATGGCCGACCTCCGCGCGCCCCTGCGGGCCAGCGAAGACGACGCCGTGGTCGAAGCCGCCATCCGCGCCGCCATTGCCCGCAAGCCCAAAGGCCATGACTTCGACTACACCCGCCAGAAGGTCGCCGGGCAGATGACCCGCCACATGAGCCACACCGGCGGCTGACGAGCCAAATTTCCTAAGCAGGAAATTTGTCAAAATCCTGCTGAAGGATTTTGCCTGGCGACCAGACCCTATTTGGTCAGAATAAGCTTCCCCGCCCGTGTGATCCGCAAGGCATAGACCTGCCCGTCCAACACGATCCGCGCCAGCGATCCGCCCTCGGTCAATGCCCGGGCGTCATGCACCGGGGTCGCATCCGTCGTCAGCCATAGATCCACCTGAGCATTCATTTGCTGACCTCCAGTCGCGCAATCAGCGACTCCAGGACGGGGCCGGGGAAGACTCCGTTCGCCGCGCTCAGGATCATGTCGAGCAGCTCGTTGCGAGGTGCCAAGTCGGATCGAGCCAATTTGGGTCGGGGCATGGTGAACTCCACCTGGTTGAAGGACACCGGGCTTGCCCGAAACAGGCTGGCTGGGTTCATGCCAGATATCCTGACTATTTCACTCATGATTGTCAAGCGCTCGCAAACCCCTTCCCCCGCGCCACCCAATCGCTATCCTGCAGCAGGTGCCGATCATGACCCAAGACCCAGATCTCGCTGGCAGCCTTCTCAGCCTGCCCCCGCCTGACCTTGCGCCCGAAACCCTCGGTCGCTTGGCCAAAGACCATTGGGGCGTCGAGGGCTGGCTCACCCGGCTGGTGTCAGAGCGTGACCTGAACCACCGGCTTGATACCGATACCGAAAGCTACACGCTGAAGCTCGCCAATCCCGCCGAACCCCCCGCGATGACGGATTTCCAGACCAAAGCGCTCCTGCATGTCGCCGCCACCGATCCGGACCTTCCCACCCCGCGCGTGATCCCTGCCCGCGACGGCCGCCATGTCATTCCCCTCCCCGAAGGCGCGCTGCGGCTCCTGAGCTGGTGCCCCGGCACCCCCGTCGCCCGCCTCCCGCTTTCCCCGGTTTTGGCGGGCTCGATCGGCGCAACACTTGCCCGCCTGACAACCGCACTCTCAAGCTTCGACCACCCCGGCGCCGACCATGTGCTCCTCTGGGACATCCGGAACTTTGCCGCCCTTGCCCCGCTGTTGCCTGCCTTGCCAGATGATCTTCAGACCCAGGCGCAAACCTTCCGCGACCGGTTCAACGCCGTTATCGCCCCAGCCCTTGCAAAGCTGCCGACGCAGATCGTCCATTCCGACTTCAATCTGCACAATCTTCTCGCCGACCCCGAAAACCCGACCCGGCTCTCCGGCATCCTCGACTTCGGCGACATGGTCCGCACCCCAAGGGTCTGCGACCTTGCCGTCGCGGCCTCGTACCTTGTTAAACCTAACGCCCCGCTGTCCCTGATCATTCCCCTCGTCAGCGCCTATCACGCGCGCCTGCCGCTTCTGCCCGAAGAGATCGCCCTTCTCCCCGAACTCATCACCGCCCGGATGCTGACCTCGCTGACCATCTCCGCCTGGCGTGCCGCCCGTTACCCCGGAAACGCCGACTACATACTACGGAATGCCCCCTCCGCCCGCGCGGGCCTGAAGGCGTTCGGCGCGACAACCCTCCCAAAGATCGCCAAGGCCCTTCTTGCGGCCTGCGAAAGGCCAAATCCATGACCCGCAACCTGATGCCAAACGCCTACACGCCCGGCGCAGCACCCCTGCCGCCCGAGGATGAGGCACGGATCGCCCGCCGCACCCGCCTTCTCGGTCCCGCCTACCGCCTCTTTTACCCCGAACCCTTGCATATCACCCGGGGCGAGGGCGTCTGGCTTTATGATCGCGATGGCCGGGCCTACCTTGATACCTACAACAACGTGGCCTCGGTCGGACATTGCCACCCGCGCGTGACCGCCGCGCTCGCGGCGCAGTCAAGCCAGCTTGCCACCCATACCCGCTATCTGCACGACGGCATCCTTGATTATGCCGAGCGTCTCCTTGCCCTCTTCCCAGCCCAGCTTTCGCAGGTGATGTTCACCTGCACCGGGTCCGAGGCGAACGACCTCGCCCTCAGGATCGCCCGCGCCGCCACTGGCGGGACCGGAGTTATCGTCACTGACAACGCCTATCACGGCGTCACCCTTGCCACAGCGGAGATGTCGATGTCGGTCGGCCCCGCCGTCGCCCCCGGCCCGACGGTGTTCCCGATCCCTGCGCCGACGCCGGAAAACTACCCCGATGGTATCGCCAGCAGCTTCGCCGCCGCCGTCACCGGCGCCTGTAACCGGATGAAGGCGCAAGGCATCAAGCCTTGCGTCCTGATTGCCGACACCATCTTTTCCTCCGACGGCATCCGGCCCGACCCCGCAGGCTTTCTCGCCCCGGCCGTGACCGCGATCCGCGCCGAAGGCGGCCTCTTCATCGCCGACGAGGTGCAACCCGGCTTCGGTCGCACCGGCACCGCGATGTGGGGTTTCCAGCGGCACGGGATCGTCCCCGACATGGTCTCCTTGGGCAAACCCATGGGCAACGGCTACCCGATGGCGGGCCTCGTCCTGCAACCCCGGCTCATCGCCGAGTTTGGCGCAAAGGCGCGCTACTTCAACACCTTCGGTGGCAATACCGTGGCTGCCGCCGTGGGCCTTGCCGTCCTGGATGTGATCCGGGATGAGGGGCTGATGCAGAACGCCGCCATCGTCGGCGCGGCTTTCGCCGCAGGCCTCCGCGATCTTGGTACCCGGCACGACGCCATCGGCGACACCCGCGCCGCGGGCCTCTTCCTTGGCACCGACATCCTGACCGATGGCCAACCTGACGGCCTGCGCGCTGGTCGCCTGGTGAACGACCTCCGCCGCGAAGGCGTCCTGATCAGCGCGACCGGCCCCCAGGGCCACATCCTGAAAATCCGCCCTCCGCTCCCGTTCTCGCTGGCGAACGTCGACCAGTTCGTCACCACACTCGAGAAGGTGCTGAAGCACCACTGAAGCTCACTACGAAGAGCTGCATTTCATGTCGTCAAATATCCTCCGGGGGTTTGGGGGCAGAATGCCCCCATCGTCCGAGCCGGTTGCGCGTCCTACACGCGCAGAGGCGAGATAAAAGGTCCTCGCGCGGAACGCGCACAATTTCCTGGCCGCCCTACATGCGAGTATAGTTGCGGGGCCGTTAAAGCCAAAAAGAACTCATTGATTTTCATAGATCAAAAAGTCTGACACCCTGTGTGTCATTACCCCAATGCGTAGCCCGCGCCCCGCACCGTCCGCACGGGATCACCCCCGCCGAACTGCATCAACGACTTCCGCAGGCGCCCCACATGAACGTCTACCGTTCGGGTGTCGACATAGATGTCGCGGCCCCAGACCAGGTCCAGAAGCTGTTCCCGGCTGAACACCCGACCGGGCCGCTCCATCAGCGTCACCAGCAGCTTGAACTCGGTCGGCCCCAGCTTCAGCACCTTCTCGCCCCGGTAGACCCGGTGGCTTTCCGGGTCCAGCCGGATATCCTCATGCTCCAGCACCACACCGGCGGTCGAAGGCCGCACCCGGCGCAATTGCGCCCGGGCCCGCGCCATCAGCTCCAGCACCGAATAGGGCTTCACCACATAATCATCGGCCCCGGTCTCAAGACCGCGGATCCGGTCCACTTCTTCGGCCCGGGCCGACAGCATGATGATCGGGATCCCCCGCGTATCGGGACGCATCTTCAGGCGGCGGCAGACCTCGATGCCGGAAACCTTCGGCATCATCCAGTCCAGAATGATGATGTCGGGCTCTTCCTCGTCAACCAGCACCATGGCGTCCTCGCCATTGTCGGCCTGGGTCACGTCGAAGCCCTCGGCTTCAAGATTATAGGCCAGAACGGTCCGTTGTGCCGGTTCGTCCTCGACCAGCAGGACCTTCGGCTGCGCGCTTCGTGCCATGCTTATTCCTCCGCCTCACCACTCGTCACGTCGAATTTCGGTCGCTCATCGCCCGGCATCGACCCAGTCACCAGATAGATCACCTGCTCGGCCACCGAGGTCGCATGGTCACCGACCCGCTCGATGTTCTTGGCGATGAAATGCAGGTGCATGCAGGGCCCAATGTTCCTTGGGTCCTCCATCATATGGGTCAGGAACTCGCGGAAGATCGAGTTGTACATCTGGTCGGTGTCGCGGTCGCGGTGCCGCACATCCTCGGCCAGCTTCACGTCGCGGCGGATATAGGCGTCCAACGCGTCGGCCAGCATCTGCACCACCGCTTTGGCCAGCCTCCGGATCGACCCGGTCGTGCCCGGCACTTGCGGCATCTGGTTCAGAACCGCACTGCGTTTCGCCAGGTTCTTCGCGTAATCCCCGGCCCGTTCCAGCGAGGCCGCGATCTTCATCACCGTCAGCACGGTGCGCAGATCGCCCGCGGTCGGGCCCCGCAAGGCCAAAAGATGCGCGCATTGCTCGTTGATCTGATTTTCCAGTGCATCGACGGCAGCATCCCCGGCGCGGACCCGCATCGCCAGGTCCTCGTCGCGGGTGTCCAGCGCCTCGGCGGCATCCAGAAGCGCGGCTTCCACCAGCCCGCCCATGCGCATGACCAGCGCCTGGACCGATTCAAGGTCTCGGTCGAATACCGACAGGATGTGGGGATTGGGCATCTT
>JAESFP010000040.1_pt1 | contig 194350 bp, 196 predicted proteins | sample 9266181 | NCBI WGS metagenome assembly JAESFP01 (sample SAMN14502547, study PRJNA617102) | algae metagenome | isolation source: Pegethrix bostrychoides GSE-TBD4-15B and co-occurring heterotrophs from... | place: USA: Grand Staircase-escalante National Monument, Utah | collected 2006-08-15
GGACCGGGTCGAGGGCTCTCAGGCGACCTTCGAGGCCATCGAGACCGCCTATCGGGCCTTCGCCGAGGAACTGGGCTTCCAGTCCCTGACGGTGATCCCGCTCAGCGCGCGCCACGGCGACAATCTGACGATCCTGTCGCCGCTGACGCCCTGGTACACGGGGCCGACCCTGCTGGAGGCGCTGGACCAGGCCCGCACAGACGTCGATCTGGCGCTCGAGCGCCCGTTCCGCTTTCCGGTGCAGTACGTCAATCGTCCCGATGCGAGCTTCAGGGGATACGCCGGGACCGTCGCCTCGGGCAGGGTGCGGACCGGCGACCGGATCGTGGTCGGCCCGTCGGGTCAGAGCGCCACCGTCGCCCGCATCGTCACCTGGGACGGCGACCAGCCTTCGGCCCGCGCCGGAGACGCCGTCACCGTGGTGCTGGCCGAGGCCGTCGACGTGAGCCGCGGTGACGTCCTGGCCCATCCTCGCGACCGCCCGGCCTCGGTGGAGCGGTTCGTCGGCCGGCTGCTGTGGATGGACGAGACGCCGCTGGATCCGGCGCGATCCTATCTGCTGCGCCTCGGGACCCGGACCGTCCCGGCGAGGGTCGCCGTTCTGGACCCCGTTTCCGACGCGCCCGCATCGCCTGATGCCGAGCCCCTGGTGATGAATGCCATCGCCCGGTGCGCGCTGACGCTGGCGTCGCCGGTGGCCTTCGACGCCTTCGTCGACGATCCCCTGACCGGCGGCTTCATCCTGATCGACCGCGAGACCCATGCCACGGTCGCGGCGGGAACCGCGCTGCATACGCTGGATCAGGCCGCCAACATCCATGTCGCGGCCGGCGGCGTCGATCGTCGCCAGCGCGAGCGCCTGAACGGCCACGAGGGAGCCGCTGTCTGGTTCACCGGCCTGTCGGGGTCGGGCAAGTCGACCATCGCCGCCGAGGTCGAGCGCGGCCTGCACGCGCGCGGCGTGCGCACGGTGCTGCTGGACGGCGACAACCTGCGCCATGGCCTGAACCGCGATCTCGGTTTTTCGGACGCGGACCGCGACGAGAACATTCGACGCGCGGGCGAGGTCGCCCGCCTGTTCGTGGACGCGGGCGTCGTCGCCCTGTGCGCCTTCATCTCGCCGCGCCAGGCTCAGCGCGACGCCGTCCGGGCCCGGTTCGACGAGCGGCCGTTCATGGAAGTCTTCGTCGATGCGCCGGTGGCGCTGTGCCGCGCCCGCGATCCCAAGGGGCTGTATGCCAAGGCGGGCGAGGGCGCGATCACGGACCTGACGGGCGTCGGCGCGCCCTATGAGGCGCCCGCGTCCCCGGACATCACCCTCGCGACCGGAACCGACACCGTTGAGCATTCCGCCGCCCAGGTGATCGCGCGGCTCGAAGCGATAGGTGTGATCTAGCTACTCCGATCCGGGAACCGGCCGCATCGGCGTCAGATCGTTGGAGCCGAGGCCGGGATTGCCCACGGTCGTCGCGCCCTGGCGCAGGGCTGGGTCCAGGTGCGCGCCGGCACAGCCCGCGCCGAGGTTGGAGCCCGGACAGTCGCCGGGCCCGACGATGCCGACGCCACCCGACAGAGGTCTGCGGCGCGCCTCGTAGCCGGCCAGGGCTCTGGCCCCGTCGCGCGCGAACTGCGCCTCGCGCCGGGCCTCCGAGGCATTGAGGGTGCGCGGTCCCAGGGGCGGGGCGCGCCCGGCGGCCTCGTTGAAACGCTCGTCGCACAGGGCCTGTTCGCCGGGACTGAGCCGCCCGTCCATGGTCCGGCATCCGGCGGCTCCGGTCCGAAGCGATCGGCCCACCGCCGCGCCCAGGCTCTCGCCAGTCACATGCCAGGCCGCGTCGCCAGCGGGCGGGGACCCGGCCGGAGCCGCGGCCGCGACGCGCGGCGCGGGCGCGGTCGGCTGGTCCTCGTCATCCTCGAGCGTGGGCACGCGCTCGGACACGCGCGCCGCCGACCGGGCCGGGGCGGTCTCGTCCAGCGGCGCGCGGGCGAAGGTCGGCTGTCGCGCCGTCTCGCCGGCGAGCAGGGGGCGGGGTTCCAGTTCGAGGTAGACCGGGGGCGGCTGGGTGTCGAAGGTTGGAGCGGTGGTCGTCTCGAACAGTCGCAGCGCCATCGGGGCCAGGATCAGGGCGTGGAAGGCCAGCGAGGCCCCCAGCACAAGCGCGCGCCGTCGTCCGGCGGGTCCGGCGAGGCGACTGATCTTCGCGATACTGAACGCCGCGTCCGCCACGCATCCTCCCCGTCGGTCCGGCCAAGCTGGCGGGGGACCATGGCCGGATCAGGGCGGGCTCATCCGACGGCGCGCCACGGCGTCCGCGGCCGCACGGTGGCGCAGGCGGGGGTGCCGTCCTTGCCGCGTCCCGGCAGCACGACCTCGAGCACAGCGCCCGGCGTCAGCAGGTCGGCGGGGATGTCGTGGACGTCGATCTTGGCGCGGCGGCTGAGGATCCGGCCGACCGCATCGGTCTGACCCGCCTGTCCCGCGATGGCGATATGGACGAAGCGCCGCACTGAGCCCTCGCGCCGCACGAAGGGGCCGGCGAGCCGCCCGTCGGGACGCAGGGTCACGGGCACGTCGAAGCTGAGCGGGCCGTCGCTCGCGATGCGGATATCGACCGGCGCGCTCTTCGGATCCTGCAGACTGTAGTGCAGGCCCGCGACCGGATCGGCGATGGTCAGGCGCAGGGTGAGCGTCTCAGACATGGGTCACCTGATGCGCGCCACGGACCATGCGGACGAAGGGCAGGGGCCGGTCGGGGTTCCCCAGCCGCTCGGACACCTCGTCCAGGACGAAGCGGGTGATGGCCGGCAGGTCCAGGGCGCGGGCGTCGTCCAGCGGCAGCCAGGCGATCTCGTCCAGTTCCCCCGACCCGGCTGTCGGCTCGGGCGCCAGCAGGGCGTCGGCGTCGGCGAGAAAGAACCGCGCGTCGAACCGGCGGGTCCGTCCGGGCGGGGTGCTGGCGCGGGCGACATAGGTCAGGGCCGCCAGGTCGGGCAAGGCGCCGGCCGCGCGGAACTCTCGCCACGGCCCGGCGACGGAGGCGGCGGGCGCGGCGCGGCCGACGATCAGCCCCGTCTCCTCGAAGGTCTCTCGCACGGCGGTCAGGCACAGGGCTCGGGCCCGGCGCGGTGCCAGCTCGGCCTCCAGGCGCGCGCGGGTGGGGCCGGCCGCTTCGGTCGCCGCGGCCGCCACGAAGTCTGCCCGGTCGATCCGTCCGCCGGGAAACACCCATTTGGAGGCCATGAAGACGTGGCCGGGCGCGCGCCGCCCCATCAGCACCTCAGGCCGCCGTCCGCGCCGGACCAGGATCAGGGTCGCGGCGTCCCTGGGCCGCTGGCGAGCGCCCGCCGTCGCCGGGGCGTCGGCCAGGTCCTGGGCGGCGTCGAAAGGTTGCGCTGTCTTGTTCACCGGCCCGAGCTAATCGCTTTCCGCGCCGCGCCCAAGGGCCTAGATATCGCGACCCCACACCGCGTTCGGAAAACCCATGCTGGCCTCGGCGTTCGCCGTTGTGATCGTCCTGACCGGTGTGGCGCTGGCCGCGCTGTCGGTGCTGATCGCGGTCCAGCCCCGCCGGGCGTTGCAGGCCTTGTCGCGGTTCGGATCGACCGCCCGCATTCACTTCGGCGAACTGAGTCTGCGGGCCGCGATCGGCATGGCCTTCGTCCTGGGCGGGCCCGCGACGCGCTATCCGACGGCCATTGGCGCGATCGGGGCCTTCCTGGTTGTCAGCGCCCTGATCCTGATGGTCCTGCCGCGCCGCTGGCACGCCGCCTATTCCAGCGGCTGGGCGAAGCAGATTCCCGTATGGACCGTTCCGGTGCTCGCGGTGATCTCGCTGGCGGCGGGGTGCGTGCTGGTGTGGGTCGCGGCCTGAACGCCGTCAGTCCAGCACCCGTCCGATCCGGATCAGCGCCCCGCTGGGGTCGCTGAGCGAGAACTCGTAGGTCCCCCAGGGCCGGGCGTGGGGCCCCTGCGGTTCCAGGATCAGATCGCACACCTTCTCCGCCACCGCATCGACGTCCTCGACATAGAGGTAGAGCCCCAACGGATTGTCCTCGACCCGACGCGGCCAGTCGGGGGTGGCACGCAGATGGAGGTGCCAGCCCCGGCCGTCCTCCATCAGACGATAGTCGCCGTAGTCGCCGACCGTCTCGAAGCCGAGCCTGCGATAGAAGACCTCGCTGGCGTCAATGTCCCTGGCCGGGACGATGGCCGCCCCGTGATGACGTTCGCTCATGCCGGTTCCTCCCTGGGGCCCGTCATCATGACGGCCGTGACCGACAGGGACCAGAGGGCGAAGGCGGCCGCGCCGGTGACGGCGGCCGTCAGTCCGAACCCGCCGTCCGTCGCGCTCCATCCGATCGCCAGAGCGGCGAGGCCGGAGCCCAGACCTGCGCTGACCCGACCGAGGCCCCCGAGCCTCCACAGCCCCGGAGACCAGGCGAGCGCGCCCGCCGCGACCAGCAGACTTCCCACCGAGGTCAGGCTCTGGTTCAGCGCCCACAGTGTCTGGCCGCCCGCCGCGCGAATCGCCGCATCGTCAGTTTGGGCCACCAGCCGTTCGGAGGCGAAACCGTTGACCACGGCCGCGCCGCACAGGGCCAGGAAGCCCGCTCCGAGCAGGATCGCGCCCAGCCGCGTCATCAGCGCCCGCCCGCCCAGCCGCCGCCGAAGCCCGTCCAGCCCGACCGAGAGGGCGACCAGGCAGCCGATCATGGCCCCGTGGACGACGGTGTTGTTCCAGTCCGCCAGCAGCCGCCCGTCGTCCGGGCTGCCTGAATGCCCTGTCGGATGGTGCAGCATGAGGCCCATGGCGATCAGCGTCGCACCGGCGATCAAGGCGGCGTCCGTTCGGTCGCTGTGTCGGTCTGTGGGCGTCATCGGTGTCTCTCCCTGTCGAGACCGATGTGTCGCGCGAGCGGCCCGGCGGGGCGACGAACGATCCTTGCGATCCGACCGCTAACGGACATTCCGGGGGAACTGTCCGCCGGGACTCGCGGGCTTCGACTGGCATGGACCCGGGGATCGGCTAGGCTCGGCTCATGTCGGATGTTCGGGACCTCGACCGCCGTAGCCAACGGACGCGAAAGGCGATCTTCGAGGCCTTCACGCGGCTGCTGTTCGCGCGTCGCTACAGCGCGATCCGCACGACGGACCTGATCGAGGCGGCGGGGGTCGGACGCTCGACCTTCTACGAGCATTTCCGCAACAAGGACGACGTGCTGGTCTGGGCGATCGATCCGGTGTTCGAACCGCTCGCCGACGCGGGCGCGGGTCGGCCCAGCGTGCCGCGCCTGATGTTTGTGCTGGACCATCTGTGGGAGCGCCGCGCCTTGGCGCGCGTCATGTTCGAGCCACCGCTGGGCTCCAAGCTTCAGCGCAAGCTGGCGGGCATGATTGAGGCGCGGCTGGTCACGGCCACGTCGGATGGCGTTCCGCCGGCTCTGACCGCCACGGCCCGCGCGGCCTCGCAGCTGGCGATGCTGAGGCTGTGGCTGACCGGCGAGGTGGCCTGCGAGCCCTCGCCTCTGGCACGCCGGCTGGCGGCGACGGGGGTCTAGCGTCGAGCAGGTCGACCGATCGCGAGGGTCGAACCGAGGAGCCGTGGTCAGCCCGCTTCGGATTCGGTTTCGCCTTCGCCCTCGCCGCCAGCGATCGCGGCGATTTGGGCTTCCAGCGCCTGACGGACTTCGGGCGAGCAGTCGTTGACCGGGGTGCCGGCGGCGGGGGTCGACGCTGCCGACGGCGCGACGATCAGGTCCTCGACCAGGCTCTCGGCGGCGGCGCGCAGGGGCGGGGTCTCGATCCCGGCCACAGCGGCCTGGGCCAGGCGCGTCGCATCGACGTCCTGCCAGCCACAGGTCGCGGCTGCTTCCCTGAGCGTCTGGGCGGCGCGAATGCCCTGCACGATCTCGGGGTTGCTGGCTTCCAGCGCCGCCAGGGCCGCGTTCCGACCGGCCTTCTCCATGTCGACCTCGCCACAGGCCGCGACCGACAAGGCCGCGATCGCGGACAGGGCTGGAACCAGACGCTGCATGGGGATCACTCCTTCAAGGACGAGGCCGACATAGGTCGGCGGGCCCCCGACGAGAAGGGCGACCGATCATCGCCGCTTGCCCTTGCGGACGCCCTTGAGGCCGCCCGAGGGCTTGCCGCCGCCGCGTCCACCCCTGGGCGGTTTGGGGCCGCCGGGACGGCCCGCGCCGCGCTGGGGCGGGCCATCTCCGCCCCGACCGCGCATGCCGAGACGCGGCGCGGGTGCGTTCGGATCGCGCGGCTCGGGGTCGGACAGCATCTCGAACAGCAGACCGCCGGTGATGGGTGTGGCTTCCTTCAGCTTGACCTCGACCATCCGGCCCAGGGTGTAGCGCTGGCCCGAGCGTTCCCCGACCAGGGCGTGTGCGCGATCGTCGTGGGTGAAGTATTCATTGCCCAGCGAACTGACCGGCACCAGGCCGTCCGCCCCGGTCTCGTCCAGCCGCACGAACAGGCCGAAGCGGGTCACGCCGGTAATCCGGCCGGCGAAGGTCGCGCCGACCCGATCTTCCAGGAAGGCGGCGACGTAGCGGTCCATGGCGTCGCGCTCGGCGGCCATGGAGCGGCGCTCGGTCGTCGTCACCTGTTCGGCGATGGCGGCCAGTTCGGCGACCTCGCGGTCGGTCAGCCCGTCCTTGCCCAGGCCCAACGCCCGGATCAGCCCGCGATGGACGATCAGGTCCGAATAGCGCCGGATCGGCGAGGTGAAGTGGGCGTAGCGGTCCAGGTTCAGCCCGAAATGGCCGACGTTCTCAGCCGAGTAGATCGCCTGCATCTGGCTGCGCAGCACCACCTCGTTGACCACCTCGGCGTGGGGGCCGTCGCGGGTCTCGTCCAGCAGCTTGTTGAACCGCTTGGTCGTGGGCGGCTCGCCCTTGTTCCACGGCTTGCCGATCGTGGACAGGAAGTCGGCGAGATTGAACACCTTCTCCTGACTGGGCGCTTCGTGGACGCGGTAGATCAGGGGCGTCTTCTTCTGCTCCAGGGTCTCGGCGGCGCAGACGTTGGCCTGGACCATCATCTCCTCGATCAGGCGGTGGGCCTCCAGGCTGACGCGTTTCTCGATCGAGGCGATGCCGCCGTCCGGGCTCATGCGGATGCGGCGCTCGGCGCTGTCGATGGCCAGCGGGCTGCGCTTCATCCGGCCCTTCAGCATGGTCCGATAGGCGTTCCAGAGGGGATAGAGGATGGTCTCCATGATCGGGCCCGTGGCGTCGTCGGTCTCGCCGTCGATCGCAGACTGGGTCTGCTCGTAGGAAAGTTTGGCGTGGCTGCGCATCAGGCCGCGATGAAAGCGGTGGCTAAGCTTCCGCCCGTCCTTGTCGAAGACCATGCGAACGGCCAGCGTCGCGCGGTTCTCGCCTTCCTTCAGGCTGCACAGGCCGTTCGACAGCCGCTCGGGCAGCATGGGCTCGACCCGGTCGGGGAAGTAGGTCGAGTTGCCCTTGGCCCGGGCCTCGCGGTCCAGGGACGTGCCCGGCCGGACGTAGGCGGCGACGTCGGCGATGGCGACCCAGACGATCCAGCCGCCCTGGTTCTTGGGATCGTCGTCGCGCGATGCATAGACGGCATCGTCGTGGTCGCGGGCGTCGGCCGGGTCGATTGTGATGAAGGGGATGTCCCTGAGGTCGTCGCGGCCCTTCAGCGTCGGCAAGTCCTGATCTTCGGCTTCACGCTCAACGGCCTCGGAGAAGCCCATCGGCACGCCGTGGGTGTGGATGGCGATCAGCGACGCTGCGCGGGGATCGTCCTCGCGGCCGATGGTCTCCAGGATCTTGCCACGCTTGGGGCCGTATCGGTTGTCGCCCTTCTCGATGGAGGCCAGGACCAGGTCGCCGTCGCGCAGGTCGGTCGCCTGGACCTGGGGCACGATCAGCACGTCCTTGGAGCGCCGGTCGACGGGCTCGACCCGGGTCTCCTTGTTCGACTTGCGGATGACGCCGAGGACGCGGTTGGTCGCCGTGTCCAGCTTCTTGATCAGCCGCGCTTCCCAGCCGTTCGGCCCGTGCTCGAATTTGGCCAGGACGCGGTCGCCCAGGCCGGGCGCGGGGCCGGGCTTGCCCCCCCTTTCACTTGAACGATCCGGGACCAGCAGGGCCTTGGGCGCATCGGCCGAGGCCTCGACAAGGCGGACATACAGGTCGCCGTCGATGTCCTTCTCGACGACATCGGCCACGCCGACGGGGGGCAGGGCACCGGCTTGCGAGAAGCCCTTCCTGCCGCGTTTGCCGAGCTTGCCGGCGGCCTCCAGTTCACGGATCATCTCGCGCAGACGTCGGCGGTCCTCGCCCTTGAGGCCGAAATGTCGGGCGATGTCGCCCTTCTCCGCGCTGCCGGCGTCGCGCAGGAAGGCCAGCAGCGTGGCCTCGTCCGGCAGTCCGGCGGCGGGTCGTTTGGGTGTCTTTGTCATTCAGTCTTTCGGTTCGCCGGGCGCATCGGCCTCGGTGGGATTGAGATAGGGAACGCCCAGGGCAGCGGCGGCGCGCGCCATGCCGCGATCGAGCGTCAGGAGGGTCGCGCCGAGGCGGTGAGCGGCGGCGATGTGGATGGCGTCGGGGGCTCGAAGTGAAAGGTCATGACGGCGAACCAGTTCGTCGGCTTTGGCGATGTCCCGGGAGTCGATCCGAACAGGCCGAGCGGCATCGAGCGCCCAGCGATCCAGCGTCCGATACATGGACTGAACCATCTCTTCGGAACGCCGCCCTGTCCGGAACAGCTTCGCCAAGCCCGAGGATACTTCGGCGCGACCAAAATCGCTGATCAACGGCAGATCGGTGCTCACCCGGACCGCCGCGAACACCCGCCGGGCTGAAGGCTCATCGGCAATCACAGAGACCAGCGCGCTGGCGTCGAGATAGAGCGTCACTCAGGATCGCCGTCTCTCATGCTCCGGATCAGCTCGGCGGGGGAGATGTCGAGAGGAGGTTGCTTGCGAACCTCCTCCATCAGCTCCTCCATCAGCGCCCACCGCTCGTCGACGGTCAGCTTGGGCGGCGGGTTCAGTTCCGCGATCGGCTTGCCGTGGCGGGTGATGGTGATCTTCTCGCCCTCCTGCACCCGATCCAGCAGGTGGGTGAAGTTGTTCTTGGCTTCGGCGACGCCGTAGGTGGCCATGACGGCTCTCCTGTTCTGGCCATAAATATAGCCATAATCGGCACATCCGACAACGCTTGTCCCCCCGCCGGGCCGCGCCTAGCTTCCGGCCACGAATCCGGAGCCGCCCATGTCCCTCGCCCCCACGCCTACGCTGATCGCCCCCACGGGGTCCCTGCTCGACCTGATCGGCAAGACGCCGATGGTGGAGGTGACGCGGATCGACACCGGCCCCTGCCGCCTGTTCCTGAAGCTGGAGGCCCAGAACCCCGGCGGCTCCATCAAAGACCGGATCGCCCTGTCCATGATCGCGGCGGCGGAAGCCGAGGGCTGGCTGAAACCCGGTGGCACGATCGTCGAGGCGACGGCCGGAAACACGGGTCTCGCTCTGACGCTGGTCGGTCAGGCCAAGGGCTATAAGGTGTTGCTGGTCATCCCGGACAAGATGTCCAAGGAAAAAATCCAGCATCTCAGGGCCATGGGCGCCGATGTCCGGCTGACCCGGTCAGACGTCGCCCACGGGCATCCCGAATACTACACCGACATGGCCGAGCGTCTGGCCCAGCAGATTCCGGGCGGCTTCTTCGTCAATCAGTTCGCCAACCATGCGAACTCCGCCGCCCATGTGAAGACGACCGGCCCTGAAATCTGGGAGCAGATGGGCGGGGACATGGATGGCTTCGTCGCGGGCATCGGCTCGGGCGGGACCATCACCGGCGTCGCGCAGTTCCTGAAGAGCCAGGGCGCGAAGACGGAGATCGTGCTGGCCGATCCGGTCGGCTCGGTCCTGGCCGGCATCGTCAACGACGGCGTACCGGGGCCGGAGGGCAGCTACACCGTCGAGGGGATCGGCCAGAACTTCGTGCCCGACACCGCCGACATGGGCCTGATCGACAAGGCCTATTCCATCTCCGACGCCGAGGCTGTGGCGACGGTTCGCGAACTTCTGCTGAAGGAAGGCATTCTGGCAGGCTCCTCGTCCGGCACACTGATCGCCGCGGCCTTGCGCTGGTGCCGCGAGCAGACTGAGCCCAAGCGGTGCGTGACCTTCGTCTGCGACACCGGGGCCAAGTATCTGTCCAAGGTCTACAACGACGCCTGGCTGGCCGATCAGGGACTGGGCGCGCGCGAGATCCATGGCGACCTGTCCGACCTCATCAGCCGCAAATACGCGAACGGCGACGTGGTGACGGCGGGCCCGGACGACACCTTGGACACCGCCTTCAAGCGGATGCGAAGCGCCGACGTCAGCCAACTGCCGATCATCCAGGATGGCCGCCTGGTCGGTATCCTGGACGAGAGCGACATCGTCCACATCATGAACACCGACGAGATCACGCGGAAGGAACGCTTCGCCAAGCCGGTGTCCTCGGCCATGACCCGCGACCTGGACACGGTGCAGGTGACCGAGCCGCTGGACGCCCTGATCCCCCTGTTTGATCGCGACCGCGTCGCCATCGTGCTGGACGGCGAGACGTTCGTGGGCCTGATCGCGCGGGTCGACCTGATCAACCACCTGAGCCTGAACCGCTGATGGCCGACCTCAAGAACAGCCAGGGCTTCTCGACCCGCGCCATCCATGCGGGTCAACGGCCGGACCCGACGACCGGCGCTGTGATGACGCCGATCTACGCCACCTCGACCTACGCCCAGGAAAGCCCAGGGGTGAACAAGGGCTATGAATACGCCCGGGGCAAGAACCCGACGCGCGAGGCGTTCGAGGCCTGCATCAACGACCTGGAGGGCGGGGTCCAGGCGTTCGGCTTCGCCTCGGGAATGGCGGCCACGTCGACGGCGCTGGAACTGCTGGACGCCGGATCGCATATCGTCACCGGCGACGACCTGTACGGCGGATCCTGGCGGCTGTTCGAGCGGGTGCGGCGGCGCTCGGCGGGTCTCGATTTCGCTTATGTGGACATGGCGGACCTGGCGGCCGTCGAGGCGGCCATTGCGCCCAAGACCAGGATGATCTGGGCAGAGACGCCCACCAACCCGCTGATGAAGCTGGCCGATATCGCCGGCCTGTCGAAGATCGCCAAGGCGCACGGCCTGCTGCTGGTGGTCGACAACACCTTCGCCACGCCCTGGAGCCAGCAACCGCTGAGCCTCGGTGCCGACATCGTCATGCATTCGGCGACCAAATATCTGAACGGCCATTCCGACGTCATCGGCGGTGTGCTGGTGGCGCGCGAGGCCGAGATCGCCGCCCAGCTGAAATTCCTGCAGAACTCGGTCGGCGGGGTCATGGGGCCGTTCGACGCCTTCCTGGTCAACCGCGGCCTGAAGACGCTCGGCATCCGCATGAAGGCGCACAACGAGAACGCGCTGGCTGTCGCCCGCTGGCTGGAGGACCGGGCGGGCGTGTCCAAGGTTCTCTATCCGGGTCTGATCAGCCACCCGCAGCATGAGTTGGCGACGCACCAGATGAACGGGCGCTACGGCGGCATGGTCACCTTCTTCATCGACGGCGACCTGTCGCGCACGAAACAGGTGCTGGAGCGGTTCGAGGTCTTCACCCTGGCTGAGTCGCTGGGCGGCGTTGAAAGCCTGGTGAACCACCCTGCCATCATGACCCATGCCTCGGTGCCCAAGGCGCTGCGCGAGGCGGGCGGGGTGACCGACACTCTGGTGCGTCTGTCGGTGGGGGTCGAGGATCTGGACGACCTGCTGGCGGATCTGGATCAGGCATTGGCCTGACCCGAAGGCGGCGGAGGGGGGCGAACCCCCTCCGCCGACCCCAGGTTTACTGGGGGACGGAAACCGCATTCGTGACGTGGATCACGCCGTTCGAAGCCGTCAGGTCGGCCTGGATGACTGTGGCGACGCCGCCGTTCTCGTCCGTCAGGATAACCGAGCCGTCACGCAGCGAGGCCACGAGGGTGTCGCCCGAGACGGTGGTGATCTCGGCAGAACCGTTGCCCGCCTCGATCAGGGCGATGACGTCGGCGGCGGCCACGCGGCCGGCCACGACGTGGGCTGTCAGGACCTTGGTCAGCATCGCGCGGTTGGCGGGCTGCAGCAGGGTGTCGACCGTGCCGGCGGGCAGGGCGGCGAAGGCGTCGTTGGTCGGGGCGAAGACCGTGAACGGGCCCGGGCCCGACAGGGTCTCGACCAGGCCCGCGGCCGTGACGGCGGCGACCAGGGTGGTATGGGCCGGAGAGCCGACCGCGAGGTCCACGACCGTCTGCTGGGACTGCATCTGGCTGTGGCCACCGCCGTGATGGTCGGCGAAGGCGGCGGGGGCGGCGGCGAGCAAGGCGGCGGCCGATACGGCGCCGGCGAGGGTCTTGAGCGTCATGGGAGGGTTCCTGAGCTTGCGATCGCCTGAGGTGCGATCACCGCCACAAACGGCAAAGGCGCCGACGTGGATGCCGCGCAGCTTGCCGCGCGTCGAGCCGCCGCACGCGTCGCACCCGCCCGCCGTGGACCCTCAGAAGGCGAACAGAACCGCCGCCACCAGGGTGTCTTTGTACTGTTCGCCCTGATCGCCGATGTCCGTGCCGTGCCAGGCCAGTTCCAGCTCGGTGATCTCGGTCAGGGCATAGGCGACCCCGGCGCTCCAGCCGGTGTAGTCGGGCGCGTTCTCCTGCTCGCGGCGACCCACGGTGACCCCCGCTTGCCAGCGATCCGCCAGGGGCCAGCGCACACGGGCCTCGACCCAGGTCCAGGCGCGGGTCGAGCCTAGTCCGTCGGGCGAGTGTTCGACGCGCAGGCGGCCGTCGGCGGCACCGAAATCACGCATCATGTCGACCTGGAACTCGACCGCCGCGTCGTCCTGGCCGGGATCGGCGTCGACCCGCCACTTGTGCGAGACGGAGGTGTCGAAGTCGAAGCCTCCGCCCGAGAACTGCCAACCGGCCTCGACCTCGGTCTCGATCGTCGATCCGGAGGAGTCGATCGTCTCGAACTCGGCGTCTGCATAGAAGCCGCTGGCGTCGTTGTACTGGACCTCGCCGAACACATAGGGGTCGCCGCCGCTCTTGGACGCGCCCTTGGAGCGATTGTCGGTGGCCCCGCCCAGCTCGAACGTCCAGGGCGACCCGCGATCCGGATCATAGCGGGCGTTGTCGCGGTCCTGCGCGACAGCGGCGCCGGGCAGGGCGATCGAGGCGGCAAGAATGAGGGCAGAGGGCAGCGGACGGTTCATTCGCCGCTGTCTAGGCCACGCCGACCTTCTTGGCGAATTGCTCCGTTGCCTGAGCGTATTCCGAGCGCAGCCGGCCGACCAGTTCGCCCGCCGGGACGACGTCGTGAACGGCGCCCGCGCCCTGGCCCGCCGACCAGACGGTCTTCCACGCCTTGGCCTCGTCGCCCATGTCCAGCTTGTGGTCGGGCAGGACCTTGGGGTCGATGCCGTTCGCCTGCAGCGACCTGGTCATGAAGTTGGCCGGGATGCCCGAGACGGCGGCAGTGTGGACGATGTCGGTCGCGCCGGACTCGATGATCATGTCCTTGTAGGCGTTGGGTGCCATCGCCTCGGTCGTGTTGATGAAGCGTGTGCCCATGTAGGCGAAGTCGGCCCCCATCATCAGGGCACCCGCCACATCCTGGCCCGTCGACAGGCAGCCCGACAGGATGATCGTGCCCTTGAAGAAGCTCCGCACCTCATTGATCAGGGCGAAGGGATTGATGATCCCCGCATGGCCGCCCGCGCCGTTGGCGACCAGGATCAAGCCATCGACGCCGCTCTCGGCCGCCTTCCTCGCATGGCGGACATTGGCGATGTCGTGGAAGACCACGCCGCCATAGCCGTGGACAGCGTCGACCACGTCGCGCACGGCCCCCAGCGAGGTGATGATCAGCGGCACCTTCTCCTCGACCGAGACCATCATGTCGGCCATCAGGCGCGGGTTGGTCGGGTGGACGATGTGGTTGACGCCGAAGGCCGCCGCGTCGGGCTTCAGCCGCGATTTGATCTCGACCAGCCACTCCCGATAGCCCTCGGTCGTGCGCTGGTTCAGCGACGGGAAGGTGCCGATCACCCCGGCGTTGCAGCACTCGACCACCAGATCGGGCCCGGACACCAGGAACATGGGCGCGGCGATCACCGGCAGGGTGAGGCCCTTGGTCAGGGAGGCGGGGATGGCCATGGCGTTCGCTCCGTTTCGTTTGGCTACGCTTAGCGGGCTGCCGGTGCGGAAGGCAAATCCCGCGTTCACGGCTCCTTAGGCTGTGGGGCGAAAGGATGCCCGGTGTCCGGCGCGGCCTGTTAATACTTGGGTTGTTCTATGTATGTTCCGATCTGCCCAGTCTAGACGCGGTTTTCGACCTGCGTCGTGGTTAAATCCTGTCAACTAATCCCATTGTTGCCCATCTCATCCCATGCTATCCCAATCACTGATTTGGGGAGCAGCGTCGGCGTTCGGCGCGGGGATTCAGCAGGGGCGGGCCTAGGGGTCCGATGGGCAGGGCGTGTTTCTCTCGACCTATGAGAAGCAGCTGGACGGCAAGCGCCGTCTCTTGATCCCCCAGGAATTCCGCACGTCCGAAAACGGCGCCGAGCACGGCGTCTTCTGCTTCTTCTCGGTGGAATCCGACTGCCTCGAAGCCGGCGGCGACAAGCTGATGGCCGAGTATGTCGCCCTGATCGAAAGCCTGCCCTTCGGCGACGACTGGCGCACCGCCCTGGAAGAGACCGTCTATGCCGGGCAGAAGCCGCTGGCCTATGACACCGGCGGTCGCATCACCCTGACCGAGGGTCTGATCGAGGACGCGGGCCTGATGGACGATGTCGTCATCGTCGGCATGGGCCCCCGCTTCCAGATCTGGGACCGCGCCCGTTGGATGGCCCGCAAGGAAGAGCGCCGCCAGCTGGCCCGAAAAGCCATGCATCAACGGGGCGCCTTCGGTCGTGGCCTAATGCCGGGGAACGACGGATGAGCGGCCCGCACGCCCCCGTTCTGCTGGCCGAGGTCATCGAGGCCCTGTCGCCGAAACCGGGCGACGTCGTGATCGACGCCACCTTCGGCGCCGGCGGCTATACGCGCGCCATCCTGGACGCCGGGGCCGAGGTCATCGCCCTTGATCGCGATCCGAACGTCCAGCCCCACGCCGACGCCGTCGCCAACGACTTTCCCGGCAAGTTCGAGCTGGTGCGGACGCCCTTCTCCGGACTGTCCGACGCCTTCGCCGGGACCGGCAGGCCCCGGCTGGACGGCGCGGTCTTCGACATCGGCGTCTCGTCGATGCAGCTGGACCAGGCCGAGCGCGGCTTCTCCTTCATGCGCGACGGGCCCCTGGACATGCGCATGTCCGGCGAGGGCGACAGCGCCGCCGACATCGTCAACGGCTGGGACCACGGACCCCTGGCCCACATCCTGAAGCAGTACGGCGACGAGCGTCAGTCCGGCCGCATCGCCACCGCCATTCTGCGCCGTCGCGCCAGCCAGCCCTTCACCCGCACCCTTGACCTGGCCGAGGTCGTCGAAAAGGCGCTCGGCGGCCGTCGCGGCGCCCCGACCCATCCCGCGACCCGGACCTTTCAGGCTCTGCGGATCGCGGTGAACGACGAGCTCGGCGAGCTGACGGCGGGGCTGGAGGCGGCGGAGGCCACCCTGTCGCCCGGCGGTCGCCTGGCGGTGGTGACCTTCCATTCGCTGGAGGACCGGATCGTCAAGGCCTTCCTGACCGAGCGCAGCGGCAACAGCCCCGGCGGATCACGTCACGCCCCGGTGGCGATCGAGACCCGCAAGCCCACCTTCACGCTGCAGTTCAAGGGCGCGCGCGAGGCGGGCGAGGCCGAGCTGGCCGCCAATCCCCGTGCCCGGTCGGCCCGCCTGCGTGCCGCCGTCCGCACCGAGGCTCCGGCCTGGAGGGCGGCGGCATGACCCGCAATCCGGTTCAGCGCCTGTTCGACTGGAAGGTCCGCGGCATCCGCTGGATCGAGATCATCGGCGTCCTGCTGGTCGCCGCCATGATCTTCTCGGTCTATGTCGCCAAGGCCGCCGCCGCCCGCGAAAGCGCCGAGATCGGCCGGCTGGAGCGTGAGATCGCCGAGACCCGCCAGCGCGTGCGGCTGCTGCGCGCCGAGGCCGCCCGGTTGGAACAGCCGGCCCGGCTGGAGGCCCTGTCGCGCGGTGTCGGCCTGGCCCCGGTCGAGATGGATCGCCGCGCCGAGGTGGTGGATCTCGCCGAACTGAAGCCCGCGCCGGAGTCGGTCGCGGCTCTGGTCGAGGTCGCGCCTGTCGTGACGCGCTCGCCTGAAGCCCCGGGCACCGCCTCCGTCGAGGAGGGGCTGCGATGAGCGTTCAGGATCATCGCGCCTTTCGTCCCGCGCCGGGCACCCGCCCGGTGACATCCGCGGTTTCGCCCTGGCTGCGCTGGCTGTCCGAGGCCGTCTGGTTCGTCGAGCATGCCTTCGAGCGCGCCCGGGCCGACGCCAAGCCGGAAGAGGACACCCGTGTCCGCATCGTGGTGATCCAGGCCGTGTTCATCGGCGTTTTCGTGCTGCTGGCGGCGGGCGCGACCCGCGCGGCGCTGTTGACGCCGAACGGCGGCGGCGGGTTCGCCTCCGCAGCGGGGGCGTTGCAGCGCGCGGACCTGACCGACCGCAACGGCGCGCTGCTGGCCACCAACATCGTCCACTATGGCCTCTACATCGACCCGACCGAAGTCTGGGACCGCGAGGCCGCGTTCCGGGAGATCCGTCGCGCCCTGCCGAGCATCTCCGCCGATCGCCTGCGCCGCGTTCTCGATGGTGACCGTCGGCTGATCGTCCAGCCGGGCCTGACCCCGTCGGAACGTCAGGTCATCCATGCCCTGGCCCTGGGCGGCGTCTCGTTCGAACCCGAGGACCGGCGGGTCTATCCTCTGGGCCCGTCGTCCGCCCATGTCATCGGCGCGGCCGACACCGGGGGGGAGGGGATCTCGGGCGCCGAACTGGCCTTCGACGACGCCATCCGCGCCGCCGGGGCCCAGGGTCAGGACTTCGCCCTGTCCATCGACCTGCGCGTCCAGGGCGTGCTGGAGAACGAGCTCGGCCTCGCCGCCACCGAAGCCGGGGCCAAGGGGGCGGTCGGCGTCGTCGCCGACGCCACGACCGGCGAGATCCTGGGCATGGCGTCCTGGCCGACGTTCGACCCCAACGACCGGCCTTCGGCCGTCGAAGGCGCGACCCTGAACCGCGTGACCTCGGCTCACTACGAGATGGGCTCGGTGTTCAAGACCTTCACCGTGGCCGCCGCGCTCGACACCGGTCGGGCCGATCTGGACACCCTGATCGACGCGTCCGAGGCCTATTTCATCGGCAACCGCCGGATCGAGGACTTCCACGCGACCAACAAGATCCTGTCGCTGGAAGACGTCTTCATCCACTCGTCCAACATCGGCACCTCGCGCCTGGCGGTCGAGATGGGGGCCGACACGATGCGCGATTATTTCCAGCGGCTGGGCCTGCTGGACGCCGCGCCGATCGAGCTGAAGGAAAGCGCCCGTCCGCGCCGTCCGCGCCAGTGGGACGACTCGACCCGCGCCTCGCTCTCCTTCGGCTACGGCATCATGATCACCCCGCTGCAGATGACGGCGGCGACCGTCGCCATGGTCAACGGCGGCATCCATCGCCCCCTGACCCTGCGTCGCGGCGGCACCGGGGCCGAGGGCCGTCGCGTCGTAACGCCCGAGACCTCTGCCGCTATCCGCCAGCTGATGCGGGCCAATGTGCTGCGCGGCTCCGGCCGGTCGGCGGAGGCCGAGGGCCTGCGGGTCGGTGGCAAGACCGGCTCGGCCAACAAGCTGGTCAACGGCCGCTACGACGCCAGCCACGGCGTCGGCTCCTTCGCCTCGGTCTTCCCCGCGGACGGCCCCGACGACGCGCGCCGCTATGTGGTCTTCGTCCTGGTCGACGAGCCCAGCCAGGGCTCGCGGCTGGGCGGCGCCGTGGCCGCGCCGGTGGTCGGTCGCGTCATCGACCGCATCGCCGGTTTCCTGGGCGTCCAGCGCCGGATCGACCCACCGATGGTCGCGGAGCCGGCCGCATGAGCGCCGTCCGCCTGTCCGACCTGTTGATGCGGGAGGTCGCCTCCGACCCGGTGATCACCGGCATCACGGCCGACAGCCGCAAGGTCGCTTCGGGTCATCTGTTTGTCGCCCTGCCGGGCACCGCCGCGGACGGGCGCGCCTTCATCCCCCAGGCCCTGACGCAGGGTGCCGCCGCCGTGCTGGCACCCCAGGACACGCCGGACGGTCTGGCTCCTTTGCTGGTGCGCTCGGGCGACGTGCGCCGCGCCTATGCTCTGGCCGCGCGCGGGTTCTACGGGGCCCAGCCCGCCACCTGCGTGGCCGTGACCGGCACCAACGGCAAGACCTCGGTCGCCGCCTTCTGCCGCCAGATCTGGGCCGCCCTGGGCCGCAAGTCCGCCAGCATGGGCACGCTCGGCGTCGTGGCCCAGTCGGGCACGGTGACCAAGGCCCTGACCCCGCCCGGCCTGACCAGCCCCGACGCCGCCGACGCCGCACGCCTGATGGCGACGCTCGCCGAGGGCGGCGTGACGCACCTGGCTCTGGAAGCGTCTTCGCACGGCATCGACCAGCGCCGGCTGGATGGGGTGACGCTGAAGGCCGCCGGCTTCACCAACCTGACCCAGGACCACCTCGACTATCACGGCGACATGGAGGCCTATCGCGAGGCCAAGCTACGGTTGTTCGAGACCCTGTTGCCGCGCGGGCGAACCGCCGTGCTGAACGCCGATTCCGACGCCTACTCGACCTTCGCCTCGGCGTCGATCATGTCGGGCCTGGGCGTCATGGGCGTGGGCGAGCGCGGGCGCGACCTGACGCTGATCGAGCGGCGCGCCGTGCCGGAGGGCCAGCGGCTGGTGCTGGACGCGCGTGGGACACGATATGAGGTTCTGCTGCCTCTGGCGGGGGCCTTCCAGGCCTCGAACGCCCTGGTCGCCGCCGGCCTGTGCATCGCGGCGGGCGAGGAGCCCGGCGCGGTCCTGGCGGCGATGGAGCGGATCACTGGCGCGGCCGGGCGGCTGCAGCGCATCGAGGGCGGTGCCCGGGGCGGCGAGGCCTATGTCGATTATGCCCACACCCCCGACGGCCTGGAGACGGTGTTGAAGGCGCTGCGCCCCCACGCCACCGGTCGGCTGATCGCCGTCTTCGGCGCGGGTGGCGACCGGGATCGCGGCAAGCGGCCCCTGATGGGCGAGATCGCGGGGCGTCTGGCTGACGTCGCGATCGTCACCGACGACAACCCCCGCTCCGAAGACCCCGAAACGATCCGGGCCGAGGTCCGTACCGGCTGCCCATTCGCACTCGAGATCGGCGACCGCCGCGCCGCCATTCGCGAGGCCATCGGCATGATGAAGGATGGAGATGTGGTCGTCGTCGCCGGAAAAGGGCATGAACAGGGCCAGATCGTCGCGGGTGTGACCCACCCCTTCGACGACGCCACCGAAGTCGCCGAGGCTCTGAGACTGAATGCCTGAATCGCTACCGCCGCTCTGGACGGCGCAGGAGATCGCCCTCGCCACCGGCGGCCGGATCGAAGGCGGCGTCTTCGACGCCTCGGGCCTGACCTACAACAGCCGCGAGATCGGCCCGGGCGACCTGTTCCTGGCCCTGAAGGGTGCCCGCGACGGGCATGATTTTGCCGCCAGTGCTTTCGCGGCCGGTGCGGCCGGGGCCCTGGTCGAACGTCCAGTCGATGGCGGGCCCTGCATCGTCGTGCCCGACACCCTTCATGCGCTGGAGGCCCTGGGTGCCGCCGCCCGTGATCGCGCGCCCCACATCCGCCGTGGAGCGGTCACCGGCAGCGTCGGCAAGACCAGCGTCACCCAGGCCATCAAGGCGGGGCTCGACCTCGCCGGACCCGCCCATGCCTCGATCAAGAGCTACAACAACCACATCGGTGTCCCCCTGACCCTGGCCCGCATGCCCGCGACGACCCAGCGCGCCGTTTTCGAGATCGGCATGAACGCCCCCGGCGAGATCGCGCCCCTGGCCCGGATGGTTCAGCCCCACGCCGCCTGCGTGACCACCGTCGGTCCCGTTCACATCGAGGCCTTCGCCGACGGAGAGGCCGGGGTCGCGCGCGAAAAGGCCGCGATCTTCCAGGGGCTGGGCCCCGGCGGCCTGGCGGTCATCAACGGCGACAACCCTCACGTCGAGACCCTGCACCAGGCGGCGCTGCACGTCGGCGCGCGGGTCGCGACCTTCGGGTCGGAGACCTTCCACGACGCCCGCCTGATCGACTTCGCCCCCTTCGACGGCGGCGCGCGGGTGACTGCCGAGGTCTGGGGCCGAACCCATGTTTATTCGCTGCGTCAGTCGGGCTTTCATTGGGGCCTGAACAGCCTGGCCGTCATCCTGATGCTGGACGCCCTGGACGTGCCGGTCGAGACGGCGCTAGCCGCGCTGGCGGAGTTCGAGCCCCTGAAGGGCCGGGGCGAGACCCGGCAGGTGCATATCCCCGGCGGGGCCTTCACCCTGATCGACGAGAGCTACAACGCCAATCCCCTGTCGATGAAGGCAGGGTTCCTGTCGCTGGGAGCCAAGCCCTTGGATCGGGGTGGCCGCCGTGTCGTCGTCCTGACCGACATGCTGGAACTGGGCGACCAGTCGCAGGCGCTGCACGCCGGGCTTTCGATCCCTATCGACGCCGCCGCCATCGACGTGGTCCATGCCGCGGGGCCGGAGATGCGCCACCTCTATGACGCCCTCGCGCCCGAGCGTCGGGGCGTCTGGGCCTCGACGGCCGCCGACCTCGCCGATCAGGCCGAGGACCTCGTCGGACCCAACGACATCGTCATGGTGAAGGGGTCGAACGGCTCCAAGGCGTCGCTTGTCGCAGCAGCGCTGCTGCGGCTAGAGCGGGCGGATACGGGGGCTCTCTGATGTTTTACCTGCTCTACCTCTACTACGCCGACGTGGCGCAGGATTACCCCCTGCTGAACCTGATCCAGTACCAGACGGTGCGGGTCGCCCTGGCCATGGCCACGGCCATGATCGTCGCCGTGGCGATGGGCAGTCGCTTCATTTCCTGGATGCGGGTCAAGCAGGGCAAGGGCCAGCCGATCCGCGCCGACGGCCCCATCAGCCACCTGTCCAAGGTCGGCACCCCCACCATGGGCGGGCTGATGATCCTGGCCGGCATCGGCGTGGCGGTGTTCCTGTGGGGCGACCTGACCAATCCCTACATCTGGATCGTGTCGCTGGTGACCGCGGCATTCGGCGTGCTGGGCTTCGTCGACGACTACGCCAAGGTCACGAAGCAGACCTCGGCCGGCCTGACCTCGAAACAGAAGCTGGCGGCGCAGGTGGTGGTCTCGGTCATCGCGGGCGTGCTGGTCGTGATCTGGATGACGCGATCGCCGACCTCGCCGGGGCTGGAGACCTCGGTCGCCTTTCCCTTCTTCAAGGACGTGCTGCTGAACGTCGGCTGGTTTTACGTCGCCTTCGCCGCCTTCACGATCGTGGGCTTCTCGAACGCGGTGAACCTGACGGACGGGCTGGACGGCCTGGCCATCGTGCCGGTGATGATGGCGGCCGCAGCCTTCGGCATCATCGCCTATCTGGTCGGCAACTTCATCTTCTCGGACTACCTCGGCGTCCACCATGTGCCGGGGTCGGGCGAGCTGGCCATCTTCTGCGCCGCCATCATCGGCGGGGGCACCGGGTTCCTCTGGTACAACGCCCCGCCGGCCAAGATCTTCATGGGCGACACAGGCTCCCTGGCGCTGGGCGGCGCGCTGGGCTCCATGGCGGTGGCGACCAAGCACGAGCTGGTCCTGGGCATCGTCGGCGGCCTGTTCGTGATCGAGGCCGCCTCGGTCATGATCCAGGTCGCCTATTTCAAGGCCACCAAGAAGCGCATCTTCCTGATGGCCCCCATCCACCATCACTTTGAAAAGATGGGCTGGCCGGAATCGACCGTGGTCATCCGCTTCTGGATCGTGGCGGCGATGCTGGCCCTGGTGGGGTTGAGCACGCTGAAGCTGCGGTGATCTTCTCTATCTCCGCTCATCCCCGCGAAAGCGGGGACCCAGTGCTTTGGACGATGAATGAAGATCGTGGCGCGTTGTCGGTCATCCTCGATGCCGTGCTCAAACAACAGAACTGGGTCCCCGCTTTCGCGGGGATGAGCGGAAGGTAGGATGATCTCCGTTCCGGGCTTTGCGAAACAGCGCGTCGCGGTCTTCGGCCTGGGCCGCTCCGGCCTGACCGCCGCCCGGGCGCTCAAGGCCGGCGGCGCGCTTCCGATCCTCTGGGACGACAGCGTCTCCAGCCGCATGCAGGCCGAGGCGGAAGGGTTCGCCGTCGAGGATCTGACTGTCGCCGACTGGTCGGGGTTCGCCGCGCTCGTGCTCTCGCCCGGCGCGCCCCTGACCCACCCTATGCCGCACTGGACGGTCGACAGGGCCCGCGCCGCCGACGTCCCCGTCATCGGCGACATCGAACTGTTCGCCCGCGCCCTGGCCGCCCTGCCGGACGCCGACCGCCCGAAGGTCGTCGCCGTCACCGGCACCAACGGCAAGTCCACCACCACGGCCCTGATCGGCTGGGTGCTGAAACAGGCCGGGCTGACCGTCCACATCGGCGGCAACATCGGCATCGGTGTGCTGGCGCTGCCGGCCCCCGCGCCCGACGCCGTCTATGTCATTGAGGTCTCCAGCTATCAGCTGGACCTGACCACCACCTTCGCCCCCGATGTCGCCATCCTGACCAACATCAGCCCCGACCATCTGGACCGTCACGGCGGCATGGAGGGCTACGTCGCGGCCAAGACGCGGCTGTTTCAGGTGATGTCGCGGGACAAGGTCGCCCTGATCGGCGTCGACGACGACTGGGGCTGGCGGATCGTCAACGCCCTGAACGAACGCCGCCTACGGGTCAGCACCGTCACCACCCGCACCCCGCCCGAGTTCGCCGATCCGAGCGGCGGCGTTCCGGTCGCCGAGATCGCCGCGCGGCTGCCGGACCAGCAACCCGCCTTCGAAGCCGGTCGGTTCATCATCGTCGACGCCACGGGGAGACGGCTCCGCGCCGACGGCATCTTCATCGCCGACCTCGCACCGGCCCTGTCGCTCCCGGGCCGCCACAACGCCCAGAACGCCGGCTTCGCCTATGCCGCCGCCCGGGCGCTGGGCGTTGCGCATGACGCCGCCGTCGAGGGCCTGATGACCTTCCCTGGCCTGGCCCACCGGATGGAGACGGTCGCCCACCTCGGTCCGGTCCGCTTCGTCAACGACTCCAAGGCCACCAACGCCGACGCCGCGCGCCAGGCCCTGATGTCCTATCTGAGCAGCTTCTGGATCGCCGGCGGTCGTGCCAAGGACGGGGGGATCGAGGACCTGCGCGACCTCTTCCCCCGCATCGCCAAGGCCTATCTGATCGGAGAGGCGGCCGCCGATTTCGCCGCCACCCTGGGCGATACCCCCCACGTCGTCGCCGGCGACATGGCCACCGCCGTCGCCCTCGCCGCCGCCGACGCGCAAGCCGCGGGAGGCGGCCCGGTCGTCCTGCTCAGCCCCGCCTGCGCCAGCTTCGACCAGTTCCCGGATTTCGAGGCGCGCGGAGAGGCGTTCCGCGCCGCCGTTCTTAACCTTGGGGCTACGCCTTTCGTTCAGGGTTGAGAAACCATGACCGAGGCCGCCACCTCCTACGTCCCGCCGTTCAGCCGCAACGACCCCAGCCCCATCGCCAAATGGTTCTGGACGGTCGATCGCGCGCTGCTGGGCGCGGCCCTGGCGCTGATCGGACTGGGCGTGGCGCTGAGCTTCGCCTCCTCGCCCGCCGCCATCCTGGCCGACGAATCCATCACCGACCCCTTCCACTACTCCTGGCGGATGATCGTCTGGGCGACGGGCGGGGTGGGGGCCATGCTGGTGATGTCGCTGCTCTCGCCGCGTGGCGTGCGGCGGATCGCGGTGCTGGCCCTGCTCGGTTCCATCGTCGTCATGGCCCTGCTGCCCGTTATCGGCGACACGGTGAAGGGCGCGGCGCGCTGGGTGAACCTGGGCCCCTTCAGCCTGCAGCCGTCCGAGTTCGCCAAGCCCAGCCTGATCGTCTTCGCCGCCTGGATGTTCGCCGAGGGCCAGAAGGGGCAGGGGGTGCCCGGCGTTTCGATCGCCTTCGGGGCCTATGCCCTGTGCGTCGCCCTGCTGCTGATCCAGCCCGACATCGGCCAGACCCTGCTGATCACCACCACCTTCATGGCCGTCTTCTTCATGGCGGGCGTGCCGCTGCGCTGGGTCGCCGTGCTGGGTGGGCTGGGGGCGGCGGGGCTGGCAGCCATCTATCTACTGTTTCCCCACGTCCAGTCGCGCGTGGCCAAGTTCGTCTCGCCCGGCGCCGAGGACACCCACCAGATCGACCGCGCGTCCGAGGCCATCCGCGACGGCGGCCTGATCGGACGCGGCATCGGCGAAGGAGTGATGAAGCGTCACGTTCCCGACCTGCACACCGACTTCATCTACTCCGTCGCGGCCGAGGAGTTCGGCCTCGTGCTCAGCCTGGTCATGATCGGCCTCTACGCCTTCATCGTCGTGCGCGGCATGCGAAAGGCGCGGCTGCTGAACGATCCGTTCGAGCAGACGGCGGCGGCGGGCCTGTTCATGCTGATCGGGCTGCAGGCCTCGATCAACATCGCGGTCAACCTGAACCTGATCCCGACCAAGGGCATGACCCTGCCCTTCATCAGCTATGGCGGCTCATCCATGCTGGCCATGGGCCTGACCATGGGGTTCGCCCTGGCCCTGACGCGACGCCGGCCGGGGGCCTATGAGCCCGGGGCCAGTCTTGCCCGCCCGCGCCGGATGCTGATGCCGTAGTGCGCGACCACCCTCCCCGTTCCGGGGAGGGAGAGGTTCCTTCCCCGCTCCTCCTCCGCTATCCCCCTGCCATGACCAAAGTCTGTGTCGTCGCCGCCGGGGGCACCGGGGGCCATTTGTTCCCGGCCGAGGCCCTGGCCCGCGAGATGGCCGCGCGCGGCTGGTGGGTCGTGCTGGCCACCGACCGGCGCGGCGAGCAGTACGCCCAGGCCTTCCCCGCCGAGGAGCGGCTGGCGCTCGACGCCGCGACCGGCTCCGGTCCGTTGGGTCTGGCCAAGGCGGGCGTCGCCATCGTGCGCGGCGTGGCCCAGGCCGAGGCCGCCTTTCGTCGGCTGGACGCCCGCGTTGTGGTCGGCTTCGGCGGCTATCCGTCCGCGCCCGCCCTTGTCGCCGCCATCCTCCAGCGCCGCCCGACCCTTATCCACGAACAGAACGCCGTGCTGGGTCGCACCAACCGCGCGCTGGCCCCTTACGTCCGCGCGGTCGCCTCGTCCTTCCCGACGCTGGAGCGGGCCAATCTGGCCGTGAAGGCCCGGGCTGAGGTCGTCGGGGCCCCCGTGCGCGCCGACATCCGGGCCCTGTTCGATCGTGCATATGAGGCGCCCGGCAACGGCCCGATCCACGTCCTGGTCACAGGTGGCAGTCAGGGAGCCCGTGTCCTGTCCGAGACGACGCCGCGCGCCCTGGCGGGCCTGCCGGACGCCATTCGCAGCCGCCTCAAGGTCCAGCAGCAGTCACGGCCCGAGACGCTGGAGGCCGCGCGCCAGATCTATCTCGACGCCGGCATCGAGGCCGAGGTCGCGCCCTTCTTCCGCGACATGGCCAGCCGCCTGTCTTCGGCCCATCTGGTCATCGGCCGGGCCGGGGCCTCGACCTGCGCCGAGCTGGCCGTCGCCGCCATGCCCTCGATCCTGATCCCGCTGAAGATCGCCACCGACGACCACCAGCGGCTGAACGCGAAACTCCTGACCGATGTCTCTGCCGCCGAGATGATCCTGGAGGACGACCTGACCGTGGACGCTATGACGCGGGCCGTGGCCGGGGTTTTCGCCGACCCCGCGCGCCTGACCGCCATGAGCGCCGCCGCCCGTTCCGTCGCCATCCCCGACGCAGCCCAGCGTCTGGCCGACCTGACCGAGGCGACGGCCGGCTGAGGGCCTTTTTGGGAACAGAAGCCATGGGCCAAGCGCTCTCTCCCTCAATGCCTCCCGAAATCACCGACCTGACGCGCCAGATCATCCTGCTCTGGCGACAGTTCCAATGGCTGCCCGAATGGCTGGTCGTGGCCATCGTGATCGCCGTCTTCGTGGGCGGTGGCTGGGTGGCTCACCGCATCGTCTTCTCGATCCTGCGGCGGGTTGTTCGAAACCGCGACATGTTCTGGCGCGGCGTGGTCGAGCGCGCGCGGCGCAAGCTCCGCATCCTCATCATCCTGATCGCGGTCGGGTTTTCCGTCACCGTCTCGCCGCTCGATCCGGACCCCTCGGCCGTCGTGCGGGCGGCGATCCTGTTTCTGGTGATCCTGGTGGTCGGCTGGATCGCGGCAGGCATCGTCGACATGTGGGCCGTCGTCTATCTGCGGAAGTTCAACCTTCAGGCCGAGGACAACCTCAACGCCAGGAAGCACGTCACCCAGACCCGCATCCTGCAGCGGGCGGGGGTCATTCTGATCGGCATCGTCACGGTTGCCCTGGCAATGATGACGATCGGAGCGGTCCGTCAGTGGGGCGTGTCGCTGCTGGCCTCGGCCGGGGTGGTGGGCATCGTTGCCGGCCTCGCGCTCCAGCCCCTGCTCAAGAATCTGGTCGCCGGCATCCAGATCGCCACCGCCCAGCCGATCCGCATCGACGACGCCGTGATCGTCGAGAACGAATGGGGTCAGATCGAGGAGATCACCTCGACCTATGTCGTCGTCCGGCTGTGGGACTGGCGGCGGATGATCCTGCCGCTCAGCTATTTCATCGAACAGCCCTTCGAGAACTGGACCCGCGAGACCTCGCGCCTGATCGGCTCCGCCTTCCTCTATGTCGACTACGAGGCCCCCATCGATCGGCTACGCGCCGAGCTGGAGCGCATCTGTCGCGCCTCGCCCCTGTGGGACGGCGATGTCGTGAACCTGGCCGTCACCGACATCACCGACCGCGTCGCCCAGGTCCGCTGCCTGGCCAGCGGCAGGAACGCCGGCGTCGTCTTCGATCTCCGCTGCGAGATACGCGAGAAGATGCTCGCCTTCATGCGCGACCAGTGCCCCGAGGCGTTGCCGAAGGATCGGCTGGCGGTGGATGCGAACGCGCCTACTCTCCCTCCCCGTTCCGGGGAGGGTGGCCGCGCAGCGGCCGGGTGGGGGCGGCCCCCTCCAGTTCCCGACGAATGAAATCCATCACGTCCGGCAGCCGATCCCGCACATCCACAGCCGCGATCCGGATGGTCCTCAACCCCACCCGCGCCAACGCCGCGTCCCGTTGGCGATCCCATTCGCCACGACCTTCGTGAGACGCGCCGTCCACCTCGACCACCAGTCCTCGCGAGAGGCAGACGAAATCCAGATAGTAGCCGAGCAGGGGATGTTGGCGTCGGAACTGGAAGCCTTGCTGACGCAACGCACGCAGGGCGAGCCACAAACGCGCCTCGGGCGGCGTCATGGCCTTTCGCATGGCTCTGGCCTTCGCGATCCTGGCCATTCTGGGCCGCCCCCACCCGGTCTCGCTTCGCTCGACCACCCTCCCCTGAAGGGGAGGGAGAGGCAATGGCCTCACGCCACCAGCGTCTCCGCCTGCTTCAGGTCCACGCTGACCAGCTGGCTGACGCCTCGCTCGGGCATGGTGACGCCGTACAGCCGGTCCATCCGGCTCATGGTCACCGGGTTGTGGGTGATGACGATGAAGCGGGTGTCGGTGCGGTTGCGCATCTCGTTCAGCATTCGGCAGAAGCGGTCGACGTTGGCGTCGTCCAGCGGCGCATCGACCTCGTCCAGCACGCAGACCGGGGCCGGATTGGCCAGGAAGACAGCGAAGATCAGGGCCGCCGCCGTCAGGGCCTGCTCTCCGCCGCTCATCAGACTCATGACCGACAGTCGCTTGCCCGGCGGACAGGCGTAAATCTCCAGTCCCGCCTCCAGAGGGTCGTCGCTCTCGACCAGTTTCAGTTCCGCCTGACCGCCACCGAACAAGGCCTCGAACAGGCTCTTGAAGTTGTCGTTGATGACGTCGAACGCGGCGGTCAGCCGCTCACGGCCCTCGGCGTTCAGCTCGTCGATGCCGTCCCTCAGGCGGGCGATGGCACCGGTCAGGTCCGAGCGTTCCAGCCTCATGGTCTGCAGACGTTCGCCGTACTCCTCGGCCTCTTCCTCGGCGCGCAAATTGACCGGCCCCAGCTGTTCGCGCTCGCGCTCCAGCCCATACAGCAGGCTCTCGGCCCCAGCGGCGTCGGGCGGCCGGGCGATGGCGTCGTCGATCAGCTTCTGGCCCAGCTGGTCGGGCGACATCTGCGCCGTCTCGCGCAGCTGGGCATCCATCTCGGCCAGGCGTTCGGCTGCGCTCTCGGCTCGCGCGGCCAGACCGGCCCGGGCCTCGCGCGCCTGTCCGGCCGCTGCGTCGGCGGCGCGGCCGGCGCGGTCGGCGTCGGTGGCCTCGCCTTCCAGAACCGACAGGGCGTCGGCGGCGGCCTTTCGCCGCGTCTCGGCGGCGGTCAGCGTGTCCATCAGCTTCGACCGTTGCCCGGCCAGCACCTCCGGGGCCCGCTCCGCCTCCGCCAGCAGGGTCGCGGTTCGCCCCGCGTCCTTCTCCAGCGTCGTGATCCGCGCCGCGCTGTCCTTTGCCCGACCGGCCCAGCCGTCGCGCTCGCGCGTCAGGGACGCCAGCCTCTGCTCGCGGCCGCTGCGTTCGCGCGCCTCGGCGTCGCGGTCCGCGCGCGCTTGAGCGGAGGCCGTCCGTGCCGTTTCGGCGGCGGCGCGGGCCCCGGCCAGTTCGGCCTTCAGCACGTCGACCGTCTCGCCCGACGCCCCTTCAGTCGCCGCCTCGGCCAGCGCCGCCCCGGCGGCCTCCTGCTCGGCGGTCAGGCGGCTCAGGCTCTCGTCCAGCGCCTGGGCCCGCGCCTCGCGCCGGGCCTGCTCGCGACCGAGCGCCTCGACCCGGTCTCGCGCGGCGGCCACGGCCTTGTCGGCGGCGAAGGGTTTGAGGCGCGCGGCCTTCACCGTCTCCTCCGCCGCGCGGAAGGCCTCGGTCGCGGCCTTGAGTGTCTGTTGCGCCGTCTCCAAAGCGGGCTTGCCGGTGTCGATCTCGGCTTCCAGCTCCGCCAGCCGCGTGCGTTGCGCCAGCCGTACGGCGGCGGGGCGAGGCGCCTCCGCCCGGCTGACGAAGCCGTCCCAGCGGTAGAGGTCGCCCTCCTTCGTCACCAAACGCACGCCCGGCGGCAGAGCCTTTGCCAAACTCACTGCCGCGGTCCGGTCCGCTACGCCGCACAGTGCCAGCCGCGCAGCCAGCGCATCCGGTGCGTCCACCACCTTCGCGAGCGGCTCCACCCCGTCTGGCCAGGCGGGGGAGGGCACCGCCGCTCCGCCCCAATAGGCCGCCGCCTTCGCATCAAGCGCCGCGTCCAGATCGTCGCCCAGCGCCGCCGCCAGCGCGGCTTCATAGCCCTTGGCGGCCGAGACCTTGTCCAGCGCCGGCGCGTGGTCGCGCCGGGTGGTGACCAGCAGAGACGCCAGCCCCCGCGCCTCGGTCTGCAGCCGTCCCAGACGGTCTTCGGCGGCCCGGGCGGCGGTGCGCGCCTCCTGCTCCGCGCGCGCCAGATCGCCCCGGCGCGCCTCCGCCGCCTCGACCTCGGCCCGGGCATCTGTCAGTGCCGTCGCTGCCGTCTCCAGAGCCGCCTGCGCCTCGATGACTTCCGGTGTTTCCAGCGGCCCCAGCGCGGCGCGTTCCCGCCGGGCCGCCTCCAGTGCCCCCTCCGCCCGCGTCAGTCGTGCCTCGGCGTCCCGTCGCCGCGCCGTCTCGGCGTTGGCCCGGGCCTCGATGGCCGCCAGGGTCCCCGCGACCCGTTCGACCTCGGCGTCGGCGGCGCGGCGGGCGTCTTCGGCGCTGGCCAGCACGGCCTCCAGCTCCGGCCCCCGCGTCGGTGCCGCCGCGACCTCGGCGGCCAGGGCGTCGATCTCGGCCGTCAGCCGCTCCAGCTGCGCGCCTGCGTCCTCGGCCATAACGGCCTCGCGCTCGGCGTCGGCGGCGATGCGCGCCTGTTCGGACTTCAGCCGCTCGACCTCGGCCCGCGCCGCCTGCTCGGCCATGTCCAGCCGGTCGCGCTCCAGCGAGGCGCGGTGCAAAAGGGCCGCCGCCACCGCGTCCTCCTCGCGCGCGGGCTTCAGCGCCTCCTGGGCCTTCAGCGCCGCCGTCTGCCCCCGCGCCGCCGCCGCCGTCGCCTCGCCCACGGCGCGTTCGGCCTCGGCCAGCTCCCCGGCAGCGCCTTCCGCCGCCAGCCGCGCGTCGTTCCATCGGACATAGAGCAGGGCCGCCTGCAAGGCCCGGATCTCGGCGGAGATCTTCTTGTACTTCTCGGCCTGCCGCGCCTCGCGCTTCAGCCGCGTCAGCGCCGTCTCCAGCTCGCGCCCGATGTCGTCCAGACGCTCCAGATTGGCCTCGGCGGCCTTCAGCCTCAGCTCCGCCTCGTGCCGACGCGTGTGCAGCCCGGCCACGCCGCCCGCTTCTTCCAGGATGCGCCGCCGGTTCTGGGGCTTGGCGGCGATCAGTTCGCTGATCTGCCCCTGCCGCACCAGGGCCGGCGAGTTCGCCCCCGTCGAGGCGTCGGCGAACAGCAGCTGGACGTCGCGAGCGCGCACCTCCTTGCCGTTGATCCGATAGGTCGAGCCCTGGCCCCGGTCGATCCGGCGGCTGACCTCGATCACCGCCGCGTCGGTGAAGGGCTGGGGCGCGCGCCTCTGGCTGTTGTCGATGGTCAGCTGGACTTCGGCGTGGTTGCGGGGCGGTCGGTCCGAGGCCCCGGCGAAGATTACGTCGTCCATGCCCTGGCCGCGCATGGCCTTGGCCGAGTTGGCCCCCATGACCCAGCGCATGGATTCCAGCACATTGGACTTGCCGCAGCCGTTCGGCCCGACGATCCCCGTCAGGCCGGGCTCGATGAAGACTTCGGCCGGATCGACGAAGGACTTGAACCCGACGAGCCGCAGCCGTTGGAACTGCATCCCGGCGTCAGCGACCGGCGACCAGAGGCTGGATCGCGGCCGACAGGCCTTCGAGCGAGGTGTCGGCGACCCGGCGGCCGTTGACGAAGAAGCTGGGGGTGCCGGTCACCCCCGCGGCCCGAGCCCCCTCGATGCCGTTGCGGATTCCCTGAAGCGTCGCGGGGTCTTCCAGGCAGGTCTCGATCTCGGCCTGTGACTTGCCGGTGACGGCGATGGCGGCCGTGAACCAGTCCGCCACCGGCGCGCCCTCGAACAGGGCCGCCTGGCCGCTCATCAGGGTCGAAGCCACGTCAAAGAAGCGGTCCGGCGCGGCGCAGCGCGCGATGCCCGCGGCCTGGGCCGCCACCTGGACCGGCTGGGTCGGCAGGTCGCGGAACACCAGCCGGACCTGGCCCGTATCGACGAACCGCGCCTTGAAGGCCGGCAGCACGCCCGTGTGCCACTCGCCACAGTGCGAGCAGGTGAAGGAGGCGTATTCGATCACCGTCACGGGCGCGTCGGCGCGGCCCAGCACGCGGTCGGCGGCCGTGACCGGCGGCACGGGGGCCGTCTGGGCCGAGACCGCGACCGGCGCGACCGTGATCGCGACGGCGAGCATCAGGTCGCGCAGGCGGATCATCGGACTCAGCCCTCGGCCAGGGCGGCGTCGATCGCCGCCGACAAGCCCGACAGGGAGTTGTCGGGCACGGTCTGGCCGTTGACGATGAAGGTCGGGGTGCCGCTGACGCCCGCGTCCATGGCGGCCTTGATGCGCTCGTCCATGGCGGCGATGGCGGCCTCGTCGGTGACGCAGGCCTGGAACTGTTCCTCGCTCAGACCCACGCCGTTGGCGACCCGGAGCAATAGCGGACGCGGTCCGGCCGGTCCGAACATCTCGGCCTGGCTGGCCAGCAGCTCCTCGACCACCGGGAAATAGTTCTCCGGTCCCGCGCAGCGCGCCATCAGGAAGCCGGCGACGGCCACCGGCTGAGGCGGGGTCGGGAACTCGCGGAAGACGAAGCGGACCTGGTTGGTGTCGACATATTTGGTCTTGAACTCGGGCCACACCTGCGATTGCCAGGCGGCGCAGGCCCCGCAGGTGACCGAGGCGTATTCCACCACCGTGACCTTGGCCCCCTCGGGCGCGCCCTTGGCCATGTCGCCCTCGGCAGGGTTGCCGGCGGTCGAGCCGGAGCATCCCGCCAGCACCGTCATGGCGGCGAGCGCCGCGCCGGTGACCGCCGCGCGGCGGCTCATGGAGGCGAACTTGAAACGACCGTCGGCGCGCATGGCGTCTTCCTCTGAAATCGAAAGCGGATGCTCGCGCGATTCCCGAACCTCGCGCGAGGCCTAGACCCTTCGACAACAGGTGCGGCGAAGTTTTGTCAACCGACCGACGGTCGACGTCAGGGGCGAGTCTTTCGCGAATCCGACAGCACCGCCCGGCCCAGCGCCTCCAGCGCGCCCTTCAGACCCGGCGGGGCGGCCTCCAGCGACTGCTTCAGCTCGGCTTCGACCCCGGCGTCGAGCGGGTCGATCCGGCGACGCGCGCCCTTGGTCGAAACGGCGGGAGTGGGCAAAGGCTTCACCGGGCCCTGGGCGATGCGCAGCCTGTCGACCGAGCCCGCGCCGAGGAACAGGTTCACCCGCGCCAGGATGTCGGCGGACTGGTGCTGGACCAGCAGGGCCGCCGGACCCGCGACGCGCAGCTCCAGCGTCCCACCCGCTCCGGCCCGGCCCTTGGTCAGTTTCTGGGGGCGGGTGACGCGCGCCAGCTGGTCGCCGACGATCTCGCGCCAGCGCGGTTCCAGCGCGCCAGCGCCGCGTCCGAACTTCGTGTCCAGATCCTTGATTAAGGGGGCCAGCGAGCGGCCGGCCGGAGGCGCGGGGCGCGGCATGGGCCGGGTCCGTCGCCGCGACAGGATCTCGCGGGCCTCGCTTTCGGTGGGCAGATCACGCGCCATGGCTCTGTCGTAGCCGATTTCCGCGCCGACTTCTCCCTCCCCTGAAGGGGAGGGAGAGGCTAAGGCTCGACCCTATGCGCCCGGCCGACATCGCGAAACTCAGGTCCGCCCTGCTGGACTGGTACGAGGCCCACGCCCGGGCCCTGCCGTGGCGCCGGCCGCCGGGTTCCACCGATCGCGTCGATCCGTACCGCGTCTGGCTGTCGGAGGTGATGCTGCAGCAGACCACGGTTCCCCACGCCACCCCCTATTTCGAGCGGTTCACCGCACGCTGGCCGACCGTGTCGGACCTGGCGGCGGCCGAGGATGGCGACCTGATGGCGGCCTGGGCGGGGCTCGGCTACTATGCCCGCGCGCGAAACCTGTTGGCCTGTGCCCGGGCCGTGGCGCGCGATCATCAGGGCGTCTTTCCGGATACGGAGGCGGGTCTGCTGAGCCTGCCCGGCGTGGGGGCCTACACCGCCGCCGCGGTCGCCGCGATCGCCTTCGACCGGCCCGCCAATGTCGTGGACGGCAACGTCGAACGCGTTATCGCCCGCGTGTTCGCCGTCGAGACGCCGCTTCCCGCCGCGAGGCCGGAGCTGAAGCGGCTGGCAGCGACCCTGGTCACCGATGACCGCCCCGGAGACTGGGCCCAGGCCCTGATGGATCTGGGCTCGACCGTATGCCGGCCGAAGTCGCCGCTGTGCCTCATGTGCCCAATCCGCGAGCCCTGCGCCGGCCGCGCGACCGGCGAGCCCGAACGCTATCCCGTCAAGACGAAGAAGGCCGCCAAGCCCCACCGTCAGGGCGTCGCCTGGGTTCTGCGCGACGGCCAGGGCCGCGTCGCTCTAGTCCGCCGCCCGGACAAGGGACTTCTCGGCGGCATGCTCGGCCTGCCGACCGGCGAATGGAGCGAGGGACCTCTGGATCAGACGCCGCCTGCAGATGCGGCTTGGACCGATACAGGCGCGATCGAGCATGTCTTCACCCACTTCTCCCTGACGCTCTGGGTGCGGGTCGGGCACGGGCAAGCTGACTACATCTGGACGCCCGAGGCGGAGGCGCTGGCGGCCTTGCCGACGGTGTTCAGGAAGGCCCTTATCGCGTCGTCACGATCCTGAGCTCGCCCACGCGGTTCCTCGGCATCACCACCACCTGATCCCCCAGGCGTTCGAACGCCAGGTCGACCGAGGCGTCTCCGACCTGAAGCCGGCTGACGGTCAGCCGCTCGATGCCGGTCGGCAGGGTGGGGGCGTCGATCGTCACGGTCTTCGCCAGGGCGTCGATCTCGATGGCCAGCGCCGCCTGCAGCATCAGGAACACCGACCCCGCCGCCCAGGCCTGGGGCAGACAGGCGACCGGATAGGCGATCGGCCCCTCGCCCGGTTCCCGCTCGAAGCCGCAAAACAGCTCGGGCAGGCGCATCTGGAAATGGCTGGCGGCGGCGTAGATTTCGCTCAGGATCATGGCCACCGCGTCCCGCTCGCCGTACCGGGCCATGCCGGCGACGCCCAACGACGTGTCGTGCGGCCAGACCGAGCCGTTGTGATAGCTCATCGGATTGAACCGGGCCTGGCCCCTCGCAAGGGTCCGGATGCCCCAGCCCGACCGGAACTCCGCCCCCAGCAGCCGCCTCGTCACGGTTTTCGCGCGCGCCGCCGTCGGCAGGCCGGTGAACAGCAGGTGCCCGGCGTTGGACCCGATCGCCTCGCAAGGCTGGCCGTCGCCGTCCAGCGCGATGGCGTAGAAGGATTGGTCCTCCATCCAGAACCGCTCCTCGACCAGCTGGCGGACCTCCTCGGCCCGCATGTGCCAGGCCTTGGCCCGGCCGTCGGTCAGTTGCTCGCCCAGTTCCGCCATCGCCTGCCAGGCCGCATAGGCATAGCCCTGGACCTCCAGCAGGGCGACGGGCCCCTTCGGAAAGCGGCCGTCGGCGTGGAAGATCGAATCCTCCGAGTCCTTCCAACCCTGGTTGGACAGGCCCGTCTCGGCCGCGCGCTGATAATCGATCAGCCCGTCGCCGTTGCTGTCGCCGTAATCCCGCATCCACTCGGTTGCGGCGACCAGGTTGGGCCAGAGCTGACGGATCAGGTCCAGGTCGCCGGTCCGCTTGGCGTAGGCCCCGGCCAGGGCGACGAACAGGCAGGTCGTATCGACCCCGCCGTAGTAGAGGCCGAACGGCACCTCGCCGAGCGCGCTCATCTCGCCGCCCCGGGTCTCGTGCATGATCTTGCCGGGCTGGGCGTCCTGGAAGGCGTTGACCTCGGTCGCCTGGCGCGCGGCCAGGTAGGTCAGCACGCCCTTGGCCAGGGAGGGATCCAGCCACAGCATCTGCCAGGCGCTGACGATCCCGTCGCGTCCGAACGGCGTCGAGAACCAGGGCGTGCCGGCGTAGGGATAGGGACCCGTCGGCAGGTCGGTGGTCAGCAGGGCCACGTCGGCCCTCGACTGATCCAGCCAGGTGTTGAAGCGCGGGCTGCGCGGCCCCCGCACCGATGCCCCGCGCCGGCGACGGCGCCGCATGGCCAGACGCGCGGCCACGGCGTTCTCTCGCCAGCGCAGGGCGTCCGGCGTGGTGCACAGGTCGGGCCCGCACTCGATGTAGAGGTCCAGCTGGCACCCCTGAGGCAGGCTGAACATGAACTCGGCCCGCGACCCGGTCAGCCGAGCAGGCGGCTCGGAGAAGGCGAGACAGCTGGCGCGGCGAACGTCGTCCAGTCCGGTGTAGGCGAAAGTGACGTGTCGACCGTCGTGGGTCGGCGTCTCGCTCGTCCCCCGTCGTTCGCGCAGCGTACCGCGCACCTGAAAGATGTCGGCGAAATCGGCCCCGAAGTCGAAGGCCAGCGGCAGCAGCACGTCCTCGATGCCGTGGTTCATCATCCGCACCCGTTCGAACATCCGGCTGTCCCAGACGAAGCGGCGACGCTCGATGTGGATCACGCCGGCAGGGGCCGATCGCCCGCCCATCGGCGGCAGGGGCCGGTTGGTCGTGTGGGCGGTGAAATAGACGTTGTCGCGCGACACGCCCGAACTCAGCCGCGAAGGCCGCGCGAGACCCACGGTCATGGCGAAGCGCGACAGGATCCGCATGTCCTTGTGGAACAGGCCGTCGGCTCCACCCTTCAGATCGCCCCAGTCGTCGGCCACCAGAAAGGTATCGGCGTCCTTGAGCGCCTGGAGCGTGTCCAAGCCGCCGCTCTCGGCGGTTTCCGCCGCCGTGGTCTGAACCGAATAGCCGTCGTCCATGAAGCCTCGCCATCGTGACCGTCAGGCGCGCGGTCTAGCTGTCGAATGCGAGGGGAAAATGGCCCCGGCGGGGTTTGGTTCAGCCGATCGCGGCGAAGCTGCGGTCTTCGTGCAGCGGCACCACGACATGGTTCATTGCCGGTGCGGCGAACGGACGCTTGGCCAGAAGATCGCCGTAGACGTCCAGATAGCGACGCGCCATCGCCGTGGCCGAGAAGCGGAGTTCAAAGCGGGCCCGGATCGCTTCGCGGTCCAGCAAGGACACCCGGTCGGCCGCGGCGACCGCCTGTTCCAGGGTGTCGACCAGGAAGCCGGTGGCTCCGTCCTCGATGATCTCCGTGGTCGAGCCGCAGCGGAAGGCGACGACCGGCGTGCCACAGGCCATCGCCTCGATCATCACCAGGCCGAAGGGCTCGGGCCAGTCGATGGGAAACAGCAGGGCCTCGGCCCCGCCCAGGAACTCCGACTTCTGATGATCGCCGATCTCGCCGATGAACTCGATCAGCGGATTGCCCTCGATCATCGGTCGGATCTTGGTCTCGAAATAGACCTTGTCGGCCGCATCGACCTTGGCCGCCATCTTCAGCCGCTTGCCCAGCTTGGTGGCGATTTCGATGGCGCGGTCGGGCCGCTTCTCGGGCGAGATGCGGCCGAGGAAGGCCAGATAACCCTCCGACTTCGGCGAAAAGACGTATTGCTCGGCCGGCATCCCGTGATGGACCGTGGCCTGCCAGTTGGCGAAGGCCAGGGGGCGGCGCTGATGGTCCGAGATCGACACCAGGCCGAACTGGGGCCAGCGCTCATAGACTTCCGGCAGGTCCTTCATGTCCAGCCGCCCGTGCAGGGTCGTCAGGGTCTTGCTGGCGTCCCGCTCGAAGAACGGGAAGTGGATCATGTCGGTGTGGAAATGGATGACGTCGAAGTCGTCGGCCCGGGCCAGAACCTCGGACAGCATGGTCATGTGTGACGCCAGGTCCGACTTCAGCGGCGCGGGATCCAGCCGGATCGCCTGATCGCGCACCGGGATCAGCCGCGCTTTGGTCCGCGCCTCAGCGGAGGCGAACAGGGTGACGTCATGGCCGAGGTCGACCAGGGCGTCCGTCAGGTGAGCGACGACCCGCTCGGTCCCGCCGTAGAGCTTCGGCGGCACGGCTTCGTAGAGCGGCGTAACCTGAGCGATCTTCATGGCGAGGGTTCCCACGCCCCGACAGCGATGGGCGCGAGAACATCAACCTTCGCGCACGCGATTGGTTCCTCGCGTAATCAGGATTTCTGGCAATGATTTCGTAGAGTTACAGCGTTTCAATGTACGCTGGCGGTCATTGCATCCCGGCGCGCACTTCGGCGCGCAGGGCGTCAATCGATCGCAGCCCCGCGTCGGTGCGAAAGCGCCAGTAGGTCCAGCCATTGCAGGCCGGCGCGTTCTCCAGCAGAGCGCCCAGCTTGTGGATTGATCCGCTGAGCGATCCTGACACCAGCGAGCCGTCCGCCCGCACCCGCGCCTCGCGCTCGCCCTTGGGGCAGTACAGGACGTCGCCGGGCGACAGCAGGCCGGCCTCGACCAGGGCCCCGAAGGCGACCTTGGGCTCGGCCTTCTTGGACCCCATGACCATCAGGTCCTCGGGCGCGGCGGGACGCACCGCCTTGATCCGCTTTTCGGCCACCCTGGCGTATTCGGGGTCGCGTTCGATGCCGATCCAGCGCCGCCCAAGGCGCTTGGCCGCCGCCCCGGTCGTGCCCGTGCCGAAGAAGGGGTCCAGCACCACGTCGCCGGGCCGCGTCGCCGCCAGCAGAACCCTGTGCAGCAGGGCCTCGGGCTTCTGGGTCGGGTGGGCCTTCTTGCCGTCCTCGCCCTTGATCCGCTCCTCGCCGGTGCACAGGGCGAAGGTCCAGTCCGAGCGCATCTGGGTGTCTTCGTTGAAGGCCTTCAGGGCGTCGTAGTTGAAGGTGTAACGCTTCTGCTCGCGGCTCTTGGCGGCCCAGATCAGGGTCTCGTGCGCGTTGGTGAAGCGCGTCCCCTTAAAATTCGGCATGGGGTTGGACTTGCGCCAGATGATGTCGTTCAGAACCCAGTAGCCCAGGTCCTGGATCGCGGCGCCCAGGCGAAAGACGTTGTGATAGCTGCCGATCACCCAGATCGAGCCCTCGTCCTTCAGCACCCGGCGGCACTCGGCCAGCCATTCACGGCAGAAGGCGTCATAGGCCGCGAAGCTGGAGAACTTGTCCCAGTCGTCGTCGACCGCATCGACCTTGGAGTTGTCGGGCCGTAGCAGGTCGCCGCCCAGCTGCAGGTTATAGGGCGGGTCGGCGAAGACCATGTCGACGGACTTGTCGGGCATGGACCGCAGCACTTCGATGCAATCGCCGATGTGCAGGATGTCGGTCTTGAGATCGGTCACGAAGGCGGCCCCGGCTACGCTGAAGGCCGCACGGTGAATCCTTGTGGTTAAGGTGGCGTTGATTCCGTCGGCGTTCGCATGAAGGGGCTGACCCCGTGCAATCGTGATCAAGCCTCGCTATGACCCTTCCGATGATCGCGCGTCTTCGCCCCGTCCCGTTCGACCTCGGCCCCGTCCACTTCGTCGGCATCGGCGGCATCGGCATGAGCGGCATCGCCGAGATCATGCTCAAGATCGGCTATTCGGTTCAGGGCTCGGACGCCAAGGCCAGCGCCAACACCGATCGGCTGGCGGCGCTGGGGGCCAGGATCTTCATCGGTCATGACGCCGCCCATGTCGGCGAGGGCGTTTCGGCGGTGGTCTATTCCACGGCCGTCAAGGCCACCAATCCGGAAATGATGACCGCGCGCGAGCGGCGCGTTCCCCTGGTCCGCCGAGCCGAGATGCTGGCCGAACTGATGCGGCTGCAGTTCTCGATTGCAGTCGGCGGCACCCACGGCAAGACCACGACGACGTCGATGGTCGCAGCCCTGCTGGACGCGGCGGGCCTCGATCCCACCGTGGTCAACGGCGGGATCATCAACGCCTACGGCACCAACGCCAAGGTCGGAGACGGCGACTGGATCGTGGTCGAGGCGGATGAAAGCGACGGCAGCTTCCTGCGCCTGAAATCGACTGTGGCGATTGTCACCAACATCGATCCTGAGCATCTGGATCATTACGGCGACTTCGATGCGGTGCGGAAGGCGTTCTGCGATTTCGTCGAGAACATTCCCTTCTACGGCTTCGCGGCCGTGTGCCTGGATCATCCGGAGGTCCAGCGGCTGGTCGCCTCGATCGATAACCGCCGGATCGTCACCTACGGCATGAACCCCCAGGCCATGGTGCGGGCCGACAACTGCCAGATGGGTCCGGACGGATGTCGCTTCGACGTGCTGATCCAGGGCCGGGGTCTGTCCGCGCTCGAGGAGCCTGTGCGGATCAGCGATCTGCATCTGCCCATGGCCGGCTGGCATAATGTCGCCAACGCCCTCGCCGCCATCGCCGTGGCGCGGGAACTGGACGTGTCCGACGAAGCGATCCGGGCGGGTCTGGCCAGTTTCGCCGGGGTGAAGCGACGGTTCACGACCACGGGCGTCGTGAACGGCGTGCGCATCGTCGACGACTATGGCCACCATCCGGTCGAGATCGCCGCCGTCCTCAAGGCCGCGCGCCAGGTGACCGAGGGCCGCGTCATCGCCGTGGTCCAGCCGCACCGGTTCACCCGCCTGCGCGACCTGATGGACGAGTTCTCGACCAGCTTCTCGGACGCCGACAGCGTGATCGTCGCCGATGTCTACGCAGCGGGCGAGGCCCCTGTCGAAGGCGTCGACAAACAGGCCCTGGTCGACGGAATCCGCCGCTATGGCCACTTGCGGGTCTCGGCGCTGGAGAACGCGGCGGTGCTCCCGCGCGTCATCGCCGAGGAGGCCAAGGCGGGCGACGTGGTGGTGCTTCTGGGGGCGGGCGACATCACGGCCTGGGCCTATGCGCTGCCGGCGCAGCTGGAGGCGCTGGGCGCTGACTGAGCCGCAGAGCCCTCGACAGTCGGAGAGCTCTCACGGTATATTGCGATATACAGACGAGGATATCCGATGCCGCTCTACATCAAGGACCCGGACGTAGACCGGATGGCCGAGCGCCTCGCGGCCCAACGCCGGACGACCAAGACCGAGGCCGTGAAGCAGGCGCTGCGCCACGAGCTGGAGCGCGACGAAAGCCCCTCTGAATTTGTCGAACGAGTGCTCGCGTTCGGCAGGGACCTGCGCGCTCGCGCCGGCCCCAACCCCGGCGTCGTCGACAAGGACTTCATCGACAGCCTCTATGAGTGAGGCGTGATGTTCGTTGACGCCTCGGCCCTTGTCGCCATGATCATGGTGGAACCCGACGCCGCCGATCTGGCCAAGCGCATGGAGCGGCATGCTCTGCGCATCACGTCACCGATGGCGGTCTGGGAAACGGTCGTGGCGGTGGCTCGCGCCCTCGACATTTCGCCGGGCGCGGCCGAGATCGTCGTCGAGGACTTCCTGCGTCTGTCGCGGATCGAGGTCGAGGCCGTTCCGCCGCACGCCCGGCATGCCGCCGTCGAGGCGCATGCCCGCTTCGGCAAGGGTCGCCATCCAGCCGGTCTCAACTTCGGCGACTGTTTCGCCTATGCCTGCGCCCGCCATGGCCGGATGCCCTTGCTCTACAAGGGCGACGATTTTGCTCAGACCGATATCGAGATTGCATGACCGCCTCTTCCGACGCCGCTACCGACTGGCGTGACGCCCTGCCAGACGTTCGCGGCAAGCTGATGCAGAGCGAGCCGCTGGCCCCCTTCACCTGGTTTCGGGTCGGAGGCGCGGCGGAGGTGCTGTTCCTCCCAGCCGATGCAGAAGACCTCGGCGATTTTTTGAAGGCCCTTCCGGCCGGTGTCCCGGTGACGGTGCTGGGTGTGGGGTCGAACGTCATCGTGCGGGACGGCGGGGTTGAGGGTGTGGTGATCCGGCTGGCGGGGCGGCCGTTCGCGGGTATCAAGACCGAGGGCGACACGATCACGGCGGGCGCGGGCGCGCTGGACGCCATGGTCGCCAAAGCCTCGGCGAAGGCGGGCCTCGCGGGGCTGGAGTTCTATGCGGGCATCCCCGGCACCATCGGCGGGGCCCTGACCATGAACGCGGGTTGCTACGGCTCCGAGACCAAGGATGTCCTGGTGTCGGCGACGGGCGTGACGCGGGCCGGGCGGCGGGTGGAGTACGCGCTGGCCGACTTTGGCTACACCTACCGCCACTCCGAGGCACCCGCTGACATCATCTGGATCGAGGCGACCTATCACGGGATGCCCGACGATCCCGAGGCCGTCTCCGCCCGCATCGCCGCCATCACGGCGCGGCGCGAAACCACCCAGCCCATCCGCGAGAAGACCGGCGGCTCGACCTTCAAGAACCCGCCCGGCCATTCGTCCTGGAAGCTGGTCGACGAGGCGGGCTGGCGCGGCCGTCTGCACAAGGTCACCGGCGGCGGGGCGATGTTCAGCGCCCTCCACTCCAACTTCATGATCAACCCGGGCGAGGCGACCGCCGCCGACATCGAGGGGCTGGGCGAAATCGTCCGCGCCGAGGTTCAAAGTAAACTCGGCGTAAACCTAGAATGGGAGATCAAGAGGATCGGCCGCCCGTCATAAGCCCCAGCTAGAACAGCCCCCATGTTCCGTCCCTTGTCAGAGCTGCACGTCGCCGTCCTGATGGGGGGGCTCTCTTCGGAGCGGGAGGTGTCGCTGTCGTCGGGCAAGGGTTGCGCCGACGCCCTGGAGAACCAGGTCGCGCGGGTCACGCGCGTCGACGCGGGCCGCGACCTGGCTCAGGTCCTGACCGAGCTGAAGCCCGACGTCGTTCTGAATGCGCTCCACGGCGAATGGGGCGAGGACGGCTGCGTCCAGGGAATCCTGGAGACGCTAGCCATCCCCTATACCCACTCCGGCGTGCTGGCCTCGGCCCTGACGATGGACAAGGACAAGACCAAGTCGATCCTGAAGGCGGCGGGCGTCGCCGTGCCAGGCGGCGGCCTGTTCGACCGGCACGAGGTCGCGACCCGCCACGTCATCCCGCCCCCCTATATCGTCAAGCCGAACGCCGAGGGGTCGTCCGTCGGCGTCTATCTGGTGGCCGAGGGCGCGGGCCCCCAGGCCGAGGTCGGGTCCGAGGCCTGGACTTATGGCGAACAGGTGATGGTCGAGCCCTATATCCCCGGCAAGGAGCTGGCCGTCGCCGTGATCGGCGAGGCCACCGGTCCGCGCGCCCTGACGGTCACCGACATCACCCCGGTCAAGGGCTTCTACGACTATGAGGCCAAATACGCGCCGGGGGGGTCGATCCACAGGCTTCCGGCCGATATCCCCGCCCACGTCTTCGAGGCGGCGCTGCGGGAATCCGAGCAGGCGCATGACGCCCTGGGGTGTCGCGGGGTCAGTCGGTCCGACTTTCGTTATGACGATGTTAAGGACGTGCTGGTCCTTCTGGAGGTCAACACCCAGCCCGGCATGACGCCGACCTCTCTGGTCCCAGAGCAGGCCGCGCATCTGGGCATGAGTTATCAAGACCTGGTCCGGTGGATGGTGGAGGACGCCTCATGCCCGCGGTAGTTCGCGGCGGTCGACGCGCGGGTTCGGCGTCGTCGCCCCAACGCGGCCCGGGTCCCAAGGGGCAGGGGCGTCGGGCATCGGCCGCCAGGGGCGGAGGCGGCAGCGCAGGCGGCGTTCCCGGCAAGATGGCGGCGCTGGGTCGACTGGACCTCACGCCGCGCGCCGTCATCCTGTCGATCTGCGCCGGCGTCGGGGTTCTGGCGCTGGTCCTGGCGACCGGATCACGAGCGGACCGGATCGGGCAGTCGTTCAGCCAGGGTATGGACGGCGTCACGACCGGCATGGGGCTGCGGCTCAACCGCGTCCACATCACCGGCGCGTCCGACGAGGCCACGCCAGCGATCCAGCGCGCCCTGGACGTTCAAGCGGGCCAGCCGATCACGACGCTCGATCTGGACGCGCTGAAGGCCAGCGTGGAACAGGTCGGCTGGGTGCGAGAGGCGCGGGTGGTGCGCCTGCTGCCCGACACCTTGATCGTCGAGGTAAAGGAACATGATCGTCTGGCCGTGTGGCAGACGGGCGGGCGCACCCACGTCATCGACGGCGAGGGCCGGACGATCGCCGGCGCCGACGCGGGACGCCACCCCAACCTGCCGCTCGTGGTGGGCAAGGGGGCGGACGGGGCGGCGGGAGCCATTCTGCCGCTGCTGGCCCAGCGCCCCCGCCTGATGAGCCGCGTCGACGCCGTCGTGAGGGTGGACGAGCGGCGCTGGGACCTGCGGCTCAAGGACGGCGGTATCATCCAGCTGCCGGCTATCAATCAGGAGGCGGCGCTGATCCAGCTGGACGCCCTGGATCAGCGAGAGCGGCTGCTGGAGCTCGGCTTCGAGCGCATCGATCTTCGCACCGAGGGCGAGGTCGCGGTGCGGCCCGGCGCGTCGGCTTGATACGGTCTGAGTAGGGATTTCAAGGGCATGGCGGGAAAAAGGGGCGATCCAGCGATCGAGGCCACGAAATTCGATCGAGGGGGAGCGGCGAACCGCGCCCCGGTCGTAGCGGCCCTCGACCTGGGCCAGTCCAAGGTCGCCTGTTTCATCATGAAGCCCGATGGCGTGCGCCACGCCGACCGCACCATCCGCGTCGCGGGGGCCAGCCATGTTCAGTCCAAGGGCGTGCGCGGCGGGGCCATCGTCAGCATGGACGAGGCGGCCCAGGCCATCGGCCACGCCGTCGAGCGGGCCGAGCGGGCGGCGGGCGCGCCCGTGTCGGGCGTCATCGTCACCACCGCCATCGGCCAGATGGCCAGTCACCGGGTGCAGGCCCGGGTCTCGCTGGGAGCCAGCCCCGTCGGCGACGCGGACCTGGCCCGCGCCATCGGCATGGCCCTGGCCCAGATCCGACTGCCCAACCGCCGCCCGATCCATGTGTTGCCGATCGCGTGGTCGGTGGACGGGGCGAGGGGGGTCCACGATCCACGGTCGATGCGCGGCGGCTCGCTCGGGCTCGACCTGCTGGTCGTGTCGATGGCCGAGAGCGCCTTCGGATCGCTGAGCCATTGCCTGGAGCTGGCCCATCTGGACCTGCAGGGCGTGGTCGCCGCGCCCGTGGTCTCGTCCCTCGCCGCTCTGGAAGAGGACGAGATGGACCTGGGCTGCGTCTGCATCGACATGGGCGGGGGCTCGACCTCGGCCGCCGTCTGGGGCGGGCGCTCGCTGCTGCATATTGAGTCGCTGAACGTCGGCGGTGACCACGTCACCGCCGACATCGCCCGGGGTCTGTCGACGTCCAAGGCGGGGGCCGAGCGGCTGAAGACCCTGCACGGCTCGGCCATGGCGGCGGCGCACGAGGACCGCGAGATGCTGGAGGCCCCGCCGCGCGGCGAGGAGCCGGGCGCAGGTCCCGTGATCGTGCCCCGCGCCATGCTGAAGACGGTCATCGCCCCTCGGGTCGAGGAAACGCTGGAGCTGCTGCGCGACCGGCTGAAGGCGGTGGGCACGGGGCTGGAGCCCGGCGCGGGACTTGTCCTGACGGGCGGCGCCAGCCAGCTGAACGGCGTGCGCGAACTGGCCATCCGGGTGTTCGACCGGCCCGTGCGCCTGGGTCGGCCTCAGCGGGCGCCGCACCTCGCGGATTCGGCGGCGGGCCCCGCCTTCTGTTCCGCCGCCGGCGTGCTGCTGCGCGCCGCCTATGGCCCGCGCGAGGCGGTCTCGGCGCGAAAGCTCATGTCGCGCCAGATCACCGCCGCTGACGCTCCGCGTGTGAATCAGGGCAATCTGGTGGCACGCGCGGCGGGCTGGTTGCGCGATAACCTGTAGGGCTGCCTCCGTCCGGAAGGACAGTCCCCGAACGCCCCATCCCATCGTCATCCTCTGACTTGATCCGGGGATCGGACCGTGGGGTGCCCGCCTGTGTGGGCGGTCCCCGTGATCCTGCCTCGCGCCGCTTCAAGGGGTGGCCGCACGTCCGATCCTCGGATCAAGTCCGAGGCTGACGGAGCCGGGAGGGCCCGGTCCTCCCTTCGACCGCGCCAGGCAAAGAAAAGCGCCGGCGGGGTGATCCCCGCCGGCGCCCAAGTCTTGGTTTCGTCTAGCTTTTAGAAGCGGCCGTTGATCGTGAACAGGAAGGTCCGGCCCACAGCGTCGACGACGCCACCGACACCGATGTCCTCGATCACTTCCTGGGTGTTCAGGATGTTGTTGACCGTCAGTCGGACATCGACGTTGTCACGCAGCTCGTACCCGATCGTGTAGTTGAACAGGTCGTAACCGGGGAACTCGAAGCCTTCCGTCTGCTCGATGTAGTCAGCGGGCGAGGTCAGGGCGTTGCCGACCGTGCCGCTGACGTGGTTCCAGGTCAGACGGTGGTTCAGGCGACCCACGCGGTGAGAGATGTCCGTACGGAACTCCCATTCGTTGAAGCCGGGTTCGCCAGCGTTCGGATTCCGGGAACCGGCGACCACGTCGTACTGGAGCAGGTTGTAGGCCGAGACCGACAGGAACAGGTCGCCCCAGTTCGACGCCCGCTGCCCGAACAGTTCTTCCAGCGCGAAGTTGTAGCGGACCTCGGTGGTGGCCGCGCGCAGTTCGGTGGTCGAGAGGTTGAAGTTCGGGAAGAAGAAGAAGGCGCTCTGGAACGGCTGGTTGACGGTGGACGGGCTGCCCGGCTGGGCGACCGGAGCCACGGTCGTGCCGGTCAGCGGATTGACCGTCGGGATGATGAAGTTGCCCGAGGCCGGATCGCGGACGCCGAAGATGAACTGGTCGCACGCCGGCGTGCCGGACAGCTGGGAGTTCGGGAAGGTCGGCTGGTCGAAGCAGGCGTTCACCGTGGTGGGCGGACCCGTCAGGCCGACCTGGCCGGTGATCTCGGCGTCATAGTAGTCGAACGCGATCGTCAGACGGGGGATCCAGCGCGGGGTGAAGGTGAAGCCGTAACCGATCGCCTCGGATTCCTCGTTGTTCAGGAACGGGTTGCCGGCCGTGGCGGCGGGACGAGCACCACCGACGCCGACATAGTTCGCCAGGAAGGCGTCCGCGTCGGCCGCGTTTCCGGCGGCTCCGGTCAGGATGACCGCCTGACGGCAGTTGGCCTGACGCACGGCCGGATCCGGAGCCGAGTTGATCGCCGCCGGGGTGCAGGGGATGCCGCCGCCAGCGGGGTTGGTGAAGCCGGTGCCGGGCGCGCCGTACAGCTCGATGATCGAGGCCGAGCGGACCGAGGTGGACTCGTTCGCGCGAAGCACCAGGTCGTCCGTCAGGCGCCAGCGGATGCTGGCCTGATAGACTTCGTCGGTGACGCCCGGAGCGGCGGCGAAGCCGAGCGTCGCCGTTTCCTGGTCACGATCCACGATCCGGTAGGCACCCGAGATGTCCAGTTCCTGGAACAGCGGCAGGGAGAAGTCGCCACCGAAGATCGGGATGACCGCTTCATAGCCGTATTCCAGGAAGCGCAGCTCACCGTTCGAGAAGGCGCCCGTGGTGTTACGCGCGGCGCCCGTGGCGAAGTCGGCGCCCGGACGGAAGTCCAGGGACTCGTTGCGCCATTCGATCTGGGCGCCGGCGCTGATCCAGCCGCCCGGCAGGCGGAAGATCTCGCCGCCCAGCGAGGCCGCCAGATAGTGCTGGCGGGCTTCGTTGAACGAACCGGTGTCGGCCGTCACATAGTCACGCAGAGCCTGGGTGACCGTGGCGTTGTTCTCGCCGAAGGGGCTGAAGGGCACGCAGGCCGCGACCTGCGCCGCGGTCGGGACCAGGCCGAGCGTGGTGTTGATGTTCGTCAGGCCCGGGTTGCGGATCGCGATGCTTTCCGGGGCGGCGAGAGTCTGTTGGCGGCAGACCGGACCGTTCGGACCCTGGACCACGTCGATGGCGAGCGCGAACTCAGTGTCCAGCAGGTTCTGGCCGATGTTCTCGATGTCGTTCTGGCCGTAGACGTAGGACCCGTCCCAGTAGAACCGGCGACCGAAGAGGCCGAACTCGCCCTCGATCGAGTGCGCCGTGCGGAACATCTCGACGTTGTTGCCGCTCCGGTAGCCGCCGTCCGTGAGGTCGGCGAGGAAGCGGTTGACGAACAGCACGCGCTGACCGCCGATCGTCGGGACAGTCAGACCCTGGGCGGCCAGGCCGTTGATCTGCGCGAGGTTGGCGGCCCCGAAGAAGGGGTTCTGGTCGATGTAGACCGGGATCGCGCGGCTGCCGGCCGTGGTCGAGCCGAGGTAGGTGTTGGAGTCCGTGCCCCCGACCGAGCGATACTGAATGTCGGTGTAAAGCGCCTCACCGCGGTAGGTGATGGACGGGGTGATGTCCAGGCGTCCCAGGAAGGCCAGGCTCTGACGCTCGGTCTCGGATTGCAGGTTGCCGAAGCCGCGGCGGGTGTTGCTCGAACCGTCGCCGCCGACGCCGACGCCGAAAGTCGCCAGGGCCGGGTCGCCGAAGTTGTAGGGGACCAGGGCGCCCGACGAGTTGAACTGCAGCGGAACCGCGATGCGCGGGAAGAGATCGCGGGTCGCCGCGTCCGTGTTGAGGATGGTCGGGAAAGCGCCGAGCGGCGAGGTCGTCGTGCCGCTCTGGTTGCCGAAGAAGGTTCCGAGGAACAGGTTCGGGTTCAGGCTGGGGTTGGCGGCGAAGAACTCCTGGGGAGTCGGACGCGAGCGCTGCAGGATGTTCAGACCCAGGGCGTTGATCTGGGCCTGGCTCAGGCCGGCCGTGTTGGTGCCGGGCGCGTACTGGGCGATGACCTGCTGGCCCGTCACTCCCGTCGGCAGGGTCGTCGGGGCGAAGAAGGAGATCTGGCCGCGGGTGTTCACGCCCGATTGGGTCGTCGCCAGGAAGCCGTTCGGGATGAAGAAGCTGGCCGAGCCGGCACCCGCCGGAAGCGCGAAGCCGGTGCCGAGCACGCCGCCGAAGCTGCCCTGGTTGTTCCGGGTGTCGGTCGCCGTGAAGATCGTGCCGGGCTGACGGTCGGCGCCGCCGCCGAGGAACGCGCCCGGCAGGGCCGAGCCACCGCGGAGGGCGTCGGCCAGTTGGTTGCCGGTCAGGTTCTCGTTCCGCGTGAAGCCGTTGAAGGGATTGGTCTGGGCACCGACGAAGTAGAAGTCGCGGTCGCCACCGACGGTGATCGCCTCTTGGCGGAAGTAGTCGTAGGCGACCGTGATGTTGGCGCGGTCCTCGTAGAAGTTGGTGCCCCAGGTGACGCCCGCGCGGTAGCGATCGCCGTCGCCATAGTCGGTGACGCCATACTGGGCCACGACGTCGAGGCCCTCGAAGTCGTCCTTGAGGATGAAGTTGATGACGCCGCCGACGGCGTCAGCGCCGTAGATCGCGCCGCCGGTCAGCGGGGTGACCTCGACCGAGGCGATCAGCGAAGGCGGCAGGACCGAGATGTCGACCTGGGCGCCCGTGGCGTTGTCCGGCACGAACACCGTGGCCTGGTTGCCCGAGATGAAGCGGCGGCCGTTGACCAGCGTCTGGGTGCGCTGGGTGCCGAGGTTGAACAGGTCGGCGAAGGCGAAGTTGTCGCCGAACTGGGTGTTGGCGCCCCGGCTGTTGGAGCCGGCACCGACCAGCGGGATGTCTTCGATGACGTCGATGGCGTTGCCGACGGCCGTCTGGGTGAACTCTTCTTCCGTGACGGTCTTGACCGGGGTCGCCGTGTCCAGGCTCTCGCGGCGCAGACGCGAACCGGTGACGATGATCTCCTCGACCTCGGTCTCCTGCTCTTGAGCAGCCGGCGCGGTCTGGGCGTGGGCGGGAAGGGCGGTCAGGGCAAGAAGCCCCGCCAGAATGGAGGTGCCCAGAAGGGCCTTCTTCGACGACATGATGATATCACCCCTGAAAAACATATGCGGAAGGCATTGGACAGCCTTCGTCCACGGTTCGGTTACACCATCGCAGCGTGCCTGCAACATTTTCAGGCCGCAATCCTGCAACATCTGCCGCCATTGTCGCAGTTAGGTCACGTTTTGGCCTTGGGACCGTCGTGCGACGGCCTCTGTCGGGATTGGTTACGTCCTCTCGCGGAAAAGATGCGCGGACGGTCGGGCCGGGACTGTGTTTCCGGCCGACTCACCCTAGTTCGGTAACCTTCCCTTAACGGCGCTGGGTGTTTCCTTAACGCGCTCATAACCAATGCGAATCAGCGGGGACTTCGCATTGGCCGTTAACGGGGCAGGGTCGGAAAAAGGGTCGGTAACGGAATGTCTCTCTCGCTGGTGCGGCCGCAGGCCACGGAACTGAAGCCCCGGATCGTCGTCTTCGGCGTCGGCGGCGCGGGCGGCAACGCCGTCAACAACATGATCGACGCCGGACTGGAAGGCGTCGAGTTCGTCGTCGCCAATACCGACGCCCAGCATCTGTCCTTCGCCAAGACCGACCGCCGCATTCAACTGGGTGAGACCATCACCCAGGGTCTCGGCGCCGGCGCCCATCCCGAAGTCGGCATGAACGCCGCCGAGGAATCCGCCGACGAGATTCACGCGCACCTGGAAGGCGCGCACATGATCTTCATCACCGCCGGCATGGGCGGCGGCACCGGCACGGGCGCCGCGCCGATCATCGCCAAATGCGCTCGCGACCGCGGCATCCTGACCGTCGGCGTCGTGACCAAGCCCTTCACCTTCGAAGGCCGTCACCGCATGCGTCTGGCCGACGCCGGCATCGCCGAGCTGCAACGCTACGTCGATACCCTGATCGTCATCCCGAACCAGAACCTGTTCCGCGTCGCCAATGAGCGCACGACCTTCGCCGACGCCTTCGGCATGGCCGACCAGGTGCTGCACTCGGGCGTGCGCTCGATCACGGACCTGATGATTCTTCCGGGCCTCATCAACCTCGACTTCGCCGACGTCCGCGCCGTCATGTCCGAGATGGGCAAGGCGATGATGGGCACCGGAGAGGCCTCGGGCGACGACCGCGCCCTGCTGGCCGCCCAGAACGCCATCGCCAACCCCCTGCTGGACGAGACCAGCCTGAAGGGCGCCAAGGCCGTGCTGGTCAACATCACCGGCGGTCTGGACATGACCCTGCTGGAGGTCGACGAGGCCGCCAACGCAATCTCGGCCGAGGTGGACGGCGACGCCAACATCATCTTCGGCGCGGCCTTCGATCCGGCCCTGGACGGCAAGATCCGCGTCTCGGTCGTCGCCACCGGCATGGACGAGGTCGCGACCCAGAAGATCGAACCGGTCGCGCCGCGCCAGGGTTCACAGAATTTGGCGGCCTTCCACGAGCCGCGCCGCGCAGAGCCGGTCGCTCCGGTCGCCCGCACCGAGCCCGCCCGTCGCGAAGCCGCCGTCGCCTCGGCTTATCGCGCGTCGGAACCCGCCCCGATCGTCCCGACCTTCGAGGCCCCGGCCGCCCGCGCGCCCGAACCGGTCATCCACGTCGCCGAAGAGACCCGCGCGCTGGAGCCCATCGTCGATCCCTGGGTCGAGGCCTTCGAGCAGGATCACGGCCGCGTCGCCACGGCTTCGACCGACCAGGGTGACCTCTATTTCGACGCCCCGGCTCCGACGCGCGCGGAGACGCCGACCCATCAGGAGCCGGATCACCGTCGTTCTGGCTGGAGCCTGTTCGGCAAGAAGCCGCGCACGCCCTCGGCCTATGCCCCGGTCCAGCAGCCGGAACCGCGCGCGCCGCAACCTCAGCCTCAGCCGGAACTACGCCAGACGTCACAGGCAGCCGTCCCGGCCGAGGACGACCTTGAAATCCCCTCGTTCCTGCGTCGCCTGGCGAACTAGGGCGCAAAGTCTTCTGAGCTGAGGAGAAGGGCGGTCCGATCGGGCCGCCCTTCTTCGTTCGCGGCGCAAGCGAACCGCGTAACAATCCGAAACCCGACTTTGGTTTTCCCTGGCGGCAGGGCTGGGTAGGCATCCAGCCTCGGTTAATGCGCTGTTGAGAAGCGTCAGGCCGCAACGTCGGGTTTGTCTTTTGGCCGCACGCCACGATCATCGCGAACGGACGCTCGTCGCTCCGGCCATCTGCGCCGGTGTGGGCGTGCATACCGGTCAGCGCGTGCGCCTGGCCATCCGGCCCGCGCCGACGGGGACGGGGATCGTCTTCGTCCGCACCGACATCACCGACCGCGACAACCGCATCGTCGTCTCGGGCGATGCCGTGGTCGACGCCCGCCTGAACACCATGATCGAGAACGCGGCGGGCGTGCGCCTGTCGACGATCGAGCATCTGATGGCCGCCTTCTGCGCCCTGGGCGTCTCCAATGCCGTGGTCGAGGTCGATGGGCCGGAACTGCCCATCCTCGACGGCTCGGCCCTGCCGTTCGTCCAGCTGCTGGACCGCGCGGGCTTCCGTCGGCAACAGGCGCCGGTCCGCTACATCGAGATCCTGGAGCCGATCCACGTCACCGACGGCGACAAGCACGCGGCCCTCTTGCCATGCGACCGTTACGAAATGCGGTTCGAGATCGACTTCGACAATCCGGTCGTCGGCAACCAGATCATCGACTTCATCGTCGACGAACAGACCTTCCGCGACGAGATCATGTCCGCCCGTACCTTCGGCTTCGCCCATGAGGTCGAGGCGCTGCGCCAGGCCGGCCTGGCCCGGGGCGGCAGCCTGGAGAACGCGGTCGTCATCGACGGCGACGACATCCTGAACCCGGGCGGCCTGCGGATGGAGCGCGAGTTCGTTCGGCACAAGGCGCTGGACGCCATCGGCGACCTGTATGTCCTCGGCGCGCCCCTGCTGGGCCGGTACGAGGGCTACAAGGCCGGTCATGCGGTGAACAACCGTCTGGTCCGCGCCCTTCTGGCCGCGCCCCATGCCTGGCGCGAGGCGATCCTCGAGCCTCAGCTGGCCCGCGCCGGCTGAGGTTGCCTAGGGACCTACCCCAAGGTGATCGCCGACATCAGCCGGCCGAAGTCCGGTTCTCCGTTCAGATGGGCTCGCCGGTTCGAGTAGAACCGCGCCTCGTCCACGCAGGTATCGTGACCCGTCCAGGCGACGTTCCTCACTCCCGCCTGCTCCAGCCGCCACAGCACGAACCCCGGCAGGTCGAACAGGCGCTTGTCCGCACTGGCGCCGAGCGAGAAGAATCGCTCCGAACCCGGGTCGTGGTGCTCGAACCGTTCCTGGAAGTCCGCGCCGACTTCATAGCTCGCCTGGGCGATGCAGGGGCCCACGACGGCGGTGATCCGGGCCGGCCGAGCCCCCAGAGCCTCCATGGCGGTCACGGCGCCGTGGACGACGCCGTTCAGCGCGCCCTTCCAACCGGCATGGACCGCCGCGACCACGCCGGCCTCGGTGTCGGCCATCAGGACGGGCGCGCAGTCTGCTGTCAGAACGGCACAGATCACGCCCGGGGTCTGGCTGACGACCGCGTCGCCCTCCGGCCGGTCGCCTTGCCAGGGCCCGTCCGCCACACGGGCCAAGCTTGAGTGGATCTGATAGCAGGCCGCAAGGTCGTCGGGCGTCCCGCCCATGGCCGCCGCGATGCGCCGACGGTTCTCGGCCACGGCGGCGGGATCGTCGCTGGACCCCAGGCCGGTGTTCAGTCCCTCGAACAGCCCGGTGGACACCCCCCCCTGGCGCGTGAAGAAGCCATGTCGCACCCCGTCCAGCAGGGGGTGGGTGATCGGTTGCGGCGGCTGGATCATGTCGCTCATGGCTCGAATCCCGGGACGCTCAGGCTGCGTGGGAAAAAGATCGCCGCCGCCTTGAACAGGGCGCCCATCTGGTCGTCGGCCGTCAGACGGTCCAGCTGGCGTCGGATGGCCGGGGCGGCATCGGGCCTCGCCGACATCAACCGTTCGGCGCGCGTGTCGATTCCCAATCGACGCAGGAATTCGCCCTGGCCCACACAGCCGGTCACGTCCGCGCCTGCCTGAACCGCCGCTTCCAGCACGGCCGGAAAGTCCGCCCATTGCGTCACATCGGCCAGGCCGGGCATCTCCAGCGGATCGACCTTGGCGTGTCGCCTCAGCGCCTGAAGCGTGTCGCCCGACCCCGGCCGGTCGCGGCCATAGTCGATCAGCAGGGCCGCGCCCGAGGTCTCGGCCACCAGTCGGGCCAGATCTCGGCCGAAGGCGGCCTGATGTTCGGAGACCTCGATCAGCTCGCCCGGCTGGACTTCGAACATTGGCCGGACGAAACCGCCGCTGATGGCCGTGAGACCGAACATTAGATCGCCGTCGTCCGAGACGCCGACGCGTCGTTCGGCCCAGCCGGTCTCTGTCCGGACGAACTGGCGCGCGGGCATGCAGTCCAGAACCTCGTTGGCGATCAGAATCACCGGCGCGTCGCGGTCGATGGCCTCGAGCGACGAGACCCAGCGGGGAGGGGTATCCGTTTCGCCCAGTCGCCGGGCCTGGACCTCGCGCAGGGGTCGGCTGGGCTCGATCAGGATCAGCTCGGCCGCCGACAGGAAATCGGGGGCCAGCCGCGCGGCGCGAAGCGCGTCGGCCATCAGTGTCCCGTCGCCCGGCCCGATTTCCACGAGGCGCACCCGTTCCGGCGCGCCGAGCCGGTGCCAGACCTCGACCGCCCACAGGCCGATCAGCTCTCCGAACATCTGGCTGATCAGGGGCGCGGTGATGAAGTCGCCGGCCTCGCCGAGGTCGGGCCGCGTGGCGTAGTAGCCGCCCGAGGGATCGTGCAGACAGCGGGTGACATAGTCCGCCACCGTCATCGGGCCGGTCAAGGCGATCTCGCGGGCCAGCCTCGTCTTCAGGGACCCGTCGTTCATGGGCTCAGGCCGCGTCCGGCGTTCCCGTGACCGGGGGACGGCTGCGCGCGCGCCAGATCAGCCAGGCCCCGACCAGGATCATCGGGATGGACAGCAGCATGCCCATGGTCACCACGCCCTGCAGGGCTTCGGGCATATGGCTGTCGGGTTCGCGCACGGTCTCGATCGCCGCGCGGCTCAGGCCATAGCCGACCAGGAACAGGCCCATGACGTAGCCAGGCTTGGTCAGAAGCTTCCATTTCCACACCGCCAACCAAAGCACCACGAACAGGACGATGCCCTCCAGCCCGGCCTCATACAGCTGGCTGGGGTGTCGGGGTTCGTTGCCGGCGGGGCAGAACCCATAGGTCCGCTCGATCTGGGCGTTGCAGAAGCGGACGGCCCAGGGCGCGTCGGTGACCCGGCCCCACAGTTCGCCATTGGTGAAGTTGGCGATCCGTCCGAAGAACAGGCCCAGCGGTACCGCTGGCGCGATCGCGTCACCGAGGCTCAACAGGTTCGCGCCGTGCTTGCGGCCGAACCAAACGGCGGCGAGGACCACGCCCAGGAAGCCGCCGTGGAACGACATCCCGCCGGTCCACAGCTGGAACAGCTCCAGCCGCTCGCCCCATCCGTCGCCGGTGAAAAGCTGGCCCAGGATCGCGGGCTTGTAGAACAGGACGTAGCCCAATCGGCCGCCCAGGATGATGCCCAGGGTGATCCACAGCACCAGGTCGTCCAGCTGGACGGGCGTGATCGGGGCCCGGCCCGGGCTCCAGACCCGATCGGCCTTCAGGATTCGCGCGGCATAGATCCAGCCCAGGACGATGCCGGCCACATAGGCCAGGGCATACCAGCGGATCGGCAGCGGACCCAGCTGGATCAGGACCGGATCGAACTCGGGGAATATCACGCTTGGCGCTCCTGAAGCGGTTCGCTGAGCCCCTTAGCAAGCGTCGCCACGTCGCGCGAGGGTGACACGTTTAAGCCGCGATTGACCTTAGACAGGGGGTGGTCGGGTAAGGTTTCGTTCACCATATCCGCAGACCCTTCCTTAACGACGCTCGCCAGTCGCGGGCCGGAGCATCCGATGCAGACGCGCAATCCCATTCTCGACGAGTTCGCCAAGCTATCGACCAGCGCGATGGGCCTGGCCCAGGCGGCGGGCGAGGAGGCCAAGTCGGCCTTCCGCTCCCAGTCCGACCGGATCGCGGCGGAGATGGACCTGGTCCGCCGCGACGAGTTCGATGCCCTCAAGGCCGAGATCGCCGCCTTGCGCGCCGAGATCGCTACCCTGAAAAAGCCGGCCACCGCCAAGGCCAACAAGCCGGATACGGGAACGTCCACGGACGGAACTCGTCTTCCGGACGCAGCCGGTTGAGCCGAATCCGCGAACACGCCTACCGTCTCTTCATGGCGCATGAGTCGCGCCCCGCCCCCCGCGAGACCTGAGTTCCCTGATGGATGCTGTCGCCCACGAAGTCGACGTCCCCTACGATCCGCTGGACGTGGTCGAGCATGTGCTGAACGCCGAGAACCTGCCGTTCGACCGCACCGACGACGGCGACCTGGCCTTCGCCCTGGCCGGGGACTGGAAGGATTATGAACTGTGGTTCGCCTGGCGGCCCGAGGGCGACTGCCTGCAGCTGTGCTGCGCCCTCGATCTGCGGGCCACCAAGAGCCGCCGCAACGCCGCCTACGAGTTGGTCTCCATGGTCAACCAGCGCACCTGGATGGGCCATTTCGAGGTCTGGGCCGAGGACGGCGAGATCGTCTTCCGCCACTCACTGGCCCTGCCCCACGGCGAGCGCCCGACGCTCGCCCAGGCCGCGTCCATGATCGACGCGGCGGTCGAGGCGGCGGATCGCTACTATCCCGCCTTCGACTTCATGATCCGCGGCAACAAGAAGCCGCAGGACGCGATCGACAGCTGCCTGTTCGAGACCGTCGGCACGGCCTGAGGCCCACCTTTTTTCCGCTCATCCCCGCGAAAGCGGGGACCAAGGCCTTTGGCGACGGTGGTTGGGGCGTTCGCTTCGTCGTCAATCCCTGACAATGTGCCTCGCGCAAGCACTGGGTCCCCGCTTTCGCGGGGATGAGCGGAGGATTGATGGCGATCTCGACGGTTCTCCTCGGCCACGGTCGACTCGGCTCCGCAATGGCCGAAGGCTGGCGGCTGACCGGTGCCGCCTCACCGACCATCCTGACCCGCGCCGACCCGCCGGTCTGTCCGCCCGACACTGGCGCGCTCGTGATCGCGGTGAAGCCGGGGTCGTGGCGCGCGGCGGTGGCGCCTTTGATCGACAGCCTGCCCGCCGACGCCGTGATCGTGTCCGTCATGGCCGGCGTTCGCGCCGCCGATCTGGCTTCCGTGCTGGATCGGCCTATTGCCCGCGTCATGCCGACCACCGCCGTGGCGCAGGCGCAGGGCGTCGCGGCGATCTGGGCCGCCGATCCCGGGGCGCGCGCGGTGGCCCATGCCCTGTTTGATCCCGTGGCGGACACGGTCGATCTGGCGGACGAGGTCCAGCTGGACCCCGCCACGGCGGTCGCGGGCTCGGCCCCGGCCTTTTTTCACGCCTTCGCCCAGGCGCTGGCCCGAGCAGGCGTCGAGGCGGGGCTGACGCCGGACGCGGCCCAGCGTCTGACGCGAGGAGCCCTGCGGTCCGCAGGAGCCGGCGCGGCGACCGGCGCTTCACTGGACGCCCTCATCGCCCGCATCGCCTCGCCCGGCGGCACGACCCGCGCCGGCCTCGACGCGCTGAACTCGGCCGATCTGGAGGGCGTGGCGAAGGCGGCGGTTCACGCCGCCGTCGCCCGGGCGCGCGATCTAGCGAACGACCAGCCGGCCTGAGGCCAGGTTGTCGGCCAGACGGTTGAAGGCGCGGTCCGCGTCCTGCCAGGTGCCGAAGCCCCAAACGTCGGCGAGCGAGGTCGAATAGCGCGCGTAGTGCACCGGCAGCCGACGTCCGTCCGCCATCACGACTTCGCCCTCGATGGTCGCGCCGCCGATGGAGAGGCTGTCGATCACCGACAGGCCGGGACGGTCGGTGGCTTGCTGGAAGGTCGGGCGGTTGGGCTTGAGGTCGGTCAGCACGAGGTTGACCTGGGCGTCGCCCAGGACGCCGCGCGCGTCCAGTTCGCGGGTCACCACGGCCTGCAGACGCTCCAGCTGCAGATCGACGTCGCGTTGGCCCAGCGCCTCGACCTCTTCGATCAGATCGCCTCCGACGGTCACGGTGACGCGGGGCTCCTGGGCCAGGGCGGGCGCGGCCAGACCGGCGGCGAAGGCGAGGGGGGCGAGAAAGGCGAAACGGCGCATGATGAACCTCCGAAGTTTCCCTGTCGGATCCAAGATGCGCCTTCCGGACCGCCTTCGCTAGCCCGGCAGACGGATCAGGGCGCGAAGGCCCCCCAGGTCGCTGCGGGCCAGGGTGATGTCGCCGCCGTGGCTTCGCGCCACATCGCGCGCGATGGCCAGCCCCAGCCCGACGCCCTTGCGGTTCTGGTTGCGGCTCTCGTCCAGCCGGCTGAAGGGGCGAAAGGCCTCTTCGTGCATCTCCTCCGGGATGCCTGGCCCGTCGTCTTCGACCGCGATCTCGAGCCCGCCGGAAGGCAGGGCCCGGGCCGACAGCCGAACATGCTCGCCGTGCGCCGCCGCATTGCCCGCCAGATTGTTCAGAGCCCGCTTGAACGCCAGCGGCCGCAGGGTGGCGGTCAGGCCGGTGGGCGTGGCGATCTCGACCTCCGCGCCCGCCCGCTTCACGTCCTCGCCGGCGGCCGTCAGCAGGGCGGGAATGTCCAGCCGCTGGGGCGTCTCCCCGGCCTCGCCTCGGGCGAAGGCCAGGTATTCGTCGATCATATGCTCCATCTCGTCCAGGTCGCCCTTCATGGCGGCCTGGCGCTTGAAGGGCGGGGCCAGCGCCAGCTCCAGTCGCAGACGGGTCAGGGGCGTCCTCAGGTCGTGGCTGACCGAGGCCAGCAAGGCGGTTCTCTGGTCGATGTGACGCTGGATTCGATCGCGCATGGACAGGAAGGCCGTCGCCGCCTGACGCACTTCGCGCGCGCCGTGCGGTTTGAAAGGTCTAGTGACCTCGCCCCGCCCGAACGCCTCCGCCGCCTCGGCCAGTCGCTCGATGGCGCGCACCTGGTTGCGGATGAACAGGATCGCGACCCCCATCAGCAGGGCGGTCGCCAGCGTCAGCCACAGCACGAAGATGTGCGCCTGGGTCGCCACCGCCCGCTCGCGCGGCGCGATGATCCGAAGCACCCCGTCCCTCTGCTGCACCTGGATGTCGATATAGGCGGGATAACGGGTCGTATCGAACCAGAAAGGCTGGTCCAGCCGCCCGGCCAGGGCCGCCTCCACCGTCCGGTCCACCACCCCGATGGGGCCCCGCCGCTGTTCCTCGGGCAGGGTCGCGCCGGGCCGCAGCGCCACCGAAAGTTGCATCGACCGCTGGGCCTGGTCGGTGATCTCGGCCAGGTTCGCGGCCGTCGGCTCGTTGCGATAGCTTTCGGCCGCCCAGGCCACGTCGCCGGCCAGGCCTTCCGACAGACGCGACGTCACCGTCTGCCAGTGCATGTCGAAGAAGGCCCAGGTCACCGCCCCCTGCATGATCAGGATGGGCAGGACGATGATCAGCAGCGACCGCCCCCATAGCGTCGTCGGCAACTGGCGCTTCAGCACCCGCGCCAGGACGGGGAAGGGGAGCAGGCGCATCAGTCCGGGGCCAGCATATAGCCGATGCCGCGAACGGTCTGGAGGTAACGCGGATTCTTCGGATCGACCTCCAACTTGCGCCGCAGACGGGTCACCTGGACGTCCACCGCGCGGCCGGTGATGTCGGCCGTGTCCGGTGACAGGTCCATCCGCTCGACCGGGGCATGGGCGTTCAGGGCCAGGGTCTTTAGCAACTGCGCCTCGGCCTCGGTCAACCGCATCGGCGTGCCGTCGCGGGTCAGCTCCAGCCGCTCCAGGTCGAACAGAGCGGGCCCCAGCTTGATCTCGCGCGGCATGATCGGCTTGACCCCGGTTCGCCTCAGGATGGCCTCGATCCGCAGCGCCAGCTCTCGCGGCTCGAAGGGCTTGGACATATAGTCATCGGCCCCCCGCGACAGGCCCTCGATCCGGTCGGCCGGATCGCCGCGCGCGGTCAGCAGCAGCACCGGCGTGCGCGACAGCTGCGCCTTGTTGCGGACCCAGGTCGTAAGCTCCAGCCCACTTTCGCCTGGCATCATCACGTCCAGCACGACCAGGTCGAACTCGATCAGCTCCATCAGGCGACGGGCGGCGGCGGCGTGGGCCGCTCCCGTCACGCGATAGCCCTCGCGCGCCAGAAACTCCTTGAGCAGCTCGCGGATACGGTCGTCGTCGTCGACGATCAGCAGGTGCCGGCCGACGCCCGCGCCGGCCACGGGTCCGGACCGGCTGCTCATGCTCCGGCTCCGATTCGGCCGATCCCGGCGTTGACCTGAGGCGTCCGGGAAGGTCTAACCGGCAAATCTGCGCAGGAGACGTTGTTCAATGGCCTTGGTTCCTTTCGACGATCGTGACGGCTGGATCTGGATGGACGGTGATTTCGTGCCCTGGCGGGAAGCGAAAACGCACGTTCTGACCCATGCCCTGCACTACGGTTCGTCGGTGTTCGAAGGGGAGCGTATGTATGGCGGGGAAATCTTCAAGCTGACAGAGCATTCCGAGCGTCTGGCCCGATCGGCCGAGCTTTTGGACTTCACCCTGCCGTATAGCGTCGCCGAGATCGACCAGGCCTGCCGGGACACCTGCGCCAGGATGGGCATGGAGGACGCCTACATCCGCCCCGTCGCCTATCTCGGGCCGGAACAGACCTCGGTCTCGGCCCTGAACAACAAGGTCCACGTCGCCATCGCCGTCTGGGACTGGCCCAGCTATTTCGACCCGGAGGTCAAGAAGAAGGGCATCCGCCTGGAGTGGGCCAAATGGCGCCGCCCCGACCCTCTGACCGCCCCGACCACGGCCAAGGCGGCCGGCCTCTACATGATCTGCACCATGTCCAAGAACGCGGCGGAGCGGCGCGGCTTCTCGGACGCCATGATGCTGGACTGGCGCGGCTATGTCGCCGAGGCGACGGGAGCCAACGTCTTCTTCGTCCAGGACGGGGTGATCCATACGCCGGACGTGACCCACATCCTGAACGGCATCACGCGCCAGACGGTGATCGACCTGGCCCAGGCCAGGGGCATCGAGGTCGTGGTGCGCCATATCCACCCCGAAGAGCTGTCGACCTTCAGCGAGTGCTTCCTGACCGGCTCGGCTGCTGAGGTGACGCCGGTCCAGCTGATCGGCGAATACACCTTCACACCGGGCGATATCAGCCTGGGTCTGATGGAGGATTACGGCAGGCTGGTGCGGCGCATCGGTTGATGTCCGCTTGAGGATACCGGCCCGGTAGGTTATGTGTATGATTGGTCTGGATCATACACATGCGCACCAATATCGAGATCGATGACAAGCTGATGGCGGAAGCCATGAAGGCGACGGGATCGAAGACCAAGCGAGAGGCCGTCGAACGCGCCCTCACCGAGGTCGTCGTTCTGAGCAGACAGGCTGAGATTCGAAACTATTTCGGGAAGCTGCACTGGGAGGGCGATCTGGACGCGATGCGGCGGGACGATTGATCCTTGTGGACTCGTCAGTCTGGATCGATGCCTTCCGGGGTCTTCAGACACGACACACCGAGTACCTGCGTGATCAACTGGGACGTCGTGTCGTTCTCACCGGAGACCTCATCCTCACAGAGGTCCTCCAAGGCTTTTCGTCACCTTCAGACTTCGAGACCGCCCGGAGGCTCATGACCAGCGTGCCGCTGGTCAAAATCTGCGACCCCGATGTCGCGCTGCGCGCGGCGCGAAATTATCAGCTCCTGCGGACGCGGGGCCAGACCGTCCGCAAGACGATCGATACGCTCATCGCCACCCGCTGCATTCTGGACGACCTCACCCTGCTCTACAGCGACCGCGACTTCGACGGGTTCGTCCGTCACCTCGGATTGCGCCCGGCCCTGCCCGAATCCGCATGACCCCCCGCGCGCCTCAGTGTGCGGCGGCCGCCGGCAGGTGATCCTTGTCGTGGCGGCCGACCTTGTCGACCAGGGTCTGGGCCGCCGCGTTCATGCCGATGACCTCGACCTCGGCCCCCTGGCGGCGATAGCGGAACACCACCTTGTCCACGGCGGCGACGCCGGTCAGGTCCCACAGGTGGGCGTCGGTCATGTCGATCTCGACCCGCGTCGGATGCCCGTGGTGCTCGAAGGCGGCGGCGAAGACGTCGGCCGAGGCGAAGAACAGGTTGCCGGTCACGCGATAGCGCAGGTGACCCTCCTCGGGGACCTCGATCTCCTCGACGACGACGGTCTTGCCGACCTTTCGCATGAAGAAGATCGCCGACAGGACCACGCCCAGCACCACCCCCTTGGACAGGTCGTGGGTCGCCACCACCGTCGCGGTCGTCGCGATCATGACGACCGAGGACTGGATCGGGGTGGAGCGCAGCCTCAACACTGAGCCCCAGTCGAAAGTGCCGACCGAGACCATGATCATCACGGCCACCAGCGCCGCCATCGGGATCTGCGCCACCCAGTCCTGAAGCACCAGGATCAGGAACAGCAGGAACAGCCCGGCCCAGAGAGTCGACAGCCGCCCGCGCGCGCCACTCGTCACATTGATGATCGACTGGCCGATCATGGCGCAACCCGCCATGCCGCCGAACAGGGACGAGGCGATGTTGGCGATGCCCTGTCCGCGCGTCTCGCGGTCCTTGTCCGACGGCGTGTCGGTGATGTCGTCCAGCAGGTTGGCGGTCAGCAGGCTCTCCAGCAAGCCGACGAAGGCCAGGGTCGCCGCCACCGGCCCGATGATCGCCAGGGTCTCCCACGTCAGCGGCACGTTCGGCAGGTGGAACATCGGCAGGGTCGAGGGCATCTGGCCCATGTCGCCCACGGTGCGCACGTCCAGGCCCATGAAGATCACCAGGGCGCTGATGGCCACGATGGCGACCAGGGGCGACGGCACCGCCTTCGTGATGCGGGGAAAGCCGTAGATGATCACCAGGGACGCGCCGACCAGGGCGAAGGTCTGCCAATTGGCCCCGATCAGCTCGGGCATCTGGGCCAGGAAGATCAGGATGGCCAGAGAGTTGACGAAGCCGGTCATCACGCTGCGCGACACGAACTTGATGTAGCGGCCCAGTTTGAACAGGCCGACGACGATCTGGAACACCCCGGTCAGCAGGGACGCGGCGAACAGATATTCCAGCCCGTGATCGCGAACCAGACCCACCATCAGCAGGGCCATGGCCCCGGTCGCCGCCGAGATCATCGCCGGCCGTCCGCCGACGAAGGCGATGGTCACCGCGATCACGAAACTGGCGTACAGGCCCACCGCCGGGTCGACGCCCGCGATGATGGAAAAGGCGATGGCCTCCGGGATCAGGGCCAGGGCGACCACGGTCCCGGCCAACAGGTCGCGTCTGGGGTTCGCGAGCCATTGCTCACGCGCCGAGGCGAGAAGGGTCATGGTCAGGTCTGTCGTTTCAGGCGGTTCCGGGCGCTCGGCCTCGGCATCCGCTGGTGTCCCGGGGGATTGGCGCCCGGGGTAGCCACCCGGTCGCGCCGGGTCCCTGTTTGGTCGCTCTTCTCCGATATTGCGCCGCAACATGCAAGACGAGGACGGGACGCCGAGTCCCGCTACGTCCGATTTCGACGCATCCAGGCCCTAGGGTGCGGCCCCGTTGTGCCCGGCTGTCTGCATGAGGTGAGAGAAGTGAGAGTCACTTTCATTCCGCTCTCGCACTCTCACCCTTGCCACGTGGCCAGGGGTTCGCTTGAACGGATGGACCGGCGGGGGGCCGGACAGGACACCTGAATGTTCAGCGCACTGAACCTGCAGAGCTTTGCCGGGCTCATCGTCATCGTCGCCGCCTGCTGGCTGCTGTCGGAGAACCGGCGACAGTTTCCCTGGCGACTGGCCCTGGGTGCGGTCGTCGCCCAGGCGGTGCTGGTGCTGGCCCTGTTCACCCTGCCGGGATCGCAGAACGTGCTGGCGGCCGTCACGGGGGCGGTGGACGGCCTGACGGCGGCGACGGCGCGCGGCACCCAGTTCGTGTTCGGCTATCTGGCGGGCGGCGATCAGCCCTATGCGGTGACGAACGCCTCGGGTCTGTTCACCTTCGCCTTCAACGTCTTGCCGCTGATCCTGGTCATCTCGGCCCTGTCGGCCCTTCTGTGGCACTGGCGCATCCTGAAGTGGATCACCCTGGGCTTCGGCTTCGTCTTCCAGCGCACCATGGGGCTGGGTGGCGCCTCCGCGCTCGCCGTGGCGGCCAACATCTTTCTCGGCATGATCGAGAGCCCGCTGGTCATCCGGGCCTATCTGGACAAGCTGACCCGGTCCGAGATTTTCCTCATGATGGTCGTGGGCCTCGGCACCGTCGCCGGCTCCACCATGGTGGCCTATGCCTCGATCCTCGGACCGGTGCTGCCCAACGCGGCGGGCCATGTGCTGGTCGCCTCGATCGTATCGGCCCCGGCCGCGATCCTGCTGGCCCGCATCATGATCCCCGAAAAGCCGGGGGAGGGCGGGGCGATCGCCGACTATGGCTCGGCGCTGAAGTACGACTCGGCCATCGACGCCATCGTCAAGGGCACCGCCGACGGCTTGATGGTCGTGCTGAACATCTCCGCCGTCCTGATCGTCTTCGTGGCCCTGGTCGCCCTTGTGAACATCATGATCGGCGGGGTCTGGCTGTTCGACGCGCCGGTGACGGTCGAGCGCCTGCTGGGCTGGCTGTTCATGCCGCTGGCCTGGCTGATCGGCGTCGACTGGTCCGAGGCGGGCAAGGCCGGATGGCTTCTGGGCGTCAAGCTGACCCTGACCGAGTTCGTCGCCTTCATCGAACTGGGCCGGGTGCCGCTGGAGGACATGAGCGAACGCACCCGGATGCTGCTGACCTACGCCCTGTGCGGCTTCGCCAACATCGGTTCGGTGGGCATCACCGTGACCGGCCTGTCGGTGCTGATCCCCGAGCGGCGCGAGGAGGTCCTGGGCATGGTGTGGAAGGCGCTGTTCGCCGGCTTTCTGACGACCCTGATGACGGCGGCGGTTGTCGGCGCCATGCCGGCCTCCATATTCGCCTGAACCGGAGATATCCTCGATGAAGCTCTACGACAGCCACCGCGCTCCCAATCCCCGGCGCGTTCGCTGGGTCATGGCCGAGAAGGGCATCGAGGACGTCGAGATCGTCCAGGTCGACATCATGGCCGGCGACCACAAGACGCCGGACTACCGCGCCCGCGTCGGCGTCCCTCATGTCCCCGCGCTGGAACTGGACGACGGCACGACCATCTCGGAATCCGTCGCCATCGGCCGTTATCTTGAATCGATGTACCCGGAGCCGAACCTGTTCGGCCACGATGCGCGGGAACAGGCCATCGTCGAGATGTGGACCCGTCGCTGCGAGTTCTATCTGGCCAACCCCATCATGCTGAACGTTCGCCTGACCCACCCGGCCCTGGCCGCGCTCGAGTCGACGCAGCAGCCTCAGGTCGCCGACTACAATCGCGTCGCCGCCGAGCGTTTCATGCGGACGCTGGACCGGCATCTGGCGGACCACGAATTCATCGCCCTGGATCGTTTCACCATCGCCGACATCGTCGGGGCTGTCGGTCTCGACTTCGCCCGCCTGGTCAAGTACCGCCCGCCCGAAGAACTGACGCATCTGCATCGCTGGCTAGATGCCTGCCGCGCCCGGCCGGCGGCGAAGGCGGGGGTGTGATCAGCGCGGCGTGAACTTCCGGATGATGCCGGAATAGGTCATCAGCGTCCGCTCGCCGGTCGTGATCTGCCCCCGCACGAAGATCAGCGAGCCGCCCGCGCGCACCACCTCGCCCGTCGCCTCGATCAGTTCGCCGACATAGGCGCCGTCGATCAGGGTGGAATCAAGCTGCACCGTCACGCCGTTCTTGCCCTCCATCTCCTGATAGGCCGTCTGGAACAGGGCGATGTCGGCGAAGGTCATCAGGCAGCCGCCGTGCATCCGGTCGCCGGCGTTCATGTGCTTGGGCTCGGCGCGGAAGGCACAGCGCATGCGGCCGTCGGGGTCGGGCTTGAAATAGAAGGGCCCCACCACCTGGTCGAAGGTGCCGTGCAGGTCATAGGTCTGCCATCCGGAGAACTCGCCCTCCGCTACCGTGATCTTGGCCACCATGTTGAACCCGCCTTACTTTCACTCTCGCAGTGCAGCATATAGGCGCGATGAGCGACCCAATCGAAGCGGCAATTTTCGAGACCCTGGCCAAGGCCGATCCGAAGGGCGTCGGCGGCAAGTCCGTCGAACCGGCGGACGTGGCCAAGCACATCCAGACCGAGCAGTGGCAGCGGGTCCTGCCCAAGGTGCGGGCCACGGCGCTGCACCTGATGCGGCAGGGGCGGCTGACCATCACCAAGAAGGGCAAGGTCGTCGATCCGTCCAACTTCCGCGGGGTCACCCGCCTGCGGCTGCCGACCGAGGCCGAGACGGCGGCGGCTTTGGCCGCCTTGCCGCCCGCGCTGGCCGATGAGGACGATGGCGACTTCGCCTGATCTGCTGGAGACCGTTCTCGCCGACATCCGCGCCTGCCGGGCGTGTCTGGGCGAGCTGCCGTATGAACCCCGGCCGGTGGTCCGGGTCTTTCCAGAGACGCGGCTGCTGATCTGCGGCCAGGCGCCCGGCCGCCGCGTGCACGAGAGCGGCATGCCCTTCACCGACCCGTCCGGCGATCGCCTGCGCGACTGGATGGGGATCGACAGCGAGACCTTCTATGGCGATCACCGGATTGGCGTGGCAGCCCAGGCCTTTTGCTATCCCGGCACCGCGCCGCAAGGCGGTGATTATCCACCGCCTCGCCGTTGCGCGACCCTCTGGCGACCCCGGCTGCTCGACGCCTTGCCCCGGATGGAACTGACTTTGCTGGTCGGCGGCTGCAGCCAGGTCTGGGCCTTGGGCGAGCGGGCCAAGGTGACCATGACCGAGACGGTCCGCGCCTGGCGCGACTATGCCCCCGACATCCTGCCGATGCCCCACCCGTCCTGGCGCAACACCGCCTGGCTGAAGCGGAACCCCTGGTTCGAGGCCGAGGTCGTGCCCTGGCTGCAGGGCCGGGTGAGGGAGATGCTGGCATGAAGGTCCGTGCCCTGGCCATTGCCTTGCTCGCCTTGTCGCTGTCGGCTTGCGCCGCGCCCTTCGTGCAGTCGCCGCTGACGCCGCCGCCGGGGTTCGCCGGACCCGAGATTCAGGAGCGGGCCTTCGTCGTGCAGGACGGGGCGCGGCTGCCCTATCGGCTCTGGGCCCCGGCGGAGGAGCCGTGGGCTGTCGTCGTCGCCCTGCACGGCATGAACGACCACTCGGCCGCCTTCCGCCTGGCCGGACCTTGGTGGGCCGAGCGGGGCATCGCCACCTATGCCTATGACCAGCGCGGCTTCGGGGCCGCGCCCGGACGCGGCCTGTGGCCCGGCGAGGCTCTGATGGTCGAGGACCTGCGCACCATCGTCGCCCTCGTTCGCGCGCGGCACCCCGACGCCCGTATCGCCGTCGTCGGCGAGAGCATGGGCGGGGCGGTTGCGATCTCCGCCTTCGCTTCCGACCGACCGCCCGCCGCCGATCAGGCCATCCTGCTGGCCCCCGCCGTCTGGGGCTGGTCGAGCCAAAGCCCGTTCAACCGCGCCGGTCTTTGGGTCACCGCCCGCCTGCTGGGCGACCGGGCGGTCGAACCGCCGGACTGGGCCGTGCGCGACATCCGGGCCACCGACAATCTGATGGAGCTGATCGCCAACGGAAACGACCCGCGCTTCATCCGCTCGACGCGTTTCGACGCCCTGCACGGCCTGGTCGATCTGATGGAGAGCGCGACGGTCAAGCTGGGTCAGGCGAGGGGGCCGGTCGCTCTGCTGTATGGCGCGAACGATCAGATCATCGAGAAGGGCCCGATGCGGCGCGCCCTGATCGGGGCCGGCAACCCGTCCAACCTGCGCAGCGCCTGGTATCCTGATGGATGGCATCTGCTGAACCGCGACCTTCAGGCCGAGGTCGTGTTCCGCGACGTCGAGGCCCTGCTGCGAGACCCTGATACTCCTTTGCCGAGCGGCGCGCCCGAGGTTCTACCGCAACTGCGTCGCTAGTCGTCGTCGGCGGGCAGCCGCTCCATCGCCCGCCAGCCAATGTCGGTCCGGTTGAAGCCCCCCGGCCAGTCGATCATCCGGATCGCGCGATAGGCCCGGTCTCGCGCCTCGGCGATGTCGGCCCCCTCGGCGCAGATGTTCAGCACCCGCCCGCCGCTGGCCACCAGGGTGCCGTCCTCCTGTCGTGCCGTCCCGGCGTGGAAGACCTGGACGTGCGGACCGAAGTCCTGGTCCGTGCCCCGGATGATCGAGCCCTCCAGCGGGCTGTCGGGATAGCCCTTGGCCGCCATGACAACGCAGATCACCGTCTCGGCCTTGAACTGGGGTTCCGGCAGGCGCGAGACGTCGCCCCGCGCGCAGGCCAGCAGATAGGGCAGGATATCGACCGCCAGCCGCATCATCAGGACCTGGCATTCCGGGTCGCCGAAACGGGCGTTGAATTCCACCACCCTGGGGCCGTCTTCGGTCGCCATCAGACCGGCGTAGAGCACACCCCGATAAGGCGCGCCTTCCAGCGCCATGGCCTTCAGCGTCGGCTGCACGATGCGCCGGTTGGCCGCCATGACCAGCTCCTCGTCGAACACCGGGGCGGGCGAATAGGCCCCCATGCCGCCGGTGTTGGGCCCCAGGTCGCCGTCGAAGGCGCGCTTGTGGTCCTGAGCCCCGCCGAACAGCAGGGCGCGCTTGCCGTCGCACAGGGCGAACAGCGAGCCCTCCTCGCCCTCCATGAACTCCTCGATGACGACGCGGGCCCCCGCCTCGCCGAAGCGACCGCCCAGCATCCGCTCGATCTCGGCCTCGGCGTCGTGCCGGTCTGGACTGATGGCCACGCCCTTGCCGGCGGCCAGACCGTCGGCCTTGATGACATAGGGCGGCTTGAACACCTTCAGCGCCGCGCGGGCGTCCTTGATCCGCTCGTAGACGCCGTAGTGGGCGGTCGGGATCTCGTGCCGGGCCATGAAGGCCTTTGAAAAGGCCTTGGACGTCTCCAGCTGCGCCGCCTTCGCGGTCGGTCCGAAGCAGGGAATGCCGGCCGCGTTCAACCGGTCCGCCAGCCCGGCCTCCAGCGCCACCTCCGGCCCCACGACCACCAGCCCGACGCCCAGTTCGCGCGCCAGCCGAGCCAGCCCTTCGGCGTCGGTCGCCTTGTAGCCCGGCAGGCACTCGGCGACCTTGGCGATCCCGGGATTGCCGGGCGCGCAGTACAGCCGCTCGACCAGCGGCGATTGCCGGATTTTCCAGGCCAGGGCGTGCTCGCGCCCTCCAGACCCGACGAGGAGGATGTCCATGCGCGGGCAATGGCCGGGCCGGCCCGGCCGGTCAAGGGTCGAGGCCGCCCCTAGGCCATGGAGAAGACGACATAGGCGGCGAAGGCAAGCATGATCAGCAGGCCGAGGATCAGCCAGACGCCGAGGGGTGGACCGCCGCTCCGCCGCGAGAGGTCGCGCTTCCTCGGATCGTCCTCGTCATAGGGCGGGATGGCGTCGTTGCTCATGCGGGACAGATATAGACGCAATCGGTCGGTTTCCGCACCCCGACAAACGCGTCTAGAACAGCCCCGATGACCGACGATTATGTCTTTGGGGGAACCGCTGAGCCCGAGGCTCCGCCCGCGCGCGACAACAATCCCCCGCTGTCGATCTCGGAACTGTCGTTCGCCCTGAAGCGGACGCTCGAGGACCGGTTCGGCCATGTCCGGCTGCGGGGCGAGATTTCCAAGGTCAATCGCCACGCCTCGGGCCACGTCTATCTGACGCTCAAGGACGACAAGTCGGCGATCGATGGCGTGGTCTGGAAGGGGGCCGTGCGCGGCCTGGGCGTGCAGCCCGAGACGGGGCTGGAGGTCATCGTCACCGGCAAGATCACCTCCTATCCGGCACGGTCGTCCTATCAGATCGTGATCGAATCGATGGAGGCGGCGGGGGCGGGGGCGCTGCTGGCCCAGCTGGAGCGGCTGAAGGTCAAGCTGGCGGGCGAGGGACTGTTCGAGGCGGGGCGCAAGAAACCAATCCCCCTCTATCCCCGCACCCTCGGCGTCATCACCAGCCCGACCGGCGCGGTGATCCGCGACATCCTTCACCGCATCGCCGAACGTTGGCCCTGCCATGTGATCGTCTGGCCCGTGGTGGTCCAGGGCGACGCGGCCTGTGGTCAGGTGTCGGCGGCCATCCGGGGGTTCGACGCCATGACGCCGGGCGGATCGATCCCACGGCCCGACCTGCTGATCGTGGCACGTGGCGGGGGCTCGGTCGAGGACCTGTGGTGCTTCAACGACGAAGGCCTGGCGCGCACCGTGGCGGCCGCCAGTATCCCGATCATCTCGGCCGTGGGTCACGAGACGGACACCACCCTGATCGACTTCGTCTCCGATCGCCGCGCGCCCACGCCCACAGGCGCGGCGGAGATCGCGACGCCGGTGCTGGCGGAACTGCGGGCGGCGGTCACCGATCTGGACCGGCGGCTTGACCGGGCGGGGGCGCGACTGCTGGAGGACCGCCGTGTCCGCCTGCGCGCCGTCGCGCGCGGCCTGCCTGCTCGGCCCGAGGAACTGGTCGCCGTGCCGCAACAGAGGCTGGACCATGCGGCGAGCAGGCTGCTCGCGGGGCTGCGCCGCAACACCGAGGTGCATCATCGACGGTTCACGGGGATGGCGCCGCGCCTTGGGCCGGCCCTGCTGGACCGCGCTCTGGAGCAGCGGGCGGCCCGTCTGGACGGGCAGGGCACCCGTCTGTCCGCGGCCCTGTCGGCCAACGCCGCCGTGCACGAACGTCGCCTGCTGCGCGTGTCGGGCCGTCTGAGCGACGCATCGATCCGGCGACGCCTCGACCAGCGCGCTCTGAAGCTCGATGCTCTTGCGGCGCGGTTGGAGCGACTGCTGCCTCTCGCCCAGAGGCAGGGCGAGGCGCGCCTGGCCGCTTTGGGCCGAGCCCTCGCCAGCCTTGATCCGAGACGGCCCAAGCCCGGCTTCGCTCGCATCGACGATGAGGCCGGTCGCATGATTACCTCTGCCGCCGCCCTGTCGCCCGGTCAGACGGTCACCGTGACCTTCCCCGACGGATCACGCGGGGCTCAGATCGACGGAGACGCGGGACTTCGCGCCCGGCAGGCCGTGAAGCCCCGACCGGCCCCGACCGCCCAGGGCGATCTGTTCTGACGCGGCGGACGGGGAGGAGACGAACGGCCCGTCCCGCGTTAAGTTCACGCGCATGAGCACCACCCCGACCCCCGCCTCGCTGCACTATGGCGACGGCGAATTCGCGATCCTGAAGCCCGGCCCCTTCGTGCGGTGCGCGGTGACCGACCGGCCGATCCCTCTGGACGTCCTGCGCTACTGGTCCGCCGAGCGGCAGGAGGCTTATTATGGGCCCGCCGAGGCCCTGTCGCGGATGGTCGAGCCGTGACACCGGACCGGCGCCGGCTGCTGATCGGAGCCGCCGCGGCGGGCCTCGCCGGCCCGGCGTTCGGCCGCGATCCTGCCGACCTCGTCCTGACCGGTCGCCTGGTTCAAGGCGGTTTCGTGATGGGCCGAACCTGGCCGCGCGCCCTGATCTTCGTCGATGGCGAGGCCCTGACGACGGCATCGTCGGCCGGGCGTTTCGTCGTCGGCTTCGACCGGGACGCGCCGGACTCGGTGTCCCTGGAGGCGCGCGCCGGTTCGCGGTCCGAGCGGCGCACCCTGCCCATCGTGAGCGGCACCTTTCCCTCCAGCCGGATCAACGGCCTGCCGCCCTCGACCGTCTCACCGACCGATCCCGCCCTGCTGGAGCGCATCGCCCGCGAGGTCGCCCTGAAGACCGAGGGGTTCGCCAGCCGGATCGACACCGACGACTTTCTCGCTGGATTCGACTGGCCGTTGCAGACCTATCGCGTCTCCAGCCAGTGGGGCGCTCAGCGCAGTCTGAACGGCACGCCCGCGCGACCGCATTACGGCATCGATCTGGCCGCCCCACAGGGGTCCCCGATCCGGGCCCCGGCCGATGGTGTCGTCACGCTCGCACAACTGGGGATGCATTTCGAAGGAGGGCTGACCCTCATCGATCACGGGCAGGGATTGATCAGCGCCTATCTGCATCAGTCGCGGATCGACGTGTTGCCGACCCAGCGAATCAGTCGGGGCCAGATCATCGGCGCGGTCGGAATGACCGGCCGTGCCACGGGTCCGCATCTGTGCTGGCGGCTGCGTTGGCGCGATCGCCAGATCAATCCGGCGCTTCTTGTGGGCTATTCGGCACCAGAAACCGGTTACTAGGTGGGTCGAACCGGTCCGGACCATGGACGTTCTGGCGTTGTCTGCATAAGGTTCCGCCGTTGATCGCCATGGGGCGGTTGTCCTCGCCAAACCATGTCCGCACTCCAGTCCCTTCACATCCTGCTGGTGGACGACAACCAGCATATGCGCGCCATCACCTCGGCGATCCTGCAATCGGCGGGTGTGCGCAACATCCGCGAGGTCGCCGACGGCGCGGCCGCGCTGGACGCCGTTCGCGATCACGCGGTGGATCTGGCCATCGTCGACTTCAACATGTTTCCGCTGGATGGGGTCGAGTTCACGCGGCTGATCCGCAACAGCCCCGACAGCGCCAACCCCTATCTGCCGATCATCATGATGACCGGCCATTCGGAGAAAAGCCGCGTCTATGAGGCGCGCGACGCCGGCGTCACCGAGTTCGTAGTCAAGCCGATCACCGCCAAGGCCGTCTTTGACCGTATTCACGCCGTCATCATGCGCCCCCGGCCGTTCGTGAAGACTGGCGACTACTTCGGTCCTGACCGCCGGCGCACGAACGCGCCGAACTTCAAGGGGCCGTTCCGCCGTTCGACCGATCAGGTCGATGTCGAAAGCGCCGGGTCCAGCGCCGCATAGACCCGGTCGGGCCAGCGTTTGTGCACCCAGAACCAGTCCACCGGATGTTCTCGCACCCGGTCTTCGATGAAGGTCGTGATCGCCTGGACGCCGACCGCGATATCGGCCTGGCGGTCGCCAGTGGGCGTGATCTCGATCGGCTCGTGAGCCGTCACCCGAAACCGCACCCCGGGCAGGCGAACCACCGACATGGGCTGTAGAACCGTTCCGAACCTGAGCGCCAGGCGGCTGGGGCCGGGCGCGGCGTTGACTGGCTGGCCGAAGAAGACGACCTCCGGCCCCTCGGAGAATTTCTGGTCGTTCATCAGGGCGACGCTCTCGCCCCGGCTCATGCCCGCCAGCAGTTCGCGCGCGCCGTCCCCGCCCTTGGGCGCGAACAGCTTTATGCCGTAACGCGCGCGCGCCGCGATGATCTGGGCGTCGACGTAAGGGTTGTTGGCGGCGCGATAGGTGACCTGCACCGGGATGCCCGAGGCCACCAGAACCGCCGCCATGGTCTCGATGTTGGCCATGTGCCCGGCCACGAACACGACGGGCTTGCCCGACGCCCGGATCGCTTCCAGTCGCTCGGCCCCGACGATGTCGATGCGGCCGGAAGCGGGTGTCAGGCGGTCCATGACGGCCGTCTCGGCGAAGGTGCGGCCGGTCTGTTCCCACTGGGCGATGGCCAGGCGCTCGCGCTCGGCCGGGTCCATGTCCGGAAAGGCGATGCGCAGGTTGCGGATCACCGTGCGGTGCGTGCCCGTGCGAGGGCCGAGCGTCCTCAGCAGCCACCCGCCGAAACTGGACGCCGCTTCCAGACCGATCACCCGCATCAAGCCGATGAAGCCCGCGAACGCCGCAGCCTCCAGCCGCCAGGTCAGGTCCTGGCGGAACGAGACACGCTTGCCGTCCTCACCAGGCAATGGTGATGCCGCCGTCGACCACCAGGGTCTGGCCGGTCATGTAGCTGGAGGCCGGGGACGACAGATAGACCGCCGCGCCGGCGATCTCGTCCGGCTGGCCGATGCGGCGGAGCGGGGCCGGGTCGGTCGCGACCTTCAGGATCTTGGGGTTCTCCCACAGATATTTGGCGAAGTCGGTCTTCACGAGCCCGGGCGCGATGCAGTTGACCCGCACGTTTGACGGTCCCCATTCGACGGCGAGGTTGCGCACCAGCTGCATGTCGGCGGCCTTGGAGATGTTGTAGGCCCCGATCAGCGCGTTGCCGCGCAGGCCGCCGATGGACGACACCACGGTGATCGCTCCATCCTTTCGCTCCAGCATCTGGGGCGCGACCATCTGGATCAGCCAGTGGTTGGAGACGACGTTGTTCTGCAGGATCTTGTTGAACTGGTCGTCCGAGATGCCCGCCATCGGCCCGGCATAGGGGTTGGACGCGGCGTTGCAGATCAGGATGTCGATCTTGCCGAAGGCGGCGTTCGTCTCGTCGACCAGCCGCTGCAGGTCTTCCTTCGAGGCGATGTTGGCGGGGATGGCGATGGCCCGGCCCTCGCCGTGTTTCGCATTGATGGCGGCGGCGACCTCGTCGCAGGGCCCGGCCTTCCTCGACGAGATCACCACATTGGCCCCGTGCTCGGCCAGTCGCTCGGCGATGGCCTTGCCGATGCCCTTGGACGAGCCGGTGATGACGGCGCTCTTGCCGGTGAGGTCGAACAGTTCCATGCGTTTCCCCTGATATCGGCGTCGTTTATTCGCGCCATGCCCTAGCGGTTCGGTCCTGATAGCCTGATACTCGATCGATTCCATCCGGGAAGTCGGACAAACCCGTTCCCATGCGTGCACTGACCAACGGCTTCCTGTTCTTCGGCTACGTCTTCCTGGCGATGACGGTCGGTGCCTTTCTGTGGCGCGCCGGGCTTGGTCTAGGGCCGGGGATCGCCGCGACCTTCGGCGTGCTGGGTGTGTTGGCGGCGGGCCACGCCCTGATCGGCGGGGCCGCCGAGCGCCGTCGGCTGAAGACCGAGATCGACAATGTCCGCGAGGCCAATCGCCTGCTCGCCGACGCCATGGAACAGACGCAGGGCGCGTTGGGCGACCTGGCCCAGGCCATCGAGGCCGGTGCCCTGACCCGCACCGAGGAACTGTCCGGCGAGGTCCGCATGCTGGAGGACCTGATCCAGCAGATGAGCGCCTCCATCGACCAGCGCCTGACCGTCACGCCGATGGTCGCGCCAGACAGCGTGGAGGCGCGGCGGTTCCAGCAGTCGAACCTGCTGCTGCGCACCGTCCACGACGCGCTGACCGAGAACCGCGTCGATCTGTATCTCCAGCCGCTGGTGACCCTGCCGCAGCGCCGGACGGTCTTCTACGAGAGCTTCACCCGGCTGCGCGATTCCACCGACCGGGTCATGATGCCCGCCGAATACCTGTCGATCGCCGAGGGTGAGGGCTTGGTGCCGGCGATCGACAACCTGCTGCTGTTCCGCTGCGCACAGATCGTGCGGCGCCTCGCGCGTCAGGACCGCAAGGTCGGGGTGTTCTGCAACGTCGCCCTGTCCAGCCTGGGCGACGAGACCTTCTTCCCGCAGTTCCTGCAGTTCCTCAGCGAGAACCGCGACCTGAACCAGGCCCTGATCTTTGAGTTGGGTCAGGCGACGTTCGACGCGCGGGGCGCGGTCGAGGCGCGCAATATGGCCAAGCTGGCCGACCTCGGCTTCCGCTTCTCGCTGGACAAGGTCCAGACGCTGGACCTCGATTTCAACGACCTGCAGCGGTCGGACGTGAAGTTCGTCAAGGTGGCGGCCGACCTGCTGATCGAACAGCTGCTGGACCTGGACGGCGGCTCTCCGATCCCATCGCTGCGCGATATCCAGGCCGCTGACTTCGCCCAGCTGACCCGCCGCTACGGCATCGAGGTCATCGCCGAGAAGTGCGAGAACGAGCGCCAGATCGTCGATATCCTGGAACTCGACATCACTCTGGCCCAGGGTCACCTGTTCGGCGAGCCGCGTGCCATCAAGGAAGCGGTGCTGGCCGAGACCGATCCGCCCGCGGACTTCGTACGGTCCACGCTGATCAACGCCGAGAAGCGCCGGCGCTACGCCTGACGGGCCAGCAACGCCGCGAACGCCGCCTCATCCTCGAAACGCGCCACCACCGGCCACGCCGCGACCCGCTCCCGCCACTCCGGTGGCAGGCGGACCCAGTCCTTCTCGGTCGTGACCAGCCCCGCGTCGAACAGCACCGCGCGATCGGCGAGGAAGGCCAGGTCCTCCATCCGATAGTCGGCGTGGTCCGGAAACGGCGCGAAGTCCTTCAGGTCGCAGCCCGCCGCCCTCAGCGCCCGCTCCACCTTCCACGGTTTGGCGATTCCCGCGAACCCGACCTGGGGCCCCACAGGCGGCGGCCCCGCAGGCTCCAGCCGGGCGATGAAGACGGGCAGGGCCCCGAACACCGCCAGCAGCTCCGGATCGGCCGGGGGCGCATCGGCGGGCAGCAGCACGACGACCGCATCGGCCCGTGCCAGTCCAGCCTTCAGCGGTTCCCGCATCGGGCCGGACGGGAACACCGACCCGTCGCCGAAGGGCCATTCCTCCTCGCGCGTCTCGCCGTCCACGACGACCAGGCTGAGGCTCTTCTTCAGCGTCGGGTTCTGGTGGCCGTCGTCCAGCACCAGGGCCTGGGCCCCCGCCACGACCGCCGCCCGGGCACCCGCGACGCGATCTCGTGCGACCCACATCGGCGCGTCGCCCGCCAGCATCAGGGGCTCGTCGCCGACGTCCGCCGCCGAATGCGCGGCCGGATCGACCCGCACCGGCCCCTCCAGCCGCCCGCCATAGCCGCGCGACAGGCCATGCGCCTCGACCTCCGCCGCCCGCACCAGCCGCAACACCTCGCGGGCCACCGGCGTCTTCCCCGAGCCCCCGACGGTCAGATTGCCGACGGAGATGACCGGCACGCCGACGTCCTCTCCCGGCGTCCGCGCGATCCGTCGCGCCATCGCCGCCGCCCACAGCCAGGACGCCGGCTTCAGCAGGGTGCGCGTCACCCGACCATGGCGACCATGGCGTTCGTACCACCAGCGTGGGGTCGACAGCTTCATCGTCCGACCCGCGGCGGCAACATCGGTTGCAGCGTCTCCCACAGCCGATCCAGCCCTGCCCCAGCGTCGGTGGCCGTGCGCCGGGCGCGGTCGCCCATGGCACGGGCCGCGGCCGGGTCGTTGAGCAAAGGTGCGATCATCCCCGGGAGGTCACCGGGCGAGGAGACGACAGCCAGCCCTCCCGCCGCCGTCAGGGCGTCGGTCACGTCGCGCCAGTTCGCCGCGTCCGGCCCCGAAACGGCGGGCTTGCCCAGCCGCGCGGGTTCCAGTGGATTGTGCCCGCCCCAGGGTTCACGGCCCAGGAACGACCCGAACGACCCGCCCATCACGACCACGTCCGCCAGCCTCAGGAACAGGCCCAATTCGCCGAGCGTGTCGGCCACATAGATGTCGGTCTCGGCGTTCGGCGACGCCCCGTGCGAGCGCAGGGCGAAGCGGTAACCGTCACGGCCCAGGGCTGTCGCGATCTCGGCCCCCCGCTCGGGATGACGCGGCACCAGTATCAGGCACAGCCGCTCGGCAAGGTGGTCCAGAGCCCGCACCACGGCGATCTCCTCGCCCTCGTGGGTGCTGGCGGCGACCACCACCGGCCGGTCCCCGATCGCGGCCGACAGGGCGGTGAAGGCCGCCGGATCATGGGGCAGGGGGGCACCCGAGAGCTTCAGATTGACCAGTCCGTCTATCCGCCCGCCCATGGCCTGGATGCGGTCGGCCGAGACGATGTCCTGGGGCATGATCCGGTCGAAGGCCCCGATCACAGTCCGCGCCGCCGCCGGGAACCGGGCCCATCCTTCGGCCGTCTTTTCGGTGATCCGCGCGCTGACCAGGGTAAGGGGAACGCCCCGCGCCTTGGCCGCCCCGATCAGATTGGGCCACAGTTCGCTCTCGACGAAAACGCCCAGCGATGGCCGCCAGTGATCGAGAAAGGCCGTCACGGCACCCGGCGCATCCACGGGCGCGAACTGGTGAATCACCCCCTCCGGCAGCCGCCGCCCCAACAGTTCCGCAGACGTGAGTGTCCCCGATGTCACCAGCACCGTCAGATCCGGTCGCGCCTTTCGGAACCGCTCGACCACCGGCAGCAGGCTCAGCGTCTCGCCCACGCTGACGCCGTGCAGCCAGACCAGATTTCCGGCGGGACGGGCCTCGCCCGCGACCCCCAGCCGCTCGTCCACCCGGTGCGGATCTTCCTTGCCCTGTTTGGCCCGGGCGTCGAGCAACCGAGGGGCCAGAGGCTCCAGCATCCGGGTCAACAGCCGATAGGTGAACAGGGCCAGGCTCATATCCGCTCCAGCCCCGTGATCGCATCCGCCCGCGCCTCGACCGCCGTCAGACGCTCGGTCCAGGCAGCCGCGACGACGACCAGGTCTTCGCCCTGCGGAAAATGATCGATCTCATAGACGATGGCCCCGCGCCCGAAGGGCATGGGCAACAGCGCCCGGTCCCAGCTGTCCAGCCGCACGGCGGGCTTGCAGCTCATCCCGATGAACAGCACCGGCGCGCCCGACATTCGCGCCATCAGCGGCAAACCCTCGGCCATGTGGCGCGCCGGGCCACGCGGACCATCCGGCGTGATCGCCAGGGCCCCGACCTTCAGCTGCTTCAGCCCGTCCCGCAGGGCGCGTGATCCGCCCTTGGCTGCGTCCGCCTTGTCCTTGTTCGCCGACGACCCGCGCACCGCCGGAAAGCCCTGAAGCGCCACGGCCTTGGCGATGAACTGGCCGTCCGGGCTCAGGGATATCAACGCCTTGGCGGGCTGTGCTCGTGTCAGGTCCCAGCAGGCGGGGCTCAGGCCGATGCGCGAATGCCAGAAGGCGCAGAGCACCCCATCCTTCGCCGCCCACACACTTTCCGCATGCTCGCGACCCTCATAGGTCCAGCGGATGGTGGAAAAGCAGAACCGCATCCAGGCGGCGAGCAGGCTGGACAGGACCGTCTGGATGACGGGGTTTCGAAGCGGCCTCACCTCAGGCGACCGTGGCGACGGGTGGCGTTCCGTCCAGCGACTGCTGCCGGGCCAGCCGGCTGTAGAGCCCGCCCTGTCGGACCAGGGCCGCGTGCGTGCCGCTCTCGACGATGCGCCCGCTCTCCAGCACCAGGATCCGGTCCGCGTGCCGCACCGTGGACAGCCTGTGGGCGATCATCAACGTTGATCGCCCCGCCATCAGCCGTTCCAGCGCCGCCTGCACCAGGGCCTCGCTCTCGGTGTCCAGCGCCGAGGTGGCCTCGTCCAGCAACAGGATGGGCGCGTCCTTCAGGAAGGCCCGGGCGATGGCGATCCGCTGGCGCTGTCCGCCCGACAGCCTCAGCCCCCCTTCGCCCGCGCGGGCGGCATACCCGTCGGGCAGCGCGGCGATGAAGTCGTGCGCCGCCGCCGCCGCCGCCGCCGTCTCGATCTCGGCCTGTGTCGCCCCCGGTCGGCCATAGGCGATGTTGGCGGCGATGCTGTCGTCGAACAAGAACGGCTCCTGGGTCACCAGGGCGATGCGGTCGCGCAGGTCGCTCAGCGACAGTTCCCTCAGATCGACGCCGTTGATCGTCACCGCCCCGGCCGTGACGTCATAGAAGCGCGGCAACAGGCTGAGCAGCGTCGACTTGCCTCCGCCCGACGGTCCGACCAGGGCGACGGTCTCGCCCGGCCCGACCGACAGGGACACGTCGGATATTGTCGGAGCGGCCGCTGAATAGGCGAACGACACCCGGTCGAACACGACCGTCGCCGGCCCCTGTGGCAAAGGCTTCGGCCTCGCCGCCTCCCTGATTTCCGGCGCGATATCCAGGGCGCCGAACAGCCGGCGCGCCGCCGTCAGACCCTCGGCCATCACCGTCTGTAGATTGGTCACCTGGCGCAGCGACTGACCGGCCGACATCAACAGCCCGACGTAAGCCGCGAAGGCCCCGACCGTCATCTGGTCCTGGCGCGCCTGCCAGCCGGCGTAGGCCATGACGGCGGCGACGATCAGCATGGCGACCAGGTTGGACAGGGGCCCGGCGAAAGCGCGGCTGTCGGCGGACTTGATGACGTGGCGCTGGCGACGCCCCACCACCTCGGCGACGCGAGCTTCTTCCGCCGTCTCGCGGTTCTCGATCTTGATCAGGCGCACCCCGTCGAGGTTCTCCATCAAGGCGGTGGACAGGTTCTCGGTCTCGACCATGGCCCCGGTCGTCGCCTTGCGCATCCGCTTGCCGAAGCGGCGGATCACCCAGGCGATCAGGGGCGCGCCGAGCAGCACGATCAGCGTCAGCCGCCAGTCCAGCCAGGCCATGTAAAGCAGGACGGCGGTCAGGGTCAGGGCATGCTGGGTGTAGTTCACCACTCCGTTCGTGAAGGCCTCGCGCACCAGATTGGCGTCGAACAGCACACTGGAGACGAAGGCCCCCGAGTGCTGGCTGCGCAGGCGGGCCAGGTCGGCGCGGATCATGGCCCCGAACAGCCGCACCTGGATGTCCCCCACGATGCCGTGGCCCAGGCGATTGACCAGGGCGGCTTGACCGAGCGCCGCCAGGGTCCAGATCAGGCCCACCCCGATAATGACGGCGGGAATGGCGACCAGGGCGTTCTCGGGCTCGACGACGAAGACGCCCGCGACCGTCACGGGCCGGCCCAGGAACATGCCGTCGATCGCCGGCTGCAGCAGTTGCAGCACGGTCGCCGCGCTCAATCCGGCGATCGCGGCACAGACCAGCGACAGGATCAACGGCGCTTTGCGACGGGACAGGTAGTCGCGCCAGACACGGCCCAGCAGCCCGCGCGCGGGCTGCTGGGCCGTGGGCTGGGCGATCGGGGCGGACGAGGTCATCCGCCCGAGGTCGGACGGCCCGCCCGCCAAGTCAAGCGATCCGTCCACGCATCGCAACGGGATGACGGCGTCGTCCGGCGTCTCTATGTGCTCGCCTCATGACCAGCCGGTTCGACATCAGCACCGAGGCGGGCCGCCGGGCGGCGGAGCGGGACTTCTTCTGGAACGACCACGCCTTCCTGCGGCTGGTGTTCTCGAACGCCCATTGGTTGGGGCCGGACCTGGTTCGCACCAACCAGCCTTCGCCGCGCCAGCTGGAGGGCTGGGCGAAACGCGGCATCAAGACGGTCATCAACCTGCGGGGGCAGAGGGACGAAGGCTATTACTGGCTGGAAAAGGCCGCCTGCGAACGGCTGGGGCTGACGCTGATCGACGCCCCGCTGGACAGCCGCGATCCGCCCGGCAAGGACCGCATCCGCCGCGCCCGCGACCTGTTCGCCACGATCGAATACCCCGCCCTGATCCACTGCAAGTCCGGCGCGGACCGGGCCGGTCTGATGGCGGTCTTCTATCGCCACTTCCATCTGGGCGAGCCGATCTCGCAGGCGATGCGGGAGTTGTCCAAGAAATACCTGCACAGCCGCGAGGGTCTGACGGGCGTGCTGGACCACTTCCTGGAGACCTACGTCCGCGATATCGAGCCGACCGGCGTCGGCTTCATGGAGTGGGTCGAGAGCGACGCCTACGACCCCCAGGCCATGCGACGGGAGTTCCGCGGCAACTGGTGGGGCACCCTGCTGACAGAGCGGCTGCTGAAGCGGGAATAGGGCTCAGCCCCAGGGGCCGGTGGGTGTCCGTTTGGGTGCCCCGTTCTTTTTGGTCACCTCGGCCTTCTTCTCGTTCGACCAACCCTTGACCCAACGCTCATAGCCGCGCGCGCCGCGAAAGGCGAAGATCCACAGGGCTAGAACCGCCAGCAGCCCGACCAGCTGTGCGATCTGCATGCCGTCCAGGGTGGTGCCGAAAAGGGTCATGACTGGCGCTCCGTCTCGCGCGCCGGGGTAACGGTCGCGTCTGGCTTCGGTGCGTGCGCGAAGGGGTCCGACGTCGTCTCCGACGGTGCGGGCGGCTCTCCCCACGCCGTGTCCTGTTCGTGCGCCCGCGCGTCCACGCAGGATCTGGGACGGCGCGTGGCGAAGGCGACGATACCCACGCCGAGGGCGAGGAAGGCCAGAACGATCAAGGTCGGTGTCATGGGATCGCTCCTGTCATGCGGTCCAGTCTAGACCCAAACAGCGCAGGGGTCTGCGGCGTGGTTCCTCGCCGCGACCATAGGCCCCGGCGATCAGGCGTCGCCGCGCGGGTCGATCAGGCGGTGCGCGTGCAGGATGAAGTAGCGCATGTGGGCGTTGTCCACCGTGGCCTGCGCCCGCGCCTTCCACGCCGCCTTGGCCTCGGCATAGTTGCCGAAGGCCCCGACGAACTCGACCTGCGACAGGTCCCGGAACACCGGCTGGTCGAGATGGCGCAGTTCGCCGCCGATGACGAGGTGAAGCAGTTGCGGGTCGGCGGTGTTGGGGGCGTCGGTCATGGCGGGAGTCCGGGGGAGGGGGCTTACTGGCGCAGCGGGATAGGCGCAGGGTCGCTTGGGATCAAGGATTTGGCGGAAATCGGCTGATCAGGCATTATGCCGATATGGCCGACGAACCTGAAAACCTCGTCCTCGTCTATCTCCGCCGTATCGACGCCAAGGTCGATGCCTTGGCTGGAGAGGTGCGTGAGGTGAAAGAACGGCTTTCGGCCGTCGAGGTCGGCTTGGCCTCCGTTCGCCGCGACTTGGGCTTCCTTGCAGAGGCCGATGCTCGGCTACAGATGTCCTTTGATCGCCTGCGGGACGACGTGACCCGCATCGAGCGTCGCCTGGACTTGGTCGACGAACCCGCCGCCTAGATCGCCAACGGTATCGACGCTGTCCGCCTTAGGATCAACGGGTGAAGCGCCGGCGCCGAACAGACCAGGCTGGCCTGACGCGGGTCGGGCCGGTTGAACCGCCAGGCCCGACCGTGGTGATCCGACACCCTCGCCCCCGCCTCGGTCGCGATCAGGGCCCCGGCGCAGACGTCCCAGTCCCATTTCGGCGTCAGGGCGATGGCGGCGTCGAAGGCCCCGGAGGCGACCAGCGCCATGCGATAGGCCAGGGCGTTGCGCTTCTCATAGCGCATGGCCGGCCAGGGCTCGGGCCAGTGCGGCCCCTCCATCAGGCGCGCGTCGGCCAGCACCGCCGCGTCGTCCAGCGTATCCACGTCAGAGGCCGCGATCGGTCGCCCGTTCAGCCGCGCCCCGCCGCCGACCGTCGCCTCGAAGGTCTCGTTCAGCGCGGGCACATGGATGACGGCGGCGACGGGCAGGCCGTCCTCGACGATGGCGATGGGCACGCACCACCACGGCCTGTCCTTCATGAAGGCCACGGTCCCGTCGATCGGATCGACCACGAAGATGCGGCGCCTGGTCAGCCGGTCGACCGTGTCCGGCGTCTCCTCCGACAGCCAGCCGTGATCCGGCCGCGCGGTCAGCAGCCGGTCCTTCAGCAGGGCGTCGACCGCCAGATCGGCGCTGGTGACCGGCGATCCCCCGACCTTGGACGTGATCTTCAGCCCCTTGGACCGCTCCGCCACGGCCAGGGCCCCAGCCTCGCACGCCGCCTCGCGGATCAGGGCCAGGTCGTCGTCCAGAACGCTCATTTGCCAGCGATGGCGACGCCGTCGATCAGTAGGGACGGGCTGTTGGCCGATCCCCGGAACTCCAGGTCCGATCCCGGCACCATCCGCATCATGAACTCCACGAGCTTGCCCGCCACCGTGATCTCGCTGACCGGATAGGCGATCTCGCCGTTCTCGAACCAGAATCCATGAACCCCCGCCGACCAGTCGCCGGTGTTGGGGTTCAGCGCGGGGCCGAACATGCCGGTGACGACCAGACCCGTCCCCGCGTCCGCCATCAGCCCCGCCTGGTCTCTGTCGCCAGGCGTCAGGTGAAGGTTGTGGGTCGATACCCCCGGAGGTCCCGCCGAGCCGCGCGAGGCATGGCCCGTCGTCTCAAGGCCCAGCTGGGCGGCCGAGGCCCGGTTCAGCAGCCAGGTCTTCAGCACCCCGTCTTCGACCAGGGCGATGCGCTGGACCGGAGAGCCCTCGTCGTCGAAGGGCGTCGATCCCAGGCCCCGCACCCGGAAGGGGTCGTCGATGACGCTGACGCCGCCGGCCAGAACCTGTTGACCCATCCGGCCCATCAGGAAAGATGTGCCCCGCGCCACCGATGGCCCCGCGATCGCGCCGATCAGCGGCGACAGCACCTGGGTGGCGATGCGGCGGTCGAAGATCACCGGCGCGGTGGTCGAGGCGATCTTTCGGGGCCCCAGCCGCGCCGCCGCCCGCCGTCCCGCCTCGGCCCCGATGGCCTCGGGAGGCGGCAGGTCGGACAGATGCCGCATGGTGCGCCCTTCACCCCCGCGTTCCATCGCCCCATCGCGCTCGGCGATGACGCTGGCGCTCAGCGAGAAACTCGTCGCGGCATAGTGGCCGTCGAAGCCTTCCGACGTCACCAGCCGCCAGCGCGAGGAGGACCAGCCGGCCCCGGCACCCTCCGATCGCGCGATCTCGGGCGTGGCCAGGGCGACGGCCTCGGCCTCGCGCGACACCGCCTCCAGCTCGGCGGCGGAGCGCTCGCTCGGGTCGAACAGGTCCAGCTCGGCGAACGGCCCCCGCGCCAGCCGGTCGCGTGGCGTCAGATCGTTGTAGGGGTCTTCGGGGGCCAGCCGGGCCATCACCACGGCCCGCTCCACCAGCCTACCCCGCGTCGCTTGTGACAGGTCCGACGCCGACACCGTCGCCTGACGCCGTCCGACGAAGACCCGCAGGCCCAGATCCCGGCTCTCCTCGCGCTCCACGTCCTCCAGGGCGCCGTTGCGCACCCCGACCGACAGGGAGGCTCGTTCGGAAGAGACCGCCTCGGCGGCGTCGGCTCCAGCCTTCAGGGCGTCTCGGACAAGATCGTGCAGAAGGTCGGCGGGCGCGGAACTGTCAGGCATGGGCCGCATATGGCCGACGCGCGCCTGTGCCGCAATCGTCGCGGGCTTCCCAGCGACGCCGGGCGGCTCTACCACCCGCTTATGGCATACAGAGACCTGCGCGAGTTCATGGCGGTGCTTGAGGCACAGGGCGAGCTGGTGCGCGTGACCGAGCCCGTCTCCACCGTGCTGGAGATGACCGAGATCCAGACCCGCCTGCTGCGGAACGGCGGTCCGGCCGTCCTGTTCGAAAAGCCGGTCATGCCCGACGGCTCGATCAGCCCCATCCCGGCGCTGGCCAATCTGTTCGGCACGGTCAAGCGCGTGGCCATGGGCGTGACGCTGGAGAAGAAGGCGCGGACCACGGCGGCGGAGCTGCGCGAGGTCGGCGAACTGCTGGCCTTCCTCAAGAACCCCACCCCGCCGCGCGGCTTCGGCGAGGCGATGGAGCTCCTGCCCCTGGCCCAGACCGTCATGTCCATGCGGCCCAAGGTGGTGAAGTCCGCGCCCGTGCAGGAGGTCGTTCTCAAGGGCGACCAGATCGACCTGACCGCCCTGCCTATCCAGACCTGCTGGCCCGGCGAGCCTGCGCCGCTCGTCACCTGGGGCCTGGTGGTGACCAGGGGGCCCAGCGAGGACCGCGAGGACGACTTCAACCTCGGCATCTATCGCATGCAGGTGCTCGGCAAGGACCGGGCGATCATGCGCTGGCTCGCTCACCGCGGCGGAGCCCAGCACTATGCCCGGCACAAGAAGAAGAAGACTGGGCCGCTGCCCTGCGCCGTCGTGCTGGGGGCCGATCCGGGAACCATCCTGGCGGCGGTGACGCCTGTGCCGGATACCCTGTCGGAGTATCAGTTCGCCGGCCTGATGCGCGGCCAGAAGGCCGAGCTGGTGCCCTGCAAGACCGTGCCGCTGATGGTGCCCGCCCGCGCCGAGATCGTGCTGGAGGGCCATGTCCTGCTGGACGAGCACGCGCCCGAGGGCCCGTACGGCGACCACACGGGCTACTACAACTCCGTCGAGACCTTCCCCGTCTTCCAGATCAGCGCCATCACCATGCGCCGCGACCCCATCTACCTGACCACCTTCACCGGCCGCCCGCCGGACGAGCCCAGCGTTCTGGGCGAGGCGTTGAACGAGGTCTTCATCCCCCTCCTACGGGCCCAGTTCCCTGAGATCGTCGACTTCTGGCTGCCGCCCGAGGGGTGCAGCTATCGGATCGCCGTGGTGTCGATGAAGAAGGCGTATCCCGGCCACGCCAAACGGGTGATGCTGGGCGTCTGGAGCTTCCTGCGCCAGTTCATGTACACCAAATGGGTCATCGTCGTGGACGACGACATCGACGCCCGCGACTGGAAGGACGTCATGTGGGCTATCTCCACCAAGATGGATCCCGCCCGCGACATCACCGTCATCGAGAACACTCCGATCGACTACCTGGACTTCGCCAGCCCCGAGAGCGGCCTGGGGTCCAAGATCGGCCTGGACGCCACCGACAAATGGCCGCCGGAGACGAAGCGGGAGTGGGGCGAGGTCATTCGCATGGACGAGGCGGTGGTCGAGCGGGTGTCGGAGATTTGGCACCGCCTGGGATTGCCGGGGGACGGAGCGCCGATCTGGAAGTAGGCTACCGGTTGATCAACGCCGGGGGGCGATTTGAGCGACTTCGAGTTCTTCTTCAGCTTCTACGGCCTCTTGCTGGGCCTGTCGGTCGCCGAGCTGACCGGCGGATTCGCGCGGCTGCTTCATGAGCGACACCGCGTCCGGTTCGGGTGGCTGACGCCGCTGCTGGCCCTGTTCGTGGCTATCGACCTGGCGACCTTCTGGAACCAGGCGTGGCGGTTCTTTCGGGACGCACCGTTCAACCCGGCTCTGCTGCTGATCGGGCTGTTGATCGCCGCGACATTCTATGTCGCCGCCAGCGTGACCTTCCCACGTGTGACCGCCGAAGGGGTCGAGACGCGGATCGACCTCGATGAACATTTCTGGGCCCATCGGCGGGTGGTGTTCGGCTGCGTGTTGGCGGCCAATGCGATGGTCTGGGTTCTCCTGGGGCTTCTGGCACTCGCCGACCCGGCCTGGGCGGCCTTCTGGTCGCCCAGGTTGATCTTCGGCGTGATCCTGTTCGCCGCCTGCAACGCGACCGCCGCCTTTGCGCCGTGGCGAAGCGTGGTCATCGGAGCGCTGCTAGTCGTGTTGGCCTACACTCTGTGGAACATGGTGCGGGCCGGATACCTGCTGTTCTCCTCAGGCGTCTGGTCGCCGGCGGGCTGAGGCTTGCCAGATCGACGGGATCGGACGACGAAGGGCCATGCGCACCGCCCTTGTTCTCGCGGCCCTCGCCGCCGCCCTGTCGTCGAGTCCCGCCATGTCCCAATCCGTTCGCCCGATCGCGCCCTGGGACGAGCCCTTCCTGCCGCCGGCGCTGGACTGGGACGGCGCCAGCCGCACGCTGCTGGCCGACGCCTCCAACCCCTGGATCACCGACTTCGAACGCGATCCGGACCTCAACACCAGCCCCGACTATGCCGCCACACGCGCCTGGTTCGACCGGTTGGACGCCGCGTCGGACCTGATCCGCATCGAAGAGTTCGGCGTCTCCTCGGAGGGCCGCCCGATCTACGCCGTCATCGCCAGCCGCGACGGCGCGACCTTGAATCCGTCTAAGCCCGTGCTGTTGGCCCAGGCCGGCATCCACCCCGGAGAGATCGACGGCAAGGACGCGGGCATGATGCTGCTGCGCGACATCGCCTTCGGTGACCGTGGCGACCTGATCGACGACGTCAACCTGGTCGTCATCCCCATCCTGTCGGTCGACGGGCACGAACGGTCCAGCGCCTACAGCCGCCCCAACCAGCGCGGACCACGCATCCAGGGCTGGCGCAACACCGCCACCAACCAGAATCTGAACCGCGACTTCCTCAAGCTGGACCAGCCCGAGATGCGGGCGCTCAGGGTCTTCATGAACCGGCTGGACCCGGATCTGTATCTGGACATCCACGTCACCGACGGCATGGACTATCAGTACGACATCACCTTCGGCTTCAACGGCGAGGACGGGGTCTATTCGCGCTCTCCCGCGATCTCTCAATGGCTGGACGACCGCTTCAAGCCGGCGATCAACGCGGCCCTGGAGGGGCAGGGGCACATCCCCGGGCCGCTGGTATTCGGCGTCGATGGCGACGACCCCAGGGCGGGACTGTCGGACGGCGGCCTGGGCGAGCGGTTCTCCAACGGCTGGGGCGCGGCCGCCCATGTGCCGACCGTCCTGATCGAGAACCACAGCCTGAAACCCTATGAGCAGCGGGTGCTCGGCACCTATGTCCTGATCGAGGCGTCCATGCGCCTGCTGGCCGAGGAGGGGGCGACCGTTCGCGCCGCCGTCGAGGCCGACCGGGCGCTGCGCCCGGCCGAGATACCCGCCAACTTCGTCCCCGATCCGACCCCGATCGAGACCCGCGCCTTCAAGGGTGTGCTGTACGAAACCTACGACAGCCCGGCGTCGGGTCGGACAGAGATCCGCTGGCTGGGTCGCCCCGACCCCGAGCTGTGGCAGGTGCCCTATTTCGGCTCGCGTCCGTCGCTCACTCTGCGTCGCCCAGCCGCCTACTGGGTGCCCGCCCACCGCGCCGATCTGATCGAGCGGCTGCGGATTCACGGGTTGCAGATGGAAACGCTGCAGACGCCGCGCACCGTTTCGGTCTCCATGCTTCGCCTCATCGACCCCATGATCGCCCCTCGCGCCAACGAGGGTCACGTCCAGATGAGCGTCCAGACGGTGGAGGCTGAAGACCGCGACTGGACCTGGGCCCCCGGTTCTGTTCGCGTCCCGACCGACCAGCCGCTCGGCGATCTCGCGGTGCTGTTGCTGGAGCCCCAGTCCAGCGAGAGCTTCTTCGCGTGGGGTCTGGTCCCTGAGGTCCTCAGCCGCGTCGAATACATCGAGGGCTACGCCATCGCGCCCCTGGCCGAGGCCATGATGGCCGCCGATCCGGGTCTGAAGGCCGAGTTCGAGGCCTATCTGGCCGCCGACCCGGCCTTCGCGGCGAACGGCGACGCGCGGCTGCAGTGGTTCTATGCGCGAACTCCGTTCTATGATGACCGCTACCGACTGTATCCGGTCGGTCGGGAGGGCTGAGAATGGCATTCGACGGGAGCCTGAGCGGCGCGGAGGCCGCCGCGCTGTGGAGCGGCCTGCTGCTGCTCCTGCTGGTCATCCTGTCGATGCGGGTCGCCCTGACGCGCCGGTCGCGGCGGGTGGTGCTCGGCGACGGTGGCGACCCCGACCTGGCGCTCAAGAGCCGGGTGTTCGGCAACGCCGCCGAATACATTCCTGTAGGGGTCGGCGCCATGGCCATCCTGGCCGTTCTGGGCATGCCCGCGGTCGGCATTCACATGGTCGGCGTGCCGCTCCTGTTGGGGCGCGTCCTGCATGCGGCGGGCCTGCGCGGCGACCGGGCCACGATGGCGCGGGTGTTCGGCATCCTGCTGACCTGGCTGGCGCTGTTCCTGGCGGCGATGATGCTGATCGTCCACGCCTTCGTCGCGCCGCACTGAGCCGAAATCAGTCGACGTCCCACACGAAGTCCCTGTCGATCCAGTCGCCGAGGCGCCCGTCCGGTCTGGCCAGTGCGTGGACGCGCTCCATCTCTTCGGCCAACAGGGAGAAGTCCCAGATGTCGAAATTCTCGGCCGCCCGCTGGGGCTTCGTCGTGCGCGGGATGGCGATGACGTCCTGCTGAATCAGCCATCGCAGGGTGACCTGGCCGGGCGTCTTGCCGTGGGCCCGGGCGATCTCGCCGATCACCGGGTCGTCGGCGATCTGGCCCTGGGCCAGGGGCGACCAGGCCGTGATCGACGACCCCAGCTCAGCCGCCGTCGCCCGCAGCGTCTTCAGGGACAGGTAGGGGTGGTATTCGACCTGATTGGTGATCAGCTTCGCATCCGACGCCGACTGGGCCTGGCGGAACTGGGTCGATGGGTAGTTCGACACCCCGACCGCGCGGGTCAGGCCCCGGTCCTTGGCTTCGTTCAGGGCGGCGATGGTGTCGGGGATCGACGGCGTCACCTTCGGCCAGTGCAGCAGCAGCAGGTCCGGGGTGAAGCCCAGGCTGTTCGCCGACTCCTCGGCCTGTCGCAGCAGGGCGTCACGCTCGAAATGGGCGACCCAGATCTTCGTCGTCAGCCAGATATCGTCGCGCGCCACGCCGGAATCGCGGATGCCGTCGCCGACCGCCGCCTCGTTCTTGTAGATCCAGGCCGTGTCGATGTGGCGGTATCCGATCCTGAGAGCCTCGGCGACCATGCGCCGCGCGTCCGCCGGCTCCAGCTGCCAGGTGCCGAAACCGAGAAGCGGAAGGGTCTGGCCATCGACGGTGATGCTGGCCTGCTGCGTCATGGTAAGGGCTCCGGCGTCTTGAAAGAGAGCCCCTGATCTAGGGTGTCCTCAGCGGCGTCGGTAGGTGAAGTCGTATCCCGGCGTCCAGGTTGCGCCGCCGTCGGTGGACGATTCTCCCTGCTGCCGCACCGATCCGTCGGCCTGCGCGGCCACCGTCATCCGCTGCATCGCGCCGGGCTGGCCTGATGCCACCAGCACCATGGCGCCGTCGCCGACGCCGCCCTCGAACACCGTCACGCCGCCCCCGCTGTCGATGTAGAACTGCCGCCAGACCTCGCCCCGCCGGGCGTCGAAGACGCTGAAGCTGACGCCGTGATAGGTCAGCGGCGCGCCACCTGGTCCGACGGTCTGGCGATAGTCCTCCTCGATCGCACAGCCGCCGGCGGTCGAGGAAATGACGCTATGGGCGACTACAGCCTCGCTCCCGGTCTGGCGCACGTCCCAGTCGCCAAGCCAGAAGTCGAAAGCGCGGTGGTCGGGATCGCTGCAATCGATGGGCGCAGGCGGCGTGACCGGGGCGGTCTGAAGGGCGGCGATCAAGGTCAGGGTCATCAGCATGGCGGCCTCCTGAACGTCAGGGGCGACTGTTCACCGAACAACGTCAACTTAAGCTCTCGTAACCTCACCGGTCAGCCAGCCCGCGATTTCGTCCCAGACCGGTTCCATGCCGCGCCGGAACGCGCCCTCGTGGCCGATGCGGGCGACGCCATAGTCGGCGGGTTTGCGCACCACGAGTTCCGAGGGGGCGTTCGGGTAGACCTTCAGCATGTCCGGCCCCGTGCGGACGTTGGCGATCGGATCGTCGGTGAAGATCCAGGACCGGATCGGCGCGGTCACCTCGACGAAGTGGTTGGGCTGGAGCTCGGTCAGCAGGCGCTCGCCGAAATAGCGCGGGTCATGGCACCACTTGCGCCAGGGCAGAAACACCCCGCGCGGCAGGTCGGCGCCGCGCCACATGTTTCCACCCTTGATGTAGCCGTGGCGCGCCAGGCTCCATGGGCCATAGCCCCACCAGAAGAACAGCTCGACCGGGTTGTAGCTGAGCGGGTGCTTGCGCCAGTAGCCCGATCCGACCGCCACGAAGGCGTGGCGACGAATCTTGGCGTGGTTCGGCATGAAGCCGGCGAAGTGGCCACCCACGCTGTGACCGACATGGGTGACGGGCAGGCCGGGCGCTTCGCCGATGAGCGCCTCGAGCGCGGCGGGCATGTCCAGCCGGCCCCAGTCCTCATAGGTCATCCGCATGGCCGCCAGATCATCCGGCCGCGAGCCGCCGATGCCGCGCATGTCGTGGGTCAGGACCGCGGCGCCCCGCCCGGCCAGATGCCGCGCGAATCGCTCGTAGAAGCCCTTGGGAAAGCCGGTGCCCGAGGTGACCAGAACGGCGTGCGTCGGAGCGGCTGCCGAGATCAGCCGCATCGACAGGGGATAGCCGTCCCTGGCCGCGACCGTCAGATCACGGAGGATAAGGTCAGAGCGCGCCATGGAGAGTCCGTCCTGTTTGGAAACGAACGTCTCATGGTGACGCAGGGGAAGGTCAAGGGGGCGTCAGTCGCCGACCGGAATCCGGATCGACAGTCCGTTTCTGTCCGCCGGAGCCCCGGCCGGACGGCATTCGGTGACGAAGGCGACCGCCCCGCCTTCGCGCCGAGGACGGCTCTCGCAGATCTGGTCCTGGATGGGATTGGCGTCGACGACCCGTCGTTCCGGCTGGCGGCACTCCACGGGAAAGGAGCCGTCGGCGTCGGGGGTGGCCTGACAGGGTGTGAGGGTATCGGACGGGCGCAGGCCCGCCGGCAGACGGTCGCCCAGCACCGCCGCCAGATCGCCCCGGACCCGCGCCTGGCAGGTCTCGATGGTCTCGCGGCCCCGCACCAGTGGACTGCACTGCGACCGCTCCCAGGCGAACGGGTCGGCGACGGCCCAGTCGGGCAGGTCAGGGGTGGCGGCGGCGGGCTGGATCGCCGGCGCGGGCTCGGCAGGCGGCGTTTCCCACACCACCGCTCCGGGCGACTGCTGCAGGACGAGCATCACGGCGAACATCGTCAACATGGTCTGGTCCTTCGCAAGGCAAGCGATCCTCGCATGAAACGCCCGTTTCCGCGACCGCCTATCGACCTCAGCGGGTCAGGGCCCGCATCGCCTTGTCCAGCCCGTCCAGGGTCAGGGGATACATGCGCTCGTCCATGATCTCGCGCAGCAGGCCGACCGAGGCCGTATAGCTCCAGTACCGCTCAGCCACCGGGTTCAGCCACACCGACTTGTCCCACTGCAGCCGCGCGCGCCGCATCCAGACGGCGCCGGCCTCCTCGTTCCAGTGCTCGACCGAGCCGCCGGGCATGGTGACCTCGTAGGGGCTCATGGTCGCGTCGCCGACGAAGATGGCGCGCCAGTCGCCGTTGTACTTGTGCAGCAGGTCCCAGGTCGGGATGCGCTCGGCGTGGCGGCGGCGATTGTCCTTCCACACGCCCTCGTAGAGGCAGTTGTGGAAGTAGAAGAACTCCAGGTTCTTGAACTCGGTCCGCGCCGCCGAGAACAGCTCCTCGCAGAGCTTGATGTGGCCGTCCATCGACCCGCCGACGTCCAGGAACAGCAGCACCTTGATGGTGTTGCGCCGCTCCGGCCTCATCTGGATGTCCAGCCAGCCCTGGCGCGCCGTGCCGTCGATGGTGCCGTCGATGTCCAGTTCCTCGGCCGCGCCTTCGCGGGCGAAGCGGCGCAGACGGCGCAGCGCCACCTTGATGTTGCGGGTGCCCAGCTCGACCGTGTCGTCCAGGTTCCGATAGTCGCGCTTCTCCCAGACCTTGACCGCGCGACCCTGCCGGCCCGGCCCGCCGATGCGCACGCCATCGGGATTGTAGCCGCCGTGGCCGAAGGGGCTGGTTCCGCCGGTGCCGATCCACTTCGACCCGCCTTCGTGGCGTTTCTGTTGCTCTTCCATCCGCTGCTTGAGCGTCTCCATAAGCTTTTCGAAGCCGCCCAGCGCCTCGATCTCGGCCTTCTCCTCGTCGGTCAGGAACTTCTCGTTGAGCAGCCGCAGCCAGTCCTCGGGCACGTCCAGCGTCGGTTCGTCGCCCGCGCCGACGGTCTCGACGCCCTTGAACACCTGGCCGAAGACCTGATCGAAGCGGTCGTAGTGCTTCTCGTCCTTGACCAACACCGCGCGCGACAGGTGGTAGAAGTCCTCGACCCGCCCCCCGGCCACGTCCCGATCCATGGCCTCCATCAGGTGAAGCCATTCCTTCATCGAGACAGGAACGCGGGCGTCCTTCAGGGCGGTGAAGAAGGGGAGGAGCATGGGTTGGACCGTGTGCCCGGATCAGCCGCGACGCAAGATGAACTCGTCATCGCGCCAGGTGCCGACGGGGTACTGATATTCGCCCGCCTTCTCGAAGCCGTGGGCGGCGTAGAGCTTCTGCGCCTTCAGGTTGCCGCTCCAGACGCCGATCCACAGGGGGCCATCGGTGTTGGCCTCCATCCAGTCGAGCGACAGGGCGAGAAGCTTGGTGCCGAGGCCGAGGCCCTGCGCCGCTTTGGCGACATAGAGGCGGCGCAGTTCCGCATGACTGGGGCGGGCTTCGGGGTGGGGCAGGGTGTTCGGGCCGGCGTTGGCGAAGGCCAGCAGGATGCCGTCCCGCTCGGCGATCCACCAGGCGGCACCCGGCTCCGCCAGTTTCGCGGCCGTGGCCACGGGGCTGAAGCTGGCGTCGAGGAACACCGCCAGATCGGCCTCGGGATAGGGGATGCCGAAGCCGGTCACGAAGGTGTCGATGAACGTCTGACGACCCAGAGCGCCCAGGGCTTCGGCGTCGGCGGGGGAGGGGGCTCGGATGACGACGTCGCTCATGGGGCGCGATTAGGGGCTGATCCGGCTGGCGACAAGCGGGGCGAGTCCGCCTAGCATCCGCCGCCATGTCCGTCGCCCTGTTCACCCACCCCGACATGGCCGAGCACGCCCCCGGCGTCGGCCACCCCGAACGGCCGGAGCGCCTGGCCGCCGTTCTGGCCGCGCTGGACGACGCAGGTTTGTCGCGGGACCCTCGCGCCGCCACGCAGGCCGAGGTCGCTGATCTGGAGCGCGTGCACCCCGCCGACTACGTCGCCCGCATTCTCGACGCTTCGCCGAAGACCGGATTGGCGCAACTGGACGCCGACACCGTCCTGTCGATGGGCAGCGTGCGCGCCGCCCGGCTCGCGGCAGGAGCGGTCATTGACGGGGTCAAGGCCGTGTCCGCCGGAGAGACCGCCCGCGCCTTCGCCGCCGTGCGCCCGCCGGGCCACCACGCCGAACCGGATCGGGCCATGGGGTTCTGCCTGTTCTCCTCCGTCGCGGTCGCGGCGCGGGTGGCGCAGTCGCTGGGCATGCCCCGCGTCGCCGTCGTCGATTTCGACGTCCACCACGGCAACGGCACCCAGGCCGCGTTCGAGACCGACGCCAGCCTGTTCTTCGCCTCCATCCACCAGATGCCGCTCTATCCCGGCACGGGCGCGCCGCATGAGACGGGCGTTGGCAATGTCGTCAACGCGCCGGTCGAACCCCATGCCGCGCGCGAATCATGGCGCGCCACCTTCGCCGGCGGACTGATGCCGGCGCTCGATGCGTTCGAGCCCGACTTGATTCTGATCTCCGCCGGTTTCGACGCCCATCGCCGCGATCCGCTCGCCCACCAGAGCCTGGAGGCCGAGGATTTCGCCTGGGCCACGCGGGCGGTGCTGGAGGTCGCGCGGCGTCGATGCGGCGGCAAGGTTGTGTCCTCGCTGGAGGGCGGTTACGACCTTGAAGGGCTCGGCCGTTCGGCCGCCGCCCATGTGCGGGCTTTGGGGGAGGATTGAGGACCGAAGGCGTCGCCGCCGAACCCTCGCGCCATGAGCCCCGATACTCTCCACAAGGATCGCATCGACCTCGCCGTGCCCGAGCCGGCCGCCCCTCCCGTGCGCGCGGCACCAGGCCGCGTCGGCTCGATCACCCTGGCCCGTCACGGCGAACCGGCCCTGTCGCGCAAATGTTATCTGACCTCGGACCAGTACCGCGCCTGGTGGGCCAAATACGAACAAGGCGGTCTGCTGGCCGGTCAGACGCCGCCGCCCGACCTTCTGGCCACAGCCCAGGGCGCGGGGGTCATCTTCGCCTCGACCCGCCAGAGGGCGCAGGAGACCGCCGTGGCCGTCTCGGCGGGCCGTGACGTCGTCTCGGACGTCCTGTTCATCGAGGCCCCGCTTCCGCCGCCGCATTTCCCCAGCTGGTTCAAGCTGCCCCCCAAATACTGGGGCGCGGTGGCCCGGGTCTGGTGGCACGCCTTCGATCATCACGACGGCCAGGAGACCCGGGCCCAGGCCGAGGCCCGCGCCGAGCGCGCCGCCCGGCTGCTCATCGCCCGCGCCGAGGCCGGAGAGGACGTGCTGGTCCTGGCCCACGGCTATTTCAACCACATGGTTGGCCGCCGCCTGAAGGCCGACGGCTGGTCGCTGGTGCACAATCAAGGCTTCAAATACTGGAGCCAGCGCCGCTACGAGCGGGCCGTCTGACACCTTGCCTGCCCCGGCACCGTAGTGCAGTCTCCGATGCGGAGACTTTATGTTCGAGACTGTCACAGCCCACTGAGCAAGGCGCGCGAGCGCGGCCTTCTCGACACCGCACCGCCGCGCGAAGCCGTGCCGGCGAGCGGTTTTGGCTGTCACAATCACTCAGAGACATACGATGAAAGACTTCGCTCAAAGCGAAACCCTGACCGTGCGCGCGACGCGCCCGGAAGACCTTCCGGCACTCCGGTCGGTCATCGACTCCACCGGCCTGTTTCCAGGCGAGATGCTCGACGACATGACCGCGCCCTTTCTGATGGGCGTCGATTCTGCTGATCGCTGGCTGACGCTGGACGACGGCGAACCCATCGGAGTGGCCTACTTCGCCCCGGAGCGCATGACGGTGGGAACCTGGAACCTGCTTCTCATCGCGATCCGCTCGGATCGCCAGGGGCAGGGTCTTGGCCGGCGGCTCACCGACGCCGTGGAAATGGCGCTGGCCAACGACGGGCAGCGCATCCTGCTGGTCGAGACCTCGGGCCTGCCCGAGTTCGAGCGAACGCGGGCCTTCTACGACGGCCGCGAGTACCAACGAGAAGCCTTGATCCGCGATTTTTATCAGGACGGCGAGGACAAGGTGGTCTTCTGGAAGCGGCTGGACCGCTGATCTGGAGACAGGGGACGCCGGCTTCGGTCGGCGTCCCTTCGCTTTCGCTTCCCCGTTGAAGCGAAAGCGCGGCCCCTCTAGGGTCTGTGACGATGTCAGAGCCTGCGTCCTCCGTTCCCGCCGACCTGTCCTTCGAGGACGCCCTGTCGCGCCTCGAGTCGATCGTCCAGCGCCTGGAGTCCGGTCAGGCTCCGCTCGAGGAATCGATCACTCTCTACGAGGAGGGCGCGCGCCTGAAAAAGCTCTGCGAGGACCGACTCAAATCCGCGCAGCTTCGCGTCGACAAGATCGTCGTGGGCTCCGACGGCGCCGCCAGGGGCCTCGAACCCGCCGAGTTCGGCTGATGGCCGCCGTCGTAGAGACGATCGCCTTCGACGATTTCATGAAGGTCGACGTGCGCGTGGGACAGGTCGTCCGCGCCGAACCCTTTCCCGAAGCCAGGAAGCCGGCCTACAAGCTGACCATCGACTTCGGGCCCGATGTCGGCGTCAAGCGGTCATCGGCCCAGATCACCCGCCACTACACGACCGCCCAGCTGACCGGCCGCAAGGTCGCGGCGGTCGTCAACTTCCCCCCGCGCCAGATCGGGCCCTTCATGTCCGAGGTGCTGACGTTGGGCTTCCCGGACGCGGAGGGCGAGGTCGTGCTGGTCGGCGTCGATCGCGATGTGCCCAACGGCGGGAGACTGTTCTGATGCGCCTCGCCGCCAACGCCCCCGTCCAGACCGTCGCCGAACGTGTGGCCGAGGTCGCCGATCTGGTCACGGTCGCGCTGGACGAACTGCTGCCCCGCGCCGACGGCCCCGAATCCCGCCTGACCGAGGCCATGCGCTATGCCGCGCTGGGGCCCGGCAAGCGCCTGCGACCCTATTTCGCCATGGAGGCGTCGCGCCTGTTTGACATCGAAGAGCGGCCGGTGTTGCGCGCCGCCTGCGCCCTTGAATGCGTCCACGCCTATTCGCTGGTCCACGACGACCTGCCCTGCATGGACGATGACGACATGCGCCGGGGCCGGCCGACCCTGCACAGGGCCTACGACGAGGCGACGGCTGTCCTGGCGGGCGACGCGCTCCAGACCGCCGCCTTCGACATCATCCTGCACAAGGACACCCACGAGGACGCCGAGGTCCGCTGCGCGCTCGCGGCCCGGCTGTCTCTGGCTTCGGGTGCGCGCGGCATGGCCGGCGGCCAGATGATCGATCTGCTGGGCGTGCGCGACGACCTGGGCGGGGTCGCGCGGATGCAGCGGCTCAAGACCGGGGCCCTGTTCACCTATGCCTTCGAGATCCCGCTGATCGTCGCCAAGGCCGAGGAGCGGCACCAGCAGGCCCTGACCAACTTCGCCCACGACATCGGTCTGGCCTATCAAATCGTCGATGACCTGCTGGATTTCGACGGCGACGAGGCCGAGCTGGGCAAGGCGGCCCAGAAGGACGCGGCCCAGGGCAAGACCAATTTCGTCACCCTGCTGGGGGTCGACCAGGCGCGGCATCGCGTCGCGCACCTGGCCGATCAGGCGCGTGGCCATCTGGACCTGTTCGGCACCGACGCCGAAAACCTCAAGGCGAGTGTGGACTTCGTGCTAAACCGTCGGTCCTGATAGGGAGGACGTCGGCTCTCGGGGCCGGCGTCGCAACGACAAGAAACCAAGGTACCGATTTCCCGATGCCCGATACGCCTCTCCTCGACAAAGTCCGCATTCCCGCCGACACCCGCGGCTTCGACGCGGCCCAACTGCGGCAACTGGCCGATGAACTCAGGGCCGAGACCATCGACGCGGTCTCCACCACCGGCGGCCATCTCGGGGCCGGGCTCGGCGTCGTCGAGCTGACGGTGGCGCTCCACCATGTGTTTCGGACGCCGGACGACATCCTGATCTGGGACGTCGGCCATCAGTGCTATCCGCACAAGATCCTGACCGGGCGGCGCGACCGCATCCGCACCCTGCGCCAGGGCGGCGGCCTGTCGGGCTTCACCAAGCGGGCCGAGAGCGAATACGACCCGTTCGGCGCGGCCCATGCCTCCACCTCCATTTCGGCGGCCCTGGGCTTCGCCGCCGCGCGTGACCAGCAGGGCAAGTCCAACAAGGTCGTGGCCGTGATCGGCGACGGGTCGATGTCGGCCGGCATGGCCTATGAGGCGATGAACAACGCCGCCGAGACCACCGGCCAGTTGACCGTCATCCTTAACGACAACGACATGTCGATCGCTCCGCCAGTCGGCGGCATGAGCGCCTACCTGGCCAAACAGGTCTCGGGCGGTGCCTATCAGAACCTGCGTCAGTTTGGAAAGAAGGTCGCCGAGCACATGCCGCGCCCCTTCCGCGAAGCAGCGCGCAAGGCCGAGGAATACGCCCGGGGCATGGTCACCGGAGGCACCTTCTTCGAGGAGCTGGGCTTCTACTACATCGGCCCGATAGACGGCCACGACCTCGACAACCTGGTCCCCATCCTGAAGAACGCGGCCGCCATCACCGATCGCCCGGTGGTCGTTCATGTCGTGACCCAGAAGGGCAAGGGTTATGCCCCGGCGGAATCCAGCGCCGACAAGCTGCACGCCGTGGTCAAGTTCGACGTCGTCTCGGGCAAGCAGAACAAGTCCGTCTCCAACGCCCCCAGCTACACCAAGGTGTTCGGCACCGAGCTGATCAAGCGGGCCCAGCGCGACCCCACCGTGGTGGCCATTACCGCCGCCATGCCGTCGGGTACGGGGCTGGATCTGTTCGGCCAGGCCTTCCCGGATCGGACCTATGACGTCGGCATCGCCGAGCAGCACGCCGTGACCTTCGCCGCCGGCCTGGCGGCGGACGGGATGAAGCCCTTCTGCGCCATCTATTCGACCTTCCTCCAGCGCGGCTATGACCAGGTCGTCCACGATGTGGCGATCCAGTCGCTGCCGGTGCGCTTCGCCATGGACCGGGCAGGTCTGGTCGGGGCCGACGGCTGCACCCACGCGGGATCGTTCGACATCGGCTATATGGGCGCGCTGCCCGGCATGATCCTGATGGCCGCCGCCGACGAGGCCGACCTCGCCGCCATGATCGCCACCGCCTGCGAGATCGACGACCGCCCCTCGGCCTTCCGCTATCCGCGCGGAGACGGCGTGGGCGTCGAGATTCCCGAACTGGCTGCCCCTCTGGAAATCGGCAAGGGCCGCATCGTCCGCGAAGGGACCGCCGTCGCCCTGCTCAGCTTCGGCACGCGGTTGGAGGAGACGCTCAAGGCCGCCGACATTCTCGCCGCTCACGGCGTCTCGGCCACGGTCGCCGATGCCCGCTTCGCCAAGCCCCTGGACCACGACCTGATTACCCGCCTGGCGCGTGAGCACGAGGCCCTCATCACGATCGAGGAAGGCGCCATGGGCGGCTTCGGTGCCTTCGTGCTTCAGTTCCTGGCCGGTGAGGGCGCGCTGGACGCGGGCCTCAAGATCCGCACCCTGCACCTGCCCGACGTCTTCCAGGACCATGATGCGCCGGCGCTACAGTACGCCGAGGCCGGTCTCGACGCCGAGCATATCGCCGCCGCCGCGCTCAAGGCCCTTGGCGTCGCGCAGGCGAGGGGCGCGGCCCGCGCCTGATCTCCCGATGACGCTCCACGCCGCCTACGACCCCGCCAACGTCTTCGCGAAGATCCTTCGCGGCGAGATGCCGGCGGTGAAGGTATTCGAGGACGACGCCGTCCTCGCCTTCATGGATGTGTTTCCCCAGTCGGAGGGGCATGTCCTGCTGATCTCGAAGACCTCGACCGCCAGAAACCTGCTGGAGGCCGAGCCCGATACCCTGACGGTCTTGGTCGCCGCGACCCAGCGGGTCGCGCGCGCCGTCGTGAAGGCGCTCTGCTGCGACGGCGTTTCGGTCATGCAGTTCAACGGCGAGGCCGGGGGCCAGACCGTCTTCCACCTGCATTTCCACGTCATCCCGCGCTGGGCCGACCGGCCGCTGAAGGGCCACGGTCAGGCCGGCATGGCCGACATGGATCAGCTGAAGACCAAAGCGGCGAAGATCGCGGCGGCGCTCGACTAGGCGGTCAGCCGACTCGCGTCAGCGCCTGCCCGACCGGCAGGATGTCCAGCCCCGCCACCTTGGCCAGCCGGATCACCCGGTCCAGGTCGTCGGGCGTGCAGCCATAGGGCGTCGGCCCGTCCATGACGTCGTGGCCATAGGCGATCAGCCAGCCCTTCCTGGACGCCGCCCCGGCCATCAGCGCCTCCAGGTCGTAGCCGGGCAGACGCCGGCTTTCCAGCCCGATGGCCTGCACCGCCGCCCGATCGGCGCGTCCGACGTTGACGCCATCCCGAACCCCCCGCGCCAGTCCGAACCGTTCCGCCACTACGGCCTTGCCGATGACCGACACGTCCCCGAACGGCCAGGCGAAGGTCTCCATCCGGTGCCCGTCCAGCCGCTCCGCGATCCAGTAGGCGTTCCGGTCGAGGTCGGCGGAATAGGCGGCGGGCGTGGCCCGCAACGCGCTCAGATGGCTGTAGGTGTGGCACCCCACCTCGTGCCCCGCCGCGAACAGCGCCTGTAGATGCGCCGTCGTGAATTGAGGCAGGCCCAGGTTCTCGCCGCGCTCGAGCCCGCCACAGACATAGTAGGTCGCCTTGACCCCGTGCTCGGCCAGGATCGGCCCGGCCTCGGTCCAGGCGGTTTCGGGAATGTCGTCGAACGACAGGCTGAACACCCCACGCTCAGGCGCGACCCGCATGGGCCGCACGTCAAGCCAGCGGCCGGCCCGACGTCGCATCTTGTCGAGAAAGGCGGACATGGCGAAAGCCTAGCGCGCCTTGTTTAAGGCCGCTTCAACGCCCGCCCGGCCACCACGGCGCTCGCCCCGAACTTCTGGCGCAGGGCGTCGATGGTCGTCTCGGTCTTCAGGGTGCGCTTCTCGGCCGAGGCGAACAGCCCTTCCGGCGCGTCCTCCGCGTCCTGAATGTCGGCCAGGCCGATGCCGATCAGGCGATAGGGCCGCCCCAGCTCCGACGTCAGCAGTTCGCGTCCGACCGCGAACAGACCCCGCGCCGTCTGCACGGGCTCGGGCAGGGTCTTTCGCCGCGTCACGATCTTGAAGTCGGTGCGCCTCAGCTTCAGCACGATCACCCGGCTGGCCACCCCGTCGCGCCGCGCCTTGGACGCCACCTTTTCGCACAGGGGCCAGAGCTCGGCCTCCAGATCCTCGACCATCGTCAGGTCGGTGTTGAAGGTGGTCTCCGCGCTCATGCCGCGCCGGTCGTGCTCGGGGTTCACCGACCGGGCGTCGCGCGCGTGGCTCAGGTCGTGCAGCCGCAGCCCCGTCTCGCCATAGCGTTTGACCAGGTCGCGCACATCGGCCGCCGCCAGATCGCCCACCGTGGCATAGCCGTCCGACACCAGGGTCTTGCCGAAGACCGGCCCGACGCCCGGAAGCACCCGCACCGACCTGGGTGCCAGCAGGGCCCTGGCGTTGGCCGCACCGATCACCGAAAAGCCGCGCGGCTTGTCCAGCTCCGACGCGATCTTGGCCAGGAACCGGTTGGGGGCGAGGCCGATGGAGACCGTCAGCCCGATCTCCGCCTCGATCTCGCGTTGCAACCGGATCAGCTGCAGCGCCGGCGGCCCGCCGTTCAGCCGCTCTGTGCCGGACAGGTCGATCCACGCCTCGTCCAGCGACAGGGTCTGCACCAGCGGCGTCAGGGCGCGCACCTTCTCGAAGATGCGTTTCGATTCAGCGATGTATTTCGGAAAGCTGGGCTTGATCACCACCGCGTCCGGGCAGGCTTTCAACGCCTTGAACATCGGCATGGCCGAGCCGACACCGGACTGGCGCGCGATATAGCAGGCGGTGGTCACCACGCCACGCACCCCGCCACCCACGATCACCGGCTTGTCGCGCAGTTCGGGCCGGTCGCGCTTCTCGACCGAGGCATAGAAGGCGTCGCAGTCCAGGTGGGCGATCGGCAGGCCGGACAGCTCCGGGTCCGACACCACGCGCGGCGATCCGCAGCCCGGGCAGCGCGCCACGAGCCCCGATCCGGACCACAGACATTCGCGGCAGAGGGCGCTTATGGTCAAGCTGGTGTTCCGACTTCACGCCAACTTAAGACTGGATCGGCAGGATCGAAACCGAAGACGGCGAAATGATCGCCGCCATGGCCGCCGGATGCCGATGTCCAAGAAAGTCCTCATCGTCGAGGATAACGAGCTGAACATGAAGCTCTTTCATGATCTGCTCGATTCCCAGGGGTATCAGACCCTGCAGACCCGCGAGGGCCTGCAGGCCATGGCCCTGGCGCGTCAGCACATGCCCGACCTGATTCTGATGGACATCCAGCTGCCCGAGATCAGCGGTCTGGAAGTCACCAAATGGCTCAAGGACGACGAGGAACTGAACCACATCCCCGTCATCGCCGTCACCGCCTTCGCCATGAAGGGCGACGAGGAGCGCATCCGCCAGGGCGGCTGCGAGGCCTATATCTCCAAGCCCATCTCGGTGATGCATTTCCTCGAGACGGTGAAGAAGCACCTCAATCTGCCGGTCGCGGTGGCCTGAGACCATGACCGCGCGCATCCTGGTGGTCGATGACGTCGAGGCGAATGTCCGCCTGCTCGAGGCCAAGCTCACGATCGAGTACTACGACGTCCTGACCTGCTCGGACGGGGCCACGGCGGTGCGTCTGGCCGCCGAGCAGAAGCCGGACATCATCCTGCTGGACGTCATGATGCCGGGCATGGACGGGTTCGAGACCTGCCGCCGCATCAAGGCGGACCCGGCGTCTAGCCACATCCCCGTCGTTCTCGTCACCGCGCTGGACGGCCGCGAGGACCGGATCAAGGGGCTTGAGGCCGGGGCCGACGACTTCGTCACCAAGCCCATCGACGACGTCGTCCTGTTCGCCCGGGTCAGGTCCCTGACCCGGCTCAAGATGATCATGGACGAACTGCGCGAGCGCGAGGACGCCAGCCGTCGCCTGGGCGTTGCCACCGACGGCGCGGGGCGTCTGCGCGGGTCCGGTGGCCGGATCCTGGTCGTCGACGACAATGATCGCCAGGCCGCCCGCATCGCCGAGGAGCTGATCCGCGAGCACCGACCGGCGATCGAGACCGACGCGGCGGCGGGGTTGGCGGCCTCGAAGACTCCGATCGACCTGATGATCGTCAACGTCGCGGCCGCTGAGTTCGACGGTCTGCGCCTGATCGCCCAGGTCCGCTCGGCCGAGACCACGCGCCATCTGCCGATCCTGGCCGTCGTCGATCCCGCCGACCGGCCGCGCCTGGTCAAGGCGCTGGAGCTGGGCGTCAACGACATCCTGACCAAGCCGGTCGACCCCGAGGAACTGGCCGCCCGCGCCCGCACCCAGGTCCGGCGCAAACGCTACACCGACTTCCTGCGCGAGAAGCTGGACTACAGCCTCGAGATGGCGGTCACCGACGCCCTGACCGGCCTGCACAACCGCCGCTACATGGCCGGACAGCTCCAGGCCTTTGTCAGCCGCGCGGGCCTGGGCGGAGAGCCTGTCTCGGTGCTGGTGATGGACATCGATCACTTCAAGGCGGTCAACGACGGCTTCGGCCACGATGCGGGCGACGAGGTGCTGCGCGAGTTCGCCGTGCGCCTGGCCACCAACGTCCGCGCGGTCGATCTCCCGTGTCGCCTCGGTGGCGAGGAATTCGTGGTCGTCATGCCGGGGACCGACATGGAGGATGCCCGCCGCATCGCCGAGCGCATCCGCCGTGACGTGGGCTCCACCCCGTTCCGCGTCATGGGGGGGCGAGAACATCTGACCGTCACCATCTCGATCGGCGTCGCCGCCTGCTCGGGCACCGGCGATACCCCCGAAGCCTTGCTGAAGCGCGCCGACGAAGGCGTCTACGAGGCCAAGGCCGCCGGCCGCGATCGAGTCATCGCCCGCGTCGCCTGATCATCAGCCGACGCTGACCGCCGCGTTGCGGAACTGTTCGGCCGGGTCGCGGTCGATCAGATTGATCAGCACCCCATCCGGATCGCGCAGGCAGACTTCCATCTGGCTGCGGTGCGGCATGGTGAAGGTGATGGGATCGGGCGACCAGGTCGCACCGGCCTCGCGCGCAGCGGCCAGCACCTCCATGAAGGGCCGGGCGTAGAAGACCAGCGCCGTCTCTCCGAGGCGCGGCGGACCCGCCGAGGCGGGCAGGGGTTCGGGCAGGGGCGTCAGCTCGAACAGGCCCACCATGCCGAAGTTCGCAGCGTCCGCCCCGCGCTTCAGGATGCGGCATCGCAGAGTCGATCCTGCGGGCACCTGAAGCGCGCCTTGCGAACTTTCGGGGTCGAGGTCGCCTTCGAAATAGACGGCGTCGAGGCCCAGCGCGCGGTAGAAGGCCGTCGATCGCTCCAGGTCCGAGCAGAAGACGGCCGACCGGATCAGGCTGGAGACCGGCATCAGGCGTCCGCCTTCGACACTTCGACCGCGACCTCTTCGGAGGCCAGGTCGTCCTTGGTCTGCATCGCCTCGGCCTCCTGCTGAAGGGTTCGCAGCACGCGGTTCAGATACTCCTGGATCCACAGGCCCCGCTCGGCCGCCTGGTCCTTGGACGGTTCGAACACCTCGATCTCGGCGCGGGCGACGATTCCCTTGGCCTCCAGCAGGCGCTCGACCGTGTCCAGCCGCTCGCGCGTGACCGCCAGTTCCTGGACCGTGGCCATCAGGATGTTCAGGACCCGCTCGACGGACGGATCCATGAAGTGAGGCCGCTTGCCCGCCGGCTTGGCCGAGGACAGTCCCAGCGCCAGATCGACGCTCATTTCCGGGCCCCGACGACGTGCCAGGCGGCCTTGCGCCCATAATCCTCGCCGTCGTCGTCGGCGGCGTCGGGAAAGACGTCCCGGTCGACCACGGCGGTGACCCCGTCGTGGATCAGCCTGGCGCGGTCGAAGCCCGCCTCGACCATGAAGCCGTCGATGTCCAGCTCGTGCATCGTGCTCCAGAAGGGCTCGTTGTTGTAGAAGGCGTCCCAGTCGCGCATGGCCTGTTCGAACAGGGGCATGTCGGCGGCATACTGCGGTTGTTCGACGTGCAGCACGATGCCACCGGGCCTCAGCACGCGGTGCGTCTCGGCGAAGATCGCTTTCATCGAGGTCAGCGACAGCTCGTGCAGGGTCATGGTCGTCTGCACCCAGTCGAACGATCCATCGGCCCAGCGCGACAGGTCCGACCCGTCGCCCTGCACGAAGCGCACATTCTCGACCCCCAGCGATTTCGCCCGGGCCGCGCCGTAGCGCAGCATGGGCGCGCCGACATCCAGGGCGATGACCTCCGCGTCCGGAAACGCCTCGGCGATCGGCAGGACGTTCTGGCCCAGGTTGGCACCGATATCGAGGATGCGGCGCGGCTGGAAGTCCGGAAGGTTCCGACGAACCCACTGCACCACCGCATGGCCGCCGCCGTCCGAAAACCGGCCCAGCGCCCCGCCGGTGGTGGCGAAGATGCCGCTGTCATAGTTGGCCGCGCCAGACACGTCGCCCGGGAACACCTCGCGGTGATAGCTGCCGGGCATGCAGTGGTGATCGACCGCCGAGACGTATCGCGGGATCGGCAGGGCCGGGTCCAGCTCCAGCCGGTCGCCCGAAGCCGTAAGGGCGTCGACCTTGGCCGACAGGCTCTCGGCCTGACGCAGCGCGATCCAGCGACCGGCCTGCTGGCGCTGTTCCATCGTCGCCCGCCGCAGCGCCGACCAGCCCTGATAGTAGGGGTCCTGCAACAGGGCCTTCCTCACCTCATGCCGGTCTTTGGGCGTGCGGCCTTCGCGGGCCTCGAAGGCGGGGCCGGCCCGGCGCTCCCAGGCCGTCTTCACCGCCGGCATGACCTTGGTCGACAGGTGCCGGTTCATGTGGGCCAGGAAGTTGAACCGGGCGATCTCGTCGTGGCTGGTTTCGGGGAACACGCCATGGCGGCCGACCACGCGATAGTCGGGCGGGCCGGAATAGGCCTGGGCGGGTCCTGCGTTCTTCAGATCGGGTGAACCGTCCATGATCGACCTCCGGGGCTTGCCGCGCGCAAATGATATAGGATTATATCATTTGCCCGTCGAGGGTTCCGAACCATCAAGGATGACGCATATGGCCGCGACCCGCATCTTCGCCCTGTTCAACCTGAAGCCGGGCCAGGACCCGGCGGCCTATGAGGCCTGGGCCAGGGCCAGCGACATGCCGGCCGTGCGCGCCATGAGCTCGGTCGACGATTTCCAGGTGCAGAAGGTCGAGGGCCTGCTCGGGTCCGACGCAGCGCCGCCTTACGCCTATATCGAAACCATCGACGTCAACGACATGGGCAAATTCTTCGAGGAGGTCTCGACCCCCGCCGCCCAGAAGATCGCCGGCGAGTTCCAGTCCATGGTCGACGTGACCTTCCTCGTGACCAAGGCGCTCTGATGGGGCGCTTCGACGGCAAGGTGGCGGTGGTCACCGGCTCGGGCCGCCGGAAAGGTCTGGGCGAAGCCATCGCCAGGAAGCTGGCCGGGGAGGGCGCGAGAGTCGTCATCTCGGACATCGGGGCCTCGAAGGACGCCGCCACCCCCGGTGCCATGATCGGCGCGACCGAGGACATGGCGGCCATCGCGGCGGAGCTGTCCGGTGCCTCGACCTGTGTCTGCGACGTGCGCGACCCGGTGCAGGTGCGGGCGCTTGCGGCCCATGCCGTCGAGACCCACGGCGGGCTGGACATCTGGGTCAACAACGCCGGCATCGGCTACATCATGAAGCCCTTGATGGAAGTGACGCCCGAAGACTGGCGCGCCGTGATCGACGTCAATCTGTCGGGCTGCTTCTACGGCATCCAGGCGGCGGCCGAGGTGATGATCAGGCAGGGCAGGGGCGGGCGGATCGTCAACATCGCCTCCCAGGCGGCAAAGTCCGGCTTTCCGCATGCGCAGGCCTATACGGCCTCCAAGCACGGCCTGGTGGGCCTGACGCGTTCGGCGGCGATCGAGCTGGGGCCGCACGGGATCACGCTAAACAACGTTTGTCCCAACCACGTCACGACGGGCCTGGGGGCCTGGCAGAACGAGTATTTCGCCAAGGTCGTCGGCGCCGCCTCCGTCGACGACTACCTCAAGGCCATGGCCAACCGCATCCCGCTGCGCCGCCCCGGCCTGCCCGAGGACACCGCCGACGCCGTCGCCTTTCTGTGTTCGGACGAGGCCAGATATATCACCGCCGAGAGCCTGAACGTGTCCGGCGGCGAGGAGCCCCACTGAATGCCCGCACCCGCTGACTTCACCTGGCCCGGCGGCCATCGCCTGGCGCTGTCGATCGTCGTCAACGTCGAGGAGGGGGCCGAGCAGAACATCCGCGACGGCGACAAGGGGCCGGAGCCGGTCGACGAACTGTCGGCCGTCCCCAAGCGGCCGATGCGGATGCACGGCAATGAGTCGAACTACCAGTACGGCATCAAGGCCGGTGCGCCGCGCATCCTGAAGCTACTGGACGAACACAGGATCGAGGCGACGTGGACGGCGGCGGCGCTGGCGCTGGAACGCGCGCCTGATCTGGCGGCGCGGATCGCCGCGCGGGGCGACGAGGTCTGCTGCCACGGCTGGCGCTGGGCCCACCAGTTCTGGATGGACGAGGACAAGGAGCGCGACTTCATCAGGAAGGGCTGGGACTCGATCGAACGCACCACCGGCAAGCGGCCGACGGGGTGGCTGTCCCGCTATCTGCACACCGACGCGACCCGGCGACTGCTGGTCGAGGAGGGGTTCGCCTATCACATGGACGACTATTCCGACGACTTCCCCTTCTGGGACGTGATCGAGACGGCGGAGGGCCAAAAGCCGATTGTCATCCTGCCCTACGCGCTGGATTCCAACGATATGAAGTTCTGGCTGGCCCCGGCGCTGACGGCGCGGGACTGGCTGCAGTACGCCACAGACACTTTCGACCAGATGCACGCCGAGGCGATGGACGGCGACACCAGGATGATGAGCCTGGGGCTGCATCTGCGTATCATCGGGCGGCCCGGCCGGATCGGGGCGTTCCGGGGGTTTCTGGAGCACATTCGCGACAAGCCCGGCGTCTGGATCACCAGCCGACAGAAGATCGCCGCCGCCTTCGCCGAGGCCGTTCCGGTGCCGAGCGCATGATCGAGCTTTGGACCGTGACGACGACGAATGGTCAGAAAGTCCAGATCGCTCTGGAGGAGGCCAGGTTGCCTTATCGCGCCACCCTCGTCGATCTGGTGGCCGGCGAGCACCGGACGCCGGAGTTCCTGGCGCTCAACCCCTTCGGCAAGGCCCCGGTGATGCGCGATCCGGACGGGCCGGGCGGGCGGCCTCTGGTGCTCGCCGAGACCCTGGCCATCGCCTGGTACGCGGCCGAGAAGGGGGCGAACGGCCTGATCTCCGACGATCCGGCGATCCGGGCCGAACAGATGATGTGGGCCGCCGCCATCTCTTCCTCGGTCGCCATGCCCTTCGCCATGCAGTTCTTCGCAACTCAGCTGGCCCCGACGCCGAATCCCTGGCTGATCGAGACCATGACCAGCGGCGCGAAGGGCGCTTTGGCGGTGTTCGAGGCGCGATTGGTCGAGCGCGAGTTCGTCTGCGGTGAGGCGTTCAGCGTGGTCGATTGCCTGCTGTTCCCGGTGGTGGCGACGTCGGCGAAGCGGCTTGACGGCTGGCTGGAGGCTTACCCCGCGCTGAGGCGCTGGCATGACGGGACGGCCCTGCGGCCAGCCGTTCAGCGCGGGATGGCCGTCGGCGCAGATTGACGTTCGCACCACGCTCAGACTAAATGTCCGGACATTTGATCCGAGGCGTCATGGCCTATCGCTCTCTCCTGTTCGTGCCCGGTTCCCGGCCCGACCGCTTCGACAAGGCGGCCGGGGCGGGGGCCGACGCCGTCTGCATCGATCTGGAGGACGCCGTGCCGCCGGACGGCAAGGACGCGGCGCGAGCAGCAGCTATAGCCGCGCTGAACGGTGGGTTCGGCGTCAGGGTCAATGCGGTCGGCACCGCAGACGGCGAGACGGATCTGAAGGCCCTCTCGGACGCCCGACCGGTCTTCGTCATGATCCCCAAGGCCGCCTCCGCCGCCGAAGTCGCCGCCGTCCGCGCCGCGACCGACGCCCCGCTCTGGCCCATCGTCGAGAGCGCGGAGGGGCTGCATGCCGCCTGGGACATCGCCGCCGCGCCGGGCGTCGCGGGCGTCCTGTTCGGCGGGGCCGACTACGCCGCCGACCTGGGCTGCACCATGGAGTGGGAGCCGCTGTTCCATGCTCGGGGCGTGCTCGCCGCCGCCTGCGCGCGGGCAGGCGTCGAGCTGCTGGACGTTCCTCACCTCGACATCAATGACGAGGCCGACCTGACCACCTCAACCCGCCGGATCAAGGCCATGGGCTTCACCGGCCGGGCCTGCATCCACCCCTCCCAGATCGCCCCCGTCCACGCCGTCTTCACCCCGACCGAGGCCGAGATCGCCCGGGCCCGCCGCGTGCTCGACGCGTTTCAGGCGGCCGACGGCGGGGCCGCCCTGCTGGACGGCAAGCTGATCGAGAAACCCCTGATCCGCGCCGCCCGGCGCACGCTCGAACACGTCGGAGACGCCTGAATGGTGCAGCAATTCAAAGAGGTCGGCCCGCAACGCTATCGCGAGACCTTCGGCCGCTACTTCGAGGATTTCATCGTCGGCGACGTCTATGAGCACCGCCCCGGCAAGACGGTGACGGAGTACGACAACCACCTGTTCACGCTGATGACGATGAACACCCACCCGATGCATTTCGACGCCGAGTTCGCCAAGGCCTCGGAGTTCAAGCGCAACATCGTGGTCAGCCCCTACACCCTCGCCCTGCTCATCGGCATGAGCGTCACGGACTGCAGCCAGAAGGCCATCGCCAACTTGGGCATGGACGAGGTCAAGTTCACCGCCCCCGTCTTCGCCGGCGACACCATCTATGGCGAGAGCGAGGTGCTGGCCAAGCGCGAGAGCCAGTCGCGGCCGGGCCAGGGCATCGTCACCATCCGCACAATCGGCCTGAACCAGGACGGGGTCCAGGTCTGCACCTTCGTGCGCAACATGCTGATCCCGGCGCGCGGCAACGCGGTCGAGGATCGGGTCGGGACCTACTGACATGAACGCTCACTCGCCCATCATCTCCGACGCCGACGAACGCGCCATCCTGGACGCGATCGACAAGTGGATCGAGCAGAAGGTCCGCCCGGTCGCCATGGAGCTGGAGCACGGCGACATCTGGCCCGCCGATCTGGTGGACGACATGGCCGAGCTGGGCCTGTTCGGGGCCATCGTCGATCCGGAGTACGGCGGGCTGGGCCTGTCGGCGACGACCTATTCGCGCATCGTCATGCGCATCGCCGAGGAGTGGATGAGCCTGACGGGCATCTTCAACTCCCACCTGATGATGGCGACCGTCGTCCAGCGGTTCGGGACCCAGAAACAGAAGGACTACTGGCTGCCGAAGTTCGTCACTGGAGAGATGCGCGGTGGCCTGGGCCTGACCGAGCCGGACGCCGGCACCGATCTTCAGGCCATCCGCACCGTGGCCACGCGCGACGGCTCGGACTATGTCGTGACCGGGACCAAGACCTGGATCTCCAACGCCATCATGGGCCACTGCTGCGCCCTTCTGGTGAAGACCGACCCGGAGGCGCAGCCGCGCCATAAGGGCATGTCGATGCTGATCGTCTCCAAGATCGATCCGGAGACCAGGGCCCCCCTGCCGGGCATCTCCAACGGCAAGAAGCTCGAGAAGCTGGGCTACAAGGGCATCGATTCCGGTGAGTTCATCTTCGACGGCTACCGCTGCGACGCGGATCTCAGCCTCGTCGGCGGCGAGGAGGGCAAGGGCTTCTTGATGGCGACGGGGGGTCTGGAGATCGGCCGCGTCAACATCGCCGCCCGCTCGGTCGGCATCGCCAAGCGGGCCCTGAAGGAAAGCGTCATCTACGCCCAGACCCGCAAGACCATGGGCAAGCCCATCGCCGAGCACCAGGCCATCCAGCTCAAGCTCGGCGACATGGCCGCCCGCACCCGCGCGGCCGAGCTGCTGGTCGAGGACGCGGCCCGCGCCTTCGACGCCGGCGGACGCATCGACATGGAGGCGGGCATGGCGAAATACTTCGCCTCCGAGACGGCGGTGGAGGTCGCCACCGAGGCCATGCGCATCCACGGCGGCTATGGCTATTCCAAGGAATATGTCATCGAGCGCCTGTACCGTGACGCCCCCCTGATGTGCATCGGCGAGGGCACCAACGAGATGCAGCGCATCATCATCGCCAAGCAGCTCGTGGCGAGGAACAAGATATGACCCGCCAATCCTCCCCCATTGGGGGAGGGGGACCGCGTAGCGGTGGAGGGGGCCAGCCCCAGACACGGTGTTCGCGGTGGGCCCCCTCCGTCACGTCGCGAAGCCGCGCCGTGCCACCTCCCCCCATGGGGGAGGATTAGATGCGCCCCCTGTCAGGCGTCCGCATCCTGGCGGTCGAGCAGTACGGGGCCGGCCCCTACGGCACCATGCTGATGGCCGAACTGGGTGCCGAGGTCATCAAGATCGAGGCACCGTCGATGGGCGGGGACGTGTCGCGCCAGACCGGCCCCTACTTCCTGGGCGAGGGCGACAGCCAGTTCTTCCAGACCTTCTCGCGGTCGAAGTCCTCCGTGGCGTTGGAGATCAAGACGCCGGAAGGCCGCGCCGACTTCGAACGGCTGGTGCTGTCGGCCGATGCCGTGGTCAACAACCTGCGCGGCGACCAGCCGGCCAAGATGCGGATCGACTATCCAAGCCTGAAGGCCCTTAAGCCGTCGATCGTCTGCGCCCACCTGTCGGCCTATGGGCGGAACAACAGTCGCCAGGCCTGGCCCGGCTACGACTATCTCATGCAGGCCGAGGCCGGCTTCATGAGCCTGACGGGAGAGCCCGAAGCCCCGCCCACCCGGTTCGGCCTGTCGATGGTCGACTTCATGACCGGCACGATGTGGGCCATGGCCACGGTCAGCGCGATCCTGAAGGCACGCGAGACCGGCGTCGGCTGCGACGTGGACGTGTCACTGTTCGACGTGGCCCTGCACCAGCTCAGCTACCCGGCCGTCTGGGCCATGAACGAGGGCCACGACGTCGGCCGCCTGCCCCGCGGCGCCCACCCCTCCATCGCCCCGTCTCAGCTGGTGAAGACCAAGGACGGCTGGGGCCTGCTGATGTGCCAGACGCCCAGGTTCTGGGATCGCTTCTGCGAGCTGGCCGGCGCGGCGCATCTGAAAGCCGACGCCCGTTTCGGCGACATCCCGTCCTGTCGCGCCAACCTCGCCGCGCTCACCGAGGCGGTGGACGCCGTCATCTCGATCCGCACGACCGACGACTGGCTGGCCCTGCTCGGCGGCGAGGTGCCCTTTGCCCCGGTGCGCGACGTCGCTGAGGCGCTCGCCAATCCCTTCGTCGCCGAGGTCGAAATGCGCGACATCGTCGATCACCCCGACCGCGACGGTGGCCTGCACATGTTGGCCAGCCCGGTGAAGATCGACGGCCGCCGCGCCCCGGGTGTCCGGGCGCCCAAGCTGGGCGAGCAGACGGCCAAGGTGCTTGGCCGGTGAAGCTCCAGGGCGTCAAGGTTCTCGACCTCAGCCTGTTTCTGCCGGGGCCGATGCTGACCCTGATGATGGCCGATCATGGCGCCGAGGTGATCAAGGTCGAGCCGGCCGGGGAGGGGGAGCCGACCCGCCACGTCGGCTATCGCAAGAACGGCCAGAGCGTCTGGTTCCGCAACACCCATCGCGGCAAGCAGTCGGTCCAGCTGAACCTGAAGGACCCGGCGGATCACGCGGTCTTCATGGCGCTCGCCGCCGAGGCCGACGTGGTGGTCGAGGCCTTCCGACCGGGCGTGGCGAAGCGGCTGGGCGTCGACTACGACGCGGTTCGGGCCGTCAATCCAGGCGTGGTCTATTGCGCCATCTCGGCCTTTGGTCAGGACGGGCCGTATCGCGACCGGCCCGCGCACGACGTGGCGGTCCAGGCGTTGGCGGGCGTCGTCTCGCTGAACGAGGGGCAGGACGGCCTGCCCGCCATGCCCGCCATGCCGGTGGCCGATGCCCTGGCCTCGCTGACGGCCCTGTCCGGCGTCCTGATGGCGCTGTTTCGAAAGCGCGAGACGGGGCAGGGCGACTATCTTGACGTCGCCATGTTCGACAGCGTGCTGGCCTGGACGCCCAACGTCACGGGCCGGATCTTCGCGACCGGCGAGCCCCACATAGTCAAGGACGAACGCTCTTGGGGCGGCAACGCCATGTACGGCCTCTACCGCACCGCCGACGACCGCTGGCTGGCGCTGGGCGGGGCGGAGGTGAAGTTCGCGAGGAACCTCCTGACGCCGCTGGGGCGCGAGGACCTCATCCGCTACGCCGAACTGCCGCCGGGGCCGGGGCAGGAGCCGCTGCGGGCGTTCCTGCGAGAGGCGTTCGCCGCGCGGACCCTGTCGGACTGGGAGGCCTGGTTCGTCGACAAGGATGTCTGCTGGGCCCCGGTCCGCACGCTGAAGGACGCCTTCGACGATCCGGCGCTGGAGGCGCGCGGTATGCTGGCCCGCGACGCAGACGGCAATGAGATCGTCGGCACCCCGATCCGGTTTCGACAGGAGCCGGCGGTCATCGATCCGACCGAGCCGGGCCTGGATGAGCATGGGGCGGAAATCAGGTCGCGCGTGAAATCCTCCCCCGAGTAGCGAAGCGGAACGGGGGAGGGGGACCGCCCGAAGGGTGGTGGAGGGGGCGGACGCGCACACCGTGTCTGGCCCCGCCCCCTCCACCGCTTCGCGGTCCCCCTCCACCGCTTCGCGGTCCCCCTCCCCCGCTTCGCGAGGGAGGATTGTTCTACCCCTCCCGCCGATACGTCATCGCGTAGACGAAGCGTCCGCCGGGATGGACCGAATCCGACGCCAGGATCAGGGCCCCGTCGTCTCCGTGGTAACGCCGCAGCGTCCGCAACGCCGCCCCGCCCGGTTCGGCCTTCAGCGCCTTGGCGTCCGCCGCCGACAGCAACTCCGCCGTGATCTCCTGATCGATTCGCCCGGCCGCTCCGCCGAACCGTTCGTCCAACAGGGCGTGCACCGACCGCCCTTCGCCCAGATCCCCCGCGACCCCCGTAAACGGCTGGGGCACATAAATTCGCGACAAAGCGAGCGGCAGGGCCTCGGCGATCCGCAGCCCGTCGATGACAAGCCAGTTCCGCTCGACGTCGCCGCCGATCCGCGCCGCCTCGTCCGAAGTCAGCCGCCGCTCCCTCTGAGCCAGCACCTTCAGCTTCGCCGTCTGGGCGTACTGCATCAGGTCCTCGACCCCGCCCAGGGGCTGGACATAGGCCGACGGGCTCGCGGCCGCGATCACCGTCGTGCCCGCCCCGCGCCGCCGCGCGATCAGCCCGGCCTCGGTCAGCAGGCGGATGGCGTCGCGCGCCGTATGCCGGGACACACCGTGGGTCTCCGCCAGCTCCAGCTCCGGCGGCAGTTGCGAGCCCACGGCGAAGTCTCCGCGCGCGATCGCGGCGCGGAGCGTGTCGGCGAGCTGGCGATAGCGGGGCGCGGCCATGGCTCTCCCTACATCGCCCGGCGCATGGCGGACCAGTCGTCGGCCAGTGCGGCACGATGCGCGGGCGAAGCAACGGCGATCAGGGCCTGCGCCCGCGCGTCGATCGACAGGCCGCGCAGATCGGCCACCCCATGCTCTGTCACCACCACCACGGGGTCGCCGCGCCCGACGCTGGGCGGGCACGACAGACGCGGCACGATCCGGCTGAGCGCGTCACCCTTGGCCGAGGCGGGCAGGGCGACGATGGGCACGCCGCCGTCCGACGCCCAGGCCCCGCGCAGGAAGTCGATCAGCCCGCCCGCGCCCGAGACCTGCCGCCCGTCCATCCACTCCGCGTTCACCTGACCGAACAGGTCCACCTCGATGGCGGAGTTGACGGCGACGAAGCGCGGGATGGCCGCGAGCGTCGAGATGGCGTGGGTCTCCCCGACCGGCCGGAACCGCACGCGTGGATCGTCGGCCACGCGGGCGTAGAGAGCGGACGAGCCCAGCGCCACGCCGGTGCTCACGGCCTCCACGGCGTCGCGGTCCAGCAATTCGATCAGAGGCTCGGTCACCATGCCGGAGTGGACCCGCAGACCCCGCCGGTCGGAGAGCGCTGCCAGCGTCGCGACCCCGATCTTTCCCAAGCCCGTCTGGACCGTCGCATTGTCGGGGATCAGACTGGCGACCCGCGCGGCGATGGCGGCGCTGACCGGATCGATCGTCCCCGCGCCATAGCCGGGCAGGGGCGCATCGACCTCGACCACCACGTCGAAGGCGTCGAGCGGTACGGTCGGACCGTCGCGCACGACAGGTATCCCGACGTGGATCAGGCCGATCCGGAACCGCGTCCGCTCGAACACCGCCGGGCTGAAGTCGGCCGCGACGCTGAGACTGCATCGGCCATCGGCTCCGGGCGGCGCGACGGTGAAGACGCCGGCGTCGAACGCCCGCTCCGACAGCCGCCGCCAGACCTGGGTGTAGGTCAGGGGCGAGAACGCCAGTCGCCTGACCGCGAAACTGTCCCGCCATTCCGGCGCCAGGAAGATCGCCTCCGCCCGCGCATCGTCATGCAGCCCGGCCCAGTCCGTTCGGTTGACGCCCGGGATCCAAACGCCCTCGAAGGTCAGGCCCGCCGCTGCGTCCGGCCGCTCAGCCAGCGCCGCCGCAAACGCCAGCGGCTCACCCGCGCAGCCGGGGATGAAGACGCGGCCGCCCTCTGGCGCAGCCGTCTTGAGCGCATCGATCGCGGCGTCCATCGTCATCATGGTCGGCATCGTCAGGGCGCGCGCTCCGGCTTGACCGGCGAGGGCCGGGGACGCGATAACAGCATATGTCCGGACATTTGTCCTCCATCACCGAACGGCTGGCGGAAATGCTGGCCCGGCCGGTCTCGCCTGAGGACCGGGTACGGGCACGGCTGCACCTGCTGGACTGGGTCGGGTGCGCCGTCGCGGGATCGCGGGAAGCGGATGTGGCGCGCGTCGCGGCGCTGGCGGCGAAGGAAGGGCCGGGCCCCTGCCGCATCGTCGGGGGCGGTCGCGTCGGCCCCCAGGCGGGAGCGCTGGCTAACGGCCCGGCGGGCGCGATCCTGGAGATGGACGACGTCGACCGCCGTGCTCTGCTGCATCCCGGCCCCGTGGTCATGCCCGCCGCCCTGGCGCTGGCCCAGCACCTCGGCGTGACCGACGGCGAGGCCCTGCTGGACGCCATCGTGCGCGGCTATGAGGCCATGATCCGCATCGGCCGGGCGGCGGGGCCGTCGCACTATCGCTTCTTTCACCCGACCGGCACGCTCGGCGGCTTCGGCGCGGCGGCGGCGGGGGCGAGCCTGATGCGGCTGGACGGCGAACGGACGGCCTGGGCGCTGGGCCTCGCGGGCCAGCAGGGCGCGGGCCTGTGGCGCGCGCGGCATGAGCCCGGATCGGTCAAGGCGCTGCACGACGGCCGGGCGGCCGCGAACGGCGTGGCCTCGGCGCTGCTCGCGCGCGACGGCTTCCGGGGGCCGCTGAAGGTGCTGGAGGGCGAGCAGGGTCTCTTCCCCGCCATGGCTCCCAACGCCGATCCGGAGGCCGTGCTGGCCCCCGCGGACCGCTGGCGGATCCACGAGGTCAGCTTCAAGCCTCATGCCGCATGCCGCCACGCCCACCCGGCCATCGACGCGGCGCTGGCCCTGCGCGCGCGGCTCGGCGGACTGCCCGAAGCGGTCCGGGTCGAGACCTACCGCGACAGCGTGGTCTTCTGCGACAAGCCCAGCCCTGCGACCGTCCCCGAGGGCAAGTTCTCGCTCCAGCACAGCGTCGCCGTCGCCCTGATCCACGGCGACGCGGGTCTCGACCGGTTCGAACCCGCCGCCCTGACCGACCCCGACGTGGCCGCCTTGCGCGCCCGCGTCTCGGTCAGCGTCGCCGACGACCTGACCGCCGCCTATCCGGCCCGCTTCGGCGCGCGCCTGATCGCCACGGCGGGCGGCGTCGAACACCGCATCGAGGCGCCGGACGCGCTCGGCGATCCCGAGAACCCCCTGTCGCCGCAAGCCGTGCGTAACAAGGCCCGCGCCCTCATGGCCTGGGGCGGCATGAGCCCCGACGCGGCCGAGGCGCTGATCGCCGCCGTCGAGGGGCTGGGCGTTACGACCACTGTCGTAGACCTGTCAGCCACCCTGCCGGGGAGGGACGCATGACCCTGTCCCGCACCCTGGCCGAACGCGTCCTGGCCCTGACCTGGGCCGACGTCGATGCCCCTGCGAAGACGGCGGCCAAGACCTTCCTGCACGACACCCTCTGCGTTGGCGCCGCCGGTGCCCGTGCGCCTCTGGCTGACAACGTCCTCGCCGCCGCCCGCCGCTGGGGTGAGGGCGTTGAAAGCGGCGTCCTCGGCCGCCCCGGAGTGCGTCTGCCCCAGCCGTCCACCGCCTTCGTCAACGCCTTCCAGATCCACGCCCAGGAGTTCGACTGCGTCCACGAACCGGCTGTCGTCCACCCCATGGCGACGGTCGGGGCCGTGATCCTGTCCGAGGCCGACCGCGCTTCCGCCGAGGGCCGCCCCATCTCTGGTGAGGCCCTGCTGACCGCCCTCGTCGTTGGCGTCGAAGTCGCCGCCTCCCTGGGCCTTTGCGCCATCACGCCTCTGAAGTTCTTCCGCCCCGCGACGGCGGGCATCTTCGGCTGCGTCGCCGCCCTGATCGCGCTGCGCCACCTGTCGCCCGATCAGGGCGTCTCCGCCTTCGGCTACGCCCTCGCCTTCGCGTCGGGCACCATGCAGGCCCACGCCGAGGGCAAGCCCGCCCTGCCGATCCAGATCGCCAACGCCGCCCGCGCCGCCGTCATGGCCGCCGACCTCGCCGAGGCTGGACTGCCCGGACCCGAGGCGTCGCTCGAAGGCCCCTTCGGCTACCTGACCCTGTTCGAGACCGCCCACGACGCCACGCCCCTGACCGCTCCCGCCCCGGGTTTTCGCATCGCCGAGGTCAGCTGGAAGCCCTTCCCGACCGGCCGCGCCGCGCACGGCGGCATCGTCGCCCTCCAGACCCTGATGGCCGAGCATGGCCTGACCGCCGCCGACGTCGCCGAGGCCGTCTATCGCGCTCCGCCCCTGATCCACCGCCTCGTCGGCCGCCGCCCGAGCCTGGACATGGCCCCGGCGTGGGCGCGCCTAAGCCTGCCGTGGCTCGGTGCCGTCGTCCTGACGCGCGGCACGGTCGGCCTCGCCGACTTCACGCCCGAGCGCCTGTCCGACCCGGCGGTCTTGACCCTCGCCGAGCGCATCCGGGTCGAGGCCGACGCCAACCCCGACCCCGCCGCCTTCACGCCCGCGACCCTGACGGTGACCACGACCGATGGCCGCGTCCTGACCTACACCGTGACCGCCCAGCTCGGCTCGCCGGCGCAGCCCCTGACCCGCGACCAGCACCTCGCCAAACAGGCGGCCTGCCTCGACTTCGCCGGGCTCGGTGCCAACGCCGCCGCCGTCGCCGAGGCCATCGACGGCTTCGAGACTCTCCCCGACGCCTCTTCGATCCTCTCCCTCCTCGGAGCCCGCCGATGACCGACACCCACCGCACCTACTGGGACGAGATCGACTTCGCTGCCATCGCCCGCGACCACCCCATCGGCGACGCCTTCACCCGGCTGGTGACCTCAATCAGCCGCGACGAGCTCCGCGCGCGTCAGGAAAGGCTGTTCGCCCGCTGCGTGGCCCGCGCCTGGAAGACCGCCTTCTACCGTCGCCTGTGGGGCGGCGCCGGCATCGCGGAGGGCGACATCCGGGGCCTCGACGACCTGCCGAACCTGCCCAGCTTCGACAAGTCCGACATCATGGCCTCGCTGGAGATCGCCCCGCCGTTCGGCGACTTCGCCGGCTTCGACTCCTACCCCCTCGACAAGCGCCCGCCGGTCATCTTCCACACCACCTCAGGCACCACCGGAAAGCCCCAGGTCCTGCTGTTCGGCCCCAAGTCGCGCGAGGTCCAGAACCTGTTGCTGGCCCGCCTCTATCGCTGGCAGGGGCTGCGCTCGGGCGACGTGGTCCATTCGGTCTACGGCCACGGCATGATCAACGGCGGCCACTACGTCCGCGAGGCCGTGACGCACTGGACCAGCGCCGTCTTCATGTCGGCTGGCACAGGCGTCGAGACCCGCTCGGCCCAGCAGGTCGAGCTGATGAAGACCTTCGGCGCCACCGCCATCGTCGGCTTCGCCGACTACATCAAGCGCCTCGCCGAGGTGGCGCGCGAAGCGGGTCTGACGCCGGGCGTCGACATTCCCGTTCGCATGATCTCCGGCCACATGGGACGCGAGGACAAACAGGCCCTGTCCGACGCCTGGGGCGGGGCGGAGTGCTTCGACTGGTACGGCGTGGGCGACACCGGCTGCATCGCCGGCGAGGGTCCGGACCGCGACGGCCTCTACGTCATGGAGGACGCCCAGTTCCTGGAAGTCTGCGACATCGACACGGGCAGGCCCGTGGCCGACGGGGCGCTGGGCGACATGGTCGTGACTTGCCTCTACAAGGACGACCTGTATCCCATCATCCGCTTCAACACTCACGACGTGACCGAGGTCATCACCCGGCCCTCGTCGATCGGGGCCAGCTTCCAGCGCATCGAGGGTTTCCTGGGCCGCTCCGACAACATGGTGAAGGTGCGCGGCATCAACATCTTCCCCCAGGCCATCGGCCCCATGCTGGACGAGGCGCCGGAGTTCCTGAAGGAATTCGTCTGCAAGACCCGCCGTGACGCGGCCGGGCGGGATGCGTTCGTGGTGGTGGCCGAGGCCTCGGCCCCCGGTGACCCGGGGCTTGCGGGGCGTTTCGGCGAGATACTGAAGCGCAAGATCGGCATCGAGGTCGAGGTCGAACTGGTCGGCAAGGGAGAGACGGCATCGCTCACCCAGGTCGAGGTGCGTCAGAAGCCCATCCGCCTTATCGACGAGCGGTTCTGATGATCGGCCCGTTCGAGCCCGAGGTCGCAGCCAGGGTCGCAGACCTCGCCGCAGCCTACGCCGAGGGCTCGGCCCGGCCGGACGCGGTGCTGGCGACCTATCTGGCCCGGATCGAGCGGCTGAACCCCACGATCCACGCCTTCATCGACCTGGACATCGAGGGCGCGCGCGACGCCGCCAAGGCGTCCGCTCACCGCTGGGCCTCCGGCATGGGGCTGTCGCCGCTGGATGGCTGCGTCTTGGGGATCAAGGCCAACATCGCCGTCGCCGGCCTGCCCTGGACGGCGGGCATCGGCGCCTATCGCGACCGCATCGCCGACCGCGACGCGGCGTGCGTGGCGCGGCTCCGGGCGGCGGGCGCGATCATTCTCGGCACGCTGAACATGGAGGAGGGGGCGCTGGGCGCCGTGACCGACAATCCGTGGTTCGGGCGCACCCAGAACCCCTGGTGCCAAGGCTATACGGCCGGCGGCTCGTCCGGTGGCTCGGGCGCGGCCGTGGCGGCCGGCCTGTGCGCGGCCGCGCTCGGCACCGACACCATGGGCTCGGTGCGGATTCCGTCCGCCTACTGCGGCGTCTTCGGCATCAAGCCCCGCTATGGCGCGATCCCGGAGGAGGGGGTGACGCCACTGTCGCCCAGCCTCGATCACGTCGGAGTCCACGCCCGATCGGCCGAGGATTGCGCCGTCGTCCTCACCCAGATCGCCACGCCCGACCCTGCTTCCCCGGTCGGGCCGCTGGCGGTGCTTGACGTCACGGGCCGCGCATCCCTGTCTGACGACGTCCGAGCCGCCTTCCTGGCCCTCGTCGCCAGTGCGGAAGCGCAAGATGTGCTGGAGGGCTCGGTCCCGCTCGACATCGACCTCGGCCGCCTGCGCCGCCGGGGCCTCCTGATCTCCGAGGTCGAAGGCATGGCCGAGCATGCCGCCATGCTGGACGCCCGCCCCGACGGCTTCTCCGAGACCTTCGCCGGCATGCTCCGCTGGGGCGCGGCCCAGCCCCCGGAAAAGCTCGCCGAGGCCCGCGCGGAAGTCGCGGCGGCTAAGGCTGCGGTCGAGACCCTGATCGGCGACCGCGTCGGCCTCCTGTGCCCCACCACCGGCGGCCCGGCCTTCCGCTTCGGCGACCCCATCCCGGCGGACCAGGCCGACATCACCTGCCTCGCCAACATGGCGGGAATGCCCGCCGTGGCCTTCCCGATGGGCCTGTCCAGCGACGGCCTGCCCCTGTCCGCCCAGATCATCGGCCGCGACAGCCAGGCGATCCTGGGGTTGGCGGGGATACTCGCCACACCCCTTTCCCTCTCCCTTGGCTACGTCCGCTCCTGACGTGCCGCTCGCTTACGCTGCCCTGATGACCCGTCCCACTCCGCCGAAGTGCCCAATGTCCACTATGTGCACTGTGTTTCTCTCAGTGCACATGCACCGGTTTCAGACGTTTCAGACGGTTCGCACCCTGTTTCGGCCCGCCTCACCGAAACGGAAACGTCGGCTTCCTCTTCCCCAGAAACGCATCCCGCCCCTCGCGGAAGTCCTCGCCCTCGACCGCCTCGATCAGCCAACGCGCCGTCTCGTCCGTGTCCTGCGTCTCCCCGTCCGCGATCAGCCCGACGATCGCCTTGGCCCGCCGCGCGGTCCACTGACTGGCCGCCGCGATCTGGGCCGTCTTCTCCGCCACCGCCGCCTCCAGCGCATCCGGCGCATGCAGCCCATCCACCAGTCCGATCGCCAGTGCCTCCTCCGCCCCGATCAGCCGTCCGGTGAACAGGATGTCCTTGGCCTTCGACAGCCCCACCGCCTGCACCAGACGGCGCGTGTCGGGCAGCGAATAGACCAGCCCCAGCTTGCCCGGCGTCAACGCCAGCCGCGCATCCGTCGCCGCGATCCGCAGGTCGCACGCCAGGGCCAGCCCCAGCCCACCGCCGACGCAGGCCCCCTCGATCATCGCTACCGTCGGCTTCTCGAACGACGTCAGGGCCTCCATCGCCTCGCCGACCCGGTCGAAATAGGCGCGCGTGCTCCCCGGCGTCGCATAGACGGTCTCGAACTCGCCGATGTCGGCCCCCGCCGCGAACGTCCCGCCCGCGCCCCGCGCCACCAGCACCTTTGCCGCCGGGTCGGCCGCCACGCCCGCCAGCAGGCCGGGCAGGGCGCTCCACATGGCCAGCGTCAGGGCGTTCTTCTTCTCGGGCCGGTTCAGGGTCAGGGTCGCCACATCGCCCGCGACCTCGACCTTCAGCGCATCATCCATAAGCCCGTCCAAAAAGAGTTTCCTGCCCAAATGATCTAAGTCTATACCATTTGCCAAGGGCGGATCGCGCCGCCCCTCGCAGGGAGATGACGATGAGCGGTATCCGCGAAGGCATGCCTGTCCTGGCCCGCCACGCCGGCGAATGGGAAGGCGACTACATCCACGTCGATCCCGACAACAATCTCATCGACCGCCACCGCTCGCACCTCCAGTGCACATTCCCCGACGACGGTCCCTACGCCTACTACCAGATCAACACCTACATCTGGGACGACGGGCGAAAGGAAGAAATCCACTTCCCCGCGACTTATCGCGACGGCCAGATCTGGTGGGACACCGACCGCATCGACGGCCGCGCCTGGGAGATCGACCCCCGCACCGTCTGCCTGACCTGGACGCGCAAGGATATGCCCGGAGCCTATCTCTACGAGATGATCCAGTTGTCCGAGGACGGCAATCGCCGCGCCCGCACCTGGCACTGGTTCGAGAACGACACCCTGTTCAAGCGCACCTGCATCACCGAGCGACGGGTGAAGTGAACCCTCTGCATCAGCACATGCCGGCGCTGGTCCGCCACGCCGGCGTGTGGGAGGGGACCTACCGCACGGTCACGACGGATGGCGTGGAGGTCGACCGCCACGCCTCGCGTATCGAGGTCTCTTTCCCGGACGACGGTCCCTACGCCTACGTCCAGAAGAACCGTTTCACCTGGCCAGACGGCCGGACGGTCGAGGCGGTGCATCCCGGCGTCTTTCGCGACGGCCGGCTGTGGTGGGAGACAGGCCTGATCCAGGGACACGCATGGCAGGGCGACGACCGCACCTGCATCCTGACCTGGGAGCGGACCGACGCACCGGGCGCGCACCTGTATGAGCTGATCGTCCTGGCTCCCGACGGCCTCACGCGCGCCCGGACGTGGCACTGGTTCCGCGACGGGGAATGTTACCAGCGCACCTTGATCGATGAGCGCCGAGTGGCTTAGCGCGAACAACTGCCCTGCAGGGTGCGCACATTGATCCCGATCCGCGTCGCGTCCGGGCTGGCCCAGGCGTAGCTGATCGCGGGCGCGTCACTTTGGTCGTGGACGTAAAGCGTCAGGGCGTCGGCGTTCTGGCCGGTCGGCCAGCGGACGTTGCGCATTCTGAAGCCATAGGTCCGGGGGGTGGCCTCGTCGGTGGTCACCCAGGCCTCGCCGCCCTGGTCGTGGATGGCCAGGTCACGAGCATGGAACCAGCCCTCTTGCGGGGCCTGCCGGGGCACGGCGATCCAGCAGGTGAAGCGCGCGGCGCGGCGGTACTGGACCGGGGCCTCGGGCTGATCGGGAAAAGCGTTTCGACCCCGGCCGTCCCGCGCCGTCTCGGTCATCCACAGCTGGTCCGCCGACAGGGCGATCTCGGCCCCGATGGTCAGCTCCGGCCCCGCGCCACCCTCCGAGCGAACCCGGCACGCCCCGTCCTCGATCCAGCCGACGAACTGATCGGCATTCCTTCGCCACAGGGTCTCGCAGCCCGGATTGAACCGCATCGTCGCGCGCGTCAGCCCGGAGTGATCCGCGTCGGGTGCCAGCCGGGCCTCGCCTGACGGCGTCAGCACGTCCATCCGGATCGCCATCTTCGCCGGATCGACGGCGAAGGCGTACAGCCGCTGACGCCCGAGATCGGTCGGATCGTTGTTCCGATACTCGTCCAGCCGCAGGACAAGCGGACCCAGACCCGGCGCTTCGACCCGCCGGATCGTCACATGGCGGCGCATCGGCGGGCTGTCGTCCGGAAAGCCCAGCTCGGCCGCGAAGCCGATCTGTTCGGCGTTGTCCCAGTCGCCCTCGAACATCTCCACGAGCCCGGGCAGGTCGTGCTCCAGCACCGCGACGGCCTGAGGCGCGGGCGCCGGATCGCCCGCCGCCGCCCGTCCGGCCGACAGGGCCAGCAGGGAGACGACGGGCAAGGCCGCTCTCATCAGAAGCGGGCGCTCAGGGTCACGCCGTAGCTGGCCCCGGGGCTGGCCGTCACCGCGAAGGCGCGCGGACGGTCACCAGACGGCGTCAGCGGCGCCGGAAAGTCGACGAAGCGCAGCACGCCTTGGGGCGTGTCGTCGTCCGTCACGTTCCGACCCCAGAAGGCCAGCCGCAGGTTGTCGTTCTGGACGCCCAGTTGCAAGTCCAGCCGGGTCGCGGCCGGAATGGTGATGTTGTTGTGGACCTGTTCGAAGAATGCGCCGCGATAGCTGACGTCGGCCGAGGCGAAGGGGGTCCAGCCGCTGTCCATGGCGTCCCCGTCCCAGCGAAGACCCGCGCTGGCCAGGTGCTCGGACACCAGGGGTGGGCGCTTGCCGACGATGGAGCCGGCTGTGCGGCAGCCGGGGCGGTCCAGATTGATCGCGTTTCCGGTCTTGCACGCAGCGCCCAGCAGCAGCACGGCCTGGTCGCCGTCCACGCCCTCGGTGATCTCGGCGTCGAGATAGGAGTAGGTGAAGCGCGCCGACAGATTGTCGGTCAGGCTGTAGGCCCCCTCCAGTTCCAGCCCCTTCAGCTCGGACTCGCCGATGTTGGCGCGGAAGCTCTGGACCACCGTCAATGCCTGGAAGGTGTTGGTCAGCACCTGGTCTTCAAAAATGTTGAAGAACAGCGAGGCGTTCAGATAATCGAAGCCGAACAGCCGCGTCTTGGCCCCGATCTCGTAGTTGGTCAGCGTCTCTTCGTCGAAGGTCGTGACCGGTGCCGTCGGGTCGTTGAACCCGCCGGGCGAGTTGCCGACCGCATACTGGGCATACAGGGTCAGGTCCGACGACGGCTCCCACGTCAGGGTGGCCCGCGGCAGGGTATTGTCGAACTGGGTCGTGCGGGTCAGGGCGGTGCCGACCACGGCATTGGGGTTGGCGCTGCGCAAGGTCGCGAGATAGGCGGGCGTGAAGAACTGCGACGCCGTGTAGGGCTGGTTGGTCGAGGTGACCTCGTCTTCCTGATAGCGCAACTCCAGCGCCAGAGTCAGGGTTTCGGTCAAGGCCAGATCGATGCCGCCGAAGATGGCGCGGGTCTCGACCTCGGTGATGGCACCCAGGATATCGAGGCCGACCTCGGTCGCCTCGAGGAACTCGGGCGAGGGCGTGTTCTCGTCATTGGCGGAATAGACGCCGATGCTCCAGGTCAGGAAGCCGCCGGTCGGCCCGGACAGCCGCAGTTCGTGCGTCTGGGTCTCGCGGTTGGAACTGCCGGTGTCGTTGAACGGCGAGCGGCCGCACAGCCGATTGGCGATGGGCACGAACGGGCAAGCCGCGCCGAGCAGGAAGAACTCCCGGTCGTCATAGGACTGGTCGTAGCCCGACGCCTCGTAGACGTCGTTCACTCCGCCCAGATAGGACAGGAGATAGCCCGAGCCGCCGATGTCCCAGTTGGCGTCGGCGACCCAGCGTTCGGCCTCGCGCTTCAGACCCGGCAGCAGGAACCGGTCGGTGTTCAGCGCGAACCGCGTCGGCGTCGGAATCTCGCCGCAGAAATAGCTGCGGGTCGACTGGAAGCAGTTGTTGAACGTCGAGTTCTGCAGCGCCACGGCGAAATGGCTGTCGCGGTCCTCGCTGCGGAAATAGCGGATGGAGGCGTCGAAATCGGGGTGCGGGTTGAAGAACAGCCCGCCGTACAGTCCCTGGGAGCTCTGGCTGCCCAGATCTTCGCGCAGGCCGGTCTGGTTCTCGTACTGACCATCCACGTCGGTGCTGTTCATGCCCAGCAAGACGCCCAGGCCCGGCAGCACGGGACCGGAGATAACGCCCGAGATCGCCAGCCGATTGTCGGTCCCCACCGTATAGCTGACGCGGCCGCTCCAGTCGTCGGCCGGACGGCGGGTCACCACATTGATGGCCCCCGAAAGCGTGCCACGTCCGAACACGGCCGACTGGGGACCGCGAATGACCTCGACCCGCTGGGCGGTATCGAGGTCCAGGGTGGTGAAGTCGCCGAACCAGGGCACGCCATCCAGGAAGATGCCGACCTTGCCGTCCGAGATCAGGATGTTGGACGCGCCCCGGATCACCGGCCGGTCGCCGTCGCGTCCGAACGCCTGCTGGATCTGGACGCCGGGGGTATAGCGGGCAATGTCGGAAAGGTCCTCGAGCTGCCGGTCCAGGATGGCCTCTTCGGTGAAGGCGGTCACCGCGATCGGCACATCCTGCAGGGCTTCTTCCCGGCGACGGGCCGTGACCACGATATCCTCGACCGCGCTGGCCTCCTGGCCGCCCGGAGCGTCCTGCGCCGAGGCCGGGGCCGCGACCGAAGCCAGGGCGGCGAAGGCGACCCCGGCGAGTATCACCGTCCGGGTCCCACGAGCACGATTGGTCTGCGACATCATAACCAGCCCCTCCGATTGGCCAAATGATATACTTATAGATCATTTGACTATGGGCCGTGTTCGCCCGGCGTCAACGCTGTAATGTAACGACCTCGCGCGGAGGGGCCGACGCGCTGCCGGACCGTAACCGTCAGAACACGGTGAACACCGGTCAGATGAGGCCGGCGTCCGCCAGTTTGTCGATCACTGCCCGCTGCCGCTGGGCATAGAAGGCCGGCGTGGGCACGTTCAGCCCGCCGGAGCCGTCCAGCAGGGTGTTGCGCGGCTGGATGTCGACCCCGGCATAGGCCTGGGTCCACAGGTGCATCGGCTGCCGCGACAGGATGTTGGGCATGCCCGGTCGGCGGCGATACCGGCGCAGGGCCGCGACATCGATCTCGGCGTAGCCCGCCATGCTCTCGCCATAGCCGGCCTCGGCCAGCACCAGCCCGCGGAAGTCGATGACCTTGGACGAGGCGTCGGTCGACGCCTTGGGGATGGCGATGCCTTCGATGCCCGCCGAGTTGGCGCTGACGACATAGGCCAGGTTCTCGATGGCGCGAGCCTGTTTCGCCACGTTCTTGGGTGTGGTCAGGGCCGCTGCGATCTCGCTGGAAGAATGGACGAAGACCTCCGCGCCCCGGATGGCGTGGGCGCGCGCGATCTCGGGATAGAGGATCTCTTCCGACGCGATCGCCGACAACCGCCCGATCTCGGTGTCCGCCACCGGAAACACCCCGTCCAGGCCGTAGCGGGCGATATAATGATCCCACACGTCATAGGGGCTGGGTCCGAACAGGGTCACCAGCCGCCGGTACCGCAGCACGACCTGACCCGCCGGGGCGATCACGAAGCTGCACTGGAAATACAGCCCCGGAAAATGCGCGTCGGTCTCATAAGCGTTGCCGGCCAGAAAGACGTCATTGGCCCGCGCCATCTCGCCCAGCGCCCGGTATTCCGCGCCGTCGGGGGCCAGACAGGCCTTCTCGGCCCACACCGCCGTCGGCTCGCCCATCGGGAAACCCGTCAGGAAATATTCGGGCAGGACCACCAGCCGCACATCGGGTCCGATGAAGCGTTTGGACGCCGCGATCTGTCCGCCGATACGACGAATGGCCTCCGCCATCCGCGGCCGAGCGGCGCGGGCGTCGGCATCGCCGTTGACGGCGAAGCAGCTCGTCTGCAAGGCGAGGGCGATGTAGGGCGAGGGGTCGGACATTGCGCGCTCCGTGCGGATCGTCCTATGCCTAGCGCGGACTCAGTTGGTATAGGAATAGGTCATTTGGCCGACGGCGCTTCGGACATCGGCGGGGACTATGCGGGGTTGCTGAACGGAACCCTGCCGACGCCGCTGTATCATCAGGTCTATCTGGTCCTGCGCGAGCGAATCCAGTCGGGCATATACGCCGAGGGATCGACCCTGCCGGGCGAGCAGGAGCTGGCCCGCGCCTTCGACGTGTCGCGCATCACGGTCAAGCGCGCCCTGAACGAACTCGCCGCCAACAATCTGGTCACCCGCCATCGGGGTCGCGGGACCATCGTCACCCTCGGTGGCGTCATTCCGATGGTGTCGGGCTCGTTCGAGACCCTGATCTCCTCGCTGCGGTCCATGGGTCTGGCGACCGAGGTCGAACTGCTGGAGGTTGCCGACGAACCCGCCGACGCCCTGGTCGCCGCCCGGCTGAAGCTCGAACCCGGCGCGACGGTTCAGCGGGCCGTGCGCCTGCGCAAGCTTCAGGGCGAGCCCTTCTCCTATCTGACGACCTATGTCCCCTCGGTCATCGCCGGTCGTTATTCGATCGAGGAGCTGCGCTCCACACCGCTGCTGATGCTGCTGGAGCGAGCGGGGGCGGGGGCTGTCGAAGCCGAACAGTGGATCACCGCCGCCTCCGCCTCGCCCACCGTGTCCGCCTGCCTGGACGTGCCCTCGGGCTCGCCGGTGCTCAAGATCGAGCGGACCATGATTGGTGCCGACGGAGCTCCGGTCCAGATGATCGTCGGTCACTACCGGCCCGATCGCTTCCAGTATCACATGAAGTCTCAACGCCAGTCGGGCACCGAAGGCTGGACCTGACGGCCAAATCTTCCCTCTCGGGGAGGTGGTTGCGAAGCGCAGCGCAGTAGACGGAGGGGGACCGCAGCGCACCCCGCCATCCGCAGCCGGCCCCCTCCACCGCTCGCAGTTCTCCTCCCCCTCGGGGAGGATTAAACTCCTTGCCAACCGCACCTCCAGCAAATGATATAGAAATAGATCATTTGCGGACGACGCCTTGGCTGACGCGCTCCTTCTCCTGCTGCATGTCCTGATCCTGGTCTACTGGCTGGGGGGCGACCTCGGCGCGTTCGTGGCGTCGTTCCTGATCGCCGATCCGACGAGGGACCGCGCCGCCCGTCTCGGCGCGGCGGGGTTGCTGGGCGACGTCGACATGGCGCCACGCACCGCCCTGATCCTGGCCTTTCCCACGGGGTTCACCCTCGCGGCGACGCGCGGCTGGCTGGCGCTGGATCCGGTCTGGATCGTGGCCGCCTGGGCTTCGGGTCTGGTCTGGCTGGCCCTCGCCTGGCGCATCCATCTGAGTCACGCCGGGCCTACGTCCGGCCTGCGTCGGTTCGATCTCGGCCTGCGCTGGACGGCGGCGGCCTTGCTGGGCGCGGGCGGACTGGGAGGTCTGGCCGGGGCGACCGGCTGGCCCCTGTTCATGAACCTGAAGCTGCTGATCCTCGCGGCCTGCGTCCTGACAGGCCTCCTGGTCCGCCGCCTGACCGCCGACCTTGGCCCGGCCCTGGGCGCCCTCGCCGCCGGACAGGCGGACGCCGACGCCCGCATCGCCCGGTCTCTGGCGGTCACCCGCCCCGCCGTCCTCCTCATCTGGCTGCTGCTTCTGGCGGCGGCCCTCCTCGGTCTGTGGAAACCGCTATGAGCCCCGCCGACGACCTGTCCCGCCCGTCCCCCGCCGACAGCCTCCGCGCGTCGCTCGGCCCCGATGTCGTCTCGACCGATCCCCGCCTGCTGGACCTCTACGGCCAGGACATCTGGAAGGTCGGCCGCCGCCCCGTCGCCATCCTGCGCCCCGCCGACACCGACGGCCTGTCGCGCGCGCTGGCCGAGACCGCGCGGCTCAACCTGCCCGTGGCCCCGCGCGGCGGGGGCATGAGCTACACCGGCGGCTATGCCTCGGACGTCGGACCCGTCGCCCTGATCGACCTGTCCCGCATGGACCGGGTGCTGCACGTCGACGCCCAGGCCATGACGGTGACGGTCCAGGCCGGCTGCACCTGGAAGACCCTGCTGGAAACGCTCAAGCCCCAGGGCCTGCGGACGCCTTTCTGGGGCCCGCTGTCGGGCGTGTCGTCCACCATCGGCGGAGGGCTGTCCCAGCTGAACGCCGTCTTCGGGGCCGGCCACTGGGGCACGACGTCCGAGAGCGTGGTGGGACTGACGGTGGTGCTGGCGGACGGGAGGCTGGTCGGGACCGGGGCGCGGCGAAAGGCTGACGGTCGGGCCTTCTATCGTCACTACGGACCGGACCTGACCGGCCTGTTCTGCGGTGACTGCGGGGCGCTGGGCGTCAAGGCCGAGGTCACGCTGCGGCTCATGCGCGCGCCGGCGCACGAGGCGCACGGTTCCTTCGCCTTCGACACGGCGGATCAGGCGCTGGCGGCCACGGCCGAAATCAGCCGGGCGGGCGTGGCGGCCGACATGTTCGGCTTCGATCCGGCGCTCTCGGCCATGCGGCTGAAGCGGGCGTCGCTGGTGCAGGGGGTCAAGGCGCTTGGCGCCATTGCGACATCGGGCGGGCTGAAGGGCATCGCAGCCGCCGCCCGCACGGCCGTCGCCGGTCGCGGCTTCCTCGGGGCGGACGACTGGTCGATTCACCTGACGGCCGAGGCCCGCTCCGCCGCCGGGGCCGACGCCGATCTGGCCGAGGCGCGCCGCATCTGCCTCGGCGTCGGCGGGCGAGAGGTCGAGGCGTCCATCCCCCGCGTGGTCCGCGCCAGCCCCTTCACACCCCTGAACAACGTGCTCGGCCCCGACGGCGAGCGGTGGGTGCCGGTCCACGGCCTGGTCGCCCTTCAGGACGGCCCGGCCGCCTATCGCGCCATCCTGGCCCGGTTCGAGGCGCTGAGGCCCCGGTTCGAGGCCGGCGGGGTCCAAACCGGCATGATGCTGACGGCGCTGTCCACCAATGCGCTGCTGATCGAGCCCGTGTTCGTCTGGCCCGAGGGACGCCGCGCCCTGCATGAGGCGACCGTCGAGCCCCACATCCTGTCCAAGCTCCCCCGCCACGGCGAGAACCCGGAGGTCACCGCCGTGGTCGCTGAGGCTCGCGCCGCCTGCATCGAGGCCTTCACCGAGATCGGTGCCGCCCATTTCCAGATCGGCCGGACCTATCCCTGGCTCGATAGCCTGGACGAGGGGGCGCGCCGCCTGATCCGCGCGATCAAGGCCGAGGTCGATCCGACCAACCGCATGAACCCTGGCGTGCTGGGCCTGTGAGACAGTTCACCGCCCGCGACCCGAGGACCGGCGTCCACGACTGGCGCGGTCAGGCGCTCGACCCGGCCGAGGTCTTGAAGGTCGCCGCCCGCCTGCGCGCCGCCCAGCCCGGGTGGGAGGGCAGGGGGGTCGCGTCCCGGCTGGAGGTGCTGCGCGCCTTCGGACAGGCCCTGCGCCGCCACGCCGAGCCCATCGGCGCGGCGCTGGAGACCGACACCGGCCGACGCCGCATCGCCCGGCTGGAGATCGACAGCGTCGTCGGCTCCATCGAGGGCTGGGCCCGCGTCGTCGCCGCCGAGGCCCCGCCGGAGTGGGTCCAGGGCCGCGGCCTGCCCTCCGTCCGCCACACCGCCGCGTGGAAGGCCTATGCCCTCGTCGGCGTGGTCAGCCCGTGGAACTTCCCCCTCCTGCTCGGCATGATCGACGCGGTCCCGGCGTTGCTCGCGGGATGCGCGGTGCTGGTGAAGCCGTCCGAGGTCACGCCCCGCTTCATCGCCCCGGTCATGGCCGCCGTCGCCGAGGTGCCCGAGCTCGCTGCCGTCTTCGCCATCCTTCCCGGCGACGGGTTCACCGGACAGGCCGTGGTCGACCTCACCGACTGCGTCTGTTTCACTGGATCGGTCGCGACGGGCCGCAAGGTCGCCGTCCAGGCCGCCGGCCGTCTGATCCCCGCCTATCTGGAGCTCGGCGGCAAGGATCCTCTGATCGTGCTAGTGGGGGCCGATCTGGAGGCCGCGACCGACGCGGCGCTGCGCGGTTCGGTCCTGTCGACCGGCCAGGCCTGCCAGTCGATCGAGCGCATCTATGTCGCCCGCCCGATCCACGAGGCCTTCCTGACCCGGCTGGTCGAAAAGGCCGAGGACGCACGCCTGAACTGGCCCGACATCACCGCCGGAGAGATCGGCCCCATCATCTTCAACCGTCAGGCCGACATCCTGTCAGCCCAGATCGCGGATGCGAAGACGAAGGGCGCACGCGTCATGACCGGCGGCGAGATCGAGACCCACGGCGGCGGCCGCTGGCTTCGTCCAACAGTGCTGTCCGGCGTCACCCCAGACATGGCCGTCCTGCGCGACGAGACCTTCGGCCCCATCCTGCCAGTTGTCGCCTTCGACACGGTGGATGAGGCGGTCGCCCTGGCCAATGACGGCGAATACGGTCTGTCCGCCGCCGTCTTCGCCGCCACCCTGGACGAGGCCGAGGCGGTCGGCCGACAGCTTGAGGCCGGGGCGATCAGCCTGAACGACGCGGCCCTGACCTCCATCTTCTACGAGGCCGCCAAACAGGGCTTCAAATGCTCGGGCCTGGGCCCCTCCCGCATGGGCGAGGACGGCTATCGCCGCTTCCTGCGTCGGCAGGCGCTCATCGCCAACACCGCCCGGCCCCTGCCGCTGGCCGCCTTTTCCGAAGAGGGTTCGACGTGAAGCACCGCTCCATCACCGGCACCATCCTGTACACTTCGAAGAAGCCCGAGCGCCTAGACCAGCCGCGGGGCATCGAGCATTTCCGCTTCACCCATCATTCCGACGGCAAACGCACCCTGCGCGCCCACTGCGAGATCGAGGAGCCACACCCCAGCGTGCTGCGCGACATCGTCTACTCGCTGGACGAGCACGGCCGGCCGATGGACTGCCACGTCCGCCTGACCGTCGACGACCGGTTCATGGGCTCGGGCTGGTTCCGGTTCACGCCCGACGGCGTCGAGTGCGAAAGCTACGGCCCCGCCATCGGTCGCCTCAGCCAGTTCATGCCGCTCAGCGACCCCATCGACGGCATGGGCACCCATCCGGTCGTGGCCGACGGCTATCTGCTGGCCCTGTTCGACTGGGCCGAAGGCGAGACGAAGAAGTTGCGTGTTCTGCTGCCCAGCCCCGACCACCGCGGCGCCACCCCGCCGATGATCGCCGAGGTCAACATCGACGCCGTCTTCCTGGGGCGCGAGACGGTGACGGTGAAGGCCGGGACCTTCGCCGCCAAACATTTCCAGTTCGTCGATGACGGCACCTCCGGCATGGCCGGCCAGCACCCGCCCTATGATGTCTGGATCACCGACGACGCCGACGGGATCATGCTCCAGGGCGGTGTCGGCGGCTACATGCAGACCTGGTACGAACTGATCGCCCTGGACCGCTGAGGTCAGGCCCGCTCGATCACATTGATCAGCACCCCGTCCGGGTCTCTCAGCATGACCTCGAGATCCGTCCGCCGCTGGGGCGTGTCGACCAGCCGCTCTGGCGCGCCGAGGAAGGCATGGCCCAGGGTCGCCAGCCGCGCGGCCAAGGCGTCCAGGTCCGGCCGGTGGAACACCAGCACGCCTTCGCCGATGTTGACCGACCCTTGCGTCTTCTCGACCCGCGTCAGGGCCTGCCCCGTCACCTGGAACAGGGCGATCATGCCATAGGGCGGCCCCTCGGCCTTGAGGATGCGAAACCGCACGCCGGCCCCCTCGGCCAACCCCAGCAGCCGCTCCAGCGGCGCCCCCTGCAACGCCCCTTCGAACAGCAGTTCCGGCAAGCCGATCCCGTCGCGATAGAAGGCGGTCGACGCCTCCAGATCCGACACGAACAGGGCGCACCGCACCAGCTGGCCCGTGCTGGGCGGGGCTTGGCCCACGGCGACCCCGGCCACGACGGCGGGGGCCAGGGCGGAGCCGATCAACACGGCGCGGCGGTCGGGCATCATCGTATCCTCCGTAAGAAGACGGGGCGCGAGCTCATCGCCCGCGCCCCGCTGTAGGTGGCGTTCAGGTCCGCCCCCATCGCGCCGCCGGCCAGGAGAGTCCGGCGACGCAACCTCTTGGCCTCAGAAGTTCCGGCGCAGACGGAAGGTCACCCGGCGCGGATCGTTGGGATAGCCCAGCCCCACCAGCGACGAGGTGACATAGTACTCCTCGCCGCAATTCGAGCAGTCGAGCGCGGCTTCCCAGGCCCCGTCCGCGCTCTCGTACCGGATGCCCAGATTGTAGACCGTGGTGGAAGGCGTCAGCGACAGCGGCACGGTGATCGCCGTGGTGCCGCCGAACGGCACGCCCGTGACCGTCCCCGCGTCGTTGTAGCTGGAGGTCCAATATTCGTCCGAATAGCTGATGGAGCCGTTCAGAGACCAACTGCCGTTCAGCAAGGTCGTCGGCAGGGTGTAGCGCGCGCCGAGCGTCGCCTGGCTCTCCGGGAACCGCACCGGCTCGTCTCGCTCGGTGACGCAGTTCAGAGGCTCGGGCGTGGACGAGCAGGGTACGCCGCCGGCGCCGTTGACGGGCGGGATATCGACATACTCGCGATCCGCGACGGACCCCGTGGCATAGATCTCGAGGGCATCGGTCGGCCGCCAGGTGATCTCGGCCTCGAGCCCGGTGGCTTCCAGTCCGCCGGCGTTGCGGGTCACGAAATCGATGCCGCCGCCCGGCCGGGGTTGGCCGGACAGCAGCTGCAGGTCCTCGACGTCAAGACGATAGAGCGTCAGGTTCAGGCGCAGGCTGTCGTCGAACAGGTCCGAGCGCAGGCCCAGTTCGTAGGACCAGGCCTCTTCCGGCCCGAAGGCCGAGTTGGTGACCGCCGTCGTGCCCCGGGCGTTCCAACCGCCGGACTTGAAGCCGTTGGTCGCCGAGGCGAAGACCATGACGTTGTCGCTGAACTCATAGGCCAGGGCCACGCGGGGCGTGAACTTGGACGTGCTCTGCTCGACAGGAATGCCCGCCGCGATCAGGTTCGCCGTCGTCGGCCGCGTAGTGGCGGCCCCGGTGAAGGGGACGAAGCCGGCAGGATAGCTGGCGCGGGTGCGGTCGATGAAATCGACCTCCTTTTCCTCGTCCGTGTACCGACCGCCGAGCGTCAGGATCAACTGGTCGGTCAGCCCGATGTCCGCCTGGGCATAGACGGCGAAACTGTCGGTCGAGTTTTCCAGCAGCCGGTCGCCCAGGACCAGAGCCGATGTGGCCGTCGGCGTGGTGGCGAAGGTGTCGACCTGATAGGTCGAGTTGTCCTCGGTGAAGTAGAACAGGCCAGCGACCCAGTTCACCCGGCCGTGCTCGCCGGCCAGCTTGACCTCCTGCGAGAACTGCTTGGAATCGACCTCGTTGGAGATGGTGAAGCCGCCGAACGGCGTCGGGCTGCCGCCCAGACCGAAGTCGAGCGAGAAGTTCTGGTCGGTGCGGATCAGACCGGTGATGAAGCTGATCGTCGCCCAATCCATCTCATGGCTGAGGTTGGAAATGATCGAGCCGACGGTGTTGCGCGCGCAGTTGCCCTGACGCTGGTTCAGAAACGTCTCGATCGCGCCGTCGTCACAGTCGCCGGTGCGCAGGCCGGTGCGGCTGGTGTATTCCGGATCCAGCGGGTTGGTGCCGATGGTGGTCTTCTGTTGATCGACCCAGTCGGCCGAGATGTTCCATTCCCAGGCGTCGTTGGGCTGGACGTTCAGCGCCCCGCGGATGCCCCAGGTTTCCTCGCCGTTCAGCGTCTCGCCGGTGACGAGACTGTCGGTGTAGCCGTCGTCGTCGATGCGCAGCAGGGTCAGGCCGCCAGACACCGTGTCGGCGATCGGACCGCTGATCGCGCCCCGGAAAAGGCGTCGCTGGAACGAGCCATAGCTGGCTTCCAGGCTGCCGCGGAGGTCCTGTCCCGGCTTCCGCGTCGTGATCGAGATCGCCCCACCGGTGGTGTTGCGCCCGAACAGCGTGCCCTGCGGCCCGCGCAGGACCTCGATCCGGTCCACGTCCAGCAGGGTGATGTTGTTGGCGATCTGACGCGCGACATAGACCTCATCGACATAGGTCGCGACCGGCACGTCGAAGGTGGCGACCTGTTCGGTCGAGCCCAGGCCCCGGATGAAGTAGCTGACCGCCCCGCCGGTGCCGGTGTTCAGACCGCCCGTCAGACTGGGCGTGACGCGCACCAGGTCGGTGGTGTCCTCGACGATGGCGATTTCCAGCTGGGTGTCGGTGAAAGCGGTGACGGCCAGGGGCACGTCCTGGATGTTCTGCTCGCGGCGCTGGGCCGTGACGACGATGTCCTCGATCCGCGACGCCTGCTCCTGGGCGGGCGCGGTCTGGGCCGTGGCCGGAAGCGCGGACAGAAGGATCAGGCTGGAAACGCTCGTGAACAGCAACGCGGACCTACACATCGGTGGTTCTCCTGGCTCTGGATGACGGCGAACCCGACTCTGATCGGTCGGTTCTAATGGTATATCCTTATATCATTTGCGACGTCCTACAAGCGTCGCTACCCTGTCGTCGCATCGTCGTGTTTTACGGGCCACGGTCACGCTTATGACGGAACTGACATTCGCCTCCACCATGGTCCGGGACGACCGGCCCGCGCGCGCGATCTATGAGGAGGTTCTGGCCAATCCGGCGCGTCTCCGCTTCGGCTTCGGCGACCGGGCGGCGGTCGTGAACATCGACGTCCAGCAGGCCTACACCCGCCCCGATCTGTTCCCGAAATCCGCCTATGTCACCGACCCGGACCAGATCGCCTGGATCAACCGGCTCAGCGATGCGGCGCGCGCAGGGGGGCTGCCCGTCGTCTGGACCCGCGTCTGCTACAAGCCCGACGGCGGCGACGCCGGCATCTGGGGCACCCGCACCGACACCCCCGACAGCCTCCAGAACATCAAGTTTGGGTCACCGCGCCATGCCTTCGACCCGCGCGCCCGGCCGGACTGCGAGACCGATCTGATCTTCGACAAGCGGATGCCTTCGGCGTTCCACGAAAGCCCGCTGCAGAGCTATCTGGTCTGGCACCGCATCGACACGGTCATCATCACCGGCGGCTCCACCTCGGGCTGCGTGCGCGCCACGGCCGTCGACAGCCTGTCGCGCGGCTACCGGACCATCGTCCCGGTCGAGTGCGTGGCCGACAAGCACGAGAGCTATCACTACGCCAACCTGACGGACCTGCTTCTGAAATACGCCGACGTCCTGCCGGCGGCCGAGGTCCTGACCCATCTGGAGGCCACCCGATGATCCGCGCCCTCGCCGTCGCCCTCGCGGTCTCCGCCTGCGCCTCCACCGCCATCGCCGAGCCGCCGCTGGACCGGGTTCCCGCCGATCAGCGCGTGCCGCTGGACTTCCGTCGCACGACGCTCGTTGTGCGCGACATGGAGGCGTCTCTCGCCTTCTACCGCGCCATCGGCCTGGTGCCGATCTACGACAACGTCATCCGCACGCCCCGCGACGCCCCCACCGACGAGGCGGCCGAGCGGTCGCTGCGCCTCGTCTTCCTGCGCGCTAACGACGACTACATCGGCATCATCGGCCTGATGGAGTACGCCAAGCCGGAGCGTGAGGCGCGCCCGGCCCGCGCCGAGGACGACCGCATCCTGCATCCCGGCGACGTGGTCCTGGTTTTCAACGTCGAGAACCAGGAAGAGGTCTTCGCCCGCGCCGTCGCCTCGCCAGGCGTCCGCGTCGGAGAGACGCCGCACGTCGTGACCTATCCCGGCTACGACGGCACGAGCGTGATCCGGGTCAATTTCTCGTCCGTCTACGACCCCGACGGCCACTACATCGAACTGAACCAGGTTCTGACGGACCTGCCTGTGGGGGATTGATATCCGAACCCTCTCCCAGAGGGAGAGGGCTTGAGGCTCTGAGAGCGAAGCGATCAGCAAGCCGAAAGGGTGAGGGGTTTCCCTGTCACCGGCTCGCACCACAACCCCTCACCCTTTCGCGTCTCCAATCGCTGCGCTCTTGGACGCTCAAGCCCTCTCCCTCTGGGAGAGACAGGCGATCTCGCTCGCCGTCGCCAACCATCCCCCGCCGTCCACCAGCCCCGCCAGCATCCGCCGCACCGCGCTCATCCGGAACGGCTGACCCGCCACATAGCTCGTCAGGGTCAACCCCAGGACCCGCCGGTCATCCGCGCCCGCGTCCGCTTTCAGAAACGTCGCGGCCTCCAGCACCTGATCGACCCAGGCGTCCTCGGTCTGCTTCCGGTCGATCAGCAGGGTGCGGTCGTCCAGCTCGTTCATCAGCGGCACCGCATAGACGACGCCGGCGTCGGTCGCCATCGCCACCGGCACCTCGTCCTGCTCCCAGTCCAGACAGACGTCGAACCCCGCCTCGGCGATCAGGCCCAGCGTCCGGAACGACTGCTGCCGTGCCGGGCTCATCCAGGTTCGCGGCGTCAAACCGGCCCGCTCGAACGCCTCGCGCGTCCGGCCCACCAGCGCCCGCTCCTCGTCCTCGCCCAAGCCCGAATGATGGATCGCGTCCGTCGACCAGCCATGCGCCGCGATCTCGTGCCCGTCCTCCAGCGCCGCCTCGACCAGCGGTCGATAGCGATCGAGCGCGATCGCGTTCACTGGCACGGTCGCCTTCAGGCCCGCGTCCCTGAGCGCCCGCAGCAGCCGATACGCCCCCACGCGCGGCCCGTAATCCCGCGTCGTATAGTGCCTCAGGTCCGGCCAGGGCGTCTGCATGGCCCCGGGATGCTTGAACGGTTTCCCACTCGGATCGAGCATATGCCACTCGACCGGCGTCACGATCATCACCGCCAACCCCCGGTCGCCCGGCCAGCGCCCCTTGGGCCGCTCGCCCACGGGCCGCCAGCCATACAGCGACTGGTCCATCCCGCGCCGCCGATGCGGATAGATCAGGTGCTCGTCAGGCAGCATCGTCGAACCCGTGTCCGCCTGTCGCCAGCCCGCGCCGCCGGATGTCCGCCACCGTCTGGTCCCAGCAGTGCTCGCGATAGTGGGCCGCGATCTCCGACCCCGTGGCGAACCAGACCTCGTCCCTGTGCCCCAGGATGTGCTCCAGCGCGCTCTCGAAGGCGCGGACGCGATGGGGCTGGCTGACCAGATAGGCGTGCAGCGGAATGCACATGACCGTGCCGCTCTCGCGCCCCTCGGCCAGCAGCTGGTCGAAATGCCGCTTCAGGATGTCGGCGTATCGCCACGGGTCCATCCCCATCACCGAATAGCCGATGACGTCGTTGACCTCGAGCGAATAGGGCATCGACACCAGCCGCCCGGTCCGGGTCTTCAGCGGCTGGGGCTGGTCGTCCTGGAACAGGTCGCAGGAATACCAGAAGTCGTGCTCGGCGATCCGGTCCAGCGTCCGCGCCGTGTGCGTCAGGGCGGGCGCGAGATAGCCCCGGATGCGCTGTCCGGTCGCGGCCTCGACCGAGCGGATCGAGTCTTCCAGCACCGCCCGCTCCTGGGCCTCGTCCATGCCGTAGGAGTAGCGGGTGTTGTAGATGCCGTGGCTGAAGAACTCCCAGCCCCGCGCGTTCGCCGCCTCGATGATCTCGGGATGATGGTCGATCAGGCCGATCGACAGTGAGACCGATCCGCGCAAGGCATGCCGGTCCAGCAGGTCCTGTAGCCGCCAGTGGCCCACGCGGTTGCCCCAGTCCCTCTGAGAGTATCCGACCACGTCAGGCGCCGGCCGGGGCCAGCCGGGACGGGCCGGATTCACCGGCGGATCGAACTCGTAGAACTCGATGTTCGGCGCGATCCAGAAGGCCAAGGCCTTGCCGCCCGGCCAGACGATCCTGGGCCGGTCGCGATAGGGCCAGTGGTCATAGAGGTTGGGATCGGACCGGTTCACTCGGCCGCTTCCTGCCGCTCCGGTTCATAGCGGTCGCCCAGCGCCAGCATCTCTTCCAGGCCGATGCGCGCGTTGACCCCCGCCAGGTCCGTCATCCGGTCCTTGTAGCCGACCGTGGACCCCTCGGCCTTCAGGGCGCGCAGGAAGCTCTCGGCGGCCGGGATGATGGCGCGCACCAGGGCGCCGGGGCTGATGACCAGCCGGAAGCCCATGTCGCCGAGCGCATCGCGGGTCAGGATCGGCGTCTTTCCACCCTCGACCATGTTGGCCATGGCCGGGGTGCGGCCCAGCGTGGCGACGATCCGCTTCATCTGCTCCAGGTCGCGCGGCGCCTCGACGAAGACCACATCGGCTCCCGCCTCGGCATAGGCGACGGCGCGCTCCATCGCGGGTTCGAAGCCCTCGACCGCGATGGCGTCGGTGCGGGCGATGATCAGGGTCTCGTCACTGCGCCGGGCGTCCAGCGCCGCCTGGACCTTGCCGACCATGTCCTCGGTCGAGGCCACCCCCTTGCCCGCCAGATGCCCGCAGCGTTTGGGAAAGGTCTGGTCCTCCAGCTGGATGGCGCGGGCACCGTTGCGCTCGAACACCTTGACCGTTCGGGCGACGTTCAGGGCGTTGCCGAAGCCGGTGTCGGCGTCGACGATCAGGGGGATGTCCACTCGCTCGCAGATTCGGGCCACCACGTCGGCGACATGGTCGAAGCTGACCAGCCCCAGGTCCGGCCGGCCCAGCTGGGTGTAGGCGATCGAGGCGCCCGACAGATAGACGGCCTCGAACCCGGCCTGTTCGATCAGCAGGGCCGACAGGGCGTCGAAGGCTCCGGGAGCATGGACCGGCGCGCCGGGCTGGGTCAGGCGGCTTCTCAGGCTCACGCGGCGGCTCCGGTTTCGGATGGGGCGGACCGCTTCAGGTGGGCGATCAGCCCTCCGTCGCGCATCATCGCCGTCAGATGGTCGGGGAAGGGGGCGAACCCATAGGTCCGTCCCTGGGTCTCATTGGTCAACCGCCCGGCTTCCAGATCGAGGCTCAGCCGGTCTCCGGCGGCGATCTTGTCGGCCTCGGCCAGGGTCACGGCGGGCAGGCCCAGGTTGATGGCGTTGCGCCAGAATATCCGCGCGAACGATCGGGCGATCACGGCCCGTACCCCCAGCCGCTTCAGCGAAACCGCCGCCTGCTCACGCGACGACCCGAGGCCGAAGTTCAACCCCGCCACCACGAAGTCGCCGGGTCTCACCGCGCTCGCGAACGTCGGATCGACCGCCTCCAGGCAGTGGCGCGCCAGGGCGTCCGGGTCGAGCTTCATCAGATGGCCTGGGGCCAGCAGGTCCGTGTCGATCTGGTCGCCGAAGACGAAGGCGCGGCCGGTCATGGGCTCACCCTCTTTCCGCTCATCCCCGCGAAAGCGGGGACCCAGTGCTGAAGTGAGGCACAGGCGCTTGGGATTGGTGCCGGAGCAAAGTCGGAACCGTTGGAGCAGTGAAAGAACTGGGTCCCCGCTTTCGCGGGGATGAGCAGTGTGGGGAGGTGCAAAGTGCTCACGCCGCCGCCCTCCGATGATCCAGGTATCCACGCGGATCGACGATCCGGCCAGCGACGGCCGCCGCCGCGACGCTGTACGGCGAGCCCAGGTAGACCTCGGCCCCGGCATGGCCCATCCGGCCCTTGAAGTTACGGTTGGTGGTCGAGATGCAGACCTCGCCGTCGGCCAGCAATCCCGCTCCCATGCCCGCGCAGGCGCCGCATCCCGACGGCATCAGCGTCGCCCCCGCCGCCAACAGGGTCGCCAGGGTGCCGTCGCTCGACGCCGCCTCCGTGACCCGCGACGACGCCGGGGCCACCAGCAGCCGGACGCCCGCCGCGACCCTCTGGCCCGCCAGCACCCGCGCCGCCATACGGAGGTCCTCCAGCTTGGCCCCCACGCAGGCCCCGACATAGGCCTGGTCGATCCGGCGGCCCTCGGCCTTGGCCACCGCCACGCTGTTGGCGGGCGAATGGGGCAGGGCTATCATGGGCTCCAGCGCCCCCGCGTCGAACCGGTGGACGGCCTCATAGTCCGCGTCGGGATCGGACGCCCAGGCGCAACTCCCCACTTCGTCCTCGACCGGAGCGCCCGCCGCCCTCAGCCAGGCGAAGGTCGTCGCGTCCGGGGCCACCACCCCGGTCTCGGCCCCCAGTTCGGCCGCCATATTGGTCAGAACCAGCCGCTCGGGCATGGACATGGCCTCGACGGTTGGCCCGGCGAACTCGACGGCGCGGAACGCATTGTCCATGCCCAGTTCGCGGCACAGGAACAGCATCATGTCCTTGGCCGTGACGCCGTCCCTCAGCGCCCCGCGCCACTCGACCCGGATCGTGGCCGGCACCTGCAGCCAGGTGCGACCCGTCGCCGCGATCGCCGCCATGTCGGTGGCTCCATACCCCGCCGCATAGGCTCCGAACGCCCCGGCCATCGGCGTATGGCTGTCGCCGCCGGCCACCAGCATGCCGGGCCGCACCAGCCCGCGCTCGGCCAGCAGCATGTGCCCGATCCCCTCCATGTCGAAGAACCGATCGACCCCGTGCTCGGCCGCGAATCGCCGTGTGAGCGATAGGATCGCCGCGCTCTCGGAATCGACGGCGGGCACGTAGTGATCCGAGGCGATCACGACCTTGGAGGGGTCCCACAGCCCCCGTCCCAGCTCGGCCAGCATCGGCACCCAGCGCCGGGGACCCGAGCTGTCGTGGGCGAAGCACAGGTCGACCTCGGCCGTCACCAGATCGCCCGCGCGAACGTCCGCGCGGCCGGAAGCCTTCGCGGCGACCTTTTCGACGAGCGTCCTGCCCTTTATGGCCTTGGCTCCAGCCATTCTCACACCGACACGCGCGCGGCGGTGGACCGCGCAAAAGATATAATCTTATATCATTTGCTCTCGTGGACTTGCCAAGGCAATTCCGCCGACGAAACGACGAAGGACCGACCCCATGGCCGACGGCAGCCCCGCGCCTACCCAGACCTATCGCTGGGACGACCCGTTCGATCTGGACGGCCGCCTGACCGACGACGAGCGGATGATCCGCGAGGCGGCGCGGTCCTATGCCCGCGACCGGCTGCTGCCGCGCGTGGTCGCCGCCTTCCGCGACGAGGTCTTCGACCGCGCCATCATGACCGAGATGGGCGAGATGGGCTTCCTCGGCGCCATGCTGCCCGAGCAGTACGGCGGGGCGGGCGCCAGCCACGTCGCCTACGGCCTGATCGCACGCGAGATCGAGGCCATCGACAGCGGCTATCGCTCGGCCATGAGCGTGCAGTCCTCGCTCGCCATGTATCCCATCTACGCCTTCGGCTCGGAGGAGCAGCGCATGCGCTTCCTGCCCCGCATGGCGGCGGGCGAACTGATCGGCTGCTTCGGTCTGACCGAGGCCGACGGCGGGTCGGACCCCGCCTCGATGAAGACCAGGGCGGGCAAGGTCGAGGGCGGTTATCGCCTGAACGGCGGCAAATACTGGATCACCAACTCGCCGATCTCGGACCTGGCCATCGTCTGGGCCAAGCTGGACGACGTCATCCGCGGCTTCATCGTCGAACGCGACTTCGACGGTTTCACCACCGGCAAGATCGGCGACAAGCTGTCCCTGCGCGCGTCTATCACCGGCGACATCGGCCTGAACGACGTCTTCGTGCCGGAACAGAACCTGCTGCCGGGCGTCAAGGGCCTGCGCGGTCCGTTCTCCTGTCTGAACAAGGCCCGCTACGGCATCGCCTGGGGGGCCATGGGCGCGGCCGAGTTCTGCCTGCACGCCACGCGGGACTACGTCGCCGAACGCATGCTGTTCGGCCGTCCCCTGTCCAGCCGTCAGCTGGTGCAGAAGAAGCTGGCCGACATGTCGACCGACATCGCCCTGGGCTTCGAGGGCGCCTATGCCCTGGGTCGCCTGCTCGACACCGGCGCCTTCGTGCCCGAGGCCATCTCGATGATGAAGCGCAACAACTGCGGCAAGGCCCTGGCCATCGCCCGCGAGGCCCGCGACATGCATGGCGGCGCCGGCATCACCGGCGAACTCCACGTCATGCGCCACGCCATGAACCTGGAGACGGTGAACACCTACGAGGGTGCCCACGACGTGCATGCCCTGATCCTTGGCCGGGCGATCACGGGGGAAAGCGCGTTCTAAAACTCAGACCCGCCTGATATCGCCGGGATAGCCGTCCAGCCGCCCGTCGGTGGTCACCAGAACCAGACCCTCGATCCACGCCTGTACGACCAGAATGCGGTCGAAGGGATCGCGGTGCAGGCGAGGCAGGTCGAGCACCGTGAGGGCGTGTCTGGCCGTCACGGTGATTTCGCGGAAGCCCTCAGCGAGCAGGGCCGGTCGCAGGATTCTCGGATCGGCCTGAAAGTCCGGGCGGCCGAGGCCGAACTTGATCGCCGTCTCCCAGATGCTGGCGACGCTGAAATGGAGATCGTGATCGGGGTCCGACAGCATATCGGCGGCCCGCGCACTCAGGCGAGGCGATCCCTCCGAGGCCCAGATCAGAAGCTGGGTATCGACCAGCAGCCTCATTCGTCGCCGTTGAACAGCCGCTCGATCTCTTCGCGTCCCATTTCGTTGAAGTCGTCGGGGATGCCCATCTGACCCTTCAGAAATCCAAGTCGGCGGCGGGGTTTCTGCGTGGGCTCCGGGGGCGGAGCCTCGGCTGACTGGTGTTTGAAGGGAGCCGACGCCGCGCTGTCCTCAACGCCTGGCGACCTCGAACGCGCGATCGAATCGAACGCGTGGAGCGGCTGCAACATCGCCACAGGCTTGCCGGCGCGAGCAATGATGAAGCTCTCACCCTTTTCGACGCGCTCCACCAGCCTGGACAGGTGCGTCTTGGCGGCGTGGATGTTCAGCGTCTCCATCTACCGAATATGCGAGACTTAGTCCACTTAGTCCACCCTAGCCGAACTCCACCAGCACGTCGTCCGCCGCCACCGGGTCACCCGCCTTCGCCGACACGGCCTTCACCACGCCGTCGCGCTCGGCCTTGAGGAGGTTCTGCATCTTCATGGCCTCGATGATGGCGACGGTCTCGCCGGCCTTGACCTCCTGGCCGGGCTCCACGGCGATGGAGACCACCAGCCCCGGCATGGGCGACTGGATCAGTCTTGACGTATCCGCCGCCGCTTTCTCGGGCAGGCGAGCGAACAGCTCGGCCTGACGCGGGGTGAAGACCCGCACCCGCGCCTTCGCCGCCCCCGAGCGGACGGTCCAGCCGTCGGCGGTGCGCGCGACCTCGGCGGTGAAAGGCTGGTCGTCAAGCACGGCGCGGAACTGGGCCATGCCGGGCCGCCAGTCGATGTCGGACAGCCGCAGCGCCCGATCCTCGCCGGCCAGCTCCAGCGTCAGGACCTCGTCCTCGTCGTAACCCAGCGAGACGCCGTGGGCCGCGCGGTCGATCAGCACGATCCAGTCGGTGCGCTCCGACGGATCGCCCGACTGCTCGGCCGCGATCTCGTTCATGGCGCACGCCGCAGCGATCATGACGTCCAGACGCCGCCGGTCCGGCTCGGCTCCCCGGAACCCGTCCGGGAACTCATCCTTGATGTAGCTGGTGGACAGCGCGCCCGAGCGGAACCGCTCCTGGTCCATCACCGCCGCCAGGAACGGCACATTGTGCCCCACGCCCGCCAGATGGGTGTCCTCCAGCGCGCGGCGCATGCCGTCCACCGCCGCGATCCGGGTCGGCGCCCAGGTGTTCAGCTTGGCGATCATCGGGTCGTAGAACATCGAGATCTCGTCGCCCTCACGGACGCCCGAGTCGTTGCGCACGACGTAGCCGTCCTGTTCGCCTTCCTCCGGCTGCTCATAGCGGACGAGGCGGCCGATGGAGGGCAGGAAGCCGCGATAGGGGTCCTCGGCGTAGATGCGGCTCTCGATGGCCCAGCCGTTGATGGCCAACTGGTCCTGGGTGAAGGGCAGGGGCTCGCCCGCCGCCGAGCGGATCATCTGTTCAACCAGATCGACCCCGGTGATCAGCTCCGTCACGGGATGCTCGACCTGCAGCCGGGTGTTCATCTCCAGGAAGAAGAAGCTGCGGTCCTGACCGGCCACGAACTCCACGGTGCCTGCTGAGTCGTAGTTCACCGCCCGCGCCAGGGCCACGGCCTGCGCTCCCATGGCCTCGCGCGTCGCCGCGTCCAGCAGGGGAGAGGGGGCCTCCTCGATGACCTTCTGATTGCGCCGCTGGATCGAGCATTCGCGATCGAACAGGTGGACGATGTTGCCGTGCTTGTCGCCCAGCACCTGGATCTCGATGTGGCGCGGGTCGATGATGAACTTTTCCAGGAACACCCGGTCGTCGCCGAACGCCGTCAGGGCCTCGGCCTTCACCGCGGCGAATCCCTCGGCCATGTCGTCATCGGAATGGGCGACGCGGATGCCCTTGCCGCCGCCGCCGGCCGAGGCCTTTATCATCACCGGATAGCCGATCTGGCACGCGATCTCGACGGCGTGGTCGGTCGTCTCGATCAGGCCCATGTGGCCCGGAACGGTCGAGACGCCCGCCTCGGCGGCGAACTTCTTGGACGTGATCTTGTCGCCCATGGCCTCGATGGCCCCGGGGTTCGGGCCGATGAAGGCGATGCCCTCGGCCTCCAGCCGCCGCGCGAAGACAGGGTTCTCGGACAAAAAGCCGAAGCCGGGGTGGACCGCCTGGGCGCCGGAGCGGCGCACCGCCTCGACGATCTTGTCCTGCACCAGATAGCTGTCGGCGGCCGGCGAGGGGCCGATGTGGATCGTCTCGTCGGCCATCTCGACCGCCATGGAGCCGGCGTCGGCGTCGGAGTGGACGACCACGGTCCGGATGCCCATGCGCCGGGCGGTCTTGATGATGCGGACGGCGATCTCGCCCCGGTTCGCGATCAGGATCTTGTCGAACATGAGCCGGTTCGTAGGCGGTGGCGCGCCGTCGGTCCATACCCGCGCGGGCGCGGCCGTGCAGGGGCACGGATGAACGCCGCGACCATTCCCCGTTCAGGCGAACCGTCACACGATCGCCGTTCTGGGTTGGCAAGGTCGCCCTTGATCGGCTTTAACCCTCGCCGACCCCTTCGACTGACTGGCCTGGAGTTCGCCAATGAACCGCTTCCTGACCGCCGTCTCGGCGACCGCCCTCCTGCTCACGGCGTCCGTCGCGTCCGCTCAGGACTTCCGCGCCCTGGCCCAGACCGACCTCGCGGCCGCGCGCGACGAACTGCGCGCCAACCACCCGGCCGCGGTCATCCCCGGCGCGGCGGGCGACACCTTCCGTGCCTGGATCGACGCCGGGCTGACGGACGCTCAGGGCCGCATCGGCCAGGTCAACTCCGGTGACGCCCACGCCTATCTGATGCGCTACTACGGCGCCGGCTTCCGCGATTCCAACATCTCCATCCGGCCTACGTTCGAAGGCCTTGGCCCCTATTTCGGCATCAGCTGGCCCGGCGTCGCCACCGGCTGGCGCAACGGCCGCTATGAGGTCACCTATGTGAAGCCGGGCGTCCGCAACGCGCCCCGCGTCGGCGACGTCGTGGTCAGCTGCAACCTGACCCCGATCGAGGAATACGCCCGCGGCAAGCTCGACAAGTGGGAAGGCAACCTGGACACCGAGGCCGGTCGCGTGACCTCGGCCCCCTACCTGCTGTGGAACCGCAACAACCCCTTCGTCTCGGGCCTGCCCTCGACCTGCGAGTTCCAGCGCGGCGGTCGGGGCCGCGCCCGCGCCATCGATCTGCGTCCCATCCCCCTGGTCGCCGGTGATCTCGAGGCCGCCTACCGCGCCACCGTCTATATGCCGCCCGCGACGCCGCTGAACGTCGAGACCGTCGACGGCCGCCCATGGGTCCATGTCCATTCCTTCGCCGACAGCGCCGGCTGGAGCGCCTTCAACAGCCTGGTCGAAAACCAGGCCGCCGCCCTGCGCGGACCCCAGGGCTTCGTGCTGGACCTGCGCGCCGCCGCCGGGACCTCGGCCTTCACCTCGACCGCGCGCGGCTATGGCCTGGCCAACCGCATCTGGACGCCCGAGTTCACCGTCAGCCGCCAGCCGGCCGCCGGCGAGATCACCTATCGCGCCACCGCCGGCAATCGCCAGTGGTACGCCGACACCCTGGGCCGGATGCGGGCCGATCCCCTGTTCGTTCAGGAGAACACTCCGGTCATCGAACAGACTCAGGCCATCGTCGAGGCGTTCGACGCCGCCCTCGCCGCCGGTCAGCAGACCTTCACCCTGGCCGGCCGTCCCGCCGTGCCGGACACGGGCGCGCCCAACCCCGTCCAGGGCCCGGTCGTGGTCCTGGTCGACGCCGGCTGCTCGGGCGGTTGCCTGGACACGCTGGACCTTCTGGTTCGCTTGCCGAACGTCCGCATCGCCGGCTCCACCACGGCGACCGATTCGATCTTCATCGAACCGACCGTCATGCGCCTGCCGTCGAACTATTCGGACCTCAGCTACGGCCACAAGGCCTGGACCAGTCGCCAGCGCGGCAACAACCAGCCCTTCACCCCGGCCCAGGGCCTGACCTACACGGGCAATCCCGCCGACGAGACCGCCGTCCGCGCCTGGGTGGGGACGCTGTTCGGCGGCTGATGGCGTCTTTCTCTCTCCCCCTCGGGAGAGGGCGGATCGCGAAGCGATCGGGTGGGGGCGGCGAGACGATCCGAAGGTGATCTTGGTGTGGGTCGCCTGGCCCGCCCCACCCGGTCTCCGCTTCGCTTCGACCACCCTCCCCGTGCCGGGGAGGGATAGGGTGGCGGCTTGCCCCTTCGTCGATTGGCCCCCACATCCGCCTCATGACCGACACCGCCACCCCCCACCGCTCCGCCGCCGGCTTCGACCTGACCCCGCCGTCGGAGGGCCAGCGCGTCGCGCTCGAGGCCGATCTGAGCGCGGAGGAAAAACGCGTCCTCCTCTCCCACGGCACCGAAGCCCCCTTCTGCGGCGTCCTGCTGGGTGAGAAGCGGTCGGGCGTTTACGCCTGCCGCCTGTGCGGCCTGCCCCTGTTTCGCGCCGGCACCAAGTTCGAGAGCGGCACCGGCTGGCCCAGCTTCACCCAGCCGGTCAGCGACGATCATGTCACCGCCATCGTCGACCGGTCCTACGGCATGACCCGCAACGAGACCGTCTGCACCCGCTGCGGCGGCCACCAGGGCCACGTCTTCCCCGACGGCCCGCCCCCGACCGGCCTGCGCTACTGCATTAACTCGGTCGCTCTCCAGTTCGTGCCCGAGGGCACCCCTCTGCCCGATCCCCTGGGGCGCGGCGACGGCGTCGCGTGACGCGCTCGAATCCGGTCGGTCGCCATCGCGCCGCATTTGAGGCTAGACTGAACATCAGTCCGGAGTTCCGCCCATGCTGATCGCCCTCGGTCTCGCCGCTGCCCTGACCGCGTCCGACCCCGACCTGATCGCCACGGCCCCGGCCGGCACCGGCTCGGTGATCGTCGGGGCCGAGGCGCCGGTCGCCGACGCTATGCCGGACCCTCAGTCGACGGCGATCACGCCTCACAACCTCACCACCCAGCAGCAGATCGATCGCTGGCTGTCGGCGCGCACGGCCGAGACCGAACCCTTCGCCGACGACGGCGGTCCCGTCGATGACCGACAGATGCACGGCTATGTCAGCGGCTCCATCGGCTCCAACGACTTCAGCGCGGTAGAGGTCGGCCTCTCCCTGCCGGTCGGCGAGAACGGCCGGGTCGACCTGACCTATCAGCAAGTTCGCAACGGTCATGGCCTCTACGGCTACGGATATGGCTATGGCGGATACGGATATGGTTACGGCTACGGCGGCGGTCTCTACGGCGATCGCCGCGGTCAGGGGTTCGACGACCTGGACGGCCCGCCGCTGAACGCCCCCAATCCCTTCTTCGGCCCGGGTTGGAGCCACGCGGGCCGCGACCGCTCGCGCGAGCCCCGCACCTCCATCGGCCTGTCCTACCAGTCCGGCAGCGACCGCAAACGCGCCGACGACCGCCGCCGCTGATCGAGGGATGTCCAAACGCAAAAGGCCCGGTCTTGCGACCGGGCCTTTTGTTCGTTTCAGATGGTGCCGCCGGGGGGAATCGAACCCACGACCTCAGCCTTACCAAGGATGCGCTCTACCACTGAGCTACGGCGGCCCGTTCTGAGGAAGCGGCCGTATAGCCACTGGAGTGTCGGGGGGGAAGCCCCTTGCCCCGAAAGATTTCCCGGTGCTGACTGCGACCATGACCGAGCCGCCCGAGACGCCCTCCACCCCGCCCGCCGTCCGGCCCGAGGTAGCGCCGACGCGCGAGCCGACGGCGAAGTCCGAACGCGCCGCGCGCCTGGCCAAGGCGCTCCGGGAAAATCTCCGTCGCCGCAAGGCCCCCAAACCGGCCCGCCCCACCGACAGCTGACCGTTCACCGAACGTGACCGCATCCTCCCCTTTCGCAACGCACCCGGGCCGCGCTAGATAGCCGGCTCGCCGGGACGGTCGATCCTTGCGGCTTCAAGGACGACATGGATAGCATCACGGTTCACGGCAACGGCCCGCTTCATGGCGAGATCCCGGTCTCGGGGGCCAAGAACTCGGCCATCAAGCTGATGGCGGCCTCGATCCTGACGGACCAGCCGCTGCGCCTGACGAATATGCCGCGTCTGGCCGACACCAAATTCCTGGGCCGGCTGCTGCGCTCCTTCGGCGTCGAGGTGACCGAGAACGGCCACGGCTCCGAGCAGGAGACTCTGTTCCACGCCGCCGAGATAACCTCGACCTTCGCCCCCTATGACCTGGTCCGTCAGATGCGGGCCAGTTTCAACGTCCTGGGCCCGCTTCTGGCCCGCACAGGCCACGCCAAGGTCTCCCTGCCAGGCGGATGCACCATCGGCGCGCGCCCCGTCGATCTGCACATCGACGCCCTGACCCGGCTCGGCGCCTCCATCCACCTGGAGGAGGGTTATGTCTCGGCCATGGCGCCGACCGGCCTGCGCGGGGCCGAGATCGAGTTTCCCTTCGTCTCGGTCGGCGCCACCGAACACACATTGATGGCCGCCGTCCTGGCCCGGGGCACCACCGTGCTGAAGCGCGCCGCCCGCGAGCCCGAGATCGGCGACCTGGCCCGCTGCCTGGTCATGATGGGTGCCAACATCGCAGGCATCGACACCGACACCCTGGTCATCGAGGGCGTCACCTCACTGTCGGGCGGCGACTGGTCGGTCATCCCCGACCGGATCGAGATGGGCTCCTACGCCTGCGCCGCCGCCATGGCGGGGGGCGAGGTCCGCCTGACCCGCGCCCGCCCCGACCTCATCACCGCCCTGACCGAGAAGATGATCGCCGCGGGCGTCGAGATCGAGCCGACCGACGACGGTGTCATCGTCCGCCGCGACCCGTCCGTCCGCCTCCAGGCCACGAACGTCGCGACCGAGGTCTATCCGGGCTTCGCCACCGACCTCCAGGCGCAGTTCATGACCCTGATGACCACAGCCGACGGCGTCAGCGTCATTCACGAGAACATCTTCGAGAACCGCTTCATGCACGCGCCCGAGCTGGCCCGTCTGGGCGCCGAGATCTCGGTCCATGCGGGCGAGGCCCACGTCACTGGCGTGGATCGGCTGAAGGGCGCGCCCGTCATGGCCACCGACCTGCGCGCCTCGGTCAGCCTGGTGATCGCCGGCCTCGTCGCCGAGGGTGAAACCTCGATCGGTCGCGTCTATCATCTGGATCGCGGTTTCGAGCGTCTGGAAGAAAAGCTCGGCGCCTGCGGGGCCGACATCCGACGGGTGAAGGGCCCGCCCGTCGAAGGACCGGACGATGACCACTGAGGATCTGGCGAACGCGCCGATCACGAGTGAGGAGGGTGAGGCGCTGCGGCAGGCCGCAGGCGGCTCCAGCGCGCCCCTGCGCCTGCTCGCCGAGGACGGCGAGGACCTGGCCATCATCTCCGCCGCGCTTCAGGACGCCATCCTTCGCCCCGCCGACATCGTCTGGGAAAAGGGCGCGCGTCGCCTGACCATCGAGCTTTCGCGCTTCTGCTGGGAATGCGGCGGCACCTGGGTGCGGGCGGCCATGCAGTTCGGCGACGTCCAGGCAGTCAAGAGCCGGGGCCTGCCGCGCCTGCCCGATACCCCGCTGGAGCTTCTTGCCATCCACTTCATCGAGGGCGAGCCGCCGGGCGGCAAGGTGATCCTGATGTTCGCGGGCGGTGGCGACCTCAGGGTCGACGTCGAATGCCTGGACGCCGTCGTCGCCGACCTGTCCGAACGCTGGCAGGCCCGCATGGCCCCCACCCACCTGGACGGCCCCCCGTCCGGCAAGGACGCCGAATGACCGATCAGAGGCTGGCCAGCGTCGAACTGGACGAGGCGACGCTGCCGTCCGCCACCGCCGAGATCGAGCACGAGCGCCGCGTCGCCATCTTCGACCTGGTCGAGAAGAACGCCTTCGCTCCGCACGAGGCCGACGGCGGACCCTATGGACTCAAGCTCTCGCTCCAGGACAACCGGCTGGTGTTCGACATCGCAAGCCAAGGACCAGGGGTCGACTTCGCTCGCACCTACGCCCTGTCGCTGACGCCGCTCAAGCAGGTGCTGCGCGACTATCTGCTGATCTGCGACAGCTACTACGAGGCCCTTCGCGGCTCCTCGCCCAGCCAGATCGAGGCCGTCGACATGGGCCGGCGCGGCCTGCACAACGAGGGGGCCGAACTGCTCAAGGCCAGGCTCGATGGCAAGATCGCCATTGACCACGAGACCGCCCGGCGGCTGTTCACCCTGGTCTGCGCCCTGTATCGGCGCGGCTGAACTCGACTAACCCGTCGTTTTCGTGCATTAGCGCCCACTTCTTACGGCTCGCGTCCCCGCCCGGCGCGAGCCTCGATTCGTATTCACGGGGCGCAGGAGGCCGCATGGCCAAGGAAGAACTGCTCGAGTTTCCCGGCACCGTCAGCGAACTGCTGCCCAACGCCACCTTTCGCGTAACGCTCGAGAACGATCACGAGATCATCGCCCACACCGCCGGCAAGATGCGCAAGAACCGCATCCGCGTCCTGGCCGGCGACAAGGTCCTGGTCGAGATGACGCCCTACGACCTGACCAAGGGCCGCATCACCTATCGCTTCAAGTAAGGCATGGGCCCCCATCCACGTTATGGGCCCCCAGCCTGACCTTGTCCTGGCCTCGGCCAGCCCGCGCCGCATCGAGCTGCTGGCGCTGATCGGCATAACGCCGGATCACATCGACCCCGCCGACATCGACGAGACCCCTCTGAAGGCCGAGGAGCCGCCGCGCCTCGCCGCGCGCCTGGCCCGCGCCAAGGCCCAGGCCGTCCTTGTTCGCCATCCCGCCGCCGTCGTCCTGTCGGCCGACACCGTCGTCGCGGTCGGCCGCCGCCTGCTGGAAAAGCCCGGCGATGCGGCTGAGGCCGAGCGGTTCCTGCGTCTGCTCTCGGGCCGCAACCACCGCGTCTTCACCGCCGTGGCCGTCGCTACCGCCGTCCGCGTCACCCACCGCTGCGTCGAGACCCGCGTGACGATCAAACGCCTGTCCGAGCCCGAGATCGCCGCCTATGTCGCCGGCGGCGACTGGCGCGGCAAGGCGGGCGGCTACGGCATCCAGGGCCCCGCCGCCGCCTTCGTCACCCGCATCGTCGGTAGCCACCCCGCCGTCATGGGCCTGCCCCTGCCCGAGACCGTCAACCTGCTGGCGGGTGCCGGCTGGCGGCGATGAGCGGCCTCGAAGCCTTTCTGGACGACACCCCCGGCGAAACGCGCGGCATCCTCGCCCGCGACGGCCGCTTCGAACGCCTGTTGATCCAGCGCGACGACGATCCGCCCCAGACCCGGCTCGGGGCCCGATCGGTCGGCCGGGTGGTCGATGTCGAGGCCGGTTTCAACGCCGCCTTCGTCGATCTGGGCGCGCCCGGTCCCACCGCCTTCCTGCCGCTGGGGCCGGGGCCTCGCCTCCGCGAGGGCGAGGCCGTCGAGGTCCAGACCACCGCCGAACCCCGCGAGCGCAAAGGTCCGACCGTGCGTTTGCTCGGTCCGGCCGAGGGCCCACCACGCCTGATCGCTCCGGGTCCCGATGTCGCCGCCGAACTGGCCCGGCTCGCTCCCGGCGTCCCGGTCCAGACCGGCCCCGCCGCCATCCAGGCGGCCTGGGACGCGGAAGAGGAGGCCTTGGCCGACGGCGACTTCTTCGCCGAACTCGCGCTCGATCTGGCGGTTCAGCGCACGCGCGCCCTGATCGCCGTCGACATCGACTACGCCCACCTGCCGGGCCGCGACGCCCGAAAGGGTCGCCACCGCGCCAATCAGGAGGGCCTGCGCCACGCCGCCCGTCTGATCCGGCTCAAGAGCTGGGGCGGCCTCGTCGCCATCGACCTCGTGGGCACGCGTCTGGATGCCGAAGGTCTCGGCCGCGTCGCGCGGGCCGCCTTTACCGACGAGCCCGAGGCGGTGTTCGGCCCGCTGAACCGGTTCGGCGTGCTGCAACTGTCTCTGCCCTGGCGGCGCACCCCGATCGAGGATCGGCTGAGGGGCTGGGACGGGGATCAGGCACCCATGACCCGCGCCATCGCCCTCGCGCGCCGTTTGCGCATGCGGATGCTGCAGGACACCGCGACGCCGCGCTTCACCGCCCGCTGTGCCCCTGCCGAGGCGATCCTGGCCGCTCCCCTGATCGCCCGCCTCGGGCCCCGGGCGGCGACCTTGGCCGATTCTGCCGTCCGTCCCGGCCACGCCGACATCGAGGAGGGCTGATGGCCTGTCCCATCTGCAAGAAGAACCCGCCGGCCGAGGCCTACAAGCCCTTCTGCTCGCGCCGCTGCGCGGACCTGGACCTGCAACGCTGGCTCACCGGCGCCTACGTCCTGCCCGAGGTCGACGAAGCCATCCCCGACGCCGATCCCGAGGAGCGGTAAGGGACCAGCCTCCCTCTCCCATCGGGAGAGGGCTTGAGCGCCCGAGAGCGTCAGCGATCGGGCTTGCGCGAAAGGGTGAGGGGTTATGCTCTCACCGGTTCCCACCGGACCCCCTCACCCTTTCGGCTAAGCGGCGCGCTACGCTTGCCGAGCCTCAAACCCTCTCCCCATGGGAGAGGGTAGATTTTGCAATCATCCGAACTCGCCCGAATTTCCCCAACGAATCCAACGCCCGAACGATTCGAGACCCGACTTTCTCGCCCTCATCTGGACCTTTGTATAATGCGCCCCGGTCCCGTCGCGGGGAAGGGCGCAAGGCCTTGCGAGCTTGTCGCGGCGGAAGCGGTTGGAGCGGGGGCTCTGACGTGGACCGGACGGAGGGGGGCCGAAAACCTCATCGCCGCCGGATCCGGGTCGGGGTGGCGTGGGCGCACCAGCGTTCGGAATGAGGGGCCGGGCTCAAGCAGCCCGGGACCGCGTCCCGGGCGGTAGCCCACCAAAAAGGCGTCAGGCAGAAGACCGGGCGCGTTCAGGGGATCGGCTCTCGCAAGGACGCCGACCCTCCCGCCGGAGGCGTCAGTAGCGGCAAGGCTCTAACAGAGCCGTTGGTCCCCGGTCAGTCGGCTTCGAGCGACGCGGGGCCGTCCGCTTCCGTTCAGACCAGCCGCGCGGAGCAGTCGTCTTTCGCCGAAACACAAACTCCTACGGTCTCCGGGCGAAGGCCCGGCTGCTCCGCCCGCCCTTCCCATCCCGTTCACAGCGGAAGAACGATGAGGCGTGTCCGCCGTCCGGGTCCCGCCGTAGCGAACGGCCCGCTCGCCTGCTACTCAGGCCGGACGCGGGGAGGAATCGCATGCGCATAGGGCTCTATCCCGGCACCTTCGATCCGGTCACCAACGGCCACATGGACATCATCGGTCGGGCGGTGAAGCTGGTCGATCGTCTCGTGATCGGCGTCGCCCAGAACGACGACAAGGGCCCCTTGTTCACCACCGCCGAGCGTGTCCAGATGGTCAAGGCCGAGGTCGCGGGCCTGAACGCCGACATCGACGTCCAGCCCTTCTCGTCCCTGCTCATGCATTTCGCCGAGCATCTGGACGCCAATGTCATCGTGCGCGGGCTGCGCGCCGTCGCGGACTTCGAGTACGAGTTCCAGATGACGGCGATGAACCAGCGCCTCAATGACGACATCGAGACCGTCTTTCTGATGGCCGACCCCCGTCACCAGGCGATCGCCTCGCGACTGGTCAAGGAGATCGCCCGCCTGGACGGCTCCATCGACAGTTTCGTCAGCCCCGCCGTCGCCGCCGCCGTGCGCGCCCGCGTCAAACCCTGAACCCGGATTTCCGTCTTGAAGCCTGTCATGATCGCTCTCGCCGCCGCCCTCGGCCTGTCTCCTCTCGGTGCCGCCGCCCAGACCGCCCCGGCCCCGGCGGCCGGCGACTGGCGCGCGATCGCGCCCGAGAACCTGCTGGTCATTGACAGCTCCAAGGGCCGCATCCTGGTCGAGCTGGAGCCCCGCGCCGCGCCCGCTCATGTCCAGCGCATTCGCACCCTGGCTGACCAGGGCTTCTATGACGGGCACAAATTCCACCGCGTGCTGACCGGCTTCATGGCCCAGACCGGCGATCCGCTCGGCACCGGGGCGGGTGGATCGGACCTGCCCGACCTAGCCGCCGAGTTCACCTTCCGCCGCGGCCGCGACGCCGGCTTCGCCGCCATTGAGGGCGGCATGCCCGATGCGGTCTCGGGCCTGGTCGGATCCCTCCCGGTCCAGACTCAGCCCGACGCCCAGATGATGGTCACCGCCGATTTCCGCACCGACGCCTCGGGCCTGTTCTGCACCGGCGTGCTCGGCATGGCGCGGGCGGGCGATCCGAACAGCGCCAACAGCCAGTTCTTCCTGATGATGGGCAACAACGCCGTCCTGAACGGCCAGTATACCGCCTTCGGCCGCGTGCTTCAGGGACTCGAGGTCGTCCAGTCGCTCAAGGCTGGGCCCGAGGCGGAGGACGGTCGCGTCGCCGTCGACCCCGACACCATGACCCGCGTCCGCACCGCCGCCGCCCTGCTCGAGGGCGAACGCCCGGTGGCCCGCGTGCTGGACGCCCGCTCCGCCGCCTATCAGGCCCGGATCGCCGACCTCCGCGCCACCCGTGGTCGCCAGTTCAGCGTCTGCGACGCCCAACCCGTCGTGGAGGTCACCGGAGCATGACCTTGATGCGCGTCCTCGCCGCCTCCGCCGTCGCCGCCCTGATCGCGGGCCCGGTCCTGGCCCAGGCCGCGCCGCCCTCGCCCATGGCCCAGGCAGCCTCCGCGGCCGACTGGCGCACGGTCCCGGCGGACGCCTTGCTGGTCATCGACACCAACCGGGGCCGCATCCTGGTCGAGATGGCCCCCGAGGCCGCGCCGCTGCACGTCGAACGCATGCGCGTGCTGGCGCGTCGAGCCTTCTTCGACGGCATCGTGTTTCACCGGGTCATCGACCTGTTCATGGCCCAGACCGGCGACCCCCTCGGCAATGGCGAGGGCCAGAGCCCCTATCCCGATCTGGTGGGCGAGTTCACCTTCCGCCGAGGCCCCGAGACGCCCTTTACCCCCGTCGCCGAACCCGCAGGGTCCATGCTCGGCTTCATGAACAGCCTGCCGATCCAGACCCAGCCGACCGCCCTCATGGCCACCACCGCCGACGGCAAGGTCCACGGTTGGGGGGCCTATTGCCCCGGCGTCGCCGGCATGGCCCGGGACGAGGCTCCCAACAGCGCCAACAGCCAGTTCTTCCTGATGCGCCAGCCCTATCCGGCGCTGGACAAACGCTACACCGTCTGGGGTCGCGTGGTGTCGGGCCTCGAGGTGGTGCGCGCTATCAAGACCGGCGACGCCGCCAACAACGGCATGGTGCCCTCCGATCCCGACATCATGACCCGCGTCCGCGTCGCTTCCGACCTGCCCGAGGACGAACGCCCGGTCGTCCAGGTGCTCGACGCCGGGTCCGCCGCCTTCCAGACCCTGGCCCAGGCGGCGCGAACCGCGCGCGGTGCCGACTTCTCGATCTGCGACATCGACCTGCCGGTTCAGGTCTCGGGCGCGCCGGCCCCCGCCGCCTGAGGCCGCCCCCGGCCGCGCCCGCGGCGTCGCCGCGCCGGTTTCCTGGCCGCCCGCATCTGTTGCAGAAGCAGTCCCTCGCGCAGCCCCCGGTCCGCAACCCTGACCCGCTCGCTGGGCCAGGCCCGCTGCACCGCCTCCAGGATCGCCGCCCCGGCCAGCACCAGGTCCGCCCGGTCCGGCCCGATGCAGGCCTCATCCGATCGTCCCTTGGGCCCCAGCGCCTTCAGCCGCTCCGCCGCCGCCTCGCACTCCGCCCGCGTCATCCACAGGCCATCGACCCGGTCGCGCTGGTATCGCCTCAGGTTCAGATGCACGCCCGCCAGCGAAGTGATCGCCCCCGAGGTCCCGACCAGATGCCCTCGCCCGTCGGCGAAGGCTTGTCGGAACGCCGCGTCCTCGAACCCGCCCCTCGCCAGGGCTGCGCCCATGTCGGCCACCATCGCCTCGTACCAGGCGTCGCCGGCGCCCTCCGGCTCCGGATGGCGCTCGGCCAGGGTCACGACGCCCAGCGGTGCCGACATCCAGCCGACCGTCTCCATCTCGCCGTCCGATCGCTTCAGCCACGACAACTCGGTCGATCCGCCCCCCACGTCGATGACCAGCACCGCCTCGGCCTTGGGATCGATCAGGTTCAGACACCCCTCGACCGACAGCCGCGCCTCCTCGATGGGATCGATGATCCGTAGGCGCAGGCCCGTGCCCTGCCGCACCCGCTCGATGAATTCCGGCCCGTTCTCGGCCTGGCGACAGGCCTGGGTCGCGACGGCGCTCAGCCGCGCCGAATCGACGCCGCGTCGCACAACGCGCTCGGCGCACAGGGCCAGGGCCTCATAGGCGCGGTCCATGGCGGCATCGTCGAGGCGGCCGGTGCGCGACAGGCCCTCGCCTAGCCGGACGATGCGGCTGAAGCTGTCGACCACGCGAAACCCGTCGCGCGCCGGGCGGGCGATCAGCAGGCGGCAGTTGTTGGTCCCGAGATCGAGCGCGCCAAACGCAGGGCCGTCGCGCCCCGGCGCGGCTCCGCCTTGTGCCCGCTGGACCCGGGACCGCGCGTCGCGCCGCTGGGGCGCGCCGTCGGGTTCCGGCATGGGCCGACTTTCGTTTGGGCGCAACCGAGACGGGCGCCCGTCTCCATGACCCTAGACCCGCCCGCCCGCCCGCGCCAAGCCCACCTGTCAGGAACATGAACGGCCCATACGGCCAAGGCTCAGCCCCGGGGCGGTATCCGCGTCCCATGACCCAGTCCCGAACCGCCAAATTCGCCCTCGGCCAGATCGTCCGCCATCGCAACGCCGAGTTCCAGGGTGTCGTCGTCGATGTCGATCCCGCCTATGCCGGCCCCGCCGGTGCGCCCGGCCCGGATCAGCGGGATCAGCCCTACTATCGCGTGCTGGCCATCGGCGAGGACGCGGGCTTCCTCGTCTATGCCGCCGAGAACGTGCTCCTGCATGACGAGGGGGTCTCGCCCCTGTCCGCTTCGGATCAGGCCGAATGGTTCAACGTCGATGCCCTGGGCCGTCTGGCACCCCGCAGCCAGCCCATGCATTGAGCCTTCGGATCGGCTCGCCTAGATAGTCGGCAAGGGAGTTCGCCATGGCCGATTTCGAGCACGTTTTCCACACGCCGCCGGAAGGCGCCGCCGCCGACTGGACCATTTCTCAGAATTGGCGCGCCTATGCCGAGGTCGAGCATGACACCTGGGACACTCTGTACGCCCGTCAGATGGATATCCTGCCGGGCCGCGCGTCGGAGGCCTTCATGAAAGGGCTGGGCGCGCTGGACCTCAACACCGGGGGCATTCCCGACTTCGCCCTGATGAACCCCAAGCTGAAGGCCCTGACCGGCTGGACGGTGGTCTGCGTGCCGGGCCTGGTGCCCGACGAGGTCTTCTTCGACCACCTGGCCAACCGTCGCTTCCCCTCGGGCCAGTTCATCCGCAAGCCCGACCAGTTGGACTATCTGCAAGAGCCAGACATCTTTCATGACGTCTTCGGCCATGTCCCGATGCTGACCGATCCGGGCTTCGCCGACTACATGCAGGCCTATGGCAAGGGCGGTCAGAGGGCTCAGGGGCTCGGGATGCTCAAGAACCTGGCGCGGCTCTACTGGTACACGGTCGAGTTCGGCCTGATTGAGGAGGCCGGGACGCTTCGCATCTACGGCGCGGGCATCGTGTCGTCGGCCACCGAGACGGTCTTCGCGCTCGCGGATCCATCGCCCAACCGCATCGCCTTCGACCTGGAACGGATCATGCGGACCGACTACCGCATCGACGACTTCCAGCAGGTCTATTTCGTCGTCCCCTCGATCGAGGCGCTGAACGATGCGACCTATGAGGATTTCGGCCCGATCTACGATCGTCTGAAAGGGCAGTCGACCATCCCCGTCGACGCCATCCAACCCTACGACAGGGTCCTCACCCGAGGCACCCAGGCCTATGCCCAGAAGGGCGGAAGGTTCGCGGCATGACACGCACGATCACCGTCTTCCTCGTCGCCGGCCTCGCCGTCGCGGCCGCCGCCTGTACCGAATCCAAGCGCGCGCGCAACGCCGCGACCTTCGGAGATCAGCCCGCCGACATCACCTGCTGGACCTACGGGACCGAGACCTTCTCCGGCCGATCGACCGGCAAGGTCGAGTACAACGACGGCGGCCGCATCGCCTTCGTCGACGCCGACAACGGTCGCTACACCACCATCGATGGCGAGTGCCGCGTGGTCTATCGGACCGGAGACGAACCGGAATCGGCCCAGCCGGATGGCCCGGTCCTGCCGCCTCCCGCTGTGCCGGAAGCCTAATCCTCGCAGATGAGGCTCGTCTCCTTGGTGTCGCGCATGGTCACATAGGTGATCAGCGAGATGCCGATCATGGCCGTGACGTACCAGAAATACAGGCTCTCGCGCCCGTCCAGCTTGAACCACAGGGCGACGTACTCCGCCGTGCCGCCGAACACGGCGTTGGCGATCGCATAGGGCAGGGCGACGCCCAGGGCCCGGATATGGGCCGGAAACAGCTCGGCCTTCACCACGGCGTTGATGGCGGTGTAGCCCGACACGATCACGAGGGCTGACAGGGCCAAGAGGAAGGCCGTGAACGGCTCGTTCGTCGCCGCCAGGCTGGTCATGATCGGCACGGTGCAGAAGACACCCAGGATGCCGAAGCAGATCATCACCGGCTTCCTGCCCACCCGGTCCGACAGGGCCCCCACCGCCGGCTGCATCAGCATGAAGATCAGCAGGGCCGCCGCGCTGATCTCCGTCGCCTGGGCCTTGGTGAAGCCCGAGGTGTTGACCAGGAATTTCTGCAGATAGGTCGTGTAGGTATAGAAGGCCAGCGTGCCCCCGGCGGTCAGGCCGATGACCATCAGCGCCTCCTTCGGATGGCGCAGGATCAGCTCCAGGGCGCTGGATTTCGGCCCCTCGCGCGTTTCGAACGCCCGGGTCTCGTCCAGTCCCCGGCGCAGCCAGAAGACCACGACCGCGAGGGCCGCCCCGACGAAGAAGGGAATGCGCCAGGCCCAGGTCTCCAGAGCGTCATCGCCCAGCGTCCGTTGCAACACGATCAGCAGGGCGAGCGCGAGCAACTGCCCCGAGATCAGGGTGACGTACTGAAAGCTGGACCAGAAGCCGCGATGCTTCGCCGTCGCCATCTCTGACAGATAGGTGGCGCTGGAGCCGTATTCGCCGCCGACGCTGAGCCCCTGCATCATCCGCGCGAGCAGCAGCAGGGCGGGAGCCGCGACGCCGATGGTGGCGTATCCCGGCGTCAGGGCGATGATCAGCGACCCCGCGCACATCAAGCTGACCGACAGGGTCAGTCCGGCCTTGCGTCCCTTGCGATCGGAGTAGACGCCCATCACCCAGGCCCCGACGGGTCGCATCAGAAAACCGACCGCGAAGATGGCGGCCACCGACAGCAGCTGCGCCGTCGACGACCCTTCGGGAAAGAAGACCGGCGCGAAATAGACGGTGAAGGCCGCATAGGCGAACCAGTCGAACCACTCCACCAGATTGCCCGCCGAGCCCCCGACGATGTTCTTCAGGCGACGGGCGGGGGTCATCGCAAGCGTCATGGGCTCGTGCTCATCGCGTGGACAGGCCCGGCCAGGCGATCCAGGTTCCGACCGCATAGGCGATGCCGTAGACCAGCACGATCAGCGAGCTCCACAGCACGAAAGGCAGGACCCCGCCCGGATTGACGATGAAGGCCGGGATCAGGACCAGACCGCGCAGCAGATAGACGGCCGAGATCAGCACGAGGGCTGTCCGCATCAGCGGTAGACGAGGGATCAGGCCCGCGCCCGCGAAAGCATAGGCCGACCACACAGCCAGAACGCTCGCGATGCCGAGGGTGACGATCGTGGGATAGGCCGAGCCGCGCTCAGCCATCCGCGCCATGCCCTCGCCCGCGCCGAAGAAGCGATACCAGGCCGGACCGCCCGCGATGACCGCCAGATGCAGCAACGACGCCAGGGCGCTCAGCACACCGCCGACGATCAGAGCCGGGTTCTGCGGCATGGCGGCGTCCGATCAGTTCCGTTGAAAGGGATAGAACCCTGACCCGAGATTCAGCAGCGTGGTCAAGTCTTCCAGCGCCGCCCGGCTCTCGTCGATCAGAGCCGGATCGGCGAGGTCGGCGGGCGTCAGTCGGTCGCGATAGTGACGCCCGGCCCAGCTCGACAGGCGAGCGTGCAGATCGTGCGTCAGGCGCATCGCCGGATTGGTCGCGGCGAGTTCCGCCTCGGCCAGGACGACGCGCAGCCGCAGGCAGGCGGGCCCGCCGCCGTTCCGCATCGACTGGCGCACATCGACGTATTCGACCCGGCCGATGGGGCCATTGGAGGCGGTCAGGCCTTGGGCGACCGCATGGCTGCGCGGGTTGTCGCGGGTCTCGGTCGGACAGATCAGCGTCAGCCGGTCCTCGCCGGGCAGCCTGACCAGCATGGAGTTGAACAGATAGCTGGAGATGGCGTCGGCCAGCGGCAGATCGGCGGACGAGACCTCCACGAAGATGGGCTCGAACCCGTCAGCCGCCGCGCGGATCGCGGCATGGGTCGCTGCGGTGTCCTCGAAGGCCAGGTCGTGGTGGAACAGGGTGTCGAGCGCGCCGACGCAGACCACGTCGTTATGGAAGGTGCCGCCGGCGATGGCGGCGCGGGACTGCTGGGCCAGGACCGCGCCGGACGCGCCGTGGCGACGGGCGATGGCCTCGGATGCCTGGCGGGTCTGGCGGGCAGGGTAGGGACCGTCCCAGGCTTCGAAGGCGTCACGGCCCCAGACAAGCAGGTTGACCCCCGGCGATCCGTGCTCGGCGCAAAGCCGGACGTGGTTCGCCGCGCCCTCGTCGGCGAGGTGGGCGACGGGCGATAGGGCGTCATGGACGGCGAACCGCGCGGAATCGGGGAACAAGGCGTCCAGCGACCGCTTCGTCTGGGCATGCTCGAGGCTGCGATGCAGGTTCGTGTGCAGATTGGCCGGCGTGAAATGCACGCGCCCATCGCCGCTGTCGGCGCTCGGCGTCACGGTCGCGGCATTGGCGGCCCACATGGGGCTGGCCGAGCAGGCGGCGGCCGCGAAGCTGGGCGCGTCCTTCCAGGCGCGTTCCAGCACGGCGGCGTCCGAGCCGGTGAAGCCGAGGCTGCGCAGGAAGGGAATGTTCGGTCGCTCGTGCGGCGGGAGGACGAACTGGGGCAGGCCCAGGTCCGCCAGCCGCTTCATCTTGTCGAGCCCCTGAAGGACCGCCGCGCGCGGGTTCGACGCCTCGCCCTTGTTCAGGCTGGAGGCGAGGTTGCCGGGGCTGAGACCGGCATAGGAATGCGTCGGCCCGATCAGACCATCGGCATTGGCTTCGACGGCGAGGGTCATCGCAGCCCCTTCATTTCGCCCTCGATATTCCACACCGTCCCCGCCTCGAAGCTGGCGACCGGATAGGCGCAGTAGTCGGCGGCGTAGTAGGCGCTGGGGCGGTGGTTGCCGCTGGCTCCCAGGCCGCCGAAGGGCATGTCGCCGGCGGCGCCCGTCGTCGGCCGGTTGAAGTTCACGACGCCCGCGCGAATGCGGCGGATGAAGCGATCCCAGTTTGCGGGATCGTCGCTGATCAGGCCCGCGCTCAGCCCATACCGGGTCGCGTTGGCGGCGGCGATGGCCTCGTCGAACGAGGCGACCCGGGTCACCGACAGGAAGGGGGCGAACATCTCCTCGTCCGGCACGTCAACGCCGGTGACGTCGAGGATCGCCGGCTTCACGAAGGCACCGGGCAGGTTGTCCACGGGCCCCGAAGACCGGATCACCCTGGCACCGAGACCGATACGCTGCTGGAGCGCGGACAGCGCCTGCTCTGCCGCACGCTTCGAGATCAGCGGGCCGCCGTACGGTTCGGGCGTCGAGTCCCAGGGGGCGAAGATCAGCCGATCGACCAGACTGTCGACGGCGGCGATGATCGCATCTCCCTGCGCGCCCTCCGGCACGATCAGCCGCCGGGCGCAACTGCACCTCTGGCCCGTGGTGACGAAGGCGGATTGGACCACGAGCCCGGCGACGGCCTCGGCATCGGCCGCGTCCCACACGACCAGCGGATTGTTGCCGCCCAGTTCCAGTGCCAGGATGACGTGAGGATTGTCGGCGAACTTCCTCCGGAAATGCGCGCCCGCCGCGCCCGAGCCGGTGAACATCAGGGCGTCGATCGGCTGGTCCAGCAGGGCGGCACCCACGTCGCGCCCGCCCTGAACCAGGTTGAACACACCGGCTGGGAGGTCGGCCTCGGCCAGGCATTCAGCGATCAACTGGCCTGCGTGCGGCGTCTCTTCCGACGGCTTGAACACGACCGTGTCCCCCGCCAGCAGGGCCGGCACGATATGGCCGTTCGGCAGATGGCCGGGGAAGTTGAACGGCCCCAGCACCGCCGCCACGCCGTGCGGCCGGTGGCGCAGCGTCGCGTGGCCGAAGGCGGTCTCACTGGTCCGCTCGCCGGTCCGCTCGTCATAGGCGCGGATGGAGATGTCGACCTTGCCCGCCATGGCCCCCAGTTCGGCTGTGGTCTCCCACAGCGCCTTGCCGGTCTCGCGGCTGATGGCCTCTGCGAAGGCCGGGGCGCGGGCCTTGAGCGCCGCCTGGTATCGCTTCATCGCCGCGATGCGCTCCTCGCGGGGACGGTTGGCCCAGTCGGGGAAGGCGGCGCGGGCCGCAGCGACGGCCGCGCCGACCTGATCGGGCGAGGCCTCGTTGCCGCGCCAGACGCGCGCCTCGGTCGCCGGGTCGAACGAGGCGAAGCCGTCGCCGCGTCCAGGGGTCCACTGACCGTCGATGTACAGGTGTCCGTCCGTCATGGGGTTCTCATGTCTTGACCCGCGCGACGTCGCCGTCGTCGAGCTTGAGCGCCTCCGCGACCTCGGGGGTCAGGCGCACGGTGTCGCCTTCGATCTGGGCCCTGGCCCGGACCGCGCGGAAGGCGGAGACGCTGTCGGTCGAAATCAGGGCGGGCAGTTCCGCCTCGACGTCCTCGGCGACCCGCGCGGTCAGCCGGCGGGCGTCACGGACGGTCCGGATGTGGTCGCGCTGGCACGTCACCGTCGGACCGGCGTCGAAAATGTCGACCAGGCCGTTGGGCCGGAAGCCCTCGCTTTCCAGCAGGGCCATGGCCGCGACCCCCTGCGGGTGAACCTTGCCGATCACGGCGCGGGCGGGCTCGGGCAGCAGGTCGACATAGATCGGGTGACGCGGCGCCAGGTCGATGATGAACTGCTTGTCGGTGGAGCCGGTCATCATGTCCGCCTGGTCGAACTCCATCGGAAAGAATTTGTGCGCCACATGGTCCCAGAAGGGGCAGGCCCCGTCCGGGGTGAAGACGCCGCGCAACTCGGCCAGCACCATGTCGGCGAACAGCTCGGGCTCGGCCCCGATCAGCATGTAGCGCGACTGGCTGAGCAGTCGGCCCGCGCCGCCCTTCCTCCGATCGGACTTCAGGAACAGCGAACCGACCTCGGTCCAGCCGTTGCACTCGTTGACCAGCTGCAGGGTCTGGTGGTCGAGCCGGATGTTCAGCGATGGAGAGGCGGCGGCCTGATTGGCCAGCCGGAACGAGAAGAAGGGTCGGTTCAGCCCGACCGCGGCCTTCACCGAGGCGATGCCGTCGACATCGCCGGTGTCGGTCTCCTCCATCATCAGCGTGTACCAGCGCGCCTGGGGCTCCCGAACGCCGCAGAAGCTGTCGCGGCTGATGTCCAGCCGCTCGACCAGCTGGTCGGGGTCTTCGGGCAGGCTGGTGAAGCCGGGGCCGGACAGGATCGCGAGCTCCAGCAGGTGGTCGAGGTCGGCGGGACCGGCGGGGCGAACGACGAGCATTACATCGTCTCCAGTCGCAGGCGTTTCAGCCGTTCGGCGTCGATCTCGCCGGAGGCGATCTTGCACAGCATCAGCAGCGACAGCTGGGCCCGCTCGATGAAGCTGTCGGGCCAGGCGAACTCCTGGGGTGAATGGATCAGGCCGCCCCGGACGCCCAGGGTGTCGATGTTGGGCAGGCCCGCCGCGTGAAGATTGTTGCCCTCGCAGACGCCGCCGGACGGCGACCAGGCGATGGTCTGACTCAGCAAGGCTCCGGTCTCGCGCACCGCCTCGAACAGCGCGGTCTGGGCGGCGTCCATCGGTTTGGGCGGCCGGGTGAAGCCGCCGTGCAGGTCCAGGGTCAAGCCCTCGAAGGGCGGCGAGGTGGCGATCTCGGCGATGGCGGCGGTGATCCAGTCGGCGGCGTCCAGGTCGGGCACCCGGACGTTGAAGCGAACCACGGCGTTGTCGGCCACGACGTTCAGCGCCCCGCCGCCGGAGATGCGGGCGACGTTGATCGTGACACCCTCGCGCAGACCGTTCAGCGCATGCAGGGAGGCGGCCGCCAGGGCCGCGCCGGCGACGGCGTTGCGCCCCTCGCCGAAGGCGCGACCGGCGTGGGCGGCCTTGCCGGAGACAACCAGATGAAAGTTGCCGCTGCCTTTCCGGGCTCCCGCGAGCGTCCCGTCCGCCAGGGCCGGCTCATAGGTCATGCCGACATGGCCGCGCGCGCCCAGCCCGGCCAGCAGCGGGGCTGAGGCGGGCGAGCCGATCTCCTCGTCGGGCGACAGCAGCACGGTCCAGCCGACGCGCTCCCGGTCCGGGTGGGTCTCGAAGGCCTCCAGCGCGCCCAGCATGACCGAAATGCCGCCCTTCATGTCGGCGATGCCGGGGCCGTTCAGGGCACCGTCGGGGCGAGCGACGACGGCCTGAAAGGCGCTGTCGGCCGGGTAGACGGTGTCGTAGTGGCCGGTCAGGACGACCTGGATCGGGGCCTCGGGCCGGGCCGTGATCTTCAGCGCGTCCGCTCGCGCCTGAGGCATCAGGGTCCCGTCGTCAGCGACGGTGGAGAAGCCTTGCGTCGGGACCCGTTCGGTCTCGGCGGGCAGGCGTGCCGCTTCGGTCTCGAGCCGTTCCAGGGTGGCCTGGAGACCCTCGGCGTGGTCGCTGCCGGAGTTGACGTTGGCCCAGGCGACCGCGCGATCGATCAGGACCGCCGCCCCCCGCCCGACCAGGTCGAGGGCGGCATGATCCTGTGGGAGAATCCGCATGGGCCGCTTGTAGCCGGGCAAGCCTCAAAGGTGAACCCCGCGAAACGGGGCTCCACGGCACCGCTTGTGTAAGGGACCCTTGTCATGTAAAGGGTCATTGTCACTTCAGGGAGGATACGAATGGCCAGCTTGATCACCGGCATGAACCCCGCCGCGCCGCTCCGCACAGAGGCGGAGGCCGAAGCGGCCTCGAAGGCCAGCGCGATCTCGATCTTCATCGGGGTGATCGTCGGTGCTGTCACCGTCGCATGGTCCTTGGCCAACCCCGGACAGATGCAGGAGGCCGTTGCCTCCGCCGCCGGCGGGGACGCCAACACCGAAGCCGCCGCCGCCATGGGGGCGCAGTTCGCGATCTATCTGACGGGTGGTCTGGCCGTTCTTCAGCTGATCCTCGGCATCGTCCAGTGGCGCAATCCCGGCAAGTTCATCGCCATCCTGTTCATGGTTTTGATCGCCTATGGCATCCTGTCGACGGCCGCGACGCCGCTGCTGGTCTCGTCGATGCCGGGCATGCCGATCATCCCGATGTGGCAGATCGCCCTGTCGGTCGCGATCATGGTCGTCCAGATGATCCTGCACATCGCGGGCCTGCGCGGCATCAACAAGCTGGACAAGTTCCAGATGGAACAGGCACGCTAGTCGGAGGCCCCAGCCTCGGCATTGGGCCGGCGGTCCTGCCGGCCCGTGCCGGGAACCCGTGACTGGCGACGCCAGCGGATCGACAGGGTCGCGTCGCCCTGGCCGCCGAACTGGGACGTGATGGCCAGGTTCCGCCGGACCTGCCATTCGACGTTGACCGCCGCGCCGCCTTCGCCGCCGCCGATGATCTCCAGATAGACGTCGTCGGTGATGTAGCGCCCGCCCGCGACCGTCAGGGCCGAGGCCTCGCCGCCGAACGACAGCCGGTCCAGTCCGGCCAGTTCGCGCAGATTGCCGATCACATCGAAGCCGCCCCCGCCCGCCAGGGACGCGACCCCGGCTGCCAGCTGCGCCGCCTCGAAGGCCGACAGCTGCGACGCCGATCGACCGAACAGGACCTGTGACAGGATCTCGTCCTGGGGGAGGGCGGGACTGGAGGTGAGCGCGATCTCCGGCCGGGCCGCCGTGCCGGTCACCCGGATGGTGGCGGTCAGGGCCGGGTCGTCACGCACGGCGGTCAGATTCAGCCGTATCCGTTCCGGATCGGTCGACAGCGAGACCGCGCCGCGCTCGTCGAAGACGAACCGCTTGCCGGCGAAGTCATAGTCGCCGCGCACGATGTTGGCGCTGCCGGTCAGCACCGGCTGGCTCACCGTGCCGCCCACGCGGGCGTTGACGTTCAGCAGCACGTTCAAGCCCCGACCGACCACCGCGACCTCGCCGCCCCGCGAGCGCAGGCGGATGTCCAGACCGATCTGGGGACCGCGCGAGGCGGTGATTTCGTCGTCCTCGACCGGATCGCCACCGGGGCGGTTGATCTCGACCACGTCCATGCGAACGATGCCGCTGGAGCCGGGTGGATTGGCCTCGATACGGGCCTCGTCGACGTTGATCTCGCCCGACAGGGTGACGTTGCCATCGGCCGCGCGAACCACGGTCAGCGGGCCCGAGGCACGAGCCTCCGCGATGTCGTTGTCGATGATGCGGAACCGGGTCAGGGCCAGTTCGAAGCTGGAGCCGGACCCCTGGCGCAGGCCGATCCGGCCGTCGCCCGAGACCGTGCCGCCTGACCCGTCGGTGGCGGTGAAGGCCTGGATCAGGGCCGTCGCGTCGTCGAACCGCGCCGCCAGGGTCATGTCGTCCAGCAGAAGGCCCGAGCCGTTGTCGCGGAACCGTCCCTCGGCGAGAGCCAGCTGGCCATTTATGAGCGGGGCGGCCAGGGTGCCGCCCAGGGTGGCGCGGCCGTCGACCTGTCCGGCCAGGGACCTCTCGCCCCCGAAGAAGACGTCCCAGATCGGCTGGATCTGGCCGTCGATGTCGATCTCGCCCGACATGGGCCGCGTCCGGGCGATGGCGAGCCGCAGCGGCGCGGCCGAGGCCTCGACCGGCAGGGTCACGTCGGCGGTGGCGGTCACCGCGTCGGTTCCTGAAGCATTGGCCTGGATCCGCAGGGTGTTGTTGACCAGGGTCGCGGTCACGGCCCCGTCGACGCTGAGGCCGCGCGGGGCATCGGTGCTGCGCAACCCGGCCAGGCGAATGTTGGCCGAGCCCGAAAGATCATCGCCCGCGCCGCGCAGCGACACCCGTCCGGTGACCTGTCCGCGCAGATCGGGCGCGATCGACCCCAGATCGACGCTGGTCAGGTCGGCCTGGATCACGGCGGCGTCGGAATCCTGGCGCAGTTCTCCCAGCAGGACGCCCCCGCCCACCGACAGGTCCAGTCGCGCCACCCGACCGTCGCCGGCCAGAGCGACCACCGCCGGGTTGCGGGTGGAAAAGGCGATCTCGCGGACCCGGCCGCCTCCGCTCAGCGTCACGCTCTGCGCGTCGCCCTGGCGGGAATAGACGCCCGATCCGTCGAAGGCGACGGGCGTCGCGCCTCCGACGTCGGCGACGACGGTGAAGGGCAGTCGCTCCAGCGTGCCGCGCCCGTTCAGCTCCAGGGTGCGCAGGGTCCAGCTGGAATTCGACAGCCGGACGTTGCGCCCGGTGACGTCCAGGATCGCGGTCTCTGACCCCGCGCCCTCGGTCAGGCGGATCCGGCCGTCGGCGCTACCGGAGGCCAGGAAGGCGCCGGGCCGCGCCGTGAACGTCAGGTCGGCGCTGGAGGGCGTATTGTTCGCCAAGGCGATCGCGCCCTGGGCGGTGACCCCGCCGGCGTCCAGGTCCACGTCCGAGAGCCGGATGCGGTTTCCGCCGAGGAAGAAGCTGCCCGACGCCCGGGCCGGCCCGTAGTTGGAGCCGGCGGTGAGGGCCAAACGTCCGTCCGAAGCGTCGGCCCCCCGTCGGAAACTGAGCGTCAGATCGGCGTCGGTCAGGGTCAGGGGACCGGCGGCGACCCGGCCGAAACTGGCCGTCAGGTCGGCCCGCGGCTGGGCCAGGGTACCGGTCAGGGCTCCCTCGCCGGTCATGGCGCCGTCGATGGCGACCGGCCCGACGCCGAAGGGCCCTTGCGCGTTCCAGTCCAGAGCGAGGCGAAGGCGTCCCTCCGGCTCGATCAGGCCGCGTGCCGTGGCAGTGCCGGCCGCGCCCGTCAGGACGGCGCGCTCAACAGCGATCTGGCCGCTGCGCAGGTTGCCGGCCAGCTGGAGCCGGGGGGTGGCTCCTAAGAGGCGGTCCAGTTCGGCCATGCCGCTGGCCAGGCGCGTGCCTCGACCGTCGAAGGTCAGGGTCCAGGGCGCGCCCGACCGGGCCGAGGTGGCGCTGATCGGCCCGCCGAACGCGCCGCGCGCGCCGGGGCGGAGGCGGCCGATATCAGTGATCTCGGCGCGACCCCGGAAGCCCAGCCCGCCCATCATGTTGCGGTCGCCTGAGCCCGTCAGCGTCAGCGCCTGTCCTCTGGCCTCGATCCGCTCGAGCAGGAGGGCGCCGTCGGCCAGTCGCGTCGCCTCGAACGCGGCCCTCGGTGACGCGCCCAGAAGTCCGCCGACGATGCCGGACGCGCTGCCGCCGTTCGCCGCCAGATCGCCCGTGAGCGTATACCGACCGCCGTCGGCCGTGACGTCGAGCGGTCCTGCGACGAGCTCGGCCGTGTAGCTCGCCAAGTTGGCGTCCTCAATCCTGAGCCTGCCGTCCAGGCTCCACGTCTCGGCGTCCCCGGTGAAGGTCGCCTCATAGCGTGTCGCGCCACCGGTCTCCGAGCCGACCAGACGCGTGAGGGAGGGCGTCGAAATCGACAGGTTCAGCGCGTCGGGCACGCTGCGATCCGAAAGCCGCAACCGCCCCCGCGCGCTCGACGTCAGATTGTCGGCCAGCAGGCGCCAGGCGACGCCGTGCACACCCTCTTCGGCGGCGGGCACCGAGGCGAAGCCGAAGCGCGCCGTGCGGCCAATACGCCGGACGAAGGGGTCCAGCAGATCGGACCCGCTGAAATCGAAATATCCCGAGATCCGCGATCCGGCCGCTCCATACCGACCGCGCACCGTGACCGGCGTGAAGTTGCCGGTGCGGACCGTGGCGTTGACGATCTCCCCGTTGACCACGGCCGAGGCGAAGAAGGGCTGGTCGGGGGAATAGCCCAGCGATCCCGCGAGCGGGCCGCCCTGGGCCTCATTGGCGCGAAGGTTGAGGCGCAAATCCTCCGGGCCGGCTCCGAGGGTCGCCGAAACCCGGAGGAAATCCCCCGGGCGGTTCAGACTGTAGGCACCGATGCGGGCGGTCTTGTCGCCGCGCCGGGGTACGGCGGCCTCGCCGGTCAGTCGCCACCGGCCGTATTCCTTCGAGAAGCCCTCCAGCAGCTCGACGTTCGCCTGGAAGCTGTCGATATCGATGTCCAGCGGGAGGGGGCGTGGCGGGCGTCCATCCGGCGGCTCGACCTCGGGCCGGCGCAGCAGCCGGATCTGGTCGGCGGTGATCTGCGTGGCGTGGAAGCGCCGGGCGACGAGGGGCCAGTAGGACCAGTCCACCCGGACCTCGTTGGCTTCCAGCCAGACGCCCCGGGCGTCGGTGACGGTGACGCGCCGGATGGTGAAGTCGTCGAACAGGTCGCCCGACAGGCCCTCGACGTTGATGCGCCCGTACCGCCCGACCTTCTGGCCGGTGACGAAGCTGGTGACCAGTTCCCGGCCCGGGCCGGAGACCAGATACATCCGTCCCCCGACCGCCAGGATCAGGAACACGGCCAGAAGGCCCGCGACGACCATGCCGCCGAAGAAGGCGAGAGCCTGGAGCCGGGTGCGCCGGCGCTTCTCGGCCTTGACCGGCTCCGGTGTCTCGGGCGCGTCGGTCAAAACGCCTGGCCGATGCTGATGTAGATCTGGAAGTCGGCGTCGCCCTCGCGCTTGTCGAGGGGGAAGGCGATGTCGGCGCGGATCGGCCCGAAGGACAGATTGTAGCGCGCGCCGATGCCCACGGCGTAGCGCAGGTTGGAGAAATCGGGCGTCTCGTCGAAGCCGACCGCCCCGGCGTCGATGAAGGCGACCGCGCCGAAATTGCGCCCCAGATCGCGACGGACCTCGGCCGAGACCTCGAACAGCGACAGGCCGCCGCGCGGGGTGTTGTCGGGCAGGCGCGGCGCGACGCCCTGATATTCATAGCCCCGCACCGAGCCTCCGCCGCCCGAGTAGAACAACCGGTCGGCCGGGATGGTCAGCTCATCGCCCCCGAGGATGGAGCCCAGTCTGATCCGCCCCGCAGCGACCGTTCGACCGCCGTCCTGCAGCGGAACATAGCCGGTCAGTTGTGCCTCGGTCCGCAGGAACAGGATGTTGTCCTCTCCGGCCACCGCCGTCGGCTGGACGCTCAGCGTGGCGCGCCAGCCGGTGGTCGGGTCCAGAGGATCGTTCGACTGATCCAGATAGGCGGAACCCCGCGCGGTCAGAAGCGCCAGGTCCCGACTGATCGACAGCGGCGCCTGGGTCAGCGGATCGAAGCGGTTCTCGTCATAGCGGCCGGCGTCGAGGCCGAGGCCGTAGCTGACCCAGGACGTCTTTCCGATCCTCTGACGGATGTCGGCCGAGACGACCCCGGCTGTCCGGCGATAGGCGTCGGTGTCTTCGTTCACCACGGCGGCTGACAGCGCCAGGGTCTGACCGGGCCGCCGCCAGTGGGGCAGGGACAGGTCGGAGCCGATCCGGCTGTCGATGTCGGCGACCCGGGCCTGGAAGGTCAGGGTGTCGGCCCGACCGAAGCGGTTGTACCAGGTCCACAGCCCCTCGACCCCCGAACCGTCGGCCGTCGAAAAGGTCGCGCCTGCTTCGAGGATGCGGCGGGGCCGGTCGGTCAGGGTGACGACGATCGGGCGCGTTCCGGTCTGTGTGGCCTGGTCCGCGGGGGTCAGGGCGACGCCGACCCCGTCGTAGACGCCGGTCTCCAGCAGGCGGCGCTCAAGCTCGGCGACCTGTTCGGGGTCGTAGCGATCGCCTTCCTGCCAAGGCGCGAGGGCGGCCACCCAGTCGGGGTTCGTCGGACCGGCCGTCTCGACCCGAACGCCGTCCAGTCGAACGAGCGAGCCGGAGGCGATGCGGTAGGTCGGGGCCACGGTGAAGGTGGCGTGATCGACCACCACGCGGCGGGGCTGGACGTCGGCGTCGGGATAGCCCTGTCGGGTCAGGCTGGCGATGATGCGCCCCTCGGCGGCGATGACGTCGGCGGCACGGCCGGGATCGCCGGGCGACAGTTCGAGCCGCGTTCGCGCCGTCTCGATCACCTCTGAAGGAGGCTCCGGCGCCTGCCATTGGACGTCGAGATTGCCGATCACGAACCGCCGGCCTGGATCGATCGAGACGATCGCCACGGGGGTGTCCTCGCCCTCGACGATGTCCTCCAGCACCGGCTGATAGTAGCCCTCTGACCTCAGCAGGGCCTCGGCGGACTCCATCGCGGCCCGGGCGCGGCGTCGGGCTTCGAACCGGTTCGTCGGCGGGCCGTCCGTTTCGCCGATGGCCTGCTCGATCTGGGCGCGCAGGTCGTCCGGCAGCGTGCCTCTGATCTGGGCCCTGGGGTCCGCATGGGCCGTCCCGGCGATCACCAGCGTCGCCGACGCCGTGGCGGCAAACAGGGTCAGACTGGAATGACGAAGAAGCAAGCGGGGGCCTCGGCTGGCGCTGTCGGTCGGCGAGGGGGCCGACACCGGTGCCCCGGAAGCAGTCAATCGCGACACCGATAAGGCGACGATCAGTAGAACAGGGTCTCGCTTTCAGGCTGGACCGATTCTTCCGATGACGGATTGGCCGGCGGAAGTCGGCCGTTGTCGAGCGGCGGCGGCTGGTCGGTCGGGGCGGTGGTGTCGACGACAGGCGCGGCTGTGTCTTCGGCGGACGGCGTGACGTCCGCCTCCATCGGCGGCGCGGTCTCGATGTCGCGCGGCGCGGGCTCCTCGCAGCCGCCGAGGGCCAGGGTCAGGCCCGAGCCGGCCAAGAGAAACAGTCGCTTCATGTGCGTGGATTTTCCCCGGGATTCTGCGTCGAAACGCGTTGTCTGATCGACGGTTCCATAACCCGGGGCGCGCCCGACGTCACGGGGCCCGTCACAGGCATGGTGATTTCCTCAACCGTTCCTTTGCTTCTCTGTGAGACGCAGTTTGCATGGGCGAGGGTATCCAGACATCAGCAAACGGCTGGGCCATGATCGCCCAGGTGCGGTTTCGCGAGCTGAAGACGCGTATCGGCCTCGCCGCCTTCATCGCCGTGACCGCCTGGTTCCTCAGCAAGGGCTACTGGCCCGCCGTTTGGCTGGGCGCTGTCGTGGTCACCCAGTTCTTTGACTGGCTGGCGTTCCGGCCGCTGCGTCGCCGCCCCGCGGTCGAGCCGTCACGAGTCTACAAGGTCCTGCTGAGCGTCACGGCGGCGGTGAACGTGCTCGTCTACTCCAGCATTTCGGCCTACCTCTGGGTCGCCGGTGGCGAGGCGGGCAAGCTGTTCGCCATGGTCCAGGTGGCCGGAGGGCTGCTGCACGTCAGCCTGCACATGCACCATGTCCGGCCCCTCCTGATCGCGGCGGTCGTTCCGCACAGCCTCTATTTTCTGGGACTTCCGATCGCCACGGCCATCGTCGCGAGCCGTCCCGAGGACGTTCTGATCGCCATCGGCGGGGTGCTCTACATGACGCATCTGGTGGTCGCTGTGCGTCAGAGTTCCTTGACCACCAAGGCGCTACAGGACGCCAACGCCGAGGCCCAGGCCCAGCGCGCGGCGGCCGAGGTGGCCAGCGCCGCCAAATCGGACTTCCTGGCCGTCATCAGCCACGAGATCCGCACGCCCATGAACGCCGTCATCTCGGCGGCCAACCTGCTTCGCCGCACGCGCCTGGACCGCGAACAACGCGAGCACGTCTCTATGCTGCTCGACGCCGGTGACGTGCTTGTCGGGCTGCTCAACGACGTTCTGGACCTGTCCAAGATCGAGGCCGGCAAGATGCAGCTCGAGGCGTCGGACATGGATCTGCGCGACAAACTGGCCTCGCTCACCCGGCTCTGGCAGCCGAAAGCCGAGGCCAACGGCGTGCGCCTTCAGGTCGAGATCGCGCCGAACGTTCCCGAGGCCGTCCGCACCGATCCGCTGCGCTTTCAGCAGATGCTGTTCAACCTCCTGTCCAACGCCGTGAAGTTCACCGAGGACGGGACGATCTCGGTCTCGGTCGACTGGTGCGAGGCGGATGGCCGGCTGATCGTTTCCGTGGCGGACACCGGCTGCGGCATCGCGCCCGAGCGGCTGGCCGGCATCTTCGACAGCTTCGAACAGGCCGACGCCGGCACGACGCGCAGATATGGCGGCACGGGCCTGGGCCTGGCGATCAGTCGCCGCCTCGCGGAGATCATGGGGGGGCGGCTGACCGCCGAGAGCGTGGTCGGGCAGGGGTCGGTCTTCACGCTCAGCCTCCCGGTCGAGGCCATCGTCAAGGCCGCCAAGGCGCCGCGCCGGGTCGTTGTCGACGAGGCCAGCCTGAAGGGCCGGGTGATCCTGGCGGCCGACGATCACGCCGTGAACCGGCGGATCCTGTCGCTGTTGCTGGAGCCGCACGGCTGTTCGCTGGTGCTGGTCGAGAACGGGGCCGAGGCGGTCGAGGCCGCGATGACCCAGGTGTTCGACGCGGTCCTGATGGACATGCAGATGCCGGTCATGGACGGGCTGGAGGCCACGTCGCGGCTTCGAGCCGGAGGGCTGAACCGCAGGACCCCTGTCATCGCCCTGACCGCCAACGCCATGGATGTCCACCGCGCCGCCTGGGACGCGGCGGGGGTGCACGCCTTCCTGACCAAGCCGATCGATCCGGCCCTGTTGGCCGAAACCCTGGCCGAGGCGTGCGCCGGGCGTGACCCCGTCGCGGCGGTACCGGCGGCCGTCGCCTAACGCCAGAGGTCCGAGAGGGCCGCGCGGTCCAGCACGGTGGCCAACCCCGGTGTCGCGATCGCGCCGTCGAAACGGGGGGCGGGCGACGGCTGGACCGGATCGCCGGCCAGGGTGGACCGCGCCACGTTGTGCGGGTGAAGCGCCGCCTCCTCGAACGTCAGCACCGGGGTGACGCAGGCCTCGGTGCCCTCGAAATGGGTCGCCCAGTCGTCGCGAGCGCGGGTCGCGAAAATCTCGGCGAAGCGGGCCTGCACAGCTGGCCAGCCGCCGGGCGGGAACTGGGGCGCGTCCGACGGATCGATGCCGAGTCCCCGCAACAGGGCGGCGTAGAACCGGGGCTCCAGCGCGCCCACCGCGACGAAGCCGCCGTCGGCGCATCCATAGCAGCGATAGAAGGGGGCGGCCCCGTCCAGCAGGTTCGATCCTCGGTGCGATGACCACAGCCCGCTGTCCGACAGAGCGTGGAACAGGCTGGACAGCAGGGAGGCCCCGTCCGTCATGGCGGCGTCGACGACCCGGCCGCAGCCTGTCGTTCTCGCTTCGAGGATGCCCGCCAGCACGCCCGTGACCAACAGCATGGCCCCGCCGCCGTAGTCTCCGACCAGGTTCAGCGGTGGGGCCGGCGGCCGGTCTGGCTCGCCCATCGCATTCAGCGCGCCGGTCAGGGCGATATAGTTGATGTCGTGGCCCACGGCGTCGGCCAGGGGCCCTGTCTGGCCCCAACCGGTGACGCGGCCGAACACGAGGCGCGGATTGGCCGCCTGACAGACGTCCGGTCCGAGGCCCAGCCGTTCCAGCACCCCGGGTCGAAACCCCTCGATGACGCCGTCGGCGCGACGGATGAGGTCCAGGACGACGTCCCGGTCGCTCTCGGACTTCAGATCGACCGGGACGGCGGCCCGGCCCCGGTGCAGCACCGCCCCGCCGACGTCCCCGAAGGCCGAGGCGCCGTCCGCGCGGGTCAGGCGAATCACGTCGGCGCCCAGGTCGGCCAGGACCATGCCGGCGAAGGTGACCGGACCCAGTCCATCGAATTCGACGATACGCACCCCCGTCAGTGGCGTCATTCGTTTCTCGCTTTGCATCACCGGGGTTGACCCCGGCCGTCTCATGAACCAGAAGGCGCAACCGCGAAACGGCCCGTCCGTTCTGCGACCGCGATGCGCGTCCTTAGCTCAGTTGGTTAGAGCATCTGACTTTTAATCAGAGGGTCCTCGGTTCGAGCCCGAGAGGACGTACCATCGCGGCGGCGGGCCCGTCGCGCGACATTCCAGAGGGCGAACGATGGCCGGCACCACGATGAGTTTCGCGGGAGGCCTGGAGGTCATCCGGCTGCTTCGTGACGAATGCCTGAAGCGGTCCGGCGAAGACCAACTGAAGTTCATCAGGCACTGCCTCGAGAACGCGATGCTGACCCGCTCGCAGTTCTTCCAGGACATCTGGGTGGCTTGGGAGCTGGGTTCACCCCGATCGGGCTTTTTCGTCGAGTTCGGTGCCGCCAACGGCCGTCACGCCAGCAACACCTATTACCTTGAAAAAGAACTGGGTTGGCGCGGCATTCTGTCGGAGCCCGCGCGGCACTGGTATCCGCACATCCAGACCTACAGGAACTGCTACATCGACCGTCGGGCGGTGTTCAGCGAGACCGGGCGAATGGTGACCTTCGTCCAGCCCCCGATCGCCTTGCATTCGACCATCGCCGGCTATGAAGGCGGCGACTATGCCGCCGCGACCCGCATGGAAGGCGAGCGGTACGAGGTCGAGACGGTCTCGCTCAGCGACCTTCTCGCCCACTGGAACGCCCCGCCGCGGATCGACTACATCTCGATCGACACCGAGGGTTCCGAACTGGACATCATACGGCCTTTCGATTTCGCCCGCTGGGACGTGCGGCTGTTCACCATCGAGCACGCCGGCAACGCGGAGAAGCGGGCCGGAATCCTGGAGGTGATGACCAAGAACGGTTACGAGCGAAAGTTCGCCAACCTTTCCGGCGACGACGACTGGTACGTCCGGCGCTACTGAGGACAAGCCTCCATGGACAGGGGGACCGTCGCTGGTAAGGTTGGCGGCATTGTCCAAGGGGCCGAGCATGCGAACCATTCCCGCCGTCGCGGCGATCCTGCCGGTGCTCGTGATCGCGGCCTGCCAGCCGACCGGCGAGCCCGCCGCCATCGTCCAGCCGGATCCGCAACCGTCCGAGGTCATGCGACAGACCTTCGCCAGTTGCGCGTGGGGCAGGGTCGAGGGATCGGGGCTGGCCGTCTGGAGTTATGCCTGTCCGGCCGAGCTCGGCAATGTGAAGCTGGTCGCCGACGACAGCCTGCCGGGGTTCGCGGTCGAGTCGACCTATGACGGCCGCACCGAGCGCGGACCGGCCGTCGTTATCTTCAACAAGGCTGCGGACGCGCCGATCGACGCGATCCTGGAGGCCGTGCGAGCCCGGTCGCCAGGACCCGACACCGCGAACTGCACGCTGCAGCCGGTGACGTTTGAAGGCGCGGTGCCCGGCAGCTTCGGCTTCGAGCCGACGGGCGAGCTGGCGACCCGGTGGAACGCCTTCGCGACGGGAGAGGCCGACGCCGAGCCCATCGAACCGCCGTGCGGTTCGATGGGCCCTCAGATGTCGGGCGACCGCAGCTTCCGCGTGCTGGAGAGCGATCCGACCAGGGTGGTGTTCATCGAGTACGGCTCGGAGATCCAGATATTCGATCCCTCGACATTGCGTCCGGCGCGCTGATCGGGCGTGCGCACTCTGCCCGTCATCGTCTGCGTGCTCCTGGTCGGCGGCTGTTCGGCGGCGCGGCAGGTGGGGGCGGGCTTTGGCGATGCGGCGACGCAGCCGCTGGTCGATCTGAACGTGCGGCGCGACCAGATCCCCACGGTTCTGCTGCAGGCGCAGGCCAATCCCTATGACCGGCGCAACCTGAGCCAGTGCGCCCCGATCCGGGCCGAGGTGCTGAGGCTGGACGAGGCGCTGGGGCCCGATCGCGACGAGCCACCGGCCCCGGATGCGCCGACCCTGAACGAACAGGCGCAGGACGCCCTGGCCGAAGCGGCGCTGGACGCCATCCGGGACGCGGCGACGGACTTCATCCCGTATCGCAGCTGGGTGCGGCGCCTCAGCGGGGCCCAGGCGCGGTCGCGCGCGGTGCAGGACGCCGTCGAGGCCGGTCGGCTGCGGCGGGCCTATCTGAAGGGGCTGGGCATGCGGGCCAACTGTCCGCCTCCGGCCTCGCCCGCCTGGTTCCGGCCGACGGGGACGTTGCGGCGCTAGTTGGAGACGTGGCGGGCGTGGAAGTCGCGCCGGAAGGCCTCGAACCGGCCCGCCGCGATGGCCTCGCGCATGGCGGCGGTCAGGGCCTGGAAGAAGGCGATGTTGTGCCAGCTGAGCAGGGTCTTGCCGAGGATCTCGTCGGCGCGGATCAGGTGATGCAGATAGGCCTTGGAATAGGCCGATGACGCCGGACAGGGGATCGTGGCGTCCAGCGGCTCGGGGTCTTCCGCGAACCGGGCGTTCTTCAGATTGATGGGGCCGTCCCAGGTCCAGGCCTGTCCATGGCGACCGGCGCGGGTCGGCAGGACGCAGTCGAACATGTCGACGCCGCGCCAGACCGCCTCGACCAGGTCGATCGGCTTGCCCACCCCCATCAGATAGCGCGGCCGGTCGGCGGGCAGCATGTCGGGGGCGTAGTCGAGCACCTCGCACATGGCCTGATGGCCCTCGCCCACGGCCAGACCGCCGATGGCATAACCGTCGAAGCCGATGTCGATGAGGCGGTCGGACGATTCGCGGCGCAGGCCTTGGTACGTCGAGCCCTGCTGGATGCCGAACAGGGCCTGGGTCTCGCGCGTGCCGAACGCGGCCTTGGACCGCGCCCCCCAGCGGGCGCTGAGCTCCATGGCGGCGCGGGCGCGGGGCTCCTCGGCGGGCCAGGACACGCATTCGTCCAGCTGCATGACGATGTCGGCCCCGATGCGGTCGGCCTGGATCTCGATGGAGCGTTCCGGCGACAGGACGTGCTTGGAGCCATCGATATGGCTGGAGAAGGTGACGGCGTCCTCCTTCACCTTGGAGATTCCGGCCAGGGACATGACCTGGAAGCCGCCACTGTCGGTCAGGATCGGCCGGTCCCACCCCATGAAGCGATGCAGCCCGCCCAGCCGCTCCATCCGCTCGGGCCCGGGACGCAGCATCAGGTGATAGGTGTTGCCCAAGAGGATGTCGGCCCCGGTCGCGGCGACCTGATCGACGGTCAGGGCCTTGACGGTGGCGGCGGTGCCAACGGGCATGAAGGCCGGCGTGCGGATATCGCCACGCGGCGTGCGCAGGGTCCCGGTGCGGGCGCGGCCCTCGGTGGCGGCGATGTCGAAGGGAAAGGGCATGGGGGAGGGGGTCTAGAGGGTCGAGGGGCGGGGGTCGAGGGGCGGAGTGGGGGCGCTTCCACCTCCCCGAAACGGGGAGGGGGGGCGACGCGAAGCGGAGACCGGGTGGGGGCGGCCGGTGCTTGAGCGGCGACATCGCGTGTGGACCCCGGCGCCGCCCCCACCCGGCGCTTCGCCCCTGCCTTCCCCCAAGGAAGAGGGAGAAGCCTCGGCCACGCGCCATCGTTCTTCCGCTGTGAACGGGATGGGAAGGGCGGGCGGAGCAGCCGGGCCTTCGCCCGGAGACCGTAGGAGTTTGTGTTTCGGCGAAAGACGACTGCTCCGCGCGGCTGGTCTGATCGGAAGCGGACGGCCCCGCGTCGCTCGAAGCCGACTGACCGGGGACCAACGGCTCTGTTAGAGCCTTGCCGCTACTGACGCCTCCGGCGGGAGGGTCGGCGTCCTTGCGAGAGCCGATCCCCTGAACGCGACGAGTCTTCTGCTCGCCGCCTTATCGCCGCGCGATCCGGAGATCGCGCGAACCACTCCTTCGGCCCGGGACGCCGGATGACCGCTCTTCACGGCCTCCGGTCGTTGGACTTCGGGAGCCCCCGCTCCAACCGCTTCCGCCGCGACAAGCTCGCAAGGCCTTGCGCCCTTCCCAGGCGACGGAACCGAGGGGGAGGGTAGCACGCGCGTCAATGCGGGCGCGTTCGCGAGAGTTCGCGCGGGGCGGGCGTTGAGATCGTTGGGGGAATCCGGGCGAGTTCGGATGATTGAAGATTTTTCCTTCTCCCGCAAGGGGAGAAGGAACTCGACGCGAAATTCTTCGGCGTGATGCGTCCTACTTCACCTCGATCAGTTCGACCTTGAACAGGAGGGTGGAGTTGGGGGGCAGTTCGTCGCCGCCGACCCAGCGGTCGCCGTAGCCCAGGGTGGCGGGGATGGCGAAGTGGAAGGTCTCGCCCTCACGCATCAGGGCGACGCCCTCGGTCCAGCCGGCGATGACGCGGTTCAGGGGGAACTCGGCCGGTTCGCCCCGGTCATAGGAGCTGTCGAACTTGCGGCCGTCGATGAAGGTGCCCTCGTAGTGGACGCGCACGGTGTCGGTCGCGGTCGGCTGGCGGCCCGACGGGATGGCGCGGCCCTCGCGGCGGTACTGGAGCCCCGAGGCGGTCGTGGTCCAGCCGCGACGGGCCCCGTTCCAGACCAGATAGGCGGCCTGCCCGGCGACATAGGCTTCGGGCGTCGAATGCTGAGGGGCCGCGGCGTCAGCGTCGGCGACAGGCGCGGTCGGGGCGGTGGCGCAAGCGGCCAGGAGCGACAGCGCGGCGAGGGGGGCGAGACGGATCATGCGCCGAGGCTTAGCAGCGCCGTCGGGCGCTGCGAAGGGGGTCAGGCGGCGCGGCGTCCCTTGGCTGGAGCCGTCACGCCGGACGCCTCGGCGGGTTCCTGCAGCGCCGCGTTCATGGCCATGCGCAGCCGCTCGGGCTTAATCGGCTTTTCGACCACGGCGGCCATGCCGATCGACAGATAGTGTCTGGCGTCGTCCGGATCGGCGTTGGCGGTCAGGGCGACGATGGGGATGGCGCCGATCGGACCGGGCAGGGCGCGGATGGCCTGGGTCGCCTGGACACCGTCCATGCGGGGCATCTTGATGTCCATCAGGACCAGGTCGAAGGGGCGGGACTGGACGGCTTCGAGCGCCTCCAGCCCATCCTCGGCGGTCTCGGAGGTGCAGCCGAACATCTCGCACAGGGCCTGGGCCACCACGCGGTTGGTGGCGTTGTCATCGACGATCAGGATGTGCGGCGTGGTCTGAAGGTCCAGACCCGACAGGGAGGAGACGTTGGTCGCGGCCTCGATCGGCCGGTCCGCGAGGGGGGCGGTCAGGTCGAAGGCGAAGGTGGCGCCGCGCCCTGTGTTGTTCTCGGCCCAGATGCGCCCATCGAGGCGCTGGGTGATCTGGCGGCAGATGGACAGGCCCAGCCCGGCGCCGTCAGGACCCGAACCGTGGACGAAGGGTTCGAAGATGGCGTCGACCCGGTCGGCGTCGACGCCCGGACCGTCGTCGCGGACCCGCGCCTCCATGTGGACGCGGCCGTTCTCGGACCAGGCCCTGAGGCTGGCCTCGACCACGCCGTTCCGGGCGAACTTCAGGGCGTTGCCGATCAGGTTGTTGAACACCTGCTTCAGGCGAATGGGATCGATCAGGGCGGCCAGCTCGGTGTCGCCTTCGTAGCCGACCATCAGGCGCACGCTGTCCTGCGAGGCGCGTGGGGCCCACATCTGCTCGATGTCGTCCATGAGGGCGCGAAGCGGGGTGGGGGCGGGGCTCATCTCCAGCTCGCCGGCCTCGGCGCGCGACAGATCCAGCGCGTCCTGGAGGATGCGCAACAGGGTCTCGGACGAGTCGACGATGGTCTGGACGTGGGAATGGGCCGCGTCGTTCAAGGGCTGGCGACGCAGCAGTTCCGCCACGGCCAGCACGCCGTTCATGGGGGTCCGCAGCTCATGGCTCATGATCGCCAGGAACTGGCTCTTGGCGCGGGCCGAGGCCAGGGCCTGGGTGCGGCTGTCGGTCAGGGCGCGGGCCTGGTCGGCGAGTTCCTGATTGCGGCTGCGCTGCTCGTCGTTGACGGCCTGGAGCAGGCCGACGGCGGTGCCGACGCCGCGATAGCGACCCTCGCGCGTGACGATGAAGCCGCGCATCAGGGCCCCGGGCCCCGACTTGATCAGGATGTCGCAGAAGGCGTCGATGCGGACGCCGGCATCGACCACGGCGGGCTCGGGGTCCATCACCATCGACACCGGGCGGTTGGCGTAGAGGGCGTGACCGAAGGGCCCCGCGATCTTCAGCAGGAAGGCGTTTCGCTCGATCAGCCCGACTGGGCGATTGTCGTCCACGACAGGGATCACGAGCGTGTCAGGCTCGGTCTGGAACCGCGCGAAGATCTGTCCGGCGAGCGCCGTGGGGGCGACTGGCTCGGCGCGTTCCGTCAGGACTTCGATAGTCGGCATACGGCGGCCGAAACTCCCTGCTACCGGTGGACAGTAGGGGAGAACCATTTTCACAAAGGTTAAGTGGAAACGAGAATTTCTCTGATCTGATCGACGGTTCAGATGCGGAGCCTGGCCGGCCCTCAGCCGCCCGTGGCGCGGTCGGCGATGGAGGCGGCGTCGGCCCAGATCTTTCCGCCGACCCACAGCCCGATCGACGGCGTGATCTCGGTCAGCTCGATGTCCGCATAGAGGTCCGAGGTGATGTAGGGGTCGCCCTTCATCACGGCCCAGGCCTCGTCGACGTCGGCGCCGCGGACCAGGAAGTAGGAGCCGCTGAGCGCGGTCTCGCCCGGACGGCGCATGGGACCGGCGACGACATAGCGCCGCCAGTGGGCCTCGACGTGGGCGAGGTGGCCCTCCAGATGCTCGACGCGGCGGGCGGGGCCCATGGGGCCGTCCTTGCAGACGAACAGGAACAGGGGCGTCTCGTCTTTCGGAACATGAGGTGGGGCGTCGTCGTCGGCGGCAGGGGCGATCGGCTCTTGCATCGGTCGGGAATCCGTCGGCAAATGGTATAGACTTATACCAACTGATCGGGACGGGCATGCAAGGACAGTCTGGGGCGAAAGCCGGATACGGCGAGTTCAAGCTGGGCTGGCCCGTGGTGCTGTCGGCCATGCTCGGCATCGGGCTCGGCCTGTCGCCCCTGCCGTTCTACACCATCGGCATCCTGGCCCCCGAACTGGCGCGCGAGTTCGGCTGGGGCTTCGCCGAAATCCTGGGCGGCCTGCCGATCATGACCTTCGCCGTCCTGATCGCCAGTCCGCTGGTCGGGCTGCTGGCGGACCGGATCGGGGTGCGGACCGTGGCGCTGTGGTCCCTGTTGCTGTTCGGCCTGGCGTTCGCGGCCTTCGCGGCGAACACCGGCGACATCCGGCTGTTCTATGCGACCTGGGGGGTCATGGCGCTGGTGGGGGCGGGGACCCTGCCGGTGACCTGGACGCGGGCGGTGAACAACCGTTTCGACATCCACAAGGGCCTCGCGCTGGGGCTGTCTCTGGTCGGCACCGGCCTGTTCGGTTTCGCGTGCAAGCCCTACACGGCCTGGCTGGTCGAGGAGTTCGGCTGGCGGATCGCCTATCTGGGCGTGGCGGCCCTGCCGCTCCTGGTCGCCCTGCCGATCGCCTTCATCTTCTTCCACGACGTGGGCGGGCGCACGGTGACGGCGGCCGAGCGGCGCGTGGCGGATGCGGAGCGCAAGGCCGTGACGCCGGGCCTCAGCTTCGGCCAGGCGCTGAAGGACTGGCGGTTCTGGGTTCTGGCGGTGGCCTTCGTGCCGATCAGCTTCGCGGTTGGCGGCCCGATCCCGAACATCGAGAACATCCTGAGGTCCAACGGCTTCGAGGCCGGGGACATCGTGACGCTGGCGTCGCTGATCGGCCTGTCGGTGATCGGCGGGCGCCTGCTGGGTGGCTGGCTGATCGACCGTATCTGGGCGCCCGGCGTGGCCTTCGTGCTGCTGAGCGCTCCGGCCGTGGCCTGCTGGCTGCTGGCCCAGGGGACCACCGATCCGGTGATCGCCGGCCTGTCGATCGTGCTGATCGGTTTCGCGGCGGGCGTCGAGTACGATCTGATGGCCTTCATGGTGGCGCGCTATTTCGGGCTGAAGAGCTATGGCGGGATCTATGGGGCGCTGTACGGCTTCTTCGCCCTGGGGGCCGGGATCGGGCCGGTGATCTTCGGCCAGTATTTCGACCGGACCGGCAGCTACGAGACCATCCTGCTGTATTCGGCGGTCGGGCTGGTGGCGGGGGCGGCGCTGCTGCTGCTGATGGGCAAGTATCGGAACTTCGGCGGCGACCGGACCGAGGCCGTCGCGGCGGCGGAGCGGACGGCGGACCCGGACTTCGCAGCCTGAACCGCAAGGAAGAGGTTCATCACGGAGAGCACGGAGAGGCACAAAGGACACGGAGAGACCGGAGCGGGCGGTCAGGTCGCCGATCGTCCACCGTCGACAGCGGACTGAAAAGCATGGCGGCTATGCCGCGCTCCTCCGATCGACGCCTCGCGTCGATCCATAAGCATCGCGGCTTGAAAAGTGAGGGGTCGATGCGCCTACCGTCTGCTCGGTCCCTCCGTGTCCTTTGTGCCTCTCCGTGCTCTTCGTGATGAAACCCTTTCGCGAATCAGCCCCCGCCGTTAGCCGCAGCCCACGCCTCCAAATCCGTCCACCGCCGGTGCACGCGCAACAGGCTGACGGCGCGAGCGTGGGTGGCGGCGAGGTCGGCGGGGCGGTCAATGCGGTGGGCCGGATCGCGGCGGTGCCAGGGTTCGAACAGGCGCTCCCACGACGCGATGCGGAAGGCGCGGAGAAGGTGGGCCCCGTCCCACTCCGGGGCCAGCGACGGGACCGGATCGGGCAGGCCGAGGACGCGGCCGGGGCGGGGCTCGACGCCGGTCAGAGCCGAGGCGAGGACGGAGCCGGCGCCGATGCCGGTGATCTCGGCGTCTGGGAGGTTGAGCGAATCGAGGGCGGCGCGGACGGTCTCGGGCCAGTCGACGGGGCCGGTCCAGCCCTCGGACGACAGGCCGTGACCGGGGAGGTCGAGCGCGATGACGGGGCGGCCGTCGGGCAGGGTCAGGTCGGCGGCGGAGCCTCCGGCGTCATGGAGCATCACCCGCGGGCGGCCCGGGCCTTCGGACAGGGTGTGGACGGCGAGGCGTTCGTCGCCGAGCGCGAGAAAGCCCTCACTGATCTGGTCGGGCGCGGGGTCGCCGGGATGGGCCGAAAGATGGTCGGCGGCAGCGGCGTGAAGCGCGGGGATGTCCGAGAGGATGACGCCCCGTCCCGCCAGACCCGGGCGATCCAGATGGGCGGTCAGGATGTCGGAGGCGGCGCAGGCGATCAGGGCGGTCTCGGACAGGTGGGGCGTCACCGCCTCGGCGCGGAAGGTGAAGGCGGCGCGGTAGACCGGGCGGTAGGCGTCGCCGGTCGCCAGCAGGTCCATGGCGTTGGCGTGGATGTGCTCGGGGCTGGAGACGGCCATGGTCATGCGCTCGGCCGGGTCGGTCGAATGCCAGGGGAAGAAGACGGTCTGGGCCTCCATCCGCGCCCACAGCCAGGCCATGTGGGATCCGTCCCAGACGGGTTCGAACGGCGGCAGGTAGTCGGCGAGGAAGCGGGCACGCTCGGCCTCGGTCCATGCCGGCAGGCCGTCGCAGACGAGGGCGGCGGTGCTGTTCGGGAACAGGGCGGCGAAGGTGGCGGCGGTGGCGGCCCCGGTGTGGAAGCCGTAGAGGCCGACGCGGGCGAGACCGAGGGTCTCGGTCAGGCGATGCAGGGCGCGGGCGAAGTCGGCGCTGTCGGGATCGGCGAGGGGCAGAGGGTCGGAGGCGCCGGCGCCGGGGGTGTCGGGGGCGAGGGCGGTCAGACCGCGCGCGGCGATGGCCTGACAGACGGCCTCGACGGCGCGGGAAGACTGGGGCGAGCCGTGGATGACGAGGACGGCGGGGCCCCGTCCATAGCGGCGGACCAGGACGCGGCGGCCATCGACGGTGACGAAGCCGCGCTCGCCGCCGGGCCGGATCACACCTGGACCAGGGTCTTGCCGACGTTCTCGCCGCGCATGAGGCGCTCCAGCTGGGCACCGGCGCTGTCGAGGCCCTGACCGACATCCTCGGCGATGGTGAGGCGGCCGGCCTTGACCCAGGGCTCGGCGAGCGCGGTCCATTCGGCCCAGCGGGGGTAGAAGTCGTAGACGACGAGGCCGAAGACGGCGGCGCGCTTGCCGACCAGAGGGCCGATGGCGGTGACGGCGGGGCCGGCGTCGGCCTGGTAGTGGTCGGCGAGGCCGCAGAGGACGACGCGGCCATACGGTTTCAGGTTCTTGATGCCGACGGCGAGCTGGCCCGCGCCGACGTTCTCGAAATGGATGGTGGAGCCGGGCAAGACGGCAGCGGCCACCTGGGCCTCCCAGTCGGCGGCGCGGTAGTCGATGCAGGCCTCGAAGCCGTAGCGGTCGACGACGAGGGCGCACTTCTCGGGCCCGCCCGCGATGCCGACGGCGCGGCCGCCGAGGTTCCTGGCGATCTGGCCCGCGACGCCGCCGACGGTCCCGGCCGCCGCATTGATGGTCAGGAGGTCGCCGTCGCCGGTCTTCGCCAGCTGGGTCATGCCGGCCCAGGCGGTCAGGCCCGGCATGCCAAGCACGCTGAGGTGCAGCGACGGCGCGATGTCGGTCGAGACCCGGCGCGCGGCCTCGGACCGGACCCAGGCGAGGTCGGTCCAACCCGCTTCGACAACGACGCGGTCGCCGGTCGCGAAGGCGGGGTCGCGGCTGTCCTCGACCTCCGCGACGCAGAAGCCGGGCAGGGGCTCACCCGGGGCGGGCGCGGGCTCGCCCATGTGACGGCCCCGGATGCGGGCACCGATGTAGGGGTCGAGCGACAGGAACAGCGGCCGGACCTTCAGCCAGCCGTCGCCTTCGGGCGGCGGGCGGTGGCGGGTCACGACGGTGAAGTCGGCGGCGACGGGGGCGGCCGTGACGGGGCGGGCGAGGACGACCTCTTTGCCTTGATCGCTCATGCCTCGACGACCTCGACCAGGGTGCCGTCGGGGGCGCGGAGCGTGCCCGCGCGCTTGCCGCCGTAGACGGGGCCGTCGCGGGCGGCGGGTGGAGTGATCCAGCCCCTCAGCGAATCGAAGTCCGGGTGGCGGAAGGTGGTGATGGCGATGCCGGGGGGCAGGGCGCCGGGCTCGGTCGGTCGGGCGATCGTGGCGTCCGGATACTGGTCCAGCTCCAGGAAGCAGTCCCGCTCGTGGACCATGGTCGCCAATGTGTGTCTGGTGTCTGCCGGCAGGTCGAAGGCGGCGTTTATCATGGTGTAGACCAGGTCCATCGACCGGCCGGCCGATAGTTTCAGCTGCCCCTCGAACCAGTCCAGCGAGGCCTCAAGGTCCGAGCAGGCCAGGACGATGATGAACAGCTTGTCGATCAGACTGCCCGCGCGCGGCAGGTCGTAGGCCGGCAGGTTGTCCCGGATCTGGGTCAGATAGACGATCTCCTGATCCGGGCCCTTCACCTGCATGGGAAAGATGGCGGGCAGGCCGTCCAGCTCTTTCGGCGGGCCGATGATCTGGAAGGGCGACCGCTCCATGCGCGCGTTCACGGCGTGGGTGTCCTGGGTGCAGATCTCGATGGCGGCCCAGCCGTAGGTCCGTAGCGGCTTGTATTCGACGGGCGTCGCCCCCTCGACGAAGCGCAGAAAGACCTCGGCCCCGGAGGCTGGACGGCAGACGACCGAGGCGCGACCGGCCGAGGCAGGACAGCCCCAGGCGGCGGCGAGGTCGGCCGCGACCGGGCCGCGCTCGACGACCGCATAGTCCAGCCACTCGACATAGCGGGCCGCGGTCGCCTCCGGGTCGGCGACGGTCAGGGTGGCGGCGCGCAGCAATTCCATGAGGTCGCGATTCCGGGGGTCACATCGAAATGGTATAGATTTATATCATTTGAGCGCGCTAGGGTGGGCTTAGCAAGGGGGTGCCCGCGTGACCGCATATATGATCGTCCTGGCCGATATCGCCGATCGAGACGCCTTCATCGGCGGCTACGGCAAGGCGGCCGCGGCCCTGATCGCGCGGCACGGCGGGCGCTATCTGGTGCGGGCACCGGGGGTCCGGCTTCTGGAGGGCGACTGGGGCGACGGGTCGTCGGCGGTCATTTCCGAATGGCCCGACATGGCGGCCCTGCGCGCCTTCTGGGACAGCTCCGACTACGCCGAGATCAAAAAGCTGCGCGACGGTATCGCCGATTGCCGCGTCTGGGCCGTCGAGGCTCCCAATATCACCTGACGTCTCAACGGAGGAAACGAGATGACAAGAACCTTGACCGCCCTGGCCGCTCTCGCCGCCGTCGTTCTGCCCATGTCGGCCTCGGCGCAGTCTTCCTCAGGAGGGACGATCGACCTGTCGACGCCGGCCGGGGCGATCGCGGCGAACCGCAAGGTCCAGTGCTCGACCGTGGACGGCGAGCCGGTGGTCTACCACTGGTCGGGCCGTGTGTTCGCCCGTTCGCCCGGCGAGCCGGACCGCCATATCTTCAATGTCGAGGGGATGAACGTGCGTCAGTGCGGGACGGTCACCGACCCGGTTCGGGGGACCGGATACCGGCTCGTGTCGCGCGAACTGATGCTCTACCTGGATCCGCGCACCAACGAGATCCTGCGGAGCTGGACCAATCCGGAGACCGATCAGGTGGTCGAGGTGGTTCACGTCGCCAACGACCCTGTGAACTCGCGCCCGACCTATGAGCGCAATGCCGACGGCTCGCCGTTCACGTTCAGCGGCCGGGTCAACCAGGGCAAGGTGTTCCTGAACTTCGAGGCTCCGCTGTTCTATGTGAACCCGCTGGGCGGCGACTATCAGGAGTATGTCGGCAACCAGTACCACGCCATGGAGATCTTCGACTTCTCGATGCAGGAGGCCGACCTGATCGACGGGTCGCGACCCCGCGCCGACCCGGCCATCGCCTGGGTGCGGATGTCGCCGTGGCTGCCGTGGATGCGGATGGGCGGACGGCCGGGGGGGCTGGTGTTCAACGCGGTCGGACAGACCATGTCGAACGGTATCGACGGCTTGCCGCAGGTTCTGCGCGACGAGATCGCGGCCAACTATCCCGACTATGTCGCGCCGCCGCCGCTGAGCGACACGCGGCCCAACGAGACCAGCTGGACCTATTTCAAGAAGCGGTTCGACGCCGAGCGCGCGGCGGCGGCGGAATAGTCACCGCCGGTGCCCGGACAAACGAAAACGCCCGGCCGCGAGGCCGGGCGTCTTTGCGTTGGGGCGAGGAAGGTCGCCTTACTTGATCTTGCCTTCCTTGAATTCGACGTGCTTCTTCACGACCGGATCGTACTTCTTGACGACCATCTTCTCGGTCATGGTGCGGGCGTTCTTCTTGGTGACGTAGAAGAAGCCGGTGTCGGCGGTCGAGTTCAGGCGGATCTTGATGGAGGCGGGCTTGGCCATCGGAAATTACCTTTGCGACGGCGGGAAGCCGCGAAAATGAGAGGCGCGGAACATACTCAGGGATGTTCCGAAGTCAACGGCGGACTTGTCGGCTTGCGAAGCGCCGTTCCGGGCCGCAGGCTGGGCCGCATGAAAGCCCTGCTGATCGCCCCCGTCCTGTTGGTCCTCGCCGCCTGCGCCAGCCTGCCCACGGGTGCGTCGTCGCAGCAGGACGCCTTCATGGCGCGGCTGAACGCCCTGTGCGGCCAGCGGTTCGAGGGAAGGGTGGTCACGACCGACGCCGCCGACGCCGGCTTCGCCTCGCAGAGACTGCTGATGCATGTGAGGGATTGCTCGGCCGAGGAGGTGCGTATTCCCTTCAGCGTCGGCGAGGACCGGTCGCGCACCTGGGTGGTCACCCGTACGGCCGAGGGCTTGACGCTGAAGCACGATCATCGCGATCCCGAAGGGCGGCCCGACGGCCTGCACTGGTACGGTGGCGACACGACGGGGGCCGGCACGGCCGAGCGGCAGGCGTTCCCGGTCGACCCCTTCTCGATCGAGCTGTTCAACGCCTGGGACGCCTCGGTTTCGACGACCAACGTCTGGGCCATGGAGGTCCATCCGGACCGGATGTTCGCCTATGAACTGAGACGGCCCAACCGGCATTTCCGGGTGGAGTTCGACCTGACGCGGCCGGTGGCGGAGTAGGGGCCGGCGGCCGGTCTTGACCTGACACGCCGCCAAGCGTAAACGCGCCGGACTTTCGAGGCGGGGCCTGCCCCATCCTGATCGTGACAATTGAACGGACGGGCTGTGCCCGCCGGAACGCCCGAAGCGCGCGTTCCGGTTTTTCTGTTTGAGCGTGGCGTAACGGCTCGAACGATCCCGGGCGGCGCTTCCGCGTCGTTCAAAAGAAGGAAACCGAGGCGCCCCGGCCGACAGGCACACGCCTCCATCAGAAGTCGAGACTGTCTTACCGATGCCTACGATCAACCAGCTGATCCGCAAGCCCCGCAAGCCCAAGCCCGTGCGCAACAAGGTGCCGGCCCTGGAAGGCTCGCCCCAGCGCCGCGGCGTCTGCACCCGCGTTTACACCACGACCCCGAAGAAGCCGAACTCGGCCCTGCGTAAGGTCGCCAAGGTCCGCCTGGCCAAGAACGGCTACGAAGCCGTGTGCTACATCCCCGGCGAGGGTCACAATCTGCAGGAGCACTCGGTGGTCCTGATCCGCGGCGGCCGCGTCAAGGACTTGCCCGGCGTGCGCTACCACATCCTGCGCGGCGTGCTCGATACGCAAGGCGTCAAGGACAGGAAGCAGCGCCGTTCGCACTACGGCGCCAAGCGTCCGAAGTAAGCGACCCGCTACCTCAGATTTCGGCCGACGCACATCGGCCTCTCGAAACCGAACTAGAAGGCCACCACCATGTCCCGTCGTCACCGCGCCCAGAAACGCGAAGTCCTGCCGGATCCCAAATACAAGGATCTGACCGTCACCAAGTTCATGAATTACGTCATGTACGAGGGCAAGAAGGCCGTCGCCGAGAACATCGTCTACGGCGCCTTCGAGATCCTGGCCGACAAGAAGAAGGACTTCGAGCCGGTCCAGACCTTCCACACCGCCCTGGAGAACGTCCAGCCGTCGGTCGAGGTCCGCTCGCGTCGCGTCGGCGGCGCCACCTATCAGGTGCCGGTCGAGGTTCGCCCCGACCGTCGTCGCGCCCTGGCCATCCGCTGGCTGGTCAACGCCGCCCGCAAGCGCGGCGAGAACACCATGACCGAAAAGCTGGCCGCCGAGCTGCTGGACGCCTCGAACAACCGCGGCACCGCGGTCAAGAAGCGCGAAGACACCCACAAGATGGCCGAGGCCAACCGCGCCTTCTCGCACTACCGCTGGTAACGCCTTTAAAGCGTCATCCGCGCTGACTATCTGGGACTTTCGAGTGCGGGCGATTTCAGCTAGGTCGCCCGCGCCCGTTCATCCAGACACCGACATCTCCCCGAGGGCGCGAAACGCGTCCTGAACCTTCAAGGCACGCTTTCATGGCCCGCACGCACAAGCTCGAGGACTACCGCAACTTCGGCATCATGGCCCACATCGACGCGGGCAAGACGACGACGACCGAGCGGATCCTCTATTACACCGGCAAGAACCATAAGATCGGCGAAGTCCATGACGGCGCCGCGACCATGGACTGGATGGACCAGGAGCAGGAGCGCGGCATCACCATCACGTCGGCCGCGACGACCGCCTTCTGGCAGGGCAAGCGCCTGAACATCATCGACACGCCCGGACACGTCGATTTCACCATCGAGGTCGAGCGTTCGCTGCGCGTGCTGGACGGCGCGGTCGCCGTGCTGGACGGCAACGCCGGCGTCGAGCCGCAGACCGAGACCGTCTGGCGCCAAGCCGACAAATACAAGGTTCCCCGGATCGTCTTCGTCAACAAGATGGACAAGATCGGCGCCGACTTCGACGCCTCGGTGCAGTCGATCCGCGACCGCCTGGGCGCCAAGGCCGTGCCGATCCAGTTCCCGATCGGCTCCGAGAACACCCTGTCCGGCCTGGTCGACATCGTCGCCATGAAGTCGGTCGTCTGGGACAACGACGCCCTGGGCGCCAACTTCACCGTGGGCGAGATTCCGGCGGACCTGGTCGACAAGGCCAACGAGCTGCGTCAGTACCTGATCGACAACGCCGTCGAACTCGACGACGAGGCGATGGAGGCCTACCTCGAAGGCACTGAGCCGTCGCTGGAGGTGCTCAAGAAGTGCATCCGAAAGGCCGTGCTGACCGGCGCCTTCTATCCGATCCTGTGTGGCTCGGCCTTCAAGAACAAGGGCGTGCAGACGCTGCTGGACGCCGTCGTCGACTACCTGCCTTCGCCGCTGGACATCCCGCCGACGCCGGGCATCGACTTCAAGACCGAAGAGCCGATCGTGCGAAAGGCTTCGGACGACGAGCCCCTGTCGATCCTGGCGTTCAAGATCATGGACGACCCGTTCGTCGGCTCGCTGACGTTCTGCCGCCTGTATTCGGGCAAGATGGAAACCGGCATGTCGCTGCTGAACTCTTCGCGCGACAAGCGCGAGCGCGTCGGCCGGATGCTGCAGATGCACTCCAACAACCGCGAGGACGTCAAGGAAGCCTTCGCCGGCGACATCGTCGCCCTGGCCGGCCTGAAGGAAACCCGCACGGGCGACACCCTGTGCGATCCCCTGAAGTCGCCGGTCATCCTGGAGAAGATGGAGTTCCCGGCGCCGGTCATCGAGATCTCGGTCGAGCCCAAGACCAAGGCCGACCAGGAGAAGCTGGGCGTCGCCCTGGCCAAGCTGGCCTCGGAAGACCCGTCCTTCACCGTCTCGACTGACCACGAGTCCGGCCAGACCATCCTGAAGGGCATGGGCGAACTGCACCTGGACATCAAGATCGACATCCTGAAGCGCACCTACAAGGTCGAGGCCACCATCGGCGCGCCGCAGGTCGCCTATCGTGAATCGCTGGGCCGCAAGGTCGACATCGACTACACCCACAAGAAGCAGACCGGCGGCACGGGCCAGTTCGCCCGCGTCATGATCACGTTCGAACCGGGCGAGCCCGGCTCGGGCTTCGTGTTCGAAAGCGCGATCGTCGGCGGAGCGGTGCCCAAGGAATACATCCCGGGCGTGCAGAAGGGGCTGGAGTCGATCAAGGACTCGGGCCTGCTGGCGGGCTTCCCGCTGATCGACTTCAAGGCGACCCTGACGGACGGCAAGTATCACGACGTCGACTCCAGCGTGCTGGCGTTCGAGATCGCGGCCCGTGCAGCCTTCCGTGAACTGAAGGAAAAGGGCGCGCCCAAGCTGCTCGAGCCGATCATGGCGGTCGAGGTCGTGACTCCCGAGGACTATCTCGGTTCGGTCATCGGCGACCTGAACGGTCGTCGCGGCATGATCCAGGGTCAGGACATGCGCGGCAACGCCACCGTCGTGAACGCCTTCGTGCCGCTGGCCAACATGTTCGGCTATGTGAACACCCTTCGCGGGATGTCGCAGGGCCGCGCCGCCTTCACCATGCAATACGACCACTACGAGCCGGTGCCGCAACACGTCGCCGACGAAGTGATCAAGAAGTACAGCGCCTAAGCACCAACCAATCCCGGCGGACCGCAAAGTCTGTCGGACCCCTGAAAACCTAGGATAAGCCCCCTGTTCAGGGGACGGAGAGAAGAGAATGGCCAAGGAAAAGTTCGAACGCACCAAGCCGCACTGCAACATCGGCACGATCGGTCACGTCGACCATGGCAAGACGACGCTGACGGCGGCGATCACGATGACGCTGGCCAAGGCCGGTGGCGCCAAGGCGATGAACTATGCGGACATCGACGCCGCGCCGGAAGAGAAGGCGCGCGGCATCACGATCAACACGGCGCACGTCGAGTATGAGACGGCCAACCGTCACTATGCCCACGTCGACTGCCCCG